>Ga0189288_10067_pt1 | contig 133479 bp, 129 predicted proteins | sample UW105minimetaG_FD_130316 | JGI IMG/M metagenome (GOLD analysis project Ga0189288, IMG submission 130316) | Marine microbial communities from the Costa Rica Dome - UW105 mini metaG | ecosystem: Environmental > Aquatic > Marine > Oceanic > Photic zone | place: Costa Rica: the Eastern Pacific...
CGTGTCGTCTGACGGTGTCGCCACCGCCACATCATGGTTGGTCATGGTTGTCTGTCCTTCCCGCCGAGCGAACCGCTCAGCGTTTCAGGCCAGACCAGTTACACCGCGGATCTGACAGTCCCCATGGATCACGATTTGACTGCGTTGGACATTGAGCTCGTGGCGACTCGCGGTGACCGGCTCTCGCTCTCGCGTGTCGTCGACCGGTACTCCGACGGCTCGGAGCGGGCGGTGCTCAACGTGGCGAAGTGGAATCCGACCGTCACCCAGATGGAACGGGTGGTGCGGTTCGACCCCGAGGACCTTGAGGCCGCACTTTCCGAACTTGACGAACTGCACGGCGAAGCTGACACCGGCCTGGGGCCACCGACCACTCCATAACCGGCGATACCGAGCGATCAAGGCACTCGATATTGTCGGGAAGTGCTTCGGTGGATGGCTCTGATGCGACACATCCCACAAACGGGGTGACGGCGGCGAGCATGGTGCAACAGCTTCTCGTCACGCGCCCCGACCACGACCCACCGTCGTGTTCGGGGCGTTCTCGCGTCCCGGCGACCCTCCAGCAGCCGCGACTGAACGCGTACCAACGTCAACAACGAACGCACGGGTTACGCGGACCGAGTTTCGCGAACAAACCGGCGAGGTTTCGCGAACGGCCCCTGGTGGGCGAGGGGGGACTTGAACCCCCACGATCTTGCGATCACTGGCACCTGAAGCCAGCGCGTCTGCCAATTCCGCCACTCGCCCGAGTGGTCGCGGAGACGCTAGCGGCTGCGCGGCCGCGTTCACCACTGTGAATCGGTGGGGTGCCCGTGACGCGGCGACTCCCGGCCCGGCCGCGGAAGTACGATTCCTGTTCAGGATGGGATTGCAATCATTGGAACGGCGCTTGGAGCGTATGGTCGAGGGCGTGTTCCGTCGTTCCCGTGGGTCAATTCGTCCGATCGAGCTCGGTCGTCGCCTCGTCCGCGAGATGGACGACAACCGTACGGTCGACGTCAAGGGCCGCCGCATGGTCCCGAACGACTTCACCGTCCTGCTCAGCCCGGCTGATCACGCCTCGTTCCAGGAGATCGACGACGCCCTCACCACCGAGTTGGTCGAAGCCGCCCGCGAGTACGCCCGTGAGGAGGGCTACCACTTCATCGGCCCGGTCGCCGTGCGGCTCACCGTCGACAACAACCTGAAGAACGGTCGCTTCGGCATCGTCGCCCAGCTCAAGCAAGCCTCCACCGGGGTCGGCGCAGGCTCACTCGTGCTGCCTTCGGGTCAGCGCGTGGCGCTCGGCGAACACATCACCACGATCGGTCGGCTGCCGTCGTGCACGGTCACCGTCGAAGACACCAACGTCAGCCGTGAGCACGCCAAGATCGAACCCGGCTCGAACGCCTACTACGTGTCCGACCTCGGTTCGACCAACGGCACGCTCGTCAATGGTGCTCGCGTCGGCACCGACCACCGGTTGGCCGACGGCGACATCCTCAGCTTCGGCGCCACCCACGTCCGGTTCGAGGCATCGTGACCCAGCGCCTCCCGGCGCGTCGTCGCCCCGCCCGTTCGTCGACCCCTCGCTGCGGATCGACAGCTCGATCGAACCGGGGGGAGCGATGAGCGAGCAGGCACTCAACGTCTTGAAGCTCGCCCTGCTCGGGCTGATCTACCTCTTCTTCGCGCGCGTGCTCTGGGCGGTGTGGAGTGAGGTTCGTACACCCCGGGCCCGTCAGGTCGTGCAACCTGGTCAGCGCCCGGCGAATCCTCGCGACGCTGCTCACGCTGCCACCGCTGCTCAGCAACGACCGCAGCAAGCCCGACCTGCACCGCAGCGCAAGCCCAAGAAAGGTCGGAAGGGGCGCGCCGGTCGACTGGTGGTGCTCGAGCCGCGTCATCGACGCGGCATGGCGATCGCACTCGGCGACGGTGAGATCACCCTCGGCCGTGACCCCGCCTGCACCATCTCGATCACCGACGACGGGTACGTGTCGCAGCTCCACCTCCGTATCTATGACTACGACGGCCAGCCGATGGTCGAAGACCTCGGCTCGACCAACGGGACCTTCCACAACGGCAACAAGCTCATCGGCAGTCGAGTGCTGTCGGTCGGCGATCGCATCCAGGTCGGCACGACCGTGATCGAGGCCCAGTGAGTCGCGTGGTCACGTTGCGGTGTCAGACACTCCTCGGACGCTTCGCATCCTGCGGTGAGTCAGACATCCTCCCGACGACGGGGGTCTCGTGGCGGAACTGACGTGGGGTGCCGGGACGCACCCGGGGAGGGTCCGAACCGAGAACGAGGACAACCTCTTCGTCGGCGATGGCCTGTTCGTCGTGGCCGATGGCATGGGTGGCCACGAGGCCGGCGAGGTGGCGAGTCGGATCGCGGTCGACCGCATCCGTACAGCGCTCAGCGACGACACGTCAAACCTCGCCGTCGCCGAAGACAACGCGAAGTCGGGATCGTCGGGACCCGACGCCGACACCACGGCACGCGCCGCGATCGAAGTCGTCGACGCCGTGCGCTCGGCCAACACCCAGATCTTCCAGACCGCGGTGGCCAACCCCAGCCAGGCCGGCATGGGCACCACGGTCACCGCCATCGCGGTGATCGAAGACCCCCTCGCCGGGCGTGGTGAGCCGAACATCGACGACAACGATCCGTTCGAGAAGGATCCCGCCGGCAACCCGCGAGTCACCCCGGTCACCCCGAAGCATCAACCCGAGGCACTGGTGCTCGCCAACGTCGGTGACTCGCGCACCTACCTGTATCGCCACGACCGACTGCGCCGGGTCACGATCGACCACAACTACGTGTCGGAGCTGGTCGAAGCCGGCCACATCACCGACGACGAGGCACGGTTCCACCCACGTCGCAACATCATCACTCGGGCCCTCGGCATCGAGCCCGATGTGACCGTCGATTGGTGGACGCTGCCGCTGGTCAAGGGCGATCGGTTCCTCCTCTGCAGCGACGGTCTCGTCGACGAGATCACCGACACCGAGATCGCCGCAGTGCTCGCGGCCAACGCCGACCCGCAGACCGCGGTCGACGTACTGATCGAACTCGCCAACGAAGCCGGTGGACGCGACAACGTGACGGTGGTGGTCGTCGACGTCCTCGACGGCGACGAACCGCCCGAACCGACCCAGGAACTCGACATCACCCCCAGCTGGGCCGACGACGACACCGAACCCACCCCGCGCGACCTCCTCAGCGACGTCGATGGCTACGTCCCCGCCGACCACGGCGAGCTCGCCGTGGTGCCACTCGCCTCGCTCAGCCGCAAGGAGCGTCGCACCCGGAAGAAGGAAGCGAAGGCCGCCGCCAAGCGCGGCGACGCTCCGACCGACAACGCGGCCGACAACGCGGCCGAAGGCGACGAGCCGCCGCTCGAGGGCACACCTTCGAAGAGTCGGAAGAAGTGGTGGTGGCTCATGGCCGTGCTCGTCGTCGCGCTCGTCGCTGCCGGCGTCGCCGGCGCTGCATGGGCGCGGCGCGGCTACTACGTCGACTTCGACGGATCGGGCGACAGCGCCACGGTCGTCGTGTACCAGGGCCGCCGCGGCGGGGTGTTGTGGATCGAACCCACCGAAGCGGCCTCGGCAGGAGTCACCCGAGGTGAACTCACCGACGACTCGGTCGCGGCAATACTCGAGCATCCCCGGTTCGATTCGCTCGAGAGCGCCGTCGAATTCGTCCGGTCGATCGCCCCCGACGACCCGCCCGACGCAGCGCAGGCCGAGAGCGGTGACTCCGACGATCCGGTCGAACCCGCCGACCCCTGACTTCCACCTTCACCAGGCCCTGGCCATGACCGTCGCCCCCGCTCCCACACCGACCCGAGCTCAACTCCGGCGGGAGCGGCGCGCCGTGATGGCGATCTCGCGTCGTCGGCGCAACACCGAGCTGGTGCTCATCGTCATGGCGGTGATCATCACCGGCGCGGCGTACACCATCGCCTCGCTCGGCGAGAACTCTGAGATACCGCCGGGCATCGTCGTGTTCGTCTTGTTCTTGCTGGGCTTGCTGGTCTGCGCCCACATGGTCGTGCGCTATGTGGCCGCCGGCGCCGATTCGACCCTGCTTCCGGTCGCTGCGCTGCTCCACGGAATCGGCTTCGTCATGATCACCCGCCTCGACAACGAGCTGGCGGGGCTGCAGGCCACCTGGTCGATGATCGCGATCCTCGCGTTCGTCGGCACCCTCCTCGTCGTTCAGCGCGCCTCCGATCTGGCCCGATACCAGTGGACCTTCTTCGCGATCGGCGCAACACTGCTGATGCTGCCGATGGTGCCTGGTGTCGGTCAGACGATCAACGGCGCCCGCATCTGGGTGAGCATCGGGCCGATCAACTTCCAGCCCGGTGAATTCGCCAAGATCGCGCTCGCCATCTTCTTCGCCGCCTACCTCGCCGATCGGCGTGAGCTGATCGCTGCATCGACGTGGAAGATCGGCCCGATCCACCTTCCTGAACCGAGGTTCATCCTGCCGATCCTGGTCGCGTGGGGCTTCGCCGTGGTGGTCATGGTCGGCCAGCGCGACCTCGGGTCGTCGCTGCTCTTCTTCACACTCTTCGTCGTGCTGATGTGGGTGGCGACCGAGAAGGTCAGCTACCTCATCCTCGGCGCCGTGCTGTTCACCGGTGCGGCGCTCTTCTCGTGGTCGCAGTTCAGCCACGTCCGCACCCGCGTCGACATCTGGATCGACCCGTGGTCGCGCTCGCTCGACAGCGGCTACCAGATCGTCCAGTCGCTGTTCGGCCTCGCCGATGGCGGCATGACCGGCACCGGCCTCGGCCGCGGCAATCCCAACCAGGTCCCCGAGGCGCAGAACGACTTCATCTTCGCCTCGATCGGTGAGGAGATGGGCCTCATCGGAGCGACGGCGATCCTCATCTCGTATCTCCTCATCATCGGCGCAGGCCTCCGCATCGCGATCCGCACCGAGCGACCGTTCGAGAAGCTGCTCGCGACCGGCCTCACCACGATCATCGGGGTGCAGGCGTTCATCATCATCGGCGGCGTCATCAAGGTCGTGCCGCTCACCGGTATCACCCTGCCGTTCGTGAGCTACGGCGGTTCGTCACTCATCGCCAACTACATCCTGCTGGCGCTGCTGTTGCGGGTGTCTGACTCATCGGCGCGGCGCCTCGGCGAGCTGCCCGACGAACCGACGCCCTCCGAACGCATCGCTGCGTGGCGCCTGAGGAGCAAGGTGAGCAGCGGCAAGATCACCGCCGTCGACGTCGACGGTGCCGACGGCTCAAGGGTTGCGGGATGAATCGGCAGATCCGATCGCTCGCGCTCGGCCTCATGACGCTCTACGTCGTGCTGTTCGGCGCGCTCAACTTCTGGGCTGTCGGCCAAGAGGAGGAGCTGAACGGCAACATCGAGAACACCCGGGCGGTTCGCCGCGAGTTCAACAAGCCCCGCGGCCCGATCGTGTCGGCCGATGGGGTGGTGGTCGCTCGCTCGGTGCCGAACCCCGACCCGCTCACCAGCGACGAGATCAAGCAACTCCGCGAGTATCCGACGGGCGATCTGTTCGCTCACCTCACCGGCTACTTCACGAAGGACTTCGGGGCGACTCAGGTCGAACGAACCCAGGGCGACGTGTTGACCGGCTCGACGACCACCCAGCAGATCCGCAGCCTCGGCGACCTGTTGTCGAACGAGGTCGACAACTCGGGCTCGGTCGAGCTCACGGTGCGCCACGACCTCCAGCAGCTCGCCCAGGAACTGCTCGGTGACCGGAAAGGCTCGGTCGTGGTGGTCGAGGTCGCCACGGGTGCGGTGCGTGCGATGTACAGCAACCCGAGTTTCGACCCGAGCACGTTCGTCAACGCTCCGTTCGAGGAAGCCGAGGACCTGATCGTCGAACTGCAGAACGCTGACGACGACCCGCTTCTGTCTGGCGCCTATCAGCAGCGGTTCATGCCCGGTTCGACGTTCAAGGTCATCACCACCGGCATCGGCCTCGAGAACGGCGTGATCGACCTCACCACCCAGTTCCCCCGCGAGACCGAATGGGTGCCGCCCCAGACCACCGACCCGATCCAGAACTATCGCGGCACGCAGTGCGGTGGTGACCTCGCCGAAGTGTTCCGCCGCAGCTGCAACATCCCCTTCGCCCAAACTGCGGTGGCGCTCGGACCCGATGCGATGGTCGCCGGTACCGAGGCCTGGGGGATCGGCGACGACGTCCCGATCGACCTGCCTCGAGCGGCGGCGTCGACGTTCGGCGACACGACCGACCTCGACCAGAAGCTGCCGCTGCTCGCCATCCGCGGATTCGGTCAGAACGAAGATCAGATGGTGCCGCTCCACATGGCGCTCGTCGCGGCCACCGTCGCCAACGGCGGGGAGATGATGGAGCCCTACGTCGTCGAAGCGACCTACGATCACAACGGCGAAGAGCTCAGTCGCACGAGCCCCAACCCGTGGTTGCGTCCGATCTCGGGGGCCGCTGCCGCCACGCTCACCGAACTGATGACCGGAGTGACCGAGGGCGACCGTGGCACCGGTCGAAGCGTCCAGCTTGAGGGCGGCCAGCGCTTCGCCGCGAAGACCGGAACCGCCGAACTCGGCCTGGTCGACGATCCCGATCTGGTTCACGCCTGGATGATCGGCTTCGCGCCGCTCGAAGCCCCGCAGTACGCGATCGCCGTCGTGCTCAACGACCTCGAATCGACCCAGGCCGATGCGGCCACCGGCGGTCGACAGGCGGGCCCGATCGTGAAGGGCATGCTCGACTACCTGCTCACCGGCCCGGGGGCAGGCGGATGAGTCAGACGCCGCACGTCGGGGCGCGAACACCCGGCGGCTACCGCCGGGTAGCCTCGATGGGCGCCTTCTGCGGGGTCATCGATCTCGCACCGATTGGCGGGCAGCCGGCGCGTGTCGGCGAAGGAAGAACAGGGTGACGACGAACAGCGAAGCAACGGTCATCAACGACCGTTACGAGGTGCACAAACGCATCGGACGCGGCGGCATGGCCGACGTGTTCAGCGCGCGCGACCTCCTGCTCGATCGCCAGGTCGCCATCAAAGTGCTGTTCCCCGAGTTCGCCACCGACGAGAACTTCGTTGAGCGTTTCCGTCGCGAGGCGCAGTCGGCTGCCAACCTCAGCCACCCCAACATCGTCAACGTCTACGACTGGGGCAAGTACGAGGGCACCTACTTCATCGCGATGGAGGAGGTGCAGGGTCGCACCCTCGCCGACATCCTCTCGCATCAGAATCAGCTCACGTCGAAGCAGGCCGCCGAGGTCGCCAGCGAGGTCGCCGCTGCGCTCGGGTTCGCCCACGAGAAGGGCGTCGCCCACCGTGACATCAAGCCGGCGAACATCCTCATCGGCTCGAATGGGCAGGTGAAGGTCGCCGACTTCGGCATCGCCCGGGTGATGAACGCTCCGACCGAGGCCAACCTCACCCAGGTCGGCTCGGTCATGGGAACCGCCACCTACTTCTCGCCGGAGCAGGCCCAGGGCGCCCAACCCGACCCGCGCAGCGATCTGTACTCACTCGGCATCGTCATGTACGAGATGGTCGCCGGGCGCCCGCCGTTCACCGGCGAGAATCCGGTGTCGATCGCGTACAAGCAGGTCCACGATCTGCCGCAGCCGCTGGTCCAGATCGTGGCCGACGTGCCCAAGCCCTACGAGGCGATCGTCGCCAAGCTGCTGGCCAAGGATCCGAAGCTGCGGTACCCGTCGGCTGGTGCTCTTCGTGACGACCTCCGACGTTTCCGCAACGACGAACCCGTGCAGGCACTCGTCGCAGCGGTCACCGCCAAGGCCAAGGCCGATGGCCCCGTCACCGGCGCAAACCAGGCCGGCCCGATCACGCCATCGTCGATGCCGACCACGGTCGGCGCTGCCGTCGCCGCCACCGGCCCCGCCCGCGCGCAGCAGGTGCCGTCGACCGGCATGTACGAGGCGGGCTACCCAACGGGTGCGTCGCTCGACGCTGCCTACTACGACACCGGTGGTTCACGTACCGGGTGGTACGCACTCGCCGCCTTCGTCGCGCTGGTGGCACTCGTGGTCGGCGGCGTGCTGCTGTTCCAGGCGCTCAGCGGTGAGGAGGCCGACGACGAGCCGACGCCGTTCGTCCTCGACGACTACGTCAACCGGCCCCTTCCCGATGTGATCGCCGAACTCGAGGGACTCGGGCTCCTCTTCACCATCGAAGCCGAACCCAATGCGGCATTCCCCGAGAACTTCGTGCACCGAACCGTGCCCGCCGCCGGCGAGATCGTGCTCCCCAACGCCGAGATCTTGGTGTTTTTCAACCCGGCGCAGGAGCTGCAGCAAATCCCCAACGTGGTCGGCCGCGATCTCGCCGACGCTCAGGCCGAGTTGCAGAGCCTCGGCTTCGAGATCGGCACCATCACGTTCGAGGAGAACTCCGACTTCGCCGAGAACACCGTGCTCGCCACCACGCCAACGGCAGGAACCGCCGTCGAGCAGGGCACCGTCGTGTCGATCGTCGTGGCCGGTGCCGACACGTCGGTCCAGGTGCCTGCCGTCGTCAACCAGACCGAGACCTCGGCCCGTCAGACGCTCGAGAACCCGCCATTCGACTTCGTCGTCACGACGCAGCAGGTCGACTCCGAAACCGTGCCCTCAGGCGTCGTCATCTCGATCTCGCCCGATGTCGGGTCTACCGCCGAGCGAGGCGACGCCGTCACCATCGTGGTGTCTGCCGGGCCGCCGCCGGTCATCGTGCCGCCGGTCGAGGGTCTCACGCAGGGCCAGGCGACAAACCAGCTGCGCAACGCGTGTGGCTCGGTCGTCACCGGCGACGACTGCATCGTCGTCGAGGTCGTGTTCCAAGAGGTGTCGCCCGGCGCCACCGACGACGGACGCGTCATCGATCAAGACCCCGCGGCGTCGACCCAGGTTCCACGCGGATCCACCGTCACGATCACGGTCGGGCGTTCGCTCCAGGTCGTCACCACGCCGCCGCCGACCACGCTGCCCCCGGCAACGACCACGACCACCGTGGCGCCGGCGACCACCTTGGCGCCCCCGGCCACCACCACGCCGGCCACGACGGTCGCGCCGACGACAGCAGCGACCACGACGACAGCCGCCCCGTAGCGCCCGCCTGGCGTCGGTGGAGCCGGATGGTGAGGTGAACCCACCACCGAGACGCCAGGGCACTCCATCGATTCGTCGCGGTGCCCCTCCGCACGATCGAGGCATGGCCACCTCCATCGCACCGGCGCCGTCGCCGGACCTCGACCTCGTTCCCGCCACCGACGCTCGACCGGGACCCCGCTCTGCTGGCCCCCGGCGAGCGACCGGTTTCGTGAGGTCGAGGCGCACCGGCGTCACACGACCTCACGAAACGGACCGGGTCGGGCGAACGCTCGACTCCGAGGTTCGGGGCATGACGATCGATGACGCCCAGCGCGACGCCTCCGTTCCCGACGAGTCGGTCCGAGTGCGGCGGGTGCCCGAGCGAGCGTCGTACGACCGCGACACGATCGATCCGATCATCGACGCCTGCTTCGTCGCCCACGTCGGAACGGTTCGTGACGGTGTGCCGGTGGTGATCCCGATGTTCGCCGTGCGCGCTGACGACCACGTCCTGCTGCATGGCGCGCCCGCATCGGGTACCCCTCGTCGCGGCGGCGGGGCGACGATCTGTGCGACGTTCACCCTGCTCGGTGGGCTCGTGCTCGCCCGCTCGGCGCTCCATCACTCGATGAACTACCGGTCGGTCGTCGTCATCGGGGAGGCCGTCGAGGTGACCGACCCCGTCGAGAAGACCGCTGCGCTCGATCGATTCACCGAGGCCCTCGCCATGGGCAGACTCGAGCATCTGAGGCCGATGACCGAGAAGGAGATGCGCGGGACCTCGGTGCTTCGGCTGCCGCTCAGCAACGCGTCGGCCAAGTGCCGCTCGGGCTGGCCGGTCGACGACGAGGCCGGCGAAGCGCTCCCGATCTGGGCTGGCGTCGTCCCGATCAGGCAGGTCCTCGACGAGCCTGAGTCAGACCCGAAGAACCTCGATGGGGTGGACGTTCCCGAACACGTGACGGCTCTCGTTCGCTGAGCGCCCGCCACATCGCCCCACATCGATCTCGTGTTCTGGTGCTGCCCCAGGGCCGCAACAAGGACACGAGAACGGTCAGGAGCCGGTGGGGGTCGGGGTGGTGACGGGGAGGCGCCCGAGCCAGTTACGGAGGAGGTCGTGGCCCGACGCGGTGAGGATGCTCTCGGGGTGGAACTGCACGCCCTCGACGTCGTGGGTGCGATGGCGAACGCCCATGATCACGCCGTCGGTGCTGCGCGCGGTGACGTGGAGCGAGTCGGGGATCGAATCGGGCGCCAGCGTGAGCGAGTGATATCGGGTCGCCGTGAGCGGCGACGGCAGGCCGGCGAAGACGCCGGAGTCGTCGTGCTCCACGTGCGAGGTCTTGCCGTGCATGAGCCCTGGCGCACTCACCACGTCGGCGCCGTAGACGTGGCCGATCGCCTGGTGGCCGAGGCAAACGCCGAACACCGGGGTTCCCGCGTCGGCGAACGCCTCGATCGCCTCGCAGATGATGCCGCTCGCCTCAGGCCGACCCGGGCCGGGTGAGAGCAGCACGCCGTCGGGTACGAGCGCGAGTGCCTCGTCGATGGTGATCGCGTCGTTGCGAACGACCTCTGGCTCGGCCCCGAGTTCACCGAGGTACTGGACGAGGTTGTAGACGAAGCTGTCGTAGCTGTCGATCACGAGCACCCGCATCGACACAGTGTGGCCCGTCGGCGTCGTGGTCTCCACGTCGATTGATCGAAGCAACGCCGGCTCTGCTCGACCGGGTCGGACCAGCCGGTGTGTCGGGCGCCGTTCGGAGTGGCCTATGCTGTCGGGCCGATGGCTCCCCCGAAGCGAAAGTCCGGAGGCGGACGGGTCACTCCCAAGGGCACGCAGCCTGGGAACTCACGCGTCACTCCCAAGGCCGGCGATCACGACGATCATCGGCACGACACCGACCGCAACGTGGCGGCGTCGTCGAGGTACACGCCGAAGGCGCAGCGATCGGGTCGCATCCCGCCGAACTGGATTCCGATCATCATGGTCACGTTGCTCATCGGCGGCGGCTTGGCGATCATGGCCCGCTACCTCATCTTCACGGGGTCGAACATCCCGACCGTGCTCGGTCTGGTGATGATTCTCGGCGGTTTGTGGACCGCAACGAAGTGGGAATGACCCACCCGGGCACCCGCTGAACGCATCCCGTTCGGTGGATCGTGACGCATCATGCGTCAGTCCCGATGCCGGAACATCTCATCCTGTGGGAAAGTCGCGGGGCTTCGTCGCACATCGACGTCGGTTGTCCCCAGATCTGTGGACAACCGGGGCTGATCACTCGTAGAGCGGCGCCACTTCGCGCATCTCGTCGAGGCAGTGCTTCGGTGGCGGCGGGTCTTCGTCGGGCGCCATCGTGACCCGTAGCTCCATGCCACACACATCGCAGACATAGTTGCGTCTGACTTTGCGCAATTCTCCGGTGGGCGGTGGTTCGGGCGGGAGCTGCGTCATGCTCCGAAGCATCGCGATCCCACTTTTCCACAGGACGTAGCCCATCAGCACGCCGATCGCAACCCAGACGACGGTCGATGCTGCTGGCATGGCACCCACGATAACGGTGCCCCGGCGGGTGGCGCCCGTCGTGCGCGGTCGTGAGTCGGCGGTCGACCGGGGTCCGGCACGAACCTGCTGCTCACGCTTGCAGTGACGTCAGGTAGGTGCGCGAGACTCACTGCATGACTGGACTCACTCCGCTCGCCTCCATCGACGAGATCGACGCACGCGTCGCCGGTCTCACCGCACCGAAGGCGTTTCTCGCCACCGTCGCCGCTGATCCCTCGGCGCCGGCACTGCACTCGATGAACGACGACGGCGGCTGGAACGACATCAACCGCAGCGAGTATGCGGCCAACGTCGCCAAGGTCGCTGCCGGCCTGCAGGCCGCGGGCGTGAACGCCGGCGACCGTGTGCTGATCATGATGCGGAACATCCCCGACTTCCACTGGTACGACAGCGCCGCACAGTTCCTGCGGGCGACGCCGGTGAGCATCTACAACTCGTCGTCCCCCGAGGAGATCCAGTACCTCGCCCATCACGCCGAGGCCGAGATCGCCATCCTCGAAGACGACTCGTTCCTCCAGCGCATGCTCAAGGTGCGTGGCGAACTGCCCCACCTCACCACCGTCTACGTGCTCAACCCGCCCGAGGGTGACCTGCCCGACGGCGTGCTGCCCGCCTCGGCCCTCTTCGAGCACGGCGACGCCGATCTGCAGGCGCTCGCCGACGACACGTCGCCCGACGACCTCGCGACGCTGATCTACACCTCGGGCACCACCGGCCCGCCCAAGGGCGTGATGATCAGTCAGTACAACATCGTGTTCTCGGTCGAGATCCTGAAGAAGTCGATGGAGGACGAGTTCACCGAGGGCTTCAGCGGGCTGCGCACCGTGTCGTACCTACCGATGGCCCACATCGCCGAGCGGGCCATGTCGCACTACTCGGGGATGCTCGTCGGTTACGACGTCTTCTGCTGCCCCGACCCGAACCAGCTCACCGCGTACCTCAAGGAGGTGCACCCGCAGATCCTCTTCGGTGTGCCCCGTGTGTGGGAGAAGATCAACGCTGGCGTCGAAGCAGCGCTCGGGGCCGACCCCGAGAAGAAGGCGCAGTTCGACGACGGCGTCGCTGCGGCCACGGCCATCCAGGCGGCGTCGTTCGGTCGTGAGCGCACCAAGGAGGAGCAGGACACGCTCGACTTCCTCGACGCCGCCGCCTTCAGCCTCGTCCGTGGTCTCGTCGGCCTCGACGAACTCGTCGTCGGTGTCACTGGCGCGGCGCCGATTCCGAACGCGGTGCTCGAGTGGTTCCACGCGATCGGCGTGAACCTCACCGAGATCTACGGCATGTCTGAGACCACGGGCCCGATGACCTGGTCGCCCGAGCGCAACAAGATCGGTTCGGTCGGTCGCGGCAGCCACGGCATGGAGGTCAAGCTGGCCGACGACGGCGAGATCATCTGCCGCGGCGGCAACATCTTCCAGGGCTATCTCAAGCAGCCCGACAAGACCGCCGAGACGATCATCGATGGTTGGCTCCACTCGGGCGACATCGGTGAGATCGACGACGAGGGCTACTTCACGGTCGTCGACCGCAAGAAGGAGCTCATCATCACGTCGGGTGGCAAGAACATCAGCCCGGCCAATCTCGAGGCGGCGCTCAAGACGATCCCGCTCGTCGGTCAGGCCGCGGCGATCGGTGACGCTCGCAAGTTCATCTCGGCGATCCTCGTCCTCGACCCCGAGGCAGCGCCGGTCTGGGCAGCGGCCAACGGCAAGGAGTCGCTGTCGCTGGCCGAGCTCGCCGCCGACCCCGACGTGCTCGCCGAGGTGCAGGCCGGCGTCGACGAGATCAACGGCCAGTTCGCCCAGGTCGAGCAGATCAAGAAGTTCACCCTCGTCGGCGAGGAGTGGCTGCCCGACAGCGACATGCTCACGCCGACCTCGAAACTCAAGCGTCGCGGCGTCAACGAGCGCTACGAATCCGAGATCGAGTCGATGTACGCCTGACGCACGTCAGCGTTTGCGGACGATGACTTCGACCTGCTGTTCTCGCGGGTCGTCGTCTTCGAGTTCGTCGACGCTGGCCATCAGGAGGTCGAGCACGCGCTGCACCGCGGCGACTTCGTCGTTGCCGAGGTGGACGGCGAACCACTGCTGCACCGCGCGGCGGTAGCTGACGTTCATCTCGCGCCACAGCTTGCGGCCCCGTGGTGTGAGCTCGATGTCGACGGCGCGCTTGTCGTCGGGGTCGACCTCGCGGTGTCGGGCGATCCACCCCTCTTCCTCGAGTCGATCGAGGCGGCGGCTGACGCTCGACGGGGGGAGGCGGAGGTCGGCGGCGACGTCGAGTGGTCGGGCTCGCCCCCCGAGTCGCTGGAGCGAGGCCAGGACGTCGAACCAGCCGAGTGAGATGTCCCAGTCGTCGCGCAGCTCCTCGTCGATTGCTCGTTCGATCTGCCCCGACAGCGCCTGCATCCCTCGCCACGCCTGGATCCGGGTGGCGTCGAGGCGGGCCATGGTGCTGCGCGGCGAACGTTCAGCCCGTGGCGCGGATCGCCGACGAGAACGCAGCGAGCGCCTCTTTGATCTCGTCGGCGGTGACGACCAGTGGAGGCATCCAGCGAATCGTGCGGCCGCGGGTGCCGGCGGTCATGAGGATGACCCTGCTCTCATCGAGGCAGTGCTGCACCACCGCTTCGGCTCGGTCGGCCGAGTCGAACTCGGTGGCGACCATGAGCCCGCGCCCTCGGACGTGCAGCATCGCCGCGTCGAGTTGCTGGAGATCACGGAGGCCGTCGATCAGCTGCTCGCCTCGGGAGGCGACGGCATCGAGGAAGCCGGGTTCGGTGAGGACGTCGATCGTGGCGAGCGCCGCAGCACATGCGATCGGGTTGCCGTTCGACGAGCCGCTGTGGCTCCCGGTGACCCACCGATCGTCGAGTTCTCGGCGAGTACCGATGGCAGCCATGGGAAAACCGGATGCCAGGCCCTTGGCCATGATCATCACGTCGGGCTCGATGTCGGTCGACTCGATCGCGAACATCTTGCCGGTGCGGCCGAACCCGCTCTGGGTCTCGTCGACGATCAGGAGGATCCGGTGCTCGGCGCAACGTTCGGCGAGGCCGTCGAGGAACGCCTTGGGTGCCGGGATGAAGCCTCGCTCGCCGATGACCGGTTCGACCACCAGTGCAGCGGCGTCGCTCGGATCGAGCTGGGTGTTGAAGAGCCGGTCGAGTCCGCGGAGTGCGCGTGACACCTCAGCCTCCTGGTCGGAGGCGTGAGGGTCGGGGAACGGCGCGACGAACACACCGGCCGGCAGCGGGCCGTAGCCGCGCCGGTCGATCGATCGACTCGTCGACATCGCCATCGTCATGGCGGTGCGGCCGTGGAACGCGCCGTCGAGGGTGATGACACCTCGGCGGCCAGTGGCGTGCTTGGCCAGCTTCACCGCTGCCTCGACCGCCTCGTCGCTCGTCGAACAGAAATAGAAGGTGTCGATCGGCCCGGGGGTGATGTCGGCGAGCCTCGCCGCCAGCGGTTCGAGCAGGTCGTGGCGATACACGTTGACCTGGGCGTGGATGATGCGTTGGGCCTGATCGGCGATCGCTTGTGCGACTCGGGGATGCGCGTGTCCGGTCGACGCAGCAGCGATTCCGGCGGTGAAGTCGAGGTACTCGGTGCCCGACGAGTCGATCACCCGGCAGCCGTGCCCCCGCTCGATCTTCAGATCGGTGGCTCGTCGCCAGATCCCCGACAGGTGTGACCGTGCCGACGTCATGACCGAAGCCTAGGCAGACCGGTACCCAACGAACTGCGAACCAGGTCGCGATGTGACCTGCGGCCCTGGTGCGACAGGGCTCGGTGGGCGACGATCGAGACGGAGATCGGAGACCTGATGGACGTCCACGGAACCCGTGATGAGGCCCGTCGACCGGTCGATCATGCGGTGCCAGCCCTCGCTGTCACGGGCGCCACCGACAACGACCACGGGTCGGCTCCCACCGATGAACCGACGGCGCTCGCCCGCACCCTGTCGTTGTCGATGCTGATCTTCTACGGCGTCGGCGTCACGGTGGGGGCCGGAATCTTCGCGCTCGTCGGAGAGATCGTCGGCATCGCTGGTGAGCGCGCTCCGCTGGCGTTTCTCGTGTCGGGCGCGATCGCCGGCCTGACCGGGCTCTGCTACGCCCAACTCATCGCTCGGTATCCGCGCGCCGGGGGCGAGGCCGTGTATGTCACGAACGGCCTCGGCCGCTCCGCCGGTCGTGTCGCCGGTCTCGGCGTGGTCGTCACTGGCACCATCTCGAGCTCGGTCATCTCGCTCGCCTTGGTCGATGCGTCGCTCGTGGTGATCGCGGTCCGCACCCGCCGGACCGACCCCGACCTGCTGAAGTGGGCCTGGGTCGGCGCCATCGGCGCCGTTGCAGCGCTGGCCCTCGCCAGCCACGAACTGATCGAACTGTTCCGCTGAGGCCACTCCTGCGGCGGTTGTGCGTGGTGGGTGATGTACAACTGCCGCAGGGTGCGTCTTGTGGGGACGACTCAGCGGGTGGTGGCGGCGAGTTCGGCGATGTCGCGCATGATCTTGGCGATCTCGAAGTCCTTGGGCGTGTACACGCGGGCGACGCCGAGGTCGGCCAGGCGGGGGCGATCGTCCTCAGGGATGATGCCGCCGACCACGACCGGGGTGTCGACGCCCATGTCACGTAGGTGGTCGAGGACGTCGGGCACCAGCTCGAGGTGAGAGCCCGACAGGATCGACAACCCGATCACGTCGGGGTCCTCGTCGCGCGCCGACGCAGCGATCTGCTCGGGCGTCATGCGGATGCCGGCGTACACGACTTCCATGCCCGAGTCGCGAGCTGCGACGGCGATCTGCTCGGCGCCCGACGAGTGTCCGTCGAGCCCCGGCTTGCCGACGAGGAACTTGGGCGGGCCGCCCGCCATCGACTTCACGAACTCGGCGACGTCGCCCAGACCCGCTGCCGACCCCGGAGCCGAACCAACGCCCGTCGGTGCGCGGTACTCGCCGAGGACCTCGCGCATCACCGAGCCCCATTCACCTGTCGTGCCGCCGGCCTTCGCCAGCTCGATCGAGGCAGGCATGACGTTCTCGCCCGACTCGGCCACCCGTCGGAGTTCGGCGAGGGCGGCGTCGACGCGAGGTTGGTCGCGGTTCGATCGCCACTCGGCGATCGCAGCTTTCTCCTCTGCTTCGACCGCCGGGTCGACCTTGAGGATGTTGTCGTCGCCCCCGAGCGGCGACTCGGCCGTTTCGACGAAGTCGTTCACGCCGACCACGGTCTGGTCTCCCGACTCGATGCGGCGAGTACGCGACGCCATCGATGCCACGAGGCGCGACTTGAGCACCTCGACCGCCTCGAAGGCGCCGCCCTGAGCGAGCACGTCGTCGAGTTCGGCCTGGGCCGCCTCGCGCAGTTCGGTGGTCTTGGCCTCGACCACGTGGGAGCCGTCGAACAGGTCGGCGTACTCGAGCAGGTCGGTCTCGAAGGCGAGGACCTGCTGCATTCGCAACGACCATTGCTGATCCCACGGGCGGGGGAGGCCGAGCGCTTCGTTCCACGCCGGCAGCTGCACCGATCGCGCCCTGGCCTTCTTCGAGAGGGTCACGGCGAGCATCTCGAGCACGATGCGCTGGACGTTGTTCTCTGGTTGAGCCTCGGTGAGCCCGAGCGAGTTCACCTGCACGCCGTAGCGGAAGCGCAGGGCCTTCTCGTCGGTGACGCCGTAGCGCTCACGTCCGATGTCGGCCCACATGTCGGTCATCGTGCGGAGCTTGCAGAGTTCCTCGACGAACCGGATGCCGGCGTTGACGAAGAACGAGATCGACCCGAAGACCTGGGCGAACTTCTCGTCGGACACCTGGCCCGACTCCTTCACTGCATCGAGCACGCCGATCGCCGTCGCGAAGGAGTAGGCGATCTCCTGCACCGGCGTCGCCCCCACCTCCTGGAGGTGGTACGAGCACACGTTCATCGGGTTCCACTTCGGCGCGTGCTCGGCGCACCAGGCGACCATGTCGACGATCAGTCGACGCGACTCGGCCGGCGGGAAGATGTAGGTGCCGCGCGACAGGTACTCCTTGACGATGTCGTTCTGGGTGGTGCCGCGCAGCTCCTGCGACGTCACTCCCTGCTCCTCGGCATTGGCGACGTAGAGCGCGAGCAACCACGACGCCGTCGCGTTGATCGTCATCGACGTGTTCATCGGGCCGGGCGGGATCTGATCGAGCAGGGTCCGCATGTGGCCGAGGTGGGCGACCGGCACGCCGACCTTGCCGACCTCGCCCTTCGACATGAGGTCGTCAGGGTCGTAGCCGGTCTGGGTCGGCAGGTCGAATGCGATCGACAGTCCGGTCTGGCCCTTGGCGAGGTTGGTGCGGTACAGCTCGTTCGACGCTGCGGCCGACGAGTGCCCCGAATACGTCCGCATCATCCAAGGCCGATCCTTGGTCGGCGCGGTCGTGGTCGGAACGGTCGACGGCTGCTCAGTGGGGGTGGCCATGAAAGCAGTTTCCTTTCTGCGAGAAGAATTCCTCAAGTTGGCGACGGAGAGGCCGAAGAACTCTGTGTCCGCCAGCGGACGCAGAACACGAACCGGACTCCCCTTCCCGGTTCGAACGATCCACTCGGAGTCGCCACGCTGTTCCCTCCTCAGCACGGTGGCCCCGACATATGGCCCGGGATCCTCGATCTCTCCCCCTCTCGGGGCCTCCGGGTGAGCTTTCCCTTTGGTGGGAACCGTGTCGGTCGGATGGCGGATCCGACCGGCGCAGGCAGCGTGAGCGGCGGGTGGCGCAAGCCCCCGCCGCTCCGACCTTTTTCCGGCGGGGCTCCGGGCCGTTCGGACGTTCAGGTCTGGTTCGTCGCTGCGACCAACTGGTGGAGGTACTCGGTTCGGCTGATCTCGACGACGCCGAGCGAGGCGAGGTGCGGTGTCGACCACTGCACGTCGAGCAGGGATGCGTCGGTGTCGTTGAGCCCCTCGACGAGATGGAGCAGTGCGACCTTCGATGCGTCGGTTGCCTGGTGGAACATCGACTCGCCGGCGAACAGCCCATCGATACGCACGCCGTACAGGCCACCCACGAGATCGTTGCCGGCCCAGACCTCGACCGAGTGGGCCCAGCCGAGTTCGAACATCCGCTCGTAGGCGTCGATGATCTCGTCGGTGATCCAGCAGCCGGGGCGGGAGCGGTCAGCGCAGCCACGGATGACCCCCGGGAAGTCGTGGTTCATCGTGACCTGATAGCGCTTGGCGCTGCGGCGCAGCGAGCGGCTGACGCGCATGCCGTCGAGAGGCAGGACACCCCGCGGGTCGGGTGAGTACCACGCGATCTTGCTCTTGCGGCGTGTCGGGTCGACCGGCATCGGGAACAGCCCGTTCCGGTACGCAGCGAGCAGGGTGCCCGGCGCCAGGTCGGCACCGATCGCGATCAGATCGTCGCCCGGTGGTGCGGTGACCGCCAGGGGCATTGCGAAGCGCGACGCGGGAGGCGTCACGGCAGTTCGCGGAGCGGTCACGGTGCATAGCGTGCCAAGGTTCTCGTCGTCCGTGTCAACCCGATGGCTGGACTCTTGATGCAGCTGTCACATCGAGGGTCGTCGATGTCGACCGACCGCGGCTGCCGGCTGACTGTCAGCGGTGATCGCTGTCAGGTGATGCCGTTGCCTGTCGGCCCATTCGGATCAGTACCAGCGGAAGCCTCGTCCCGTCTTGCGGCCGAGGTGGCCGGCGGTGACCATGCGACGCAGGCTCGTGGCCGGCGCGTAGTTGGGGTCGCGGAATTCTTCGTACAGCGCGTCGAGGATGGCGACGGCGGTGTCGAGTCCGACGAGGTCGAGGAGCGCGAACGGCCCCATCGGGAAGTTGCAGCCACCCTGCATCGCTGCGTCGATGGCGTCGATCGACGCAGTGCCGTGCTCCCACATCTTCACCGCGTTGTTCAGGTAGGGGAACAGCAGCGCGTTGACGATGAAGCCGGCGCGGTCGGCGACCTCCACGGCGTCCTTGCCGAGCGACTCGGCGAACAGGAGCGCGGTCTTGACCGTGTCGTCGGCGGCGGTGATCGGGTGGATGACCTCGACCAGCTTCATCATCGGTGCCGGGTTGAAGAAGTGGATGCCGACGACGAGCTCAGGGCGCTGGGTGACCATGGCGAGCTCGACCACTGGGAGCGTGGAGGTGTTGGTGGCGAGGATGGCCCCCGGCTTCACGATCGCGTCGAGCTGCGCGAACAGCTCCTTCTTGATGTCGAGGTCCTCGACCACCGACTCGATGACGAGGTCGCACTCGGCCAGATCGTCGAACGAATCGGTGGGAGTGATGAGGGCGACGATCTGCTCGGCCTCGTCGGCGGCCAGCTTGCCCTTCTCGACTTGGCGCTGCAGGTTGCGGTTGGTCTTGGCGACGACCGCCTCGGCGCCCTCGCGGGTGCGGGAGCGGATGATCACACGCCGACCGCCTCGTGCGAGCACCTCTGCGAGGCCCGAGCCCATGATGCCCGAGCCGAGCACGCCAACCGTTTCGATCATCGCAGCATCGATCGGCGAGACCTGGCTGTCGGTCCCGGTGTTCGTGTCGTTGTCGGTGTTGGTGGTGTCCTCAGTCTGTCCCATGAGATGAGGGTAGTTACCCGCGGGTAACTACTGCAAGCCCGCTGTCCGAGCGGCGCAGCGACGGCCGGGACGAAACAAGTGCACGCACGACCTGCATTACCCATACTGTGATCACTACGTTGTGGCTGCTGTGTCCGATTCGACCACTCGCGAGCAGGCTCACCCCGACGATCCGTCGGCGCATGATCCGCAGATCACCGTGCCGTCGTGGACGTTTCTGACGAATCACGCCCACGTCCTCGTGGCGATCGTGCGCGACCCCGATCTGCGCCAGCGCGACATCGCCCATGTCGTCGGCATCACGCCGGGAGCGGTGGTCAAGATCCTGCGCGACCTGGAAGAGGCAGGCATCGTGTCGGTCGAGCGCAGAGGCCGCCGCAACCGGTATCACGTCAATGGTTCGGTGCAACTCCGTCACCCGCTCGAGGGATCGCACACGGTCGACGAGTTGATCGAACCGCTTCGCCCGGTCTGAGCACCCAGCGGTCGTCCGCGGGCCTACGGGAGCTGTTCGTGCCCGCGGGTCATCCGCTTCCAGCGCTGGCGGATGGTGGCGCTCGCGATCACGGCGAGTGACAGTGGCGTGATCACCACGAGGGCGATGAGACCGAACCAGTCCGCCGCGTCGTTCCCGGTGCCGTCGAGGACGAGGTATGCCGTGTATGCGCCGTAGATGACGAGGAACATGATCCCCTCGATGCGCTCGATCTGGAGTCGCGTGATCGCGTAGGGGAGCGCGAGCAACGCCGCGGCGAGCATCACCGGCAGGTTGAGCGTCTGCAGTGAGTTGTCGACCGGTAGGTCCGAGTGCGTGGCGCTCACGAGGCCGAGCACGAACAGCAGGTTGAAGATGTTCGAGCCGATCGCGTTGCCGAGCGCGACGTCGGCGTTGCCGCGCAATGCGGCGATCACGGAGGTGGCGATCTCGGGAGCTGACGTGCCGATGGCCAACACGGTGAGGCCGACGACCAGCTCCGACATGCCCCAGCTGATCGCGAGCGACCCTGCGCCGCTCACCACGTATTGGGCGGCGATGGCGACGCCGACGGCTCCGACCGCGAACACGGCGAGCGCACCGATGAAGGTGTCGGCCACCCTGTTGAACCTCGCGGCGGCGACCGCAAGCGCACCGGTTGCCTCCTCGGTGGGCTCGGTCGCCGATTCGTCGGCGGGCGCATCGTCGGCCGCCGCTGGCGGGGAGTCGTCGGAGTCCTGGCCTGCGTTGGGGTCGGTGCTGGTGACGCCTCGGCGTTCGTTGCGGCGAGACACGTAGATCGTCGTGGCGATGTAGACGACGAGGCAGGTCACGAGGATGAAGCCATCGGTCTGCTCGATGCTGCCGTCTTGGCCGAGGACGAGCACGAGGATCGATGCGCCGATCATCACCGGGGCGTCGAGCATCACGGCCTGGCGCGACACGTTGATCGAGCTGATCACCGCCACGATGCCCAACACGAGCAGAACGTTGGCGATGTTCGAGCCGACCACGCTGCCGAGCGCCAGCCCCGACTCACCGTTCTCTGCGGCTTGCCACACGACCGCCAACTCGGGTGCACTCGTGCCGGCGGCGACGATCGTGAGTCCGATCACCAGCGGGGGCAGGCCGAGCTTGGCGCCGATCACCGACGCGCCGCGGACGATGGCCGTGCCGGCGATGATCAGCCCGACGAGTCCGCCGAGGAGTTCGAGCGCAGCGGTCACGAGGGCGAAGGGTAGGGGACCCCGCCGAGACGAGGCGCGTCATCGAGGCGCATGGTCGGAAATGTTGTCTGTATGAGAGACGTTCCGTCACACTCATTCGGCCGAGGCCCAGTATCTACGTGACCAGAAAGGCGACGCGCACCGTCTCCCCCCAACGGAGTCAGCGATGACCGTCTGGCCCCTCCTCGCCCTCTATGCCGCCGTGGCGCGGCCTCTCGTTCGGCGAGCGCTGGCTCACCGATCGTCGCGTCGTGTTCGGCCTCGCCTCCATCCCAGCGGCGATCGCTGCGGTGTGGGCGGCCAACAAGGTCCGCAATGATGCCGACCTCGAGCCGCTCACCACCCGTGAGGGCTCTGCTCGCGCTCGCGCCCGGAATCCAAACCTCAGGACGAGCAGCCGCCGGTCCAACTGCTCGTGATTCGAACCGGATTCCGGGTGAGATCGCGAGCAGGCCGGGTCAGGCGGTGGCGATCTGGATGGCGAGGATGCGGACTTCGGCTTGCGGGGTGCCGCTGCCGTCGAGGCTGCCGCGGGCGTTCATGTCGGCGACGATATCGAGGCCCTCGTCGGTGGTCTGGCCGAACAGTGAGTAGGCGGGCGGGAGGGCCTCGCCCGACGGGCCGGAGATGATGAAGAACTGGCTGCCCTGGGTGTCGGGCCCTGAGTTGGCCATGGCGAGCGAGCCGAGTTGGTACTGGCCGGCTTCGGGGAGCTCGTCGTTGGTGGTGTAGCCGGGGCCGCCGGTGCCGGTGCCGGTCGGGTCGCCGCACTGGACGACGAAGTCCTGGATGATCCGGTGGCAGATCGTGTCGTCGAAGTAGTTGTTGCGGGCGAGGAACACGAAGCTGTTGACGGTGTTCGGGGCCAGCTCCTGATCGAGTTCGATCTCGATCGTTCCGACGTTGGTCGTGATGACGGCGGTGTAATCGATGTTCTGGTCGAGGCAGAACGGGGGCGCCTCGTCAAACTGCTGGATCTGCTCCTCAGTGCCCTCGATCGGGGGGCAGCCCTCGGGCACGACCTCGTCGGGGTTCTGCTCGACGACCGGGATCTCGACCTCGGGATCGGTGAAGTCGGGCACCGTCGTGTCGGGCACCGTCTCCTCGGGCCCGTCGGTGTCGTTCTGCTCTTGGTCGGTCGGCTCGGTGGCGGTGTCGTCGGAGTCGTCGCCGGTGAACACGTTGGCGATCAGGACCAGTGCGACGATGGCGACGATCGCTCCGACCACGATGATCCCGATCCGGGTGAACCGAGCCCGGTTCTGATCCTGCTGCGCCTGCTGCTGTCCCAGCGCACGGTTGGCCTTCTGACGTTCACGCTTCTCGGTACCCACGAGTTCGGCAGGCTATCTGTGCCCTGGCGCCGCAGGCTGTCGCCCGCCCAACTCAGCAACGGTTCGTCCAGACACCCTCATTCCGGAATGACGAGGAACCCGAACGGCCGTCGCCCAGCCTCGTAGACTGCCGCGGTGGCCCGAGTTCGTCTCTTCGCCTCCGCCCGTGATGCCGCGGGAACCGGCGCCGACGAGATCGACGGTGCCACCGTGGCCGAGGTGCTGCGCAAGGCAGAAGCTCGCTACGGCCAGAGATTCTCAGACGTTCTCCCCACCTGCAAGGTGTGGGTCAACGGCAACGACGCAGCGCCCGACGCGGCGCTGGGTCCCGACGACGAGCTGGCGGTGCTTCCGCCGGTATCGGGAGGCAGCACATGAGCAGCGACGACGGCGGCACCACGACCGAGGCAGTCGATCCGAGCGCACTGTCGCTCGACGAGCTCCGTGCGCTCCGCGCACGACTCCAGCACGAAGACGACGTGGTGTCGTACGCGCGTCGCGTCGCTCAGGCTCGTCTCGACCTGGTGAAGACAGAGTCAGATCGTCGCACCGGCTCGGGTGGTGACGTCACCGAGGTGCTGGCGCAGCATCTCACCGGTGGTCCCGCTCGCCCGCCGCGCCCCGCCGAGGATCTCAGCGACGATGCGTTGTCGAATGAGCTCGACGCGATCTGCGCCGAGCATCACTTCGGTCGCCTCGAGGAACTCGACGACGACGGGCTGCAGGCGCTCGAGGGCGCCATCGCCGAGTTCGAGCACCGGGTCTCGCAAGATCGACGCAAACGCTTCGACCGACTCGATGCGCTCAGCGCCGAACTCGTTCGCCGGTACCGTGACGGTGAGGCCTCGGTCGACACGCTGCTCGACGACTGACGGTCTCGGCGGCGCCAGCCGCCACCACTGAACCCTCACGACAACGTGAACTACGAGGACCTCGACGACTGCCCGGTCACTCGGGTTGCGATCATCTCGCTCCACACGTCTCCGCTGCTGCAGCCGGGGTCGGGTGACAGCGGTGGGATGAACGTCTACGTCCGCGAGCTGGTCTCGGCGCTCGCCCACGCCGGTTTCGACTGCACCACCTTCACCCGCGCCGACCGCGCGGGGCTGCCGGAGGTGATCGAGGTCGAGCCCGGTCACCGTGTCGTCCACATCGAAGCCGGGCCGCACCACCTGCCGAAGGAGGCGCTCACCGACATCACCGACGAGTTCCGTGATGCGGTCGCCGCCTGGTACGAGACCCACGAACGGCCCGATGTGATCCACGGCAACTACTGGCTGAGCGGGGTGGTGGGCCACGACTTGAAGCATGTCCTCGGCGTGCCGTTCGTGTCGACGTTCCACACGCTCGCCCGGGTCAAGGCCGAAGGCGGCGACCCCGAACCCGACATGCGCGATCGCGCCGAGGCCGAGATCATCAACTGTGCCGATGCGGTGTGTGTGAGTTGTGTCGAGGAGCGTGACCAGTTCCTTCGTCTGTACGGCCGCCCCGACGGTCAGGTCGCCATCGTTGCCCCCGGAGTCGAGCATGCGCTCTTCACCCCGGGTGCACAGGCCGGTGCGCGTCGGGCGCTCGGCGTCGACCTCGACATCCCACTCATCGTGTTCGTTGGTCGCATCCAGCCGCTCAAGGGACCCGACGTCGCGATCCGTGCCCTCGGTGCGATGGAGCGATCCGACGCCCGGCTCCTGATCGTCGGCGGAGCGAGCGGTTCGCAGGGCGATGCCGAAACACAGCGTGCACTCGACCTGGTCGACGAGCTGGGTCTTCACGACCGAGTCGACTTCGTGGCCCCGCAGCCCCATCACACCTTGTCGACCTACTACCGGGCTGCCGATGCGGTCATCGTGCCGAGCCGGTCGGAGAGTTTCGGCCTGGTCGCGCTCGAAGCGGCGGCCTGCGGCACCCCGGTCGTGGCGGCTGCGGTCGGGGGATTGCAGAGCCTCGTCGACGACGGCGACACCGGGTTCCTCATCGACGGACGCAACCCCTGCGACTACGCGAAGCGTCTCGACGAGATCGTGTCCGATCCCGAGCTGGCCGCTGCGTTGTCGGCGGCGGCGGTCGAACGGGCCTCCGACTACACGTGGCGCCGCGCCGCCGATCGACTCCGCAACCTCTACTGCCAGATCGGTATCGGCGAACTCGTCGCCTGCGACTGACCCATCCCGATCCGTCGCTCTTGCGATGAGATCTGTCGGCGGACGGGGCTGTCATCTCTCATCGCAACGGGCTGGGGAGGGCGGTTGCGGGTGGTGGTGCCCTAGCGTGCACGGCGTGGCTGACGCACTCGACACCTCGGCGCTCGTCGTGCTCGAACGACAGATCGACGAGTGGCTCGCTGAACTCCACGACGAGGTCGATCACCTCGTCGCCGTCGACCGTGACCCCGACGATGCTCGCCGCAACGTGCGGCGCTGGTACGTCCGGATGAGCGGGGAGGACAAGGAGTTCACCACGGTGTGGCTGACCCTCGGCCAGCGCACGCTCCGCTACGAGACGTACGTGATGCCGGCGCCCGAGGAGAATGAGGCCGAGCTCAACGAGCAGCTGCTGCGCCGCAACGACTCGCTCGTCGGGGCCCACTTCTCGATCGGTGCCGAGGATGCGGTGTTCCTGCGCGGGTCGGTGGCGACATCGTCCGTCTCCAAGGAGCTGGTCGACGACGTGCTGGGCCTGCTGTACTCCCAGGTCGAGCAGTGCTTCCGATCGCTCCTGCGGATCGGCTACCCCCGCTTCTTCGCCGACGACTGACCCCTCAGTCACGCACCGATCGTTTCCGGTCCCGTCCGTGAACCGCCCACGTCGTGGGTGTCCGGGCGTCGTGGTCGGGGGAGTCGGCACCATCCTCAGTCAGTCGGCGCCCGGACACTTCGCTGGCACGGTCGCCGCCGATGACCGGGTCGGCTCCGGGTCCTGCCAGGCCGACGGGGGCTAACGTCGCTCGGCATGAGTGACGAGCAGATGCTGGCAGTCATCGGCGGCGGCAACATGGGCGCTGCCCTGGTCGGCGGCATCGTCGAGTCGGGGGTCGTCCCCGCCGACCAGATCGTCATCGTCGAACAGTCGAGCGCCCGCCGCCAGGAGCTCGCCGATCTGCTCCCCGAGGTCGATGCCGTCGCCGAACTTCCGTCGATCGGTGCCGCCGTGCTGGCCGTCAAACCCGCCGGCACGCCCGCCGTCGCCCGGGCCGCGGTCGCCGCCGGCGCCACTCGGCTCCTCTCGATCGCTGCAGGCGTCACGTTGGCCACGCTCACCGACGCGGTCGCCGATCGCTCCGGTGACGTCGCCATCGTCCGAGCGATGCCCAACACGCCCGCCCTCGTCGGGTTGGGCTGCGCCGCGATCGTCGGCGGCGACGCAGCCACCGACGACGACCTCGACTGGGCCGAATCGCTGCTGGGTGCGGTCGGCATCGTCGAACGGCTGTCGGAGCCACAGCTCGACCTGTTCACCGGGTTGGCGGGGAGCGGGCCGGCGTACGCGTTCCTGGTGGCCGAGGCGCTCATCGACGCGGCTGTCGCCGAAGGGCTTCCTCGTCCCACCGCGACCCGCGTGGTCGAACAGCTCCTCCTCGGCTCCTCGACGCTCCTCGCACGAGAAGGTGACGCTGCTGCGCTTCGTCACAACGTCACCTCGCCGGGTGGCACCACCGCCGCAGGTGTGGCACGCCTCGAGGCGAGTGGGCTTCGCACGGCCTTCGCCGATGCGGTTCGCGCAGCCGCAGATCGCAGCCGCGAACTGGGCTGACACCTGCCGGCGGTCCGCTCGAGGGCTGCCGAGCGCCGGTGGGCCCCGTCCAACCCCCGACGAGAATTTCCGAAATTTCGGCGTGTCCCTTTTCACATTGCCGAAACACGGCCTAGATTGGCGGACGTGGAGACGCACTCGGGTTTCTGACCCGAGGAGCGCCGACCAGGGCCGGTGCCATCGGGGGGTTGGCATCGGCCCTCGTCGCGTCTCCGGGCGGATCGACAGCAGCGACTCGGTCGTCTCGCTCCACCCCGCAGTCCACGAACGGCCGCGGTAGTTTCCTCGCCGATGGGTCGGCGCTACGACACGGTCTCGTTCCTCACCGACTACGGGCTCACCGACGAGTTCGTCGGCGTGGTCAAGGCGGTCATTCGTGACATCGCCCCTCACGCCCACGTGGTCGATCTGACCCACGGCATCGCACCCTTCGATGTTCGCGGTGGGTCGCTCGCCCTGGCTCGCTCGATCGCCTACGTACCGTCGGGTGTCGTGCTCGCCGTGGTCGACCCCGGCGTCGGCACCGAGCGGCGGGGCGTCGCGATCGAGGTCGCCGACGGCGAAGGGGTGCTGGTCGGGCCCGACAACGGGCTCCTCGCTCCGGCGGTGGCGATGGCAGGAGGCGCCCAACGCGCCGTGTCACTGACCAACACCGATCACCATCTCGAGGCGGTCGGCTCCACGTTCGACGGGCGTGACGTCTTCGGGCCGGTCGCTGCAGCGCTGTGCAACGGCGTCAACATCTCCGAGCTCGGCGAGCCGGTCGATCCCGATCTGCTCATGCCGGGCGTGGTCCCGCTTCCGCAGATCGACGACACCACGGCCATCGCGCAGGCGCTGTGGGTCGATCGATTCGGCAACGTGCAGCTCAACATCGGCCCCGACGATCTCGGTCCTTCATTCGCCGAGGCGCTGGGCTTGCGATTCAGCGCTCCGACCGACCCGACCGGTGGGTCGACCCGCCGGGCGCTGCGCGTCAACGCCTTCGGCGACCTCGCCACCGGTGCGGTCGGAGTGGCGCTCGACTCGTCGGGGATGCTGTCGGTGGTGATGAACCAGCGGTCGGCCGCCGACGAACTCGGCGTCGACGTCGGCGACCAGGTCACCATCACACCTGCCGATGATGAGGCTGGTGACGCCAGCCCTGTGAGTGTGTCGGTCGACCTCGGCCGGGCGCCGTCGCCCGACGCTCGATAGCGTCTCGAGCAATGCGTCCCGCCACCACGCTCACGCTCGGCTTGCTGCTTGCGGTGATCCTCATCGCCGGCATCGTCTCGCTGCTCCGCATCTGACTCGCGTTCCGCAGCACAGCGGAGTCCCCCTGCGCTCGCCCCGTGGGACCGCCGGGTGTCGTCGGCACCTTCACGATGAGTCGGCTCGACGTCAGGCGCATTGCGATCCGCGAGCTAGCCTGATCGACGGCCCGAGCACTGCTCCGGCCGGGGGAACTCTGGGGAAACGAAGGAATCTGGGGGAACGGCGTGAATCTGGCGAGCATCCTCGACGGGCACGAGGCTGACGACACGGCGCTGATCTATCGCGGCAAGCCGATCACCTACGGCGCTCTCGATGATCAGGTGGCACGACTCCGAGGCGGCCTCGTGTCGCTTGGAGTCCACGACGGTGATCGCGTCGCCATCCTGTGCAGCAACTCCGATCACTTCGTGTACACGTACTTCGCCGTGCTCGGCCTCGGCGCGGTCACGGTGCCGCTCAATCCGCTGAGCCCGGCACCCGAGCTCGAAGCCGAGATCGGCAAGGTCGGCGCCAAGGTCGTGGTGATCGACAAGCTCAGCACCGCCACATGGAACAACGTCGACCGTGACGCGGTGGCTTCGGTCGAGCACGTGATCAGCTGCGACGTCGAAGAAGCGATCGCCGACGGCATCGTGCCGATCGATTCGTTGTTGGCGTCCGACCCGGTGGGCCGAGTCGAGGTCGACCCCGATCACCTGGCGACCCTCGTGTTCACGAGCGGCACCGCTGGCAAACCCCGTGCGGCGATGCTCACCCACGGCAACCTGCTCGCCAACATCGACCAGACCAACGACACCGGCGACCGCATCGGGCCCAGCGATGTCGTGTACTCGGTGCTGCCCCTGTTCCACATCTTCGGGCTGAACATCACGCTGTCGCATACCTTGAAGACCGGCGCCACCGTCGTTCTCGTTCAGCGGTTCGATCCGCTCACCGCTGCCGAGACGATCCGCGATCGCAAGGTCACCGTCGTGCCGGGCGTCCCCTCGATGTGGGGCGCGTTTGCTCACTTCGACGAGCTCGACCCCGACTGCTTCGCATCGGTTCGCCTCGCGCTGAGTGGTGCGTCGAAGCTGCCGATCGCCGTCGCCGAGAAGATGCGCGATCGCTTCGGTGTGGAGATCCGCGAGGGTTACGGCCTCACCGAGGCGTCGCCCACGTGCACGTCGAGCGTCGGTGGCGAGGTGAGGTTCGGATCGGTCGGCCACGCGGTCAACGGCGTCGAGATCCGCCTCGTCGGTGAGTCGGGCCAAGATGCGCTCGTCGGCGACGCCGGCGAGATCTGGGTGCGCGGCGACAACGTGTTCGCCGGCTACTACCAAGACGCCGACGCCACCGACTCGGTCCTCACCGACGACGGCTGGTTGAAGACGGGCGACATGGCCACCGTCGACGACGATGGCTACCTCTACCTCGTGGACCGAGCGAAGGATCTTGTCATCGTGTCGGGGTTCAACGTGTACCCCGCCGAGGTCGAAGACGTGCTCGCATCGCACCCCGAGGTCGCCGACGCGGCGGTCATCGGCGTCCCGCATCCGCACACCGGCGAGGCGGTGAAGGCGTTCGTCGTCGTCGAGGAGGGTGCCGACATCGACGAGGAGAGCCTCATCGAGTACTCCCTCGATCACCTCGCTCGTTACAAGTGCCCGAGCAAGGTGATGTTCGTCAACGAACTGCCCCGCAACGCCACGGGCAAGCTCGTTCGCCGCGAACTCGTCATCGCCTGAACGGCCACAGCGCGCCGACACCGACCGTCGGCGAGGGCGACGGTGGCCAGTGTCTGACGACACACGAAATCTGCTTCGCAGGGCTTTGTGAAAACGTGCACGAAGTGCCTACGGTGGTCGTGTCATGGTTGGTCAGCGTTCTCGTCGACGGATTCCCGAGGCCACGGTGGCCCGGCTGCCGGTGTACTTGCAGCTCCTCACCTCCCAGTTCGACGACGGCGTCTCGAACATCTCCTCCGAGGAGCTCGCCGAACTCGCAGGTGTCAACGCCGCGAAGGTGCGAAAGGACCTGTCGTACCTCGGGAGCTATGGCACCCGAGGGGTCGGCTACGAGGTCGAGTTCCTCGTGTACCAGATCAAGCGTGAGCTGGGTCTGACCCACGATTGGCCCGTCGTCATCGTCGGCGCCGGCAACCTCGGTCAGGCGCTCGCTGGCTACGGCGGGTTCACCGAGCGCGGGTTCCCGGTCGGTGGCATCGTCGACATCGATCCCGACAAGGTCGGCGTGGTCGTGGGTGGTGCTCGGGTCCGTCACGTCGATGATCTCGAGCAGATCGTCCGCTCGAACGATCTCTCGATCGGTGTCATCGCCACCCCCGCAGGTGCTGCGCAGGCCGCCGCCGACTCTCTGGTCGCCGCTGGCATCACGAGCATCCTCAACTTCGCCCCCAACGTCATCTCGGTGCCGCACGGTGTGAGCGTCCGAAAGGTCGACCTCGCGGTGGAGTTGCAGATCCTCAGCTATCACGAGCAGCGGCGAGCCAACGCCCGACAGGCGTCACTGCAATCCGTCCCCGGTTCTGGCCGTCCGCGTCGGGGTGCCACGGCGTAGTCGCGCCTAGGCTGCAGCCACCATGTCTTCGCTGCTCGTCGTCGGTGTCAACCACCGCAGCGCACCCCTCTCGGTGCTGGAGCGACTCACCATCGCGCCCGCCGACCTGGGCAAGGCCGTCGCTGGCCTGGCCGAGCGCGACACCATCAGCGAGGCCACCATCGTCTCGACGTGCAACCGGACCGAGGTGTACGTCGTCGCCGACCTGTTCCACGGCGCCTACGCCGACGTGCGCGACTTCCTCTCCGACGTCGGCGACCTCGGTGTCGACCAGCTCGCACCCCACCTGTTCAGCGAGCACGATGCCAGTGCGGTCCGGCACCTCTTCAGCGTCGCCTCGGGCCTCGACTCAGCGGTGCTCGGTGAGTCCGAGATCCTCGGTCAGGTCCGCACGGCGTGGGAAGCGGCTCGCGACGAAGAGGCCGCTCGGTCGACACTCAACCTGCTCTTCCGAAGCGCGGTCGAAACCGGCAAGCGCGCCCGGAGCGAAACCGGCATCGGCCGCGGCACCGCCTCGGTCAGCCACGCCGCGGTCGAGATGCTCTCCGACGTGGTCGGCGACCTCACCGGGAAGCACATCGCCGTCCTCGGCGCTGGCTCGATGGGCGAGGGTGTCGCGGTGGCTCTCCACAAGCACGGGGGTTGCCGCATCGACGTGGTCAACCGTTCACCCGAGCGCGGCGCAGCCCTGGCCGAACGTGTCGGCGGCCGTTCGATCGGTATCGACCATCTGCCCTCGGTGCTCGAGCAGTGCGACGTGGTCATCGCCTCCACCGGGGCCGAGCAGCCGATCATCACCACGGCGGCGGTCACCGCTGCTGGTCGCGGCTCCGAGCGTCCGCTCTCGATCATCGACATCGCGCTGCCCCGAGATGTCGCCCCCGACGTCGCCGACCTGCCGGGCATCACCGTGTTCGATCTCGATCACCTTCGTGACTGGGCCGATCGTGGTCGCCATGCGCGCCTCGACGAGGCTGAGCGCGTCCGCCACATCGTCGCCGAGGAGTCGGAGCAGTACATCGTCGACTCCACCGCCCGCCAGGCGGCACCGCTCGTGGCCTCGATGCACGTGGCTGCCGAGGCAACCCGTGCGGCCGAGCTCGAGCGCTTCGCCAAGAAGCTGGGTGCACTCGACGACGATCAGCAGCGAGCGGTCGATCAGCTCACCCGGGCGATCGTCGCCAAGCTCCTGCACGAGCCGTCGGTTCGGCTCAAGTCGCAGGCCGGCACTCCGCGAGGCGTGCGTAACGCTGCCGCTGTCCGCGATCTGTTCGACCTCGGTTGAGCTGTTCGCCCGTGGGCTCGACCTCGCCGCTGCGGATCGCCACACGAAGCTCCGATCAAGCACGAACCCAGTCCGAGGCCGTCGCCGCTGCGCTCGGTGTTGCCATCGGCGTCGCCCCCGAGCTCGTCTTCGTCGACACCTACGGTGACCGCACCCAAGCCGACGGCGTGCCGCTCCACTCGATCGGCGGCCAAGGCGTGTTCGTCAAGGAGGTGCAGCGAGCGGTGCTCGACGGCCGGGCCGATCTCGCCGTGCACTCGGCGAAAGACCTACCCTCCGACACCGCCGACGGCTTGGTCATCGCCGCCTTCACCGAGCGGCGTTCGCCGCACGACGTGCTCATCGGACGATCGCTCGACCAGCTCGCGCCGGGCGCCACGGTGGCGACCGGATCGGTTCGCCGCCGGGCACAGCTCGCTGCGGTGCGTCCCGACCTCGAGTTCGCCGAGCTGCGCGGCAACATCCCGACCCGGCTTCAGAAGGTCCCCGACGACGGCGCTGTCGTCATGGCCCTCGCCGCGCTCGAGATCCTCGGTCTGACCGACCAGATCGCCGAGACCCTGCCGACCACCACCTTCATTCCCGCGGTCGGTCAGGGGTGCGTGGCGATCGAGTGCCGCGCTGACGATCAGACCACCATCGCTGCGCTCGCCGCCATCGATCACGTCCCGACGCGCCGAGACGTCGAGGTCGAGCGCGCGTTTCTGGCCGAACTCGGAAGCGGCTGCACGCTGCCCGTCGGCGCCCACGTCACCGACGGCCAGCTCCATGCGTTTCTCGCCGATGTCGACCGAAGGGTCAGCGAACAGTTGGTCGTCGACCTGCCTGATGAACATGCCGCTGCGTTGCAGGCGGCTCGGGTGACTGCGAACGATCTCCACGCCTCCGTGTCGGGCTGACCGAGCGGGCGTCGAGGGCTGGCCGATGATCGAACCCCACGATCAGCCGCTCACCGGTTGTCGTGTCGTCGTCACGCGCGAGCGGCCGGGCGTGCTCGGTGGGCTGCTCGCCGAGCGAGGTGCCGTCGTCGTTCACGTTCCGCTGATCGAGGTGGTCGACCCCGACGATGGTGGCTCGGCGCTCGAACGAGCCGTGTCCGATGTCGACGCGATCGACTGGGTGATCGTCACGTCGGCGGCGGGAGCCGAGCGAGCGTTCACAGCGTTGGGTGCGCATGCCGATGATGTCCGCGTGGGGTGTGTCGGCACCGCCACGGCCGATCGCTGGCACGATCTCTCCGGCCGGAGCGCTGATCTCGTCCCCGAGCGTCAACTCGCCGCGGCGTTGGCGGCGGCATTCGTCGACGCTCACCGCGACGTCGGAGCACAGCGGGTGGTGATCGCCCAGGCCGATCGGGCCGGTTCCGACCTCGTCGACGGGCTCCGCTCGGCCGGCCACCGCGTCGACACCGTCACCGCCTATCGAACGTTGACCCGTCGGCCGACTCCCGCCGAGGTCGGCCGGCTCGCCGGTGCCGATGCGGTTCTGTTCGCCAGCGGTTCGGCCGTGGCCGGGTGGTTCGAGGCGCTCGGCGACGATGCTCTCGCATCGATGCCGCCGATCGTCGTGGTGATCGGCCCGTCGACGGCTGGTTCTGCAGACGCGTTCGGGCTCAAGACCCGTACGGTTGCTGCCGATCATTCAGTGCCGGGGCTCGTCGCGGCGCTGGAATCGGTCTGGAGACAAACCGATTGAATACCCAGCGGACGATTCGTGGCAAGATCATCCGCCATTCAGTGCGATGCGGTCAGCCGCAACGCCAACAGAGGGAGACCACAACAGGTGCACGCAGGAGGACGCCGCCGCAGACTGGCGACCGCCTCCCTCGTCGCGCTCGTTGCTGGACTCCTGCTGACCGACAGCGGCATCGGCGTCAATGCCGAACCCCGCGTCGTGCTGTCGCAGTTCGACGGCGAACCCGTCGTGGCCACCTCAGCCCTGGTCGGCACCGACGTGGTCGGTGCTCGGCCCTCGGTGTCGGGCGATGGCCGTTTCGTGGTGTTCCAGGGCTCGTCGACCGAGGGCGTCGGCCTGACCGACGCCGATCTGCGTGTCACGACCTTCCTCACCGATCGCGCCACGGGTGACACCGTCGAGTTGAGCCCGGTCCCAGCGGGTATTCGCTCCGGCGACACGATCCTGCCGGTCATCTCCGGCGACGGTTGTATCGTCGCAGCGCTCAGCGAGATGCCGCTCGACGTGTTCCGTGACGACGACCGCGATGGTCGGTGGGACGTCTACCGAACCGTGCTGCCTCACTGCGAAGGTGCCGTGGGCGACTGGGAACTCGTGTCGACCCGGCCCGGCACTGGCGGTCTGTCGCGCGACGATGTCGTGCTCGACCGGCCGTCCATCGATCGAGCCGGCACCCACATCGCCTACACCCACCCCGCCGATCACTACTTCGAAGCGGGCAGTCTCACTGCCGTGTCGCTCGTCGACCTCGCCGTGCCCGCCGGCAGCGCGCTGCGGAGCCGGCTCGCGTCGGGCTTGCCCCTCGACCTCCCCGACAATCCGTTCACCCACACCGGCATGTCACAACCGGTGTTGTCTGACGACGGTCGATTCCTCGCCTTCCGATCCAGTGCCAACTCGAACGAAGCAGTGCCCACCTGGTCGACGGGATCGGTCGAGGGTGAGGCGGCGACCGAGCAGGTCTACGTCTGGGAGATCGACAACCCCGACCCGTTCTCGGCGACCGAGCGAGTGTCGCGCACGCCCGAGGGCGCGGCAGCGCCGGCGGGTGCTGCACGCCCCGACATCTCCCGTGACGGCACCGTCATCACCTTCGTGTCGTCCGACCCGAGCATCGTTCCCGACGCCGTCTATCCGATCTGCGCGTTGAACTGTCCAACCCAGGTGTTCGTCCTCGATCGCGACGCCGATGGCGATGGGATCCTCGACGTGCCGGGTTCATCACCGATCCGGCTCGTGTCGGCGGTGGCACAGACCGATGGCAGCCTCGTGGCCGGTCTCGCGTCGTCGTCGCAGCCGGCGGTGTCGGGCAATGGCCAACTCGTCGCCTTCACGACCAAGGCGACCGAACTCCAACTCGTTCAGGCACCTGGTGTCGGGAGCGGATCCGACGGCGATGTGCTGCTCGCCCAACTCCAACGCGGCTCGCTGGAGCGTCTGAGCGTCGCCGCCGACGACCCGGTCGTGCCGGTGGCCGGCGTGCATGCCAACCCGGCACTCAACGACACCGGCCGGACCGCCGTGTTCGACAGTGCAGCTGCCGAACTGGTCACGGGCGCGGTGCTCGACGCGTCGCCCGATCCTGACGACCCCGATGCCACGCTGCCGATCGGCCGCCGTGTCGTCGCTCGTTCGCTGCCGCCGCACCTCTCGCTGCCCGACGCCGACCTCGGTACCACCGTGGTGGGTCTCGACGGTGACGAGTGGTATCTCGCCGTGATCAACGACGGCCCTTCGTCGTTCCAGCCGACCGAGGTGACCATCTCGAACCCCGAGTTCACGATCAACGAGGAGCGATCGAGTTGCCTCCTCGGCGCCTCGGTTCCAGCCGGCGGCAACTGCACGGTCTACGTCTCGTACAAGCCGACGCGGCCCGGCGCCTCGAGCGCGGTGCTGCGGGTCGCTGAGTCCGGCTTCGATGGTGTCGCGATCGAGTCGAACCTGGCGGGTGCCGGCGGGGAGCCGACGCTCCGCATCGACCCGGGTGGTGCCGACCTCGGCGAGGTGACCGTCGGCGACAGCAGCATCGAGTTCCAGTTCGATGTGCAGAACATCGATCCGATCATTCCGACCTCACTCGAGTCATTCGAGCTCACCGGAGCGCACGCCACCGACTTCGAGTTCACCACCAACAATTGCGTCGACCGTCCGCTGAACCCGCGGGCCACGTGCTCGCTCGGCGTCACGTTCAGCCCCACCGCCGAGGGGCGTCGCACCGCACTGGTCACCCTCGGTACGCCGACCGGTCAGTACACGACGATGGTCGTGGCGGGCGATGGCCGCTTCGAGCCGGTGGTCGACGTGATAGCGAGCGAGGTGCGTACGGGCGAGAACCTGGTCGTGACCGGTTCGGGCTACGCGGCCGACAGTGAGGTCACGATCGTCTTCGGCGACGGGCCCGGCGATGCCGTCACCGCCGTCGCCGACGCCGAGGGTCACGTCCTCGCCACCATCCAGGTGGCCGAGGGGGAGCGAACCGGCAAGCGCACCGTCGTCATCCAGTCGGGCGACGTGATCGCAGCGTCACCCGAGGTCGAGGTGAAGGCTGCCGAGGGCTCGATCCCCATCGGCCTCCCCGGCTTCGGCCTCGGCGGCTGACGCGTCTGGCGGCGGCCGTGCGTTGCGGGCGGTGTGCAACTGCCGCCGGCGTTGCGGTCTCGGGGTCAGCCGTTGGGGTCGAGGGTTCGGCCGCTCAGGTTGACCGCCGACTCGCAGGTACCGACCGCCGGTGAGCCGACGTTGTCGCAGCGCACCGTGAAGGTGATGTTGTCGCCAGCCTCGAGGCGGAGCGGCGTGATCCGTGGTTCGAACAGCGACCCGCGGATGTTGTCGAGTGACCACACGTAGATCTCGTCGCCGTTGATGGCGAGGGACGCCCGACCGCTGTCGTCGTTGTTGTTCTCGATCCGAACGTCGGTGAGATCGAACTGTTGACCGTCGCCGATCGAGAACGTGTCGCTCCCGGTGCCGGCGAGACCGGGGCTCGCCGAGAGACGCTGGAAGGCCGGTGTGCCCGCTTCGGAGTCGAGCGTGACGGGCTCGGGTTCGTCGGTGTCGTCAGCTGCCTCGGTGGCGAGGTCGATGTCGGCGCCGAGGTCGTCGAGCGCCTGCTGGAATCTGGCGACTTCCTCGTTCACCGCATCGGCAGCAGCATCATCGATCGCCGGCTTGATCGCGCCGAACCATGCGCCGACCAACCCGCCGAGCACGGCGAGCACGCCGATGACCTTGGCCAGGGCGCCGGCCGAGATCGTCGGTGGCTGGATGAGGGCGAAGCTCTCGGCAGCTGGGTCGTGGCCAGCCTGCTCGGCCTCGATCTCGAAATCGAGGGTGCGGCGATGACGCCGGAAGAGCCCGTTCGCCTTGGCTCGGAACCGGACGAGGCTCGAGCCGCCGGGGGCGACACCCACCGCTGGCGGATCGAAGCTGCCGTCGACACGGCCCGAGGGGTCGACGAGGCGGAGTCGGCAGCTCGCCAGGCCGTTCCCGTGGTTCTCGACCATGAACTCGAAGTTCGTGCGTCGGCGAGCACGGGCAACCGGGTGGAGCGCCGCGATACGTCGGTCGTCGAACGGCAGGATGTCGAGCGTGGTCTCGGCGTTGGCGGTCGAGTCGGGATCCTCGGTGGGGATGACCCTGACGCCGATCACACTCGGTCCGGCTGAGGTGGTCGGGAGGCGAGGCGGCGTGACCTCGACCTCGATCACATCGGACGAGCCGGCGAACAGCGTGAGGTTGCCGCGGTCGAGCGTGACCCAGTTGGCGGTGAGGCCGCTCGGAACGATCGTGTAGCTCGCAGTCGACTGGCCGACGTTCTGGATCGACAGCGTGAGGGTGGTCGACGACCCCGCATCGAGTTCGACCTCGTCGTTCGAGAACCACGCCTGCACCGACATTCCTGCGACGCTACCGAACGGCTGGGGAACCAGGGCGGCACCCTGCGTAGGCTCGAATGCATGACCGACGCCACGGGCAATGTCGTCCGACGCCCGACAGATCGCCCACGGCGGCTCCGTCGTACCGCTGCCATGCGAGCGCTCGTGTCGGAGGTCCATCTCCGCACCGACGATCTGGTCGCGCCGCTGTTCGTACGCGAGGGCATCGATGCCCCGGTGCCGATCGACTCGCTCCCCGGCGTCAGCCAGCACACGCTCACATCGCTCGCCACCGAGGTCGCCGAACTGGTCGAGCTCGGGGTTCGTTCGGTGATCCTGTTCGGGGTGCCGGCCGAGAAGGACCCGATCGGTAGCGGGGCCTTCGATCCCGACGGCATCGTTCAGGTCGCCATCGCTCAGCTCAAGGCCGCCCACGGCGACTCGCTGGTGGTCATGGCCGATCTGTGCGTCGATGAGTACACGTCGCATGGCCACTGCGGGGTGCTCGATGGGCGTGGCGACGTCGACAACGACGCGACCCTCGAGGTCTACGCCAAGATCGCGGTCGCCCAGGCCACCGCTGGCGTCGATGTGATCGCACCGTCGGGGATGATGGACGGCCAGGTCGCCGTGATCCGTGATGCACTCGACGACGCCGGCTTCCATCACGTGCCGATCCTCGCCTACTCGGCGAAGTATGCGAGTGCGTTGTACGGCCCGTTCCGTGACGCCGTCGACGTCGAGATCACCGACGGGGGTGATCGCAAGGGGTATCAGCAGGATCACCGCAACGTCGCCGAAGCGCTCCGCGAGGTCGAGCTCGACCTGGCTGAAGGCGCTGACATGGTGATGGTCAAGCCGGCGCTCGCCTATCTCGACGTGATCAGCGACGTCGCCGGCCGTGTCGACGTGCCTGTCGTGGCGTATCACGTGAGTGGCGAGTACGCGATGATCCACGCCGCTGGCGAGCGGGGCTGGATCGACACCGACGCCGTTGCGCTCGAACACCTCACCGCGATCAAGCGGGCTGGTGCGTCGATCATCCTCACGTACTTCGCCCGTTGGTTCGCCGAAGCGTCGGCCGCCGGCCGCATCGAGCCCTGATCGGAGCCCCCGTGACCATTCCCCTCTGTGATCCCGAGGCCTGCGGGTCGGCGGGTTGTACGGCCACCGTGTGTCAGGGAGCTGGCGTGCCTTCGAACCACGCGCTCTTCGAACGTTCGAAGGCTGCGATCCCCGGCGGGGTCAACTCGTCGATTCGTGCGTTCAAGGCTGTCGGCGGCGAGCCCTACGTCGTCGCGTCGGCCGACGGCGCCACGGTCACCGATGTCGAGGGCCGGACCTACATCGACCTGGTGCAGAGCTACGGCGCGGTCATCCTCGGCCACGCCCATCCGGCCGTCACCGCAGCGATCACCGCTGCTGCGCCGAGTGGCACGTCCTACGGTGCGCCGACACCTCGCGAGATGAAGCTCGCCGAAGCGATCGGCGAGCGGGTACCGAGCTGCGAACGGGTCCGGCTCATGAACTCCGGCACCGAGGCCACCTCGACCGCCATCCGGTTGGCCCGCGGTGTCACCGGTCGCGATCGGATCGTCACCTTCGCGGGCAATTTCCACGGCGCAACCGACGCGCTCCTCGTCGCAGGTGGCTCCGGTGTTGCGACGCTCGGCCTTCCAGGCACTGCCGGCGTTCCGAACGCGTCGGTGGCCGAAACGATGGTCGCTCCCTACAACGTGGTTCCCGAGCTGACCGATGAGGTCGCCGCAGTCATCGTCGAACCGGTCGCTGCGAACATGGGCGTCGTCGCCCCGGTCCCGGGGTTCCTCGAAGGGCTCCGTGCCGAGTGCGACCGTGTCGGTGCCCTCCTCATCTTCGACGAGGTCATCACTGGTTTCCGCCTCGGCCGTGGTGGAGCGCAGGGTGTCTTCGGTGTGCGTCCCGACATCACCTGCTTCGGCAAGGTCATCGGAGGCGGCCTCCCGATCGGTGCGATCGGCGGGACCGCCTCGATCATGGAACAGCTGTCGCCGCTCGGTGCGGTGTTCCATGCCGGCACGCTCTCGGGCAACCCGCTCGCCACCGCCGCTGGCCTCGCCGCGCTCGATCAGCTCACCGACGACGTCTACGACGAACTCGGGGCGCGTGCAGCACGTCTCGCCGCGGGGCTCGCCGAGGCGTGCGAGGCTGCCGACTTCACCGCTGCGTTCCCGGTGGTCGGGACGCTGTTCGGCATGGTCGTCGGCGACGAGCTCGCCGGCCCGACGTCGACGCCGGTGACGAACTTCGACGAGGCCAAGTGCACCGACGAAGCTGCGTACGGACGGTTCTTCCAGGCGATGCTCGCCGGTGGTGTGGCCATGGCACCCGGCGCGTACGAGGCGATCTTCACCGGGCTCGGGCACACCGACGCCGTCATCGACCAGATCATCGACATCGCCCACACCGCAGCCTCGAGCGCGGTGTCCGCTACCAGCTGATCGCCGCTCACCCACGGCTCGCTCGGAGGTGGTGGGTGCCAACGACGGTGCGCTCACCTTCGGTACGTTGGTCTGGTGCGGCAGATCCTCAACGTGCGCTTCGTCGCCGCGCTCGCTGCGTTGCTCGGTCTCACGCTGCTCGTCCAGACCGTCTTCGCTGACGACGATGTGATCGACGAGATCGTCGAGGAGCAGACCGAGGTCCCCGGCCGTCGGGTCGATTTCATCGCCATCGGCGAAACCATCGACCGATCACCCGACTTCGAGCTGACCGACGAGGGCGTCACCGAGGGCATCCTCGACGTGAACTTCGCCGACGGGCGGATCATGCGCGTCGTCGCCGGTACCCCTGGTGAGATCACGTGCCCCAATCTGCGAGGCACGAACCGTTGTGTCGTGCTCGCCGACCTGGTGGGTGAGGCGGTGCTCTGGTTCGCGCTCATCCCTCGGGGCCCGAACAGCACGGCGTTCCTCCCACCGATCGTCGATCTCGAAGACGGCTACGCGATCTTCGAGAATGGCTGGGAGATCTCGTACCCGCCGGTGATCGAACGTGATGAGCGCACGTGCGGCGACGACATCACGAGCTTCAGCGACTTCCTCCGCCGGTACGGACCGAACAGCGTCTCGATCGTCGACCTCGAGACCCAACAGGTCTCCACGGTCCGCTGCGGTGGCGAGGTCCGGCCGGTGGCGATCCCCGACCTCACCGACGACCCGTTCCAGCCGGTCGGTCTCTGACCGAACGGCGACGACAGATCGTTCGGCTCAGTCGAGCAGTTGGTGGGCGGCGGCGAGGCCGCTGTTGTGCGCACCCTCCACGCGCGGCCCGGCGAAGGCGTCGCCCGCCACGATGATCGAGCCGTCGGCGGTCGACCAGCACGGGTCGGGCCAGATCGAACGGGGGGTGGCGAGTCGCCACTTCTTCACCTGCGCCTCGACGATGCTCGCCGACCCGAGCCACGGTTGTGCGGCCTCGGTGAGCTGCGACTCCAGCGCGTCGAGGTCGTCGTCCCAGTGCGCCTCACTCCACTCGGGCGACGCATGGAACGTGAGCGCCGGTGCGTCGCTCACTCCCTTGGCCTGGTTGTCACCGATGAACGAGAACACGGTTTCGCCACCATCACCAGGGTCGGCCTGCTGCACACCGCCCGGCTCCGGAACAGCGGTCGGCCCGTCGACGGTGCAGAGCAGCCCGATCGTGCGGTCGTAGTCGACGCGGAACACCGACTCATCGAGGACGACGCCGTGCGATCGATCGGACCCGCCGTCGCCCTCGGCGTCTCCTTCATCATCGTGCTGCCACGCCAGGTCGACCAGGAGCGAGAACGCCTGCGGCAGGGGGGCGGTGATGATGACTGCGTCGGCGGGGCGGACCGTGCCGTCGTCGATCACGACATCCCAGCGGGCGTCGGTGCCGGGGCGGACCGAGAACACCATCGTCGACACCTCGACGCCGAGCCCGACGGCGAGATCCTTCGCCAATGAGTTCATGCCACCGGTCGCCACATAGCGGGGATAGCCGTCGCCGCTCGGCGCAGCCTCGTCCTCGTCGCCGGTGTCGAGCGAGCCGTGACCGAATCCGTGGCTCCACACGTGGACCAGACCGCGTTCGATCCAATCGTCGACACGACGTTGGAACGCGGGCGTGCGGACGGTGAAGAACTGGGCGCCGTGGTCGAGTCGAGCGTCGCCGATCCGCCTCGTGGCCAGCCGGCCGCCGACCGAACGTCCCTTGTCGAGGAGGGTGACGCTGGCGCCAGCTGCTTGGAGCTCGCGAGCGGCGACGAGGCCGGAGATGCCGGCGCCGACCACGACGACGCGCAAGGAGGACGGGTCGGGCATGGGCCCGATGGTGGCAGTGATCAGCCCGCGTCGGCCAGTCGATCGCGACCTTCGCCGCCGTTGGCCTGCCAGGCGGTTTCGGCGCGGCCGAGGAACTCGAGCAGCACCCGGTTGAAGGTGGTGGCGTGCTCGATCATGAAACCGTGTGCGGCACCGCTGATGACGACCAGCTCGGCGGTCGGGATCAGGTCGGCGAGCTCTTCGCTGTCGGCGCGCGGCGTGAGGACGTCTTGGTTGCCGACCAGGACCATCGTCGGCGCTTCGATCTCACGCAGTCGATCGACGATCTCGAACGGCGCGTCGAGGATGGCCTCGACCTGGCCGGCGAACGCGTGTCGGGGCCGGGTGAGTGCGAGCGGGCCGAGCCACCCGACGGCGGGGAAGAAACGTCGGAACGAGCGAGGTCCGATCACCCAGCGGGCGGCATCGCGACTCATGGCGCCCATGCCGCCTTCGAGGGCATCGTCACGCCAGGCGCCGAGCAGTTCCTCGCGCCACGGCCAGTTCGATGCTGCGGTGCAGGCGAGGGTGAGTGACCGGACGCGGTGGGGGTGGTTGACCGCCAGGATCTGGCTGATGACACCGCCCATCGACGCACCGACCACGTGGGCGGTTTCGATGCCGGCGTGATCGAGGACGGCGACGGCGTCGTCGGCCATCTGCTCGAGTGAGTAGGTGCCGTGCGGCTTGTCGCTGCGGCCGGCGCCACGGTTGTCGAGGGCGATCGCCTGGTACCACGGGGCGGTGCCGAAGCGCTGCAGGATCCAGCCAGCCTTGCTCGCGCCGAGTCCTTGGATGAACAGCACCGGCGGCGCACCGGGTCGGCCGGTGATCTGGTAGTGGAGGCGGGTGCCGTCGGTCGATCGGACGAAGGTCATCAGTGCGCTCCCAGCCCCGACAGCGGCAACCAGTCGAGCGGGGTGCCGGTGGTGATGTCGCCGAGTTCGGTGAGGAGGTCGTGGATGGCGACGCGCAGGTCGTCGGCCATCTCGAGTTCTGCGAGCGGACCGCGGCGGTGACGCGGTGCCCGCATGGCGGTACCGATCTCGACGCGCGCTCGACGCCCGAACGGCGACGACGACGTGGCGGCGGGGAACACCTTCACGCCGGTGAGTAGAGCAGCGCCGACGATCGCGTGATCGACCACGCCGACCCGACGTGGCGACTGTGAGCCCGAGGCTCCGAGCACGACCAGTTCGTCGGATCGGAGCGCGCCGGCGATCTCGTCGGGGTGATCGAGCAGCCCGCCGAGTCGACGGGCGGGAGCACCGAACAGGTCGCCATCGGAACGGCCGACGAATCGAACCGGGCGATCGACGGCCTCGCTGATGGCGAAGGCGGTGAACAAGGGCGCCATCAGGAAGCGCGGCGAGTTGACGACGATGAGAGCGCCGCGCCGCTTGGGCAGTCGCTGATCGCCGCCGGTCGACACGTCCCAACGCAGGCGGGCGGCCATCATGACGTTGCGGACGAGGACGGGATCGCGACCCCAGTCGTCGGTGGCGCCGGCCGGCTCTTCGGTGAGGCGTCGAGTCGCCGCACGCACGCTGTCGGCGATCGGGGTGGTGATGGCGTCGGCGACCGAGCCACCCGTACGGGTCACGGTGCGGCCGACCGTGGTGGCGAACGAGCCGACCCGTCGATCGAGGTCGAAGGGGATGACGTTGCTGGCCTCTTCGGCCGACTCGATGGTCCGTGTGCTCATGCCACCTGCCGTTTCGCCGGTCGACGGATGACGCTCGGCCAGCCGTAGAGGTCGTCGATGACCTGGGGTGTGGTCTGTTCGGGGACGACGCCGAGCAACTCCTGCATGCGGCTGTTGTCGGCCAGGCGGCCGCGACGCAGCGTCTCCTCGACGTGTTCGGGGATCGGTGCACCGGCCATGAATCCGACTCGCCGGGCGACCGACCACTGCGGACCGAGGAGGGGGAGCGGTATGCGCCGGCCGCGCTGGGCTGCCTGCAGCACGGTGATGGCATCGGACGCCACGACGTTGACCGGTTCGGCGAGCCCTCGCTCGGCAGCCGCCACGAGCGCTCGCGCAGCGTCGGTCTGGCGGATGACGGTGAACGGTGGGTCGCTCCACGCGGCGAACGGCACGGCCGGCAGCCGGAGGAGACGTCCGAGCGGGCTCGGGACGTGAGGGCCGATGACCGGGCCGAGCCGTACGGCGCCGGTGGTGACGCCAACTCGCTCGGCGACGCTCGCTGCGGTGCGTTCGATGTCGGCGACGGTGCGGCCCCACTCGGAGGTGGGGGCGATCGGTGCGTCTTCGTCGGGCCGGGTGAGTGCACCACGGCCGCGGCCGTAGATCTCGATGCCGCTGCGGACCACGACGTGTTCGAGCGACGGGCATTCGGCCGCTGCGCCGAGGATCGAGGTGGCGGCCCGGTCGGTGAGCGAGATCGCATCTCTCGGATTGGCCCGTGCGTCGGGCTCCCACACGCCGATGTGGATGAGGACGTGGGGATCGAAGTCGATGACGGTCTCGACGATTCGATCGTGCTGATCGGGGCTGATTCGATGAAACGCCGTACGCTTGAGACGACTTCTCGGAGGATCGGCGTCGATCCCGGCCAGCGCCCCGACCCACGGAGCTGCTTCGAGCAGCCCGGCGGTCTGTGTGCCGAGCTCGCCGCCCACCCCGCTCACGAACACGCGCCGACCCGTCATGCTTGATCACGCTAGTCCCACACGTCGCGATCTGTTCAGGTCCGCGACGCGCCTGCTCGCTGCGGGCGGGGCCGGGGCAGCGGCGCTGGCGCTCGGTCGGGCGGGGCTGGGGCCGATCGTCGAGGCGTCCGGCGGCGGCGGCCGGCGGGTCGACACGACGGCAGCAGCGATCGACGAGGCCGAACGGCTGGGCCCGAGCGGCAAGATCGCCTTCCCGCTCGCCGGATTCGATGCCGGCGACATCGTCTGTCTCAACAACTACGGCAACTGTCGGCGCATCCACGAGGGCGTCGACATCGGCGAGCTGCGGCACCAGATCATGCCGCGGGTGCCACTCGTCGCCTGTGTCGACGGTGTCGTGACACAGGTCGACGACAACCCGTTCGACCGCCCCGGCCGCTTCGTGGTGATCCGTGGCGACGACCTGCGCTGGTATCGCTACCACCATCTCGACGAGATCGCCGAGGGGCTCGCCGTCGGCGATCGCGTCAGCCTCGAGCAGCAGATCGGCACCATGGGCGACACCGGCAACACGCTGTGGCCTCACCTCCACTTCGAGGTCTGGGTCGGCGACGGTGCCCATCGCGGCGCCGGCGTGTCGCTCGACCCGGTTCCGCTGTTGGCGATTCCGCCATCGGTCGAGCTCCGCGACGAACTCTGCACCGACTGAGGGGTCGCGCCGTGGCGGTTCGCACCGATTGGCCGTCGGCTCGGTCTCGTGAGCGGCGCCGCTGAACGCTCCACAGCCCCACCACAAGGTTTCGAAAAGGTGACACTCCGAGTGGAGTTCGTCATCGAAATGAAATATCATGGCCCCTGATCGCGCACGTCGAAGTTGGGTCGTCGTTGCGAAACCGATCAAGGTTCGACGCTCCGGCGCCGATCAACACTCTGCGGAGGCGCTCTCGACAGCGTGTCCGCCGCGGAACCGACATGATCGACCACGACCCCGTCTCCCGTCCTCTCGGCGACTGCTGTTCGGAGCACGGTGCGCACGCAGCTCCCGAGCGCGGCCTGCACATGACCCGCCGTCAACTGTTCGGTGCGCTCGCTGCCGGCGGAGCGGCCTACGGGCTCTCACGTCTGCCGGCCGTCGCGTCGCCCAATGCGTTGGGAGCCCTCACCGGCCCGGGATCGGCCCTGGAAGACGCCGAGCGCCTGCCACACCCCACGACGTCGACGACGGCGCCGCCGGTCACGACGATCCCGCTCGCTGAGGGTGAGGTGATGTTCCCGATCGTCGTCGGCGAAGACGACCAGTGCTTCGTGCTCGACAACTTCGGTGACTGCCGCGGCACCAATTGCAGCCGGGCGCACGAAGGGGTCGACATCATGGCCGACGCCGGACTCCCGATCATCGCCGTCGCCGACGGAACCCTGACCAAGCAGTACATCGACCGGGGTCTCACCTACGGCGCCGGCAACGGGTGGACGCTCACCGACGGGGCCAACAACATCGTCTACAAGTTCTTCCACCTCGCCGACTTCGCCGAGGGCCTCTCAGAGGGCGACGAGGTCGTCCAGGGTCAGGTCATCGGCTATGTCGGCGAAACCGGCACGTCGGGGGCAGGGAACTCGATCGAGAACTTCCACCTGCACTTCGAGTATCGGCCCGGCAACGCCGCCCGCGACTCGTTCGACATGCTGCAGCGAGTGCCCCACGCCCGGTTCGAGGGCGAGTGACGTGCCCTGCGGACTGCCGCAGGACGATCGAACGACCGGGGTCAGTGCCTGATCAGCGCAGCTTGTGAGCGCGCATGATGATCTCGCGGGCGAACGGGTCGAGTGCTCGACCGGCAATGCGCTCGGTGATCTGGGTGGCAGCGGTTGCTTCCTCGACCATGCCCGACCAGCGGATGTAGCCACCGATCACGCCGAACACCCGGTCGCCGAGTTCTTCGGCGTGGAGGATGATCTTCGTGCCGTGGTTGAGTAGCTCGCGGATCTCGGTGTAGAGCGCTGCGAGATAGGGGTCGGGGTGTTCCTGGTTGAACGGCCGGTGCCGGTAGGGCAGCTGCAACTCGTCGTAGTTGTGCAGGTTGTGCGGCGCCGCGATGATCGAGATGACGCACCCGAAGCCGTTCTCGCGGAGCCAGATGATCTCTTCCTGGCGACGAACCCGACGGTGGTGGTCGCCGACGCCGCCCGGCCGTTCACAGACGGCGAACTGGTCTTTGATGACCCAGGTGAAGTTGCGTGGGGTGATCCCCAGCGCCCACTTTCCGCGAAGACGAGGTGCCATACCGGGGGGCAATGGTACAGCCCAGCGCGCGCGGCCGCGAATGGTGTGCCGAGTTCAGCTGAGGTGCAACCGCCCTGCCGACCGGCTGACGCGTCGCCCGCCCCCGACCTCGCACGCGGCGGCCTCGTGCCGGACGACGACGAGCACGCGCTCGATCGCAGCAGCGTCGGGCGGGTAGCCGTCGACCGTCAGCCACCGCCGGAGCGCCCGCCGGGCGAGCGGGACGGGCGCATCGCGAAGCGCAGCGACGTCGGTCGGATCGATGTCGGCAGCGAGGGACTCGAGCAGATCGTCGTCATCTCGAAGCAGGTCGGCGGCCCGGGAGAGCAGCGGTGCGACGTCGCGTTGGGCGACGTCGCCGAGCAGCGGGAGCACTTCGTGGCGCAGCCGATTGCGACGGAAGCGGGTGTCGGCGTTCGACAAGTCGGTCACCGGCGTGAGCCCGAGTGCTTCGCACACGGCGACGGTCTCGGCCCGGCGCAGCCCGAGGATCGGGTGGGCCGGGCCGGGCCGCATCGCTGCGAGGCCGGTGGCGCCCGACCCGCGCAGCAGCGCAAGCAGCAGCGTCTCCGCCTGGTCGTCGGCAGTGTGGCCGGTCATCACGCTGTCGGGCAGGAGTGTTTGGCGTGCTGCCCGGGCGCGGGCTTCGAGGTTCGCACCATCGTCGAGGCCGGCCACCGCGAGTCGGAAGCTGGCACCGAGTTGCTCGGCGATCCCGGCGGCTCGTTCGGCGTCGGTGGCCGACTCAGGGCGGAGTCGATGATCGACGTGCCACGCGGTCACGCGCAGGCCAGCGTGGGTGGCGAGTGCGACGAGCGCGGTCGAGTCGGGTCCGCCCGAGAAGGCGATGTCGACGGAAGTCGCCGAGTCGGGGAACGCGCAGCGGGTGACGAGTTGGTCGAGCAGGTCGTTGCTCGACTCGGTCATGGTGGGCTCAGTCGCCGGCGGTCACCGGCGAACGATCAGAGGTCGGCCTGCTTGCGCGACTTGCCGCCCGGGTATTTCTGCGACGAGACGCTCTTCAGGTACCCGCCGACGAGGGCGGCGCAGGCGGCGAGGCTCACACCGAACAGCGCGATGCCGATCCACCAGTGCCAAACGTTCGCTGCGAGCATGCTGAGCATGAGGTGGAGGATACCGGCCCCGAGTTGGCCGCTCCCACTCCTGACGTGCTGGTCGTGGTCGTGCGATCAGACCGCGACGACGAGGAGCACGCCCAGCACGATGCCCCGCAGGGTCCAGGCCGCTGTGCGCCACCAGTTGGTGCGGATGAGGCTGCGAAGTGCGTCAGCATCGAACTGATGGGTGAGGCGCTCGTGGTACGGCACCGACACGAACGCGGTCACGCCGTAGGCGACGCCCATCAGTGCGAACGCGATGAGCGGCAACAGGGGCGAGGCGTCGCCCGGCGGGTTGACGACGATCCAGATTCCGGTCGCGCCTTCAATCGCCATGAAGGGGCCGACCACGAACGAGATCGACGCGCGATGCCGTTCGCCGTATGCGACCCACGCCGAATCGTCGGGCCCACGTTCGATCGCGTCGAACGCCGGATAGTGCACGAGCTGGATCACCCAGATGACCCCGGCCATCGCCCAGGTCGACGCGAGGGCGAGCGTCATCACGATGGCGTCGCCGGTGCCCACGGCGGGTCAACTTACGCCGACCGGGTGTCGGCGTGCGTTGTGGTGGTCAGCCGATCTTGCCGTCGCCGTCGAAGTCGGTGTCGAAGCACTGCTCGATGCGGCTCAGCAGGTCGGCCGGCATCTCTTCCTCGAGGCACTTCTTCTGGATGACCGACTTGAGCTCGGCGTGGAAGTCGAAGGCGTGGTTGCAGTCGGGGCAGTCGTCGAGGTGGTGGCGGATCTGGGCCTGAGCGTCGGCCGACAGTTCGCCGTCGAGGAACACGTCGAGTTCGCGGATCGTGGCCATGCAGTCGGGCTCGTCACACAGCTCGCCGGCCTCGACCTGAGGGTTGAACGTGGGTTGGGTCTGGTCGCTCATGTCGTGGTCACCATCAGGTTTCAGGACTCGTTCGTCGCATCGGCCAAGTCGTCGGCCGGCGGCCGGGTGATGCCGTTCTCGATTGCATAGTCGTACAACGCCTTCTGCATCGCCTTTCTTCCCCGATGGAGGCGAGACATGACGGTGCCGATCGGGATGTCGAGCATCTCGGCGATCTCCTTGTAGGCGAAGCCTTCGACGTCGGCGAGGATCACCGGCATCCGGAAGTTCTCGGGCAGGTCGTCGAGTGCCTGCTTCACCTCGCTGTCGGGGAGAATCTTCATGAGGCTCTCCTCGGCCGAGCGCCCGATCGACGGATCTTCGAAGGTGCCCATGCGGCGGTAGAGGTACAGGTCTTCGACGTCGGCGAGGTCGCTCTCGTCGAACCGGCGCTGCTTGGCGCGGTACTTGTTGATGTAGGTGTTGGTGAGGATGCGGAACAGCCACGCCCGGAGGTTGGTGCCCTCGTTGAAGGTGTGGAAGCTGCGGAAGCCCTTGAGGTAGGTCTCCTGCACGAGGTCTTCGGCGTCGGCCTTGTTGCGGGTCATCCGCATGGCGCCCGCGAAGAGCTGGGGTGCGTACTGCATCGCCTGCTCGGCGAAGTCAGCCTGATCTGCCATGAGGGCGACGGTACCGCAGGTGCTGGCGATGGCTGCACCACAGCCCCGTCAGGGGGCGCGCCGATGGTTGCGGAGTTGCCGGCCCGACTCAGGAGAGGCGGTCGGTCACGTGGTCCATGGCAGCCACGAACCGTTCGAGCATGCCGGCGAGGTCGGAGCGCTCTTCGGGGGTGAACTCGCCGAGCAGCAGCGCCATCACGTGGGAGCGGCGGGCGCCGGCCGCAGCGTGGACGCGGCGGCCGTCGGCCGAGATACGCACCATCACGACGCGACCGTCGTCGGGCGAGGGGAAGCGTTCGGCGAGACCGTCGGTGACGAGTGAGTTGACGGCGCGGGTGGCGGTCGACGGGTCGACCCGCAGCCGTTCGGCGAGGCCGCGCATGGTGCGGTCGCGTCGGGCGAGCAGATCGAGGGCGTCCATCTGGCTCTGGCGGATCGCATCGTCGGTGCCGTAGACGTACTCCTTCAGGCCCGACATCGAGGCGCCTCGGCGCATCTCGGTCCAGGCTCGGCCGATCCGTATGGCCTGTTCGTTGTCGAGCGGGTTGGTGAAGTCGACCGCAGTCGCCGGGCTGACCGCCTCCTCGTGATGGGAGGCGGCGTCGTCGCCAGGAGCCGCCGGTGATGCGCTCATCGTGCGGCGACGCTACCGGCACGGCCTGCCCGTGGACGAGTGGCGGGATTGCGCGACAGACTGCGGTCGTGCCGCTTCGCTTCACTCCGTGGGAATCCGAGGTCGGGCCGTGACCGGAGCTGAACGAGAGGGGCGCCAGCCGTTGCCCGACGACCCCACGCGCTGGTGGGCGAACCGGTTGCACGCGCTGCTCGGTATCCCGCCGACGTCGGGCAACGACGTCAACGTGCTCACCAACGGCGACTGCATCTTCGAGGCGATGCTCGATGCGATCGACCGTGCCGAGCGCGACGTCGACTTCGTCACCTTCGTCTGGTGGCGTGGCGACGTCACCGAGCGGTTCTCGGCCGCCTTCTCGGCGGCCGCAGCGCGGGGCTGCCGGGTACGCGTGCTGCTCGATGCACTCGGGAGTCGGAAGATCGACCACGACCAGATCGCCCAGATGCGCGATGCCGGGTGCGAGGTTCGTTGGTTTCGGCCGCTGTTCGACAAGGTGCCGAAGTTGGTCGAGGCCAACCGGCGCACCCACCGGAAGATCCTGGTGTGCGATGGCAAGGTCGGCTTCTGTGGCGGTGTCGGCATCGCCGAGGAGTGGACCGGCGATGCAGGCGGCGAGTCAGAGTGGCGTGACACCCACCTCGAGCTGCGCGGTCCGGTCGTGGCTGGCCTGCACGGTGCGTTCCTCGACAACTGGGTCGATCAGCACGACGAGGAACTCGACCCGGCGGCGGAGTTCGAACTCGACTTCGCCGAGCACGGTCGATCGACGTGCTTCGTGGTGCGCGGCGCAGCCGAGACCGGTTCGAGCGACGCATGGAACCTGATGATGGCGATGGTTGCGCTGGCCCGCCGGTCGATCACGATCGCCACCGCCTACTTCAACCCCGACGCACAGATGCTCCGGGCGCTGGCGTCGGCGGTCGAGCGGGGCGTGATGGTGACGCTGGTGGTGCCTGGCGTGCATGCCGACAAGCGGTTCATCCAGATCGCCGGTGAGCAGTCGTACGCCGAGCTGCTCGACGCGGGTGTGTCGATCATGGAGTACCAGGTGTCGATGATGCACGCGAAGGTCGTGACGGTCGACGGCGTGATCGCCACGGTCGGGTCGTGCAACCTCAACCAACGCTCGATGCAGCACGACGAGGAGGCCAACGTCGTGGTGATCGATCCAAAGGTGGTCGCCGAGCTCGACGCTCAGCTCGCGAACGACTTGGAGCACTCGACCGAGATCGATCCGGTCGCCTGGAGCGAACGTCGACTCAGCCAACGCTTCGCCGAACGCGCCGCCAACGTCGTCGAACGCTGGCTCTGAACGATCATCTCTGGTTCGAGATCCAGCGTCACCCCGGGTGTCTGACACCGAGGGCGACGGGGGTGGGTGCGAGACTCGGCGGATGGCTGAGCTGTACGACCTGATGAGCACGCTGCGAGCGGTGCGCAAGCTGCGAACCGACCCGATTCCCGACGACGTGCTCGAGCGGGTGCTGCAGGCGGCGTGCTGGGCGCCGACCGGGGGCAACACCCAGCCGTGGCGGGTCGTGGTGGCGACCGACCCCGAGGTGAAGGCCGGGTTGCAATCGATCTACCAACCCGAGTGGGAGAAGTACTCGGCCGGGTTCATGAAGATGATGGCCGCGCTGCCGCCCGAGGAGTTCGCCAAGTGGGAGCGGGTGAAGGCGGCGGGCGATCACCTCGCCGACAACCTCCACACCGCACCCGCGATCCTCATGTTCTGTGCGAACCCGGCGATGATGGCGATCACCGACGCTGGTCTCGATCGGATCTCGATGGTCGGCGGCGGGTCGGTCTACCCGGCCGTGCAGAACGCGATGCTCGCCTGCGTCGAGGAGGGGCTCGGCTGCACGCTCACCACGCTGCATTGCCTGCGCGAAGACGAGGTGAAGCAGGTGATCGGCGTGCCCGACGACTGGGCGACCGTGGCCATGGTGCCGATCGGCTATCCAGTGGGGAAGGGCCACGGCCCGATCACCCGCCAGCCGCCCGCAGCGCTGGCCTTCCGTGACCGATTCGGAGACGCCTGGACATGACCGACACGCCTCGCCCCACCCACGCACCAATCCCCGGCCGGTTCGACGGCCGCGTCGCTGTGGTGACCGGGTCGACCCAGGGTCTGGGCGAGACGCTGCTGCATCGCCTCGCCGACGAGGGGTTGCGCGGGGCGGTGGTGACCGGCCGCAACGCCGAGCGTGGTGCTGCGGTGGTCGAGGCGCTCGGGGCGAAGGGCTGCGAGGCGATCTTCGTCGCCGCCGAACTCGAGGACGCTGAGGAGATCGGTGGGCTCGTTCCCGCTGCGGTCGAGCATTTCGGCACCGTCGATCACGTCGCCAACTGCGGTGCCAAGACCGACCGCGGCGACATCTGGGACACCACCGTCGAGCTGTTCGACGAGATGGTGGCGATCAACGTGCGTGCGCCGTTCCAGCTCATTCAAGGACTGGCTCGGGTCGCTCGCGATCAGGACAAATCAGCGTCGGCGGTGAGCGTTGGCAGCGTGGCCGGCTACGGCGGTGCGCCGTTCATCACGCCGTACTCGATCACCAAGGGCGGGCTCACGATCATGACGAAGACGCTCGCCAATCAGCTGATGACCACGGGCGTGCGGGTCAACCAGGTCAACCCGGGGTGGATGGACACACCGGGCGAAGACGTCATCCAGCGCAAGTACCACGGCGCCGGCGACGACTGGCTGGAGAAGGCCGAGGCGACCCGCCCGTTCGGCCGTCTGCTCAAGCCGGCCGAGGTGGTGAGCACGCTGTCGTTCGTGCTCAGCGACGATGCCGGGATGATGACCGGCGCGATCATCGACGTCGATCAGACGGTGCAGGGCGCCGACGCCGGCACGACTGCGTGAGCCGCACCGGCTGGTTCCTCGCGTTCGCGCTCGCCGCCGCAGGTGTTGCCGGATGCGCGGCTGACGAGAAGGTCCGGCGTGATGAACCGCTCCGCGTGCTCGGCGCCGAACAGGGCATCCGCGTGGGAACCGCGATCGACGACGACGCACTGGTCGACGATCCTGACTTCGTCGCTGTGGCCGTCCGTGAGGTCGACATGGTGGTGTCCGAGAATGTGATGAAGTGGTCGTCGATCCAGCCCGAGCGAGGTGAGTTCGACTTCGAGGCCGCCGATCGACTGGTCGAGTTCGCCGAGGCGAACGGCATGGCCATACGCGGGCATGCGCTCGTGTGGAGTCGTCAGCTGCCCGACTGGGTCGACGAGGCCGACTGGAGTCGTGACGAAGCGATCGAGGTGCTGCGCGAGCACATCACCTCGGTGGTCGGGCGCTATCGCGGGCGCATCGAGCAGTGGGACGTGGTGAACGAGCCGCTCGCTCGTGATGGCGACGGGCTCGAGCCGAACCCTTGGCTCCAGATGATCGGCCCCGATCACATCGAGTTGGCGTTCGAGTTCGCTCGCTCAGCCGACCCCGAGGCCGAGCTGTTCGTCAACGACTTCGACGGGTCGTTCCCGGGCGACCGCACCGACCGCCTGCTCGCGCTAGCTGGCGACCTCGTTGACGTGGGTGTGCCGATCGACGGGGTGGGGTTGCAGTTCCATCATCGCGCTGCCGACTCGTTCGGCGCCGAGGATGTCGTTGCGGTGTTCGACCGGATCGACTCGTTGGGTTTGCAGGCGGCGGTGACCGAGGCCGACGTGCGGATCGAGCTCGATGGCCGTGACCCGACCGAGGCCGACCTCACCGCCCAGGCCGAGCTGTTCGGTGCGATCCTGCAGGGCTGCCTCGATGCTGGCAACTGCGACACCTTCGTCATGTGGGGCCTCACCGACCGCTGGTCGTGGATCCCCGACGCCTTCCCCGGCGAAGGCGCAGCCACCACGTTCGACACGAACGATGTGCCCAAGCCGGCCCACGAAGCCCTCCAGCTCGCGCTGTCGTAGCGGCGATTCGCGACGGATCAGGTTCGTGCGCTGTGAGAGCGCAACACGCCGCCGTGCGGGTCAGTCGTCGGGGTGGGGTTGCCAGCGGAGAGGCTCGACCTCGGCTTCGAGTTGTTCGAGGATGCGTTCCATCGCTCGGTAGCCGGAGCGAACGAACCAGCGCGACGGGCGTCGCCGCGCGACGGCGGGCGTGAGCGTGAGGATCGTGACGTTCATCGACGCCGAGCCGTAGAGGCGGAGCCGGGCCGGGCGTCGCCACCACAGGAAGGTGCGGAGCGACGCGTCGAACACGAGGTCGCGCCGTTCGCTGCGGCGACCCTCGATGTCGACTCGCAGCCTTCGGCTTGCTGCGAGCGCGGTGCCGTTCACCGCCTGGTCGGCGGTCGATGCCGGGTGTGCGAGGAGCGTGACGAGCACGTCGTCGCTCGACCCCTTCTTCCGCCGATCGAGCGTGTCGCCGCCCCCGGCCGCTGTCGCCATCCCTCGCCGCCGGTGCTCGACGGCGGCATCCCCTAACGCCCGCATCGCCGCCGGATCACCGAAGATCGCCGTGAACTCAGTTGCGGCCTCGTCGAACTCGTTCGGTTCGCTCGGGCCAGAACCGGTGACGTGGTCCTCGGTTTCGGCCGGTTCGTCGTGGGGGCGGGCCCACACCGAGTCGGACCGGTGCGAATCGGGGGTTCGAGCGGCACCGGTCATCGCACGAGTCCTACTCGGTAGCAGGGTCGCCTGCAGGGTCGATCGCGAGCTCGGCCGAAGCACACCCCGGGCAGCGTGCGGTCCAGGCGAAGTGGCCGTGTTCGAGATCGAAGCCGGTCGACTCGGCCACCAGCGAGCGCACGGTGGCGAATGCCTCACCGTCGAGGTGGGTCACGGCGCTGCACGACGGGCACACGAGGTGCGGGGCCGCATCGTGGGTGAAGTGGTACACCGACCTGCCGTGGCTGAGGTGGACGTGGCTGATGACGCCGAGGTCGGCCAGCGCGCTGAGGGTCCGGTACACGGTCGACTGGTGCACGTCGGGGTTTGACTGCTGTACGTGCGCTGTGACGTCGTCGGCTGACGGGTGAGGCTGCGTGGCGACGAGCGCGTCGAGCACCAGCCGTCGTTGCACGGTGATGCGGCCGCCCGCTGCACGCATGGCTTCGAGGACCTCGTCGATCGAGGTCTCGGGCGTGGCGGACGACATCCGGCGGACCGTAGCAGTCCGATTCGTGCATCCCCCGTCATTGTTGCGAGCAGTATGCAATAAGCGCGACTTCCGCGCTACCGTCACATTCGTGCCCCTCACCACGCTCCGTCCCCGAACCGCTCTTGCCGGTGTGCTCGCTGGCTCGCTCGCCCTCGCCGCCTGTGGCTCCGACGACGGCTCGGCCGACAGCGACTCCGCCGAGGCGACCGCCACCAGCTACGTCGTCGCCACCACCGTGGCCCCGATCACCTCGATCGCCGCCAACATCGTCGGCGACCGCGCCGACATTCGCGGCATCGTGCCCGAAGGAACCAACTCCCACATCTTCGAGCCGGCACCCAGCGTGGCCGAGCTGCTCACCGAGTCCGACATCGTGTTCATCAACGGCCTCGTGCTCGAGGAGCCGACCAAGGAACTCGCCCTCGCCAACATCGGCGACGACGTCGAGCTGATCGAGCTCGGCGACCTCACGATCACGCCCGATGAGTACAAGTACGACTTCTCGTTCCCGGAGGAAGAGGGCAAGCCCAACCCGCACCTGTGGACCGACCCGTCGCTCGCCATGGCGTACGCCGCCATCGTTCGTGACGAGATGAGCGAGCTCGACCCCGACGGCGCCGAGACCTACGCGGCCAACTACGAGGCGTTCGATGCGTGTGTCGCCGACCTCGACGCTGCGATGCGCGAGGCGTTCGCCACGATCCCCGAGGAGAACAAGCGCCTCCTCACGTACCACGACGCCTACGCCTACTTCGCCGAGAACTATGGCTTCGAAGTGATCGGTGCGATCCAGCCCGCCGACTTCGGCGATCCGTCGCCGGCAGAGGTCGCCGACCTCATCGAGCAGGTCCGGGCTGAGAACGTGCCGGCGCTGTTCGGCTCCGAGGTGTTCCCCTCGCCGGTGCTCGATCAGATCGCCGCTGAGACGGGTGGCACCTACGTCGACACCCTGCGCGATGATGACCTTCCCGGTGAGCCCGGCGACGACGAGCACTCGTGGGTCGGCCTCATGCGTTCGAATTACATCACCATGACCTCCGCCCTCGGCGGCGACCCGGCAGCCCTCGAGGCCTTCGAGATCTGCGGCGCCGCCCCCGACTCCGCCGACTACCCCCAGTGAGCTAACCCGTGAGCACCGACACCGCCGTCACGACCGACCTGGTCCGACTCAGCGGTGTCACGTGCGCGTACGACGCCACACCGGTGATCGAAGACGTCGACCTCACGATCGAGGCCGGCGACTTCATCGGCGTGGTCGGCCCGTCGGGTTCGGGCAAGTCGACGCTGCTCCGGGCCATCTCCGGGTCGATCGATCCGGTGCGCGGCTCGGTCGAGCGAAAGGGAGTGCGGTTCGGGTTCGTGCCGCAGCTCGAAACGGTCAACTGGGACTTCCCGGTCACCGTGTCGCAATGCGTGCTCATGGCTCGCACCCGGCCGCTGCGCAAGTTCTGGCCGAGCCGGGGTGAGCGCGTCGCCGAGCGCGAGCGACTCCACGACGTGCTCGATCGGCTCGGCATCGGTGAGTTCGCCGACCGCCACATCCGTGCGTTGTCGGGTGGCCAGCAGCAGCGGATGTTTCTCGCCCGCGCACTCATGACCGACGCCGACGTCTTGCTCCTCGACGAGCCGACCAGCGGCCTCGACGTGAAGACCCGCCACGAGGTGTTGCACCTCCTCGACGAACTGCGCCGGTCGGGCCTCGCCGTCATCATCACCACCCACGACCTCAACGGCATCGCTGCCCACCTGCCGAACGTGGTGTGTCTCAACAAGCGAGTCGTCGCCGCGGGTACGCCTGCACAGGTGCTCACCTCCGTCAATCTCGAGGCCACCTATGGCTCGCCGATGGAGGTGCTCCAGCACGCGGGCATGCCGGTGGTGGTCGATGCGGCGCCCGAGTTTCATCTGCTCACGGGCACCGACCCGGCCCCGGTCGAGCCGACGGCGTCGAGAAACTGATCGTCGTGCTCGCCATCACGATCGACGAGCTGCTCCGGCCGTACGAGTTCGAGTTCTTCCGCAACGGCGTCATCGTCGCCACGGTCGCTGGCGCGCTGTGCGGCCTGATCGGTTGCTACGTCGTGCTTCGGTCGATGAGCTACATCGGTCATGGGCTGTCGCACTCGATCTTCGGCGGGTTCGCGTTCGCCTCGCTCATCGGCATCAACGTGTTCATCGGTGCCGGAGCGTGGGGTCTCGCGACGGCGCTGCTCATCGCGTCGATCACTCGCCGCCGACCGATCGGCTCCGACGCGGCGATCGGCGTGGTCACCACGGCGTCGTTCGCGCTCGGCTTGGCGATGGTGCAGGTGTGGGGTTCGGCCGGCACCGACGCCGATGCTGCCCTGTTCGGCTCGATCCTCGGCGTGAGCACCGCCGACGTCTACCTCATCCTCGCGGTCACGATCGCAACGGTGGCGACGATCATCATCTCGTATCGACGAATGCTGTTCGTCACCTTCGATCCCGAGGTGGCTGAGGTGTCAGGCGTGCGCGTGTCGGTCACCGACGCCGTGCTCATGCTCCTGCTCGCCGCGTCGATCCTCGTCACGATGAACGTTCTCGGCGTCACCCTCATCGCCGCAGCGCTCGTGGTGCCGGCCGTGGTGGCGCGGCTGCTCACGTCGAGCTTCACCTCGATGCTCGTCATCGCCACGGTGGTCGGCGCCATCACCGGCGTCGTCGGCATGAACCTCAGCTACCACCTCGACATCGCGTCGGGCCCGGTGATCGTGCTCGTCGGCGCGGCGCTGTTCATCGCAGCGTTCATCCTGTCGGGCGTCCGCGGTCGCGCCGGCCTCAAAGGCCTGGCCCACGCCCACTGACTCGCCCGCCTGACGGGTCTGTTCGCGCTGACGTTCGGAATCCGAACGTCACGACGAGCAGACGTCGGGAGTGTCTGACCGGGGTGTGCGCTGCGGCCAGACTGGCGGGATGGAAGTGGTGGCGATCATCGGCGGCGTGGCGATCATCGTGCTCGCCTTCGCCGACCTGCTGAACACCCTGGTCAGTACCTCGACGTCGGGGAGCCGATGGTGGCCGACCTCGATCGTCGGATACCGACTCTTCGCCGTGGTGCGGGGCATCGCCCGCAGGCTGAAGGAGGACTTCTGGTTCCGTAACCGGCTGATGTCGATGTTCGCCCCGCTGATGTTCCTCACCCTGCTCACGATGTGGGCGGCGTTGCAGATCGTCGGTTTCGGCCTGATCTGGTGGGGGCTCGACGGTGTCGAGGGGATCGAGTCGCTCGGTGATGACCTCTACTACTCGGGCGTCGTGTTCTTCACCGTCGGGTTCGGCGAGGTGCTGCCGGTCGACACGATCCCGAGGGTCGGGGCCATCATCGAAGCCTTCTTCGGCGTGCTCACGATCGCGCTCGTGATCGGCTATCTCCCGTCGCTGTACTCGGCCTACTCCGAGCGGGAGCGGCAGCTGATGCTGCTCGACGACGGCTCCGACGATCGGATCACCCCGACCGAGCTCGTCATGGCATGGGCACCGACCGCTGACCCGGCCGACTTCGACGAGCACTTCGACGAGTGGGAGCGCTGGATCGCTTCGGTCAGCGAGACCCACGCGACGCTGCCGCTCCTCACCTTGTTCCGCTCACACGATCCGCGCCAGAACTGGGTCACAGCGCTCGGTCTGGTGAGCGACGCAGCGATCCACGCGCAGATCATCGTCGGCTCGTCGGGCAGGACGTCGTCGTACTGGTTCCTCCGTCGGTCGATCGCTCTCTTCGAGCAACTGACCGAGGGGATCGACCTGTCGGACTACGCCCGGTTCGCTCCGACGTCGGCGGAGACGAACGAGAACGAGGACTTCTTCCGCGAGCTGTACGGCCGCCTCGACGAGCACGGGTTCGAAATACTGCCCTACGAGGAGGCTCGTGAGCGCGCCCGGATCATCCGTGGCCGATGGGCACCGCAGATGGAGTACCTGATCGACTCGCTGCTCTGCCCGCGCGGCTTCTGGTCACCGAAGGTCGGCCTCGTCCTCCCCGAGCCGAGCCGCACGACGGCCGACCTCGTCGACGACGCCTGACCCGCACCCGGCGGCAGTTGTGCGTGGCGGGCGGTGTGTAGCTGCCGCCGAGGTGTCGCTGGGTTCAGAGGAGTTGTTTGATGGCGTCGCGGGTGGCCCCGGCTTCGTCGGGGTTGCCCGGGAACTCGACGGCGGCGAAGTCGGTCACCCCGATGTCGGCGAGTGCGCCGATTCGCTCGACGACCTGGTCGGCGGTGCCCGTGATGGCGATGTCTTCGGGGCCCGCCGCACCCTCGCGATCGAGCATGGCTCGGTAGCTGGGCAGTGAGCCGTAGATCTCGAACACCTTGGCTGCTCGAGCCTTCGCACCCTCGAAGTCGTCGGTGACGCAGACCGGCAGCGCAGCGATCACTCGCGGCATCGGTCGCTCGGCGGCGTCGGCGGCGGCGTTGATCGTGGGCACCGTGTGCTCGCCCAGGGTGATCGGGCCCGTGCACCAGGTGAGGGTGCCGTCGGCGAGTTCGGCCGCCGCCTTCAGCATCTGCGGCCCGAGCGCCGCCACGACGGTGCCGAACGGCTTCGCATCTGGTGCGTTGAGTGCACCGTGGGTCGTGTACTCCTCGCCCTGGTAGCTGACGGGTTTGTTCCGGCTGAGCGGGCCGAGGATGCTGAGGTAGTCGCGGATGTGTCGGATGGGTTTGTCGTAGCTCATCCCCATCATGTTCTCGATGACGACCTTGTGGCTCAGGCCGATGCCGAGCGTGAGGCGTCCGCCCGCCGCCGCGTTGACCGTGAGGCACTGCTGGGCGATCGCCATCGGGTGGCGCGGGTAGGTCGGCACGACCGAGGTGCCGAGCTCGATTCGGGGCACCTCGCGGCCGACGATGGCGAGCACGGTCAGCGCGTCGTGGCTGAAGATGTTCGGCGCCCAGTAGGAGGCGAAGCCGTCGGCCTCGACCTGCTTGGCCTCGTCGACGACGTCGTCGATCGTGCCCTCGTTGACGGTTCCCCCGAAGTATCCGATGCGCATGAGACGTGTTTAGCCGCGTGACTCGCTCGCCCAAGAGACGGGCCGCCGGTGGCGAGCCCTGGGTGTCGACGTCTCGGCGAGTCAGAGCACGGTGGCCAGCACGGCGATGATGGCCGACGTTCCGGTGAGGGCGACCGTGGTTCGTCCGACCAGTCGGACGCTGCGCGGGTGCACCGGGCTCTCGCCGCGTCGAAGGGGGCCATGGAGTTGGTCGTAGTGGTAGCCCGCCCAGACGAGCAGGCCGGCACCGATGAGGAGATATCCGATCCCGACCGCAGCCAGTGCCGGATGGACCTGCACGGCCAGCCGGGCGAGAAGTGCAGCCGCGACGATCGTGGCGATGGCCGTGCGCTCCCACGCGAGCGCGGTGCGTTCGTGCTGCAGCATCCGGTCGAACACGGCGTCGGGCCGCTCCGGCTTCTGGCGAGGCCGCGGCTTCGGCCTCACTGTGCCGACCAGATGAACGCCACGGCGGCGATCAGCGACACGATGGCCACGCCGACTGCCATCACGAGGGGGAGTCGTGAACGCGGGAGCGGTTCGTTCTTGCGGATGGCTTGCTCGCTGAGCGACCAGCGGCGGTATGAGGTGATGGCCGTGAGGAAGCTCAGTACGAGCAGCCCGATCCCCAAGACCTTCTCGCCGCCGAAGTCGTCGAGGATCGTGAGTGCACCGAGGCCACCGGCGGCCAGGGCGAGCGCGGTACGAATCCAGGCGAGAAAGGTCCGCTCGTTGGCGAGGGTGAACCGGTAGTCGGGGTCGGACCCGACGGTGGTCGGGTCTTTCAGCCAGCGTGGCGATCGTCGTGTTCGACCAGGGTCGTCGGCGGGGTCGGTCATCGGTTCATTCATGTGTCGAAGCGACGAGCGCTGGCTTGCTGCCCGCCTGGAACTGGGAGACGAACCGATATCGGTCGCCGCGGATGATCGTGGTGCGCCACTCGATCGGCGTGCCATTTGCGGTGGTGAGGCGCTCGAGGAAGAACGCTGCCTGGCCCTGGCCCAGGTGGAGGGCGTCCCGCTCGGAGGGCTTGGGGAGGATCGGTGCGATGCGCTCCCAGCCGGCATCGGGTCGGATGTTGCAGTGGCGCTCCAGCTCGTCGTAGAGCGAGGCGTGCTCGAACGGGATGCTGAGCAGTGGTTCGGCGATCGACAGCGGGACCCAGCTGCGATCGATCGCGATGGGCTCGCCGGCGGCTGACCTGATGCGTTCGAGGTGGAGGAACTCGGCATCGGGCTCGAGGCCGAGCATCTCGGCGGCGACGGGGTCGAGCTCACGTCGTTGGGCGAGGACGGTGCTGGTCGACTCGACTCCTGACGACTCCAGCGATTGGAGCAGGCTGTGCAGCGCTCCGAGCGGCTGCTCGAACTCGGCCCGATTGACGACGGTGCCCCGGCCGCGTTCGCGACGCAGGATGCCCGTGGCGTTGAGGTGGCGAATGGCCTCACGAACCGTGTGTCGTGACACGCTGTACTGCTCGACAAGCTCGTTGTCGGTCGGGAATCGATCGGTGAACTCGCCTGCGTCGAGTCGACGCTTCAACTCGGACTCGAGCTGAGCCCAGAGGGGGAGAGGGTGTGATCGATCGAGTGCCATCGGTGCCGGGCCGCTGTGAACAGGTAAATGTACGGACAAACAGACACTAGCAACTCTGCGCACCGAACGTTTCGGTTCGGGCTGCCACGGCATCACTGATCTCAGTCGAGTTCGTGGAGCGAGGTCGCGTCTGGGAGGAGTCCCCTGGTTGGGAGCCACTGCCCTCACGCGGTCGAGTTCCACGACGCATCGACCGACGACGGGGCACATCGCCGTGCGGGACCGCCAGCTCTGCCCCGGCCAGTGCCAGACGCATGAGGTCCTCGTAGCCCACGCCGACAAGGGAGCTCGACGGCCCGGTCACGAGCCGCTCCCGATCACGACGATCCGAGATCTCGCCGCTCGAACATCCGCCAGCCCACCAGCAACAACACGGCGGTCCAGGCGAGGAAGATCGCGCCGCCTTCCCACGGCGGCATGCCATCTCGAGCGGGTGCTTCGAACATCGCTCGACCCGCCTCGAACGGCATGATCTTTGAAAGCCAGTCCGGCAACACGCTGGAGACCATCACCTCGCCGGCCAGCGGCCAGGTGATGCCGACGGCGACGGCCGACGTCGGCGAATTCATGACGATCCCGATGCCGAGGCCGAACAGTGCGGCGATGGCGAGGTAGCAGATCCCGCCGAGGACAGCACGAGCGAGATCGTCGTCCTGCAACCCCACCGAGAAACCCTTCTGATCCAGCCCGACGACGGCGATCGTCACGCTGATGACGTTGGCGATGACTGCGGCCACGATCCCCACGCCGCCCACGATCACGGCCTTGGCGGCGAGGAGGTCCGCCCGGTCCGGGATGGCGGCGACACTGTTGATGATCGAACGACTCTTGATCTCGTCGGTGAAGACCTTCGCGCCGAGAACGACCATCACCAACGACGTCAAGATGTTGCCACTGGTCAGCACTCGGACCCGGTCCGGACCGGCCGTGGATTCCGAGGCCGAGCCGAAGTCACTGTTGAACAGCGACAGCGCCATCACGGTGGCCAGGACGTAGACGACGGTGACGAGGGCGACCCGGATCCACGAGCCGCGCAGCGACGAGAACTTGATCCACTCTGCACGAATCGCGTTGTTCATGACGATGCGTCCGGGGTCGTGTCGGTCGATGTCCGATACTCCTGCGCTGACGCCGTCGCCTCCAGAAAGGCCGTCTCCAGCGAATCGTCCACGGTGTGGAGCTCATGGAGCGGGATCTGGTAGAGCGCAGCCAGGTCACCGATCTGCGCGGCCGTCATGGACGTGACCTCGATCCCACTGTCGTTACGGGTCACGCGCCCACCGCGTTCCTCGATCAAGGGCACCAGCTCGTCGAGCTTGGGTGAGCGCACCGTCGTCAGGTCAGAGGTGTACCGATGGGTGAACTCCTCGACCGTGCCGGTCGTGATCAGGCGGCCCTTGCCGATCACGATCAGCTGATCGACGTAGAGCGACAGTTCCGACAGCAGGTGACTCGACACCAGCACGCCGCAGCCGTTCGCGGCCGCCGCGCCGAGAAACTCCCGGATCCAGTGGATGCCCTCAGGATCGAGGCCGTTGGTCGGTTCGTCGAGCATCAGGTAGGCAGGGTCACCCAGGATCGCAATCGCGATACCGAGGCGTTGGCGCATGCCGAGCGAGAACCCCCCCACTTTGCGCTTGGCCGCAGTGGTCATGCCGGTCAGCTCGAGCACTTCGTCCACCCGGCCCTTCGCCAGTCCGGCTCCGGCGGCGACACAGCGCAAGGTGGCCTCCGCTGACCGGTTCGGGTCGAGCGCATTGGCGTCCACCATTGCGCCGACGGTGCGCAGCGGCGCCTCGAGCTGGCCATGGGGCACCCCATCGAAGGTCACCGTCCCGGCATCGGCCCGGTCGATGTCGAGCATCAGGCGCATCGCTGTGGTCTTCCCAGCGCCGTTGGGGCCGAGAAAACCGGTGATGCGACCCGCGTCGACGACGACGTCGAGGTCGTCGACTGCCAGTTTCTTCCCGTATCGCTTCGTGAGTCCGTGTGTGACGATCGCCATCGTGTCCCCTCCTGCCTCCGCGGCACGCTGCGCGACGCGCGACGGAGTGGACGCTACAGCGAGTGTTCCGGCCATGCCGGGGACCCCGACAACGTCATCGGGTAGATCCCGAAGTCCTTCGCGATCTGCTCGAGCATGGTCCCGTTCGGGCGACTCCTCGCGACTTCCACGACGTCGTCGGGGAACTCCTGCGGATCGGGCTTGGGCTTGAAGTCATCCTTCCAGGCCCACCCAACGGGCAAGCCAAGTGAGATGTCACCTCGACGCCCGGCAGTCCCCGGGTTTGGGACTGGCTTCTGTTCATCCATGCAGAGACGTAGATGCGACACTCTGTGCGTCCCCGGACGTTTCGCGGTGTCCCACCCTGCATTTCCCGGTGGGGCAGGTTTCGTCCCGCGTTTCCGGGTGATCTTCGGGGCGCGAACGGGGCGCGAATGCTGCATGGTGGTCCACTCCTGCTGTCTCGGCGCCGAGGAAAGGTCGGCTGGGCAGGGGTTTTCCGCAGAGCCCAGAATCGGAATCGAACCGACGACCTACGCATTACGAGTGCGTTGCTCTACCGACTGAGCTATCTGGGCAACCACCGACGGCTGTGGACCCGTCGGACGGCTAGCGATGCTATCGGCCGGCCAGAGGGTCGCGGCCGTCCCAGCTCCCGGTCGACCCGTAGGGCTCGAAGCGAGCGAACAGCTCCTCGCCGTACCAGTCGCCGTCACGGGTCTGCTCGATCACCCGCTCGTGACGGGGCATCTTGTACGCGAAGCGCTTGGCGTCGGCGCCCGACTGCCAGAGGCTGAAGGTGGCGAGCTTGCCGATCGGTGCTTCGCCGATACCGACCACGTCGATCAGTCCAGCGGCGGTGCGCAGCTCGGCATCGACTTCCTTCGAGGCCTCGGCGAACTCTCGGCCGGCGTGGCGGTTGACGTTGGCTCGGGTGATGATCGCGACCGGGCCGTCGTGCGAGCCGGATTCGAGTCCGTCGAGCGGATCGACGTTGCGCCACTGCCCGTGCCCGCCGACGCCGCGCAGGCGGACGTGCCACGCCTCGCGGCAGCCGGTCCAGCGGCGGCCGATCCGGCTCTGCTCGAGGAACCGATCGAGGTCGGCCTCGTCGTTCCACACGGCGAACAGCGCGGTGCGCCGCAGGTCAGCGCCGGGCCCCGTGTAGCGACCCTTGCCAGTGCCGAGCAGCCGCCAGAACGCGAGGCCGTCGGTGCGTTGGAGCAGCGGTCGATCGACGGCGAGGCGCGCCATCGCCAACGGCACCTTGTGCATCGGTTCGCTGATGAGGTGGAACGAGGCGATGCGGCCCATCACTCCATCATGGCGGGCGCCGGGTCAGCTTGTCGTCGCCGGGTCGGCTTCCGGTTCGTCGGCCGCGTCGGCGCTCGTCGGCAAGTCGTGCTCGACCCACTCGCCGCCGCCCTCGCCGACGAACTGCTCGGTCAGGTGCTCGATGCGCTGGCGCATGGCGTCGAGGCCGACCTGAGGCGGGCACGCTGCTGCTGCTGACGTGGGCCGGTCGAACACCATCTGGACCGGGTCGGCCGGGTCGTACTCGGGCCAGTCGTTCCGGGCGGGGTGGGCGGGGTTGCCGGTGGCGGCGAACGCGAACCAGTGGTCGCCCATGGCAGCGGTGAGCAGGTGGCCGTCGTCGGCCTTCGGCAGGCCGGGGATGGCCGATCCGAACACATGGACCAACTCTGCGGCGTGATACGCACCGGCCGTCTGATTGGGCAGCGGCGACGTCGACCGGAAGTGGTATCGGTACACCGGGGCCTTGTGGGTGCGGCTGGCGTGGTCGACGTGGGCGCCGAACATGTGGTCGCCGAGGTGAGCGTCGACCGCCGACTGCTCGCCGTCGATCAACCCTGGGTAGGCAGCGAGGATCGTCTCGGCTGCCGACTCGGATCCGTATGACTCGATGAGCGACGAGCGGATCTCGTCGGGCGTCGGCGATGCGTTCTGGCCGAACTCGGGGCCGACCGGGTTGAAAACGCCCTGGAAGATCGTCGCCTCGTCGGCGTTGTAGCCGATCAGTAGCGGCACGTCGGCCACGGCCTCGCGGCTGAACGCCGACATCGGCTCCATCGGGAGCACCTTGCCGTCGACGATCGGAAACGCATGGTGGGGCAGCAGCTCGTCGGTTTGGTACATCACGTTCAGCTCCTTCGCGTCCATCGCTCGGAGCCGCTCGATCTGACCGGGCTCGGGGCCGACGGTGGCGTCGGCGAAGGAGCGGCCGGCATCGTGGGCCGACGACTGGTTGAACGTCGGTCGATCGAGGTGCAGCCAGCGGCCACCGTCCGACGGACTCTGCGCGATCGCCTTGTGGAAGAGGCCGCGCGCTCCTGGAGCGGTCATGAGGTTCAGCACTGCGATGCCGCCGGCCGACTCGCCGAAGATCGTGACGTTGCCGGGGTCGCCACCGAAGGCGGCGGTGTTATCGCGCACCCACTCGAGCGCAGCGATCTGGTCGAGGAGGCCGTAGTTGCCCGACACTCCGTCGGTTGACTCGGCCGACAGCTCGGGGTGGGCGAGGAAGCCGAACATCCCGAGCCGGTACTGGATGTTGACGAGCACACAGCTGCGCGCCGGCAATGCCTCCGACTGGTACATCGGCTCGCTCGCTGCGCCGTCGGTGTGGTTGCCGCCGTGGATCCACACCATCACGGGGAGCCCCTCGGCCTTGGCGGGGGCGCGGACGTCGAGGGTCAGGCAGTCTTCGCTCTCGTTCTTCGGGATGAGGCGGAACGCCTTGGCCATCGCCGATGCCTTCCACGGAGCGAGGCCGACGCCGTTGGCGAGCTGGTCGATCACGGCGTCCATCTCGGCGCCGAGCTGGAACGCGGTGGGCGCGTTGTTCGCGCACGGCCGCACGCCGTCCCACTGCTCGACTGGGGCGGGCGGCGCCCAGCGGCGTTCACCGACCGGGGGCGCGGCGTAGGGGATGCCGCGGAAGCGGGTCATCGTCTTGCCGGCGAGGTAGGTGCCCTGCACCTTGCCACCGGTCGTCTCGACCACGGGCCCTCGTTTTGCCCGGATCTTGTTCGTTGCACTCGCCATCGTTCGATCCTCCTCGATGCAGGTCGGTGGCCCAGCGTGTCACAGCGGTGGTGGTGTGGTCGGAGGCGGACGCGCATTTCGCCCGGCGCCTGAGCCATGCTCTGTGGGTGAGCGAGTGGACGTCCACCCCCGTCGACGTCGTGATCGCAGCGGTGGTCGGCCTGCTCGTCGGTTCGATCCAGGTCGCGAACCTCGTGGCCCGCCGTCGGGCGGGGGTCGACCTTCGTGACGTCGGCGATCGCAACCCGGGGTTCTGGAACGCTCGCGAGACCTTCGGTCGGATGGCCGCCGTGCCGGTGTTCGTCGGCGACGTGGCCAAGGGGTTTGTCGCCGCCGGGGTGGGCGCGCTGCTCGCCGACCCGGGGGTGTGGGGCGTGGCCTACGTGGGTGGTGGTGCGGCGATGGTCGGGCACGCGTTTCCGCTGTTCAGTGGGTTTCGAGGTGGGCGGAGCATCCTCACCTTCGTCGGTGCGATCGCCGTGTGTGCCCCGTTGGCGACGGCGATCTCGGTCGGCGTGCTGCTCGCCGTGTTCGCAGTGACCCGTTCATTCGCGTGGGGCGCACGAGCCGGGATGATCGCGTTGCCGTTCGTGCAGATCGTGGTCGACGGCCCCTACCGCACCGCCGCAACTGGTGTGCTCATGACCTTCATCGGCCTCCGCTTCGCCATGGCGTCGGCAGCCGACAAGCGGCTCGCCGGAGCGACTGCTCAGGAGTAGGTGCGGCCGCGCCAGGTCTGGCGGCCTCGGCGGGCGATGCCCTTCGCGATGGCGGTGACGCTGGCCGTGTCGGCGAGCGGGCTGAGCCAATAGGCAGGGTCGGCTCGGTCGTATGAGGCGCGGGTGCCGGCGAGCGTGCCGATGCGGATCGCGGCGAGCGCGATGTCGATCACGTCGCCTCTACCGAGGAGGAGGCGTGGGATCGGGAGCGCTTGGGCGAGGGCGAGCACGGCGAGGTCGCGCAGCTGCTCGTCACGACTCGACACGCCCGGCAGCGCGAGGGAGCGACCCCAGCCGGTCCACGTGTCGGCGAGTGATTCGAACATGCGCACGGTGAGGAGGTCGGCTGCGTCGAGGAAGGCGACGTTCCAGCCAGCGCTCGCGAGGTGGCGGGCGAGAGCGAGGTCCTCGACGACCTCGGCGGCGACGGTGGTCATGCCGCCGGCTTCGAGGAACAGCTGGCGGCGGAACGCCATGCATTGCCCGTTGGCCATGGTCCGCTCGGGCGGCGTGTCCGCCCCAGGCGCACCGAACCGGTAGACGAGTGTGGTCAGCATCGAGGCGTGGAGCCAGCGGGTCGGCCCGGTCGGGCATTCGAAGCGGCCACCGACGGTGAGGAGGTCGAGCCGGTCGCCGAGCATGCGGGCGACGAGCGCACTCGGCAGGTCGGGGCTCGGACGCGTGTCGGCGTCGAGGGTGACGACCCACTCCGTCGTGGCTGCCTCGATGCCCTGCTGCAGCGCCCACGCCTTGCCGGCCCAGCCGTCGGGCTTCGGTTCGCCGGCGATCACCCGGGCACCTGCGACGCGGGCGAGGTCGGCGGTGCTGTCGGTCGATTCGTCGTCGACGACGATCACCTCGGTCAGCCCGGGAGCGCCGACGATCACATCGAGCAGCGGCCCGATCCGCTTGGCTTCGTCCCGCGCCGGCACGACCACCGTGATGTCGGCATACCCGGCCACGTCGGGCGCAGCCCGGACCGGCTCGGGCGCGTTCGCCACGCCCGCGATCCGCCGCGCCACCATCGCCCCCGCCGCGACCCGAGCCACCACCGACCCGATCCGGATCACCGTTCTCGTGTATCGATGCGTGCCCATCACGCGCACGTCGACACGAGAACGGGGTGGTCAGGCATGAGGTCAGGACAGGTCGTCGGCGACGAGGTCGGCGACGATGCGGGCGCTGATCGACACGAGCGGGAGGCCGCCACCGGGGTGGCTCGAACCACCGACGAGGTAGAGGCCGCCGACCGGGCCGCGGTTGGCGGGTCGCCGGAACGCGGCGTTGCGGCCGTTCGACGAGGTGCCGTAGATCGCTCCGCCGGGCGAGCGGTACTTCGACTCGATGTCGGCCGGGGTGAGGTGCGCGGCGAAGCGGAGGCGACGGCGCAGGTCGACACCGTGCTGGGCGAGTCGGGCGAGCACCACGTCGCGGTAGTCCTCACTGTCGACCTCGGCGCCGGGCGGCGTGTTCACGAGCACGAACCAGTTCTCACCGCCGGTCGTTTCGTTCTTGCCGGGCTCGGGCACCTGGGACGGGTCGGTCACCGACGACACGCAGGCGTAGATCGTCGGGTCGTCTGCCAACTCGCCGTTCGCGATCTGGCGGAACTCCTGCTGGAAGTCGGCCGAGAACCACACGTTGTGGTGGGCGAGATCTGGGGTGGTGTCGCGCACGCCGAGGCAGAGCACGAACCCGCTCGTCGATCGGCTCGCCCGCTTCACGCGGTTGAGCTCGCGTTGGTCGGGGAGCAGGTCGGTGTAGAGGTGGCGGGCGTCGACGTTGGCGACGACGATCGCACCATCGACGTACGAGCCGTCGGCCAACTCGACACCGGTCACCCGGTGCGGGGCCTTCGTGATCGACACGACGTCGGCGCCGGTGACGATCTCGACGCCGAGCCCGATCGCTACTCGCTCGTATGCATCGGCGAGTGCACCGAGGCCACCCATCGGATACCAGCAGCCGTACTCCGACTCGACGTGGGGGATGCACGACAGCGTCGCCGGCGCCTCGAGCGGCGACGAGCCCGAATAGGTGGCGTATCGGCCGGCCCACTGATGAAGGCGGGGGTCGTCGAAGGTGCGGCGGGCAGCGGTCCAGAGGGTGCGGCCAGCGTCGATGTCGAGCAGGTCGCGCGGCGACCGCATCCGCTTGAGCATCTGGAGCGCGTTGCCCATCGGTCCGGCGAAGAACGTGCGCTCCGAGATCTCCCAGATCGTTCGGCCGCGCTCGTCGAACTCGCGCCACTGTGCGCCGGCGCCCTCGCTGAACGCTTCAAACGCGGCGGCTTTCGCGTCGGGACCATCGGGAAGCGTGAGGGTGCCCGCACCGCGGCGGTCGTCGTCACGCCAGTGGTAGCGGAACTGAGGGTCGAGGCGAACCAGGTCGAGTTCGTCGTCGAGGCTGGTGCCGGCGGCTCGGAAGGTCTCGTCGAGCAGGTGGGGCAGCGTGATGAGTGACGGTCCGATGTCGAACGTGAAGCCGTCACGCTCGTAGGTGGCGAGCTTGCCGCCGACGACGTCGTTACGCTCGACCACGGTCACCTGGTGGCCAGCGGCCTGGAGGCGAATGGCGGTCGACAGCCCGCCGACACCACCGCCGATGACGACTGCGGGTGGACGCCGGCTCATGCTCGCCCTCCGAACTTGTTTGCGACGGCAGCCGCAGCGATCGGCAGCATTGCCGCACCGCCGACAGCGGCGACGAGCGGGTCGCGGAAGTAGCGGGCGAAGCCGAGGGTCTGCATCACCGACATGTACCCATACTCGCCCACCAGGCGGCCATCGGCCGCGACCTGCTCGTCGTCGGGAGCGCTGCCGTGCTTCGGCGGGAGGAGCGCTTCGAAGATCGCCATGATGCCGAGGCCGGTGACGAACCAGCCGAGGTAGTTCGACATCGGAATCCCTCGGTACAGGCCCTTCCTCGCCCAGGCCCAGTAGCCCTCGCCGGTCATCTGCGGGTCGAGGAAGAGATCCCATGCGGTCATCGCTGCCGAGCCGAGCGCAATGCGGGTGATCGGTGTGGAGCCCGGGCCGAGCGCGGCAGAGGCGGCTTCACGTGATGGCAGGCCCATGCCGAACCAGGCGAGCGGCACGATGACGGGGACGTGGGCGACCTGCGGCTTGAGCGCGTCGGTGTAGCCGTACTGGCCGAACGGGAGGCCGGTGCGGGTACCGACCCGCTCGACCACGCCCGTGGCGACAGCGGTGACCGCGGCCGCAGCGCCTGCCCGGCCGAGGCCCCAGCGGCGTGCCGCGTTGGCGGTGGAGGTGACGAACATGCCGCCGACCACGACCGACGACAGGATCCGCCGACCGGCGCCCCGCTGCGGCAGCAACGGCGTCGCGATCATCCCCGCCACGGTGACGGCCGACGACGCAGCAGCCACCCGATCCCAACCGTGCGATGAGCGATGAGACGACCTCTCCGCACCAACTCTCACCCCAGCCTCCAGCCCCTCCGATGAGACGTGGCTGCCCCGTCCGAAGACAGATCTCATCGCAGCGTCTGCCCCACCACGTTCGATGAGAGGTGACAGCCCCGTCCGAGCACAGGTCTCATCGGAGGAGGCGGGCGACGAGGCGGGCCTTCTCGAAGGTCGACACCGAGGCGCGGTTGGTGAACACGTCGTAGTCCTGTGCCTCGATCTCGTCGAGGATGCGGCCGTAGAGCGTGTGGGCGGCGCTCACGCACTTGGCCGAGCGGTCGGGGAGCATGGCGATGCCGATCTCGGCCGACCGGTACAGCTCGCGACACCGCTCGATCTCGAACTTCATCAGCTCGACGAACTCGGGCGTGACCGACCGCGCCGTGAGGTCAGCGCCGAAGCGTCGGATGTCTTCCTGCGGCACGTACTGCCGCCCCCGATCGAGGTCTTCGTTGATGTCACGCAGGAAGTTCGTGAGCTGAAACGCGTTCCCGAGGTCACGGGCGTGCGGTAGTGCCTCGTCATACGACGTCGGTTCGAGGATCGGAAGCATCATCTCCCCGATCACCGCGGCCGAGCCGTCCATGTAGTCGAGGAGGTCGTCCCACGTGTCGTACGACTCGATGGTGAGGTCCATCGTCATCGACCGGAGGAAGCGGCGGAAGGCGTCGGTGTCGATGTCGAAGGCTCGCACGGTGTGGACGACCGCCTTCAACACGGGGTCGTCGGAGCGGCCTGCCTCGAGGTCGGTGAAAAAGCGGTCGCCGAAGTCGGCGAGGGCCGCGGCTCGTACTTCGGTCGGCACGTCACGCCCGCCCTGACTCGGGATCTCGTCGACGATGTCGTCGGCGTAGCGGGCGAACGCGTAGAGAGCGTGGACGTGGTGCTGCTTCACCTTCGGCAGCACCTTGGTCGACCAGTAGTAGGTGGTGCCGTGGCGCTTGTTGAACTCGCGGCACAGCTCGTACGACTCGTCGAGCGTGACCGGCTGGTCGGGCAGCAACTGCGTGGTCGGCGTCGGCGGCTTCCCCCGAAGTCGGCTGATCACGGCAGGCATCGGCACGGCTCGCAGGCTACGCCCATCCCCCCCGGTGTCTGACACCGTCCCCCTGAGTGCCAGAGTCCGTCACCCTCGGTGTCTGACACCGAGAGTGACGAGGGGTCAGAGGGCGGTGACGCGTTCGGCGGCGAGCTTGCCACTCACCAACACCATGGGGACGCCGACGCCGGGGAGGGTCGACGAGCCGGTGAACACGAGGCCGGGCACACGCTTGTCGACGTTGTTCGGGCGGAACGGGCCGGTCTGGAAGAACGTGTGGGCGAGGGCGAACGGCGTGCCCTGCTCCATGCCCATCCGCTCCCAGTCGGTCGGGTCGTACACCTCTTCGACCACCACGTCGGTCGGGTAGCCGAGCGACGCGGTCTTGGCCCGCAGCGACTCCATGATGCGGTCGCCCTCTCGTGACCAGTCGATCTTGCCTGACAGGTTCGGGGTCGGCTCCAACACGTAGATCGACGAGTGGCCCTCGGGAGCGAGCGTCGGATCGTCGAGGCTGTGGAGGGTGACGAGGATCGACGGATCGGGCATGCGCACACCGTCGTCGATGAGCGCCTTGAACGCTGAGTCCCAGCCTTCACCGAAGTGGATGTTGTGGTGCGCGGCGTCGGCCGGCGGCAAGCCCTTCACGCCCGCCACCCACAGCAGACACGACGGCGAGTATTTGCCGTTGCGAGCGACTCGCGGCGCCTTCACCTCGCTGCCGAGCAGCTCGCGATAGGCGACGGGGAGATCGGGGTTGCACACCACCGCGTCGGCTTCGATCAGCTCGACGTGGCCTTCCTCGTTGCCGACGTGAACGCCCATGACCGAGCCGTCGGCACGGCGAGCGATGCGCTGCACCGGGTGCGAGTAGCGAATGTCGACGCCGGCCTTTTCGACGGCGGTGGCGAGCCCGGCGGCCATCTGGTGCATGCCGCCCTCGGGCACGTACACGCCCCGGATGGAGTCCATGTAGGTGATGACCGCGTAGATGGCGAGCGCCTCGTACGGGGCGAGGCCGGCGTACATCGACTGGAACGAGAAGATGCGCTGGAGGCGCTCGTCGTCGAAGAACGAGGCGACCTTCTTGCCGAGCTTGCCGAAGCCGCCGAGCTGGAGCAGCTTGAGGCCGTCACGCCACGGCTTGACGAGGTCGAGCGGCGAGTCGAGGTTGGCGTCGATGAACGAGCGCATCTCGGCCTCGTACAGCTCGGCGAGCCAGTCGCTGAACCGACCGAACGACTCGGCTTCCTTCGGCCCGGCGAACCGACGGATCTCCTCGGTCATCGCCTCGCGACCGTGCTTCACGAGCAGCTCGGAGCCGTCGGCGTAGCAGGCGCGGTACATCGGGTCGACCGGCTTGATCGTGACGAAGTCGGCCATGTCGGCGCCCACTGCGGCGAACGTCTGCTCGAGCAGGTCGGGCATGGTGAGCACGGTCGGGCCATTGTCGAGGGTGAACCCGTCGGAGCGGATGACGCCTGCGCGGCCGCCGGGGATCGGGTCACGCTCGACGACGGTGACGTCGTGCCCGTCGCCGCGCAGGTGGGCGGCTGCCGACAGGCCTCCGAGGCCCGCTCCGATGACGACGACGTTCATGTGATGCTCCTGTGTGGGCTGCCGCTCGTGACGCCTGGGGGAAGCGACGACAGGCCCGTTCGATCAGACGGTTCGCTGGCTGACGTACTCGGCCAGCTCGATCAGCTCAGTCTTGGCGACCGGCTCGATCGGTGCTGCGCCGAGCGAGGTGACGGCGGTCTCGGTGAGGTCGGAGATGTGTCGCTCGAGTTCGTCGAGTGCACCCGTGTCGACGATCACCTGCTGGATGCTCGACACCGTGTCGGGGGACATGGCCGGGTCGCCGACCAGGTCGAGCACGGCGCGCTGGTCGTCGGTGGCCGAGCGCACGGCGCGGGCGAGGAGCGGGGTCGGCTTGCCCTCGATGAGGTCGCCGCCGACCGGCTTGCCGGTGACCGCCTCGTCGCCGAACGCGCCCATCACATCGTCACGCATCTGGAAGGCATCGCCGAGGGGGAGGCCGTAGTTCGACAGGTGGGGGAGCAGCTCGTCGGCCCGTTCGGGCGCGGCGAGCACGGCACCGAGGTGGAGCGGCCGCTCGATCGTGTACTTGCCCGACTTGTAGCGGCAGATGCGCTCGGCATCGACGATCTCGCGGGTGCGTGACACGCCGCCGAGGATGTCGAGGTACTGGCCGATGTTGAGCTCGATGCGCAGCTCGTTCCAGATGCGAGCCGCCTCGGGCGTTGCCTCTTCGAGGAGCTGGTCGGCGTAGACGAAGGCGAGGTCGCCGACGAGGATCGCGACGCCCTCACCGAACCGACGTGACTCGCCACCCCAACCCTGCTCGGCGTGCTCCTTGGCGGCGACGACGTGGGTGGTGGGCTGGCCGCGGCGGCTGTCGGCGTCGTCCATCACGTCGTCGTGGAACAGCGCGAAGGCGTGCATCAGCTCGAACGCGCAGCCGGCGTCGATGTTGATCGGGTCGCTGCCGTTGCCGCCAGCCCCGACGTAACCCCAGTGGGTGAAGGCGGGGCGGAGGCGCTTGCCGCCCGAGAGCACGAGGCGGCGGATCTCGTCGATCGGCTGGGCGAGGCGGGGCTCGAAGGCCCCCCAGCGGTCGCGCTCGGCGGCGAGGAACTCGTCGAGACGCGCGGTCGACCGCTCGGCGATCGAGAGGAGAGACGACGGGGCACCAGGCATCGATCAGAGGTTACGGCGTGCGTTGGCGGGGAGGCCGTGCAATGCTCGATGCTCGGCGGCGCTGCCAGAAGTCGGATTCTGGAGTTCAACCCCGCTCGGCGCGATTCGTGAGGTTGTGGATCGCATCGAGCGCGCAACCTCACGAGAACGGTGGGGTGCGCGCGGGAGGTGGCGGTCAGCCGATGATGATCTCGCCGGTCATGGTCGGGTGGATGGTGCAGAAGAAGGTGTAGGTGCCCGCCTCGGTCGGCAGCGTGATCTCGGCTGAAGCGCCCCCGTCGAGGCTGCCCGTGTTGAACTCGCCCTCCGTCGCCGTGAGCGTGTGGGCGGAACCGTCGTTGTTGGTGACGATGAGCGTCTCGCCCGCTGCGGCGGATGTGGCGCCGCTGAAGGCGAAGCCCTCGATCGAGATCTCGACCGCGTCGGTCGCGGCGGCCTCTGCGGGCTCGTCGGCGGCGGGCTCGGAATCATCACTGTCGTCGCTGTCGGATCCGCACGCCGCGAGGGCGAGGGTGATGGCGGCAACGGCGGCTGCAGCACGGGCGGCGGAGGTGGTGGTGAGGCGGCGCATGGTGATCTCCGTGGTGGTGAGCGTGGTGGTCGGCGAAAGAAGATTGTGGCACGTCGGTCACATTTCCGTGGTGAGCTCGTCCCGGGTGCTGGGAACGAGCCACCGCAGAACCGTGGAACGAGTGGGGAGCGTCGTCAGCCGATGGTCATCTCGCCGGTCATCGACGGGTGGACGATGCAGAAGAAGCTGTACGAGCCGGACTCGTTCGGGAGCGTGAACGTCGCCGCACCGTTCTGGTCGAGCACGCCCGAGTCGAACGAGCCGTCGTCAGCAGTCACCGAATGTGGGGCGCTGTCGAGGTTGGTGACGGTGAGGGTCGAGCCGGGGGCAGCAGTGGTGGCCCCGGCGAAGGCGAAGCCCTCGATGTCGATCGACACCGTCTCGGCGGCGGCCGGCTCATCGGCGGGCTCGGCAACTGCGTCGCTGGCGGCGTCGCCGAGTCCGGCGTAGGGGTCGGAGCCGAGGTCGACCTCGTCAGAGCTGGCATCCGACGAGCCGTAGCGGCCGTCGCCCGACTCGCTCGTGGTCGAGTCGTCGACGGTTGCGCTGACCGGCTCGGCCGAGGCGGCGGGGGCAGGGTCGCTGTCGGCCGGCCGGGCCAGCGCGATGCCGCCCGCCAGGCCGGCAGCGAGGCAGATCGCGATCGTGGGTGTGGTGCGAAGGGACATGGGTGCTCCAGGTGTGGTTCGAGTGCGGGCGAGATTCGGATGGGTTCGATGCCGTTTTCGTGAGGTCGTGCGCCCGATGTGCGTCACGACCTCACGAAAACGGCGGGTCGATGGGGATGACGGGCTGCGTCAGACGCCGGGGAAGCCGATGGCGGCCGAGATGGCGATGGCTCGCGGCGCCGTTTGACTCGCCCACCGTCTGCTCGGCTGTGCAGCTGGTGCCGAGGTTTCGGTCGAGTCGTCGGCGGCGGCGGCGATCATCGTGTCGCCGTACGGGTCGGGTGCGCCGATCACGCTGTTCCTGGCCCCGATGCGGCCGTCGTAACGGACCGGACCGCTGACGGCCTCGGTGGGTTGGTTGGCGGTGGGGTCGTCGTGCTGGTCGTTGATGCTCGGCATGGTCGCTCCGGGCGGTTGTTCCGGTCGGTGTCAGCCTTCGGTACGTCAGGAGTCGGACAACGGTTCGCGCCGCATCGAGAATTTCTCTCGCTGCGCGCGACCATCGGCGCATGGGGAACGAGAACGAGCAGGCGAACCAGGACGGCATCGAGTGGTGGTCGGCCACCGAGATGGCGGCGGCGATCGCGTCGAAGGAGGTATCGAGCCGTGAGGCGCTCGAGCATCTGGTCGCTCGGATCGAGCGGCTCGACGGGCCGATCAACTCGGTGGTGCAGTGGGACCTCGACCGGGCTCGAGCGGCTGCGGCTGCGGCCGACGAGGCGGTGGCGGCAGGTGGCGACCTCGGCCCGTTCCATGGTGTCCCCCTGACGATCAAAGACTCGTTCCAGACCGAGGGCTGCACCACCACCTCGGGTGCGCCCGAGCTCGCCGACTACGTGCCGGCCGAAGACGCGGCGCCCGTCGCTCGGCTCCGCGAGGCGGGGGCGATTCCGTTCGCCAAGACCAACCTGCCGATCTATGCGGGCGACATCCAGTCGTACAACGAGGTGTACGGCACGACCAACAACCCGTACGACGTCGAGCGCACGTGCGGTGGGTCGTCGGGTGGGTCGGCGGCGGCGTTGGCGATGGGGTTCACGCCGCTCGAACTCGGCAGCGACATCGGCGGCTCGATCCGCACACCCGCGCACTACTCAGGTGTGGTGGGCCACAAGCCGACGTTCGGCATCGTGCCGGCGCACGGGCAGATCCCGGGTCCGCCCGGCACCCTGTCGCAGGCCGACCTCGCGGTGGCTGGCCCGATGGCGCGCACCACCAATGACCTCGCCGTGGCGCTCGACGTGATGGCCGGCCCCGACCGCTGGAACGCCCCGGCCTGGCGGCTCGACCTGCCGCGCCCGACCGCTGAGTCGCTCGGGTCAACCCGGATCGCGGCGTGGCTCGACGACGAAGCGAGCCCGGTCGATGCCGACACGTCACGCGTGCTGGCTGGTGTGGTCGGTTCGATCGAGCAGGCGGGTGGGTCGGTCGACACCGAGGCCCGGCCCGGCTTCTCGCTCTCGAAGGCGTGGGACGTGTTCTCACTGCTGCTGTTCGCGGCACTGTCGGGTGGCCACCCGAAGGACAAGATCGAACACCTCGCAGGCGACACATCCGACACGCCGATGGGTCGGGTGAAGCGGGGGACGGCGGCTCGGCATCGTGACTGGTTGAGTCAGCACGAGCGGCGGCTGCAGATGCGGTTGAAGTTCGAGCAGTTCTTCGACGACTACGACGTATTGCTGTTGCCGGCGGGGCCGCGCCCGGCGATCGGTCACGACCATTCGCCCCAATGGGAGCGCACGGTCGACATCGGCGGCGAGACCCGCAGCTACCTCGACCTGTTCACCTGGATCGCCCCGGCCGGCCTGGCCTACCTGCCGGCGACGGTCGTGCCGGCTGGCATGTCGGCCGACGGCCTGCCGATCGGCGTGCAGGTGGTTGCGCCCCACCTGCAAGATCACACGGCGATTGCGGTGGCTGGCATGATCGCCGACGCCGTCGGCCCCATCCCTCGCCCAGCCCTGGCCAGCTGACCAAGTGGCGTTACAGCTGGTGTCAGACACCAGCTGTAAGGGTCAGTCGGGGGTGTCGGCGGCGGCGTTGAGGTCGGTGGTGACGCGTTCGATCTCGACCTGAGCGGTTGCGATGCGTTCTCGGCAGAGCGTGATGAGTGCCGAGGCGCGTGACACGCGGTCGGCGAGGCGGTCGACGTCGACGTCGGAGCTCTCGAGCTCGCGCAGGATCTGATCGAGTTCGCTGACGGCGTCGGCGTATCCGAGTTCGTCGAGGTCGCTGGTGTCGGTGCTGTCGGACATGGCTACTCCGTGGGCGAGGTGGTGGGCGCCTAATCGGCGCGATCGGACTCGGGTGCGTCGGGGTTGGCGCTGGCGTCGGTGACGGTGCTGGTGATCGACCCGTTGAGCACGGCGGTCGTGATGGTGTCGCCGGGCGACACGTCGTCGGCCGAGCGGACGACTGTGCCTGACGGGGTGCGGGTGATCGACCAACCTCGCGCCAACTGCACCGCGGGGTCGACGGCGCCGACTCGGGCGGCGAGCACGTCGAGCCGATCGCTGGCACGACCGGCGGCGGTGGTGGCGCGCTCGATGAGGCGCTGCGCGGCGAGGTCGAGCCAGTTGGATTCACGTTCGAGGGCCGTAGGTGCGGTCGAGGCGAGCACGTTGGCGCGCATGTCGAGCCGCTCGTTGGCTCGGTCGACGGCAGCCGCGGTGCGGGCGGCGATGCGGTGGGCGACGTCGTTCACGCGCTGGTCGGCCCGGTCGAGTCGGAGGTGGGCGTTGCGTTCGATCGCGATCCAGGCGTGCTCGGCGTTGGCCATGTAGGCGCCGACCCGGTCGATGAGTGCGGCGGCGACGGCCGTCGGTGTTTTCACCGCGGTGTGGGCGGCCTCGTCGGCGATCGACCGGTCGATCTCGTGGCCCAGCCCGGTGATGACGGGCACCGGGCACATGGCGATGGTGCGGGCGATGACCTCGGAGTCGAACACCGCCAACTCGTTGCGCGCCCCGCCGCCGCGCACGACGACGATCGCGTCGAGCAGCCCGGCGTGGGCGCCGCGGGCGAGGGTGCCGATGGCGCCGGCGACCATTCGGTCGGCGCCGTCGCCCTGCACGCGGGTGTCGGCGACGGTGAGGCGGAACCCGAACCCGCTTGACTCGAGCTGGCCGCGCAGGTCGGCCCATGCGGCGGAGTCGACGCTGGTGGCGACGCCGATGCGCAGCGGGATGGCTGACAGCGACGTGCGCTTGTTGCGGTCGATGAGCCCGCTGGCGACGAGTCGGCGGAGCACCTCGTCACGCGACTGGGCGAGTTCGCCGAGGGTGTAGCGGGGATCGAGCCCGGCCATCTTCAACCCGAGGCGCCCGCCCTGGCCCCAGAAGTCGAGGTGGCCGTGGATGCGGACCTTCATCCCGTTGCGGAGTTCGAGGCGGTGCTTGCGCAGGAGCGGGGTGAGCCGCTTCTTGGTGGGGGCGAACAGCTGGACCTGGATGACGGCTCGTCCGTCGTCGCCGTCTTCGACGAGCGAGAAGTAGGTGTGCGGCCCGCGGTTGCTGAGCCCGTCGATCTCGCCTCGCACCCACACCCCGTCGCTGAAGCCGCGCCGGAGCTGATCGTTGATCGCATCGGCCAGCTCGCACACCGAGTAGGTGGGGTCGGCCGGATCGTCGAGCGGCTCGTCGCCGAAGTCGAACGCAGGCTGGCTCACATCACTGTCCTACCGGAACGTGGAGGACGTCGGGCGATTTCCACGGTGTGGATTCCCAATCGACTGCGGTGATTGCGGCGGCCTGGCGAGCGTCTTGTGTGACGAGTCGGTGGCCGCCACAGATCGACGTGGCCGCGATCCAGCTGTCGTTGACGCCCAGTCGGCGCCCATTCGCCGCCCTCAGCAGCGCCCAACATCGGGGTGCTGTGTCGGGATCGAAGAACTCGCGGAGGAGCGATGACTTGGCGAGCCGCAGCGTTTCGGCGGGTTGCGGTCCCCGATCGATGATGACTCCGTGCTCCAGCTCTCCGATCGTGAGCGGCGAGACGAGGATGGCGGTGTTGGCCCGTTCGGCGAGCGCGATGAGTGTCGGACTGCGACGCTCGATCATCCCGATCACTGCGGAGGTGTCGAAGAGCAGCGCCATCAGGAGGGCTCGTCGTCTGGAGCGGCGCTCCGCTGCTGTTCTCGCTCGGCGTGGGCGTCGGGCCCGTCGGGATGTGGGTCGTCGGCGAAGAGCCACGCGAGCCGGCGTTCCTCGACATCGCCTTCCTCGGCCCGCTGTGCGAGCAGCTTCTCGAGCGAGCCGGACTCGATGGGGCGGGTGGCATCGAGAGCTCGAAGTAGACGCTCATTCGCGGGGTGACGGGCGCGTCGAAGTGAGGTGAGCATGGCGACGCGCTCACCGTTGCGGGTGATGTAAACGGTGGTCCCGTCGGCGACATCGTCGAGGATCTTCGCCGTTTGGTTGCGTAGGTCGCGTGCGGACACGTCGATCTCCATGGGGTGAATGTAGCACATTACAAGATGTGCTACACCTTGGGTTGCGGGCCGGGCGAGGCGGCCGATACGGGGCGCTCAGGCGCCGAGGTGGCGGACGTTGCCGCCGGGGGGTGTTTCGTCGTCGTCGATCGGTTCTTCGAGGGCGAACAGCTCACCGTCGACCGCGAGGTTGCGCTCCTGGCGGATCGCTTCGAGCTGGTTGAGCGGCCGCTCGAGCGCACGGCGGCGCGTGGTGGTGAGCGCCTCGAAGTCCTTCTCGAGGCCCTCGAACCGACGCTTGGTCTTCTCGACCTGCTCGGTGTACTTGCCCCACTGCTGGCCGAACTTGCCGATGAGGCCGAGGATCTCGTCGCTCGTCTGTTCGATCATGAAGTTCTCGTGGGCCTGGCGGATGACGCCGAGGAATGCGAACAGCGTGAGCGGCGAGCAGATGACGACCTTCTCGCGCATCGCATCGTCGAGCAGCGCCGGATCGTGTTCGTGGATGAATCCGGTGAGCTGCTCGTTGGGGATGAAGAGCAGCACGTTGTCGACGCTCGTGGCCGACGTGGACTCGGCGTACTCACGCTTCGACAGCTCACGCACCCGGGCACGCACGTCGCGCAGGAAGTTCTTGAGGTGTGCCTCGCGCTCGGGGTCGGTGCCCGCCTCGAGGTAGCGGAGGTACGACGCCATCGGGAACTTGACGTCCATGTACAGCTGCTGGCCCTTGGGCAGGAGAAAGGTGTAGTCGGGCCGGCCGGTGCCGCCCTCGAGCTGGACCTGCTTGCGGTACTGCACGTTCTCGACGAACCCGGCGAGGTGCAGCACGTCTTCGGCCATGCGCTCACCCCACTGGCCACGAGCCTGCGGGTTGGCGAGCGCAGCCCGCAGCGACTGGGTGGAGGCCGACAGGGTGCTGGTGACCTCGGCGTGGACCTGGAGCTGGTTCTCGACCGCACCGAACTTCTGGGCGCTCGACTCGGTGAGCGCCGACACCATCTCGGAGAGCTTGCCGAGCTCGGTGCGCATCTCGTCGTGCACCTGATCGAGCCGCGCATCGATCACGTCTTTCTTCGCACCGAGTTCGGCCGACGTCTGCTCCTTCATCTGGCTGGAGGTGGTGGCGAGACGCTCCTGCTGCAGCTTCATGGTGGCGGTGAGCTGCTCGCCGTGCTGCGTGAGCGTGGCCGCCAACTGCTCCCGCTGGAGCACGGCCGACTGCTCGAGCGCTGCCTGCACGGCTGCATCGCGCTCGGCCACCGCCTGCTCGCGGGCCTGGCCCACAGCCCGCTCGACGGCGGCATCGACAGCGAGCTGCAGCGCCGCCTCGGTGTCGGCGGCATCAGCACCTTGCTGAGGGGCGCGACGAGTGGCGAAGAGGTACCCGGCCGCAGCGGCCCCGAGGGCCACCACGACAGCGACGATGATCACCAGAGCGGTCATGTTTCCATGATGCGCACAGGGGTGTCACAGCCCCGCGGATGCCGGGCTGACCAGGCGGTTTGTTCTCAGTCCGCCAACTCGATCGACCACGACTGGCTTGGACCAGCCCAGTGGAAGTCGATCAGTCCGAGCAGGTCGCGACCGATGAGGCATCCGTGTCGGGCTGTCGCCAGTCGGGCGACCACGACCGACAGGACGATCGGTCGGATCGAAACTCCTGGCTTGCCAAGGCTGATGCTCACTGGGTGTACCGGTTGAGCCGCGGTGCCCCCAGCGACGGTTGAGAGGCGGATCGTTCTGATCGGGCGGCCGAAGCGAAGGAGCAGCGCTATCTCGGGCGTGATGATCGTCATCTCGGCACCCGTGTCGATGATGGCCTCGGTACGAGCGGGGTCTGGGACCATCACCGGCGGGTCGCTCCATCGGCGACGCTCGATGTCGTCCGGTCGGAGGCCGATCGCCACGGGAACGGTGGCACCGTTCACGCCGATCGAGCCGCTGACGCGGGACATGGGGTGACGGCGGGTCAGCTGGCTTGATCGTTGAGAACCACAGCCGACAGCATCACGACGGGCTCCTCGAGTAGCGCCCGCTTGACGATGAAGGCCCGCCCCGACCGATCACGAAGGCCCGAACTCACGGCGTCATTCTCGAGTTCGAAGAAGTGGACGGCGCCGTCGTCGAAGAACAGCGCCCACAGACCTTCATGGGTGCGCGTGAACTCGGGTCGGCGGGCGTCGAACGCAACCTCGAGTTCTTCGATCGGCATGGAGTGATCGTAGCGATCGCCCGCGATGGACTCAGTGTGAGTTGGTCTCGTGGTCACGGCTGCACTCTGACAAAGGGGTGTCGCAGCGGGCTGATGTCGGAGCTGCTCAGGCTGGGAGACCGTGTGCGTCCAAGTCGAGTGGCCCGTCGCGCTCGATGGCCCGATCTGCCAGGGACGTGACGGCGCCGATGCGGCGCATGTCGTCGATGTCGCTTGCGTCGGCGTCGAGCAATCCTTCGGTGCACACGAGGTAGGCGAGGCAGCGGGCCCGGCTGATCGCCACGTTGACCCGGTTGCGGGAGAACAGGAAGTCGAGGCCGCGCGGCATGTCGGCGGTGGTCGAGCTCGTCATCGAGAAGAACACGATCGGCGCCTCCTGCCCCTGGAACTTGTCGACCGTGCCGACCCGCACCCCGCCGAACCCGGCGTCGGCCAGCACCTTGCTCACCAGCCGCCGCTGGTCGTTGTACGGCACCACCACCAACACGTCGTCGCCGGTCAGCGGCGTCGTGATCAACGCCGATGACCCATCCGCCGGATCAGCACGACGTGTCCACGTCCCACCGTCGAGCAGCCGGGCGATCTCGTCACAGATCGCCTCGGCTTCCGCGGCCGACTCTGTCGCACACCCCTCCGACTCGACGGCGATCCACCGCAGCCCGGTGCCGTCGGACGTGGTCTGCACGTCGCACGACCCGTGGGTGGTGAGCTTGCCCTCGTAGAAGGTGTCGGAGATGTAGCCGCACACGTCGGGGTGCATCCGCCACGTGGTCTCGAGCAGCACACCTCGATCGGCGGGCACGGTCGCCTGGCTGCCGAGCAGGTGGCCGAGGCAGCTCTCGCCCGACCCGTTCGGATGCGTCGCCTGCGACACCTGGGGCAACTGCTGCGGGTCGCCGAGCAGCAGCATCGACCCAGCCGACACCGAGCACGCCACCAGGTCGACCAACCCGAGCTGGCCGGCCTCGTCGACCACGAGCACGTCGACCGGGTTGGTCCGCATCGCCTTGCTCGTGAAGAACCACGACGTGCCGGCGACGATGTCGAACTCGCCCGCCCCGATCTTGTCGTTGTCGTTGATGCACGTGACCGCCTCGTGCACTGCGTCCTTGTCGGTCTTGCGGCCGAGGCGAAGCCGGCCGATCTCGCCACTCGACTCGTAGTGCTCGGCCACGGCTTTCACGAGGTTGTCGATCGCCGCGTGGCTCTGGGCGACGATGCCGACCCGCTTGCCCGCGTCGACAAGATGCTTGATGAGGCGTGACCCGCTGTACGTCTTGCCGGTGCCGGGCGGCCCCTGGATCGGCACGACCTGCCCGTCGATCTCGGTGATCCACGAGCGGATGGCATCGAGGTCGGACGTGAACACCCCGTCGACCGGCCCGACGCCCGCAGCGAACGACGGCGCCTCGGCCCGCAGCAGCCGCTCGGCCAGCACCGGCGGTTCGCCCGCGATGAACTGATCGGCCACGTCGTGGACCGCAGCGTCTTTCGGCTTCTCCTTCACGTCGTCGTACTCGACGAGCGGCGCGCCACTCGACGGCGACTCGTCGGACTTCGTCGTCTCGACCACCAACAGCCGAGCACCTCGATCGTGTTCGACGACATCGAAGAACAACCACGTCTTCTCGTCGACCACCTGCACGACCTTCCCCCGATCGTCGAGGTCGATCGGCGTTGCCTGGGGCGGATGCGTGAGCGTGAACTGGGCGCCCTTGAGGACGTTGCCCTTCACGCCGATCCGATCCTCGACCGCCACGACCTTCGGGGCGTCGAACACGCTCGCCGACTCCCGCCGCGTCGCCGCCGGCGCAGTGGCCAGCAGGAAGGTGTTCATCGCCACGATCCGGCGCTCACGACGCCAGTAGCCGAGCAGGTCGCCGAGGAAGTGCTCGGTGCTGCCCGACTCGAACTCCTGCAGCGCAGCGATCCGGTAGTCGAGTTCTTCCTCGCCCTCACGCGGCTCGGGCGGCTGCCACGAGGGCGCGCCCGCGGGCTTGTGGTCGAGCAGCCAGTCGCGCACGGCGCGGGTGGCGCGCACGTCGTCGTCGTTGTACGCAGCGATGCGGTCGAGGCGGGCCTGGTCGCCGTCGGTCATCCAGTCGTCGTAGTCGGCGACTGCGCCGGCGCCCTTCTCGATGCCGGCGACTCGCTCGTAGCCGGTGAGGTGTTCCACCTCCTTGAGGGAGTACGACTCGGCACCGATCTGCACGGCGCCGAGGACCACGCGGTAGAGGTCGACGAATACGCCGGCACGAACCAGTTGGTCGAGGGTGAGTTCACTCGTGTGGTGTTCGGTTGTGAGCCGTTCGAGGGCGCTGCGCTCGGTGTGGTTGTAGTGGTACACGTGCATGCCCGGGTGGGCGGCGCGCCGCTCGGCGAGGTACGCCACGAGGCTGGCGACCGCGGCGGCCTCTTCGGCTTTCGAGTGCGCCCACCACTTGCGGAACCGCCAGCCCGACGGGTGCCGCTCCGCTGCCGGGCGGTCGTCGCGTTCGATGAGCCCGAAGAGGAAGAACAGCTCGGAGTCGGCCCGCCAAAACGGGTGACCCTCGAAATCGAGGAACACGTCGCCCTCGTCGGGTGGCGGCAGCATCGCCCAGCCGCGCGGTGCGGCGTCGGGGTCGGTGGCCGCGGCGGCGTCGGCCACGTCGATCATCTCGAACGGCGGCGACGCGTCGTCGGGCAGCTCCCTCCCCGCCACCTGCAGCTGTGCCTGCACGCGGTGGGTGGCGAGCTTGCCGGGGTCGATCTCGCCGACCTCGTCGTTGGCGCTCGCCGCCAGCTCGGCCATGGTGGTGATGTCGGCCGCTTCGAGCTGGTGCCGGTCCTTCTTCGACAGGTTGGCGACCGTGACGAGCGAGTCGGTGTTCGTCCACTCGCTCTCGCACACCTGGGCGTACTCGCAGAAGCCGCAGTAGGAGCAGGGCTCGGCGCGGGTGGTGACCTCGTCGTCGAGCGACGCACGCAGCCGCATCTTCAGCCGCTGCCAGTAGGCGTCGACCTCGGCCCGCCGGATCGTTTCGACCTCGCCGCTCCCGAGGTGAACGTGGAGGTGTTCGGCGGCGTGGCCGGTGGCGGCCTCGGTGGCGTCGGCGTAGAAGCAGAGCTGGAGGACGTGGCCGACCTTGGCGCCGGCCCGGGCGAGCTTGGCGTCGACCGGCTCCCACCCCGGTCCCGGTCCGTCGGGGCCGTTGGGGCGGACGAGGAAGTCGGCGACGCCGCGCATGCCGTCGTGGACGAACGGCATCTGGAAGACGATGTCGTGATCGCCGTCGAGCACGTCGGCGCACGCGGCGACCCACTCGTCCCAGTCGCCGCTGGCGGGCTTGAGCGTTTCGGCGTCGAACACGGTCAGGCCGCCGGCCCGGTAGCGCTCGAGGACGGACCGCTCGTGGTCGTCACCCTTCTGCTGGAGGAGGCGGCCCATCGACCCGTCGATCGGGGCGGGCTTGGCCATCGCCCCCGCCTCGACGCGCCGCCGCAGCGTCATCGTGTGCCGGCACTCCAGCCAGGCCGTGATCTTCGTCGGAGTCAGCCACCCGCTCATGGCAGCCGATCATGACAGAGGGGTGACGCGGTGGCGGTTGTGGCGAGGTCCGTCGAACGGTTCTGCCAGTCTTGCGGCGGAGAACATGCCTGTGGCCGACAACGCTGAATTGCTGACAGAGCGCCTGCTGCGCGTGATCGACGAGGGGCGTCGAACGGCGACCTATAAGTTGGCGCTGCTCCTGGCCCTGATGGACCAGGTCGCTGCGAACCCTGGACGCGATGAGCTTCCGACGAGGTCCATTGCTGCCGACGTCTTGACTCGCTACTTCGCGCAGGCCCGCCGCTACGTTGCCGACGATGGCAGCGGGCGGGAGCTGCGCCAGATCAGCATGAAGGCATCGCCGCCCGTGCGCGCAGCGGCGGAGCTGCGTGCGGCGGGTGAGTCGGTGGGTTGCCGTTCGATCGATGAGGTTCGGCGGCGCCTGCCGGAGCAGTACGAGGCAGCACTCGAGGTGGTCGAAGACACGTTCGTGAAGTACCCGATTCCGTTGCTGCAGGTGGTCGGCTCCACGATGGTTCCGTTCCTCTACGAGCCTGATTGGCCCGAGCAGACGTCGGTGAAGAAGCTGCGGCGCACCGGGCTCGATCGAGTCCGGCTGCTCCCGGGTGTGGCCGATCGACTCGTGGGCCTCGGTCCGCTCCTGCGGCCGCTGATCGAACTGCACTGGATGCGCGATGTCGCACGCTGGAACCGTCTCGCAACCGAAGACGAGCGACTTCGCGACCACCTGTTCGGCGCAGATCGGACGTCGTTCCCGACGAAGCTTCGCGACGGACTCACGGACCTTCAGGAAGGGCGGTGCTTCTACTGCGACGATCGGCTGGATCGGCGGCGCGATGTGGACCACTTCCTGGCGTGGTCACGCTGGCCCAACGATGCGGTCGAGAACCTCGTGATCGCAGACCGATGCAACGGCGCCAAGAGCGATCACCTGGCCGCCACCGACCATCTGCATCGCTGGGCGAGTCATGTGGTGGAACATGGCGACGACCTCGTCGAGCTCGCCGGCCAGACGCGCTCGATCTCAGACCCGGGGCGCACGCGTGGCCTGATCGCCAGCACCTACGCCCACGTCGCAGCCGGTACGCCGCTGTGGGTCGAGGACAAGACCTTCGAGTTCGCGACGGGGCCAGTCGCCCTTCCCGAAGTCTGAGGTGGTGGAGGGTTCACACCACCTCGCACTCGCGCGAGCATGCCCCGACGACGCGGAGGTGGCTGAGCTCCCCGACGACCCGCTGCCCGACGGTCCGCACCACCAGCCCAGTCGACTGATGCGGTGAGGTTCTTGGGGCACTACTGATTCGATTCGGTCGCTGACGATGGACCTCGGATCCTGGAGCGGTCGACCCGCCCGCTCGACGCAGTGGGCGAGCAGCTACCTGTGGTCGTACTGGGTGCCGCCGCCGCCGATCGTCTCGGCATCGTCGATCTCGTCGACCAGCCGACCGTCTTCATCAGCTCCCACCGGTTCACGGTCGTCGGCATCCTCGACGACCTGCCGTACTACCCGGCCCTCGACAACGCTGCCCTGCTGGGTTACCCGGTCGCAGCTGAACTGTTCGGTGTCGCGCCGCTCGCCACATCGATCTTCGCCCGGGTCGACAGCGACCACTTCGACCAGACGCGAGCCGTCATCGCCCAGGCGGCGAACCCGCTCCGCCCATCGGAGGTCGAGGTGTCACGACCGTCCGAAGCCCTCATCGCCGCAGCGACCATCGGTGCCACTGTCCAGGCCGTCATCGACTCGGCCACGCTCCTCGGGCCGATCCTGGTCGCCGTGTTCATCGCAGTGGTGGCCTACCTCGGGTACCGCCGCCGTGCCGGGGAGATCGGCCAGGCACGCGCGATGGGCGCCACCCGTGCCGACGTCGCTACCGAGGCCCTCATCGAGTGCGCCGTGCTCTCGGTGATCGGCAGTGCGATTGGCGTGGCGGTCGGTCTGTTCTCGGTTCGGGCGGTCGCCTCCGCACGCGACTGGGTGGTGATCTACCCGGTCGACACGGCGGCGATCGCCAGTGTGGTCGCTGTGGTGTGCGGCGTGCTCGCCGGTCTCGTGCCCGCAGCGCAGGCTGCGTTCCTCGACCCGGCGTTGGCGGTCAAGGGCAACGACGACTGAGACGTAGTAGCGCCGCATTCGCAGCTTGACTCTCTTCACCCCGGTCGGTCGAGGTGGGCGAGTTTGTCGGTGTTGATGATTGTGTAGATGCTGGCGATGCCGTCGGGGCGCAGCTCGAACGCCATCGCTGAGAACACTTCGCCGTCGCCGATGATCAGCACGCCGGGGTCGCCGTTGATCCGGGCGTGTTCGATCTGCAGGTCAGTGAAGGCGGCGATCTTGCGGGTGGCGATGCTCCGCACGAACGTGATCACCCGGTCGATGCCGAGCACCGGTCGGCGGGCGGCCCGCTGCTTCGCGCCGCCGTCGCTCCACACGATCACGTCGTCGGTGAGGATCGACCGCAGGGTGTCGAGGTCGCCCATCATCGACGCCGCGAGGAACGAATCGACCAGCCGCCGCTCCTCGTCGGGGCCCGGGTCGAACCGGGCGGGCCGGTCGGGATCGAGCCGCTCCTTCGCCCGATGCACGACCTGGCGACAATTCGCCTCACTCCGATCGAGCGTCGCCGCCACGTCGACGTAGTCGTGGCCGAACACCTCCCGCAGCAGAAACGCCGCCCGCTCCACCGGGTCGAGCCGTTCGAGCAGATGGAGGAACGCGAACGACAGCGAGTCGGCGAGCTCGGCGTGATCGGCCGGGTCGTCATCGGCCGCCACCAGCGGCTCGGGAAGCCACGGCCCGACATAGGTCTCACGCTGATGCTGGGCCGACTTCAACCGATCGAGCGCCAAACGGCTCACGACCGTGGTGAGCCAGGCGGCCGGCCGCTCGATCGTCTGCCGGTCGGCCGCGTCCCAGCGGAGCCAGGCGTCTTGCACCACGTCTTCGGCGGCCGACACCTCGCCGAGCATCCGGTAGGCGACCCCGAACAGCCGCCGACGGTGCTCCTCGAACTCGGCGACGTGTCGTTCGGCGTCGTCGGTCACGATCGGCTCCCGGCGGCTGCGGGGGCGCGGGCGTGTTGGGCGGCGGCTCGGCCGGCGGCGCGTCCGCTGGCGATCGGCGCGTCGACGAGCGACCCCTCCGGCCCGACCCAGTCGCCGGCGACGAACAGGCCGTGCGCGTCGGGCACGGTGACCGGCGGTCGTCCGGCGAGGCCATTGCTGGTGGCCCGTGGCTGGTCGGACGCTGCGACGAGGTGGGGGCGGAACGACACGTGGTCGGCCACCTGGCGCCAGTTGGGGCGCACCCGATCGAGCAGGGCATCACACATCGCTCGGCTGCGGTCGGCGTCGGGTGTGTCGCTGGCGGGCAGGTAGTGCATGACGTGGATCAGCGAGTGGCCGCTCGGCGCCAAGTCTGCCACCGGGGCATGCACCGACAGGTAGGTCGGCGTGTCGATGCCGAGCGCGAACGGGACGTGGCCGCGCCAGTCGTCGCTGACGCCGACATCGAGACAGGCGACCGCTGCCGGTGTGGCGTCGGCGGCCCACTGTCGGGTGACGGGGGCGGAGTCGCCGAGCAGGGTGGCGGCGAGCTGGGGTGTGCCGGCGACCACGACGTTGTCGGCGGTGATGGAGGTGGTGTTGCCGTTGGTGTCGTCGTCGTCGCTTTCGTTCGTGGTCGTGCTCGTGGTCGTGCGGAGGTGGTGACGGCCGTCGTCGGTGGGTGCCACCTCGGTCACCTTCACACCGGTGCGGATGTCGACGCCCCGGGTGCGGGCGACGTGTGCGAGCGAGTTGACGATCGTCTGCCAGCCACCGTGGAGGTAGCGGACGCCACCATCGACCGACATCTGCAGCTGCCGGATGCCGGCGTCGGCGCTCGTGGTCGCCGGGCTGTTCGAGTACGTCGACAGCCGGAACAGCGCCGCACCCAGCCGGGCGGCGCGGCCGGTGCCGAGGAGGTCGTGCACCGCCTGCTCGACGGTGCGGTCGGCGAAGTCGGCCGGGTCGAGCTTGCCGAGGCGGGCGAACAGCTTGCCCATGGCGAGGCGGTCGCCCCGCAGCAGCGGCGTTCGCAGGAGCGCCCACGGCGTGGTGGGGAAGCGACCCTCCAGGCTGCCGTCGACGCCGATGCCCCGGCCCGCATCGGGCGTGACGCCGGCGGGTTCGCAGCCGAGCTCGCGGAGGAAGGCGTTCGCCGCGCCGTCGACGTAGAGGGCGTGGGCGCCTTCGTTGAGGAGGTAGCCGTCACGGGTGTGGGTTCGGGCACGGCCGCCGAGGGTCGACCGGGCGTCGAACAGCGTGACGCCTCGCCCGGCGCCGGCCGCCTCGATCGCCGCGGCCAGCCCGGCGATGCCACCGCCGACGATCGCCACGTCACACGTGCTGGGGGATGGATTGAGGTTCATCGTTCACTCCTGTCGCTCGAGAAGCTGCAGGTATGACGATCGGGCGCGCGGTTCTGTGACAGCCCGTCCGTGGTCATGGTGGTGGCGGGCTTCTGCGGTGGCTCCGTCCCGGATTCCGAAACCCAGCCACCGCAGAACGTTTCAAGCGGCTTGTTTCCACATGAGGGGGCCAGCTGCCCACGTCCTCCGCGTGGGTGACTCCATCAGATCCATTGGTATGACTCGGTTATACTCAGCTCGTATGAAGACCGCCGTCTCGATTCCCGACCCGGTGTTCGAGGCGGCCGATCGGGTGGCGGCGCGGCGGGGTATCTCTCGGTCGGAGCTGTATGCCCAGGCGCTGCGCGAGCTGCTCGCCCGTGACGACGCCGACGACGTCACCGCCCGGCTCGACGCCGTACACGGTGAGCGAGCCGTCGACCCCATGGTCGACGAAGCGCTCCTCGCTGCCGGCACCGACACCTTGGCCGACGTCGAGTGGTGACCGCCCTCTCGCGAGGCCAGATCTGGTGGGCTGACCTCGGTCGGCCGTCGGGCTCGGCACCGGCGAAGCGTCGGCCGGTGCTCGTGATCTCGTCCGACCGGTTCAACGACAGCGCGATTGCCACCGTCACCGTCGCCAGCATCACCTCGAACCTGCGCCTCGCCGATGCGCCAGGCAACGTGGCGCTCTCGATCGATGAGTCCGACCTCGACCGCGACTCGGTGGTCAACGTGAGCCAGATCGTCACCGTCGACAAGGCTGTGCTCGTCGACCTCGTCGGCACGATCGACACCGAGCTGATGACCGCCGTCGACACCGGCCTCCAACTCGCCCTCGCCCTGAGTTGACGCTCGGAGCTCGGTGTCGCTCGCAGCTTCGGGCTTCTGCGGTGGCTCCGTCCCGGCTCCCGGAACTCGGCTACCGCAGAATGATGCCGCGAGCCGATCTCCGTTCGATCCATAGCGGATTCCGCAACGAATCGAACGGAGAACCGTTCCGGCGGGTCAGGCGTCGTCGGTCGGTGTGGCGGCGTCGAGTGAGCTGGCGATCTCGTGGTGGCGGACGAGGAACGATCGCTCGTCGAGGCGACGCCGGCGCATCCACGTGGTGACCTCGTCGTTGCACTTGCTCGCATTGCACGAGCGGCATGCCGGCACCACGTTGCTGATCGTGTAGCGCCCGCCACGGGAGAGGGCGAGCACACAGTCCTTCTGCAACGCCACCTCGGTCGCCCCGCAGTAGGCGCAGCCACCCCACGCGTCGACGAGTGCCGACCACTCAGTCGCGGTGAGGTCGTTGTCGGCGCGCTGCATCCGACGCTGGCGACGACGCGACGCCCGCTGTCGCTTCGTCATCCGGCGGGCCATGTCGGTCACGGTAGGGCGGTCCGCTTCGGCCGTCGCGGACCGATCGGCCGGCCAGATGGATGAGGTTCTTGCGCTCTCACGGCGCAAGAACCTCACGCAACTCGTGCGCGCAGGGCGTCAGCTGCTGCCGACGGTTTGGAGTTCGTCGACGTCGTAGTCCATGACCGTGGTGCGGGTGACCGGGTTGGTCGAGCCGGAGCGGCCGTCGCTCGCCGTCCACATCACGAGGTGGGTGGAGCTGATGGCGAGTCGGTAAGGCGCGTCGTTGGGTGACGACTGGAGGTAGGTGTGACCACACGGGCCCTGCCCGAAGCTGTCGTAGTCGGCGGAGTCGAGGTCGATCGGGGTGCCGTGCCCGTTGCAGGCGATGAGCGGAGAGCCGTCGCCGGGGTCGAAGGTGGTGGTGTCGAGCTCGACGGTTGCGGTGACCGAGAACGACTCGGAGCCGGCGACCGCCGTGGCCGTGACGGTGATGGGCTCGGGTGGAGTGACGGCGAGCCAGAGGCCGAGGTTGACGTAGCTGCCGACGTCGGCTGCCGGGTTGACGTCGGGGGTCGGGGCTGGGATGCGGGCGATGGCTTGGGCGACCGCACCGTCGATGACGATCGATTCGTCGATGTCGGTCGGGACCCAGGCGTAGCGAGGCGGCGGACCGCCGCAGAGGATGTACCAGGTCTCGATCACACCCGTGCGCGGGTTGGTGCGCTGCATGCCCGGGATCTCCGGGTTCGAGTCGTCGATCGTCGCGTTGGCCGGGCGAGGGATGCACGGCGGCTCGTCGCTGTCGGAGCCACCGCCGTCGTTGGTGACCGTCACGCCAGGGGTCGACGCGGTGACGATCACATCCCCGTTCTCGTTGGTCGTGACCGGGTTGTCGTCGCGGTCTTCGTCGGGGGTCTGGTCGCCGGTGCGGACATCGCTCCCAGGGAGTGAGGGCGGCTCCTCGCTCTGCGCCAGCGTTGATCCGCTGGCGGCCAGGGCGACGGTGAGTGCAACGACTGTGACCGCGACTAATCGCATGTCTCTACGCCGATCTGGTCGCTACCTGCCCCGCCTGCAACTACCTTCCACGAGCCTTCTATGAGTTGCAGGAGGACCGTTAGGTCTGACCTGATGACATCCGTTCGGAGAATCGAGTCCTCGCCGTTCGGCCCTGCCTCCGGTTCGACGAACCACTCGGCGTTGAGCTCACAGACGACGATGGACGCCTCACTGAACGCATCGTTTGTGAACCGCACTGGTCCCGTTATCTCCCCACGAGAGGGACCGAAATCGGGGTTCTCTCTTGCGACCGCGTTCAGTTCGACGAGGTCGTCAAGGATCCCGAGAACGTTGGCGAGGGCGTCGCCGTGTCGGAACTCGGCCAGTGCCGCCCTGAGTTCCTCGTTCGCTGGATCGAAGATGGCTCGGTGGTAGGCGTCGTAGCCAGCGAAGTAGGCGGCTTCTACTTCGGCGATCAGGGCTTCTTCGTCGACTTCGGTCGTCGTCGGGGTTGGCTCGGTGGTCGTCGTGGTTGGCGGGGCGGCCTCGGTTGTCGTGGTCTCGACCGCGACCTCGGCGGTCGGCGTCGGCGCTGCTGACGTGGTTGGGGTGTCGTCGGCCTCGTCGGATCCGGCGCAGCTGGCCAGGAGCAGTGTGGTGGCGACGACGACCGATATTGTCCGGAGCATGCCGAAACCATAGTCGCTCGTCTGCGGGAGTGCTCTCACGCCCACAACGTGGGCAGCGAGGCGGACCGGGTCGGAACGGGGAGCGCTGGAAGGAGATCGTCAACTCAGGCTGACACCGAGTCAACCTGGGTTGACATCCCGTCCCGATCGGCACCGAGGCTCACCCTCGAGCCCCCTCGCTCGACCGGCGCCGCCGGGCGACTCCGGCTCCTCCGAGTGGTTCCGCACCAGCGGCTCTCGCGCCCACGGACGACCTGACGGCCGCCCACGCGGCCGATCGATCGGTCCGCACCGGACCCGCCACCACCCACCCCGATCGGACGCGTCGATGTCGACTTCCCGCCGCTCATGCCTGACCTTGATCGCGCTCGTCGCTGCCCTCATCGGCGTCGCCGCAACGTTTGCGCCGCATCCCTCCCGCGCCGCAGCTGCGCCCGGTGGCGAGCCCAACTGCGCCACCGGGTTCGACGGGCCTCACTGCCTCGGGCTCGGGCGGCGGGCCACGATCAGCGGCCCCGGGTCGGAGCGCAAGATGACCGACTACTGGCTCGTCACCGTCGCCCACAGTCGTGATCCCGACCCGGCCGACGCCGCGCTCATCGAGTCGCTCGACGGGCAGTGGATCAACGGCATGTGCGTGCAGGACAACTCGTTCCACCCAGGTGGCGTCATCACCGAACTCATGACCCTCTCCGAGCGGTATCCGACCTCGCCGAACCTCGCTCACGAGGAGACCCTCGCCGTCGCTCGCTTCTTTCTCGACCCGTACGCGTCCACCGGAACGAACGATCAGGTCGTCACCTTCGGCGACGACTCGCTGTCGTTGCGCGATTGGTACTCGGGTATGTGGACCTACGGGCACTGGGTCGCGCAGGATCGGCGTGCTGGCGTCGGTGGCCCGACGATCGGTGACTTCAACCAGGCACCGGCGTCGGCGGGTGCTCGGGCCGGAGCCGCTGCGATCCATCGGCTCGGCGATCGATACGCACTGCCGTGGACGAGCACGACCACCATCGCTCGCGACGGCGACGGGACCGGATCGATCACCACGACCATCACGTCGGCGTCAGGTCATCCGGTGCCAGGCGTCGCCGCTCGGTGGGATCCGAGCGCCGAACGCGGCGTGACGTTGAGCGGCGCTGCGGCGGCGCAGACCGACGCCCGCGGGCGCGCGACCTGGTCCTTCAACGACGACGGCACGCGGAGCTCCATCAGCGCCGGGTCGACGTCGGTCGTCCCGCGTGGCACGGTCACGGTGTTCGTGGGGTCGGGTCAGGACATCGCCGGCTGGACCGAGCGCGACACCACGACGATCGAGTCGTCGGCGACCATCGAACTCACCGGCACCTTCCGGGTCGAGAAGTCACTCAGCGACGAGTCGTGGGAGGCGGGGCGTGACATGTCGGGCTTCGAGTTCCGGGTGACCGAGCAGGCCACCGGCGCCGACCTCGGCACGTACAGCACCGAGGCCGATGGTCGAACCGCGCCGATCACCGCCAGCCGCGGCACACACACCATCGACGAGGTCGGCCAGCCGACGTGGGCGGAGCCCCTCGACGGTCCTGGCCCGGTCACCTTCGAGTTCGACCCGAGCGACGGCGACCGTGTGGTGATCGACTACGTGAACACCGTCCCCGACGCGTCGGTTGAGTCCGACGCTCGCGACTCCCTCGATGGCGACCAGGTGTTGCCGTGGTTCGGCGGTACCGCCGTGGTCACCCTCACCTACGACGTCCCGGTCGTCGGCGACACCTACGTCGGCCGCATCGTCGGCGTCGACCGCTCGAGCGGCCAGCCGATCGATGGGCTCGTCGGCGAGGCGACCTTCACCGCTGCCGACCCGACTGGGACGGTCGACATCGAGGTTGCCGTGCCGCCGGGCCCGACGAGCATCGTGTTCTTCGACGACCTCCGGCGCGCTGACGGCACCGTCATCGCGACCCACGCCGGCCTCGACGACGAGCGCCAGACCCTCACGATCGCGCCCCCACCCGTAGCCGAGATTCACCTACGGACGACGGTGAGCAACGACGGTGCGACCTGGTTCAACGCGCAGGACGGAGTCGCCAATCACCATCATCCAGCTGCGGCTCCGACCGATCCGGGCCTTGGCTCGCACGACGACCAGGCACCCGATGAGGGCGACGGACTGCCGATCTACTCGCCCGGCGACGCGGTGACGTTCCGCTACGAGGTGTGGCTCGATGATGCCTCGACTGGTGCCGTCGTCTGGCCCGGCGCGGACCTCGATGCGCTCGTCGTCGACGACGCCGGCACGCCGGACGAGCCCGACGACGATCACCACCCGCGCTACGCGAGCGGCGACGACGGCGACCACCTCCTCGAGCCCGGAGAGACCTGGGTCTTCGACGCCGTCGAATCGATGACCGCGGTCGCGGGTCAGCGCTACATCAACGACGCGGTGATCGAAGCCGGCACCGTTGTCGCCGTCGATGCGGGCGATGAGTCGACACTGGGGCCTCCGACTCGGGCGCCATCGACCATGGCGTCGCCGACCACCTCGCAACGCAACGACCCGGCGGGCTTCACTGTGCCGGCGATCGAGACGAGCTTCGAGTTCGTCGACCACGATCCGCTCGCCCCGTGGCCCGCCGGACGAGTCGACGCTCACGACCGCGTCCTCGCGATCAACCTCGCACCCGATCAGGAGTACCGGGCCGAACTGACCGTGATGGTTCGCCGGGCCGGCGGCGAGTGTGAACCGACCGACATCGCGTCGGACGCGACGGTGACGAGCGACGAACACGGTGTGCTCGCACTCGACGTCGGCCCGGTCCGACTCGATGCCGACCTCGGCGGCACGTTCGTCGCCTTCCAACGCGTGATCGATGTGAGGAGCGGGGTCACCGTGGCAACACACGCCGACTGCGAAGCGGCCGCACAGACCCTCCGCAGCATCGAATCGGAACCCGAGGTTGCTCCGTCGACGACGACACCGCCGACCTCAACGCCGCCACCGACCGTCGTGCCCGAGCCCACTCCGGCACCGACCCCGCCCACGCCCGACCCACCCCGGCGATCGCTGCCGACCACCGGCTCGGGTGGTTCCCTCGGCGCCATGCTGGTGCTCGGCGCCGCCCTACTCATCACCCTCGGCCTCGAGTTCCTCGGCACCTCCGAACGTCGCACAGCGCTGCTTCGTCGCAATGAATGAGGTTGTTGCGCTCTGACGGCGCAAGAACCTCATCTATCCCGGCGCGGGGCCGGCTGCCGAGTGGGAGTCCTCAGCCGAGCGGGTTCCAGGTGGCCTGGAGGCGGTACAGGTAGCGATCCGACAGGTAGTTGAGGAACCGGCGGGCCGAGCGGATGCGGTGCGCAACGTCACGCAGCACCGTCGGCGTGGTCGGCGACTCGTCGGCAGCCTTCCGATACCAGGCGGCACCGAGCTGCTCGAGCATGTCGATGCTGCGGGTGGCGGAGCCGGGGTCGGCGAGGGTGTCGATCTCGTCGTCGCTCATCCCGGCCGACAAGCCGAGCTGCTCGACCTCGTCGTCGTCCAACTCCGACGATCCGGTGTTGTCGGGGAACACGCCAGCCCGGAACAGGGCGACGTCACCGAGTTGGCGGATGAGTGTCGGACGCTCGTTCGGGCCGAGCGCGTCGAGCCACGCCGCCATGTCGATCAGGTCGTACGGGTCGGCGGGTACGGGCGTGCAGGTCGGCATCGTGAAGTTGGTGAGCAACGACGTGGTGAACGTGAGCCGACCGGGAGCATCGGTGAACTCCTGCAGGGGCTCGACGTCGAACACCGGCAACCGGCACCCAGACCCCACCCAGTCATCGACGAAGTCGGACGATGCGAGGTCGTTCGCCGCCCGGTTGACGAGCACGGCGAAGAACAGTTGCGGCGACACGCGGAGCTGATCGATGCCCTCGCTCTCCATCACGAACTCGACCACCGCGTCGTGACGCAGCAGGTCGTTCGCGTACCAGGGGCGACGAGACAGCTCGCCCGCCAGGTCGCTGGCCACCGTGCCGGTGAGCTCGGCGAGGAGCTCGAGGTCGGCGTTGCTCAGTTCGCTTCGCAGTCGGGTCATGAATCGTCACCCCCAGGCCATGTCTGTTCGATGCAGTGTTGCACGACCGGCGCGATCTCGACGCGGACCCCGAGGCGACGCCGTCGGTTGTTCGCCTTGACCGTCCGAGCAACGGGCGTGCCGTCGAGTAGCGGCCCGCCAACCTGTCGGATGATCGGAATCAGCCAGAAGACGGAGCCACTCGCTGTCTGCGACCTGTCACACTGCCTTCGTGCCATCGATCGTCGCGACCAGCGGCCTCACCATGGAGTTCCCGTCGACCCGGGCGCTCGACGGGCTCGACCTCGCCGTGCCGCCAGGCGTGACCGGGCTGGTCGGGGCCAATGGCGCAGGCAAGACGACGCTGATCTCCCTCATGCTCGGCCTGCTTCGCCCGACGAGTGGATCGCTGTCGGTGCTCGGCCTCGACCCCGCCAAGAACGGCCCCGAACTCCGCGCCCGCATCGGGTACGGACCTGAACGCAACGTGCTGCCCGACGACCTTCGGGCCTACGACTTCGTCCGCCACCTCGCCGAGGTGAAGGGCCTGCCGCGCGACGAGGCCCGCACCCGTGCGAGCGACTCGCTCTACCTCGTCGGCCTGGGGGAAGAACGCTTCCGAGCGCTCGGCACCATGTCGACCGGGCAGCGCCAGCGGGTGAAGCTCGCTCAAGCGATCGCCGCCGACCCCACCCTCGTCGTGCTCGACGAACCGACCGACGGCCTCGACCCAGTCCAACGCGACGAGATGCTCAACATCATCGTCGACATCAACCGCACCTTCGGGATCGACGTCATGCTCTCGTCGCACGTGCTCGAAGAGGTCGAACGCATCTGCGACCACGTCGTCGCGCTCGACGCTGGCCGCCTCGTCGCCCAGGGCACGATGACCGAACTCGCCGGCGCCTCGGGCGGGGTCGCGGTCGAGCTCGTCGACATCGCCGAGGTGCCCGGCTCGATCGACCAGGTCGAACAACAGCTGGCCGCCGCGGGCGCATCGGTTCGACGCAACGGGCCGATCCTCGAACTCTCCGGCCCGAGTGACGACGAACTGTTCGACGCGGTCACCGCCGCCGTCGCCGACGCAGGCGCGCGTATTCGCAAGCTCGGCGTGCGCCGCCGCACCCTCGACGACGTGTTCACCGCCGACGTCGTCAGCGCCGAGTACGCGGGCCGAGCACCCGGCGCGAACGAGGGGAGCGACCGATGACCGACGTCCCTCTCACCCCGCCGGGCCCGGGCGGCGCGAACCCGAGCAGCGCCGAGATCGTCGCTCGCGGGTTCCAGCGTTACGACGGTCCCCGCTCGGGCGTGCTCGGTGCGATCCGCAGTGTGAGCTGGCAGTCGATGCGCTCGACGCTCGGCATCGGCCGCCCGGCACGTCACAAGATCTTCCCCGTCATCGCCGTCGTCATCGCCTACGTGCCGGCGATCGTGTTTGTCGGCCTCGCCGTGCTCGTCGGCGACCTCCTCGACCCCAACGAGGTCGCCGACTACCCCGGCTACTACGCGTTCATCACCGCAGCGATCCTCCTGTTCGCCGGGCTCGTCGCTCCGGAGGTGCTCGTGGGCGACCGCCGCAACGGCATGCTCGCGCTCTACCTCTCGACCCCGCTCCACCGCGGCACCTACCTCGTGGCGAAGGCCGTCGCCATCGGCGTCACGCTCATGCTCGTCACGCTCGGACCACCGCTGCTCGTACTCATCGGGTACACGTTCGAGTCGGTCGGCCCCGACGGGTTCGGCGCGTGGATGGCGGTACTCGGCAGGATCATCGTGTCGGCGTTCGCAGTGTCGGCGGCACTCACCTCGATCTCGATGGCGGCTGCCTCGATCACCGATCGCCGGGCCTTCGCCTCGATCGGTGTCGTGCTCATCGCACTCGCTTCGCCCGCAGTGGCAGGAGCGCTCGTCGACGGCGCCGAACTCTCGCCGAACTGGCGACTCATCGACGTGTTCTCGATGCCGTTCGAACTCGTCTACCGCGTCTACGGGGAGCCGGGGAACTTCCCTGAGCTGTCGACGTTCAACGTCATCGCCGTCAACCTCGCCTGGACCCTCGGCGGCCTCGCCGTCGTCGCCTGGCGCTACTCCCGACTGGTGATCTCCCGATGAGTACCGTGCCGCCGCATGACTCGTCGGAGCAGCCGGTCGAGTCTCCGCCGAAGCCATCGGCCGCCCCGTCGGGTCCACCGACCCAGCCTCCGCCGCCCTCGGCCGATCAGGTGCCGTCGCCCGGCCCACCGCCGACGGGTGCACCGTTCGCCCCGCCGACCGCGGCCCAGGCGGCCATCCCGCTCGACGGAAAGATCGTCGTCGACCAGGTGTCGAAGTTCTTCGGCCCGGTCGTGGCGGTGAGCGACGTGTCGTTCGCCGTCGACGCCGGTGTCACCGCGCTGCTCGGCCCCAACGGCGCCGGCAAGTCGACGTTGTTCCGGATGATGTGTGGGCTCACGCCCACGTCCCGCGGCACGGTGCGCGTTCTCGGCGCCGACCCCCGCACCGACCGAACCGTCCGCGGGCGTGTCGGCCTCGTGCCGCAGCAAGACGCCCTTTTCGATCAACTCTCCGCCCACGACATGGTCGTGGTCGCTGCCCGTACCCACGGCCTCACCGGCTCCGATGCCGAAGCCGCAGCGACCTGGGCCCTCGAACAGGTCGACCTCGCCGACGTTGGCGAGAAGCCGGTCGGCCAGTTCTCGAAGGGCATGCGCCAGCGGGTGAAGGTCGCCGTCGGTCTGGTCAACGACCCCGAGGTGCTCATCCTCGACGAGCCGCTCACCGGCCTCGACCCTGTCCAGCGCCGCCGCATGATCGCCCTCTTCCACCGCCTCGGTGACGATGGCCGATGCGTGCTCGTGTCGAGCCACGTGCTCGACGAGGTCGCCCGCCTCGGTTCGAACGTGCTCGTCGTCGCGCAGGGTCGACTGATCGCTCGCGGTGACTATCACGACCTGCGTGGCCTGATGGACGACCGCGCCCACCGCATCCGCATCGGCGTGTCCGACCCGCGGGAGCTGGCATCGGCACTCGTCCAGCGCGGCCTGGTGACGGCCCTCGACCTCGAGGCCGGCACTCGGAAGAACGAGTTGGTCATCGACACCGCCGATGTCGACGGCCTCGGCCGCCAGATCGCGCCGCTCGCCCGCGAGCTCGGGCTTCGACTCACCGAGATGCAGCCGCTCGACGACGACCTCGAATCCGTGTTCCGCTACCTCGTGGAGGGCCGATGAGCACCGACGAACGACTCAGCCCGTACCCGTCGGTCGAGCGGTCGTCGGGCGTCGGCTTCGGCGCCACGATCGGCGTCGTCTACGGGGTGGTGCTCCGCCAGCTCGTGAGCACCGGCCGCATCGTCGCCCTCGTCTTGCTCGCACTCACGACCACCGTCGCTGGCTTTGCGATCGGCACGTCCGACACCGCATCGATCACCGACGCCGCCGGCATGATCGGCAACCTCGGCCTGGCCGTCGTTGTGCCCGTCGTGGCGCTCGTGTTCGGCGGCGCTGCCCTCGGCGACCTGCGCGAAGACAAGACACTCGTCTACCTGTGGCTACGACCGATGCAGCGGTTCCCGATCGTGCTCGGCGCTGCGCTCGCCGCACTCACCCTCGTGATCCCGGTGGCGATCCCGCCGGTCGTCGTCGGTGCTGCACTCACCGGAGCGGGCGAGGGGATCGTCGGCGCCACGGTGCTCGCCACGCTCGTTGCTGCGGTTGCGTACGTCGCGATCTTCACGTTCTTCGGCGTGTGGCTCCGCCGGTACATCGTGTGGGGCCTCGCCTACATCCTCATCTGGGAAGGCTTCATCGCCCTCGGCGGCGCGGGCGTCGCTCAATTCGCGATCCGCAAGTACACGAGGTCGATCCTCGCCGACGTCACTGGCGCCGACCTCCGCCTCGCCGACTTCAGCACCACGATCGGCGTCGTCATCCCGTTGGCGGTCTCAGCCGTGGCCCTCGGAGTTGCAGCTTGGCGCCTGTCCCGCCAAGACATCGACTGACCGTTCCGGCTGGTGTCAGACACCAGCCGGAACGCGCGTCTCGTGAGGTTGCGCGCTTGATCTGATCCACGACCTCACGAGAACGGCGGGGCCCGAGCCGCCCAGCCCGAGGATCGGCCGCTCGAGTCGTCCCGGTTTCGTGAGGTTGCGCGCTCGGTGCGATCCACAACCTCACGAGAAGCGCGGCGGGTCAGGACGACGCGAGGGCGTGGTCGAGGCCGGCTCGGACCGCCGCGACCTGCGCCTCGGTGCACACCTCGGGGGTGGTCGACGGGCTGTCGGGGTAGACCTCGGTCGTCGTGGTGAACCGGGCGTCGGTCAACCCGGCGCACAGACCCAACTCGACGAACGGATACTCGATCACGCCCGGCTGGGTCACGTGGCTCCCGATGATCTGACCGGCCTCGTCAGCCGGCGCGATGTGGGTCACTCGTTCGACACCGGCGATGATCGCCGCCTGGAAGTCGGGCTGCGGGTTGAGCGCGTCGCCCACGGTGTAGAACCCGTCGGGGATCAGCCCCGGCTCATGAGCCGCACCGTCACGAGCGGCGAGCGCAGGGCGGAACTCAGTCTCGTCGGTGTCGGTCGTCTCGTGCAGGTCCATGTGCACGAGGAACCCGTGCGGCCGTGCACGAACGAGCGCGGTGAGCGCCGCCGCTTCCTCCGAGGGACTGTCGGCGACGAACGACCGGTTCGGGTCGATCGCACTCGGGTTCCACCGGTGGATCACCTCGTACCCCCACGGACTCACACACGGCGCGACGAGCAGGTTGATCCGACCGACGTAGTCGAAGGCGTGATCGCGCAGGAACGCGAGCGCGCCCTGCACCCCGCTCGTCTCGTACCCGTGCACGCCACCGGTGATCAGCGCCCACGGCAGGTCGGCACCTGACAGCACCTCGACCACGAACAGCGGATACCGCTCAGCATCGATCGGCAACGCCCCGTACGGCGACACGACGAACTCGTCGCCGAGCGCTTTGAGCTGCGCGATCACCTCATCGCGATACGACCGCTGGACCGACTGCGTCGCGAGCCACTCGGCCCGATGCTGGTCGGTCCACGGTTCGCCGGGCACTCCGATCGGATGGAACCGCTCCATCGGCGGCAGCGCCTCAGCCCTCGACGGCGGCGGCGAGCGCGGCGAGCGTCTGCTCCATGCCCGCCTTGTTGTGTGCAGCTCGGTCGGACACGCCCGACACGCTGGCGTCGCCCTTGATCGCGTCGGGGCGGAGGTCTTGCCAGTGCTCGGTCACCCGGCAGCCGCCGTCGGTCGCCTCGATGTCGTAGCGCCACGTCGCGAAGTGGAAATCGTTGAACGCCGGCGCCAGGCACTCGAACGTGAATCGCTCGTTGGGAACGAGCTCCGACACGCGGGCCTCGGTCGTCCATTCGTTGTCGCCGTTGCGGTTCTCGCCGACCCAGCGTGCGCCGACCGCCGCCTCGGTCACGCCGTCCTTCCACACGTTGGTGTGGTTCTCGGGCGACCACTCACCCATGCGGGTGACGTCGGTGAGGGCGGCGAAGACGGCCTCGGGCGAAGCGGCGATGTCACGGGAGACGGACAGCTCAGGTTCCATGCCGGCGACGCTAGTGACCGAGCGTCGGGCCGTCCCACCCGGCCCCGCTCGTTTCGTGAGGTTGCGCGCTCGATGTGATCCACGACCTCACGAAACGTGCGGGCGGTGTGGGGTGGGCGGTCCGCTGGGCCGGCGGGCCCTCCGGTGTTCTCGTGAGGTTGCGCGTTCGATGTGATCCACGACCTCACGAAACGTGCGGGTCTGAGCAGACTGGGGCGGCTGGCCTAGGCAGCGGCGCGCGTCTTGCGGAGGACCGGGTCGGCGACGCCGAGCGACTTGTCGGCGAGCCACATGACCTTGCCGGCGGCGCCAGGCGTGGTGTTGTCGACCAGGTTGCCCATGACCGCCAGCGTGATGTTGGCGATCGAGTCGGTGGCGACCGACATGCGCAGCCCCGTCTTCAAGATCCACGGGTGACCGATGAGGAACGAGAACCGGCGCCCGGTGCGGAGGAACGCATCGAACCGCTCACCCACTTCGACGTCGTAGCGCTCGGGTGCCGTCGCCGGGTCGGCGAGGAACAGGTCGGCGGCGAGCATGCCCGACTCGAGTCCGTAGTCGATGCCCTCGCCGTTCATCGGGTTGACGAGGCCGGCCGCGTCGCCGATCGCGACCCAGCCGGGGCCATGGCGCTTCTGGGCCGACATCGGCAGTCGCCACGCACGCGGGCGTTCGAGGTTCGGGCCGAGTTCCCAGTCGGCCTCGACCACGTTGCGGTACATCTCGATCAACTTGTTGAGGTTCAGCTTCTTGAACCCCTTCATCGTCGACAGCGCGCCGACGCCGATGTTGACCGTGCCGTCGCCCGCCGGGAACATCCAGCCGTAGCCGGGGACTGCGGTGCCGTGCTCGTCCTTCAGCGACAGCATCGCCTCGAGGTGCTCGTCGGCGTGGCGAGGCGTTTCGGCGTAGGTCCGGATGGCGAGCCCGAAGGTCTCACCCTCCACCCGGTCGGCGCCGAGCATGCGAGCGACCTGACCCGGCGCGCCGGTAGCGGCGACGGTGAGGCCAGCGGCGATCTTCGACCCTTCGCCCGCACCCTTCGTGATCTCGATCCCGGTGACCTTGCCGTCGTCGTCGATCGTCGGAATGCCCTCGGTCTCGAATCGGATGTCAGCACCTGCTGCATCGGCGGCATCGATCAGCGCCTTGTCGAGCCGGCGGCGCGGCCACACCGCTCCGTGGCCGGGGAAGCGGCCGGTGGCCGGCCAGTCGAGCTCGCGCACCTTCGAGCCGGCGATCATCCGCAGGCCGCGAATCCGGTGGGCGTCAGCGAGGTCGATGTCGAGCTCGTTCAGCGCACCGATGGCACGGGGTGTGAGGCCGTCGCCGCACACCTTGTCGCGTCCGTGCGCGCCCTTCTCGACCACCACGACCGAGGCACCGGCGCGAGCTGCGCGGATGGCGGTGGCCGCGCCGGCCGGACCGCCACCGATGACCGCGATGTCGAACTTCTCCACACCCCCACGGTGCCGCGAATCAGCCCGATTTGCACTGCCCTGCCCCGCGAGAGCCCTGCGGTCGTCCGCCACAGCCAGCGCGATTTCGTGAGGTTTCGTGACGTCGAGGCGCAACAACCTCACGAAATCGGGCGGGGGTGGGCGGTGAAGCGGTCCTGACCTGGGGTTTTGCGTCCTTAAGGAACCTTGTCGGTTCATGGGGGTCAGCTCTGACCCTCGGGGAGTTGTGTGTCTCATGTCGACCGGGACACACCCGGTCGACAGGAACCAAGAACCCCCCACCCAACGCACCAACAGGAGCAACTCCCATGAAGAACTACATCCGCACCGGGCTCATCGCAGGTGTCATCGCCAGTGGCGCTGCGGTCGGAATCGCCCAGATCGGCACCGTCAGCGCTCAGACCGCCGACACGCCGGTCGAAGACGATGCCGACACCGGCCAGCCGACCGACGAAGGCCGGCCTGGGCGAGGCAGCGAAGAGCGGGCCGAGAAGCTCGCCGAGCTGGCAGCGCTGCTCGGCATGGACGCCGAGTCGCTGCAGGAATCGCTGCAGGGTGGCTCGACCCTCGCCGACGTGGCGACCGAACAGGGCGTCGCCGTCGACACCGTCATCGATGCCATCGTCGAGTCACGGACCGAGCGCATCAACCAGGCGGTCGCCGACGGCCGCATCACCCAGGAGCAAGCCGACGAGCGCCTCGCCAACGTCGAAGAGCGGGTGACCACCTCGGTCAACGAGGGTCGCCCCGACCGTGGCGAGCGTGGTCCCCGCGGCGCTCGTGGCGGCGGCGAGCACGCCCAGGCCCTCGCCGACACCCTCGGTATGGACGGCGAGGCGCTCGGTGAAGCCCTCCGCTCCGGTTCGACCCTCGCTGACGTGGCCGCCCAGCAAGGCGTGTCGGTCGATGCGGTCGTCGACGTGATCGTCGACTCGAAGACCGAGCGCCTCGAGGGTGCCGTGGCTGATGGCCGCATCACCCAGGAGCAGGCCGACGAGCGCCTCGCCGCCCTCGAGGAGCGAGTCACGACCGGCGTCGAGGAAGGTCGCCCCGACCGTGGCGAGCGTGGCCCCCGTGGCGGCTTTGGCCCCGGTGGCAGCGACGCCCCGGCCGACGCCTGATCATCGCTCCGCTCGCTCACTCTCCCCCCAACACACACCGAGCGAGCGGACGACCCCGACGGCGCCCACCGAGCCACCCTGCCGGCTCGGTGGGCGCTGTCGCACATTCCCTTCCCCCTTCCCGTCACCCTCGGTGTCTGACACCGAGGGTGACGGGCGGCCAGCCGACTTTCGCCCCCGAAGTACGATCGGAACCGAGATGACCACGATCCTCATCGCCGAAGACGACCAGCAGATCCGTCAGGCGCTCGAACGCATCCTCAAGTTCGAGGGCTACTCGACGGTGGCGGTCAACGACGGTGCGGCAGCGCTCGAAGCCTTCTCGGAGCAGCAGTTCGATGCCGCACTCCTCGACGTGATGATGCCGTTCGTCGACGGGATGAGCGTGGTCCGTCGCCTCCGCGAGAAGGGCGACGGCACCCCGGTCCTCATGCTCACCGCCCGTCAGGCCACCTCCGATCGGGTCGAAGGCCTCGATGCCGGCGCCGACGACTACCTCCCCAAGCCGTTCGAACTCGACGAGCTCCTCGCCCGAGTCCGAGCCCTCCTCCGCCGCAGCGGCAGCACCATCGGCCACCTCGGCGGCGAGCTGATCTTCGGCGACCTCGTGGTCGACGAAGCCAAGCGGTCGGTCACCCGAGGCGGCCGACTGGTCGAGGTCACCAAGACCGAGTTCGACATCGTCGCCCTGCTCGCCCGCAACGTCGACATCGTCCTGTCGCGCAGCACCATGTACGAGGAGATCTGGGGCTTCGACTTCGAGTCGTCGTCGAAGTCGCTCGACGTCCACGTCGGCGAACTCCGCCGCAAGCTCGAACTCGACGGCGAGCCCCGCATCGTCCACACCGTGCGCGGCATCGGCTTCGTCCTCCGCCCGGGCGAGTCGTCCGATGCCGACGATGCCCACGCCGCCGCCAGCGGGAGTGGTTGACGCGCGTGCGGCTCGGCACCCGGCTCGCCATCGCATTCGCCGTCTTGGTGATCATCGTCGCGTCCGTGATGGGCGTGGCGTCGTTGCGCGCCACGGGTGGCGAACTCGACGACACGGTCGACGACTTCCTGCGCGCCCGCGCAGGTGAGATCGCCACTGGCGTTCGCCCCAACATCGGTCGCGGCGACGACCGGCGCCCACCCCGCCTCGACCAGGCAATCGTCCGATTCAGTACCGATGCCGACTCGGTCGTCCAGACCGTCTTCGCCGACGGTGCCGTCATCAACCAGGGCGTGCCCCTGCCGGTCACCGACCGCACGCTGAAGCTCGCCGAACGATCGGGCGGCCGCGACACCGACGATCTGGAGGTGTACTTCTCCGACATCGAGATCGACGGCCAGCCCTATCGGATGATCACCTCAGAGCTCCCCGAGGGCGGCGTCGTCCAGGTCGCCCGCAACGTCGAAGAGAGCCAGTCGGTCCAGTCGGCGCTCGGCACCAGGTTGTTGGTCATCGCCGGCGTCATCGCCCTCCTCGCAGCGCTGGTCGGATGGCTCGTCGCCCGACGCATCACTCGGCCGATGCGTCGGCTCTCGTCGGTCGCTGCTGAGGTGGCTGCCACCCGTGATCTGTCGGCACCGATCGACGTCGACGGCGACGACGAGGTCGGGCAGCTCGCTCGCTCGTTCCGCGAGATGCTCGATGCACTCGAGCAGAGTCGTGATCAACAGCGCCGACTCGTCCACGACGCCGGCCACGAGCTGCGCACCCCGCTCACCAGCCTGCGCGCCAACATCGAGTTGCTCGAACGAGCGCCCGACCTGCCCGAGGCCGAACGCGTCGAGATCGTCAGCGCCATCCGCGCCGAACTGGTCGAACTCTCCGATCTGTTCGACGAGATGATCGACCTCGCGAGCGACCAGTACGCCGACGAGGTGCGACGCGATCCGATCCTCCTCGCCGAGCTCGTCGAGCGCAACGCCGAACGGTGGCGTCGGCGGACCGGCCGGACCATCACCGTCGCGGCCGACGACTCGGTGGTCTTGGGCGATCAATCTCGACTCGACCGTGCCGTGTCGAACCTGCTCAGCAACGCCCACAAGTTCAGCCCGCCGGGCCAATCGGTCGAGATCGTGGTGGCCCGGGGCGAAGTGATCGTGAGCGACCACGGCCCCGGCGTGCCGGCTGAAGAGCGCACCAAGATCTTCGACCGATTCCACCGCACCGAAACCACCCGATCAATGCCCGGCTCAGGCCTCGGGCTCGCGATCGTCGCCCAGATCGTCGAGCGCCACGGCGGCACCGTGTCGGCCGGCGAGGCACCGTCGGGCGGTGCGGCGATCGGTTTCCGCCTACCCCTCGCCAACGCCGACCACGACCGCGTCGTCACCGACGCTGTCCGCGCTCATCCGGCGTCGAGCGAGGCGCCGGTCGACCCGGCGTTGCACTGAGTCGCCGTCGAGGAACGACATCAGCCCGGCAGCGAGCGCCGGACCGAAGAATCCGACGAGCAGGAACACGTCGATGAAGAGGTGGAGCAGCAGGCCGACCACGATGAGGTAAGGGCGCAGCGGCTTCACCCAGAGCAACACCCCGAGTGCGAGCTCGACGATGAGCGTCCCCCAGGTGAGCAGGGCGATGATCACCACGTTGCCCACGAGCCACTCGACCTCGCCGAATCGCTGCAAGTCGTCGAGCCGCAGCGAGGTCGAGACCGCGGTGCCGTTCCGCCACAGGTCACCCGACTTCGACCAGAAGGCGAACAGGTAGACCATCGACACCTGAAGTTGCACGAGCCTCAGCCCCCACGGTGCGACGAGCGGCGCAGTCCAGAACTCGTCACGCCCGACCCGTCGCCAACGGTCGAGCGAGCCTGCGGCGCCGGTCGGGCACAGCGCGAACAGCAGGGTGAGGTTCCGCAGGATGATGTCGCCCGAGTTGAGGATGTCGGGCGTTCGGCGTTGGACCGACACGAGGAGGACGAACGAGAGCAGCAGGCACGCGGTCGGACGGAACCCGATCGTGATCGCGACGCTCGAGACCGCGAGCGCGAGCAGCGCGCACCAGATCGCCCACGTCGACTCGATCGGCAGCCAGCGGAAGTATTCGCTCGCCCCCTCGGGTGGCACGACGGCGTTCGGCCCGAGCAGGTCGTCGACGTCGAACATCATCGTCACCGACCAGCCGAAGATCGTGAGGCCGAGGATGATCCGGCCGATCGCGAGCGGCCACGCCGACACCGGGTCGATGGCAGCACGGTAGAACCCGCGATGCAACGCTCGGCCGACCCGGGCGATCATCTGCAGCTCCCGGTTGCGCCGTCGGAGCCCTCGGGCCACGTGCAGAAGCGGAACTCGTTCCATCCGTTGGCCGGCGAGTCGAACACGCCGTCGTCGCCGAGCGGCTCGTGGTCGATCCACCGCCGAATCAGCGTCACCCGAACCGCATCGGGATACTCACGACGAAGCCAGTCGACGGCCGGGCCCCACAGATCGGGGCGCGCATCGAGGCGAACCCGTTCCTGCCACTTCTTCCATCGGTACTGGCGGAACGCGCCGACCACCGGGTCGAACTCGGGGACGTCCCAGACGACCACCTCACCCGACTCGAGTTCGAGCTCGGCCCGCACGTCGAGCGACTGGCTGCGCGGGTTCGGGCTGAACACCGCCCAGTCCTGCACGAGTCCGATCTCGATCGCCGGCGCCCACACCGCATCGACCCGATCACGCATGGGGCTCGCCGGCATGTTCGGCAGCACGATCCACACGGCGCCGATCGCGAGGATCACCCCCGTGACCCAGCGCCCGACTCGAGAAGCGACCATCTGCGAGTGCAGGTCGCGCGGCGCCTCGGGGCGCGGCTCGCGCTCGTCCGACGCTCGTGTCATCACCCCATCATCGCCGGTCGAGCCCGACCGATCAGGGCATCGGAGTGGTCAGCCAGCTAGCTCTGCAGCTGCGCGGCGAGTGACTCGGCCGACTCGATGAACTCCTCGACCATGTCGATCACGACCTGACCCGCACCCTTCGGTTGGTTCATGTCGCCGACGATCTGGCCGACGAAGTAGTTCGACAAGTTGGCCGCACCCGATCCCTCGGCGTGCGCAGCGCGGGCGATGCGGCGCTGTGCTTGGTTGACGAGAATCGGCTGGAGCGGCATGCCGAGCGGCGCGGGCGTGTCGGGGTTCTCCCACTCCTCGGTCCACGCCGACTTGAGCATGCGAGCATGCTTGCCGGTGAGCGAACGCGACCGGATGGTGTCGGCCGACGTCGCGGCGAGGAACTTCTCCTTCACCACCGGATGCGTTTCGGCCTCGTCGGTGGTGAGCCACACCGAGCCGCACCACACACCCTCGGCCCCGAGCGCCATGGCTGCGGCCATCTGGCGACCGCGACCGATGCCGCCGGCGCCGAGCACCGGGATGTCGACGGCATCGACGATCTCGGGCACGAGCACCATCGTGCCGATCTCACCGGTGTGGCCGCCGGCCTCCGAGCCCTGGGCGATGATCAGGTCGACTCCGGCCGCCTGATGGCGCTCGGCGTGCTGCGGCCGACCGGCCAGCGCACCGACCTTGCGACCGGCAGCCTTGACCTGGTCGATCATGAACTGCGGTGGCGGGCCGAGCGCATTGACCACCAGCACCGGGTTGTGCGCGAGTGCGATCTCGAGCTGCGGCATCGCGTTGTTCGCACTGAACGGGGCGTCGCCGCCCGTGCCGCCGACCGCGGTGGGCGTACTCGAGTCGTCGTTGGCCGGGAGTTCGGGCACGTCGTAACGGGCGAGAATGTCGTCGACGAACTCACGATGGGTGTCGGGGATGAGCGCCCGGATGTCGTCCATCGTGTAGCCGCCATCACCGTCGCCTGCGTACTTCGCTGGCACGATCAGGTCGACGCCGTACGGGCGATCGCCGATCTCGTCTTCGATCCACTTGAGGTCGATCTCGAGCTGCTCCGGCGTGTGCGCAACGGCGCCCAACACGCCCATGCCGCCCGCCTTGCAGACGGCGGCGATGACGTCGCGGCAGTGGCTGAACGCGAGGATCGGGAACTCGATCCCGAACATGTCGGTGACGGCGGTCTTCATGCTCGCCAGTCTGGTCGCGGCCACTCAGCGGATCGTCACCCGAGCGTGCCACACTCGGCGAGATGGCCGACGTGTTGCTGTGCTCGAAGCCGTTCAACGATCGCTGTGGCGACCGTCTCGATGCGATCGCGCCCGACATCGAGCGGATCGTCGTCGACGGTGATGCCGACCTGACCCCCGACGAACTCGAGCGGGTGACGCTCGTGCACTTCTCGTGGGATGTCTGGCCGAACCATCACATCCCGTTCATGATCGCTTCGGTCCAGTCATCGAACCTCCGCTGGTTCCACACGATGTCGGCCGGGGTCGACCACCCGATCTTCCAGCAGCTGATGGATCGCGGGGTGCGACTCACCAAGTCGCCGGGCACCAGCTCCACGCCGATCGCGCAGACGGCGATGATGTATCTCCTCGCGCTGTCACAGGACCTCCCCGGCTTCCTGCGATCGCAGTCGAACCGCGAGTGGACGTGGCGTTCGTGGAACGAGCTGCCGGGCCGCTCGGTCGCCGTGGTCGGCTGGGGCCCGATCGGACAAGAGGTCGCCCGCCTCGCCGACGCGCTCGGCATGGAGGTGACAGCGGTTCGCCGGAGCGCTCGCGGTGACGAGGGGTTCCCGACGCGAACCCTCGACGAGCTCGTCGACGTCGCACACGACCACGACGTGATGGTGCTCGCGCTCCCGCTCACTCCCGACACGAACACCATCGTCGACGCCGCTGTGATCGATGCGCTCGGGCCCGACGGGCTCCTCGTCAACGTCGGCCGCGGTGAGCTGCTCGACCAGTCGGCGCTGACGTCGGCCCTCGTCGGTGGTCGCCTCGGGGGAGCAGGCCTCGACGTGACCACGCCCGAACCGCTCCCCGACGACGACCCGCTCTGGACAGCTCCCAACGTCATCATCACGCCGCACACGTCGGGCTCGACCGACGGCACGATGCGCCGCTCCGACCAGATCTTCCTCGACAACCTCGCCGCCTGGCGCGACGGCGAACGCCTCCTCACCGAAGTCATCCCGTAACCCGTTCCCGTGCACAACTGCGCGGCAGGCGCACGCACTCGTGCACGAGAACGAGCGGGCGGGAGGTACCGTTCGGCCGAATGGGGGACGCCGCTGAACGCGCCGTGGCGCGACACCGAGACCGCTGGGGCCAGCCCGATCTGGTGGTGCGCGCCCCAGGCCGCGTGAATCTGATCGGTGAGCACACCGACTACAACGACGGGTTCACCTTCCCGATGGCGTTGCCATTCGACACGGTTTTGGCCATCAGCTCCGACGGTGATGACCGAACGGGCGTGGTCACCATCGAGTCCGAGGGGTTCGGCGATGTCACGATCGACCCAGCTGGCGATCCGCGCAAGGTCGCCGACTGGGCACCGCACCTCGCCGGCGTCGTCGCGCTGCTCGGCGAGCACGTCCCCACCGGTGGCTGGCGAGCGACGATCAGCACCGACATCCCGACCGGCGCGAGCTTGTCGTCGTCGGCAGCGCTCGAGGTCGCCACAGTCACCGGCCTCCTCCATCGTGCCGGAGTCGAGTGGTCGCCGATCGACGTGGCCCGGCTCGGCCAGCGCGTCGAGAACGAGGTCGTTGGCCTGTCGAGCGGGATCATGGACCAGTTCATCTCCGCCGGCGCGGTCGAGGGCCATGCGAGCCTCATGGACTGCCGCGACATGACGCTCACGCCAGCGCCGCTCCCCACCGGTGTGGCCGTGGCGATCATGGACACCAAGACTCGCCGCCGCCTCGCCGACGTGGCGTACGACGAGCGCCGCGCCTCGTGTGAGCGGGCAGCTGTCGACATCGGCGTTGCTGCGTTGCGCGATGCGACGCTGGCCGACCTCGACGCCGTCGCCGACCCGACCGACCGGCGCCGCGCCCACCACGTCGTCACCGAGAACGCCCGAACGCTTGCGGCCGCCGATGCGATGCGAGCCGACGATGCCGTCGAACTCGGTCGACTCATGTCGGACAGCCACCGGTCGCTGCGTGACGACTACGAGGTGTCGGGCGCAGGTCTCGATGCGATCGTCGACGTCGCCCTCGACGCACCCGGCTGTCTCGGCGCTCGCATGACCGGAGGCGGTTTCGCCGGCTGCGCGGTCGCGCTGGTCCGCGCCGACGAGACCGACGCCTTCATCGAGGCGGTCATCGAACGGTACGACTTCGACGGCCACACTGCCGAGGTGTGGATCTGCGATCCCGCCGCGGGCGCGTCGATCGTGTTGGGCTGAGCCCGCCGAACCTCAGTCGCCGCTGGCGGTGCTCACCCGATAGCTGAACCGGTGCTCGCCGGTCGCGACCCGGTACTGCTCCAGGATGTCGGGTCCGCAGCTCGCGGTGCCGAGGCCGCGATGGGCGACGTCGAGCTGCACGACCACGTGATCGGCCGGCTCGAGCTCGGTCGCGGTCGGCGCTCGGTACAGCTCGGCCACCTCGTATCTCGTGGCCGAGATGTGAAGCGGCATCGAGAACTCGTCGAATCGAATCCGGTCGCCGCTGGTGCTGTCGATCAATTCCAGCCACCGGCAGTCGGTTCGGAGACCGAACTCCTGGGGCACGAGATACGGCGAGTCGTCGAGTCCCGATTCCCACTCGCCGAGCATCGCCGACCTGTTGCGGTCGGGGTAGTTCTCGTGCGGGCCGCGTCCGAGCCACCGCATTCGGTCGAACCTGGCGGGCACTCGAAGCGTGACGCCGACGCGTCCGAGATCGCTGAGCGACTCGGGCACGTCGATCGTGTGTGCGTAGGCGATGCCAGCATCGGTGTGCTCCACGTCGACCGAGTGGTCGACGTGATCGGTGGCCGGGCCGTGATCGATCCCGGCGTCTTGCCACGCCACGAGCGACGTGCCACCGACGCGGATGCGGCGTGACAGCTCGGGCATCAGCTTGAAGCCGTCGTTGTCGATCGGCGCGCGGAAGATGCACGGCTCGGGCGCCGACACGAGCTTCGCGATGTCGTCGGAACCTTGCGGCCCGCGAGCGACCGCCTCGGTCGAGGGGCGCACCTCGACCTCGTCCCATGCGACGAGGTGACCTGCAGGCGCGAACCAGGAGTCGGTCCGCTGCCCCCACCTCACGTGCAAACGCACGTCACCCTCGCCGGGCGCGGCGGCCGGAAGCGGAATCCAGGCCGACGTGCCACCATCGAGCTTGGGGACCTTCAGCGCGCCCCGCTTCACCACAGCTCCGTCGACCTGCAGCTCCCAGGTCGCACGCAGATCAGCGAGGTCGGTGAACGAGCGGCGGTTGGTGACGAGCAGACCATCGACCCGCCCGCTCCGAGCAGCCTCGACCGTGACCGGTCGGTGGCACCACGCCACCTCGTGCATTGCCGGGTGCGGTTCGAGATCGGCCGACACCAGCCCGTCGGCCACGAAGTTGCCGTCGTGCGGGTCCTCACCGAACTGGCCGCCGTACGCGAGCCGAACGGTTCCGTCGGGGAGCGTCTGGCGCAGACCGTGGTCCTTCCACTCCCACAGGAACCCACCCTGCAGGCCAGGCGTGTTGATGATGACATCCCAGTAGTCGGCGAGCGAGCCGTTGCTGTTGCCCATCGCATGGCTGTACTCGCACATGATGAGCGGCCGGTCGCCGTCGCCATTCTCGCCGTACTCGCGGATCGCATCGATGGTCGGGTACATCGGGCAGACGAGGTCGCTCGCCGGCAACCCGCCATCGACCCAGCCGGCGTGGAACACTGCGCCCTCGTAGTGGAGAGGCCGGCTCGGGTCGGCATTACGGATCCAGCCAGCCAGCGCGTCGTGGTGAGCGCCGTAGCCCGACTCGTTGCCGAGGCTCCACACGATCACCGACGGATGATTGCGGTCGCGCTGCACCATCCGACTGCCGCGCTCCAACCATGCTGAGCGATATGCCGGGTCGTGGCAGAGGCTGGTGTTGTAGGCGTGGCTCTCGATGTTCGACTCGTCGATCACCATGAATCCGAGCTCGTCACACAGGTCGTAGAAGGCGCTGTCGTTCGGATAGTGCGCGGTGCGAACGGCCGAGATGTTGTGGCGCCGCATCTGTTCGAGGTCGGCCCGCATGTCGTGCTCGTTCACCGCCTTGCCCCGGTCGGGGTGGTGGTCGTGGCGGTTCACCCCGAAGATCCAGACCGACTCGCCGTTCACGAGCAGCTGGCGATCTCGTACCTCGACCGAGCGGACGCCCACGAGCTGCTGCTCGGTTTGCCGCACCTTGCCCTTGGGGTCGAGCAGCTCGATCGTCACGGTGTAGCGGTCAGGTCGTTCGGCACTCCACGGCTTCGCCCGCCCGAACTCCCACTCGGCGGTTACCGTGTGGCCCTCGAAGATGTACGGCACGTCGAAGCCGTGTGGAATCGTGTGCTGCTGGATCTTGCCGACCTGCTTGCCCGCCGGGTCGGTCAGCTCGGCTCGGATGGTCCAGTTCGGTTGGGCGCCTGCAGCGAAGCTGACGCGCGGTCGGACCGCGACGCGGCCGCGGCCGGTGGTCGGGTCGAAGCCGACGTCGACGGGCACATCGGCCAGGTGGTTGGTTGGGCGCGACTCGACCCACACCGATCGGTGGAGGCCGCCCATCCACCATTGGTCTTGATCCTCGACGTAGCTGTGGGCCGAGAACTTCACGACGACGATCGCGACCTCGTTGGCGCCGCGCTCGACCAACTCGGTCACGTCGTACTCGCTCGGCAGTCGGCTGTCGGTGCCGTACCCGGCGAACTCACCGTTGATGTACACGGCGTGGACGCTCTCGGCGCCGCCGAGGTGGAGCACGACCCGCCCCTTCATCCAGCCGGCGGGCACGTCGAACGTCCGTCGGTACACGCCCGTCGGGTTGCGTTCGGGGAGCGCGGGCGGCGGCCCCGGGAATGGCATCTGCACGTTCGTGTACTGAGGTAGATCGACGAAACCGCCGAGGTCTTGCATCGTCCAGTTGCCTGGCACGGCGACGGCGATCGACCGGCCACGCCTCGAGACGTCGCCCTTGAGGGCGGCAGGTGGCACCTCATCGGGTGTGTCGAACATCTCGAGCGACCAGTTGCCGTCGAGCGACCGGCGCGTGAATCCGTGCAGCGGTACGTGCATCGGCTCGCGGCCGAGCTGAGTGACCGACGGGTCGGCCCACGGCCGCACGGGTCCGATCACGGGCAGCATCAGCGGCGCGCTTCCGACGAGGAGGCGTGGCGGGCGACGAGTGGTTCAGTCACCGGGGCATTCTGCCCCAGCAACGAACCTCAGACCGACGCGGCGAGTTCGAGCACCTCGGACTCGTCGAACGCGCCGCGCCAGCGGCCGAGTTCGGTGCCGTCGGGTGCGTAGAGCACCGCGGCCGGCTGGCCGGTGAACCCGATCTCGATCCACGATTCGAACGAGCCGTCCCAGAGCTGGGTGAACGACTGGGTGCCGAAGTCGTTGACGAAGTCGACGGCTTCGCCGAGCGAGTCTTGCGTTGCGAGGCCGATGACCTCGACCTGGTCGATGTGATCTCGAGCGAACTGCTCGACCTCGGGGGCTTCCCGACGGCAGGTGCTTCAATGAGGCGCCCACGCCCAGACCAGCAAGGGTCGGGCCGAGGGCAAGGCGTTGGCCAGGTTGACCTGGTTGCCGCGACGAACGTCGTCGACGAGTAGGTCGGGGAGCGGGTTGGCCTCGAAGGCCGACGCAGCCATGAGGTCGGCGCCGAATTCACGGCCGCCGATCGGTGCGGGCTCGGGGCCAGCTGGATCGGGAGCGGGCTCCGGCTCAGGTGCCGGTGCGGACTCCTCGGCCGCAGACTCGTCCGCAGGTTCGGCCGGTGCGTCGGTGGCGGGCGCCTCGGTGGTGGGAGCTTCGGTCGGCTCGGGAGCGGTTTGGCCGGCCGGAGCGGCAGCGGGTGCCTCGGTTGCGGCCGGCTGCGACTCCGTCGAGTCGGAGGCACCGCAGGCAGCGAGCACCAAGGCGGCCCCGACCATGCCGATCGAACGACGTTCCACGCCCGGGAGTTTGGCCGGGCATCGCCGACGTGGCGGTGGCGATGATCGAGAGTTTCGCAAGTGGAAAGACAGCGTTCGTTCGACCGTCGAGGCCGGGTCGTCACCCTGCCGGCAGCGCGCCCATGTCTTCGAGGAGCATGCGCGGCAGCGGTCGACGAATCCGTGGGTCGAGTGGCGTCGCAGTATCGGTCGACTCGAGATCGACGTTCGTGGCGAAGACCCCACGCTGGTCGTCGAGGTCGCGCTGAACGATCGCGAGGAAGAGGTGCTCGTCGGGGTGGCCGAGGGCTTCACCAACGCCGAGATCGCCGAACGGCTCCACGTGTCGGCCCAACCGTGAGGACCCACGTCAACTCGTTGCTCATCAAGTTGGGAGCCCGGAACCGCGTCGAGCTCGCCGCCTTCGTCTTCCGATCACGCCGAGCCTCGTAGCCGGGCGGGTGTCCGACACCGAGCGGCGGCTCGAACTGTTCAGCGGCCGAAGCGTCGGGCGAGTTCGGCGATGTGTTCGGGGTACATGTCGCAGCATCCGCCGACGAGGGTGGCTCCGTCGTCGATCCACTCAGCGACCACGTCGGCGTAGCGCTCGGCGGTGAGATCCTCGCGCCGTTCGAAGATCGCGTTGTTGGCGCGATAGTCGGGCTGGCGAGCGTCGGGATCGGTGTGCGCGGTCGGGAAGGCGTTGGCGTACGCGCCGGTCTCGACCGTCACGCCGGCATCGATCAACGCGGCCCGGAGCGCAGCCAGTGCTTCGCCGGTCTGCTCGGGGATCGTGCAGTTGACGAGCACGGCGTCGATCGCGTCGCCGTGCCGGGCGACGGCCGCGGCGATGTCGGCAGGTGACTCACCCGATCGGATGGCGATCCCCTCGTCGCCCCATTCGTCGGGGAACGCGAAGGCGACCCAGATCGGTCGCTCACCATCGGGGTCGACCGACCCGATCGCGTCGACGATCAGGTCGATCTCGGCGCAGGTGCTCAGCGTCTCGGCGAGCCACAGGTCGACGTGTTGGCTGAGCGCTGCGGCGATGGTCCGATAGGCGGGCACGGCCGCAACGGGGTCGAGTTCGTCGGGTTCGTACGAGCCGAACAACGGGGGCATCGACCCAGCGACGAGTACGTCGGCGCCCGCGGCCTGGCGAGCGACTTCGCCGGCGAGTTCGACGAGCGCGGCTCCCTCGTTCTCGAATCGGTCGGCGCCGAGATGGAACGGGACGACTGCGTAGTTGTTGGTGGTGATCACCTCAGCGCCCGCCTCGATGAAGTTGCGGTGCGCCTCGACCACCCGCTCGGGCGCCTCCATCAGCGCGAGCGCCGACCACTCGGGCTGGCGGAACGGTGCCCCGATCCGGCGCAGCTCCTTGCCCATGCCCCCATCCAGAATCCTCACGCCAGCGAACCTACCCGCCGCCCGGGCCCGCGTTTCGTGAGGTCGTGGATGGCATCGAGCGCGCAACCTCACGGAACCCTGGGTGGGTCACTGGCGTTGAGCGCCGAGTTTGGGACGATGATGGGTATGGGGGAACAGATCACAACGGCCGCCGGGCGTGATGCCCTGCTCGAGCGGACACGCACGATCGCGGTGGTCGGCGTGTCGTCCGACCCGACCCGAGCGAGCAACGACGTGTCGGCGTACCTGCTCCATCACTCCGACTACGAGCTGTACTTCGTCAACCCGCGTGAGACCGAGGTGCTCGGCCAGCAGGCGTTCGCATCCCTGGCCGATCTCCCGGTCGTCCCCGACATGGTCGACGTGTTCCGACGTTCCGAGCTGCTGCCGGGCGTGGTCGGCGAGGCGATCGCGGTCGGAGCGAAGTCGGTGTGGTTCCAGCTCGGACTCCGCAACGATGCTGCCGCAGCGACCGCAGTCGAAGCAGGCCTCGACGTCGTGCAAGACCGCTGCCTCAAGATCGACCACCGCATCCGCACGGTCGACTGACCGGCTCCTCAACATGGGACGTTCTTCGTTCTGTGTCAGCGCACGCGGCGTCGAAGGCCTGATGGTCTGACACAGACCTCGGCGGGCGATTCTGGTCAGCGCATCCGTTGCCAGACACTGGATGTGCTGACACAGAGCGGCGAACGGTCAGCGGACGGGGAGGCCTTCGTCGGCGCGGAGGACCTGATCGACGCGACCGCTGTGGCCGTCCCCGCCGCCGGCCGCGGCGAGCACCCCGCTGTCGGGGTCGATGAGGAACCGCTGACCAGCGGCACCTTCGAAGCGTTCGGCGTCGAGGAACAGGCGGGGTTTGATCTGGGCGGGGTCGCCGTTCTCGGGGCAGAAGGTCATGCAGTTGCCGCACTCGTTGCACAGCTCGGCGAGCACGAGGTACTGCTGACGCCCCGACACCTCGTCGGCGAGCGCATCTGGGGTCGGCACCTTGAAGAACGCATCGTTCGGGCAGACCGTGACGCAGAAGTTGCAGGCCACACAGCCCCACATCTCGAGGTCGTGATCGACCGCACGAGGCAGCTTCTCGTTGCCCGCGAGGTGGTAGTCGCTCACGCCGTCGCCGGTGACGTGGGTGAGGTGGGCAGCGGCCGTCGTTGCGTGGCCGGCGGCCTGTGCGTCGGCCAGGCGAGCGGCTCGGAAACTGGCGAGGCTCGTCACCCCCGACTCAGTGACAGCGGTGGACAGCGCTTTCAGCATCGGCGCGAGTCGCCCGTAGCCGCCGGGCTTCAGCAGGTCGGAGCACACCGTTGCCGGGTTCACACCCATCGCAATCGTGTCAGCGAGGTTCGCCTTGGTGACGCCCGCCGAGAACGACACCATCACACCCGTGCCGGAGCTGGGCACATCACCGTCGGATCCGGGCACATCGAGCGTGCCGGCCGGCAGGCCGCCGAGGAGCTTGTCGAGTACGGCCGTGGCGACCACGTGCAGAGGTGGGCCCGACACGTACATCGTGTCGTCGGGCATCCACGACTTGTGGTTGTTGACGACGAGCGTGTTGGTGAGCTTGATCCCGAATCGATGGCCGTGCCCCTTCGCGAACTCGTTCAGTTCGGTGATGAGCGTGATCGCCCGATCGAACGGGAGGTCGTCGTCGAACGCCGACGGCTTGAGCTCGACGTAGTCGTACCCGAGGGTGTCGTGAACGATCGACGACACGCCCTCGAGGCCGAGCAGTGTCGGGTTGAGTTTGACGATCGTGTGGATGTCGTGGTCGGCGATGAGGTGCTTGGTGATCGCCTCGATCTCGTCGGGGGGGCAGCCGTGGAACGTCGACAGCGTGATCGTGTCGGAGATGGTGGCCGGGATGTCGAGATCGCGGAACTCGCTGAACTCTTCGGGGATGTCAGCGCGCAGTCGATCGATCTCGGCACTGGCGTCCTTCATCGAGCGGATGAAGCCTGCGACCTTGTCGCTCTGGATGCCGGCGAGGTCGTAGCCGACCGACATGTCGAACACGAACGGCCCTGGGTCGTCGCCGAGGTGCTCTCGCAGTGGCTGCCAGCGCTGGAGCATGTGGATGATCATCCACGCCTTTGCGTACTCTTCGAGGCTCTGCTCGACCGTGAGCTCCTGGCTCCACTCGATGTTGTACCCGATGGTCTGCATGTCGATGCAGGGGCGGGCGATGTCGAGATCATCGAGCACCTGCACGGTCTTCAACTCGAACAGGCGTGACCCGCCGAGCCAGGCGAGCACGATGTTCTGGGTCATCTGGCTGTGTGGCCCGGCCGCCGGCCCGACTGGTGTCGCACACGGTCGCCCGAGGAACTCGAAGCTCAAGTCGACGGCGTCGGGGCCGGTGTCGCGCTTCCAGATGCGCGCCGATGGCAGGTCGAAGATGCGTTGCCGAGTCGTCCACTCGTGGTGGATGCGACGCAACAGGGTGCCGAGGGGGAGTGGCGTGAGCGGCGGCTGCGGCGTATCGGGGGCGGGCGGTGGAGATCCTTGGGTCACGGCATGTCCTCCAGTACTCGGTGCAGTCGCACGGCCTGCTCGGCGGCCTTGGCGCGGACCTCGTCGGCGTCGACGCGGGTGGGCCGACCGTCTCGCAACGCGGGTTCGCCGTCGATGTCGACGTCGATCGCGTTGATGGTGGTGGTGAACGCGACGTGCCACGGCTCGATCGTGGGATAGCTCCACGTGACCGAGTCGTCGCGCGCCTCGGGCCACAGCGCCCACCCTGCTTCGAGCCACGACCATGCGGTGTCGGGGCTGGCCTCGACGTCGGCCTCGCGGTGCTTCACGTAGGCGAGCTGGAACTCGGCGAGCATGTCGGCGCCGATGCCGTCGGTGCCAAGCGCTACCGGGTTGGTGAACCGGGTCGGTCGGGCGTAGCCGACGGCGTTGTTCATGTTCGAGCGCGGGTTGTGCACCATCGTGCCGCGCAGCCGGTGATCGTCGGGGAGGTGTACGCCGTGGATGAGCAGCCAGTCGTCGGTGGTCAGGTCGCGCAGGCGATCGGCGGCCTCGACGTCGTCGACTCCCTCGGCAACGTGGATGTGGACCCCCACCCCATGTCGATCTGCGAGCTCGGCGGCGGCAGCGAGCTGATCGTCGGTGCAGGTGAACGAGGCGTGCACACCGACTTTGCCGCGGCGGCCCGGGTCGCCCGACGCTGCGCATTCGGCGAGGTACCGGTCGTTCTCGGCGAGGCCGCGCTCGGCACCATCGCCGCCGTGGCGGTCGGTGATGCCGTAGCAGGTGTCGATCCGCAGCCCGACCTCGCGCACCGCGTCGGCGATGGTCGACAGCGACCCCTCGATCGTGTTCGGCGACTCGTGGTGATCGATGATCGCCGTGCACCCGGCTTCGAGGGCTTCGACGGCGCCGAGCTTGGCCGACCACTCGATCATGTCGAGGTCGAGTGCCCGGTCGAGCCGCCACCACACGTTCTCGAGGATCGACAGGAAGTTGGTCGGCGTTGCGGGCGGCGCCGGCATCCCCCGAGCCAGCGCGGAGTACAGGTGATGGTGCGCACACACCATCCCCGGCGAGCTCATCGCGCCCCCGCGTTACAGCTGGTGTCTGACACCAGCTGTAACGGTTCAGGTCCAGGCGCTCTTGCGTTCACGGTTGGACTCGTTCTGCATGGGGAGCTCGCTGTGCCACACACCCGTCGCTTGGCGCAACGCTGCCGCCACAGCTCCTGCGGTCGGCACGAGACCGATCTCGCCGACGCCCTTGATGCCGTAGGGCGAGTCGGGCTGCGGCGATTCGACGAGGATCACGTCGACCGGCGGCATGTCCTTCGGGCGGATGATGTCGAGGCTGCGCAGGGTGGTGTTGACCGGTAAGCCGGTCTCGTCGCAGGGGAAGCCCTCGGTGAGCGCGTAGCCGAGCCCCATGTGCACGGCGCCTTCGACCTGGCCTTCGCAGAGCATCGGGTTGACCGCCTTGCCCACGTCGTGAGCGGCCACGACCCGTTCGACTGCACCGGTGTCGGCGTCGGCGACGACGACTTGCGACGCGTAGCCGAACGTCGAGTGGATGATCGGGTTCTCGAGGCCTTCGTTCAGCGAGTTGGTCCAGTCGACCCGGTATTCGCCCTCGTAGTCGACACCCGGCTCACAGCCGCCGGCGAGCGCGGCCTCACATGCAGCCTTCACCGAGCCGGCACCCATGAGCGTGCCGCGCGAGCCCGTGGTCTGTCCCGCACCGAGCTCACGCGTCGAGTCGACGATCACGCGGATGCGGTCGGCGTCGATGCTGAGCTCCTCGACCGCCACCTGCAGCGCCACCGAGTGCACGCCTTGGCCCATCTCGGTCCAGCAGTGGCGCACCTCGACGAGATCGCTGCCGTCGTCACGGAAGCGCACGACGGCCTGAGCGATCTCCTTGAAGCCGTTGCCGAGACCCGAGTTCTTCAACCCGAGCCCGATCCCGACGGCCTTGCCATCGGCGACGGCCGAGTCGTACGAGGGCTTGACCGCATCGAGGCAGGCACGGGCGCCGAGACTGCCGTCGTCCATCAATTGGCCGGGCCCCCACACGTCGCCGGGTCCGACGACGTTGCGCGACCGCATCTCCCAGCCGCTGATGCCGACCTGCTCGGCCAGCCGGTCGAGCACACCTTCCATCGCGAACTGGGCCTGGTTGGCGCCGAACCCGCGGAACGCACCGCACACCGAGTTGTTGGTGCGAACGGCGATCGCCTCGACGTCGATGCTCGGGCACACGTACGGGCCGCTCGCGTGACCGGCAGCGCGTTCGAGCACCTTCATCCCGACCGACGCGTACGGCCCCGAATCGCCGATCATCCGGATGTGAAGCCCGACGAGTTTGCCGTTTGCGTCGCAGCCGGCCCGGTAGCGCATGCGGATCGGGTGCCGCTTCGGATGCATCAGCAGCGACTCTTCGCGCGACAGCGTGATCTTGACCGGCCTACCCGTGAGCCATGCCGCCAGCGCGGTGTGCGCCTGGTTCGACATGTCTTCCTTGCCGCCGAAGGCTCCGCCGTTCGACACCAACTCAGTGGTGATGCGCGACGTGTCGACGCCGAGCATCGCTGCGATGTCGTTCCGGTCGTCCCAGATCCCCTGCCCACCCGAGTACACGTAGAGGCTGTCGGGCTCGTCACCCTGGGTGTCTGACACCGAGGGTGACGGGACGGCGAGGGTGGATTCGGGTTCGAGGAATGCGTGCTCGATTCGTTGGGTCTGGAACACCTGGTCGACGGTGAAGGCGGCGCCGTCGATCGCCGCGTCGGCGTCGCCGCGCGCATACGTCGAGGTCGACAGCACGTTGCCCTCGAGCTCCCACACCGCATCGTCGGCGTGGTCGATCACGCGCACCGGATCGACCAACGGTTCGAGCACGTCGTAGGTCACCTCGATCAGCTCGGCCGCAGCACGAGCCTGCAGCCGCGTGTCGGCCACCACCACAGCGAGCACGTCGCCGCGATACGACGTGCGCCCACCGACCGGGATCATCACCGGCCAGTCCTTGTGGATCAGCCCGACCCGATACGCCGCCGGGATGGAGTCGGCGGTGAACACCGCCTGCACACCCGGCGCAGCGAGTGCGGCCGCCGTATCGATCGCCAACACATCGGCCCGAGCGTGGGCCGACAGGTGGAGCGCGCCGTGCAGCATGCCGGGCACCGACATGTCGTCGATGAAGTCACGCTTGCCGACCGACAGCTCACGACCCTCGTACTTCGTCCCTCGAGAACCGACGCCGCCGGGCGTGACGGCGACGGGTACCTCGTCATGCGCCAGGGCTTCGACCGCGTCGAGCACCTTGATGTAGCCGGTGCACCGGCAGAGGTTGCCGCCGAGGTGACGGCTCGCCTTCTCGCGGGTGAGATCGGCGCCGTCTTTGTCGACCAGCGACTTCGCCCGCATGACGATGCCCGGGGTGCAGAACCCACACTGCAGCGCTCCGCACGCGGCGAACGCCTCGGCGTATCGGGCGACCTCGTCGTCGGGCAGCCCTTCGAGCGTGACGACCTCGCTGCCGGCCACCTTCTCGAGCGGGGTCGAACACGCGATGCGCGCCTTGCCGTCGATGAGCACCGTGCAGCAACCGCATTGCCCCGAGGGCGAGCACCCGTCTTTCGCCGAGGTGACTCGCTGGCCCTCGGGCAGGCCGTCACGGATGGCCGACAGCAGGTGGAGGTGATCGCCCGACACGGTCACCTGCTCGCCGTTCAGTGTGAACGAGAACGATGGTGGCTCCCCGGTGGGCGACTCGGCGCCCGGCTGATCGAGGGTGGTCATTGCGCCTCCGGGGTCGGTCGTTGGCGGTCGTGGTGCCCGATGAACTCGTCGCCCGCGTGCTCACCGCTGGACGCGGGGATGGTGGCGTCGGTCGGATCGAGGCTGGTCGACTCGGTCTCGATCGCGGCCTCGACGAGGGACACGTGATCGGGGTCGGCGATGAGCCGATACATGTCGGGCCGCCGGTAGCGGTCGAAGTCGAACAGCGTCTTCTTGTACCGATCGCACATGTCGAGGTCGCAGCGGGCGACCACCAACTCGTCGTCGATCGAGGTGGTCTGGGCGACGATCTGGCCTGACGGGGCGATGATCACCGTCTGCGCCAGCGACTGCACGCCCTCCTCGATGCCACCCTTTGCGACGCCGACCACCCACGTGCCGTTCTGATACGCACCGGCCTGCATGACGAGGTGGTTGTGGAAGGCCTGCAGCGGGTTCTGCGACGGGTCGGGCGCGTAGTCGAGCGGGGTGTTGTAGCCGATGAGGATCATCTCGGCGCCCTGCAGGCCCATCACTCTGTAGGTCTCGGGCCAACGGCGGTCGTTGCAGATCGCCATGCCCATCGTGCCGCCGAACGCTTCCCAGACCCCGAAGCCGTCGGGCGACTCCTCGAAGTAGCGGCGCTCGAGATGCTGGAACGCGCGCCACGGCTCGTGGTCTTCATGGCCGGGGATGTGGACCTTGCGGTACTTGCCGACGATGTCGCCCGCGCGGTCGACGAGCATGTACGTGTTGTATCGGTGCTGTACGCCGTGCTCATCGGGCGGGGTGCGCTCGGCGTAGCCGAGGCAGAAGCCCACGGCGAGTCGCTTCGCCTCGTCGAACAGCCGCTTGGTGGCCACGCTGGGCATCTCGATCTCGTAGTACGAGTCGAGTTCGGTGGTGTCGCCGCCGATCGCAGGCAGCCCACCTGGGCCGCCCTCGTCGAGGTACCACCGCGGGAAGAACGTGGTGAGCGCCAACTCGGGAAACACCACCAACTCGCAGCCGTACTCGGCGCCCTGCATGAGTAGCGCGACGAGGCGATCCATGACGGCCTCGCGCGATTCGTCGCGCGAGATCGGTCCGAGCTGCGCAGCCCCGACCACCAGCTCGCGGGTCATGCGCTCGCCTCCACACGTTCGTCGACCGCAGCGCCATCGTCGTCGAACTCGGCCGTTGCCAGCGCAAGCATCGTGTGGAGCAACACGTCGCTGCCAGCGGCGAGGTCGGCTGGCTCGGTGTGCTCGGTGACGTTGTGGCTGATGCCGTTGACGCTCGGCGTGAACACCATCGCGGTCGGGCACACGCGAGCGAGCATCTGTGCGTCGTGGCCGGCACCCGACGGCATCCGCTGCACCGAGTGGCCGAGCGCGCTGGCCGTCGACTCGACCAGTGCAACCACCCGCTCGTCGAACTCGACCGGCTCGAAGCGGGCGAGCGAACGATGCTCGACCGTGCAGCCCTCGTCGGCGACCGCCCGCTCGACGAAGGCGAACAGCTCGGCCTCGGCCTGCTGCAAGATCGACTCGTCGGTGTTGCGGAGGTCGACGGTCATGGTGACCTTCGAGGGCACGACGTTGACCAGGTTGGGCGTGTGGCTCACCACACCGCACGTGGCGACCTGCGCGTCGCCGAACCGCTCGGTGAGCTCGCGTGCGAACAGATTGATGCGGGCGGCGACCACGCCGGGGTCGCGCCGCAGGTGCATCGGTGTGGTGCCGGCGTGGGCCGACCAGCCGGTGATCGTGAGCTCGGTCCACGAGATGCCCTGCACGCCCGTGACGGCCCCGATGCCGATGCCGGCGTCTTCGAGGACGGGCCCCTGCTCGATGTGGAGCTCGACGAAGGCGTGCGGAGCGGGGCCGGGGATCGGTGCTGCACCTCGGTAGCCGATGCGGTCGAGTTCGTCGCCGATCGACAGCCCGTCACGGTCGGTGATGTCGAGTGCCGCTTCGAGCGACATGCCGCCGACGTACACGAGCGAACCGAGCATGTCGGGTGGGAAGCGGGCGCCCTCTTCGTCGGTGAACCATGCGACCGCCAGGGGTCGGGGGAGGGACAGCGATCCGGCGTCGATGGCCGCGATCACCGTTTCGATCACCTCGAGACCGGCGAGCACCCCGAGGTTGCCGTCATACTTGCCGCCGGTGGCGACGGTGTCGATGTGCGACCCGGTCATGACCGGCACCGTCGACGTCGGCTCACCGCCGAGTCGGTCGAGCGGCATGGTGGCCACAACGTTGCCGATGCCATCGATCGAAATGTCGAGGCCGAGCTCGCGCATCCACGACATGACCAGGTCACGACCCGCCTTGTCGTCATCGGTGAGGGCCAGTCGAGCGCAGCCGTCGGTGCCCGGAATCGCACCGATCTCACCCAGTTCCATGAGCCGCCCAACGAGGCGCGGGCCATCGATACGAAGGTCGGACATCGCGCCGGGCCCCTCGTTCGTCGCCATGCGCGAACCGTACCAAAGGCGGTTTACAAATTGTTCAATACGGGTGTGAACAGTGCGTTTCGGTCGCGTCGTAATCTGGCGTGGTGAGCAGCGCGGGAACCGACGGGCCAGCCGACGGCGAAACCGACGGCACGACGGCACGGTTGGAGCTGTTCGTCGAACCGTTCGAAGAGGCCAACCCGGGCCCCCACGTGACCGAAGCGGTCGCTGTGATCGAGCACCACGGCATCGAGGTCGACATGGGTGCGCTGGCGAGCGTGGCCGAAGGCCAGCTCGACGACTTGGTCGCCGGTGCCGCCGACGCCCTCCGCACCGCGTTCGCCCGCGGCGCCACCGCAGTGCAGCTCCGCATCGAAACCGACTGACGTCTCAACTGGGGTCTGACCCCAGTTGAGACGTTCGGCTCGGCGTGGGCCTGACCGCTGCGCAAGCCTGGGAGAATGAGCGCGTACGAGCACGATCTCGTCATTCGGCACGGCGATCTGGTCGACGGAACCGGCGGGCCGATTCGGCACGGCGTCACGATCGCCGTCGATGGCGACCGCATCACCGCCATCGCCGACGACGTCGGCGAGCGAATCATCGGTGCGGGTCGTCGCGAGATCGACGCGACCGGCCTGCTCGTCACCGCCGGTTTCGTCGACATCCACACGCACTATGACGGGCAGGCCACCTGGGACGCCCAGCTCGAACCGTCGACCCCGCATGGCGTGACCACGCTCGTCATGGGCAACTGCGGTGTCGGGTTCGCTCCGGCCCGCCTCGACGAGCACGACTTCCTCATCGAGTTGATGGAGGGTGTCGAAGACATCCCGGGTGCCGCGCTCAGCGAGGGCATCTCGTGGAATTGGGAGTCGTTCCCCGAGTACCTCGATGAACTCGACGGCCGCGAGTACGTGTGCGACGTGGCAGCGATGATCGCCCACGGCCCGCTGCGCACCTACGTGATGGGCAAGCGGGGTGCCGACAACGATTCGGCGTCGTCCGACGACATCGCGGAGATGGCCCGTCTCGTCGAGGAGGCGGTCGGCGCGGGCGCGATGGGCTTCTCGACCAGCCGCACGATCACCCACACCGCCATGACGGGCGACCCGGTCCCCGGCACGTTCGCCGCCGAGGACGAGCTGTTCGCCATCGGTCGAGCGCTCGAACGCGCGGGCCGTGGCGTGTACGAGATCGCGCCCGCCGGGGTGGCCGGAGAAGACCTCGTCGCACCAGCGAAGGAAGTCGAGTGGATGATCCGGCTCGCTGACGAGATCGGTCGCCCGGTCACGTGGTTGATGCTGCAGAACTCGTTCGCACCCGACGACTGGCAGGAGCTCATGACGCTCAGCGCCGACGCGCAGGCCGCCGGCAAGCAGGTGATCCCGCAGGTGGCCGGCCGGCCGTTCGGCATCCTCATCGGGCTGTCGACCAAGCATCGGTTCGTAGCGTGCCCGAGCTTCGCCGACCTGCTCGACCTCCCATTCGCGGAACAGGCCGCAGCCATGGCCGACCCCGACCGGAAGCAGCGGATCATCGCCGAGTCGGAGGCCCAAGTCGCCGAGCTCGCCGCATCCGACCCGCTCCGCGCCTTCGTCGTCGACGCGTTCGACCGGCAGTTCGTGCTCGGTGATCCGGTCGACTACGAGCCGACCCCCGACCGCTCGATCGCCGCCATGGCCGAGGCACGGGGCGTGCGGCCGATCGAGGCGTTCTACGACTACCTGTGCGAGCGCGGTGGCGAGGCGATGCTGATGATGCCGTTCCTCGGCTACGCCCACGGCAACGGCGACGCGCTCTACGAGATGCTCACCCACCCCGCCGCCGTGCTCGGCCTCGCCGATGGCGGCGCTCACGCGAACTTCATCTGTGACGCGTCGACGCCGACGTGGATGCTCACGCACTGGGCGCGTGACCGCTCACGCGGTCCGCAGCTGCCGATCGAGATGGTGGTGAAGAAGATGACCGCCGACACGGCCGCGCTGTTCGGGCTGACCGACCGCGGGGTGGTCGAGGTCGGCAAGCGCGCCGACCTCAACGTGATCGACCACGCCAACCTCCAGTTGCGTGAACCACGGCTCGAGCAGGACCTGCCAGCGGGTGGCACCCGGCTGCTGCAGGCCGCCGAGGGTTACCGCGCCACGATCGTTCGCGGCGAAGTGACGCGCGAACACGACGAATTCACCGGCGCCACGCCGGGTCGCCTCGTGCGCAGCTGACTGTCACGTCCGTACCAACTGGGGTCTGACCCCAGATGAGATTCAGACGCGTTCGATGATGATGGCGGGGGCCATGCCGCCGGCGGCGCACATCGTGACGAGGCCGACCTGCTTGTCTTGGCGCTCGAGCTCGTCGAGCACGGTGCCGATCAGGATCGCGCCGGTCGCACCGATCGGGTGCCCGAGCGCCATCGCGCCACCATTGACGTTCACCTTGTCGCGGTCGAGCTCGAGGTCACGCATGAACTTCTCGCTGACCACAGCGAACGCCTCGTTGACCTCGAACAGGTCGATGTCATCGATCGTCATGCCTGCCTTGGCGAGCACCTTCTTGGCGGCCGGCACCGGCGCATTGAGCATGAGCGTCGGGTCGTCGCCCATGTTGGCGCTGGCCACCACGCGAGCACGCGGGGTGAGCCCGTTCGCCTTCGCATACTCCTCACTCGCCCACAGGATCGCTGCGGCACCGTCGACGACGCCCGATGAGTTGCCGGCGTGATGGACGTGCTGGATGTCGAGGTCGGGGTACTTCTGGTTGATCAGCTCACGGAACGACTTTGCCTCGTTGCCGTTCTCGTCGACGTGCTTGTAGTCGGCGAGCTGGGTGAAGCTCGGCGCCAGCTGGCCGAGCTTCTCGGCGGTGGTACCGGGCCGCGGGAACTCCTCGCGGTCGAGCGCCATCGAGCCATCGGGGTTGAGCACCGGGATGAGCGCCTTCTCGAAGCGGCCCTCCTCGATCGCCACGCCGGCTCGACGCTGTGATTCGGCGGCATGCGCATCGAGCGCTTCGCGCGGGATGCCTTGGAGGGTGGCGATCGCATCGGCGCACACGCCCTGGTGTGACTGCGGGTGGATCTCTTCGAGCTCGGGGTTCTTCGCCCCGATCGGCAGCATCCCCTTCTTCGGGAGCGACATCATCTCGCAGCCTCCCGAGATGACGAGGTCTTCCATGCCCGCCATGACCGACGCGGCGGCGATGTTGGCCGACGTGATGCCCGAGCCGCAGAACCGGTCGAGCGTGACGCCCGACGCCCTCGTGTCGTAGCCCGCGGCGAGCGCCGACATGCGGCCGAGGTCGCCGCCCTGCTCGGCGACCTGTGCGCTGGTGCCCCACACGATGTCGTCGACCTCGGCGGTGTTGATGTCGTTGCGATCACGAATCGCCTCGAGCACGGTCTTGCCGAGATGCTGCGGGTGGAGGTGGGCGAGTGAGCCCTTGCCGATCTTGCCAATCCCTCGTGGCGTGCGGCAGGCGTCGATGATGTAAGCGTTCCCCATGACTGTCAGTCTCGCGACCGGCAGGTACGCGCCACGAGTCCGGGGTTCTGCTGCAGCCAGGTCCCTGGTGTCAGATACTCCTCGAACGCGTCGTGTTCTGCGGTGTATCAGACACCTGCGAGAGGGTCAGGCGGCGCGGACGGCGTGGGCGACTTCGGCCCAGCGCCCTCGTTCGCGGTCGTCGGTGCGGATCTCGTGGGCGCCGAGATACAGCACGACACGCGAAGCGACGCCCGAGTAGCGGCTGAGCAAGCGGTCGGCGAGCTCGTCCCACGGTGCGACGACGGCGAACGAGTCGAGCATCTCGTCGGTGATGTGGTCGCCGATCGTGGCGAGCTCGCCCGCCTTCATCGAAGCGCGGATCCGGTCGGTCGTGCCGTCGAAGCCGAGGTCGTCGAACTGGTACGAGTAGTTCGGCGTGCTGCCGTAGAACGCGATCTGTCGCTTCGCCTGAGCGACCAGCGTCGTCCGCTCCTCGGGTGTGTCACCCGGGCATGCGAACACGGGGATGATGAGGTCGACGTCGTCGGCCGACCGCCCGGCCAGCGCGGCGCCTTCGGCCACACCGGGGAGCAATCGCTGCTCGACGTAGTGCATCGAGTGCAGTGGATGCACGTGCACACCGTCGGCCACCTCACCCGCCACGCGCAGCATCACCGGACCGACCGCCGAGATGTCGACCCGCATCGGCAGCCCATGTGCCTTCGGCGCCCAGTCGGGCGGCAAGAGGCTCAGCGACCAGAACTCACCGTCGTGCTGCAGCCGCTCCTCCCGCTCGAACGCTCGCCAACACGCCTTGACCGCGAGTACGTAGTCACGCAGCCGAGCCGCCGGGCGCTCGAACTCGGAGCCGTAGCGCCGCTCGACGTGAGCCTTCACCTGGCTGCCCAGCCCGAGTCTGAAGCGGCCACCGGTGTTGGCGACGAGCTCGTAGGCCGTGGCCGCCGACACCATCGGGCTGCGCGGAAACGCCACAGCGATGCCGGTGGTGAAGTGGAGCGAGGGTGCTGCTTGCGCCGCCGTCGCGATCTGCATCCAGGGGACCTGGGTGGTCTCGGTCCACAGCATCCCCGAGAACCCGGCGGCTTCGACCTGGGTGGCGAGTTCGGCGGCGTCGGCCCAGGTGCTGGGCCCGCTCATGACGTCGATCTCCATCGTGAGACGGTAACGCTCGGGGCCTTCAGCGATCGGGTCGGCGGGTACTCGCGCCGGCGCCCGGTGTCAGACACTCCTCGGATGCTGCCGCATCCTGCGGTGAGTCAGACACCCACGCGGGAGCCTGGCGTCGTGCGGCCCCTGAGCGCGAGAAGGAAAGCGGCGGCCGCAGGAACTGCCGACAACCAGAGGGCTGGGCGATAGCTGTCGGTCAAGGAGCGCGACGCCGCGAACAACGCAGGTCCGATCGCCGAGCCGATCACCATCGCGCTCATCTGTATGCCGCTGATCGCGCCGAGGTGGGTCCGGCCGAACACGCGCGGGATCGCTGCTGACGTGAGCGACGAGAAGCACCCCTGCGCCACGCCCCACCCGATCACGGCGGCGACGAGGGTGACCGGCTGGTCGAGCCATCCCACCGAGAGCACCATCACCACCTGCGCTGCCGAGGCGAGCGCAGCGACGGCCATCGGCCCGATCGTGTCGACGAGCCAGCCGGTGATGAGTGTGAACGGAATGCTCACGAGTGCGATCGGCACGAAGATGCGGACGATCGAGTCTTCGTCGAGGCCCTGCTCGGCACCGACGTCGACGATGTGGAATGTGATGGCGGTCGCCGTCGACGACAACACCACGACGGGCAGCGTCACCGCCCAGAATCGAAGGTCGCGGATTGCTTCGGCGCGGGTTGCATCGTGCGTCGACGGAGACGATGCGGCCGGTGTCGAATCGGTCCCAGGCAATCTGTCAGAGATCTCGGCAGCGAGCCCGCCATCGACGATCAAGCCCGACGATTCGGGGCGATCGCGGTACAGGACCACGATCGTCGTGCCGACCACGACCACGAGAAAGCCGGCGATGAGGCGCCACGCCGTCCGGAACCCGTCGATGTCGATCAGCAGGAGGAGCAGCGCAGGTGCGGCGGCGAACGAGAAACTGACGATCGCGCTCGACAGCGAGGTGACGAGGCCTCGTCGTCGGTCGAACCACTGCGCGAGCATCGTTCGCGATGCGAGCGTGAGGATGCCCTGACCGGTAAAGCGCAGGCAGCCGAACCCCACGCTCATCACGGCCATGCCGAGCACCGTGTTCATCGGCCCGATGAAGCTCAGCGCCGTCACTGTGCACGCCAGCCCGACCGTCGCCGACAGTGCGACGGCACGCGAGCCATATCGATCGATGGCGCGGCCACCGATGCCGAGCAGCGCCCCACTCGTTCCGGTGCCGATCAGGTAGGCGATCGCGAGCTGCAGTCTGGTGAGGCCGGTCGCGTCGGTGAGGTGATCGGTGAAGACGCTGACGCCAGCGGTTTGACCGGGAATCGACGCGATGGCGCCAATGGTGCCGGCCACCAACACGACCCAGCCGTAGTACCAGCGCGACCACGGCCGAGACGACGGATCGAACGGCCAGCGGTCGGTTGGCCGCCGCAAGGCCCGCCGAGGGCGCAGGGGAGCGTCGGTCGAACTCACCGTGGAAGCATGGCGGGGCGAATCGCCCGTCAGGCTGTGTCGTCGACCACGAAGATGCAGTAGACGGTGGTGACACCGATCGCACTGTGGGACAACTGTGATGATGGTGTACGGCTTTTGGTCTGCGTGCTGTCAGTTTGTGTGGCCTAGGGTCGTGGGGGTTCGGGAGCGGCCCGGACGTCATCGTCTTGGGAGGTTGTGGTGGGCGCGATCACGGTCCGTACTCGTTCAGTGGTTTGGTTCGTGTTGGGTGCTGCCACGTTGCTCGTTGTGGCGGCGGTGTGGATGTCGGCGTGGTCTGCTGATGCTGCTCCCGGTGATTCCGACACCACC
>Ga0189288_10069_pt1 | contig 131161 bp, 116 predicted proteins | sample UW105minimetaG_FD_130316 | JGI IMG/M metagenome (GOLD analysis project Ga0189288, IMG submission 130316) | Marine microbial communities from the Costa Rica Dome - UW105 mini metaG | ecosystem: Environmental > Aquatic > Marine > Oceanic > Photic zone | place: Costa Rica: the Eastern Pacific...
ATAGTCGTAGGTGTATTGGTAACACCATGCATCCAACACCGTGGTATCCATGCTATGGTCATTGGCTTCTGGAGGCAATACATAGGTTAAATTCCCATAATCGTCATAGACATAATAGGTATCATGTGCTATGTTGTTGTTATAGGTTCTCTTTAACACCACCTGCCCTTGTTTGTTCTTAAATTCTTCGGTGGTATGATTTTTTGTGCTGCCATCATGGTTCTCATCTTTGGTAATGGTTTTGTACAATTCGCCAGAGAAATAATCATCAGAGCCACCTATTAAAGTGGGGGTATAGGTATTATTGGCAAAGGATGTAGTTACTTGATACAGTTTTACCTCACCAGTAGTATTGGTCTCATACTCAAATGCTATTTCGTGTCCGCCTCCCAATCGCCAATCATGGCCCGGTGCGGCTTGTTTTAGTACTCTGTTTAATGGCGAAGCTTCAAATTCTTTTTCTGAATAGGGATTGATCTCTTTAGGGTGAATATCAACAAAATCATCTGGATATGCATCCTTATAAAAAGTTTTGGTTGCTGATAAGGCATAGTTGTAAATTGCTCCAGTAATATTTGAGTATGCAAAAGGTAAAAAATCTTTGGTTTGTCTGCCCAATGGATCATATTCAATATGAGTAACAATATCTTGTCTGTTCCCACCTCCTTGCAAATTAATACCTTGCTTGGCTCTACCCAAGCCATCAAAATAAGTAATGCTTGTTAATACACTATCCTGTGGTACATTATGAAGTGTTTGTGCGTCTGTCCTTTTGGTTTTATAAACCTTTTTTACAATATAATTCTCAGTCTGCGTTTGTGCCCATCCTGCCCATGGTAAAAATAATAGCATACATACTAACTTTTTCATAGCTTCTAGTTTTTATAGTTGTATTGATTCTCACTTAAAATATTACCGTCATGGTCTTTTACAAACTCTAATCGGTTAAAAGAATCATAGTGGTAATAGAGGGTTTTTCCTCTGGGGTCTGTAATGCTGGTAACTCCTATCAAAGGGTCGTAAGTATAGGTGGTAACTTGCTTGTCTGGAAAAATTTCTCTTAAACTATTTAAAATTTCTCTTAAATTTCCTTCATTACCTATATTGCCTATAGTACGATCATCATCTCTGTTTGATAAAGGTAAGAGGGTGATGAGTGCTGAAATTAAACGATCTGTTACATTATCATCTATAAAACCTGAAGGTGTGGGCAAATCTTTGTAAGCAAGATTCTCTATTATTGCAATAGGATATTTTAAATTATAACCCCAAATGATAAATGTATGTGGACTTTCTTTAGTTGTAGAAATTTCCATTGGATTACCTACCCCAATATCTCCAATAAAATAAGAATCATAATGATGTATAATATATTCTGTTAAGTCTTCATTTAAATCACAGGCTAAATCATCTGTGTATAAAATGTTTCCATTTTCATCGACTACAGGATTTCCATATTTATCTATCTCTGGAGCAAAAGATAATAAAGGTAGTTTACTAATTATTTTTCGCCTTGGAAAGGGGGTTTCATTAAAAAAATATCCATGAGAATTGTCTGAATTATAACGTTTTGGTAGCTTTTCATAAATTGTTAATTCATTATTAATAAGTGGTGTGTTAAATCTACCATTCGCTACAAGCTGTTCAATTAAATAAGGAGTAGAAATTTGGTTTTTTTCAACCAACTTCGCTAAAGGTTCATATATAAGAGCTTGCAACTCACAAACTACTGGTCTTGGTCCAGTTGTTTCAACCAATTCAAAATCACCTAGTGTTGTATAAGGATACGTATATCTTTTTCTGTACACTCTACCATCTGAATATTTAGTTTCTTGCTGTTTTATAAATGGATACTCATCTTCATATTCATAATTTATTAGGTTTGTTAATTCATTACCATTTAAAAAATTGGTTTCTTTTGTTTGTTTTACTAAATTACGCTCAATTTTTATGGTCGCATACTCATATAAAACTGAGTAGTCATCACATCCGTCACCATAACTATCTTCATAAGGTATTCCTCCAATAGTATTTAAACTTTCAAATTCTTTATAATCATAGGTATTTTCTATTTTTTTTAACATAGAATTATTCTGCGAATAAACAGTTTCTTGAATTAATTTGCCTCTCAAAGCATCATTATCAGTAACCATGTTTGGAAAACAACCGTTATTAACCGCTTCATTAATAATATCGGTAGGAATATTAGAATTAGCATAATATATTCCCCAATCACCTAAAATATTAGGATAATCGTTGGGTGTTGTGTATTCTTTAATAACATAACCATTATTAGGTTCACTAACTTTTACCCTTGAATAACCAACAAAGGAAGCATTTGTTAATTTTTGATTTGCCATATCACTTTGAAAAATATGATGCCCATAATTACTTGATTGAGCAACTGATAAAACATAATTATTAAAACGTGGCATATATGTAATAGTTCCCGAAGTTTCTCCATTACTTAATGTATATTCATAATCTATTTGTCTTTCTAAACTTCCCGTATCATCAAATATTTTTTGATTCTGTATTCGCAACCCTCCACCGTTTACACTTGTATTTAAATACTTAAACTGGTTGCTTTCAGATTCAAATACAGTATACCCTCCTGTTGGGTAGGTTATTCTTTCTAAAATACCAGCTTTTGCATACGTTTCGTTAGCTGACAAAGAATAATTACCATTTTGCTCTTGATATCCCGATAGACCTAAACTAATTGGTAAAAAAGAATCTCTTCCACTATTAGGTTTGTGGTATGTTTTTGGGATATAGTGCCCCTCAATTGCAGGAGCAGGGCTTGCAACAACACCATTATAATAACCCAAAAAATCTTGCTTATATGAATATCTCTTTGGTAAGAGAGTATTATTATAATTAAAGCTATAACCAGGAAGTATATCTCCATTAGCATCTTCAAAATGGATGCTATCTAAAAATAATCGGTAACAATCCTCCTCTGTACAGTTTTCAACAGATTGCCTATTGGTATAAGAAAACCTAGCATCTTTAATTATTTTTCCATTATTATTTTTTACAAGAATACGAGTAACAGCATTGTTATTAACGGCAATACTATTTGGATTATTAATGTCTTGACGTACAAAATCATAAAAAAACTCTACGCTCCCTGAATCAAATTCTATCTCTTTTAAACGCCTTCCTTTTAAATAATTAAATTGAGTATATTTTTGGCTTAAGTCTCCTGTTGGACTAAACACACCTCTAACATTTTTTATTTCAATCTCTGTATACGTTAGCGAGTAAATAAAAGATATTTCTCTCCCGTTAGGATCTGTAATAGAAGTAAGATCTAGAGAAGTCATTGCTGCCGTATTGCTTATAGGATTTGGATAATCATTTCCATTTACCCAATCTATGGTTTGTGATGCCGTTCCCATTGCATTAATATTAGAAAAAACATATTTATACCCACTATTAGATATGATTTCTCCGTGAAAAACATCTGCAAAAGAAGTAGCTTGAGTACTTTCATTTAAATTAGAACCTATATGAAATTTTTCCATAGAAATTTTATTACCTTTCTTTTCAATCTCTTTACATTCAATATTCCTAGAGTTTGCTTGAGGGGCATACATCGTTATATACGAAGTATTTAATCCAGGTGCATTTACATTATAAATATCCAATTCACCTTCCCGATAATCGTTACTAAAACATGTATTTCCATTATCTACCCAAGGATGCGCCATCGCTCCACTTTTAGTATAGTCAGGGGCACCATTAACATCTCTAATAATACTACCACCAGCAAATAAACTCCAATTAGTCCCTACACTGGATGCAATGCTGTTAACTTGAACACCTCCATAATTGTATGAGAGTTGTATGGGAACTTTCATTCCTCCAAAAGCAATCTCATAAATAGGGATCGTAATATTTGTTTTACCTGTATATTCATTTATAGGCATAAAACTAACTTTACTAAATGCTGATGCATCTGGTGTTTTTACAGGTATATGCTCAGTATTATTACGATCCTGTGAGAAAGCATAAAAAGTATTTAACAATAACACCCATACAATAATGTTTCTTTTCATAATTTTTAATTTTCTATTTAATATTCATATACTCCTTACAAACAAATGCTAAGTGCCAACAAAACACTTGTCAATTTGTAAAATACTGATGGTAAGTAAGGTAAAACCTTACTACAAGGGGTTATACTGTGGGGTTATACTGTGGGGTTCTGTATGGGCTTGTGTAATTTTTACAGCTCTAAATGCTTATTTTTCAGGGTATTAAAACCCGTACTAAAGGAGTTATTAAGCATTTTAATTAGCTGTTGCCTTGCAATACGTAGTAAAATTATAAAAAAAAATAAAATATCTCTAGCAAAAAATTTCTAAAATTAAATTTTTTTTATCTTCAAACAGAAAACCCGCTATTTACAAAAAAATAAAAGCCTTTATTTTTGGTGTTGCTTGGTAAAAAGGGCTCTTGGGTTGCAGTTTCAAATAGAAGTTGCCAGGCAAAATAGCGTTTCTTAGGCTTAAAGATTTGTTTCCTTTGCTTTAATTAACTTTTCAAGTATATATTCTACACCAAAACAATCATTACTTTTTGTAAGATAGTGAGCCATTTTTTTAATGTCTTTGTGCGCATTTTTCATGGCGAAACTAAAATTGGCTTCTTGAAGCATTTCAATATCATTATGGTAATCTCCAAAAACCATTGTTTCTTCTTTGGAAATGTTCAATCGTTTCTGAACTTCTCTCAAAGCATTTCCTTTATTCGCTTTTATATCCGAAATATCTAACCAATTTTTACCAGAAATCTTTATAAGATATTTGTTTTTTAAATGCTGAATAGCAGTATAAATATATTTTTCTGAAGATTCAAAATGATAGACAGCTACTTTTAAAAAATCGGTCTTTGAAACAACTTTTGTTAAATCAGTGACCACTTTAAAAGTAGTATAATATTCATCAAACAAAGAAATAAAACGTTTGTCTGTGGTTTCTATATAGGCTGTATCTTTTCCGCAGAGAATAATATATGTGTCTTTTATAGTTCTTAGAATTGGAATGATCTCAGTAATTTCTTTAGCTTGGAGTTTGTTTACAAGAAGCACTTTGTCTTGTTGTTTTACAATTCCACCATTTTCTGCAATGATGGTAATCTTATCTTTTATGGGGCTTAATTTATGAACAATACTATTGTATTGCCTTCCGCTTGCAGCGCAAAAATGAATATGGTGTTTTTGAAGTTTTTTAAAGAGTTCAAAAAAATGATTGCTGACCTCTCCTTTAGAATTTAGCAAAGTTCCGTCCATATCAGAAACGACCAATTTAACTTTTGAAAAATTCATTTATAAAATATTAAACACTTCTGGTAGACTTTCGTTCAACTAAATCTGTTTTTATAACAATAGTTTCTATCTCTTTTTGGTTGGCTTTACTTTCCAATCTTTCTATCAACATTTTTGCAGCAGTAACCCCCATAATTTCTCCATGTTGACTAACCGTAGTCATTTTTGGACTGGAGTGCCTTGCCAAAATTCCGTTAGAAAAAGAGATTACAGAAAAATCCTCTGGAACTCTTTTGCCGTTTGCAATAGCTACTTTCATCGCAGCAATTGCAGAAGATTCATCGGTTGTTATAACAGCATTTACTTTATTTTTGGCAAAAATGGGTGCTAAAATACTTTCATATTTTTTATAATCTTCCTCATAGATATCAATAATAAGATTTTTGTTCACCTTTAATCCTCCTATTTCTAGTCCTCTTAAATAGCCTTGTTTTCTCTTCTGTCCAATATTTAAATTGCTTATTGTAGAGACAAAAGCAATATTTTGATGTCCTGTTTTTGTAAGATGCTTTACGGCATTTACTGCACCCTCAAAATCATCTGTTATTACTTTATCACAATGAATTTTTTCTGCAACTCTATCAAACATTACAATGGGCATTCCGTTATGGATAGTTTCTTCAAAGTGTTTGAAATTATTTTTTAAAATAGTTTCTTCTGCAATTGATAAAATAAAACCATCGATACTTCCATTAGAGAGCATTTCTATAGTTTCAACTTCTTTCTCAAAAGATTCATTGGAGATGCAAGAAATAATTTTATAACCTCTTTCATTAGCTACCTTTTCGATACCGTTAAAAACTTGTGCAAAAAAGTAATTTAACATGTTTGGAATGATAATTCCTATGGTTTTTGTCTTTCTGTTTTTTAGACTTATCGCATTAAAGTTTGGTTTGTAATTATTTTCTTTTGCATATTTCTGAATTTTTTCTTTGGTAGTTTCACTAATTTCATAACTGTCATTTAAGGCTTTAGATACTGTAGATATTGAAACACCAAACTCTCTAGCGATGTCTTTTATTGTAAGTCTTTTCATAAAAAAAAGTATAAAAATCGAAAATACGAAAATCTGGGTATTTAAAGTTAGCTTATTGATATTTTATCTTTGTTAAGCTTTAATTGAGATACTACTTCCCAAATTAAAAATGAAAATACGATAAAATACTCTAGACCAACCAACCAAAAATTCTCTTTCCACGGAGTGTTTGCATATGCCTGATAACTTAATATGATAACAACACTCCAGATAATTGGAAAGCGATAGGTTGTAAATATGGATAACATAATTAATGTTGCTAAATACCAAGGATGCATGGTTGTTGTGGTAAAATAATAAAAAGACAATACAAATAGCATGTTGGTTATTAATGGTTGAATAGTGAGGTTGTTTTTAAAAAATGCTACCATACATAAAAATAAAAGTGTTAATATTGGCATTATTTTTCCAATAATAGCAATTTCATTCCAACCTCTAAATTGGTAACCAATCTCTCTAAAGAGATAATAAAAACTGGCATTGAACTCGAATTTTCTAAACCATAAACTCACAGAGTCTAAATAATTTTCTATCAATCCTGATTTATAAAAAGGAAGAAAGAATATTGTTGTTGTAATGAAAACAATTGCATAGAAAAGAAATAGTTTTTTAAATCCAGAAAAAGAGTAGGTATCTTTTTTTACAAACCTCTGAAAGAAAAGAGGTAGGAATATCAAAGGAATTAATTTTACAGAAATAGAGCAAGCCAATAGTATTGATGCCCATATCCATTTTTGCTGCTGTAATTTGTATAGACTCCATATTAAAAAGAACAACATTAATGGTTCAAAATGTAAATTTCCTGTCATTTCTATAATAATAAAAGGACTTAATAAATACCAAAAAATATTCTTTACAGGTAAGTGAAGTGTTTCTAATAACTTTTTCCCAAAATAAAATATACCAATATCTGCAAGAATAATAATAACCCGCAAAACAATGACAGATCCAAAAATACTTTTGTTCGCTATACTTGCTGCAATGAAAAAAGAGAGTTGATTGATAGGAGGGTAATTAGTGTAATGGCTTCCATTCATTTCTCCCATACCATTATATAGGTTTAAAGCATCTGGGATTGGGTAAATACCTTGTTCTATAAATGTTTGAGGTAAATATAAGTAGGGGTTTAACCCTTCAATACTCATGCGACCATCCCATATAAATCGATAAAAATCTTGTGATAAATTAGGAATAGCAAAGAGGAATATCAATCGGAATAGAATTGATAAACCGATTAATGTTGAGATCTGTATTGCTTTATTTTTCATCAAAAGATACAAACAAGCAAACAAAGAAATCCAGAGGAGAAGTAAGGTATTAAAATCTGTTCTTTCTAGGTAATAGGCGAAATAAAAATAAAAAACAACCGTTATTGAGATAAGAAAAATTGCAGGATACTTTTCTGGAATTTTCATTTATGCTTTAGAAAATATTGACTTGAAAAACACATAACTAAAACCTATAAAAAGCATCAAGTGGAAAGGGAATAAACCAAAATCACCTCCTTGGTTTCCAACAACAAAAGCACTGTACATTCCAAAAGCAAAATAAAGAGCAAGTACCCCTTCAATAATAACATTTGCCGAGGGTCTTTTCTTGATGTATTTATTTTTTTTCCATTCTCCTTTAATTGTCATTATATTAAACTTTGGTGTACGTACAAATTCACTTTTTTTACCAAAATGTCCCTCTAAAACAGCAATTGTATTGTGCAAAGAAAAACCCATTACAACCGAAAAGAAAGTGAAAAAGGCACCAATATATCTTAAGAAATTTTTAAAGCCACTGCCATGCGTATTTTTATACATAAACCAATAACAAATAAAGAAAATAATAGAGCTTATTACAAAGAAACTCATTACATAAAAATAGGGTTTTAAATGAGCGTATTCATTTTTAATATAGAGCATAGGGATGCTTAAAATGGCCACTAAAAAGATACAAGTAAACATAGAACTATTTAGTAAATGTAACAACCCATGAATTTTTGTTTTTACTGAAATTTTCTCGCTAAAAATGATAGCTTTCATCATTTTTTGAAAATTTTCTGCACCCCCTTTATTCCACCTAAATTGCTGTGAACGAGCGGCACTAATTACAATAGGTAATTCTGATGGAGTTTTTACATGTTCTAAATATTTGAACTGCCAATTTTTAATTTGTGCTCTGTAACTTAAATCAATATCTTCTGTAAGTGTGTCTCCTTCCCAATTTCCTGCATCTAAAATGCATTCTTTGCGCCAAATTCCGGCGGTTCCATTAAAGTTTATAAAATGTCCTTTGCTATTTCTTCCAACTTGTTCTAGAGTAAAGTGAGCATCCAAAGCAAAAGCTTGAATTTTTGTAAGTGTAGAATAATCTCTATTTATATGCTCCCAGCGAGTTTGGACAACACCTAATTTTTTATTTTTAAAATAGGGAACAGTTTGTTGCAACCAATCTGATTTTGGCAAAAAATCAGCATCAAAAATAGCAATGAATTCCCCTTTGGCAGTTTTTAATCCTTCTTTTAATGCACCTGCTTTAAAACCCTCTCTATTGGTTCTACAAATATGGCTAATGTCTAATCCCGTTTTTTGGATTTCTTTAATATGATCTGCAGTCTGCTCTAGAGATTCATCAGTAGAATCGTCTAAAACCTGAATTTCTAACTTTTCTCTTGGATACTCCATTTTTATGATATTATCAAGCAATCGCCTCATAACGTATAATTCATTAAAAACGGGAAGTTGTATGGTTACATAGGGAATTTCTTCTGGGGTATTGAAGTTGAATTTTGGAGCATTATCCTTCTTTTTTTGTGCAGCTAAATAGTTAAATAAAAGATTTAATTGCGCTATTGAATATATAAAAATAAGCAACAACGAAATAGAATAAATTAGAATAATAATATACTCAATTACCATTATTTAAAACTGTATTTAAAAATCCAACCTAATATTTTTACACCTGCTAATATACTACCTTTTATGGTACCAGAAACTTTTGAAACGCCAATTCTATTTCTGTATTTCACAGGGATCTCGGTGTAAGATAAATGGCTTTTTAACGCTTTTAATTGCATTTCTACGGTCCAACCATATGTTTTGTCTTCCATGTGAAGGGCTAATAACTTGTCATATTTTATAGCTCTAAAGGGACCTAAGTCTGTAAAATTTGCCTTAAAAAAAAGCTTCATTAAAAAAGTTGCTAGCCAATTGCCAAAAACTTGTTGAGGTGTCATAGAACCTTCTTCTCTTAGTCGTTTTACTCTAGAGCCAATAACAAAATCAATATCATTATCTACAATTGGAGCAATAAGTTCTGTAAGCTGTTCTGGAAAGTCTGAGTAATCTCCGTCTATAAAAACAACAATGGCTGGTTTTTCTTTTCGTTTAGCAATATAATCCAATCCCTTTAAACATGCATAACCATATCCTTTTCTAATCTCTTTTAAAACAGTTGCGCCCGCATTTTTTGCGTTTTTTTCTGTATTGTCTGTAGAATTATTGCTAACAACTATAATTTCATCAACAATTTCTGGGATATCTTTTATGACATTGGCAATGGCATCTTGCTCATTATAAGCAGGAATAATTACTTTTATTTTTAGATTCATCTAGGGTCGTAAATCACTTAAACTATTCTCTTTTTTAAAGGATGAAAAATCGGTCCATTCTTTTATTTTTTCACCATTTTTAAACTTTGAGGCCTTTACCAATTTTTTCTTTTTGTACAAGAGGCAATAACCGTTTTTTTGATTGTTTTTTAATTGGCATTTATGATGTATGTTTCCATTTTTATCATAAAACAACCGCCAATTATTTTTTTCTCCTTTTTTAAAATGGCCTTCTTTTTCTATAGTTGAACTTTTGCTGTAAAAATACCAATATTTTGTTTCTAAATTATTTTTAAAACGACCTTCTTTTTTGATGCTTCCATTTTTGTGATAAAATTTCCAATAATCATTTTTCTGATTGTTAAACAACCATCCTTCTTCTTTTAAAGTACCATTTACAAAAAAAGTTTTTTGATAGATTTTTTGAGAAAAAAGAAGTGACGGTAGAAGAAATAAAATTAAAAGTAGGGACTTCTTAAAAATATTATTTATCATTTACCAACTTCATTAAGTCAATATCATTTCCTAATAGAATTTCGGTAGGATTTATACGTCCTTTTTCTGGTCCGTTTTCTAATTTTAAAACGCCTCTTGGGCAAACTGCAGAGCAAATACCACAACCAACACAACTTGAACGCACAATATTTTCTCCTTTTTGAGCATAGGCTCTTACATCTATTCCCTGTTCACAATAGGTAGAGCAGTTTCCACAAGAAATACATTGCCCCCCGTTTGTTGTGATTCTAAATCTTGATTTGAAGCGTTGGACAAAGCCTAAATATGCTGCTAATGGACAACCAAACCTACACCAAACTCTGTTTCCAAAAATTGGATAAAAACCTGTACCAATAACACCTGCAAATACAGCGCCTATTAGAAAGCCGTAGATATCTTGAATAGTTTGTGTTTTAATTCCTAAAATTTGATTTGCTTCATAGAAGAAAGTGTACAATGCAAAACCTGTCATTACCAGAGCAAAAATTAAAACAGTATGAATTACAATGCGTTCTACCCGCCAAGAAAGTAATGTTTTACTAGAGAGTTGTCTGTATGGATCTCCTAAAGTTTCTGCTAAACCTCCACAACCGCAAACCCACGAACAGTACCATCTTTTTCCAAAAAAATAAACCATTACGGGAACAATAACAATTGTTAAAAAAATTCCCCAAACTAAAATAAATAGCCCAAAACCACCACTAGCTATAAGTTCGTCTATATTCCATTTGAAGAAAAAATCGTAATCCAAAGGAAATGCATTTTTAAAATCGTACCAAGGCTTTTCAAAACGAACTAAAATCTCTGGAATTAAAAAAGCAAAAACAATTTGGAAGAATAAAACAGAGGTTGTTCTTAAAATTTGATATTTATTATGTCGATATTTGATATACATTCTCACCGCCATAACACTCATAACTACGCAATATAAAAACCCATATAAAAACCATTGACTTGCTGGGTTTCCACTAATAGACATGCTAATTGGATCTACCAAATACACCCAGTTTACAATAATGTCTGGATAAAAATATAACAGAATATAAAAAGTAACCAAAAAGATAAAAGCAAACCAACCAATCCAACCACGATTTGTAGCTGCATTTAGAAAAATGCCATCATTTTTTATCCCTGGTTTTCCCAATAAAATAACATCAGGTACAATAAACATAAGTGCTCCAATAATACCCAATCCGAAAGTTAAAAACCACAATAAAGTTGTGTTGCTAACAGCCAAGCCTTTCCCAGTTTTTTTAGCAAGTGTAAAACTTAAACTATGGGGCTTTCCAAATATTTTATATTGGTATTGTTCCCCCTTTTTATTCCAGTTTTTTTCAGAATCATATTTTTTAATAAGACCATCATAGTAATTGTTAGAGGTTTTATATGCTTTTATAACCCGACTAGAAAATTGAAAAATATTTATTTTTTCTGAGGTGACAACTGCTTTTTCTAAAGCGCCTTTTATAACCTTACTTTTATAATTCTGTTCTTTTAAAAACACATCTAGTTCCGATTGTTTTAAGCTGAAAGAACCTGTAAAAATAGTTCCAATAAAGATGACTAATCCTATTAAAAAAATTACTAAGCCTGATTTTTTTATGAGTTTCAAAATAATATACTGTTTTTATTGTACATGTTTTTTAGTTATCAAATCTAATTAGCTGCTAAAGATTCGTTTCCAACTTTTCTTTTTCAACTGAATATTTGAGTTGTTTTCTTTGTTAAATTTTTCCACAATCTCTGGTTCATATACTTTGTAAAACTCTGGATCAAAATTAGCATCTGCTAAATGTTTTAAGACATATTCTACTGATTGCTTTTGAGTTAACACTTTATCAAAAAACTCGTGTCGCATTCTAATTCCGAAGGTATTTATCCCTAAAAATTTACGAGAAATAATATCATAAGAGATAGTAATGCAAATATTTTCTTTGGGATGTTTCCATTGAAAATAAGTTTCATTTTCTTTTTTTGTACGTTCACTAAATACCCAACCATAGGTTTGGTATTCGATGTCTAAAAATTTAGCAGAATTAAACCAATGTCCCGGTTTATATTCTGTTTTGTTATTACAAATAGTTTGCGCTATAGTTTCTCCCATCATTCTTCCAGTATACCAAACGGCTTCAATATTTCTGCGTTGTCCAATGGCTTCTTGTTGTTCTGCACAATCTCCAATTGCATAAATATTAGAGATATTAGTTTCTAAAAAGCGATTTACTTTTATACCCCGTCCTAATTCAATTCCAGAGTTATTTAGAAAATCAACATTTGGACTAACCCCCGCCGTTAACCCCACTACATTACAGTAAATTTCCTCGCCAGTTTCTTCAATGATTACTGATTTTACATGTCCAAATTCATCAGATTTTATCTCTTTTAGATTTGTGTTTAATCTTAAATCTATATGATGCTCTTTGATATGATTATTAATCATTTCTGATTCTTGGGCTGGTAAAACACCATTCCAAAAACTCTTTTCACGAACCAAAAAAGTAACTGGAATTTTCCTACTTCTTAACATTTCTGCTAATTCAATTCCTATCAAACCGCCACCAACAATTACGGCTCTATTACAAACCTTATGGTCAGGAGCAAATTTTTCTAATGTTTCTAAATCTTGTTTGTGATACATTCCCATAACACCATTTAAATCTTGACCTGGCCAGCCAAATTTATTGGGTTTTGAACCGGTTGCTAAAATTAATTTATCAAAAGAAAGGGTTTCTCCATTTGAGAATTCAAGTTGGTTTTTATCTAAATTTACAGTATTGACGTATCCTTTTTTTAACGCTATGTTGTTTTTTTTCCAAAACCAGTTTTCATAAGGTTGGGTATGTTCAAACTCCATATGACCCATGTAAACATACATTAATGCAGTTCTCGAGAAAAAATATTTATTTTCCGAAGAAACAATGGTAATTTTTTTATCAGAATTTTTTCTGATGTGTCTGGCAGCTGTGACTCCAGAAATTCCATTTCCAATGATAACAATATGTTCCATAATTAATAGATTGTTGCTTTTATGTCGAAGCGAAAGTTAAGAACTTAAAGTGAGATAATAATTTAGAATAATTATAAATAAAAATCCTACCTAGTTTGTAAGTATATCGGTTTGTAAAAGACCTATGGTATAAATCTATATAAATATATAAAATGAAACAAAATTTTATAAGGGTATCATTTACAACAGCACTTTTTTTTGGGTTTCAATTATTTGCCCAAGATGATGTGGATTCAGAAAAGACTAATATTCAAACATATACTCCTTCCAAATTACTAAATAAGAGCGATTGGGATTTTAAAATATTTAATAATTTATATACCCAAACAAAGTTTGATGATCAGGGGCTTACTAAAACAGGAGTGAGACAAAACTTTTTTACCACTACATTAGAAACCTATACAGGAGTCTCAAAAAGTTCTAGATTAAATATTGGGATCATCTTAAATATAAAATCTAATACCTTTAATAAAAGTGCAACAAGTGTTTTTTCTTATGGGAATAATAAGATAGACTCTAGAAGTGGTTTGTCTACTATTGGGTTAAGTGCAAAATTTCAACCCTTTAAAAGGATTTCTAATTTCTCCGTTCAAAGTACGTTTTATATTTCCGTTTTTAAAGACACACCTGGTTTTTATTTAGATAAGAGAAGTTATGTTTTTGAAAATAGATTTTTTTACGATACCACTTTTGGTAATGAAAAATATCAATTTTTTGCTGAAGTAGATTTTATTTATAATTTTGGAGAAAAATCAGCAGATGCTGATGCAACTGAAAACTCTGGTGAACGTTTTGCAAATAATAGTCTAGGCTTGCCTTTTAGTGTGTTTTTAAGTTATTTTTTGTCAGATAATTTTACAGTGTATGTCAATACACAACATTATGAGTTATTTGATCTTGGAAATAACTTCACACAAAATTATACATTACTGGGTTTTGGAGGTAAATATCAATTAAATGACTCCTTGAATTTAGAAGTTTCTTATGGTAATTTTGTTAGAGGACGTGATAATGGTTTAGGGCAAACATTTAACTTAGGTTTAAGGTATTTATTAACAAAATAAAGTATTTTAGAAGTTTATTATGAAAAAACAAAGACTTCTTCTCTTGTTACTTCTCTTTTTACACATATCATGTAAAGGGCAAATAGAAAAAATAAACGGATTAAGTTTTGTAGCATCACAAGACAAAATTAATTCCATACATACAGATCCTGTAATAAAGATACAAAGTAATTATGTTGCATTAATGCCTTTTGGTTTTATGAAAGGTGTATCATCACCTAAAATAACATACAACAGTAACAGGCAGTGGTTTGGAGAAACGAAATTAGGCCTTATTCAGTACGCAAAAAAATTTCAGAAACACCAAATTAAGATTATGGTGAAACCACAAATTTGGGTCTGGCGTGGAGAATTTACTGGACTTATAGAAATGGATTCTGAAGAGAATTGGAAGGTTTTAGAAGAAGCCTATTCAGAATTTATCTTAACCTATGCCAAAGCTGCTGAAGAATTAAATGCAGATATTTTATGCGTTGGTACAGAATTAGAAAAATTTGTAGCGAAAAGACCAGATTATTGGTTGCAATTAATAAAAAATATAAAAAAGGTGTATAAAGGAAAGCTAACTTATGCCGCAAATTGGGACGAATTTAAACGTGTTCCTTTCTGGATGGAATTAGACTTTATAGGGATTGATGCATATTTTCCATTAAGCAACAAACAAACACCAACTGTGCAAGAATTTGAAAATGGATGGAAACCTCATAAAGAAGAAATATCTCGAATTCACAAAAAATTCAATATACCAGTCCTTTTTACGGAGTTTGGTTATAGAAGTGTAGATTTTACAGGGAAAAAACCTTGGGAATCTAACAGAGTAGTAGAACGTGTAAATTTACAGGCACAAGTAAACGGCATTCAAGCCATACATAATCAATTTTGGAAGGAAGATTGGTTTGCAGGCGGATTTATTTGGAAATGGTTTCACGATCACCAAGAAGTTGGAGGAGAGAAAAATAACAGATTTACACCTCAAAACAAACCAGCAGAAGCACTATTAAGAAAATTATATGCAAATTAGAAAGTTAATTTACCTGATTATTATTACCGCTTTTATTTCATGTTCAGAAGATAATGATATATCAGTACCCAGAAATTTAGAAGAGTATGTACAAGTAAATGCAGATAGAGAATCGGATAGTTTAATTGCATTTGCTGCAACTGCAAATGCTAGTACAAGTCTATCATATATTTTTTACTATCCAATTGAAGGAGCCACAGATATTAGATATTATGAAGCAGAAAGTGAAAATGTAGATGCAAATGATTTTTCAAAATATAGAAGGAAACTGTTAACTCAAGAAGATATTTTTGGAGGCAAACTTGAAAGGTTTATTCGTTCAAGTTCTGAAGAATCCTGGTGTATTATAACTTATTTAACAGATGGTAAATTCCATAAATCGAATCCAATTCGCCTTAAAAATGTAACAAATTCTACGGAATGGACAGATGAAGTTCTTATTGAATTTCCACAAATGTTAGAGCCCAAATTTACATGGACAGACGGAACTTACACAGATAGTAATCTTTACTTTCAAGTAATTTCTGAACAGGACGATTCGTTTGTTTCGGGGACTTATACCGAAGAGAAAACATTTCAATTTTATGATCTAAGCAACACAATTTTCAATATAAATGAAGGTGAAATACCAGAATTATTAGTAGATGAAGAATACACTTTTACGCTCATGGGAATTCGCGAAGATAATTGGGTGAATTTGATGATTCAAAAGTCTTTTGTACCCAGAAACTTAGAAGAATATATAAATGCAAACTCTTCAAGTAGTATAGAGGAAGCCATTGCTTTTGGAGCAAGTGCAAACGAAAATGATAACCTTTCTTATATCTACTATTACCCCATTGAAGGAGCAACTGAAATTAGATATTATGAAACAGAAAATACAGCTGTAGATCAGAATGATTTTACCAATTATAGAAGAGTTTTTTTATCCGACCAAGATGTTTTTGGAGGTAAATTAAAAAGATTTACGCGATCAAGTTCAGAAGAATCTTGGTGTATTATAACTTATATAACGGATGGTAAATTCCATAAATCGAGCCCAATTCATCTAAAAAACAGAACACAACCTACCGAATGGACAGAGGAAGTTACCATTGAATACCCACAATCTTTAATGCCAAAATTTTCCTGGGAAGATGGAATTTACCTAGATAATAATATCTATTTTCAAGTAATTTCTAAATCTGATAATTCTTTTCTGTCAGGAACTTTTACAAATGAAAAGGAATTTCAGTTTTATAATACCTCTAATGTAATTGCAGATATAAATACGACCTATCCAGAAGATTTGGTTTTGGATGACGAGTATAGGTTTACCATGATGGGAATTAGTATTGATAATTGGGTAAACTTGTTCATTCAAAAATCATTTACAGTAGAGTGAAATGAACTTCAAAAACCTTCTATTTATTTTTTTATTGTTCCTGTTTTCATCTTGTTTTGCCCAAGAAAAAATAGTTTTAAATATAAAAATTGAGGGACTTCAGAAAACAAAAATTGCTTATCTTAAAAAGCTTTTAGAAACCAAAAAAGGAAGCGTTTTAGATTCAATGCAATTAAAAGAAGATATGAGTATCTTAAAAAGGTTGCCAGGAATTAGTCATGCTTATTTTCGAGTGTTCTATGCTCATCATAATTTTTATGATGTTTTTATTGGTGTAGAAGAAAATAAAACAATAGTTCCCTCAATAAATTTTTGGACAACAACAAATAGGCAGTTTGCCTATAATGTAGGATTGTACGATTATAATTTTTTAGGTAGAAATATTGCCTTCGGCGGATTTTATCAACACAATGGATATGATTCTTATGGGATTAATTTTAGAGCGCCTACTCTATTTTCTAAAAGATGGGGGCTGGCATTGAACCATCAAAATTGGAAGAGTGAAGAACCACTTTATTTTAATGAGCTATCTGCGAATTATTTATACAACAATGTTTCTTTTGAAATTTTAGGATTGTTTCAAATCAATTTTAAAAATGAAATTAATTTTGGAATCAACTTATTTAGAGAAAAATATCAATATATATCTGGGGCGATGGGGCTTGATATTCCACAATTTTTAGATGTAGATAAAAAGCTATTAAAATTTATATACAAGTATGATACTTTAGAATACTACTATCAATACATAAGTGGTTTTAAAAGTATTTTTTATGGACAGTATGTAGTGTCAAATAATGCCTTTCAAGATCGCTTTGTTATTGCCTGGAACGATTTTTTCTATTACAAAAGACTGGGAGAAAAAGGGAATTGGGCAAATCGTTTACGTATAGGCGTATCCTCAAATGAAGATTCTCCTTTTGCCCCTTTTGCTTTGGACAATAATATTAACTTACGTGGAGTTGGTATTTTGGTAGATAGAGGAACTGGAAGTATTGTTTTGAATACTGAATACAGACACACCCTTTTTGAAAAAAGTTGGTTTATATTGCAGGGCAATACTTTTATAGATGCAGGAACTTGGAGAAATCCTGGAGGAGATTTAAGCGATTTTATAAATAGCAAAAATATAAAAGTATATTCTGGAATTGGTTTACGATTTATAAATAAGAAAATATTTAATGCAATTTTTAGAATTGATTATGGGTTTGGTCTCACCCAAGATTCTTCAAAAGGTTTTGTCTTTGGCATAGGTCAATATTTTTAGAAATGATTATTTCCATAAAAATGAAAATCTATTTCTTATTTAAAGGATACATTTCTTGTCCAATAAAGCTTTTTGGAAATTTTTCATCTCCTTCAAAACCTAATTCGATATCTCTTCCAGAATGTGGTATGTAGCTAGTTTTAAAAAGATAATCCCACAGACTTAGGGTCAACCCAAAATTAACACCATACTTTCTTTCCTCTGGTAATTCTTTAGAATGATGCCAAATGTGCATTTTAGGATTGTTTAAAATATATTTAAACCAACCATAATCCCAATTAATATTTGCGTGATTTAAATGTCCAATTGTAATGTTAAAGAAATGAACGATTGCAACATCTTTTGCAGCAAACCCACCAATAATTGCTAACGGGATGTATCGTAAAGAATTATAAACAACAGGTTCCATCCAATGATACCGTAGATGTGCAGCAAACCCCATTTGCTTTACTGAGTGATGTACTTTATGAAAATTCCATAAAAACTGGAATCTGTGCAGCAATCTGTGTGTGAGCCATTGGGTAAAATCGACCACAATAAAAAAAATGAAAATTCTCCAAAAATAAGGTAAATTATTAATTTCTAATAGTTGAAAACTAGAAATTGAGCCACCAAAAATTCCTAATAGATCATTAAAAATTAAGGCTACAGAATTCGACAAGGCTATCAGAATGATAAGGTTTAACAGAAAGAAATTAAAAAACATATAAAAGGTGTCTAACCAAAAATCTTTTCTAAAAACTGCTTGATCTTTTCGCCAAGGGAAAACCAACTCCAAGCCCCAAACAATAAGAGAAATAATAAGCAATCCATAGAAATAATTTTCCCAATTTAATTCCATTAAAACTGATTGTTTGATGTAGTTCCAATAATCGGAATAGGAGTTTTTTATAATCTCTATGTATTTTTTCAACTAATTTTATAAATGATTAGATAGTACTTACCCCTTAACAATATCCTCCCCCGTCATAGTGGAAAGTAGATTTTGAAATGAAAATATCTTCTCTTTCTAAAGCTTTTAAAGCCTCAGCTGTTTTGTCGCAAATTGCCAGTGGTTGGTTTTTTAATAATGTATGACCTTTTCCGTCATCAAAGAAATCTTCATCTCCATAATAAATCGCTGCTTTTCCTGTAAAAATACAAGGACCATCTTCTGGCATTGGATCTTTAATTGCTGCTACTTCAATCGATTCTATGTAAATTAATTCATCTGTAGGGTAATTCTTTGGGTCTAAAATTCTATACGGTTTTCTTGCTCTAATTTCAATAGTTCCAAAACCGGCATCTGTTAATGCTTTTACATAATCTGAAATTGATAAACTTCCGCTCAAACACAGAGCTCGCAGACGTTCGTCGTTCCGCAATTCATCATTCATTGGTTGTTCGCACGTAGGATCGCTCATAACCAGACGGCCATGAGGTTTTAAAACTCGGTACATTTCTTGAATGGCTTTTTTTAGATCATCAGACTTAAAAATATTGAATAAACAGTTTTGTGCAGCAACATCAATAGAGGCATCTTCAACAGGTAAATTCATCGCATCTCCTTTTCTTAAATCCACAAAATTAGATCGAAACCAGTCGTTTTGTTCTTCAGCAATTTTAAAGTTCTTACGAGAGGCTTCTAACATTTCGTCCACCACATCTAAGCCAATAACCCCTCCTTTGTTTCTATTAAAATACGCAAATTGCAATAACTCCATTCCACCACCAACGCCAACATATAACATTTTAGGATTGTTTGTTAAGTCACGAGCATGCACCGTAGAACCACAACCGTAGTTCATTTCTTGCATGATTCTTGGAATTTTTAATCCTGGTAATTCCCATACAGGATTTGTTGTACAACATAAACCAACATCTGGGGTTAATGCTGCTTCTTTGTATACATTATGCGTAGTTTCTAAATAACTCATATTTCTTTGATCAATTCTTTAAATAAAATTATCATTTTTGGTTCCGCTTTTCCAGCAATGGCAATAATTTCTTCAATATCTACAGGCTGTAAATTTTTTGGATCACATTCATCTGTCAATACAGAAATTGCGGCACAAGGAATGTTTAATTGCTTTGCAACAATAACTTCTGGAACTGTACTCATGCCCACTGCATCTGCTTCAAGAATTTGTAACATTCTGTATTCTGCTCTTGTTTCTAGTTGTGGACCAACAACACTTGCATACATTCCTTCGTGTAATTGTATGTCGTTTGCTTTTGCAATTGCTTTCAATTGCTTGTTTATTTTTTTTGAATAGGGTTCTAGCATGTCCGCAAAAATATTTCCAAAATCATTGGCACCTTTAAAAGCTAAGGGCGAACTACCTTGTAAATTTAAATGATCTTCCAGCAACATTAAATCTCCTTTTTTATAAGAAAGGTTGATGGCGCCTGATGCATTTGAAATTAACAAAGTTGAAATTCCTAAACCATGCATAGTTCTTATTCCGTAGGTTACTTCCCAAAGATTGTAGCCTTCATACAAATGAAAACGACCTGACATTAGTATAACTTTCTTTCCAGATAGTTCTCCATAGATTAATTTGCCAGAATGAAATTCAACGGTTGTTTGTGGGAAATTTGGTATGTCTGAATAGGGAATTTCTTTTTTGATATTGATTTCATCAACGAACTTTCCCAAACCTGTTCCTAAAACAATTCCTATTTGTGGATTTGAAATTCCGATAGATGTTAAAAAATTAACTGTTTCTTGTAATTGTTGTTTTTTCATATAAAGTTTTCAAATGCTGGATGATTTTCGATGTCTTCAATAACATCTACATCATTCAATTCTTCTAACAAATGTACGCTTACTTTTTGTAAATCTTTTAGCGTATCTTTTCTTACGGATGAAGTGCCCCAATTTTTATTTTTAAAAATAGTAGGGTGTACTATTTTCATGCCCAATAAATAATATCCACCATCTTCTGCGGGGCCAATTACCACTTCGTTGGTTTCTAATTTTTTAAAAGCAATATGAATATGGTCTGGAGTTAAATCGTATAAATCACTACCAATAATGATCACTTTTTCATACATAGCCTTGAAAGAATTTATGAATGCATTTTGCATTCGAATGCCTAAATCTTTACCCTCTTGTTGGTGTTTTTGATAGATTGATTCTTCCCAAATATCATTTTTACCAATTTTTTCAGAATAATAAACAGCTTTGTCATAAGGGGTATTTTGGGCAATTTCTTTTGTTTTAAGGAGTAGAAACTTATAAATCTCCAATGCAGTTTCGTTACCAACAGATTTTGCTAAACGAGTTTTAACCTTGCCTAATTCTGGGTTTTTAGTAAAAATCAGTAACAGGTTTTTACTCATAAATTTTCTTTCCTTTGAAGATATATTGTCACCATTCTTGTCTGTAAGGATGAGTTTTTTTCATTGTATACTTTTAAGCAACCACTCCCTGGCAGCTACTACCTGCACCAGCTGTGCAGCCATAGCAATGTTGATTTATAATAATATTTCTATTTTTTAATAGGTCTTCGTTGTACTCTGAAATGTGTTGTACTTTAGCGTTTACTTTTAAATTTAACATTTGGTTAAAATCACAGTCATACAACCAGCCGTCCCAACTTATAGAAATTGTATTGGTACACATTACATTTTTTACAGCATTGGGGTTATATGCATCAATTAAAGAATGCATATACTCTTCGTAATTTTCTGATGCGATTAAATAATCTAAAAATCGACTAATTGGTAGATTGGTAATTGCAAAAAGGTGGTGAAATTCGATGTTAAAATCGTCTTTCAATGCTTTTTTGAAATCATTTTCTAGTGCCATTTGATCTCCAGGCAAAAACGCTCCTGAGGGATTATAAACCAAATCTAATTTTAAATCAGATCCTTCAATTCCGTAACCAACATCATTTAGCATTTGTAATGCTTTTATAGATGTATCAAAAACACCATTACCACGTTGTTTATCTGTTTTTCCACGTGTCCAATGAGGCATAGAAGAAACTACATGAACATTGTGTTTCTTAAAGAATTCTGGTAAATCGTAAAATTTTTTGTTTGCTCTAATAATTGTTAAGTTAGAACGAACAATAAAATCTTTAATTCCTGCTTTGGATGCTTCTTCTACAAACCATCTAAAATTTGGATTCATTTCTGGTGCTCCTCCTGTTAAATCTAGTGTATGTGCCTGGGTTTTATGAATCACATCCAAACATTGTTGCATGGTTTCCATTGTCATAATTTCTCTGCGATCAGGCCCAGCATCTACATGGCAATGAGCGCAAACTTGGTTACACATGTACCCCAAATTTATTTGTAAAATCTCTAATTTATTTGGACGTAACGGAAATTGATGTGTTTCTTGTATCTTTTTGGCAAACGTAGGCAATTCTCCATTAGCAAAAATACCATTGGATAAAATTTCTAATTGGCGAGTTGTATTCGCTAGATCGTTATTTCTTGCTCGAAGAGATTTCTTCATTTTACATTTCCAGTTTATTAACCTTATTCATCATTTGGACTCCATGAACCAGTGTTGCACCACTTTTAATAGCAGCACCAACATGAATTGCTTCCATCATTTGTTCTTTTGTAATTCCACGTTGTAAGCCATCCTTTGTATATGCATCTATACAGTATGGACATTGTTCTGTATGAGCAACAGCCAATGCAATTAATGATTTTTCACGAGCAGTTAGAGCTCCTTCTTCAAAAACTTTCCCATAATAGTCAAAAAACTTGTTTCCAAGCTCTTCACTCCATTCTGTAATTTTTCCAAACTTTCTTAAATCTCCAGAATCATAATATGTTTTAGACATGAGCATTTTTTTAAATTAAAAGTGAAAGATAATCATTTATTTACTGTTTAAAGACCAGTCATATTCTAAATAAGAGATTTTTGCATTCGAATTTATTTCCATCTCTAAATATTTATTAAAGTAGTCAATCACTGAGCCATTTTTAGTGAAATCGTCTTTAAACCAATCGAAAATTGAAGAAATTTGTAGCTTCTTTTTTGAAACTTTATTTTTTGATGTATCATTTATAAAATCTTTCATCAATCTTGTTAATTCAGTTTCTATATTTTCTTCTGTAAAAGCAATATTTGCCAATTTTGGACAAGAAGCAGAAGCACAATTTACACCTACGTGAATCTTGGGGTCAAATAAGTTTTTACGTAAAATTTTGTGTTCAATATGATCTAGGGTATAGAGTTTTCCACCAACGTTTGCAAATGGAATTTTCCAAGCAGTTTTACCATTCTTTTTTATTTTGGTTATACTTTTTAGAGGGTAATTTTCTAAAATCAATTTAATGGTATATGCATTGTACGCGTTAATCCAGAAGGCTTTTTGTTTGTTTATAGACCAAGATTTGTCTGGCGAGGTTGATGCTAAATAGCGAATGTACATATCCAATTTAGCTTCGTCTTGCTTTAAACCTTTATAATTTACGTTCCCTTGATTGTCAACATGCTTCTGTAAAACATCATTAAACAATCCTGTTTGAGCATTTGTTGAAACAAAGAACACTAAAAAAACGATGCTAATAATTTTTCTCATTTGTATTTAATTTATGATTTTTTAGACGAAACCTTTTACAATTGATTACAAAAAATTAATCTAAAATTTCTTCACCAGGTTGTAGGTTGAATTTTTTTTGGAAGAGATATACAATTCCATATAGAATTGGCGTGTCTAAAGCAGCAACAATTACTTTAAATAAAAATCCGCTAATTAATAATGAAGTAAAAATATCCCAAGGTAAAACCCCAAAAGTACACAATAGAAATACCACAGTAAAAGTGTCTATAAATTGTGAAAAAAAGGTGGAAAAATTATTCCGCAACCACAAATGTTTTCCTTTGGTACGTTTTTTCCAGAAATGAAAAACTCTAATATCTATGAATTGTGCAAATAAATACGCCAACATAGAAGCGAAAACCGCTAAAGGGGATAAACCAAAAACTTGATGAAAGGTTTTATTATTGATTGGCGAATTGTCTATTGCTGGAGCAAAATCTGCTATTAAAATAATGATCATTGAAAAGAATGATGCAAATATTCCAGCAATAACAACTCGATTTGCTTTCTTTTTTCCATATATTTCAGAAAGAATGTCAGTTATTAAAAAAGTAATTGGGTATGGAAGTATTCCTACAGAAATTTCAAATCTATATAAGCCAAATGGTTCCCAGTAAAAGAACTTTTGAAAAATTAAGTTTGATGCCACTAAGGATGAAATAAACAAAGCCGCTAAAATTAAATAGATATTTTGGGCAATAATTTTGTTTTTAGTTGTCATAAAACGAAGTTAATAATTTTTACGATTGATGGCAAACAAGTTGACCCCTGATTGCAGAGACATTCTATTTTACTGCTACCATATAGGTATTATTATCAGAGAGAATTACAAAGTAATTTCTAATTAAGATTAGATTTATATAGTTTTAAAAAAAGTAAAATTCGCAGTGTTAGATGAAAAAAAGATATCGAGAAAAGCAGAAATTTGCTTCCAATAAAAATGATTATTTTTACAAACGATAATAAGAATAATTACATCAAATAATTAAACAAAAATAAATGAAAGCATATATTTTTCCAGGTCAAGGGGCTCAATTTTCTGGAATGGGATTAGATTTATACGAAAAGTCTGCCTTGGCGCAAGAATATTTTGAAAAAGCGAATGATATTTTAGGTTTCTCAATTACAGACATTATGTTTGAAGGAACTGCAGAAGAACTGAAACAAACAAGAGTTACCCAACCTGCAATATTTTTACACTCCGTTATTATGGCAAAAGTATTAGGGGATGATTTTAAACCAGAAATGGTTGCAGGGCATTCTTTAGGAGAATTATCTGCTTTGGTTGCCAATGGAGTTTTATCTTTTGAAGACGGATTAACATTGGTTTCTAAACGCGCTTTGGCCATGCAAAAAGCCTGTGAAATTTCTCCATCTACTATGGCTGCCGTTTTGGGGTTAGACGATAAAATAGTGGAAGATACCTGTGCAGAAATAAACGGGGTAGTAGTTGCTGCAAATTACAATTGCCCGGGTCAATTAGTAATTTCTGGAGAAATTTCTGCCGTTGAAAAAGCCTGTGAAGTTTTAACAGAAAAAGGAGCAAGAAGAGCTTTGTTATTACCCGTTGGTGGGGCATTTCATTCACCAATGATGGAGCCTGCACGTGAAGAATTAGCTGCAGCAATAGAAGCAACTGAATTTAGAGAGCCTTCCTGTGCAGTGTATCAAAATGTAACGGCAAGTGCTGTTACAGATCCAGAAGAGATTAAGAAAAATCTAATGATTCAACTCACTGCACCCGTAAAATGGACCCAATCCATACAAGCAATGATTGCTGATGGTGGATCTGAATTTATTGAAGTTGGACCCGGGAAAGTATTACAAGGGTTAATGAGAAAAATAGATAGAACTGTTACTGCAAGCGGGGCAGAAGTATAATATTGGGAAGTAAACAAAAAAAATCCAGCTAAATTTAGCTGGATTTTTGTGTATTATAATCTTAATTTTGTTGTTGTTGCCATTTCCAAGCAGATTCTAATGCTTCCTCTAAAGTATTCTCTGATTTCCATTTTAGTTCTTTATTTGCAATTGAAGTGTCTGCATAGGCAGCAGTTATATCCCCCTCTCTTCTATCAACAATTTTGTAGTTTAATGGTTTTCCTGAGGCTTTTTCAAAAGCCTTTATTACTTGCAAAACAGAAGTTCCTGTCCCTGTACCAACATTAAAAAACTCAAAAGCTTCTTTGTTATTTTTATTGATCAGTCGTTGTAAAGCCGCGATATGAGCTTTTGCCAAATCCACTACGTGAACATAGTCTCGGATTGCTGTTCCGTCAGTTGTTGGATAATCATTTCCAAAAACAGCTAATTCTTTTCTAATACCTGCTGCAGTTTGAGTAACAAAAGGAATTAGGTTTTGAGGAACTCCTAGAGGTAATTCTCCAATTTTAACCGATGAATGTGCTCCAATAGGATTAAAATAACGCAAAGCAATGGCATTTAAATGATGAGATTTACAGCTTTCTTGTATTATTTCCTCACCGATTTGTTTTGTGTTTCCATAGGTAGATGCTGCTTTTTTAACAGTAGCATTCTCAGTAATTGGCAATATATCAGCTTGCCCATAAACCGTACAAGAGGAGGAGAAAATAAAATTGTCTAATTTTCTATCTCTCATTTCTTGCAATAGGTATACTAATGTATTTACATTATTTTCATAATAGTCTAAGGGTTTTTGCATGCTTTCTCCTACGGCTTTAAAAGCTGCGAAATGAATAATTCCATCAACTGTATTAGTTTCGAAGAAGTTTTTTACATCACTTTTAATTCTTAAATCGATTTGATGAAAATCTGGTTTTATTCCAGTAATTTCTGCTATTTTGTCTAAAACAGAGATTCTGGTATTTGATAAGTTATCAATAATTGTGACCTTGAAACCTTCGTTTTGTAGCTCAACAACTGTATGAGATCCAATATAGCCTAATCCGCCAGTTACTAGAATGTTTTTCATTTTATAGATATGATCTAAGCCTTGGTTTCCCAAGAGTTTTACTTTATTTATTTAAGAATTCTAAAACTGAATTGCTTATGTGCTTTAATTGTTCGGTATCCAGTTCTGTTTGCATTGGTAAAGAAATAACGGTAGCGCATAACTTCTCGGTTACTGGAAAATCTCCTTCTTTATATCTAGGGTCAGTATATGCTTCTTGTAAATGCAGCGGAATTGGGTAATAAATCATTGCGGGAACTTCTTTTTCTAACAAGAAATTTCTTAGTTCTTCTCTATCAACACCTTTAAGTTGAAGTGTGTATTGGTGAAAAACATGGTTGGAAAACGAAACTCTTGCTGGAGTTTTTATTTTGGAATGATTTGCAAATGCGGTGTCGTAATAATTTGCTGCTTTGTTTCTTTCTTTAGAATAGGTATCCAATTCGCGTAACTTAATTCTTAAAATGGCAGCTTGTATAGAGTCTAAACGAGAATTTACACCTACTTTATCATGAATATATTGTCTAGATTGTCCGTGGTTGGCAATTTGTCTTAGTTTAACGGCTATTTCATCATCATTGGTAAAGATAGCTCCACCATCTCCATAGCATCCTAAATTTTTAGACGGGAAGAAAGATGTACAACCAATGGTACCAATGGTACCTACTTTTTGTTGGCTTCCGTCTTTAAAGGTATAATCGCAACCAATGGCTTGCGCTGTATCTTCTATAACATATAAATTATGCTTCTTAGCAACCTCCATAATAGCCTCCATATTAGCAGCTTGACCAAATAAATGAACAGGAACTATTGCTTTTGTTTTTGGTGTAATTGCTTTTTCAATCGCTTCAACGTTAATGTCAAAAGTATCTGGATATACATCAACTAAGACTGGTTTCAGTTTTAATAATGCAATAACTTCTGCAGTTGCTACATAGGTAAAGTCTGCGGTAATTACTTCATCGTCTGGTTGTAAATCTAAAGCCATCATTGCAACTTGTAAGGCATCTGTACCATTTGCACAGGGAATTACATGTTTTACATCTAAGTAGGTTTCTAATTCTTTTTGAAAATTTTTAACTTCTGGTCCGTTAATGTATTGTGTAGATCTTATCACCTCCAATACGGCAGAATCTATCTCTTCTTGTATTTTTTTGTATTGACTTTTGAGGTCAACCATTTGAATTTTCTTCATAAAAATCGGAATTTGTATACATCACAAAAATACAATATAATTCTTTTATCTTTGAGAAATTTTCTAAATAGATTTACATGCAAATAATTAAAAAACTACTAAAAATACTTCTTTTGCTTCTTGTTTTATTGAGCATAGGGGGGTGGTTGTATAGTAAAACTTTTTATCCAACATACAAAGGAGAATTAGAATTGGCAAATCTTACAGAAGAGGTGTTTGTGTATTATGATGATATAGGTGTGCCTCATATAAATGCACAAAATCAAAAAGATGCTTATACTGCTTTAGGCTACGTTCATGCGCAAGACAGGTTGTGGCAAATGGAATTGTTGAGAAGAATTTCTGCGGGAAGATTGTCAGAATTATTTGGAAAAGAACTAGTAAAAACCGATATATTTTTTTCCGGTTTAGGCATTGAAGAAGCTTCAGCAAAAACAATTATGAACCTCGATACAGACTCTAAAGCTTATCAATTTACAGAAGCATATTTAGATGGAATAAATCAATTTATAGAAAACGGAACGATGCCTTTAGAGTTTAAACTGGTTGGGGTTACCAAGGAAAAGTATACAATAAAAGATGTATATAATGTTTTTGGTTATATGGCTTTTAGCTTCGCAATTGCTCACAAAACAGATCCTTTTCTAACTGAAGTTAAAGAAAAATTAGGTAGCGATTACCTTCAAGAATTGGTGGGGTCAGAGTTTAAAAACTTAACTTTTATAAAGAATCAAAAAAATAAAGAAATCAAAGCTAATTTTACAAGTGCAATGAATGAATTAATGGAGCATCTTCCAGTTTCTCCATTTATAGGAAGTAATTCTTGGGTACTAGGTCCAGAAAAAACCAAAAACGGGAAAGTGATTTTTGCAAACGATCCTCATATAATGTTTGCGCAGCCCTCAGTTTGGTATCAATCTCATATTACAACACCCGATTATGAAATGTATGGTTTTAATTTAGCCTTGACTCCATTTCCACTTTTAGGGCATAATAGAGAGTATGCCTATGGATTGACAATGTTTGAAAATGATGATGTAGATTTTTATTATGAAGAAAATAATCCTGAAAATGAGATGGAATATAAAACTCCAAAAGGGTATTTAAAATATTCTTTAATTGATAAACGTATAAAAATTAAAAAAGAAAAAGATTCCGTTTATAAAATTAAAGTGAGTAAGCATGGGCCGGTTATGAATGGTTTAATTGATCATCTTAAAGCGGAAAGACCAATTGCAATGCAGTGGATTTATACCCATTTAAAAAATCAATTATTAGAAGTTGGTTATGAAATGTCTCATGCAAAATCATTATCCGAATTTAAAGAAGGTGCCAGTAAACTTCATGCTCCAGGATTGAATATTATGTATGGGGATGCCAAAGATAATATTGCTTGGTTTGCTTCTGCAAAGTTATATAGATATAGAGATTCTTTATATACAAAAACATTTTTAGATGGCGCATCTGGGAAAGATGAAATTGTAGCGTATCTAGATTTTGAAGAAAACCCACAAGCTATTAATCCAAGTTGGAATTATGTATATTCTGCAAATAATCAACCAGATTCTATTGCAGGTATATTGTACCCTGGTTATTATTTATCAGAAAACAGAGCGAGAAGAATTGTAGATTTATTAGCGCCCAAAAACAATTGGACTAAAGAAGATGTTGCGAAAATGTTATACGATGTTTTATCTCCAACAGCACCAGAAGTTATTGAGGATTTTATGTTATCTCTAGGCAATTCTAATTTTTCAGCTTCAGAAAAAACAGCACTTAATATTTTAAAGAACTGGAATGGATTTTATGGGAAAGAGGAAGTTGCTCCAGTAATTTATAATCGTTTTGTATATGAATTTCAAAAGAACACCTTTGCAGACGAAATGGGGGTTTCTTTTCATCAATTTGCAAATACACCTCTCATAGAAAAAGTATTACCAGTGCAAGCAAAAAGAGAAAACTCTGTTTGGTGGGATGACATTTCTACCGAAGACATTATTGAAACGAAAAAGGATATTATTTCCAAATCATTTACAAACACAATTTATTTTTTAAAAAATCAGTTAGGCGAAAATGTAGAAAATTGGACATGGAATAGAGTTGCTTCTGTAGAATACGAACATGCAATTGGCAAAGCTGGTCTGGTTTTTAGAAAATTGTTTAATGTTGGGCCTTTTAAAACTATTGGAGGAGATCAAGTAATTAACAACCAAATTTTTGATATTGATTCTACAGGAATTTATAAAATAAAAGCTGGCCCTTCTACGCGAAGAGTGGTAGATTTTTCAGATGTAGAAAATAGCTTAGCAATTTTACCAACGGGACAATCTGGAAATGTTTTTAGCCCCTATTATAAAGATCAAGCGCAACAATATTTAGAGGGTGCGTTTGTGAAAATGATTATAAATCAGGGTCAAATTATTAAAACTGAAAATGTGTTGCTGTTAAAGCCGAAAAAATAAACTTTGCGGCTTCTAGTAAGGTTCTTTTTTAATATTATTGATTAAAAGGAAGCTGCTTTTAGATCATATCTCTTTATACACCTCTTCAAAAGGGATTCTAAACCGTTGTCCATAGATTCCTTTTTCAGTTCTAATACCGCAAGAAACGATCATGTTTATTTCTGCTCCAATAGGAAGGCCTAGTAACCTTTTTACTCGCCAAGTATCAGATCCTTCCATTGGGCACGTGTCATAACCCTCTGCCGCCATCGAAAGCATAAAGTTTTCAGCGGCTAATGCACAAGTTTTATGAGCAACAATTCGCATATCACTTTTTCTAACCTCTCTATAAATTGGACGAAATAGTCCTGTAATTAAAATTATTAGATATTTTAAAAGACCTAAAATACCTAAAAAGTCTGCATAGGCAAAAGGAATAATTTTCCCATAATAGCTTCTTGCTACTTTTTCTCTGCTAGATTGTTCAGATTTTGGGTTGTCTTTTCCAAAAGTAGTATCAATAAACCCTAAATTAGATTTGGCTCTTTTTTTCCATAAATCTTTTCTGGTAACAAAAACAACCAGTTGCTGAGCTGTTCTTGCTGCATTTTGATGGAAGCACATAGGTGAGATTTTATCAATAATATCTTTGGAGGTAATATGATGAAATTCCCATAACTCAAGGTTACTGCTGTTTGGAGCTAATGAGGCTTTTTCTATACATTGCTTTACAATATTTTTATCAATAGATTTTTCTGCATCGTAAATTCTTACAGAACGCCTGAAATTAATTGCCTCTGAAACTGTTCTTTGTTTTGACATGAATATGTTTATGAAATTTTTTGTAATTTTTTATGCATCACCCAAAACCATAAGGGAGGTATGAGCGAGAGCAACATCATGCCTGGATACCCTGTTGGCATTTGCGGACTTTCGGGGAAAGATTTTAATAATTGATAATGCTTGCTTCCGTTATAGTGATGGTCTGAATGACGCGATAAATTAAACAATAAGACTTGCCCAACTCGATGGTCCGAATTCCAAGAATGATTTCTTTTTACACGTTCATAACGTCCGTGTTTATTTTGTTTTCTTACTAAACCATAATGTTCTATATAATTTACGGTTTCTAACAATACTATACCGGAAATTGCAGCAATAATATATGCTGTCAATACAAATTTTCCAAAGATAAAATAGATTGTAGACAAAAGAAAAATATTGCAAAAAGTATAAATTATCATCCTGTTCTGTTGATGAAACCAATATCTATTTAGCGCTCTCATTCTTTTATTTTCTAATTTCCAGGCTTGAAAATAACTAGAAAAATGAGAGCGAATCCAAAAAGTAAATATCCATTCATTTTTTCTTGCTGTAGCGGCATCATTTGGAGTGGCTACATTAAAATGATGACCTCCATTATGATACGGTAAAAAGTGAGTATTTAAAGAAGTTAGTAATAAAATTTCGCCAATAAATTCATCAGCTCTATTATTTCTATGACCCAATTCGTGCCCAACATTTATACCAATAATTCCACACATAATTCCCATTGAAAAAATACGTCCAGCAATTTCTGAAGTAGTTAAATTTGGTTCTTGAATTGCATGAAAAAAGAAGATTAAGAATCCAATTTGAATTGGCAATGTTGCATATAAAAGATAGGTGTACACTCTATTTTCTTTTTCGATTTTTTCCTGTTCTTTAGAAAAATTTTCTTTGTTGGGTTGTATAAAAAATTCTAATAATGGAACAAATCCAAAGAAAACAATTGCGGGCATACATGTGAGCCAACCTTTATTTGTAAATGAGATGTAAACGACAATCGGTAAAATTAATATTGAAAAATATTTAAATGCTTTCATTAAAGAGAAATATTTTTTAAATATAATAATTACTTGCAAGCGTTCCAAATTACATCATTTGGTGTTGGAGCTGTAATAGAAATATTTTCTTTTGAAACAGGGTGTATAAACTCAATTTTTCTTGCATGTAAACTAATGCTTCCATCTTTATTACTTCTGTTAAAACCATATTTTAAATCACCTTTAATAGGGCTTCCAATGTAAGATAATTGAGTTCTAATTTGATGATGTCTACCTGTTTCTAGATTAATTTCTAATAAGAAATAATTATTTAGTTTTTTTATTATTTTATAATGAAGTATGGCTTTTTTACTTCCATCAGTTTCTTTTTTGTAGACAAACGATTTGTTTTTCTTGGTGTCTTTTTTTAAAAAATTAAGCAATGTGTTTTTTTCTTTTTTTGGAGCTTTTTTTACAATTGCCCAATAGGTTTTATTTATATTTTTTTCACGCAGTATTTTGTTTAAACGCTCTAAAGCTTTAGAAGTTCTTGCAAAAATTACAACTCCAGAAGTTGGTCTGTCTAATCGATGCACGGTTCCAATAAAAACATTTCCAGGTTTGTTGTATTTATCTTTTATATATTCTTTTACAACATCGCTTAAGGGCTTGTCACCTGTTTTATCACCTTGGGTAATGTCACCCGCTTTTTTATTGATAGCAATGATGTGATTATCTTCAAATAATACTTCTAAATTTTCTTTAGTAGAATGCATGAATGATTATTTAAAATCTTTGGCAACATCTTGGTTAACACCGTCGATGAAATCTAAAAACTCTTTACGCCCAAGTCCACTAGAAGCAGAGGTTAAAAAGGTCATTGGTAAGGTTTCCCAAGAATTTAATAATTTCTTTTTATAGGAAGTGATTTGCTTATTTAATTTAGAGCTTCCTAATTTGTCTGCTTTGGTGAAAACTAGGCAAAATGGAATTTGGTTTTCGCCTAAAAATTGCATAAATTCTAGATCTATTTTTTGAGGGTCATGTCTAGAATCAATTAAAACAAAGGTACAAACTAGTTGTTCTCTTTCTTTAAAATAGTTTTCAATAAAATATTGAAAAATGGTTCTTTTCTTTTTAGAAATTTGCGCATAACCATAGCCGGGTAAATCTACTAAAAACCATTCGTCATTTATTTTGAAATGATTTATAAGTTGAGTTTTTCCTGGTTTTCCTGAAGTTTTAGCCAAATCCTTTCGCTCCATTAACATGTTTATCAATGAAGATTTACCAACATTAGAACGGCCAATAAACGCATATTCTGGAATTCTATCTTTTGGTGCTTTTGTAACATTGCTGTTACTCATTATAAACTTGGCAGCTTTAATTTTCATTTTAATAAATTCAATTTTTCTGAAACATCTTTTTTAAAAGAATTATGTGTTTCTAGAATCAAACCAGTTGTGAAGAATTTTATTAAATTCTTCTGGTTTTTCCATCATTGCTGCATGGCCGCATTTATCAAGCCAAAAAAGTTTTGAATTTGGCAATAGTTTGTGAAAATCTATAGCAACCTCAGGAGGAGTAACAGTGTCTTGTTTTCCCCAAATTAGGCAAGTTGGTTGCTTTATATTTGGAATATCTTTTGCCATGTTGTGTCTAATAGCACTTTTTGCTATGGACAGGGTTCTAATAACGGCATTTCTATCATTTACAATTTTAAAAACATCATCAACTAATTCTTTTGTGGCAATTTCAGGATTGTAAAAAACAGCTTTGGTTTTTTCTTCAATGTATTCATAGTTTCCTCTTTTTGGGAAACTATCTCCCATTGCCTTTTCGTATAAGCCTGAGCTTCCAGTTAAGACTAAGGCATCCACTTTTTCTGGGTAATGTTTTGTAAAATATAGACCGATATGACCACCCAACGAATTTCCGAGGAGAATTACTTTTTCAAGCTCTTTGTATTCAATAAAATCATACAAAAATGTAGCCATATTTTTAACATTGGTTTTTAACAAAGGGAGGGTGTATAAAGGTAGTTCAGGAATTAAAACTTTATAGCTATTGTTGGAAAAGTAATTAAAGGTAGCGTCAAAATTGCTTAAAGCCCCCATTAATCCGTGTAAAAAAATAATTGAAGGACCTTCTCCAGCTTCTGCGTATTTATATTTGCCTTCTGTTTTTAACTTGTTGGTCATTGATTTTTATTGATTTCACTATAACGCAAATGTAATTCTTTTTTATAACATAGAATTTATTTTTATAAACAACAGTTAGCTGCTTTTTTTGAAGCTAAAAGCTTTTTTAAACTCCTTAATTTATTTTTTTATTAACAAAGTGGTAAAAAGTGGTAAAAAGTGGTAAAATTTACATATTTTTGAGATTCATAAAAGCGTTTTTGGTAATTGATACATCTAATTGGTACATACGAGTGTAGGGCAGATAATAAAGGAAGGTTGATGTTTTCCTCTGCTTTTAAGAAGCAATTATCTAGTGTATTAGAAGAGGGTTTTGTTTTAAAAAGAGGGGTTTTTCAATCTTGTTTAGAGTTGTACCCAATGGGTGAATGGAACTTAATGATGGAGAAAATTAACAAGCTAAATAGGTTTGTAAAAAAGAACAACGATTTTATTAGAAGGTTTACAGCCGGTGTAAAAATAGTGGAATTAGATGCTTCTGGTAGAATTTTAATTCCTAGAGATTTATGTGATTTTGCAGGAATACAAAAACAAGTTGTTTTGTCTTCTGCTGTCAATATTATTGAGATTTGGGATAAAGATACCTACGAAAAAGCTATTGATGATGCAGCTCTGGATTTTGCGGATTTGGCAGAGGAGGTAATGGGAAATACAGATGTAGATGAAGTATCATAAGCCTGTTTTATTAGATAAAAGTATAGATGCTCTAGAAATTAAGGAAGATGGTGTTTATGTAGATGTAACTTTTGGGGGCGGAGGTCATTCAAAAGAAATATTGAAAAGATTGGGTGAGAAAGGGAAATTATTTGCCTTCGATCAAGATCCAGATGCATTAGAGAATATAATTGATGATGAACGTTTTGTTTTGATTCCTGAAAATTTCAGATTTATCTCTAGATTTTTAAGATTTTATAAAATAAAAAAAGTAGATGGAGTTTTAGCAGACTTAGGGGTTTCATCACATCAATTTGATGAGGCTAATAGGGGTTTTTCTATAAGGTTTGATGGAGATTTGGATATGAGGATGAATCAGAAATCTAAATGGTCTGCAAAAGAAATTGTTAATAATTATTCTGAAGAAAAGTTAGCTGAAATATTGTTTTTATATGGAGAGTTAAGAAACTCAAGAAATATTGCAAAAACGATTGTAGAAGCGAGAGTAAATGAAAAAATTGAAACAAGCTTTCAATTAAGGAAAGTTTTGCAAAAGTATTTGCCTAAAGCGAGAGAGCATAAAATATTGGCTCAAATATTTCAAGCAATTAGAATTGAAGTAAATGAAGAATTGGATGTTTTAAGGGAGTTTTTAGAGCAGATGCCAAATTTGTTAAAAGAAGAAGGAAGATTAAGTATTATCTCCTATCATTCTCTAGAAGATAGATTGGTAAAAAGATTTATAAGAACAGGATTATTTAGTGGCGAGCCTGAGAAAGATTTTTTTGGAAATACAAATGAACCGTTTCAGAAAGTTGGAAAGTTAATAATACCTACCCCTGAAGAAATTAAACTTAACAATAGGGCTCGCAGTGCTAAATTAAGGGTTGGGAAATTGAAGTTGCCAAAGGGCTAAAGTTTGGGTTTATAATTAAGATATGTCTAAAGTAAAAAAAGGTGTTTACGATTTTTTAAGAGGAAGTTTCCTTACGGATGAATCTGCCTTTAAAAACTGGAAAATTATAATTTTTATTGTTGCATTGTTATTAATTATGATTTCTAGTGGGCATCGTGCCGAAAGGAAAGTATATAAAATATCAGAATTGAATAAAAAGAAAAGAGAATTAAGAGCAAAGTCTTTAGATATTGAAACAATATTGACTAGGATGGAAATGGAGTCAAGTATCAGAGAGGCAGTGAAATTTAGGGGATTAAAACCTTCTAAAATTCCACCAAAAAAAATAAAAGTAACTTATAAAGATTAATCAAATTGGCAACTAACAAGAAAAGCATACTCACAAAATTCTACATTGTAGCTGCTTTTTTGTTGCTTTTTTTATTCGCTGTAATTATTAGGGTTGTAAATATTCAATACACCCAAGGGGAAAAATACAGAAAACTTTCTACAGAGCTTACAGTAAGACAAGATGTAATTTATGCAAACAAAGGAAATGTGTATGCCTCGGATGGGAATTTGCTTGCAACATCAATGTCAAAGTTTACCATTAGAATGGATGTTGTAGCGGTAGATAGTAAAACCTTCGAAAAAAATATAGTTGGCCTTTCAAAAGAACTCTCTGGGATGTTTGGTAAACCATCAAGCTATTATCAAAGAAAATTAAGAAAAGCAAAGAAGAGAAAAAATAGGTATTTGTTAATTGCTAGAAATGTAGGTTATAATGATTATCTTAAAATGAGGCAGTTTCCAATCTTTAATAAAGGAGTTTATAAAGGAGGTTTTATTGCAGAACAAAAAACAGTCCGTGCACACCCAATTGGTAAAATTGCAGAACGTACAATTGGCTATGATGATTTTAGAGGAGAAGCAGGAATAGAGGGTGCTTTTGCAGAACACATGCAGGGCGAAAATGGACTGCGTTGGAAACAGAAAATTGCAAAAGGACAATGGAAACCAATTTCTGATGTCAATGAAAAAGAGCCAATAGACGGTCATGACGTAATTACGACACTAGATGTAAACATTCAAGATATCACACATCATGCATTGTTGAGGCAACTAGAATACTTTGAAGCAGATCATGGTTGTGCAGTGGTCATGGAAACAGCAACTGGAGAAATTAAGGCAATTTCTAATTTAGGAAGAACTTCTAAAGGCAGGTATTATGAAAAAAGAAATTACGCAGTTTGGGAAAGCCATGAGCCAGGTTCCACTTTTAAATTAGCAAGTTTAATGGCTGCTTTGGATGATAAAGTAATAGATACATCTACCCTTGTTGATACTGGAAAGGGAAAGATATTTATTCATAACAGAAAAGTAGAAGATTCTAAACGTGGAGGTTATGGTAAAATTTCTGCGGCGAGAGTTTTTGAGGTTTCTTCTAATGTTGGAATTGTAAAACTAATCAGAAAACATTATGATGATAATCCTCAAAAATTTATAGATAAACTAGAGAAATATGGCATTACAAAACCAATTGGGTTTTCCATTAAAGGAGAAGGTAAGCCAGTAGTTCCAAAACCAACAGATAAAAAGTGGAATAAGATTTCTCTAGAATGGATGTCATGGGGGTATGGAGTTTCGGTTACTGCAATGCAAACCTTAATGTTTTATAATGCGGTTGCCAATGATGGTATAATGGTAAAGCCAAGGTTTGTAAAAGAATTAAGAAGGCAAGATAGATTAGAAAAAGAATTTAAAACAGAAATTGTAAATACTAAAATTGCTTCTGAGGAAACCCTTAAAAAGATTAGAAAAGTAATGGAAAATGTAGTGATTAAGGGTACTGCAAGTAATATTTACTCTCCTAATTTTTCTATGGCGGGTAAGACAGGAACTGCTAAAAAATATATATCAAGAACAATAAATGACAAAGGAGAAATGATTGCTGGTCATTATTCTAATAAGCATTATGTAGCTTCTTTTGCAGGTTTTTTTCCTGCGGATACACCAAAGTACTCCTGTATTGTTGTAATTCATAATCCAAAAAAAGAAAAAGGATATTATGGAGCCACAGTTGCGGCTCCAGTATTTAAAGAAATCGCTCAAAAAATTTATACTACAACACCTGTAGATAACCAAATGGTAGCGGATAAAACAGGGTTTGATTTAATTGATAAACACTATTTAAAATACAATAGTCATCTGAGTAAAAACTATTCAGAAGTTCCTAATGTAGAAGGAATGTCTGGGATGGATGCTATTTCATTACTAGAAAATATTGGGTTAAAAGTACATGTTAAGGGAGTTGGTAAAGTAGAAACTCAATCCATTAAAAAAGGTAAAAAATTAATAAAAGGGTCAACTATTATTTTAACACTTTCATAAGCTGAAAAATTTAAAAGACATATTGTATAAGGTTTCCGTAAATGCAGTTTTTGGCAATACAAATATTGATATAAAGGACCTCATTTTCGATTCGAGAAAAGTTCACAAAAACACCCTTTTTATAGCTCAAAAAGGGGTCTCTGTTGATGGGCATCTATATATAGATAAGGCAATTTCTTTAGGAGCTATTGCAATTATCTGCGAAGACCTTCCTTCTAATAAAAAAACAGGAATTACCTATGTGCAAGTCGAAAACTCAAATGTTGCATTGGCAATTTTAGCATCTAACTTTTATGAAAATCCATCATCAAAATTAGAACTAATTGGTATAACAGGAACGAATGGAAAAACAACAGTTGCATCACTATTATACCAATTATTTAAAAAAGCTGGTTATAAAGTTGGTTTACTCTCTACTGTAAAAATTTTAGTAGGTGGAGAAGAATTCAAAGCAACCCATACAACACCAGATTCTGTAACTATAAATTATTATTTAGATAAAATGATTAACGCTGGAGTTGATTATTGTTTTATGGAAGTGAGTTCTCATGGAATTCATCAAAAAAGAATAGAAGGATTAACCTTTGCAGGAGGAGTTTTTACAAACCTTACTCATGATCATTTAGACTACCATGAAACATTTGCAGAATATAGAAATGTAAAAAAAGTATTTTTTGATTCCTTGTCGAAATCAGCTTTTGCTCTGGTAAATATAGACGATAAGAATGCAAGCTTTATGATGCAAAATTCAAAAGCAAAACAAAAAACCTATACTTTAAAAACATTAGGAGATTTTAAAGCGAAAATTTTAGAAAAGCAATTCTCTGGAACATTATTAACAATTAATAATACGGAGGTTTGGACAAAACTCATTGGAGAATTTAATGTTTACAATTTATTAGCAATAGTTGGAGTGGCTAAATTGTTAGGGTTAGAGATGCTAGAAATTCTAAAGATTGTCAGTGAGTTAGAAAGTGTTTCTGGTCGTTTTCAATATACAATTTCAAAAGATGGAGTCACGGCTATTGTAGATTACGCACACACACCTGATGCCTTAAAAAATGTACTAGAAACTATAAATAATATAAGAACTGGTAGTGAAAAAGTAATTACAGTTGTGGGTTGTGGAGGAGATAGAGATAAGTCTAAAAGACCAAAAATGGCTCACATTGCCTCACAATTAAGTGACCAAGTAATTTTTACATCAGACAATCCAAGAACGGAAAATGCACAAAGCATTTTAGATGAAATGGAAGTTGGTGTGTCTTTAGAGAATTATAAAAAAACTTTAACGATTATAGATAGAAAGCAAGCAATTAAAACCGCTTCTAAATTTTCTGAAACCGGAGACATCATATTAATTGCAGGAAAAGGACACGAAAATTATCAAGAAATTAATGGGGAACGATTTCATTTTGATGATTTAGAGGTCGTTATCGAATGTTTTAACCAATTAAAAAAGAGCCCATAATGCTGTATTACTTATTCGAGTTTTTAGAAAGTCAATTTAGTCTACCAGGAGCTGGCTTGTTTCAGTTTATTACATTTAGAGCAGCAGTGGCATTTATTTTGTCTTTGTTGATTTCATCTATTTATGGAAAAAGAATTATTAATTTTTTAAGAAATAAACAAGTTGGAGAAACCATAAGAGATTTAGGCTTAGAGGGGCAAAAACTAAAAACTGGAACTCCAACAATGGGTGGAATTATCATTATTCTAGCTACTTTAATTCCTGTTTTTTTATTGGCGAAACTAGATAATATCTATGTAATTATTTTGATAATTACAACTTTATGGATGGGGTTAATTGGTTTTATTGATGATTATATTAAAGTTTTTAAAAGAGATAAAGGCGGTTTAAAGGGGAAGTTTAAAGTTCTAGGGCAAGTTGGTTTAGGTGTCATTGTAGGTTCCATGCTTTATTTTAATGCAGATGTTGTTATGAAAGAGAAACTACCAGACCACCAACAAGTTGTTCAAGAAAATGGTAGAAGGATTATTTTTGGCGATGCGCATAAATCTACAAAAACAACAGTACCATTCTTAAAAAACAACGAATTAGATTATTCTAAAGCCCTCTATTTTCTGGGGGATGGATATGAAAAATATGGTTGGGTAGTTTTTATTTTTATTGTAGTTTTTATTGTTACAGGAATATCAAACGGAGCAAATTTAACAGATGGAATAGACGGTTTAGCAGCTGGATCTTCTGCGATAATGGTTATTGCACTTGCAATTTTTGCATGGGTTTCTGGGAATATCATTTTCGCCGATTATCTGGATGTAATGTACATTCCTAATTCGGGTGAAATGACAGTTTTTATTCTTGCATTTGCAGGAGCTTTAATTGGTTTTCTTTGGTATAATACCTATCCAGCACAAGTATTTATGGGTGATACAGGAAGTTTAACTATTGGCGGTGTCATAGCTGTAATAGCAATTGCAATAAGAAAAGAATTATTGTTGCCAGTTTTAGCTGGAATTTTTGTAATAGAGAATTTATCTGTGATTATACAAGTTTCATGGTTTAAGTACACCCGTAAAAAATATGGAGCGCCAAGACGTATTTTTAGAATGGCACCACTACACCATCATTATCAAAAATTAAATTATCACGAAAGTAAAATTGTAGTTCGCTTTTGGATTATAGGAATTCTGCTAGCGGTATTTACAATTGTAACTCTTAAGTTAAGATAGATGAAGAAGTTGGTTGTTCTTGGTGGAGGAGAAAGTGGCGTTGGAGCTGCAATTTTAGGGAAACAAAAAGGCTATAAAGTTTTTGTTTCAGATAAAGGAAATATAGGAGAAAAGTATAAAAAAGTTCTTTTAAATAACAACTTAAAATTTGAGGAAAATCAGCATACAGCGAGTGAGATTTTAAATGCTGATTTGGTCATGAAAAGTCCCGGAATTCCAGACAAAGTAGCCTTGATTCAGGAACTAAAAAGGAAGTCAATTCCTGTGATTTCAGAAATTGAATTTGCGGCTAAATATACAGATGCAACCATTATAGGAATTACTGGTTCAAATGGGAAAACAACAACAACACGTTTGGTAGATCATATTTTAAATAAAGCAGGCTTGAGTGTTGGAGTTGCAGGAAATATTGGAGACAGTTTTGCGCAACAAGTTACTGAGCAGTTGCATGAGAATTACGTATTAGAATTGAGTAGTTTTCAGCTAGATGGAATTAAAAAATTTAACTCTCATATTGCGATTATAACAAATATTACACCAGATCATTTAGACAGGTATGACTATAGTTTTAAGAAATATATCGATTCAAAGTTTAGAATAACAAAGAACCAAAAACCAACAGATTATTTAATTTATGATGGAGATGATGCAGCAATTAATAATTGGTTAACAAACAACAAAACAGAAGCAAAATTAGTTCCGTTTTCAATTCAAAAAAAATTAAAATATGGAGCATTTATAAGAGATAATAATATGATAACCAACATAAACACAGAAGAATTTACCATGCCAATATCAAACATAACATTACAAGGAAAACACAATACAAAAAATGCAATGGCTGCAACGATGGCTGCTCAGTTATTAAAAGTTAGGAAAGAGACCATAAAAGAAAGTTTATCAACTTTTGAAGGGACAGAACATCGTTTAGAAAATGTTGCTAAAATAGGGGGCGTTTATTTTATAAATGATAGTAAAGCCACGAATGTAAATGCTACATTTTATGCACTAGAATGTATGGATAAATCTACAGTTTGGCTTGTTGGAGGTGTAGACAAAGGAAATGATTACAATGATTTATTACCTCTGGTTAGAGAAAAGGTAAGTGCAATTGTGTGTTTGGGATTAGATAATGAGAAAATTAAAAAAACATTTGAAAATGTAGTAGATATTATTGTGGAAACTGCGGGTGCAGAAGAGGCCGTAAAAGTTGCTAAAAAATTAGCAAATAAAGGCGACGTTGTACTACTGTCACCAGCATGTGCAAGTTTTGATTTATTTGATAATTACGAGGATAGAGGTCGTCAATTTAAAAAAGCAGTAAGAAGTTTATAGAAAATGAAAATTATTTTTCAACATATAAAAGGCGATAAAACCATTTGGGCTATTGTAGCTATTTTGGCAATATTTTCTTTTATGCCAGTGTATAGTGCAAGTACAAATCTGGTGTATGTTGTTGGGTCTGGATCTACAATTGGATACTTAGTTAAACACATGGTTTTATTAATTATGGGTTTTGCCATTATCTATGGCGTTCATAAAATTCCGTATAGATATTTTTCTGGAGGATCTGTTTTAATGTTACCAATAGTTTTTATTTTATTAATTTTTACACTCGCACAAGGAACTATAATTGGAGGTGCAAATGCAAGTAGATGGATTCGAATTCCTTTTGTTGGTATTGGTTTTCAAACCTCAACTTTAGCAGGTTTAGTTTTAATGGTTTATGTAGCAAGATATTTAGCTAAGAACAAAGAAAAAAAAATCAACTTTAAAGAAAGTTTACTTCAATTATGGTTGCCTGTTGCTGCAATTCTGTTGTTGATTTTACCAGCCAACTTTTCTACAACTGCAATCATTTTTACAATGATTTTAATGATTGCTTTTATTGGAGGTTATCCTTTAAAATACATAGGATTTATTCTTGGAATAGGCATTATTACTTTGTCTTTTTTTGTTTTGATAGCGAAAGCGTTTCCAGATGCAATGCCAAATAGAGTTCAGACTTGGCAAAGTAGGATAGAGAATTTTTCTCAAACAGAGGGTAAAGAAGCGTATCAAGTGGAGAAAGCAAAAATAGCAATTGCTACTGGTGGAGTTTTTGGAGTTGGCCCAGGAAAAAGTGTTCAAAAGAATTTTTTACCACAATCGTCATCAGATTTCATTTATGCTATTGTTGTTGAAGAATATGGTTTAGTTGGAGCTGTATTAATTGTCTTTATATACTTTTTATTACTTTTTAGAGTTTTTGTTGTTATTAGAAAAACAAGTACAATATTTGGTACTTTATTAGTTCTTGGTGTTGGTTGTCCAATCATTTTTCAAGCAACTATAAATATGGCAGTTGCAACAAATTTATTTCCTGTAACTGGACAAACTTTACCACTAATTAGTAGTGGAGGAACCTCTATTTGGATGACCTGCTTTGCATTGGGAATGATATTAAGTGTAAGTGCATCTAAAGAAGAAACAGAAGAAGATATTTTAGATGATAACCCTTTAGAAATACTTCATGAAACAATCAATTAATATAATTATTTCTGGGGGCGGAACTGGCGGGCATATTTATCCGGCAATTGCAATTGCAAACGAATTAAAGTTGCGATATCCTGAAGCAAATTTTCTCTTTGTAGGTGCTAAAGATAAGATGGAAATGGAAAAAGTTCCGCAAGCAGGATATGAAATAAAAGGATTATGGATCTCTGGAATTCAACGAAAATTAACCTTAGATAATTTATCATTTCCATTGAAGTTGATAAGTAGTTTGTGGAATGCAAGAACAATCATCAAAAAATTTAAACCAGATATTGCTATCGGAACAGGAGGTTTTGCAAGTGGACCTACTTTAATGATGGCTCACAGAAAAGGAATTTTAACCCTGATACAGGAACAGAATTCTTTCCCCGGAATTACAAATAAATTATTAAGTAAGAGAGCAAGTAAAATTTGTGTAGCTTATGATAATTTAGAACGGTTTTTTCCCGTTCATAAAATTGAAAAAACAGGAAACCCTGTTCGTCAAGATTTATTGTCAATTCATCATAAAACAGAGGAAGGAAAAGCGTTTTTTAAATTAGACGCAACTAAAAAGGTGCTTTTAGTTTTAGGAGGAAGTCTGGGAGCAAGAAGAATAAATCAGTTAGTAGAAAGTCAATTAGAGTTCTTTAAAAGACAAGATATTCAACTAATTTGGCAATGTGGGAAATTATATTTTGAGGACTATAAAAAGTACGATGAGGTGGAGAATGTTCAAGTGCATGAATTTATAAATAGAATGGACTATGTTTATGCTGCTTCAGATTTTATAATTTCTAGAGCAGGCGCAAGTTCTGTATCTGAATTATGTATTGTTGGTAAGCCTGTAATTTTTATTCCATCTCCTAATGTGGCAGAAGATCATCAAACAAAAAATGCAAAATCAATTTCAGACAAACATGCCGCTATTTTATTAAAAGAAAGCGAATTAGAAACCTTTCCAATAGTTTTTGAAACATTGTTAAAAGACAAAGGGAAACAATTAAGTTTATCAGAAAACATAAAAGAACTAGGGTTGCCAAGCGCAACAATAGACATTGTGAATGAAATAGAAAAATTGATTAAAAAGTGAATTTTAAAAATATACATAAGGTCTTTTTTATTGGGATAGGTGGAATTGGTATGAGCGCATTAGCTCGTTATTTTCACGCTAATGGAAAGCAGGTTGCTGGTTATGATAAAACATCCACCCAAATCACAGAATCTTTAGAGAAACTAGGCGTAAAAATTCATTTTGAGGATGCCATAAATTACATTCCAATTTCATTTTTAAATAAGGAAAAAACCCTGGTTGTTTATACACCAGCAATTCCTAAAAATCACACTGAATTAAACTATTTTATAACGAATAAGTTTACGGTTTTAAAACGTGCAGAAATTTTAGGTAAAATTACAGAAAATACTTTTTGTTTGGCAGTTGCAGGAACCCATGGAAAAACAACGACCTCTGCAATTCTAGGACATATTATGCAACCGAGTTTGGCAACCTCATTTTTGGGTGGAATTGCAGAAAATTACAATTCAAACTTGATTTTAGGGGAAGATAAAATTTCTGTTGTTGAAGCAGATGAGTTTGACCGTTCTTTTTTGAACTTAAGTCCTAATATTGCTTGTGTAACCTCTATGGATGCAGATCATTTGGATATTTATGGTAAGCCAGAAGCGTTGCAAGAATCGTTTTTTACATTTTCTCAAAAAGTTTCTGACACATTAATTGTAGCAAAAGGTTTGCCTTTACAGGGTTTAACCTATGCTGTTAATGAGGATGCAGATTATATGGCTTTCAATGTAAAAATTGATACCGGAAAATATACGTTCGATGTTAAAACACCTTCTTTAGAAATTAAAAATATTGAGTTTCATTTGCCCGGAAAGCATAATATTTTGAACGCTTTAGCAGCATTGGCAATGGCAGATGTGTACGGAGTTCCGTTAGAAAATATAAAAGAAAGCTTATCTTCTTTTAATGGTGTAAATCGTCGATTTTCTTACAAAATTAAGACAGATACTTTTGTATTGATTGATGATTATGCACACCATCCAACAGAAATAAATGCAGTAGAACTTTCAGTTAGAGAAATGTACCCGAACGAAAAAGTATTGGTTGTTTTCCAGCCTCATTTATTTTCAAGGACTAGAGATTTTATAGATGATTTTGCTTCTGCTTTATCAAAGTTTGATGAGATTTTATTGCTTGATATTTATCCAGCAAGAGAATTGCCAATTCTTGGTGTTACTTCTGAATCTCTTCTGAATTTAATTGATCACAAGGATAAAAAATTAACACAAAAAAATAATTTAGTAAAAGATATTAAAAATTCTTCAGCAAGAATCATAGCAATGCTGGGTGCTGGAGATATTGGAATGCTCGCAAATGAAGTAACAAATCAACTCTTAAATGAATGTAAGAATGAGGTTTAAAAAAGTTTTAAAATACTTATTTTCCCTTTTGATAGTAATAGTTTTGGGGTTTTTGTATGTTTTTTCATCCGATAGAAATCAACAAAAAAAAATATCAAAAATTATTGTTGAATTTGAAGAAGGAGAGAACGGTTTTTTATCACATTCTATGGTTAATAAATTGTTAATACAAAATAAGACAACGGTGAAAAACCAAGCAAAATCTGTAATAGATTTATATGGATTAGAAAATAAAGTTTTTAAAAACCCATATGTAGAAAAAGCATCTGTTTTTTTAACTATAGATGGTACCCTGAAATCTATTGTAAAACAGCGTTCACCTGCTGCAAGAATTATTTCAAAAAACAATTCTTATTACATTGATAAACAAGGTGTAAAAGTTCCTCTGGCTGATAATTATTCAGCAAGAGTTTTGTTAATAACAGGAATAGATAACGAGGCTGATGTTAAAGAAATAGTACCACTAATTACTGTTATTTCGGAAGATGATTTTCTGATTAAAGAGATTGTTGGTATAGAAAAATCTGACGTTGATGAATATCAATTTTCTGTGAGAAGCGGAAATTATAAAATTGATTTTGGCAAATTAACCGATGTTGGTATGAAATTTAGAAAGCTAAAGGCGTTTTACAATAAAACATTTTTAGACCAAACGATAAAAAAATATAAAACGATTAATGTAAAATACCACAACCAAGTTGTGTGCACAAAATAAATCAAAATGGAAAACAATAAAATAGCTGTTGGTTTAGATATTGGTACAACCAAGATTGTGGCAATGATTGGTCGTACAAATGAATACGGAAAACTTGAGATTTTAGGAATTGGTAAAGCAAAAAGTTTAGGTGTAAAAAGAGGTGTTGTAAGTAATATTACACAAACTATCCAATCTATACAACAAGCTGTAGACGAGGCAGAAAGTGTATCGGGAACTAAGATTAAAGAAGTTGTAGTTGGTATTGCGGGACAGCATATTAGAAGCTTGCATCATAGTGATTATATCACGAGATCAAATGCAGATGAGGTTATTGATGAGAATGATATAGAGAATTTAGTAAATCAAGTACACAAGTTGGTCATGTTGCCTGGAGAAGAAATTATTCATGTACTGCCACAAGAATTTAAGGTAGATTCTCAATCTGACATTAAAGAACCTATAGGGATGTATGGTGGTCGATTGGAAGCTAATTTTCATGTAGTTGTTGGTCAAGTTTCATCCATTAGAAATATTGGACGCTGTGTTAAAAGTGCAGCTTTAGATTTATCTGATATTACTTTAGAACCTTTAGCTTCTGCATCTGCAGTTCTAAGTCAAGAAGAAAAAGAAGCCGGAGTTGCTTTGATAGATATTGGTGGTGGAACTACAGATTTAGCTATTTTCAAAGACGGTATTATACGCCACACAGCAGTAATTCCATTTGGTGGAAATGTAATTACAGAAGATATTAAAGAAGGCTGTTCAATAATTGAAAAGCAAGCAGAGTTGTTAAAAATAAAGTTCGGTTCTGCTTGGCCAGGAGAAAATAAGGAAACAGAAATTGTTTCTATTCCAGGTTTAAGAGGTAGAGAACCCAAAGAAATTACATTAAAAAATTTATCAAAAATTATACATGCAAGAGTACAGGAAATTATTGAGCATGTGTATTTAGAAATAAAAAATTACGGACATGAAACCGCAAAAGGAAAATTAATTGCTGGAATTGTATTAACGGGTGGAGGCTCTCAATTAAATCATTTACGCCAACTAGTTGAATACATTACCGGAATGGATGCAAGAATTGGATATCCGAATGAGCATTTGGCTGGAGACTCTGAAGAATCGTTATCTAGTCCATCCTATGCAACTGCAGTAGGATTATTGATGGAGGGATTGGATAGGCAAACTAAAGAAGAGGTACAAGACATTATCGAAGAATTGGCAGAGGATGCCAAGGAAGAATCACCAACTTTTGAAGATGTGGTGCCACAGAAACCAAAACCAAAAAAGAAATCTTTCTTTGAAAAATTTACAGACGGATTGAAAGATTTTTTAGACAATGCAGAATAAGTTGCTAGCAACAAAAGAAAAATAATAATACATAAAAAATAAACAATAGATACGTTATTATGAGCACAGAATTCGATAACATTTCATTTGACATGCCAAAAACACAATCTAATACCATTAAAGTAATAGGTGTTGGAGGTGGCGGGAGCAATGCAGTAAATCACATGTTTACTCAACATATAAAAGGAGTAGATTTTGTAATCTGCAACACAGACGCTCAAGCTTTAGAAAATAGTTCTGTTCCTAATAAAATTCAACTAGGAGCAAATTTAACTGCTGGGTTAGGAGCAGGTGCAAATCCAGAAATAGGAGCGCAAGCAGCTAAAGAAAGTATGCAAGAAATTCAGCAAATGTTAAATACCCAAACAAAAATGGTATTTATTACTGCTGGAATGGGAGGTGGAACAGGAACTGGAGCGGCACCTATTATTGCAAAAATTGCAAAAGATATGGATATTTTAACTGTTGGTATTGTTACAATGCCTTTTCAGTTTGAAGGAAAAAGACGGTCCAAACAAGCTCAATCAGGAATTGATCAACTTCGGCAAAATGTAGATTCTTTAATTGTTATTAATAATAACAAACTTCGTGAAGTATACGGAAATCTTGGTTTTAAAGCTGGTTTTTCTAAAGCTGATGAAGTTTTATCTACCGCCTCTCGTGGAATTGCTGAAGTAATTACGCATCATTACAAGCAAAACATAGATTTGCATGATGCTAAAACCGTACTTTCTAATAGTGGAACTGCAATTATGGGTTCTGCAAAAGAAGAGGGAACGAATAGAGCAAAAACAGCCATTGTAAAAGCATTAGATTCACCTCTTTTAAACGATAACAAAATTACAGGAGCAAAGAATGTTTTGTTATTAATTGTATCAGGATCCAATGAAGTAACCTTAGATGAAATTGGAGAAATTAACGATTATATACAAGAAGAAGCGGGGTATGAGGCTAATATTATAATGGGTGTTGGTGAAGATGAAAATCTCGGTGAAGCCATTGCTGTAACAGTTGTTGCTACAGGTTTTGCAGCAGATCAGCAGAATACAATAACCAATACTGAAGTTAAAAAAATTATACATACATTAGAAGAAGAGCAAAAAGCAACGTATGATTTTTCTGAAACAACAATTACAAAAACGCCCACAGTACACGAGCCAATTTCTAGTAAAGGAGAAGAGAAAATTATACATGTCTTAGAGGATGATGTGAATGAAGAGTTGCCTAAAATGAATTTAATTACAACAAGTGATTTGATTAAAAATATAGATGTTGTCTATGATGAAATTGAAGCAGAAAGTGTTTCTGATGAGGATTTTATTATTACAAATATTTCTAAAGTAACTGAAGAAATTGATCAAGAAGAACCAGAACAATTACAGGCAGATTTATTATTTGATTTACCTTTAAACTCACATAATGAAGTTAAAGATGAAGAAGAAATAAAATCCAATTCACACAAGGAGGAAGTTTTAAATATTAATGAAATTAAAGTTTTTGAAACTGAAGAAATAAAGGTTGAAGATGAAAAAAGATATGTATTAGAAGATTTTGAGGTTCAACCAACTATAGGGAAGAGTTCTAAAATTGAAGAATCAGTGAACGCTGAGGAGGATGAAATTCAATTTGAATTGAGAACTGCAACTCCACAGGCAGAAATTGATACTATAGAAACGACAAGTGAAGAAGCTTCTCCTCTAGACCTGACAATTAATGAATTACAAAAAAGAGCAGAAGAACGTCGTAAGAAGATGAAAGGATTCAATTATAAGTTTACCGATCAAATGAACAAAAATATTGATGAAATTGAACGTCAACCTGCTTACAAAAGAATGGGAGTAGATTTAGATACAACAAATGCATCTATAAGTAAAACTAAAACTACTTTACACACAGAAAATGATGATATTCAAATAAAATCGAACAACTCTTTTTTACATGACAATGTGGATTAGTCACTGCATACACCCCTAAATGGCTACAAACCGTATCATATAAAGATGCGGTTTTTTTATTTTTAGGTACTAAACCATAAAGTGTGTAAGTAAAGTTATACTGAAAAATTTCATTTTTTTCTTTTTGTAATTGTAACAAATTATTCTTCTTCTCGTCTCAATTATGTAATCAATGTAGAAAAAAACAACTCATTATCATGAAATCTATAATATCCCCATCTCTTGTGGAAAGAGGAATCTTAACTTCCACTTACAAACAGGAAATTAAAAAAAGCATAAGAGATTCTAAATTAAAATCTATATCAGAAATAAAATCTTTAGTAGTAAATCATCAAGGAAAAATAGTAAGTAAAGCAGGAACTATTTTAAGGTTATCATTCTTTGCAATAGTAATTATATACATGACCTTCTAAAAAGACAAAACTTCCTAGTCTAACTGTAAGATTTTTTTTGAGTCTGTATTCACCTGAATTTTTTAAGTTAAAACTTCTTTAATTCTTTTAATCGCTTCTCGTAATTGTAATTCAGAAGCAGCATAAGAAATTCTAATATAATTAGGAGCTCCAAAAGCTTCACCCGTTACAGTTGCTACATTTGCTTTTTCTAGAAGAAATAAAGAAAAATCACTTGCATTGTTTATAGTAACTCCATCGATGGTTTTTCCAAAGAAATAAGAAATATCTGGAAAAACGTAAAAGGCACCTTTGGGTTCATTGATTTTAAATCCGTCTATTTTTTTTAGCAATCCAATAATTATATCTCTACGAGTTTGAAACTCATCTACCATATATTGAATTTTTTCTAATGGAGCCAAAACAGCAGTAATTGCAGCCCTTTGAGCAATACAATTTGCCCCAGATGTAATTTGACCTTGCATTTTGGTACAGGCTTTTGCAATCCATTGTGGAGCACCAATATATCCAATTCTCCAACCTGTCATTGCAAATGCTTTTGCCAATCCGTTTACTGTAATTGTTCTATGATACATACTTGCTATTGCAGCAAAACTAAAAGGTGTATCACCATAGTTTATATGTTCATAAATTTCATCGGATAAAATATAAATCTCCGGATATTTTTCTAAAACTTTTGCCAATGCTCTGTATTCTTTTTCACTATAAATACTTCCGCTTGGGTTATTGGGCGAATTAAAAAACACCATTTTAGTTTTTGGTGTAATTGCTGCTTCTAGTTGCGCAGGTGAAATTTTAAAATCATTGTCTATAGATGAGGGTATTTCTATAAATTTTGCTTCACATAAAATAGCAATTGCAGAATAGCTAACCCAATAGGGTGCGGGTAATAAAACCTCATCACCTGGGTTTAACAATACTTGTGCAACATTTGCAATAGATTGTTTTGCACCCGTAGAAACAACAATTTGATTAGGATGATAATCCAGTTCATTGTCACGTTTAAATTTTGTGCAAATCGCTTCTTTTAATTCTACATAACCATCAACAGGTGTGTAAGAATTATAGTCTTGATGTATTGCTTCTATGGCAGCCTCTTTGATGAAATCTGGCGTATTAAAGTCTGGTTCTCCCAAACTTAAACTGATAACATCTTTTCCTTGTGCTTTTAATTCTCTTCCTTTAGCAGCCATTGCTAAAGTTTGTGAAACAGGCAAGCTATTAATTCTTTCCGATAATGGATGTGACATTGTTTTGTAAGTTGATATTTTAATTATGCTAATTTTGGTTTTTTACCTAAAACTCCTAAATGTCTAAAATGCTCTATAAGGGCTTTTCGAAAAGTTTCATATTCGTTATAAGGCAAATTAAATTCTTTCGTTGTTTCTTTTACAATTTTAGCTAATTTCCCATAATGAACGTGAGAGATGTGTGGAAAAATATGATGCTCAACTTGATGATTTAAACCACCAGTATAAAAATTAACCAGTCTATTGCTTGGCGCAAAGTTAGATGTTGTATATAATTGATGGACTGCCCAGGTGTGTTCTAAATTCCCTTCTTTATCTGCAAGAGGCATTTCTGTGTTTGGTACAATATGTGCTAATTGAAAAATCAAACTTAAAATCATACCCGCAGTATAATGCATTGCAAAAAAGCCAAGAACTACTTTCCACCAAGCAACATCTAAAACTAACAACGGTAAAACAATCCAAAGTGAATAATAAATAATTTTAGAGATTACTAATTTTGTCCATTCTGTAGCAGGATTTGGAAACTTACCATAGGATAATTTACGCTTTAAATAACTTCGCATCTGCTTAATATCTGTAGTAATTGCCCAATTAATAGTTAATAGCCCGTATAAAAAAATAGAATAATATTTCTGAAACTTATGAATGTTAAACCACTTAGAGTGTTTTGAAAAACGTATAATTCTTCCAGCATCTATATCCTCATCATGACCTTTTACATTTGTATATGTGTGGTGTAAAACATTGTGTTGCACTTTCCAGTTATAAACATTTCCAGCAAGAATATAAATACTACTTCCCATTAATTTATTTACCCACTTTCTGCTAGAAAAAGATTCATGGTTACTGTCATGCATTACATTCATTCCAACACCAGCCATTCCTATTCCTGAGAGAATCATAAGTGAAATCATTGTCCATTGAGGCATAGAAACCGTTAAAACTAATATGAATGGAATTAAAAACAACGAAAACATAAGAATTGCTTTTGTGTACAATTTCCAGTTTCCTGTTCTTTTAATATTGTTCTCTTTGAAGTATGTATTCACTCTTTTATTTAGAGTTCTAAAGAATTTAGCTTTGTCTACTCTGGAGAAATTTAGTGTTTTCATCCTGTATTTTAATATTGATTTACAAAAATAATCTTTTTGAATTTGCTTTTCATAATAAACGTTAGTTTTTGTTGAGAATTGTTTCAACACAAATATCTATTTTTGTATTAAAAATATTACTTAAATGGATATTATTCACAAATATTTTAAAAATTTATCAGAAACCCAAATTCAACAGTTTAAGAATTTACAGGAGTTATACCAAGATTGGAATTTGAAAATAAATGTTGTTTCTAGAAAAGACATTGATGAACTATATATACGTCATGTTTTACATTCTCTAGGAATTGCAAAAATAATAGATTTTAAACCAGACTCTAAAGTATTAGATGTGGGAACAGGTGGAGGTTTTCCAGGAATTCCTTTGGCTATTTTATTTCCAGAAACAACCTTTCATTTGGTAGATTCTATTGGTAAGAAAATTAAAGTAGTCAAAGAAGTTGCAGGAGGTTTAGCTCTCCAAAATGTAAAAACAACACATGGTAGAGTAGAAGAGGTAAAAGATACCTATGATTTTATTGTAAGTAGAGCTGTTGCGCAAATGGAAACTTTTGTTCGTTGGACAAAAGGTAGAATTGCTAAAGAGCAAAATCACCGCATAAAAAACGGAATTCTATACTTAAAAGGGGGTGATTTATCTGATGAATTAAAATTATATACTTCTGCTGTAATTTATAATTTATCAGATTATTTTGAAGAGGATTTCTTTGAAACCAAAAAAGTAGTGCATTTAGGAATGAAATTTAAGAAGCCATTATGAAGTTTCTCTCTAAACGGAAGCATAACAAATAAATATATGATACGTTTTTTAGCCTCCTAATATACTGATGCTAAAAAGATGTATGCATTTAATAGCATATAAAAGATAGCAGGTAAGGAAATCCAAATACTGTCTTTCATTTTTATTCTTACAATAACACCAGCAAACATAAGTACGGCAAGACCCAATGATGCAGTTATTAAAAGTGGATGAAATTTAAGTCCTATTAGTAAACCTGTTGCTCCTACAAATTGGCATAGGATTATAAATAAACCAAATTTCTGTAAACCAAAGCGTTTGAATTCGCTTTTCATTTTAGATGAAATAAAATAATAGGTAGTATAAGCAAAAAATGACAGGCTAGATACTAGAATGCATATTTTAAGTATGTTCATTTATGCTTGTTATACTGACATTAGTGCTATAAAAGCACATAAAATCAAAAGAATTAGTGAGGGTAGATGTTTTATAAAAGTATTTTTTATTTTGAAGTGAAAATATTGGGCAGCGATCATAAAAAGCCCCATAAGAACTGATGGAATAAAAACCAATGATGAATACCAAATACCAGCAAATATTAATGTAGCTAAAGAGATTTTAGTGGCTCCTACCAAGTTTCTTGTGATATCACTCAATCCAAATTTTTTAAATTCTTCAACAACATTATGATATCTGAAGACCCATACATAAGCGACTGAAATTGATAGCGTTATTTGTGCTAATTCTGTTAATTTTTCCATTTTTATTTTTTTTGGATAGTTTACTTTTTTTCAGACTTACCTAATTTTTAAAAAAAGAGCTCAAATCAAGTTTTTAATATTTTACATTACGTTGAGTTTTCTAATAAACAGCAGGTCTAAAGCAAAGTTATGTTTTTTAATTATATTTTGAAAGGATTAAGAGGTTTTATAACCAATATCTCAGAGTAAATAAAACTTCTTAGCGATCATTTTTCATAGAAACCAATCACAAACTACATGGGTTAAACATTGCGTGTTAAAAAGAAATTTCATTTCTTTTTTTAAAATATTATTTCCATATTTTGTATATTAGGGAAATCATAAATTACATAATATATTAAAAGATGAAAAGTTTTATTTTAAAATGGTATCCAGTTATTCTAGCTTTTGTTTGTTTGTTATATTCAGTAGCACATGGACTGATGGGAATGACTGTTGAGGCTCAATATTCGGCACATTGGCCAGGTACAATATTATTATTTGCAATAGCAATTAGACAAAGAAGAACAACATGAGTTTAGGATTTTTTATTGTAGGTGGTATCATATTTGCTACATATATGGCATTTACCATATGGAATATCATCTACTCAAACAGGAAGCAAAAAGAAGAAAACTATCCAGATAAAAAGTAAAAGGTACTTGTACATTTAAAATAGTGGTGCATTCTATTTTTTTTATTCTTATTCTTTAGTTTTTGAAAAGCATGAGATTATTATAATTTTATTGCTCATAGTTAAGTATTGCCATAATTATTTTAGAGCAACTCAAAAAAAGAACTACAAACCTGTAATTTTTTTCTACCTATTTTAATCAAGTTATAATAAGGAAACTTTTACAAAGCTTCTACAAGCAAACCTTGGTCTGTTTTAGAAACCTTTGCGAGCTTGTTTTTAGTTAAGCCTTTAATGGTTTTATCCCATTTTTTATTTGATAATCCAGATTGGGTTTTCAATGCATTTAAATCTATTTTCTCTGTTTTAGTAATGATTGCTAAAACCGCTTTCTCTTCATCATTTAATTTTATTGAAGCTGCTTTTTTTTCTGGTCTCATTTGAGGGAAAAATAGTACCTCTTGTATAGATTGATTATTGGTTAAAAACATAATTAGCCGATCCATTCCAATTCCCATTCCAGAGGTTGGAGGCATTCCGTATTCTAATGCACGTATGAAATCTTCATCTATAAATTCTGTAGCTTCATCATCTCCTTTTTGGGCTAATTTTAGCTGGTGTTCGAAACGTTCACGTTGATCAATTGGATCGTTTAATTCAGAGTATGCATTTGCAATTTCTTTACCACAAACCATTAATTCAAAACGTTCCGTTAATTCAGGGTTTTCTCTGTGTTCCTTGCAAAGAGGAGACATTTCTTTTGGATAATCTGTAATAAAAGTAGGCTGAATATAATTTGCCTCACATTTTTCACCAAAAATTTCATCAATTAATTTTCCTTTTCCCATCGTTTCATCTACAGGGATATTCATTGACTTAGCTGCCTCTCTAATTTCATTTTCTGTTTTTCCAGTAATGTCAAAGCCTGTAAAATGTTTTATGGAGTCTGCCATCGTAACTCTTGCATAGGGAGCCTTAAAATCTATTTTATGTTCTCCAAAAGTAGCTTCAGAGCTTCCGTTTACCTTTATTGCACAATATTCTAAAAGTTGCTCGGTAAAATCCATCATCCAATTATAATCTTTGTATGAGACATAGATTTCCATAGCTGTAAATTCAGGATTATGGGTTCTGTCCATTCCTTCATTTCTGAAGTTTTTAGAGAATTCATATACCCCATCAAAACCTCCAACAATCAGTCTTTTTAGGTATAATTCGTTTGCAATTCTCATATATAATGGAATGTCTAACGAGTTGTGATGTGTAATGAAAGGTCTTGCAGCAGCACCTCCAGGAATTGGTTGTAAAATTGGGGTTTCCACCTCAAAAAAGCCAGCATCATTAAAGAAAGACCGCATTGCATTAAATAATTTTGTTCTCTTTATAAATACTTCTTTTACATGAGAATTTACAACTAAATCTGCATACCGCTGTCTGTAGCGCATTTCTGGATCATTAAACTCATCATAGGTATTACCTTCTGCATCTGTTTTAGGCAGTGGCAAAGGTTTTAACGCTTTGCTTAATAATTTAAAGTTGTTAACCATTACAGTTTTTTCACCAACTTTAGTTGTAAATAAAGTGCCTTCTATACCAATAAAATCGCCAATATCTAATAGTTTTTTATACACATCATTATACAATGTTTTGTCTTCTTCAGCACAAATTTCATCTCGATTAAAATAAACTTGAATTCTTCCTTCACTATCTTGTAATTCTGCAAATGAAGCTTTCCCTTGAATTCTTCTAGACATTAAGCGACCAGCAATAATTACCTGTTTATCTTCTGTGAAATCCTGTTTAATTTTTTTTGAATTGGAATTGATTGGAAACAAATCTGCAGGATAAGGATTGATGCCTAAATCTCTTAATTTTACTAACTTCTCTCTACGTACAACTTCTTGTTCTGATAATTGCATTTAATGTCTATATTTTCTGATGTATATTAAAGAGCGTAAAGATACAATCTATTGAATTAATAGCCAATTGAGATAATTAATAAAATACTTGCAGATTTATGAAATCGTTGTATATTTGCTGGCTACTTTTATTTAAAGTAGTATTTAGTTGTGTTGTTTTGGCACTTTAGTAAAAGTGTCGTGGTTTTGTTAACCAATGGAAAGCTTCCCTGAAACGGGACGCTTTTTTTTATATGTTAATTTTTAGAGCGATGTTGTCAAAGTTGATGAAATATTCTCCATCCTTATCTCTATTAATTATATTAGAATTTTATTGAAACTGGTTTCGATACAATTTATTCTTATTGTAGTAATGTTAAAAACTCAAGGATTTTTTTGTGTATGAATTATTTTTTTAAATTCTAATCAAAAAAATTCTCCCTTAAATTCCCAAAACTGGTGCAAGAATAATACAAAATATACAGCTGTTATACAAAATTTTATAGTTGCTGAAACAAGAAAACCAAGAAAAGCACCAAATGAAGCCTTCAAAGCTCTATCTGGATCTTTATTATCGTTTATCATTTCTCCAATAAAAGCACCTAAAAAAGCACCAATTAATATTCCAAAAGGAATTGGAGACAGCAGTCCAATTATTAGTCCAATTGTAGTTCCATAAACACCATATTTAGTTCCACCAAAGCGCTTTGTTCCCATTGCTGGAATAAAATAATCTAGAATCCAAATAAGAATTGCAATGGCCAATGTAACTCCCAGAAAACTCCAATCCATAGGAATAATTTTAGTGGTGTGTAGTAATAGTAAACCCACCCAACTTGTTAATGGGCCAGGTAGCACCGGTAAAAAAGAACCCAAAATTCCTAAGCAAACAAAAATAAAGCCCAGAAGTAGTAAAAATATGTCCATATTAATTTTATGAATTATACTTGCTTTTATTTAATAATCACAACAGTTTTCTACTCTATTAAACGAACCAGTGGAGTCTTTGTTACAAATTTATAACTAAATAATTAGTTTAAACTAATTATTTAGTTATATTTGCAGTGTTGAACGAAAAACTTAGTTGTAATTATGAACAAACAATTAACAAAGGCAGAAGAGCAAATAATGCAAGTTTTATGGGGTTTGGAGGAAGCTTCTGTGAAAGAGGTACTTGAGAAATTACCAGAACCAAAACCGGCATACAATACAGTCTCTACCATTATTAGAATACTAGAGACTAAAGGTTTTTTAAGTCATAAACCTGTTGGAAGAGGATTTTTATATCATCCAATTATTGAAAAGGAAACTTATACTAATCAAAGCTTACACAAGTTAATGAATGGTTATTTTGAAGGGTCATTTAAAAGTATGGTATCTTTTTTTGTAAAGGAAAATAAGATGGATGTCGCAGAATTGGAATCTATTTTAAATGAAATTAATAAAAAAAAATAATCTATGATCAATTACATCCTTCAAGTTATGTTGTTTCAAGTGTTATTCTTGGCTATCTATGATTTATTTTTGAGTAAAGAAACCTTTTTTAATAAAAACAGAGGGTATTTATTAGCTACGCCAATTTTATCATTGATGATTCCATTGATAAAAATACCAAGTTTTCAAAACCTAGTTTCACAAGAATTCATTATTCTACTTCCAGAGATCGTTTTGTCTCCCGAAAAAGTGATTCAACAAACTGCTTGGTTTCAATCTATTCACTATTTAGATGTGCTGTTTTGGTCAGGTGTTGGTGTTTTTATAAGCTTTTTTTTAGTAAAGATATTCAAGATAGTCTTTCTAATTAGAACCTCTAAAATAGTTAAGAAGAAAGAATTTACGGTGGTTCTTGTAAAGAATCAACATACTGCTTTCTCTTTTTTCAATTATATATTTTTAGGAAAAGAGATTTCTGATATTCAACGGCAAAAAGTAATTGAACATGAATTGGTGCATAGCCAACAAAAGCATTCTTTGGATTTATTGTTTTTTGAGGTTTTAAAAATTGTGATGTGGTTTAACCCAATGATATTTATGTATCAAAAAAGAATAACACTACTTCACGAGTACATCTCTGATGCTGTTGTTGTAAAATCTGTAGCCAAAGAAAATTACATTGACAACATACTTTCCAACTTTTTTCAGGTTGAAAACATATCGTTTGTCAACCAATTTTATAAACAAAGTTTAATCAAAAAAAGAATTATCATGATGACAAAAACACAATCCCAAAAAATGAATCAATTAAAATATTTGGTTTTAATACCTGTATTAGTAAGTATGCTTTTTTATACAGCATGTTCAAACAATGAAACTGTTGAATTAAAAGATATTCAAGATAATTATAAGGGAAGAATTGAAGTAAGTGGGAAAAGTTATTTTATTAAGTTAGACGAGAATGGAAAAGAAACCATTTTTGTAGATGAAAAAGGTAATAAGGTTGATTTTGAAGTAATTGCCCCAAAAGCAATAAGTAAAATTTATAGTAAAGATGGAAATATAATATCTGAAATTGAGGAAGTAAAAGAAGAAATTTCTTTTATGAAAATTGACAAAGCACCCACTTTTCTAGGCTGTAAAGATGGAGATAAAAAATGTTTTAGTGAAAAGATTCAATTACATTTTGCAGAAGAGTTTAATACAGACTTACCAAATACATTAGGGCTAGCTTCAGGTAATAAACGAATCATTTCATATTTTAACATTGACAAACAAGGGAATGTAGCAGACATAAAAGTAAAAGCACCTCATAAAGAATTAGAAACAGAGGCGATTAGAATTATAAAAATGCTACCAAAAATGACACCAGGAGAACATGATGGAAAACCTGTCAATGTAAAATATACATTACCATTGAGAATTAATGTAAAGTAAACATTATGTACATGAAAAAGAAAATAGCATTTATTTTATGATTCTTTATTCTGAAAGTCGAAGCGCAAACTTCGACTTTTTCTTTAAGAGATGGTTTGTTTGCTGGTGCTTAATATATGCGATCACTCAAAGATTTTGAGACGAACAAGGAGACTTTATAAGCAGCAAAATTTTAAAATATAATTCATTAAAATTTAGTAAATTCACAGCATAATTGATGTTCATGTTATTCCGTGTTTTTTCTTTTTTACTCGTTCTTATTTTTTGTGTTTCGTGCAATAAATTATCATTCACAAAAAATTCAAAAAATAAGGCTCTCATAGATACCGTTTTAGATTTTTCTTCTGTAGATGTTTCTCCATCTTTTAAAGTGTGTGATTCTATTATAGATAAGGTTCAAAAAACAGACTGTTTTAGAACTACAATTCATCAAAAAATAGGAGAAGAATTAGCGCAATATTCCTTCATAATTAAAGATTCTATCTCGCAAATTGTATTTGTAGATTTGATTATTAATTCTAAAGGAGCTATTGTTTTAGATCAAATTGAGTCTCCAGAAAAAATTAAAAAAGACTTACCAGAATTAGACAGTTTGTTGCATATGAGCATCAATAAACTACCTATTATTTTTCCTGCAATTAAAAGAGGGATGCCAGTAACTTCAAAATATAGATTACCCATTAGAATTCAGTTAAAAGATTAAGTTTAAACTATTACAAGTTGTAATTTAATGTTTTCTAAACTAAATTAAGAGTCTCGTAGCCAACAAAAGTATAGTTTAATTTAGCATTTTCCAGAGTTTATCTTTGAGTTCTTGCAAACCAATTTCTGCAATAGATGAAATAAATACAGCATCAAGCCCCTTTGGTAACTCTGCTTTTATTTCTGCTTGTAATTCATCATCTAACATATCTGTTTTAGAAATGGCCAATAGTTTTTCTTTATCTAATAATTCTGGATTGTGTTTTTTAAGTTCATTCAACAGAATTTCGTATTCTTTATGAATATCATCACTATCTGCAGGAATTAAGAAAAGCAAAGCGGAATTTCGTTCTATATGTCGTAAAAATCGATGTCCTAATCCTTTTCCTTCAGCAGCTCCTTCTATAATACCGGGAATATCTGCCATTACAAATGTTGTATGATTTCTATGTTCTACAATTCCTAAATTAGGTTTTAAAGTAGTAAAAGCATAGTCTGCAATTTTTGGTTTTGCGGATGTTAAAACAGATAATAATGTAGATTTTCCTGCATTTGGGAAACCAACCAAACCAACATCTGCTAATAATTTTAATTCCAGACGAAACCAGCCTTCAATGCCTTCCATTCCGGGTTGCGAATATCTTGGTGTTTGATTTGTAGAAGATTTAAAATGCCAGTTTCCTCGTCCTCCTTTACCACCACGTAATAAAATGACTTCTTTTTTATCTTCTGTAATTTCCAGAATTATTTTGTCTGTATCTGCATCACGTATAATTGTTCCCAGAGGAACATCTATATACACATCAGAACCATCTGCACCAGAACTTCTACTTGCGCCCCCAGCACCTCCATGATCTGCTCTAAAATGTCTTTTGAATTTAAGATGAAATAAAGTCCACATATTCTTGTCTCCACGGAGAATAATATGTCCGCCACGTCCACCATCACCACCATCAGGGCCGCCTTTAGCAATGAATTTTTCTCTATGTAAGTGCATAGAACCTTGCCCGCCTTTACCAGAACTAGCGTATATCTTTATGTAATCAACAAAGTTCCCTTCAGTCATTTTATTTGTTTTTACTTTTAAATAAAGTACGTTTTATAAGGTATCAAAAACCTTCGCCAAACGAGCAGTAATATCCTCAATAGAACCAACTCCGTCAACTCCGTAATATTTTCTTTGAGCTTGGTAAAATTGTTTTAAAACAGCTGTTTTTGTATTGTATTCTTTAAAGCGATTTCTAATTTTATTTTCGTCAGTATCATCTGTTCTACCGCTAGTTTTTCCTCTTTCCAACAAACGTTCTACTAATAAATTTTCAGAAACTTCTAGAGCAACCATTGCGTTTATATGTTCTCCTTTTTCAGATAAAAATTCATCCAAAGCTATTGCTTGAGATTCTGTTCTAGGAAAACCATCAAATATAAAACCATTTGCATTCGCATTTTTTTCTACTTCAGCTTTTAGCATATTTATAGTAACTTCATCAGGAACTAAATCTCCTTCATCCATAAATTTTTGTGCCAAAACCCCTAGTTCAGTTTTGTTTTTAATATTGAATCTAAAAACATCTCCAGTAGAAATGTGCATGAGATTATATTTTTCTTTTAATAAATCTGCTTGTGTACCTTTTCCTGCACCTGGAGGACCAAATAATACAATGTTTTTCATCTTAGGTTGTGTTGTTAATTGATAAATAGCTGGGTAGTTTCTTCCCAGACCGTTATAGTCTAAACCATAACCAACAATAAATGTATCTTCAATACTTTTTCCGATATAGTTGATGGGTAATTCTTTTTTAAAAACATCTGGTTTAAAAAACAGGCTTGCTACTTTTAGTTGTTTTACATTCTTGTTTCTGAAAATATTATAAATTTCTTGTAGGGTTGCGCCAGTGTCTATGATATCTTCTAATATAATTACAGTTCTTCCAGATAAATCCTCGTTAATGCCTACTAATTTCTTTACATTTTCTGTGGTAGAAGTTCCTTGGTACGAAGCTAATTTCACAAAAGAAACTTCACAGTTTCCATTAAACGCTCTTATAAAGTCTGCAGCAAATAAAAAGCATCCATTAAGGATACCCACAAAAATTGGAATTTCATCTTCTGGTAAATCTGCTTTCACTTGTTGGGCTAAACTTTTTACAATAGCAGAAATTTTGTCTGCAGAGATAAAAGGTTTAAAATATAAATCGTGAAGTTTTATAATTTTCATCAGTATGTAAAGATAATATCTTGATGTTGAATGAAAAAACCGTTTTGAGTTTATATCAAAACGGTTTTAATTTATTTTATATAAAAACTATTTATTTTTTTCTTCTTTTTTGGAAGTATCATACATGATTGGTGTTGCCACAAATAATGATGAATAGGTACCTACTGCCACACCAATAATTAATGCAAACATAAATCCTCTAATAGAATCTCCACCAAAAGTAAAAATTGCTAACATTACTAATAGTGTTGTTAAAGAGGTATTTATAGTTCTTCCTAAGGTAGAACTTAAAGCTTTGTCCACAACCTCACTATATTTCCATTTTGTATGAATTCCTGTAAACTCTCTAATTCTATCAAATATTACAACAGTATCATTTAGAGAATACCCCACTACCGTTAATATGGCGGCAATAAAAGATTGCCCAATTTCCATGTCGAAAGGCATAAATTTATATAGGATAGAGAATAAGCCTAAAACTATTAATACATCATGAAAAACGGCAACAACTGCACCAATACTAAATGATATTTTTCTAAAACGTAATAGGATATATAAGAAAACAACCAGTAAAGAACCGAAAACTGCATACAAAGCTGATGTTTTAATATCATCTGCGATGGTTGGTTCTACTTTCATATAACTCATAATTCCTGCACCTTCTTTTTCAAATCCTGGTTTAAAGTTTTCATAAGAAGTTGTACCTAAATAAGATTTTAATCCCGTAAATAAAGCATTTTGAACTTCGTTATCAACATCTTGTCCTTCTTCTTCAATTTTATAAACTGTTGTTATTTTTAATTGATTGTCTTGTCCATAAGTTTTTACTTCTGGAGAAGTGCCAAAGGCGTCTTTTAGAGTTAACGCAACTTCTGTTGCATTCATTGGTTGATCAAAACGAACCACATAAGAACGTCCTCCTTTAAAATCTACACCTTGTTTCAATCCAATAGAAAAGATAGACGCTATTCCAGCCAATATTATTGCTCCAGAGATGATGTAGGCAATCTTCCGTTTCTTTAAAAATTCTACATTAATATTTTGAAACCATCCTTTTGAAATAGAGGTGTTAAAAGTTAGATTAGTTCCTTTATTAGCTGCGTTGTCAATTAAAAGACGTGTAATAAATACAGCAGTAAATAATGATGTTGCAATACCAATCATTAAGGTTAATGCAAAGCCTTTAATAGGGCCTGTACCAAAAACGTAAAGGATGATACCTGTTAATAAAGTAGTAATATTTGCATCTATAATTGCAGATAAAGCTCCCTTTATAGAGAATCCTTCTTCTACAGATTGCTTTAACCCTTTCTTTTTAAATAATCCTTCTTTAATTCTTTCGAAGATAATTACGTTTGCATCTACAGACATACCGATGGTTAAAATAATACCTGCAATACCTGGTAAAGTTAATACAGCATTGAATGATGCTAGAACTCCGAAGATAAATAAAATGTTAACTAATAAAGCGATGTCAGCATATAAACCAGCCTTACCATAGTATAATATCATCCATAGTAAAACTAACAAAATAGCTAAACCAAATGAACTTACAGAAGCATCAATAGATTCTTGACCTAAAGATGGTCCAACAACTTCTGCTTGAATAATTCTTGCAGCAGCGGGTAATTTACCAGCTTTTAAAACAGTAGCAATGTCTTCTGCTTCAGAAACTGACATGGTACCGCCAGAAATAGAAGTTCTTCCTCCAGTAATGGCTTGGTTAACAGAGGGTGCAGTATATACATAATCATCTAAAACTACAGCAACAAAATTGCCTACATTATCAGCGGTCATTTTTGCCCACTGTTTTGTTCCAGAACTATTCATAGTCATACTTACCTCTGGTTTGTTTAGTTGGTCAAATACCTGAGCAGCGTCTAGAATAACATCACCTTCTATAGTTGGCTTATCATTTCTGTTAGACTTTATTGCGTATAAACCAATTATTTCATTTCCGTCGGTTCCTTTGTTAGACTTATAGTCCCATAAAAATTTTACATACCTTAATTCTTTTGGTAATAAAGCTTTCACCTCTTTCGAGGCTAATAATTTATTTACCATTGCAGTATCCAAAACTTTAGCTTGTGCTACCAAAGAACTCATTTGTTGTTGAGATTGTGCAACGTTTGGAAATAAATATGTAAAAAGATTTTTTTGAACAACGTTGGTAGAATCTACAGATTCACCTAATAAATCATCAATATCATCTGTTTTTGTAGAATCTTTTACTTTTTCTGTAGCAGTATCATCTTTTAAAAGTTCTGCAACTTTTCCGTTTGCAGTAAAAAAGTAATTCTGTACTTCAGCATTTGTGTAAACTTCCCAGAACTGGAGTTCAGCTTTACTTGTAATAAGTTTTGTAACACGCTCTATATCTTTAGCTCCAGGCAATTCAATTTGAATTCTACCAGAATTTCCAATTCTTTGAATATTAGGTTGCGTTACACCAAATTTATCAATTCTACTTCTTAATACTTCAAAAGCAGTACCAATAGAACTGTTTATTTCTTCTTGTAAAGTTTGCTTAACAGTTTCGTTTTCTTCGTTAAATTTAATCTTTTCACTTAAACCTTTTGTACCAAAAATAGAAGGGTCACTTAATCTTACATCACCTGCTATGTTTTCAAACTCTTCAAAAAATATGTCTAAATAGTTTGCATTATCGTTTTTTAACCTTTGGTCGGCAGCAGCTAAAGCGTTGTTGAATGCTTCATTTTTTGAATCGTTAGATAAACTCTTCAAAACTTCTTTAACAGAAACCTGTAAAATTGCATTTATTCCACCTTTCAAATCAAGGCCCAAGTTCATTTCCTTGTCCTTAATATCATTGTACGTATGTTTAGTAATTAGTAAATTTACAACTTCCTTGTTACCAATGCTATCTATATACTTTCTTTCGATATTTGCAAGTTCTCTTCCTTGGTTCTCTGGAGCTAATTTTTGCGCATATTCTTTGGCGTCATCTTCAATTTTGTTGGCAAAAAACGTAAATGATAATTGGTATAAACTTACTAACCCGAAAAGGATAGCGAATAATTTTATGAGTCCTTTGTTCTGCATCTTAATATATTTGTTTGCTTCTTCGTTTTTAAAACGTGCAAATATAGTATTTCAAAAAGGAGTAAGCAATAGTTTTGTCATATTTATAGGTGATAAATTGTCATTTTGAAATGTTTAGAAATCAATTACTTTTTCAAGACACTAATTTCTGTATATTTATCCTTTCTTAAAAGAAAAAAAGATTTACTTAAAAACAATCTATTAATTTTTAAAAATGGGGCATCAATCCGATATTGAAATAGCACAAGCAAAAGAACTAAAGCACATAAAATACATTGCAAAAAAACTACATCTAGAGGAAGATGATTTAGAAATGTATGGAAAATACAAAGCGAAATTACCCTTGTCTTTAATTGATGATGAAAAAGTAAAACAAAATAATTTAGTCTTGGTAACAGCCCTAACACCAACTCCTGCTGGAGAGGGTAAAACTACGGTTTCTATTGGGTTAACAGAAGGGTTAAATAAAATAGGAAAACAAGCTACTGTTGTTTTAAGGGAACCTTCATTAGGACCTGTTTTTGGTATAAAAGGAGGAGCAGCCGGTGGTGGGTATTCTCAAGTTGTGCCTATGGAAGATATCAATCTTCATTTTACTGGTGATTTCAATGCAATAGAGAAAGCCAATAATTTACTATCTGCTCTGATAGATAATAATATCCAAAGTAAAACCAACAATTTAAATATCGATCCAAGAACAATTCTTTGGAAGCGAGTTATTGATATGAATGATAGAGCTTTGAGAGATATCACCATTGGTTTAGGTGGAACCGCAAATGGAGTTCCTAGACAAGATGGGTTTAATATTACTCCAGCATCGGAGGTAATGGCAATAATTTGTATGGCTACAGATTTTGAAAACTTAAAAAAACGGCTTGGTGATATTTTTATAGGTTTTACCTATACCAATGAACCTGTTTTTGCACGTGATTTAAAAGCTGAAAATGCGATGGCAATTTTATTGAAAGATGCAATTAAACCCAATTTAGTTCAAACTTTAGAAGAGAACCCTGCCATTATTCATGGAGGTCCTTTTGCAAATATTGCGCAAGGAACAAATACAATTTTAGCAACTAAAATGGGAATGTCATTATCTAATTATGTAGTAACTGAAGCTGGTTTTGGAGCAGATTTAGGAGCGGAAAAATTCTTAAACATAAAATCTGCTTTTGCAGGGTTCAACCCAAAATGTGTTGTTTTAGTTGCTACAATTAGAGCATTACGTCATCATGGAGGAGCAAAAAAAGAAGAATATAATACTCCAAGTTTAGAAAAAGTAAAAAAAGGTTTTTTCAATTTAGAAAAGCATATAGAGAACATTCGAAAGTTTAATATTGAGCCTGTTGTTGCTATAAATTCTTTCATTTCTGATTCAGATGAAGAAGTTCAATGTATAAAAGATACATGTGCTAGTTTAGGTGTACAAGCTATTTTGTCTGAGGGTTGGGCAAAAGGAGGAGTGGGAACAACAAAATTGGCTACCGCTGTTGCTGATATTGTTGAAAATAAAGCGACTCAGTTTAGACCATTGTATGATTGGAAAAGTCCAGTAAAAGATAAAATTGAAACCATTGCAAAAGAAATATATGGTGCAGAAAACGTAGAGTATAGTAAAAAAGCTCAATTAAACCTTAGGAGAATTAATAGGTTGGGCTTTAATGATTTTGCAGTTTGCATGGCAAAAACACAAAAATCATTTTCAGACAATCAAACACTCATTGGAAGACCAAGAGGATTTACGGTAACAGTTAGAGAAATTGAGATTGCTGCTGGAGCCCAATTTATCATTCCAATTTTAGGAAAAATGATGCGAATGCCGGGGCTACCGTCAGTTCCTGCTTCAGAAAATATGACCATCGATAATAATGGTGTTATTTCTGGATTGTCTTGAGTAAAATATCAAGAACGTTTAAATACAGTAGTAGTCAAACCATGCATCAATTGACTTTAGTTGATTGATTACCAAAGGGAGTGCGAAACAGATTTAAAGGAGAATGTGTTTCGCACTTTATGCCCTATTTATGTTAGTCGTAGATTTTGCTAGAATCTCTATATCCCGGAAGATCTAAATACCAATCTGCATTAGAATTTCCTCCACTAGTTGCCCAAGTTGTAAAGAATAAATATGCCTGATTGATGGGTGTACTTTCGTTGGGGAAATCGAATGGCTCTGGTATATGAATTGCCCATGGTAAGCCATTCGTGGTCTTATAATAATATTCGGATGCGGTATCTGTTGCATCGGCAAAAGTTCCGAATAGTAACGGACTAGCAAGATCTGTAGGCTTTTTCCCTGATAAATGAACCTCGGTGTCTCTATTGCCATTGGCAAATATAAATGCGTTATATGGAGGGAATCCAGTGGAACTTTGTGATATTGGATTACTCATATTAATTGTATTGCTGATGGTTGTCGTTGGTGAGGTGTGAGGAAATGGACTCCCTGAGGACTGAACGGCAGTAAAAACGTTGTCAAAAATGATGACTGTTGCATCATCTTGATTGGCCTCGGTGCCATTAGCATTCTGGGTAATGATATCTTCACTCATATTTGTTCCGCTAACACTTGCTATTTCGGTTGGATCCAAATTTTCGAAATGAATACCAAATCCATTTTTATAGCCTGCAAATACAGCTTTTATAGTCCAGTCTGCTTCAATATCAACCAAGAGATTGTTTCCATTAAGAATGTGATCTACCTCGTAGTCAATCACTAAGTCATTAAAGTCATAGTCTCCTCTAGAAGGCCAAAGATCTTCGTATGCTAAAGCTCCAATATAAGTGTTTCTAATGGCTCTGGTAGGATCTGTAGGGAAATCATCAATTTCATTAGATATACCATCACCATCGTCGTCATCGGAGGGTGTTACGGGAGGTATTTCTTCAATATCAATAGCTGTCCAAGGGTTGGCAGTTACGTAAAATATGAGATCATTAAAATCGTTATCGCTACCCACAGATCTTGTTTGGTCTTCAAAACCATTCATTAAAAGTTGTCGTCCGTAATCTGCAAGTTGCACTGTATGTTGTCTTTTAGTAATATCGGATTCTGAGGTATTAAGATCGGTTCTTGAATAGAACTTGGTCTTATTTACGTTCACTCCAGATCCGGTCCAGGCGTTTTGAAATAAAACCCATGAAATTGTTTTGCCTGATTCGAAAAGACCTAATTTAATTTTGTCTCCCGCATTTAGTTTTCCTCCTGCTCCTTGTAAAGAAGTATTTGGAAGTATAACGAAAACAGAATCGATTTCACTTGCATTCGAAGGGGGGCTATTCGTGTCGAACACATAATACCCTAAGGCGTTTTTATAACCTGCTCCTTCGGTAATAAATGTAACCCAAACCTCACTTGGATCTACTACGACAACATCCAACTCATTTCCTGTATTTAGATAACTTGGATTGAATACTGGAACAGGTTTGGCTTCAGGTAAAGAAGCATTTACACCATCTAAAAATTCTTGACTTAAACTATCTCTTTCGGCTTCTAAATAATCAGGTAAACCACCAGATGAACCATTACTAAACGTGCCCATATAATAGTAGTTATCTGAAATATGTGTGGGTGTTGAGGATGATCTAGAACTATTGGTAGATCTTGCCTCTGGAGTCCCACCAAAATTATGTTGAATTTGAGGAGCAATAGGGAATGCTTTTTGATTGGCAAACCCGGCGCTGTGAACTTGAACAAAAATTTCTTCACAGTATGTTGGAATCTGTACTTTAACATCTAGCTGTCCATTGATATCTGTAAATACAGAAGATAAATGCTTACCACCATCATCAGGATGGCTTGTATGAAAACTTACTTTGACTCCAGCTAGAGGCAAGTCTGTAAGTCCACTTACTCCAATATTTATTTCAATGTCTTGGGTTGTTTCATAATTAAAGTTTGAGGGAACATTTAGATTCGCCAGAATACCTTCACTATCATCAATGATATTGGAATCTGTGTCGGTAAACTCCTCTAGATCGGGCACACAAGAACAGACTAGTGCTAGAAGTATGGTTGACAGTATTATTGATTTTTTCATGTCGTACTTTTTAAATTAACAATCCAAAAGTAACGAGGTTTATTGGTTCCATTTGAGCTTTATCGGTGAACTGCTTTTTTTTATCGTCCATCCTACAATAAGTGAGAGTAAATTAATCTTTAAAGTGTAATTTGCTTCTAAGTGTATATGGCTCCTATAATTATATTGTTTCTTAGATAAATACTTGTATAAACAAAAAAAAATAGCTTTTATGCTGATTTAGTTGGCTTGATTTTTGAATGAAAGTTACTATCCTGATTTGTTTAAATTATGAGCTCCATTATTTACATAAAACGGAATTCATGAGTGCGACCTGTTTTCTTAGGTTGTCTTTAGAGGTTTTATTTTTGGAAGGCTCTTTGGGATTTCTAGTTTGAGCATAGGTGAAAATGTTGTTATTTCTAGATTTTCTTAAAGTTTAAAACATAAAGAAAAATCCAGCTATTTAGGCTGGATTTTTAATATTTCATTCTTACAAGAAAGAAATTGCATTTTATAATTCTAACAATCCGTTAGTTGCTTTAACACCTTCAGCAGATGCTGCTAAATGTGCTTTTTCTGCCTCATTTAAGTTAATTTTTACAATACTTTCAATTCCGTTTTTACCTAAAATAACAGGAACACCAATACATAAATCATTTAAACCGTATTCCCCATTCAATAGAACGGAGCAAGGATAGATTTTTTGTTGGTTACAAGCAATGGCTTGCACTAATCCACTAACAGCAGCTCCAGGAGCATACCAAGCAGAGGTTCCTAAAAGACCTGTTAGGGTTGCTCCACCAACTTTAGTATCTTGTAAAACTTGTTCTAATCTTTCTTCAGAAATAAATTCTGAAACAGGAACAGAGTTTCTTGTTGCCAAACGCGTTAAAGGAACCATTCCTTTGTCAGAGTGCCCACCGATAACCATTCCATCAACATCAGAAATAGGAGCTCCTAAAGCTTCAGCTAACCTGTACTTAAATCTAGCAGAATCTAAGGCACCACCCATTCCGATAATTCTATTTTTAGGAAGTCCAGTTGTTTTATGAACCAAATAAGTCATGGTATCCATAGGATTAGAAACCACAATAATTATTGTGTTTGGAGAATGCGCAATTAAATTTTTTGAGACCATTTTCACAATTCCAGCATTTATTCCAATTAATTCCTCACGAGTCATACCTGGTTTTCTTGGAATTCCGGAAGTAATGACACAAATATCTGAATTGGCTGTTTTAGAATAATCACTTGTAGAACCAGTGATTTTAGTATCAAATCCGTTCAACGAAGCGGTTTGCATTAAATCCATTGCTTTACCTTCTGCAAAGCCTTCTTTAATATCTAGGATTACAACTTCAGATGCGAAGTCTTTAATAGCAATATATTCTGCGCAACTTGCTCCAACAGCACCTGCACCTACAACTGTAACTTTCATATATATAATTTTAATATTGTTAATATAAGTGCTGCAAAAGTATGATAAAAATTTCAAAATCTAAGGTTGTACAAACTAAAAAAGACATCGTTAACGATGTCTTTTATGTATGTGATTTTATGCGATTTTATCTAAAGCTAAAAGCTACACCCAAAGATAATGCATTGTATTCTTGTAAGGTATAATCTGCAAATATTTTAAAGAATCCCAAACTTAGTCTAGCTCCAAGTGTAGTTCTAAATCCACTAGATTCAAAATCTAAATTGGAAGGGACAGATAAGGATTTTGAAATTGTTGGGTTGGAAGGGTCTCCAGTTTGGTATACCCCAGTATAGGTACCACTCATTTTATTGCTAGCACTTCCGTTATTATACCCAATACCTCCATAAACATTTACAATCGGAAAGTTTAGTGAGGCTAATGCTTGTATTGTAAATGATTTTAAGCTAAATTCTGTTAAAGCATTTTGAGTTTGGATTACTCCTGTATTAGAATCTGCTATACCATAATCAACATTCATAGTTGTATATGCCGCTAATAAGGATACGTGTAAGGGAGTTTTGTCCATGGGACCAAACCAACTTGTAATTTCTTTTTTAAGACCAATACCTAACATGTTTACAGATCCTTCATCTTTACCAATATTAATTTTTGGAACTAATCTAACCATTGCTTCAAATTTTCCAGGTAAACCGATATTTAATTGGGCAATTGGAGCGGGAATAGAGTTTAGTGGTAAATCTTTTTTTACTCCTCCTGGAGATTGGAAATCAGCAGAAACATTCTGACCGTTTATGGTTGTATTAACAGTCATATTGGTTGTGGTGTTTGGCCCTCCAAAAGTTGATGCTGTTGTGGATGAAGATGTTACAGAGGTTAAACCCAATGCAGCAATATTAAATGTTTCTCTTCCTGACGGAATACCAGAAGCACTTAGACCGATAGATAGATCAAATCCAAATGGTTTATGTACTTTGGCTGTATGAGCCCATCCATTATTCATACCGTTAATAAAACCCTCCATTCCTGGGGCAAAATAGGCTTGCAAAAGCTTTTTAGAATCTGCGGCATCTGCCAGAAGAATGTTTTCAAAACCCTCTTGGGCTTTTATATTAGATATTAAGGTAAATACACCTGTAAAAATTAAAATAAACTTTCTCATTATAATTAAAGTTTGGTTAATATTTTTGTTTGTTTAGTGAATTTGATATATCAAATATAAAAAAAAACACACACTTAGGTTAAAAAGTGTGTGTTGTTTGTCTAAAATCAGGTATTTATACGTCTATATTTGCGTATTTTGCATTTCGCTCAATAAAGTCTCTTCGGGGTGGGACTTCATCTCCCATAAGCATAGAAAACACTCTATCTGCTTCGGTTGGGCTATCAATAACTACTTTACGTAATGTTCTAAATTCTGGGTTCATTGTGGTGTCCCAAAGTTGCTCTGCGTTCATTTCTCCAAGACCTTTATATCTTTGAATATTTATAGAACCACCTAATTTTTGAGCTATTAAATCACGTTGATTATCATCCCAGGCGTATTCTCTTTTTTGTCCCTTTTTCAGTAAATATAAAGGAGGGGTAGCAATATACACATACCCTTGTTCTACCATTTCTCTCATATATCTGAAAAAGAAAGTTAAAATTAAGGTTGCGATATGCGAGCCATCAACATCAGCATCACACATGATAACAACTTTATGATACCGTACTTTAGATAAATTTAATGCTCTTGGGTCTTCTTCTGTTCCGATAGAAACACCCAGTGCTGTAAACATATTTTTGATTTCTTCATTTTCAAAAACTTTATGTTGCATTGCTTTTTCAACATTCAATATTTTTCCACGAAGAGGTAAAATTGCTTGAAAATTTCTGTCTCTACCTTGTTTTGCTGTTCCGCCTGCCGAATCTCCCTCAACTAAGAAAATTTCACATAAAGAAGGATCTGTTTCAGAACAGTCAGATAATTTACCAGGTAAACCTCCAATACTCATCACCGTTTTACGTTGTACCATTTCTCTGGCTTTACGAGCTGCGTGACGTGCGGTAGCTGCTAAGATTACTTTTTGAACAATGGTTTTTGCATCATTTGGATTTTCTTCTAAATAGTCTGTGAGCATCTCAGAAACCGCTTGAGATACTGCAGATGTTACTTCTCTGTTCCCTAATTTTGTTTTCGTTTGCCCTTCAAATTGTGGTTCTGCAACTTTTACAGAGACAATAGCTGTTAATCCTTCTCGGAAATCATCCCCTGCAATTTCAAACTTTACATTTTTTAATAAACCAGAATTTTCTGCGTATTTTTTTAAGGTTCCTGTCAATCCTCTTCGAAAACCAGATAAATGCGTTCCTCCTTCGTGTGTATTAATATTGTTTACATAGGAATGTAAATTTTCAGAATATGAGGTATTGTAAACCATGGCAACTTCAACTGGAATTCCGTTTTTTTCACCTTCCATAGAAACAACATTCGCGGTTAATTGCTCGCGAGTGCTATCTAGATATCTAATGAACTCTGGTAAGCCTTCTGTACTTGAAAAAGTTTCTGTAATGTGATTTCCTTCATCATCTTGATGACGTTTATCGGTTAAGGTAATTGTAACTCCCTTATTCAAATAAGACAGTTCTCGTAAACGTGCAGATAAAGTATCGTAATTGTATTCTGTAGTTTGGGCAAAAATTGATTTGTCTGGAGAGAAGGTAACAATGGTTCCGGTAAAATCTGTTTCTCCAATAGTTTTTACTGGGTATAAAGCTTTTCCTTGAGAATATTCTTGTTGCCAAATTTTCCCTTCTTTATGAACCGTTGCGGTTAAGTGTTCTGACAATGCGTTTACACAACTTACACCAACTCCGTGTAAACCTCCAGAGACTTTATAAGAATCTTTGTCGAATTTACCACCTGCACCAATTTTTGTCATTACAACTTGCAACGCGGAAACACCTTCTTTTTTGTGAATGCCTACTGGAATTCCACGGCCATTATCTCTGGTTGTTATAGAATTATCTTCATTTATGGTAACATCAATTGTATCACAATATCCCCCCATGGCTTCATCAATAGAATTGTCTACAACTTCATATACTAAATGATGTAAACCTCGTATGCCAACATCTCCAATATACATGGAAGGACGCATTCTAACATGTTCCATTCCTTCTAATGCCTGAATGCTGGAAGCATCATAATTATTTTTGTTTTCTTCGCTCATTATTTAAGTGAATTATTAATTTTTAATTTTATTTAAAATTGTCTTATAAATACGACAAGTATTCAACCCAAATTTACAATTTTTGAATGGTTTTTTGAATGATTATAGCAATTAACTTCTAGAATTATCAACATTTGTTAACAGTGTAAAAATGCCTTAAATCGCTTAAAAACACCTTTAAATTAGACATGCGTCTTCTTTGTTGCATTTTAAAAAAGACTTTATAGTAAAATGGCTTAAAATCTTTTAATATGAGTTTTTAAAACTTGAATTTTGATCGTTTTAAGCGATTATTTTTCTCGAAAGGCTTCTTTTTGTTTCAAAAAATCTGCTTATATGACAAGTTATTCTCCATCATTTGAAGATAGTAAATTGAAAAGAGATATTCTTTTATGAGATAAAAATATAATATCCAAAGGCTTCAACTTATTGATACCTATAAAATCTCGCAAATGCGAGATTTTTAATTTATTTTGGAAATAAACACATTTAATACGCCTCTTCATGAACATTCATAATAGCTCTTCCAGAGGGTTCGTTCATATTTTTAAAAGTTTCATCCCATTCTAAAGCAATTTGTGTACTACAAGCAACACTAGCTTCTTGTGGAACACTTAGTGCGGCTGCATCACTTGGAAAGTGTTCATCAAAAATAGTTCTATAATAAAATTCTTCTTTATTTTGGGGAGTTTGAATAGGGAATCTGAATTTTGCATTTGCCAATTGCTCATCGGTAACTTCTTGTTCTACAACTTCTTTCAGCTTATCAATCCAATCATAGCCAACGCCGTCAGAAAATTGTTCTTTTTGTCTCCAAGCCACACTTTCTGGCAGCATTTCTTCAAATGCTTTACGAATTACCCACTTTTCCATACGTTCTCCGTTTATCATTTTATCTTTCGGATTGATCTGCATGGCAACATCCATAAACTCTTTATCCAAAAACGGTACACGACCTTCAATTCCCCAAGCCATTAGACTTTTATTGGCTCTTAAGCAGTCGTACATATGTAATTTATCTAATTTTCGCACTGTTTCTTCATGAAATTCTTTTGCATTTGGTGCTTTATGGAAATACAAATACCCACCAAAAATTTCATCTGCCCCTTCTCCAGAAAGCACCATTTTAATACCCATAGATTTAATAACTCTCGCCATTAGATACATGGGGGTAGAAGAACGAATTGTAGTAATATCATAGGTTTCGATGTTATAAATTACATCTTTAATGGCGTCTAAACCTTCCTGAATTGTAAATTTTATTTCATGATGAATAGTGCCAATATAATCTGCTACTTTTTGTGCAGCCACCAGATCTGGAGATCCTTCTAATCCTACAGAAAAACTGTGTAATTGCGGGTACCATGCATCAGACTTGTCATCGGTTTCAATTCTTTTTTGGGCATATTTTTTTGCGATTGCAGAAGTTATAGAAGAATCCAATCCGCCAGAAAGTAAAACACCATAAGGAACATCAGACATTAATTGTCTGTGAACAGCATCTTCTAGTGCTTTTTTTACTTCAGCAATGCTTGTTTCGTTTTCTTTAACAGCATCGTAATCTGTCCATTCTCTTTGATACCATTTTACGTATTTACCATCTTTACTGGAGAGATAATGTCCTGGTGGAAATAATTCTATTTTAGAACAAACACCTTCTAAAGCCTTTAATTCTGAAGCCACATAGAATGTGCCATTTTGATCCCAGCCTATATATAAAGGCACAATCCCCATATGATCTCTTGCAATAAAGTATTCATCTTTTTCAACATCATAAATAGCAAAACCAAAAATTCCATTCATTCTATCGATAAAATCAACCCCTTTTTCTTTGTACAATGCTAAAATAATTTCACAATCAGAGGCTGTTTGAAAATTATAGCTACCCTCAAATTGTTTGCGTATTTCCCTGTGATTGTATATTTCTCCATTGGCTGCAAGAATCAAATTTTTGTCTTCACTAAACAAAGGTTGTTGTCCTGAAGCTGGATCTACAATTGCTAACCTTTCGTGAGCCATAATTACTTTCTCATCGCTGTAAATTCCACTCCAATCTGGCCCACGATGTCTAATTTTTTTAGCCATCTCTAATACTTGAGGTCTTAAACTTTCTGACGATTGTTTTACATCAAACGCACATACAATTCCACACATATCTCTATTTTTTAATAATGGTTTATTTATAGTGTAAAAAACCAACTATTTGTTTTTATATTAAACCACATATAGTCATTTGGTTTTAATTTATAACATTTAAATATTTTTTTATATTTAAATGAAACTTGTTTTGTTGTTTTTTACTGTGCTGCTTATCATTTGTTAGTTCGCTAAAAAATAAGTGAATTAAAGTTTGTTTAAATAGAAATAGGTTTCTAAATTTGTTGCACAATGAAAAGACAATTAAACATATGGTGGTGGAACTCTCTTAATTGATAAGTGAGAATAAATCCTATATGTAAAAATATAAAAAAAGGCTTATCTCACGATAAGCCTTTTTAAATTTTATAAAATGAATAAGATACACTTTAAAACAATTTATAAAACAAAAATTTCCGACACAGTAACCCCTGTAGGTCTGTACTTGCGATTTAGAGACCAATACGCAAATACGCTATTGTTAGAAAGTTCAGACTATCACAGTAAAGAAGAAAGTTTTTCTTTTATAGCCATTGAACCAATTATTACGATGAAAGTGGACGATTATCAGTTTTCAGTTTCTAATAAAGGAGTTCAAGTTAATGAAGAATCTATTGATAAAAACTTTTATGAGTTATTTGATAAATTTTCAAATTCTATAGCCTTAGATTGTCCTGCTGAATTAAAATCATATAACGGTTTGTATGGCTATACAACTTTTGATGCTGTTCAATATTTCGAAAATATTCAATTTACAAATAAGAAAGCACCCTCTGCGATTCCAGAAATGCAGTATAGTTTTTATAGATTTATTATTGCTATTAATCATTTTAATGATGAAATGACATTACTAGAAAATATAGAGGAAGGTAGAGTATCTCGCATTCAAGAAATTGAGACTCTTATTGATGCACAATCTTTCAATACGCAAAAATTTGCAATTGTTGGAGATGAAACATCAAACACTTCAGGTGAGGAATTTATAGATTATGTAAAGAAAGCGAAATCGCATTGTAAAAGAGGCGATGTTTTTCAATTGGTATTATCACGCCAATTTCAACAAAAATTTAAGGGAGATGAGTTTAATGTCTATAGAGCGTTGCGTTCTATAAACCCGTCACCATATTTATTTTATTTCGATTATGGTTCTTTTAAATTGATGGGTTCTTCACCAGAAGCACAAATTAAAATATCCGCGGGGAAAGCAACGATTAATCCTATTGCAGGAACCTTTCGAAGAACAGGCGATATGGCAGAGGACATTAAGTTAGGTAAAAAATTATCCGAAGATAAAAAGGAAACTGCAGAGCATGTAATGTTAGTAGATTTGGCGAGAAATGATTTAAGTAAACATGCCCATAATGTTACTGTTGAGGTTTTTAAAGAAGTGCAATATTTTAGTCATGTTATTCATTTAGTTTCTACGGTTAGAGGAGAGATTAAAGGAAATCCGATAGGGATTGTTGGAGATACTTTTCCGGCTGGAACATTAAGTGGAGCCCCAAAATATAAAGCGATGGAACTGATTGACAAGTATGAAAATCAAACACGTGGATTTTACGGAGGTGCTGTCGGTATTATTGGTTTAGATAGCTCAGTAAATTTAGCGATTGCTATTCGTTCTTTTGTTAGTAAAAATAATGTTTTGTATTCACAAGCAGGGGCAGGAATTGTAATTCATTCTGATGAAGAAAAAGAGTTACAAGAAGTTAATAATAAGTTAGCAGCGTTAAAAAAAGCGTTGATTTTAGCAGAAAAAATATAAATGATTATAAGATTGAAAATTAGAAAGTTCAAGAATTTAACTATTTCAATCATTCAATTTTTAAATAAAAAATGAAGATATTAATTTTAGACAATTACGATTCGTTTACCTACAATTTGGTTCATATGGTAGAGAAAATCACTGGAAATTTTCCCACAGTTTTTAGAAACAACGAAATACATATTTCAGATGTAGGAGATTATGATATGATTATGTTGTCTCCAGGACCTGGCATCCCTGATGAAGCAGGAATTTTAAAAGAGGTAATTAAAACCTATGCAGGAATAAAACCAATTTTTGGAATTTGTTTAGGCTTACAAGCTATTATAGAGGTTTTTGGGGGAAAAATCATCAATTTAGAAGAAGTTTTTCATGGAGTAGCCACAGAGATGAGGGTTGAAGACCCTTCTGCCATTATTTTTAAAGATATTCCAGAAACATTTTTAGCGGCACGTTACCATTCTTGGGCAGCATCAGATGAGGATTTCCCTGATCAAATTCAGGTAACAGCTAGAGATGAAGATGGTTTAATTCAAGCTATAAAGCATAAAATATTTCCAATCTCTGCTGTTCAGTTTCATCCAGAATCTATCTTAACAGATGTTGGAGAGCAATTGGTAACTAATTTTATCAACGCTAATTCGCAATGAAAAAAATATTAAACAAATTATATAATCATCAGAGATTGTCAAGACTTGAAGCAAAACAAATCTTAAAAGATATTGCAGCAGAAAAATACAATGATGCACATCTGGCGTCATTTATGACAGTTTTTATGATGCGTTCTATTACCGTTCAAGAACTTTCTGGCTTTAGAGATGCGTTAAAAGAGTTGTCTGTAAAGGTTGACTTATCAGACTATAATACCATAGATATTGTTGGAACCGGTGGTGATGGAAAAAATACATTCAATATTTCTACATTAACTTCTTTTATTGTTGCAGGAACAGGACAAAAAGTAGCAAAACACGGAAATTATTCTGTTTCCTCTCAATCTGGTTCTTCAGATATGCTGCAAAGTTTTGGTTATGGTTTTACAAATGATGAAAACATTTTAAGAGCCCAATTAGAGCAAGCAAATATTTGTTTTTTACACGCTCCAAAATTTCATCCTGCTATGAAAGCAGTTGGTCCAACAAGAAAAGCATTGGCATTGAAAACGTTCTTTAATATGTTAGGTCCTTTGGTAAATCCAAGTTCTCCAAAAAACCAATTACTAGGAACTTTCAATTTAGAAATTGCACGTTTGTATAATTATATTTTACAAGATGAAGACATCAATTATGGTATTATTCATAGTTTAGATGGGTATGACGAAATTTCATTAACAAGCGGATTTAAATTCTTTACTAAAAATGGGGAACAAATTGTAAACCCAGAGGATTTAGGTCAGAAAAGAATTCAACAATCTCAACTTTTTGGTGGAAAATCGGTTGCAGATGCAGCAACAATTTTCAAATCTATTTTAGAGGGAAACGGTACAAAAGCTCAGAATAATGTGGTGTTAACAAATGCGGCGTTTGCATTAAAAATTATTGATGATACTAAATCTTTTCAAGATACATTTGCAGAAGCAAAAGAATCGCTTTTTGGATTGAAAGCAAAACAAAGTTTAACAAAATTAGTACAAAAGTAAAATGACAATTTTAGATAAAATAATAGGATTTAAAAAGAAGGAAATTGCTAAAATAAAGGCAGAGATTCCTCTAAAGAAATTAGTTGAGAGCCCAAGTTTTGGAAACCCTACCTTTTCACTAAAAAAATCTTTGTTAGAAGTGGGTTCTACAGGAGTTATTGCAGAATTTAAACGTCAATCTCCATCCAAAGGAATTATCAACGATACCGCAACAATTGCAGAGGTTACTAATGGATACTTAGCGGCAAATGTTGCGGCACAATCTATTTTAACAGACACTTCTTTTTTTGGAGGAACCATGGCAGATTTGATGGAGGCAAGAGCAATTAATCAACAAAAACCAATTTTAAGAAAAGACTTTATTGTGGATGGATTTCAGATTGTGGAGGCAAAAGCAATTGGTGCAGATGTAATTTTATTGATTGCTTCTTGTTTAACATCAATAGAGTTGAAAAATTATGGAAATTTGGCAACAGATTTAGGAATGGAAGTTTTGTATGAGGCGCATACACAAGAAGATTTAGACAAAATTAATGATTTAGATAATAAAATTATCGGAATCAATAATCGAAATTTAAATACTTTTAAGGTTGATTTAGACAATTCTATCAAATTAGTCAATCAAATACCAGCAACTTCAATTAAAGTTTCAGAAAGTGGTATTTCAGACCCAAGAATAATCACAGGATTAAAACAATATGGTTTTGAAGGGTTTTTAATTGGAGAAAATTTCATGAAAGAAGAAAACCCTGGAGAAGCTTGTCAAGAATTTATCAATCAAATAAGATAAGCTATGAAATTGAAAGTTTGCGGAATGAAATACATCAAAAATATCCAAGAAGTTGCAGAGATGCAACCAGATTATTTGGGGTTTATTTTCTATGAAAAATCAAAAAGAAATTTTGAAGGCATTATTCCTGAATTTCCAAAATCAATAAAAAAAACAGGTGTTTTTGTTAATGAATACCCAGAGATTATAATTTCCTTAATAGAGGAATATAGCCTAGATGCCATTCAATTACACGGAGATGAATCTGTAGCATATGTTACTCAATTAAAACAACAATTAGCCCAAAGAAGAACGATGTTTCTTGAGGAGAATAAGCAGATTAAAAAGAAAAAAAACAAACACATTATTCCAGATGAAAGAGTAGAAATCATTAAAGTTTTCGGAATTAAAGATGAATTCAGTTTTGACACCTTACAACCATACTTAAAGTCTGTTGACTACTTTTTATTTGATACTAAAGGAAAAGAAAGGGGAGGGAATGGAGTACAATTTGATTGGTCTATTTTAGAAAAATACCCCTTTGAAAAACCTTTCTTTTTGAGTGGAGGTATTGGGTTAGATAACATAGAAGATGTCCAAAAAATCATCAACTCTAAGATCCCAATTTATGCCTTAGATGTTAATAGTAAGTTTGAGATTAAACCAGGATTAAAAAATACGAATCAATTGAAAATTTTAAAGCAAAAAATATAATATGGAATCAAAATTTCATCCAGATAAAAATGGATATTTCGGGCAGTTTGGTGGGGCTTTTATTCCAGAATTACTGCATTCAAATGTGAAAGAATTAGCAGATAATTATATTCAAATTATTGAATCTAAAGAATTTCAAACTGAATACAAATTATTGTTAAAAGAGTATGTTGGTAGACCAACACCATTATATTTAGCAAAAAGATTATCTAAAAAATACGGTGCTACTATCTATTTGAAAAGAGAAGATTTAAATCATACAGGCGCACACAAAGTAAACAATACAGTGGGTCAAATTCTAATTGCTCAAAAATTAGGTAAAACACAGATTATAGCAGAAACAGGAGCAGGACAGCACGGGGTTGCAACAGCTACAGTTTGTGCCTTAATGGGATTAGAATGTACTATTTTCATGGGTGAAAAAGACATTGTACGTCAAGCTCCAAACGTTGCTCGAATGAAAATGTTGGGGGCAAAGGTAGTTGCTGCAACCAGTGGTTCAAAAACGTTAAAAGACGCCACCAATGAAGCCATACGATATTGGATTCAGCATCCAGAAACTTTTTATTTAATTGGTTCTGTGGTAGGTCCTGCGCCGCATCCAGACATGGTTGCAAGGTTGCAAGCTGTTATTTCTGAAGAAATGAAATGGCAACTAAAAGAGAAAACAGGGAAAGAAAATCCGGATACAATTATTGCCTGTGTCGGTGGAGGCTCTAATGCGGCGGGTGCTTTTTATCACTATTTAGACAATGAAGAAGTTGAGTTAATAGCTGTAGAGGCAGCAGGTTTAGGAGTAGACTCTGGTGAAAGCGCTGCCACTTCTAAATTAGGAGAAGTAGGAATTATCCATGGAAGTAAAACCATTTTAATGCAAGATGAGTATGGACAAATAGTTGAACCCTACTCTATATCTGCGGGTTTAGATTATCCAGGAGTGGGACCTTTACACGCTTTTTTATATGAAACCAAGCGTGCTAAGTTTATGCATGCAACCGATAAAGAAGCACTAAAGGCAGCTTATGAACTAACCAAAATAGAAGGAATTATTCCTGCTTTAGAAACAGCACACGCCTTAGCAGTTTTACCAAAAATAAAGTTTGAAAAAGACCAAGTTGTAGTGGTAAATTTATCAGGTAGAGGAGATAAAGATTTGGAAATTTATATCAAACATTTAGAAGAATAAGTTATGAATTCAGTACAGGAATTATTTCAGAAAAAAGATAAAAACTTATTATCTATCTATTTTACTTGCGGATATCCAAAATTAACAGATACTACAAAAGTTATTTTAGCATTAGAAAATAATGGTGTAGATTTTATTGAAGTTGGTCTTCCTTATTCAGACCCATTGGCAGATGGGCCAACCATTCAAGAAAGTAGCCAGAAAGCACTGGCAAACGGTATTCATTTAGATATTGTTTTTGAACAATTAATAACAATTAAAGAAACCAATACAACACCTCTGGTTCTTATGGGATATTTAAATCAGGTATTAAAATATGGTGAAGATAAATTTTGTCAAAAAGTAGTAGCCTGTGGAATTGATACGTTAATTATTCCAGATTTACCCATGGTAGAATTTGAAAATCACTATCAAAAACTATTTGATTCATACGGAATTACGAATATTTTTTTAATAACTCCTCAAACCTCAGAAGAAAGAATAAAAAAGATAGATTCTTATTCAAAAGCATTTATTTATGTAGTTGCCTCTTCTTCTATTACTGGTGCAAAAGGACAGATATCTGAGAGTCAAATTGCCTATTTTGAAAGAGTAAAAGCAATGAATTTAAAAAGTAAATTAATTATTGGTTTCGGAATTTCAGATAAAACTACCTTTAATACTGCATGTAATTATGCAAATGGCGCCATTATTGGTTCTGCTTTCATCCAAGATTTGAGTACCAATGGAGTTGCTAAAGTTGGTGAGTTTATTCATAAAATATTGAATTAAAATACTGTTAAGGAAATATTAAAAAAATGGATTTTAATATTTAAAAAGCTAAATTGCTTGCTTTTCAAATCAAACAAATTATGTTATCAACTAAATTTTTACCCATTTTAACAATACTTGCTTTTGGTTTTTCATCAGCACAAACTTCTTTGATAAGAACTCCACGTATTAGTCCAGACGCCTCTGAATTGGCGTTTTCTTATCAAGGTGATATCTGGACTTATAATTTAAACAATCAGCAATCAAAAAGAGTAACGGTTCATGAGGCCTATGAAAGCGCTCCCGTTTGGAATACAAATGGAAGTCAGTTAGCCTTCGCATCGAATAGAAAGGGATCAGATAATATTTTTACCGTTTCAAAAAATGGGGGTACTCCAAAACAGCTTACATACTATCCAACTGGAGATATACCTTATGATTGGACAAAAAACAATGAAATTGTATTTACAACCAATCGTGTTTTTAAAGGACCAGAATGGGATGCACAAACATACCATGTAAACGCTAAAGGCGGAACTCCAGAGCGTTTAATTACTGCTTTGGGTAGTATGGCAACTGTATCCCCCGACGGAAAGTTTATTGCCTTTGTAAAAGGAGCCTGCCGTATTTCTCGTGAAGATTACTCAGGTTCGGCTCAAAGAGATATCTGGATATACAATACGCAAACGAAACAATATATTCAAATCACTGATACCCCAAAGAATGAACACTCTCCTTTATGGGATGCCTTAGGAAACTTATATTATATAGGAGCAGAAAGTGGTCGTTATAATGTATACAAGCAAACTATTTTACCAACAGGTTCTGTGAAAGACCAACCCAAGAAATTAACCAACCAAAGAAAAGATGGGATTCTTTCTTATTCAGTAAGTAATAACGGGACAATTATTTTTTCGACAGGATTCAATCTGTATCAAATCAAAAATGGTGCAACCAAGAAATTGTTATTAGATGTACTATCAGACTATCGTTTTGAGCAAGAGAAAACCAACATTACTAGTGGAGGAATTAATGCTTTAGATGTTTCACCAAATGGGAAATTAGTGGCGATGGAAATTAATGGTGAAATTTTTGTAAAAGAAAACAATAAGGACAAAAGGAGTTCTAACAATGTGAGTAATCATTCTTTTAGAGATAGAAATCCACAATGGATAAGTGATAAGCAATTATTTTTCATTTCTGATAGAGATGGACATAATGAAATTTATAGCGCAATCTCCAAAGATACTTTAGTTGGATTAAAGAGAAGCTTGAGTATAGAGGTGAAGAAGTTAACAAAAAGCAAGGAAGATGTGTATGATTTATTGGTTTCTCCAAACCATAAAAAAATAGCTTACAGAGTAGGGAGAGGAGATTTAATGGTGGCAGATATCAAAGAGGGTAAAATAGAAAATCCAAAAGCTTACTCTGAGGGTTGGGCTGCTGCGGAGGGAGTGAGTTGGAGCCCAGACAGCAAGTTTCTTGCCTATTCTCAAGAGGATTTAAATTTTGACAGCGAAATTTTTATTCAATCGGTAGATAATCCTAAAGAGAAGTTTAATATTTCTATGCATCCCAGAAGTGATGTGAATCCAATTTGGAGCCCAGATGGTAAAAAATTATCATTCTCATCAAACAGAAGTGGAAATAGAGGAGGAGTAGATTTTGATATTTGGATGGTTTGGTTGAAAAAAGAAGATTGGGAAAGGTCCAGAAAAGACCGAGAAGATGGAGATTACTATCCAGAGAAAAAAGCCAAAAAAGGAAAAGATACATCAAAAAAGAAAGTAAAAGTTAGTATTGATAAAGAACGAATTTTTGATCGGTTAGTTAGAATTACACGCCTTCCAGATGATGAGTTTGGAGGTGTTTTTAGTGCAGATGGTACATCTATATATTATTCGGCTACAGATCCAAGTACAAATAGTAGAAACTTTTACAAATCTAAACTGGATGGTAGCAAACCAAAAGCAATCAAAGGAACGTCTAGAGTTGGAAACTTTGTTGTTGTTAATGGGAAATTTTATTTCACATCACAAGGAAGGTTGAAGGAATTAAACCCAAAATCAGATCGCGTAATTTCGTTACCACATTCAGCAAAGTATACTGAAGATTTTATGGCAATTAACGAGCAAGTGTTTAATGAAGGAACTAGAGTCTTATCAGCAGGTTTTTATGACCCTAATTTTCATGGATATGATTGGAAAGGATTGATAAAAAAATATAGACCATTGGCTTTGAGGGCAAGTACCTCTCAAGATTATAGCTTTGTCTTTAATACCTTGTTGGGTCAATTAAATGCAAGCCATATGGGCTATCGTGCTGGAAACCCAGAAAGAACAAATAGTGATGATATTGGCTTATTAGGGTTGGAAGTAAAAAATACATCTAAAGGAGCAAGAGTTACTTATGTGTTAGAAAATTCAGTTGCAGACAAATCAAAAGTACAATTAAAAGAAGGAGATGTTATTACTGCAGTTAATGGCACAAAAATAGGAGAGAATACAAACTTTTATAGTCTTCTAAAAAATACCAGAGAAGACGAAATATTATTAACACTTTCTGATGGTAAAGAAATAATTGCAAGAACCTCAAGAAGTTTACGAACATTACAATACGAAGCATGGATAGCTTCCAGAAAAAAGTTAGTTGATAAGTTTTCGAATGGTCAGTTAGGTTATATTCATATAAGGGGAATGAATGCACCAAGTTTTGAGCGTTTCGAACGCGAATTAAAAGCAAGTGGTTATGGTAAAAAAGGAATTGTGATTGATGTGCGTTACAACGGAGGAGGTTGGACTACAGACCGATTAATGGCAGTATTGAATGTATATCAACATGCATATACTGTGCCTCGTGGAGCAGCGAGTAATTTGAAAAAGGAAAACAAGAAATTTGCAGGAAATTACCCATTTAATGAGCGTGCTATTTTATCTGTAAATATCAAACCAAGTATTGCATTGTGTAACGAGAATAGTTATTCTAATGCAGAGATTTTTTCTCATGCATACAAAAATTTAGGGTTGGGTAAATTGGTAGGGCAACCAACATTTGGAGCCGTAATTTCTACTGGGGGTTATGGATTAACAAGAGGTTATGTTCGAATGCCATTCAGAGCCTGGTATGTAAAGAAATCTGGAAAAAACATGGAAAATGAAGCTCCTGCAATTCCAGATTATTTGGTAAAAAATGCTCCTGGATGGGGGGCAAGAGGGGAAGATGATCAATTGAAGAAAGCTGTAGAGGTATTATTAAAAGAAGTCAATTAAAACAGGAATGTATACACACAAAAGCGAAACTTAGGTTTCGCTTTTTTTATGCTTTTATTTTCCAATTATCATGCTTAGAAATTTCAATTAGATAAATAAAAAATAAATGTGATGAAACTTCTAAAAAACTGAATCTGTTTGATATTTGGATTATTTCACTTTTTCACCATTTATGAAGGTAGCAACTACTTTAGTATTTGGTATTTCATTGCCTTTTACTTCCATAATATTTTGATTTAAAATGATAAAATCAGCAAATTTACCAACCTCGATACTTCCTTTTTCTTTTTCTTCAAAATTAGAATAAGCTGCCCAAATAGTCATTCCTTTTAAGGTCTCTTCTCGTGTTAAGGCATTTTCAGTTTGAAAACCATTTTCAGGATAATTTTCTAAATCTTTTCTAATAGTGGAGGCGTAGAAGGTTAAAAAAGGACTTACTTTTTCTACAGGAAAGTCTGTTCCTAACGCTACTTTACCATATATATTTAGTAAATCTTTATAGGCGTAAGCACCTTTCATCCTTTCTTTACCAACTCTATCCTTTGCCCAATACATATCTGAAGTTGCATGTGTGGGTTGAATTGAAGGAAGAATATTCTCGAACATGTTAAAATCTTCGGGAGCAATAATTTGTGCATGTTCTATCCGCCAACGTCTATCTTTTTTTCCTTTTAAGACATTTTTATAGGTTTTTAAAATCCAATAATTTGTAGAATCTCCAATGGCATGTGTATTCATTTGAAATTCAGAATTGGCAATTCTACGAGCAACCTCAACGTATTTTTCTGGAGAATAAATCATAGCGCCAAAATGGTCTTTTCTGTCGGAATAAGACTCTTTCATAGCTGCTCCTCTAGAACCTAAAGCACCATCACCATAAACTTTAAAAGAACGAATATTTAATCGATTGGTTTTTATAATCCCTTTGTTTAAATAATAATCTAAATGCTTATCACTTAAAGAAACCATTCCATAAATGCGTATTTTTAGATCATTGGTATTATGAAGACTATCTATCAATTCTAATGTTTCTTTTGATAAACCTGCGTCATCTACAGTAGTTAATCCATAAGAGAAAGAAATTTTTTGGGCATCTAATAATGCTTGAATTTTTTCTCTTTTAGTTGGATTTGGAGTTTTTATAAATTTCATTGCATTGTCAATTAAAACACCAGTTAATTTTCCATCTTTCTTGATAAATTCTCCACCAGAAGTTTTAGAAGTATTTGTTATCCCAGAGATATCTAGTGCAGCCTGGTTTACCAATAATGCGTGCCCATCCACTCTTGTAATTGCAACTGGAGTTTTAGGGAAAAGTATATCTAATTTTTCTTTTGTTGGAAATTCTTTAAGGTCCCAATCGTTTTGATCCCAGCCTCGGCCTGTAATAAATGAGGTGTTTTTTTCTTTTTGAAAAGCAACCAAACGTTCTAAAACTTCATCGTAACTTTTTGTACCTGATACATCTACTTTCTGTTGCTGTAATCCTAATCTATAGAAATGGCAATGGGCATCAATTAAACCCGGAACGATGGTTTTATTTTTTGCGTCAACAGTTTGTAAGCTTGTATATTTTTTTTGAATTTCTTCATTGGTTCCAACAGCAATAAACTTACCGTCTTTAATCGCAAAACTTTGAGCTTTGTCAAAATTATTATTGACGGTGTATGTGTTTGAATTGATTATAATGAAGTCTGATTTTTCTTTTTCTTGACATGAAATTACCAGTATTGATACAACTAAAATTAATAGGATCTGTTTCACTTTATGTATGTTTAAGTTATGCGTTAGTGTAAATTAAATAAGATAAATACATTAATAAAAATTGAATAGGAACTCTTATAAGGGCTAATTTTTTTGAACCAATTGCAGGTTTCTCTTTAAATACATCCCAGAGATGAAGGGGTAAAAATAGGATCATTAAAACAAAAATTCCGAGGGCAGCATTTTTTACTGTTTGATTAAAAAACAACCCAATTCCAAGGATGAATTCAATGCTGCCAAAAATATAATTTATAGTCAGTTTTGGTAAGAAATTAGGAATAAATTCATTAAAAAATTTAGGTTTTATGAAATGCATAATCCCAGCGTAGACAAAAAATATCCCAAAAATAATTCGAATAATAACAATAAAGACATTCATAAAATTATAGTTTTATGGGAGTGTTTTGGTATAAATATTTATCCATTAAATAAATCATACTTGCCATAGAGGCACTTCCTAATTCAAGCTCACGCTTATTTACTTTATCAAAAGTGTCTGTTGCTGCATGATGGTAATCGAAATAACGTTGCGAATCTGGTCTGTAACCAACCAAGGTAACTTCTTCTGATTTTAATGGACTAATATCTGCACCGCTTCCTCCCTTTTTAATATCGTGTAATCCATAGGGGCTTAATAGTTTTTTCCAACTTTTTAGTAATGCCGTATTTGATGTGTTGGCATCAATTGTAAAACCCCTTGGAGTATGCCCACCAGAATCAGATTCTAACCCTCCAACATGAATTTCTTTTGATGTTTTAGCAATTTCAGCATACGTTTTAGCTCCGTTACCTCCTTGTTCTTCATCCATAAAAAATACTACTCGAATGGTATTTTTTGGCTTGATCTTATTTTTCTTAAAAATGTGTAATACTTCTAAAGATTGTACAATTCCTGTTCCATCATCATGTGCTCCATCTCCTAAATCCCAAGAATCTAAATGCCCCCCAACAACAATAATTTTTTCAGGATTTTCAGATCCTCTAAGTTCTCCAATTACATTATAAGATTTTTCTTTTGGTAAATTTTTACAACTTTGTTTTAGGTACACTTTTAGGTTTGGATTTTGCTTTAAGCCTTTACTCAAATTTTCTGCTGCTAGGGTACTAATTGCAGCGGCAGGAATGAATTGATTTTCTGGAATGCCTTCATAACGCATGGTTCCAGTATGAGGATAATTATCAATATTATTGGTCATAGACCTAACAATAACTGCTAAGGCTCCATATTTACCTACAGTTGCAGCACCATATACTCTTTGGTCTACACAACCTCCATAAGCACTAAATGTGTTAATTAATGTATTGTTAAATGGTCTGTTGAAGAAGATTATTTTCCCCCTAGCTTTTTCTCCTAATTCTTGAGCTTCTTTAATTGTTTTTACTTCAATAACTTTTCCTGATACACCATTTTTTGGAGTAGCAACAGATCCGCCCAAAGCACAAACTGCTAGTTCAGTTTTTGTACCGTTTGAGATAAAATATGCTCTTTCTTTTTCTCCACGAACCCAATGAGGAACTGTTGTAGGTTGAAGCCAAACAGAGTCTAAACCAACTTCATTCATTACACGTTCTCCCCATTTTACGGCCAATGCTGCTTCTGGAGACCCAGAGAGTCTTCCGCCAATATTAGACGTTAAATCTCTCAGCCATTCATAAGATTTACCATGGGTAAGGGCTGAATTAAACATGAGTTTAATGTTTGTAGAATCAATTTTTTCTTCGGAAGATAATTGAGTGGAAGAAATTACTTTTTCTTGTTTTTGAGCACAAGAAAAAATACACAAAGAGATAAATAATACGGCTACTAGTTCTTTCATTTTATGGGTTTATAGATATTTTATAAATCTACAAAAATGAAACGAATCAAGTCTAAAAGTTGTGGAGAATTTTAACAATTAAGTATAGATATTCGTTTGGTTTAAAAAAAATATCATCGTGATTTCTGTTGGTTTTAAGGCTTAAAAATCAAACTTATAGGTGATGCCTCCAAGAATTTGAAACCCTTGGGTATCAAAGTTTGCAAAACGGTCATATTTGGAGTTTAAAATATTATGTACTCTTAAAAATACTGAAAATGTATCGTTAAAATGATAACCACCATTTAGGTTTAAGTCAATAAATGAACCTATAGTTATTATTTCAGAAAAACTAGAAGGAAACTGTCCGTTGTAATTTACGTCTTTTCGATCACTCACATAAAAAATATTTGTAGTTGCATACCATGTATCACTTTTATAGGTACCAATAAAAGAAGCCTGTAAACTTGGTAAATTAAAACTATCTAGAGCATTATTTACAGTATAACTATTTTGTTGGATATTCGCTCCAAAAGTTATTTTTTTTGTGAAATCATATTCTACTTCCGCAAAAAGAGTCGTTGTTTTTACATCATCATAAAAAACACCAAAAGAGTTTCCATATTCATAACCTTTTAAGGAGTTTCCATTTGCGGTTTGATTTGTTCCGTCTGATTTAGAATTATTTCTTATAAATAATGGTTTGTCTTCTTCGTTCTTAGTACTTACTTTTAAATTAAAGCTAAAGTGATTGTTAACTGTTCCATTAATTCCTAAAAAGAAATTAGATTTCTCGGCAGTTTGGGTAATAAATAATGTTGGGGATACAAAAGGGTTTTCTTCTGTAAAACTCTTATAAGTATTTGTGTGTAAATCTCCAGTGAAACCTCCATATCCATTTAAATAATTCTTAATAATGGGTTTATTAATGAGTAATTCTGGAAATACAAAAAAGTTAGTAGCACTATTTTCTGTATCTAGAGATATTATAATTTTTGCCCCAGTTTTAATAGAAAAATCACTGTATAAAAACTTATACTCGGGATAAACTTTAGTAGTAATTAGAGAATAATTAATTGAATTCTGGTCTTCATAGCTATTTTTAAACTCACCTTTTAACAGTTCTAAACGTGCATTAATTCCAATATCATTTGTGTTTAGTTGAAGGAAATCTAAAGGAAGGTTCAACTTCGAATTTAAACTAAGTAGTATTTCATTACTCTTAAAACTATCTGTAAAATAAGAAAGAGCAACCTTACCAAAATCTATATACGAATCATCAAAAGTTAGCTCTCCAACAAGTTGAAAATAATTATAAACTTGCTTTTCTTCTATAGAATTTATGGTTTCAGTATTAAAATTTAGATTGGGTAAACCATACCAATTATATTGATCTCTTTGAGAGTTTAAACTTACTTTCCAATCAAAATATCTATCTACTTGTTTATAAAAAGCAGTAGTATTAAAGTTAGAAAAATTACTATTTAAAACAGAGCTTCTTAGATTTTCTTCTGATGATGAATATGTAGTTGAAATTCCAAATTCGTTTTCGAAACGTGAACTGTGATGCAAAAAAGCTTCTATGAAAGGAGACAAATAATTGCCAAAACCAGCAGCAACGTAATTCTTGTAAATGCGCTCTCTAACGCCAACATCAATTCCTTTTACAACGCCACTTTTAGGAATGAATGTAGAAGCAACAGGAGCAGAAAAAATAGTGTATTCTAATTTTTTCTTTTCACTTTTTTTAAGGAGTTTAATTTTTGGATTCTTTTTTATTTTAGAAGCGTCAGCTATTTTTGGATTATAGGTTGACACAACATTTACAATTTCTGTTTTTACAGTGTCTTTTGCTGTTTCTTTTTTTGGTTTTTCTTGAGCTCTTACACCTATAAAACCAGGTAAAAATAAAAATATGATGAACCCTTTTTTCATTTTAGTTTTTTATTTCTTTTTTAGAATTTTCTTTCTTAACTGGTGTGACAGAATTGTTTGTTTTAGCTTCGTTTTCTTTTATTGTGTTGAGCTCTGTTTGGGCCTCTTTTATAAGTTCTTTAAATTGTTTAAAATTCTTTAGGACGTTTTCTAAAATAAACGTGGCTTGATAGACATCTTTTAAGCCATAGTAATTTTTTGCCATGATAATATAACTCTTTACTCCCCAATATTTATAAGCAGAGTAATTGGCAATTAATTTTTGAACAATTTTATTAGATTCTAAATAATCTTTTTGTTGATTTTTAAAATAAGAGTGGTAATACAAAGCTTCAGCTTTTAGCTCTCCTGTTGCATTTCTTTCAACTTCTATATAGAATTCTTCTGCAGTTAGTACGTCATCAGTTTTAAAAGAGGCACGGGCAATAATTGTTTTTGCATCGTATTCTAAATTGGTATCTAACTTTTCTTTTTGCAACACTTTTTTGGCATATTCTATAGCAAGGTCATAGGCTTCAATTTCAAAGTATCCTTTCATTAAATTACTTTGTGCATAGATAATATTTTCTGTTTTATAAGCCTCTTGTTCTAATCTATCCAATAATGGAAGTGCGTAGTTAAACTTTTCTTTTGATAGGTAAATTTGAGATAATTTATTTAAAGCTTCCTCGCTAAATTCATTTTGCTCTTCTTTTAAAACTACTTCATAGCTTGGAATTGCTTTGTCAAATTCTTTAACTTTATAGAAAGTTTCTGCTAAATAATAGTTGGCTTTTAGTTTATGAATTCCGTTTGGAAAACCTCTTGTATACTTTAATAATGCATTTATAATATTGTTTTCATTTTTGGATTCGAAATACTTTTTTTCTGCTGATGCAAATGATGTATTGTCTAAGTCTGAATTTGATATATTAATAAATTTTAATGTGCGCACCCAAGCACTATACTCCTCAATATTACCATTGTCTATATAAATGTTTCTAGCACTGGCAACTGCTTCAAATGCATCTGGAGAATTAGGAAAATCGCTTGCTGTTTTTTTAAATTTTTCTAGTGCCTTTTCATTTAGGTTCTCATTATAATATAGCAATCCTTGGCGAACTAGTGCTTTTGGCAGAAAAACACTTTTAGGGTATTTTTTTATCAATCTGTTGTATGCAAGATGTGCTTTCTCGTTTTCATTAATGGAGGTATATGTATTTGCTAATTGATATAAAGCATCATCTTTTAAAGAAGAAACTTCAAAATTATTTATTATTTTTTTTAAGGCCTCTATTTTTGCATTACTGTTATCGCTAAATCCATAGCTCATGCCAATTTGATATTGTGCATAATCTGCACCAGATCCAAATGCGTCAACTACTTTTTGGTAAGAAATAGCTGCATCTGTATAGTTTCTAGTTGCAAAATAACTATCACCTAACCGGATTAAGGCATCATCTTTTAGATTATTTTCTATGGAATCCTTTTTCAAGAATTCAGTAAAAGCAATGGCTGCTGCTTCGTATTCTTTTAATTTAAAATGGCTATAACCTATATTATAATCGATTAGAGGAAATGCATCATCTGCATTGTTTGTAAGTAACTTCTTTAAAATGTTAAACTTTATCAATCCATCCTTATAGTTTTCTAGCCTGTAATTGGTTTCAGCTTCCCAATATTGAGCCTTTCGCTTGATTTCTAAATTTTCAGATTTCTTGCTTTCAATAAAATAAGGAAGTGCTTCTTTTAGTTTTTTAAGGTTAAATAATTGAATTCCTCTGTATAGAGAAACCTCAAAAATTAACAAAATATTCTCTTTAGATTTCTTTTTTGCTAAATACTCTAAAGCTCCTTGATAGTCTTGTTGATGTAAAAAAGAAGTTACTATAAGTTCATTTATTTCATCATAATATTTAGATTTTGGATACTCTTTTAGGTAGTTTTGTAAAACTTCTGCAACACTCTTAAAAGGGTTTCCTTCTTCATAACTTAATTTGGCATAATTTAAGGCAGCATCTTCTTTTATTTTTTTATTAAAGTCCATTTCGCTTGCAGTTTTAAATGCATTTAAAGCGGCTGTTTTTCTTTCTAATTTTAAGTAACATTCACCCAAATGGTAATAGGCATTTTGCGAAACGTTATTTTTTAGATCAATTATTTTATTGAAGTTATTGATTGCATTTTCAAAATCATTTGTTTTGTAATAGGAATAACCTAACAAATAAAAATCTGTATTATTCCATTTTCCTTTTTTACCTCTGTAGCCTTTTAGATAAGGGATTGCTTCTTCAAATTTTCCTAAATTGAAATAACTCTCTCCAATAATTTTAGAAATGTTAGATTGCTCTTTTTTTCTAACGGTCTTAATTAATTCTTTACCAACTTTTACACAACGTTTAAACTTTCCTGCTTTGAAACTAATGTCTAGCAAATAATATGAAATTTCTGCCCTGTAGGATTCGTTATCTGCAATTTCTTTTAAGGTAGATTCTGCAATTCCATAATCTTCCAGTTTGTAGGCTATATATCCATAATAGTATCTAGAATCATTACCGTATTTTGCATCATTTATTAAAGGTAAAAAACGGATTTTAGCCAATTCTAAATTTTTAGAGACTAGCAACCCATAGCCCATTTTAAAATTGAGTTCTTTTTTATTTTCTTTTGATAGAAGGTCTGCATCTACTTTGGTAAACCATTTTAAGGAATGTGCAGCCTTTTTATTGGCAAAATAATAATTGCCAACATTAAAAAAAGCTTTATTTTTCTTATTACTATTGGGGTATTTATTAACAAACGTTTCTACTTTCTTATCTGCATCAGTTTGATCTAGTTTAATGGCACACATGGCATCATAATAAGATGCATTTGCTTTTATATCGTAGCTGTTTTTAGCATTTTTGGAAACTTCTGAAAATGTTTTTTGAGCAGCAGCATAAGCCTTGTTGTTATAGAGTATTAATGCATTGTTGTAATCTGTTAAAATGTTTGTATTAATAACAGACTGTTGGGAGAAAACTTCAACAGAAAAAAAGAAAAGAATTAAGAATGGTACCTGTTTTAAAAAAAAACGAAACTTCATACAACTATTTTTGTTACTCAAAATCTTAAACGAAGTTTTTTCAAATTTGTTTGATAGGGTAATAAAAAAATGGTAAAATATTTATATCAAAAATAAGAATTGTTTGCAATTCATAGCGAAAAATCGTTAGAAACTTTTAAGTTTGTAGAAACTACTATTTTATGAGTAAACCAATTTTACATTTAGAGAATGCAGACATCTATCAGAGAGATAATTTGGTCTTATCAAAAGTAAATTTAACCATAAATAAAGGTGATTTTTATTACTTAATTGGAAAAACTGGAAGTGGAAAAAGTAGTTTAATGAAAACTTTTTATGGAGATTTACGCTTGCAAAGAGGCTTGGGAAGTATTGTAGATTTCGATTTAAAAAAAATAAAAGATAAAGAAATTCCCTTTTTAAGAAGGAAAATAGGAATTGTTTTTCAAGATTTTAAATTATTGAATGATAGAACTGTTTTTGGTAATTTAGAATTTGTTCTCAAAGCAACTGGCTGGAAAAACAAAGAACAAATTAAAACCAAAATAAATGAGGTTTTAGACAAAGTGGGGATGAAAACCAAATATTATAAAAAAACATACGAGCTCTCAGGAGGAGAGCAACAACGAGTTGCAATAGCTAGAGCGTTATTAAATGATCCAGAATTAATTCTTGCAGACGAACCTACAGGTAATTTAGATCCAAAAACTTCGTTAGAAGTTATGGAGCTCTTAAATGATATTCATAAGAGTGGGAAAACAATCTTAATGGCTACCCATGATTATCAATTAATTGTAAAATTTAAGCAAAAAACGATTAAATGTGAAGGCGGAGTATTGTTTGAAGTGAAACAACAAGCTCCTTTAAAAACCTAAATAGTATTTAAATTGACTAAAAAAAAGAAAATTTTTGTTGCAGTAACAAATGATATTTCTACAGACTATAGAGTTCATAAGATTTGTAATTTTTTACGTGACAAAAATTTTTCAATAACTGTATATGGGCGATGGTTACCAACCACTATAAAGGTAAATAGAAGGTATAATATTATTAGAAAAAAACATCTATTCAATCATGATTTTTGGTTTTATGCAGAATATAATATTCGTCTTTTTTTCTTTTTAATATTTAGAAAATACGATTATATTTTAGCAAATGATTTGGATACTTTGCCTGCATGTTTTTTTGTAAGCAAGTTTAAAAATATCCATTTAGTCTATGACAGTCACGAACTTTTTTCGGAAGGTCCCGAATTGCAAGGAAGAAAATTTGTACAAGGCTTTTGGAGGAAATTAGAAGACTTTTTTTTACCAAGAATAAAAAAATCATATACTGTAAGCGACTCTATTTCTGATTTTTACAACCAAAAATATCAAAATAAAATGGGCGTTATTCGTAATGTCCCGTTAAAATATGAGGTGCTAGACGAACAAGAAGTTATTTTTCCAACACCTAAAAGAACAATCTTATATCAAGGAGTTTTAAACCCCGGAAGAGGGATAATACACATGATAAAAGCACTAAAATTCATAGACAATTTAGATTTAATAATTATCGGTTACGGTAAAGTAGAGCAGGTTTTAAAAGAGGTTGTTTTGAAAGAAAAAATGAATTCCAGAGTTTATTTTTTAGGAAGAATTTCTAGAGAGAAATTAGCAAATTACACCAAAAAAGCCACTTTGGGAATGGTGCTAGAAGAACCTTTAGGGAAAAGTTTTGAGTATTCTCTTCCAAATAAATTATTCGATTATATCCATGCAGAATTACCAATTATAGCTGGGAATATGCCAGAGATTTCTAAAGTAATACATCACTATAAAGTAGGGGTAATTGTCGATGGGTATTCGCCAGAAAAAATTGCAGAAAAAATTAATGAGGTTTTAAATAACCCGGGTTTAATTTCAGAGATAAAAGAACATCAAAAAAAGGCAAAAGAGATTTTATGTTGGGAAAAAGAGCGTCAAAAATTAGAACTATATTTTAAATAAAAACCAAAGTATCAAACCAAAAGTTTCCATAATAATTCCTGTTTTAAATAACCTAAAAGGGTTACAAAAGACCATACAGAGCATCAAAAATCAAACATTTAAAGATGTTGAGGTCTGGGTTGTAGATGGAGGGTCAACTCAAGAAACTCAAGCCTATCTTCAAGAATTAAAAGCCCCTTTTTTTTATCAATCAGAAAAAGATGATGGAGTTTACGAAGCCATGAATAAAGGGATACGTCTTTCTAATGGAGAGTGGCTTTATTTTTTAGGCAGTGGCGATGTATTAAAAAATGATTATGTTTTAGAAACTATTTTCTCAAATCCCATTTCTAAAGAGTTTTCTTTAATTGCTGGTAAAATTATGTATGAAGGAGCAACAAAACCTTTTATTTATAGTAAGCATAAAATAATAAAAACACCTTCTTGGTCGTTTTCTATTTGGTTAAGAAATAGTTTACATCATCAAGGGACATTTTATAGAAAAGAGTTGTTTTTTAAAAACTCTTATAATTTAAAGTACAGGGTGTTGTCAGACTATTGGTTTAATATCTTGCTTTTTAAAAGTAAAGAAAAGTGTTTTTTAACAGATTTGATGATTGCAAAATGCAATTCTAATGGAATGTCAAAAACAGGAAGTTGGCAAACTTATACAGAAGAAATAAAATTAAAAATTAATCATAGTTCTATTCTATTATCGCCTGTCTTTTACTGTATTGTATTGGTAAAGATTGCATTAAGAAAATTAGTAAATGGAAAATTCTAGAAAAGAAATAGCATCGCTCATAGTTTCAAAATTAAATTCGAATAAAGAAAATTTAAAAAAACAGTTTTCTATTCGTAAAAAGAGCATTGGTTATTTTTATTTAGATGATTTGTTGCCGGAGGATGTATCATTAAAAATACATGAAAACTTCCCCAGTATAGAAGAGGCTGAATTAAAAAAAGACCTCAGAGAATATAAGTACATTGCCTATAAAATGAATGCATATCATTCGCTTTTAGAGGAAGTTACCTATGCTTTTCAAGAAGATGAAGTTGTTCGTCTGATTTCTGAAATATGTCAAATTAAAGAAGCTATTCCAGACAGTAGTTTATATGCAGGAGGCTTGTCTTTAATGAAAAAAGAGAACTTCTTAAATCCTCATTTAGACAATTCACACGATAAAGACAGAAATCTTTGGAGGGTTCTAAACTTGTTATTTTATGTAACACCAGATTGGAAAATTGAAAACGGCGGTAATTTAGAGCTTTGGCCAAATGGATTGAACAATACCCCAATTGTTGTAGAGAGTAAATTTAATAGATTGGTTGTTATGGCAACACATCAAAAATCTTGGCATTCTGTAAATAAAGTACAGGTAGATTCTATAAGATGTTGTATTTCTAATTATTATTTTTCAAAAGTGCCCTTGCTAAGGGATGATAAATTTCATGTAACATCATTTAGAGCCAGAAATAGTAAAGGGATGAAAGATGTCTTTTTAAGAATGGATAATTTTTTTAGAAACAATCTTCGTAAAATTTTTAAAAATGGAATCAAAGAAAATCCACATCAATATAAACAATGACTCCTCTTAAATAAAGGCCATATGCTTTTAAAGATTATGATTTTAAAACAACTCAAAATTGAAACCCTATAGCCAACCATTCAAAATAAATAGTATTTGTGATATTACCAATACTTGGATTCACATACAACAGCCATATAAGAGGATAAAAAATACAGCTTTTTTAAAAAAAAGTAAAACATTATAAACAGGAAGTAACTAAAACACTATTTCCCATATAAAACTTGATCATAACACCCATTAGAATGAAACAATCAGTTGATAAAATTATAAAAAAATTACAACTATTACCCCATCCAGAAGGGGGCTATTTTAAAGAGACTTACAGAAGTTTAGGAGAGATAGAAGAACAGAATTTGGAACCAAAGTACAAGGGCAAAAGAAATTATTCTACCTGCATTTATTTTCTACTAACTTCCGATAATTTTTCTGCTCTTCACAGAATAAAACAAGATGAAATTTGGCACTTTTATGATGGATCTCCAATTTGCTTGCATGTTATATCTGAATTGGGAGATCATACAGAATATATAATTGGACGCGATTTAGAAAAAGGAGAAATACCTCAGTTTGTTGTTCCCGGTGGTTGTTGGTTTGCAGCAGAAGTAATCAATAAAAATTCATACTCACTTGTGGGCTGCACGGTTTCTCCAGGATTTGATTTTAGAGATTTTGAACTAAAAACCAAAAAAGAACTGGTTTCTTTATTTCCTGATAAAGAGGAAATAATATCAAAATTGACACATCAATAAAGTACCAATACCAACAGAGAATTGTATCGAATCTTAAGTAAAATTTCTGTGTTATTTTAATGTGCTTTTAAATGTAATATGATACAGCACTCTGTTTTTATTCTGCATGCATTTTCCTAATGAAAACAATAAAAATACATACATCATTTAATTATATACGAGTGTATATGAAATAAGTTAGCAATTTAAATGTTTAGATATTAGACCAATAGTATTTTAGGCAGCAAAAGCAAAAAAGAAGTACTTAGCAAAACATCAATACCCCCTTTAGAAGTCGATTAAAAAAGATACATAGTATCTCAATAGTTTCTTTTCAGATACTTTTGTTATGGTGTAAACACTTAAAAATTAAAATTAAGTTCTTACAGAAATACATAGAGAAGTTATATATAGAAAAATAAGTACGGAAATACCATCACAAGAGAAAGAACCCATAGATTCATTAGAAATCAAAAGTACCTTGTTACCCCTTGGACACATTCTGTTTTAAAATAATTATTAAAATTTTAGAACCAATGGAGGGGAGATATAATAGAAATAGAATCTACATCCTTAAAGAAGAACAAAAGATTATTAAGGAAGTTCCCATTTTGTTAGCAGGCTCTGGCATTGGTAGCGTAATTGCAGAATGTGCATTGCGATTTGGTTTTGAAAATATTACCATAATTGATGGAGACCAAGTAGAATTGTCTAATTTAAATCGTCAAAATTATATTGAAACCGATATTCATATTGATAAAGTAGAAGCCTTACAAAAAAGATTAAAATCAATTAACAAGGACGCAAATATATCAATACATAGAAAATTTCTAAACTCCAAGAATGTTAAATCCTACATCAAAGGTCATGAAATTGCTGTGAATGCATTAGATTTTTCTTCTGATATTCCTTTGGTATTTGATAGCATATGTCAAGAACAAAAGATACCAGTATTGCATCCCTATAATTTAGGTTGGGGAAGTTTAGTAGCGGTGATAACTCCAGATAGTGTAGCACTAGATAGCAGTGCAAAACCGAATCAAAAATTTGATGAGATACAAATGGTAAAGTATATTTCTGGCTATTTAAAATTTGAGGGACATCCTCAAAAATGGATAGATGAAGCATTAAAAAAATATTTAAGTGAAGATAAAAATTTATCACCACCTCAATTATCTGTAGGTTCCTGGATGGTTGCTGGAATGTGTACCCATTTGTTATTTAATATTGCGACTAAAAGAAAGATTAAAAAATTTCCAGCCTTTTATTTTTCTTCAATTTTTAAGGATTAAATTAATTTATTATTCGTAACATAGGCAATGGCTTCAGAAATATTTGTGACTTCTAGTTTGTCTAATAATTTTCTTTTATGGAATTTCACTGTATGATCAGAAATAGACATGGCATCTGCAATATCACTCAAAGTACAGCCCCTAATGGAGTACTTTAGAATCTCTTTTTCTCTAGTAGATAATTTTACGAAGTGTTTTTTTTCCCAAAAATCACCCTTCAAATTATAGTAGTATATTGTATTCTCTTTTTTATTAGTCACTTTAATATTCCCCGATTTATTTTCAGAAGAAAGAGAAACTACCGCCATAGCTTTCCATAGCTTCCCCTCTTTTGTCATAAATAAAGGGGTCATCTCATGGTTAATCAACGTTTTTTTCCCTTTTTTATCAATCAAGTGAAAATCATAGGAGATGGAGTAATTTTTACGCTCCTCCATGGGTACTCGTTCATAAAATTCAAAACCACGAGTATTAATTTTCAAAAGAAGAGCTAAATCTTCTTTTATAACGTGCTTAAAATAGAACTCATATCCCATTTTTTTTACTTCTTCAGGGGTATTGCCACACAAAAAGAGAGGATTGTTAGATACATAATCAAATCCTTTTTTCTTATAGTCAATTACATAAAGGCTTTTATAGGTAGTTCTTGCAAAAGCATCAATTGGTTCTATATAATTAACAGCTTGTTTTTTATCTTCTTTAGAGAGTGTACCAACCTTGTTTAAAAGAGAAAAAAAATCATCAACGTTTGGCATAACATTTTTTATTGCCAAGGTAGCTAATTTTTTAAGGCAAACCACTGTTTAAAGTAGATTTAACAAAATTAACATAATACTAGCCTTTAGTCTAGCCCTACTGGCAAGCCATATAAATAAATTTGAGTATCAAAAACAAATATTATGATACTCGAAAAAAATTATTTAGAAAAACTTCCAAAAAACCAATTATTAGAGCTGGCAGAATTTATTGTTACAGAAAACTTTAAACATCATTCAAGTAATGGCTTGCCCAAAAATTATAAAGATGATGTCAATTCAATTTATAAAGAAGAATTAAGCTTTTACGAAAATTCTGAAGTTTTTATCAGTAAAAATCATGCTGGAGCTATTTTAGCAGCCATTCGTATTTTAAAATGGAATGGTGTTGATGTTTTACCTCTTCAGAAGATTTTTGGAATAAATCCATTATCAGCACTAAGTCTGCCAAATGTACATAAGATCTACCACATTGGACGATTTGCTGTAAAAAAAGAGCTGCGCGATATTAATTTATTTAAAAAATTATTGCTATGTGCTGCTAAACTTATTTGCCATCATAGTAGCAATGTAGCTTTTGCCGAATGTGATAGCAAACTATTAAGAATACTAAGGCTATTAGGAGTTAAGGCTTTGGTAATAGGCGAGTCTGTAAACTATTTAGGTTCTAAAACGATTCCTATTGCCATAACTTATGAAGGAGTAATAGACTTTTATACTAAAAATAAAAGCTTGGTTTCCAAAAGAGATTTTTATTCCTACTAACGAATACAAAAAAGAAAAACTACACTAAAGTTTAGCAAAAAAACTAAACTAAAGTTTAGTAAAAAAACTAAACTAAAGTTTAGTAAAAAAACTACACTAAAGTTTAGTAAAAAAACTAAACTAAAGTTTAGTGGAAGTATAAAAGTTCCTATGTAGATTTGTATATTAATAAAAAAAGAGGTGTATCTCTTAGCAAAATGATTATTATTTAAATACATACACAACCACAGCCAACAAGCTGTATAATAAATTGGTCTAGACAGAAGAGAACCCTCTTTTTTCGAGATATGATACACCTACTTATAACTCCTATTATTTTATAACCCCTCATTACAAACCCCTGAAGTATCATTTTACATTGCTTAAAATAAGTAATTGGCAGAGTGTTTTCATAAAAACTACAGAATCTTATACACATCCCCAAAGTGTGGTTTTGAAATGTAAATAAAATATCCTTGACCAAAGGTTAGACCGACGAACAATTAATGTCTTAAAACTAAAGTTGAATTTATTAATAATTAATTTTTTTTAAAAAATGAAAAAATCAAATCCAGAAAAACTCTTAGATACTCAAGAATTATCAGCTTTAGAAAACCAAACATTGAAAGGTGGAAATAATCCAGTTGACGACGAAGGTAATTTGAAGAAAAAGAAAGGTAAAGATGAAAATGGACGACCAGGGGAAGAATAACAATTAATTTTTTTAACATTAAAAGTTAAGTGTAGAGATAAAATTCATTGATCACATTAGCTTTGAAATGTAAATAAAATATCCTTAGCCAAAGGTTAGACCGACGAACAATTAATGTCTTAAAACTAAAGTTGAATTTATTAACAATTAAATTTTTTTAAAATGAAAAAATCAAATCCAGAAAAATTCTTAGATACTCAAGAATTATCAGCTTTGGAAAATGAAACTCTAAAAGGTGGAAGTGCTGCAGAGGACATTAAAATTGAAAAGAAAAAAGTAAAAAAGAAAAACAGCGAGTAATTATTAACAATTAAATTTTTAAAAATGAAAAAATCAAATCCAGAAAAATTCTTGGACACTCAAGAATTATCAGCACTTGAAAATGAAACATTAACAGGAGGAAATGCTTCTGTGGATGACATTGAAGTGAAAAAAGAAAAGAAAAAAGAACAAGAGTAATTTTTCTTTCTCAAAAAGAGAAAGGGAAATATTTCTCTTTCTCTTTTTACTTAAAAAAGTATAAACAATTATAAAAAAAGAACAGTAAAATGAAAAGTGTTAAAAAATTACCAGAAGACTTTTTAGGTGTTCATGAATTATCAGCTTTAGAAAATGAAACTCTTAAGGGAGGGGCATCTCAAGTCGAAGAACCGTGTAAAAAGAAAAAAAAGTGTGACGAGGAAGATGATGAGATTGTGGCTGTATAATTGAAGGACAAATAAATACACATATCTCTATTTTTTAATTTAGATATGTGTTTAAAAAATTAAAAATAACAAAAATGAAAAAAATAAACCCAGAGGATTTTTTAGAAACACAAAAATTATCAGCACAAGAAAATCAAACTTTGAGAGGAGGAATGTCTCTAGCTCCAAGTAAATGTAAAAAGGATAAAGATTGTAAAACTAAGGGAGATCAGACAGGAAGACAATAGTGAATAAAATTAGATGTCCAATAATTTTTGCCTGCTTTTTAAAATAAATCAATAAGAATGGAAATAACAAAATTTAATAGAGACTGGTGGCTTTCTTTTATAGAAAAAAACCTATCTTTTTCACAAACACAAGTTTATAAAAATGTGTTTTGTGACAAGCTAGTAAGAACACTCAATGAAGGAGTTAGAGAAATGTTAAGATCTAGAATTAATAGGTTAGATATTAATAGTGGATTTAGACTTTATAATGAAAATAGAGAATTAAGTGACTCAGAAATCAGAAAATTAATAAGAAACAATAAATTAAATGATTCTGAAAGTATTGAATCCTATTGTGCGCGAGTATTTGGAGAAAAATATGGAATCATAACTAATTACGGAGAAAAACATTCAGAAATTTTAGCCGAAAATATTTTAAAAACTGTTCAACCCTTATTTGATATAATAGGCATACCACCATGGGGTTTAGAATTAACAACATTTATTGGTAATTATGGATGGACTCCTTTAGGAATTCATACAGATAATAGAGGTGAGAATGTATTGCATTATCATTTAGGTCCTGGAAATAAGAAAATGTATGTTTGGGATGATGAAGTTTATGAAAAAGAAGGTAAAGGAATTTCTAATAATAAAAATGTAGAACCTTTACTTGGATATGCAAATGAATTTGAATTTGGAAAAGGAGATTTATATTATATGCCTTGGAATAAACACCATATTGGATATTCAGGAGATTTTTCTATAGGAGTTACTCTTTGGTTTAACAATCCTACTAGACATAATTTTTCTAAATTGATGCTGGAAACTATTCAAAACCTATACCTCAAAAACGATCAAAGTATAATTGAAAGTCAAATAGATTATTTAAATAATGAAAATACTTTTTTAGATTTTATAAATACTTTAAATATTGATAAAGATACTTTAAATGCACCATTACAAGATTTTTTTAAACAAACATATAACGAATATAAGAAGTGTTTATTAAGTAATGGAGGGTGGCAGAATATTCCATTAAGTTATCACAAGAAAATAGACAGTAACAAAGATTTTTTTCCAAACCTAAAGTCTAAAAAAATAATAACTAATGAAGTATCTAATATTAAAGTAGAAAAAACGAATGATAGATTAATGATTTATGTGAGAGGTAATAGGTTATCATTTAAATATTTTCCTGAATTAGTACAAATTATAGATGAAATTAATAAAAATGAATTTATTGAGGTAAGTTCAATAATTAAAAAGTTTAAAACTCTTCCAGAAGAAGTCGTTTTATATTTCTTAAAATTACTAATTAATAATAAAGGTATAAAAGTAGAAAATTTAGAATTAATAGAAATAGAACCGTAATAAAATTAGATAATGAAAAAAACAGAAAAGTATTTTTATGATTTAGATTTTTTTCCACACTTAAAATTATTATCAGAAAAATGGAAAATAATTAGAAATGAGTTTTTAAATTTAAATGCTCCTGTGTTGAATATAAATAGAATAAATAAATCAAATGAGGAAGTTTTTGAAGAAGTAAGTAATTCCATTTCTGAGGGTAATCAATACGGTTGGATTCAAGGTTGGGGAAATAATGATAATTATAATCAAGGAAACTTAATGTGGATTCAATATGGATTAATTTTGGATGGAATTAAAGTTCCATTTATTGAAAATGAAATGCAACAAACGATTAACATGTTATTGAATATAAAAGGCATTAAAGTTGCTGCATTACTCAAACTTGAGCCATTTACGATATTACACACTCATACGCACCCAGATATCAGAGAGAGGAACCTATTACAGATGCATTTACCAATTTGTACTCCAGAGAAAGGGAATTTTAATTATTTAAATATTATGGGGGAATTTCGTCAGTATCAACAAGGAATTCCAATCATATTTGACGGATCTTATAGGCATTTTGCATTAAATGAATCTAATCATAGTAGAACTACGCTCTATTTAGAGTTTGATAAAGAAAATCTGATCGCTTCAGATATAAATTGAGAGTTAAAACTCATCAATTTTTTTATATAAATTAAACGATATTGATATGGATAATTACTATAGAATCATAAGAGAAGGAACTAATAAATATGTCTTTACTACAAAAGAAAATATAGAATATCAGTTAGTTATTAGACCCTCAGGAATGACTTATAAATGTATTAAAGGGGGAAATAAGAATGTATTGGAGTTAGTCTTAAATTGTGATACCAATACAGCAAGTAAAGATTATAAAACAATAAAAACGTTGGTAGTATTTTGTAGGGAAATATCTTTAAAATATGATGCTATCTATATACAAATACATAATCAACCAGAGGTTGTAAATAATAATAAAACTGAAAGAAGAGGTTTGTCAAGGATTAAATTATGGAATAGAGTTATTAGCAAATATTTTAGCGATTATATCTTATTAACTAATCTAGTTCTTAGTCCTAACAGTAATAGTGATATTTTAAGTATAGTTATTAAAAAAAAATCTACATATTTCAAGGATTATGTAACAAGTTTTTATCGCTTTTGCCATAACAAAATGTATCAACCAATTTAACGATATGTTAAACAAGAAAAACTCAAACATTAAACTTGTTAGGCAACATGACTCAATGGACTGTGGGCCAGCTTCGTTGAGTATGATTTCTAATTACTATGAAAATAAGTTTTCTCTACATAGTTTAAGGAGTCTATGTCAGATAGGTAAGAATGGAGTTTCAATGTTGGGTATTATTCATGCAGCAAAAAAAATAGGTTTTAATCCTAAGTCTATTAAATTGAATTTAAGCCAATTATTAGAGAATTTTATTTCGCCTTGTGTTTTATATTGGAATAAAAACCATTTTTTAGTGTTAGAATCTATTTCTAAAAGTAAAGGGGGAAATAAATTTCATATTCTTGACCCTGCCCATGGTAGAGTAGTATTGTCTGAAAAGGAATTTAAAGAGTCTTGGTTAAAAGAGGAAGATTTTGGGATAGCTTTATTTCTAAATCCTTCAGAAGAATTTTATGCCAAAAAAGGTCAGAATAATTTAAAAGAGAGGTTAAAACACATTCTAGTCTTATTTTCTCCATATAAGAAAAAGATAGGGTTATTAATGTTTTTTGTTTTAGTAGGTAGTTTGCTTAGTATCGCATTGCCTTTTTTAACTGAAGCTCTAATAGATAAAGGAGTAAATAAAAAAAATTTAAACTACGTAAGTTTAATTTTATTAGCTCAATTATTTGTGTTTCTAGGAATAATGGGAACAACTATACTAAGAAACTGGTATACGTTAGTTGTAGGGGCAAAATTTAGTATAGATGTAATTTATTCTTACCTAAGTAAGGTTTTGAAACTCCCAATGAGCTTTTATGACACTAAAAACTCAGGAGATTTTAATCAAAGGATACAAGATAATGTTAAGATAGAAGAATTTTTTACATCGGATAGTATTTTAACTATCTTTTCTATCTTAACATTAATTATATACTCTGTTATCCTACTTTATTATGATTTATATTTGTTTTTAATATATTTTGGACTAACCTTAGCTGCTGTTTACTGGTCTTTCTTTTGGCTAAAAAAAAGAAAATTAATAGACTATCAATTATTTAGAGTTAGGGCAGAAAATCAAGAGGCTGTTTATGAGTTCTACAATGGAATAAAAGAAATGAAGTTGAATCAGTATGAGGATTATAAAAAAAATGAGTGGATTATTTTACAAAAAAGATTGTTAACAATTAATATTAAGTCATTAAAAATTGAACAATTTCAATCGATAGGATTTTTATTTTTTAATCAATTAAAAAATATATTAGTTACATTTTTGGCAGCAAGCTATGTAATTAAGGATTCAATTACATTAGGAGCATTACTAAGCGTATCTTTCATAATTGGTCAAATGAATTCGCCAATCCAACAACTATTAACTTTTTTACGTTCTCAACAAGATGCGCTTTTAAGTTTTGACAGATTAAGTGAGGTGTATACTCATGAAGAAGAAGAGAAAGAGTCAGATGTAATTTTAAGACTCAATGCTGATCCTTTAGATATTAAATTAAATAATGTAGATTTCAAATATAATTTATTATCGAGAAACTATATTCTTAGCGATATAAATTTAAGTATCCCTAAAGGAAAAGTAACTGCAATAGTCGGACATAGTGGTAGTGGTAAAACGACATTAATGAAACTATTGTTGAAATTTTTTCCAACTACTCAAGGTGATATATCATACGGGAATCATGAAATACGCCAAATATCTGCTAAAAGTATTCGTCAACACTCAGGAATAGTAATGCAAGATGGTTATATTTTTAATGATACTATAGAGAGAAATATAGCATTAAAAGAAGAGATAATAGATGGAGGAAAACTATTTAGCGTTTTAAAGGCTGTTAATTTAGATGAATTCGTTAACTCTTTAGTTTTAAAAGAAAAGACTAGAATAGGTTCTGGGGGTAATGATGTTTCTGGAGGACAAAAACAACGGATTTTAATTGCTAGAGCCATCTACAAAGATCCTAAATATATATTCCTCGATGAGGCTACCTCAGCTCTTGACGCTACAAATGAAAAAAAGGTGCATCATAATTTACAAAGATTGTTTAAGAATAAAACAGTTGTAATTATAGCCCATAGATTAAGTACTGTCCAAGATGCAGATCAAATAGTTGTATTATCAAAAGGGTCAGTTGTTGAGCAAGGAACACATTTAGATTTGATTAATAAAAAAAGTCATTATTACACATTAGTTAAAAACCAATTAAATCTTTAACAATTATGATATCCAAAATTATAACAGGCAGTTTGTTACTATTAAGTTTAGGTTGTAGCTCAATCAGAGAGGTTTCGTCTTCTTCAAAATATGAAGCCGTTTACTCAAGAACAATAAGTGAAGAACAATTTGAGTCGATTTATCAAATCTTAAAAGAGAATATATCAGATTTTCCTATTACAAAGAAAAATAAACTTAATTATAATACTATAAACAATAAGTATTCATTGAAAATATCTTTAAAAAAAAGTTTATTCAAATTAGTATATAAAAGTAATGTTGGGTATGACGATAAAATTAAATTGATTAAGTCTAAAGTAGAAGCGATTAAATAGCATCAAAAATTTAAATAGCTATGAAAACTAAATTAATAATAACTGTATTCCTTTTAATTAAGTCAAGTTTATCTTTTTCTCAAAATGAAATTTCAGGGAAAATTATGGAGCAATCAAAAGATGCATTACCTTTTGCCAACATCATTTTATATCAATTAGAAAATAAAAAGATTCTAACTGGAACCACTAGTGATGATAGTGGACTCTATAATTTCAAAAATGTTTTGAACGGATCTTATTTGCTAGAGGTTTCTGTGCTTGGATTTGAAACAAAAAAATCAGAACCGTTCGTTTTATCTGAAGATAATAATCAAATAGAATTAAATTTTATACTAAAAGAGGAGGCTCAAACTTTAAACGAGGTTATTATTAAAAGTATAAGACCCGTAATAAGACAAACTGCAGAAAAACTAATTGTAGATTTAGAGAAATCTGAAATGATAAGTTCTAATTTGCAAGATGTAATGAAAAAAGTTCCTGGAGTTATTGTTACAAATGGAGGGATAAGTTATGCAGGACAGCGAGGTGTTAGAATTTTAATAAATGGAAAGACTACTGATTATATGGACACAGCTTCTCTATTAAGAGATTTTCCTGCAGATAATATATCAAGAGTTGAATTAGTTCAACAACCAGGAGCTGAATTTGATGCAGAAGGTTCAGGTCCACTTATTAATATTATTTTGAAGAAAAATGTACAACTTGGTACTCATGGAAATATAAAAGCATATCAAGGCTATGATAATCAATATGAATACTCTACAAGTGCTTCTTTAGCTAGTTATAAGAATCGGTTAAATTGGCAGATAAATACAGGATATAGTAAATATACAAATCGTGAAGATTTATTTATTAAACGTAAAGTTAATAATCAAATATATGACCAATCATCTATTTCTCCTTATGACCCAGTAAATTTTAGATTAAGTGGAGCATTAGATTACTATTTTAATGGCAAGCATAGTTTAGGTCTAGGTCTTAGACGTATTTTTACGGATTCAGACCGAATCACTTCAAATAGTACTCGTATTTTTGAAGATAACTTATATAATGAAATATTAACTGAAAGTAATTTTGATAAAGAACGAATAATTTTTAATATAAATCCTTATTACGAATTTGATGATGAGAAGAATAAAATTTTATTAGACTTTGATTATGTAGATTACAGTAATGAAAATGTAAATAATCTATATCAAGTAGGTCAAAGTAATATAGATTATAACAATCAAAGATATTTTCAAAATGGTAAATATCAAATATTTACATTTAAATTAGACTACAAGCGTACTGTAAGTGAAAATCTGAATTGGTTGCTGGGAATAAAGTACTCAGATGTAAATACTGATAGTGATTTAAAATCTTTTTCTGAAAATACACAAGGCATATTTACACAAAATAATAATCAAAGTAATCGTTTTTTGATTGATGAAAATATAATAGCTAGTTATGTGAAATTTACTTCAAATTATGAAAAATGGTCATTTTCTGGAGGATTGAGATGGGAAAAAAGTATTACCAAAGGAACATCAACAAATCCAAATGAGACAAAAAGTCGAGAAATTTCAAAATTATTTCCAAGTGCTAGTATTGGAAGAAAGGTAACAGAAAAAATAGGTGTTAATATATCTTACAGTTATAGAATTCGAAGGCCTTCTTACAACTCTCTAAATTCATTTGTTTATTATTACGACCCTTACACTTTTGAAGAGGGTAACCCTAATTTAAAGCCAGCATTTACAAATAGTCTCCAATTTGGTTTAACTTATGATAATCAACCATTTTTCAGTATTGGTTACAGAGGCACTTCGGATTCATTATTTGAACTTATCTCTCAGAATGATGATACAGCTGAAACTTCACGTTCAGTTATTAATTTATCTGAAGAAAAGAATTGGAATTTCAGAGCATTTGCACCTTTAAACTTCATAGAAGGACTTGAAGGATATTCTGGATTGATAGCAAATCATAATAGTTATGAATCAAGAAACCTATCATCAAACTTAGATCTATCCAAATGGAGCTTAACTTGGTATACCAATATTGAATATAAATTACCATGGAACATAAATTCTGAATTAACAGGATATTATACTTCAGGAGGTTTACAAGGGCAAATTGACCATGAATGGCTTGCTGGTCTTAGTTTTGCTATGAGTAAAAAATTCATGAAAGATAAATTAAAAATAAATCTTGGAATAGGAGAGATTTTAAATAGACAGTTTAAGGGTAAGATTAAATATAATAATATTAATGCTGATTTAATAAGTGATTGGTCTAGACAGAATGTATATTTTCAACTAACCTATAATTTTGGTTCTAAATTCAGCAAAAAGAAAGAAAGAAGTAACACTTCTAAAGAAGAAGAAGATAGAATAAAAGATAATAATTAAAATATTACTCTTAAAAAGGGACGTTTTTAACTGACACTTTCCTAAAAAATGTGTAAGCTAAAAATAGCTGGGACTCAATTATAAATGTAATTTTTATGCCAATAAGAAAGTGTTAGTAGCCTACAAAGTTGAATCCGCTTCGCTACTTCCAACTATATAGTCCACTATAAACATCCACTTGTGTAAGGGAGGTATCCCTTTTCAATAACCCTCTATAAAAAAAGTAACAAGTCAAAAACATTTTAAAACTTGCGATATTATTTTTGTACATCTAGATAAAGAAATTTATCAATAACTAACAATCCTAAATTCTCAAGCTATGATTATTCAAGCATATTATCCGACAGCGTCTTTTAAAAAGATTAGCAGAACACTTATGTTTTTTACATTTGGAGTTTTAATAATTATTACTTCAAGAATTTTAAAAACTGAAGAGCTTTTTTTATTTTTCTCCAAGAAGAACACTTAATTTAATTGCACATGAACATTTTTGGACTTCATTTATTAGTTTTATGACAGTTTTAGCAAGCTTTTTAGTTGCTGTATTATTGTAAAAAAAAAAGTGTTTTCCATCAGGCTTTTCACGATTACACTAATTTGGAATTCTTTTTTTTAACAGGGATAACCGTTTTCATTTTCGATAATTATAATATCTACGAACTTGGAGAGATGGTTCTTATACTTCTATTTCATGTTTTCTTATGCCACCTCTTTTAATCAAGATTTAAGCGATTGGATTCTAGGTTTGTTGTTGTATGCAATGGAACTTTACAAAAGATGCAAATTCTTGGGTCTTACCGAAGTCAAATTTCAATTAAACTTAAAATAATCCACAAATCAATATTTAGAAATAAAAAAACCTCAACAAATTGATTAACAGTGTGTTGAGGTTTTAATAAGTGGAGACGCCGAGAATCGAACTCGGGTCCAAACAAGCAGCCAAAAAGCTTTCTACATATATAGTTTTTACTTAATTTTCGATGAATGCCTGATTAAAAACTACCTAACATTCACTTATCTTCTTTAGCTTCAAAAACTCGTCAAAGCTCCGGGTTTTCTATATTTACTTTTACGATACCCAAAAGTGAAACGCCGTAAATCAAGGCTTTTCGTGGATATAAAGCTTGCACACCTTGTGTGCCGAGGCCAATCTTACTATAATTCAGATTATGCAGCTAAAGCGTAGTTATCTTCGCCGTTTAAAAATTGAAATTAGGTTTAACGAGTATAATTTCATAACTCGATATGCTTACAAATTCACCGACCTTGCTGTCAAAACCAGTCGTCCCCAAAATGTCAAAGATGTATTTTTTTTTTCAAAGAATATACAGACTGCAAAAGTATAAAAAAAATACAGTTGTTAATCTCTTTAAATTCCAATATCTTCGAGCCATATTTATATCCATTTTTACTGGACAAGTTTCAGTATCTCATAAAATAGTAAAAAATGAAGTTTGGCATTATAAAAGAACGTAAAAATCCTCCTGATAGACGAGTTGTTTTCTCACCAGAAAAGCTCCTAGAATTGAAACAGCAATTTCCAGAAGCAAGGATCCAAGTAGAGAGTTCTGATATCAGAGTATTTACTGATGAAGCTTATAGCAATGTTGGTTTAGAAGTAACAGAAGATCTCTCCGATTGTGATGTTTTGTTGGGGGTAAAAGAAGTACCTATTGATGCTTTAATTCCAAACAAAAAATATTTTTTCTTCAGTCATACCATTAAGAAACAACCGTATAATAGAAAATTAATTCAAGCTGTTTTAGAGAAGAATATTCAGTTGATAGATCATGAAACGATTGTAAAAGAAAATGGAGCTCGATTAATTGGTTTTGGTCGATATGCAGGCATTGTAGGGGCTTATAATGGCTTTAGAGCTTATGGGCTAAAACATAAAAGCTTTGCCTTACCCAAAGCAGAAACACTAGAGAGTCAACAAGAACTAATTAATGAACTACAAAAAATTGAGTTGCCAAACATTAAAATTTTATTAACAGGAAATGGTAAAGTTGCCTACGGAGCCAAGGAGATGCTAGATGCAATGAAAATCAAAGAAGTTTCTGTTGACGATTATTTACATGGAACCTTTAAGGAACCAGTATATTTATTGGCAGATGTTTTGGATTATAACAGGCGTACAGATGGGAAAATACTAGATAATTTAGATTTTTATATGCATCCAGAAGCCTACGAATCTAATTTTATGCGTTTTGCAGCAGTTACAGATTATTTTATTGCGGGCCACTTTTACGGAAATGGTGCTCCTTATTTATTTACCAGAGAAGATGCAAAATCTTCAGCATTTAAAATAAGATTGGTGGCAGATATTTCTTGTGATGTCGATGGGCCCGTTGCATCAACACTAAGAGCTTCAACCATTGCAGAGCCAATCTATGGCTACAATCCTCATACAGAAACAGAAGTTGATTATAAAGACGAAGATGCCATTGTGGTGATGGCTGTAGATAATTTACCCTGTGAATTGCCCAAAGATGCCAGTGAAGGTTTTGGAGAAATGTTTTTAGAAAATGTAATTCCCGCTTTTTATAATGATGATAAAGAGGGCGTCTTGGAACGAGCAAAAATGACCGAAAACGGGAAATTGACGGAACGTTTTTCATATTTACAGGACTATGTAGATGGTAAGGAATAATGCTTCAAGACAGACAGTTTCTTATCGATGTATCTAAAATGAGAATGCCTTTTGACAAATACAAAGGTAGATTTTTAATTGACTTACCAGCCCATTATATGGTTTGGTATAAAACCAAAGGTTTTCCAAACGGAAAGTTAGGCAAGCAAATGGAATTGGTGTATGAGCTTCAGCTAAACGGCTTAGAAGATATGGTTAGAGAGATTAGGAAACGTTATTAATCGTAAACAAATCTATCTAAATAAAAAATATTTTTTGCATTCTCCATCATTTTAGATTGCATAATTGAATCTTGAATTACAGATGGATTTAAATTATCAATATTAATTATATTAGGGTTTAAAAATAGGTTTTTCAGATTTACATTTATAATAGCTTGATTTATAAAGAAACTACCAAGTTTAAACCCTTCAATTTCTATTTTATATGAGTTAATATAATTTGTATTTAGATTTTTTGCGATGTGATATTTTATATTTTCGGTACCTTGTTTATAATCCGCTTCAAGTTTTAAAAAATAATAACCATTGTCTAGACTATTAAAATTTTGTGCATTTAAATCATAATAATCATCGTCAATGTTTTCTAACCCAAAAGAAAATACAATTTTATAGGTGTTATTCGGAACTTTGTCTATAGCAATACTCCTTCCAGAGTAACTATTATTTAGTTTTATTAAATCGTAATCCTTCACAAGAATTGTGTCATAGTCACTAATCAATAAAATTTTAGAGATTACATATTGAAGTTTTTTGATTTTTAAAGTATCGTTTTCTAAAATGACTTCATCATTTAAATTTACATTTTTATCATCCCAAACATTATTAAAAACTATCACAGGATCTGAAGTATTAAATTCGTCTAAATTAATTAGACAAGAACTAAAAACAAATGTTATTAGTGTTAAAACTATCAAGTTTTTTATTTTCTTTTTCATAGTGTTTTTTTTAATTGTTTTTCATTATTAATACATCTGATGTTCCGTTTCTTTTATCGATACCGGAAAAAGAATTAGGTGTTAGTACAATATTTTCTATTACTTGAATACCATTACAGTCTAGGTTTGAATTATTAGTTGTAATAGCAATTTTTGTTTCTTCAATATTGCACCATTTCCAAGAACCGTAATTTTCAATTGCATTTTGGGTATAAGAGTAAAATGTACCCGCATTTGTTAGCATTACAATACCAAATTGAGAGTTTTGTCCATTTATAGATTCAATTATCCAGCTTTTTGATATTAAATCAGTCTGTTCAGAATTTGATATTGGAGTAATTTTTTTTGCAGTTAAATTATACACAGCGTTATTTCTTGTTACTTCCAAAGTAAAGCTAATGCTATCTTCAGTAAGTCTTGTCACTAATAAAGCTCCGAAGTCAGCTATATAAATAATGTTGTTTTCTACGATTTCATATATACCAAGTGTTGAGAAATCAGGATCTACATTTATTTCACTTTTTCTCACAAAACTAAATCCATCTTTTTTGAATTCTATAGAACTATATTCATTTACTCCTTCAATTATCCATTTTCCATGTATTCTCTCATTGATTACATCAATATTTGGTTCGATTTCTTCTTTATTACAGGAGATTATTGTAATACCGATCAACACAAAAGCAATCATTTTTTTCTTTATTATTTCCATTTTCATTATTTTGTTTTTCATGTAAGAAAGTGAGATACTTCAGAGAATCTAAAGCATCTACTTTACTTATTGTTAATTTTTCTTTTTCATTTTTTAAAAAAAACTTTGTTTTTCAAAGTATATATCAAAAAAAATATTTTTACATGTCTTTTATCAATTTTTCTAGTGCTGTTATATGTTTTTTAAATTCTTGCTTCCCTAATTCTGATGCATAATATTTGGTATTTGGTTTTCTTCCTATGAACTGTTTTTCAACTCTAATATATTCCACTTTTTCTAATGCTTTTGTATGGCTTGCTAAATTACCATCAGTAACTCCTAATAATTCTTTTAGTCTATTAAAATCTGCATGTTCATTAACCATTAAAATAGACATAATTCCTAAACGTATTCGATGATCAAAAGCTTTATTTATATTTAAAATTATATTTTTCAATGCTGTTTTTTATCATATTTGTAATAAATTACACCTCCATAAATAATATGTACTATACCAAATCCTAATATCCAAAACCAAAAGCTGTGTTTAGGATAAATGATGCAGAAAAGACCAATTATAACTTCGATAACTCCTAAAGGTTTTACAATATTAGTGGTGTATTTTGAAGCGTTTATTAGCCCCAATCCATAGAATAATAGTAATAATGCTATTATGTATGTATACTCTTCTTTAAAGTATAGTATTGCGATATATATTAAACCGATATAAAGTGAAGTCGAGAATGATGTTACAAGGTTTTTTGCTGTGCTATTCCAAGTTTTTTCATTTGTAATTTTAGACCTTATAGAAGTAAAATAAAATGTTGTGATTGTAGTTGCAAAGCCTACAAGTAAAATAATAATAGTAATAGAAGACACGATGTCTTTAGTTAAAATTAAATTATTATTACTTGGTTGCTGCACATTAAAATAATAATAACCAGCACCAATTAATGCAAAAATACCTGCTGAAACACCAGATAATCCACTCAATGAAATAAACTTAGATGATTTACTCATTAAGTCTTTAATTGCTGATATGTCTTTTAAATAATCTTTTGAATCCATCTTTAAAGTACTTTGAAATACAAAGTAAAGGAATCTTTTTTACTTTAGCAATAAAAAAATGAAGAAAATTAATTTCTAACCACAATACCATAGGTAATATGTGCAACCCCTAGAATACAAAAAGAAGAGTACCAATAGCTTGGAATTAGCAAGCATACAATTGCTAAGAGAATAGAGAGAACAGATAAAACAAGTATATTTTTACGTTCTTTATTTTTGAAAATAAATAATAAGATTGCGTAAAAAAATAGAAACACAGGAGCTATATAGTTTATAGCACCTGAGTTTTTTATTGCTAATAGCAGACAAAACAAAGCAATAATTCCAAAGATATATTTCCAGAAAGCAGTTTTGGTTTTACCGTTCCAAAGTTTGTAATGGAAATTTTTAGCCTCTCTTCTTCCTTTAAAAAATAATGCCAAAGAAGAAAATAAAAAAACAAAACTAACAATGCCAAACATTAAAACCTCAATGATTTCAGTAGACATCTTCCCCATAGGATTGCCATCAATTAAAAAACCTTCTAAAATAAACTGTATACCATAGACACCCAGTAATATATAGATTCCAATAAGAATACTTGTAAAACCTTTGAGGGAAAAATTAATCGAAAAATTATCATGCGTATCCATATAGAATTGAGCTTTCGCTAATATACAAAAAATGAAACCTGAAGCTGTTAATATTTTAAATACTTCTAAAAAGAAAGACTATCTAGATTTTGCTTTTTTTGGATGTTTTAAAGGAAGGAATTTTTAAAAACCCTGCCTAGAGGCTCCTGCAAACATTTTATTCCTTCTAAACAGGAAATCTAAATACAGCATTTCCGTTTTTGACTCATTGTTACCAAATGAAGGCATTGAAATTCATTAATTGATTTGTATCTAGGGTTGTTGGTTTGAATAAATTGTATTAAAAACAAAATTATATTTATAGATTGATAATCGTTTTTCTAATCGCAATTAAATTGCTAAGCAAGGCTTCTAAATTATCTAAATGTAACATATTTGCTCCATCACTTTTTGCATTTTTAGGATCAAAATGAGTTTCTATAAATAAACCATCTACGTTATTTACAATTCCAGCTCTGGCAATAGTTTCAATCATTTCTGGTCTTCCACCAGTAACACCGGCTGTTTGATTGGGCTGTTGCAAAGAATGCGTTACATCTAAAATTGTGGGTGCAAATTCTCGCATTTCAGGGATTCCTCTAAAATCAACAATCATATCCTGATAGCCAAACATAGTTCCTCTATCTGTAATCCAAGCTTTGTTAGAACCCGCATCTTTTACTTTTTGTACAGCATGTTTCATGGCAGACGGACTCATAAACTGCCCTTTTTTTAAATTGACAACTTTTCCTGTTTTTGCAGCGGCAACCACCAGGTCCGTTTGACGAACTAAAAAAGCAGGAATCTGTAAAACATCTACATATGCTGCAGCTTTTGCAGCATCCGAAACCTCATGAATATCGGTAACAGTAGGTACCTTAAAAGTCTCAGAAACTTTGCGTAAAATTTCCAATGCTTTTTCATCTCCAATTCCTGTAAAACTATCAATCCTACTTCTATTTGCTTTCTTGAAACTTCCTTTAAAAATATAAGGAATTTCTAATTTATTGGTAATTGTAATTATTTTTTCAGCAATTCTCAAAGCCATTTCCTCACTTTCAATTGCACAAGGTCCCGCTAAAAGAAAAAAGTTATTTGAGTTTGTGTGTTTTATATTTGGAATTTCGGATAAAATCATAAGTAAAATTTTCGACAAAAATACGAAATTATATTTGCTATATTTATACTCTTAAAAATCTAAAATAATGAAAAAAATAGGTATTACTTTTGTTGTTGTTGCTTTTATAATTTCTTGTAATCGTTCACAAAAAACAACAAGTTCTAATGGTTTGGATACTACTGAAATAACATCAAACTTTATAGATTCAGTAAGCGTTAAAAAGCACTTATATACCCTAGCGTCTGATGAAATGGAAGGGAGAAAATCAGGAACTCCTGGAATTGAAAAAGCAGCAAAATATATAGAAAGAGAGTTTAAAAGAATTGGTTTGACCACTTTTGAAGGATTAGAAACTTACAGACAAACATTTAACTTTCAAGAAAGAAGTAGTAAAAAAGAAATTACCAGTGCTAATATTATTGGTGTTTTAGAGGGAAAAAGTAAAAAAGATGAATATGTTATTATTTCTGCTCATTATGATCATTTAGGAACTAAAATAAGTGGTGAAGATAAAATTTATAACGGTGCAAATGACGATGCTTCTGGGGTTACAGGCGTTTTAGTTTTGGCAGAATATTTTAAAAAAGTAGGAAATGAAAGAACCCTTGTTTTTGTTGCATTTACTGCTGAAGAAATGGGTTTAATTGGCTCTACTCATTTTGGAAAAGGAATTGATGCAAGTAAGTTTGTTGCTGGAATTAATCTAGAAATGATTGGAAAATCGCCTAGTTTTGGTCCAAATACAGCTTGGTTAACTGGTTTTGACCGTTCAGACTTTGGAAAAATTGTTCAAAAGAATTTAAAAGGGACTGGTTACCAGTTATTTGCAGATCCATACAAGAATTTTAACTTATTTTTTAGATCAGACAATGCTTCTTTGGCGCGTTTAGGTGTTCCTTCTCATACTTTTTCTACAACCGCAATTGATGAAGATAAAGAGTATCATACAGTTTCCGATGAAGCAGAAACTTTAAATATGACCGTTATTACTCAAACTATCCACGCCATTGCTAAAGGAACTGAAAGTATTATCAATGGAAAAGACACACCAACAAGAGTGGTTTTAGAGGAAAATAATAAATAATTTTAATGAAGCAGGTAAGATACATTTTTTTACTGTTGTTACTTAGTTGTTCATCATCTAAGGTAATTACAGATTACGATTCTAACACTGATTTTTCTCAGTTTAAAACCTATGGTTTTTTTGAAGATGTTGGAGCAGGATTCAATGAATTCGATATAAAAAGACTACTTAATTCTATTGATGTTCACATGAAAAAATTAGGCTTTAGAAAAACTGAAACACCAGATTTTTATATCAATTTCATCGCTATAATTGGACAGAGTACTCATACCAATACCATAGGAATTGGTATTGGAAGCGGAGGAGTCAATGGCGGATTTGGAATTTCTGGTGGTATTCCAATTGGGAACAAAAAATTAAATGAGGAAATTACTTTAGAATTTGTAGCTTCTAAAACGGATGAATTGTTTTGGAAGGGCATTTTAAATTCTTCTATAAAAGAAAACAGGAAACCAGAAGAAAGAGAATTTTACTTTAACGAGGTTATTCATAAAATCTTACAGAGTTACCCTCTAAAAAATCGATAAAAAATCTTCTGAAATTTATTTATAGGAATTTTTATGTATTAGTTTTTTTCTAGAATTGATATCTTACAGACAACGCAACATTAGAATTTAGTCCGCTTAAACCCCCAGATATACCTATTTCCGGTCTGTAATCTAAAGATAGTAAAACTGGAGCTTTAAAATTGTATTCAATACCAACAACTCCCGCTGCATAAATCCCTGTTGCCCCAGCAGAGATAATTCCTCCACCAACTCCTGCATACCAATTGAACCGGTCCTCTAAAGTCCAAATCCATTCATATAAACCAGTAGCTTTGAAATTGGTAAATTCATTTGCTAGCCCTAAATCAATTTCTAATCTATTTTTAGCTCCCATAGATTTTTGATATGAAATTTCTCCACCAATTCCACTTCCTCCTCCAAAACGCAAACCAATTGCATTTTTAGACATTTCTTGAGCGTTAATAGTACACAGAGAACCAACAAATAAACTGAAAGCGAATATTATTTTTTTCATCATTTTAAATTCTTTTTAACCTCATAAAGATACCAAAAATTATTTCTCTTGAATGTGAATTCTTTCTCCTTTAGAATGGCTACTAAACTCAGGTGCATACATACTCTGAATGGTTATAATTCCATTGCTAAAATCACCTCTATTATTTACCCTAACATCGTATTCAAAAACATATACTCCTTTGGGTAAACGATCGAAAAAGAAATGGGTAGCGGCATCTTTTGTGCTTTCATAATAGCCCAAACCATCTTGCCATTTGTATGTAGATAAAACATTGATAGGTTCAACTCCAGAAGCACGCATATCTTTCATGTGAATAAATTCTAGTTCTCTATCCGATTGTAACTCTATTCGTACCGTAATTAAATCACCCACTTTTATTGGTGTTTTATGGGTGATTTCTTTTAACTCTTTTCCAGTATCTAAATTTACTTTTAAGAATAATTTTTTCTTTAATTGTAAAGGAGTTACTGCCGATGTAACCTTGTCTAAATCTTCAAAATATTGCCAATACAAACCTCCCCAAGCAATTCCATTTCCTTTTTTATTGATGGTAACTTTGCTCATGGTTGGTTTAATTTTTGATCCCTTCCAGGAAGTTTTAAAATAACCAGTACCTGTTTCTAATTTTTCTGGATTCATATTTTGATTTCCAATTTTTACAGTAAGGCTATCGCTAATAGAAATCCAATCGCTTCCATTAAGCAATAAAGCATATATAGCTTCTGTGGTAGCTTTGGTCGTTTTCCACCGTGTTGTTTGCTTGTTTTTTAACAACCAAATCTTAAGATTGTCTATGGTTTGTATATCATTTTCAATTTCAGAAAAAGTCTCAATTAACAATGCTTGGGTTTCTACAGGAGCCTGATAATTGAAAAATCCAGCAACATTTGCTTTCCAATACATTCCTAATTCATTGGAAGAAATACTATTTTCTTTTAATGATTTTAAAATTTGATTTGCAACTTTTTTATTTCCATTTCTAAATTGCACCAAAGCAATTTGCCCTTTTCCATAGATATTAAATTCTTTCCAATGCTTTGAAGCTTGATGTATATAATAGTCAACTGCAGTTTTAGTGTTCTCATCCATTGAAATATCAGCATAAAAACTACGCATGTATAAATACTGTATTAAAAAATAATTTAAATGATTTTTCGTCAGATATTCCTCGTACTTCTTCTGATTTTTTTCAGCTTTAATATTAGTTGCTTTTTTTAATATTTTTTGATATTTCTCTACAATTTCGTCATCTAAAAACTGCACAGTTTTTAGGATCATTTTTTTAGTTGATGGGTCAAATTTTGAAATGCCTAACTTTTTTAAATGCCCAAATCCAGCTGCAATATGCTGTGTAATGAATGGACTTGGAATTTTTCCGCCTTTAAACCATGGAAATCCTCCAGAGGACATTTGCATATCTTTTAATTTATGGATGGATTTTTCTTGCTCGTTTTTCATTCTATTTAAATCGAATAGCAGGGCAATTCGTTTCTTTTGTTCCGATTCTGATTGTGCATCTCGCAACCAAGGAGTTTCTTGAATGATGAATGATTTTAATTCCTGATTTTTTTCTAAATTAGACAATAAAGCCTCTGAAGAGTTCCAAGAATTTACCACTTCTTGAATGCTTGGATTTGTATTGGTTATAAAACTTGCCAAAGTATTTGCATAATAACGAGAAAAGGTTTGTTCTGAGCACTCGTAAGGATATTCCATTAAATAAGGCAAAGCCTGAATTGCATACCAAGCAGGATTCGATGTTATTTCTAGCGTTAGCTTATGGTTTTTTAACGTAGAAGAACTGTTGTTCTGTAATTTATTTAGTGCAAATGTCTTTGTTTCATTAGAACCAATCCACATAGGCAATGTTTCTGTAACTAAGATGCTGTTTGATAAAACAGGCAATACATGTTGCTCTCCGTCAGAAAAATTTCCAGCTTTAGCCACCACTCTGTATTGAACAGCTTTCACAGTTTCTGGAATACTTAACATCCAAGAAACAGTTGTATTTCCGTCTTTATCAACTGTAAAGTTTTTAGTCTTATTTGTATTTCCTAAGTTCAGGTCGATTTCTTTTCCTGTTATTGCATCTGTTAATTGTAATTGCGCAAAACCACTTAATTGGTTATTTGTTAAGTTGGTTATTTTAGCACTCAATGCAATTGTATCTTTTTCTCTTAAAAATCTTGGTGCATTTGGTACTACCATCAACTCTTTTTGTGTTACCGTAGTGACTGTTTTTGTGGCAGATTGTAAATTTTTAGTATGTGCTAAGATTTGTAATTTCCATCTTGTGAGTGCTTCAGGAGTAGTAAAATTAAAACGAATTCTTCCATTTTTATCCGTTCTTAGCTGCGGATAAAAGAAAGCCGTTTCTTGTAGGTTTTTACGTGCTTTAACTCCGTATAGAGAAATTTTTTCTTGCTTTTTCTTTTCTTTTTTTGAATAACCGTTTGTATTCATAGCAAAAAAAGCACTTTCATTTTCATCTGATTCAGTAGCTTCAATTACGGTTTCATAAACTTCATTTTCAATAATTTCAATTTTTTCAGCTTCAGGAGGAGGAGGGGTCATTTTAGCCATTCTATATCTTAAAGCTTCCTGTTTTTGTCCAGTTGCAGAGCCAACAACAACAATCTGATCTAAAGTCTCCGAACTTTCTTCTAGTTGAACGTCTACAATAGTTTGGTTTCCAACTAAAATTTCTTTGGAGATAAACCCCAAATATTTAAAGACTAAAATATCTCCTTTTTTTACTTTGATGGAGTAATTTCCATCAAAATCTGTTTCTGTTCCAAAAGTTGTCCCTTTAATACTTATGGAAACTCCCGGTAAATAACCGTATTTATTTTCTATGACTCCTGTAATTGTACCATCAAATTCTGTTCTGGAACTATTTATTTTTCTTCTGACGTTTTTTAAATATTGCTGATTTATCCATCTGTTGTTAGTGAAACTAAATCCAAACCAATTATACCTTTCAAATTTATGAGTTGGAAAACGGTAATACTTTCTTTGATTATTTCTAATTTGGAAAGAGCTTGGACCAAAACTATATTTTGCAGAACTGCTGGTGTAGGAATAATATGTTTTATGAAATACCGGATTAAATTGCCAATCATGAGGTTTAAACTGATCTAAAGAAGCATCATACATAGAGGCTAGAACTTCTGCGGCAACTTTATTATTCTTGTCATTTTTTATCGTAAAACTCCAAGTTTCCTTTTGCCCTGGTTGGAGCTTATCTCTAAAAATATTGGTTTCAATTTCTATGTTGTTTTGTTCTTTTTGCACGTTAATTAACAAATTTCCGCTTTGAAAATAATTGTAATTGACAAAGTGATATTTAATTGCAAATCCGCCAATATCTTTTTTGCTTAGAGGAATTTTTAACGTTTTTGTTTGGTTATTTAAATGCATCAAATGTGTTTCTACAATTTTATGGTTCTTTTCGATCTGAATAACAACGGTAATATTTTTTGAGGCAGAACCAATTTGTAATTGTACTTCTTCGTTTGGTTTGTATGATGTTTTGTCTGTATCAATTTTAAATAAAACATTGTCTGCAACCAATTTTTCTCCAGGACTATAAAGATGAAAACCACGCTCATCTTTTACTTTTTGCCCAAATTTATCTTCACTTTCTAAAACAACAATATATTTGCCAGAAACCCACATTTTTATATTTTTTAAGGAAATTTCTTTACTTATTGAAGTATCAAAATTAGTTTCAAAAACAAGGGCTCCTTGTTTCCATTTTTTTTCATTTGACTCTTCATCAGTGAAGGGGTGGTGTGGAAATAAGGTTTTAAATTCACGTTCAGAAATATCTTGAAAGTCTGGCGCTGGCCAAACTCTTTTTCTTAATGGATTTTTAGGGGCTTGTAATTTGTAAACTTTAATACTTCCATTGGCAGCAACAAACTCATCATTCAAGTTTTTTGTATGCACTTTTATCTTAGTATTGTTTTTGTTTTTATCAATGTTGTTATCCATAGAAAGTGATGCCAGTAAAGAATGATATCCAACTTTAATATTGCTTGTTGCGCTATGACTTTCTCCATTAATATCCGTAACATCTGCAGAAATTTCATAGGTAAAAATAGGCAAACTTTCTTTTGAAACACTCTCGTCTGCTAAAGCTTTGAACTGAATAGAAAAATTACCTGATCCATCTGTAATACTTTCTCCATAAGTAATTTCTTGGGCTTCAGAATTAAAACTTGGTCTTCTCCAATAATACCAATTTGGATATTGTACTTTTCTATGTACCCGATATACCACCTTTGCATCTGTGATATTTGCACCAGAAAATGCTTTTGCAAAACCCTGTATGCTAATGCTATCATTTAATCTATAGGTCTCAGTAATGGGTTTAAATTCCGTGGTAAATTTTGGTCTTTTATATTCTTCTACAGAAATGGAGGTAGAATTATTATAGTGAAAATCATAATCGGCATTGTCATAAAACGTGCTATTATAATCACTACTCTCATCAACTTCAATAGAAAATTCTCCCGTTAAACCATTATTGGGTATTATAAATTCTCCGGCAACAGAACCAAATTCATTGAGTTTTAAATCTAAGGTTTTTACAGCTTGATTATTGACATCTCTTAAGGTCACTTCCACGTATTCATTTTTAAAAACCTGAGATGTAGTTCCTTGTTTTTTTAATACAATCGCTTTAAAATAAACAGTTTGCCCTGGTCTATAAATACTTCTATCTGTAAAAATAAAAGGGTGTATAATAATTTCTTCATTTGCTTTTTTATTATAGTTTCTATATTGATTGAATAGATAGTAATTGCCAAAAACAGCACTATCACGTTTATTATTTAGGTATATTTGAACATTGTGATGACGATTTTTACTTCTAAAAGAGGCAAAACCATTTTCATTTGTAATTAGTTTTTTATTGATGGGTTTGGTATACCGATTTGCCTTTTGACTTTTAATCTGAACTGACACATTTTTAATCGGTTTTCCAGTGTTTCTATCCACTACTTGATACATGTTTTTTCGACCAAAGTTATTTTCAATCAAGGTTAAATTTGTACTCTGAATTGTGCTAATACCAAAAATTTTCTCAGAGCTTAATTCTTTATTTTCAGAGGCAATAATTACATAACTTCCACCTTCAAATTTTGGAACTATAATTTCTGTGCTGTGCTCTAAATAATCACCTTCATTTCTTAATTTAGAACTCCAAGATTTATATTTTTCTAGTTGTTTTACAAACTTTATTTTCTCATTATCCTTGTGAATTTTATAGAACGCTATTAGCTCCTTTTGATTGATTTTATAGGTGTTAAAATACAAGCTATCTATATTTTTATAACGGATTAACAAACGAGAATTTGTATTGATTGGAATGTGTTTTTCTGAAGTAATTTTTAGATTTTTTTGTACTATTTGAGATTTTAAAAGGGTACATTTTTTTGCTCCTAAACTCTCAGGGAAATTTTTAAGAATTTTATCACAAATAACAATTGCTTCCTTGTTTTTAAAACGATTTTCTTCCTGTTTATTCGACGTATAACTATTTGCTTTTTGATGGTATATTTGTGCAATTTCAAAAGCATACAACGCACCCACATCTGATGCTTTATGTATCTCTCTCGAAGTTTTCAATACTTGTAAATACAAAGCCTCCTTATGGTCAAAAGTGGCGTGTTGTTTGATAAATAATAGTCGCTCTAAATCAATAGCAACCAAAGCTCTTTTATCATTATTAAGGTGCGATAAAATTAAGTTTTGATATAATTTTAATGCGTTTAGCTGAAGTGATAAATGATCTTTTGTATCTAAATTTAGCAAGGAGAAATCAGCTGCATTTTGAAGTAATTTAGGATTGTCAATTTTAAATTGATACGCAGGCTTCGTACTATTGGTTTCTGAAGATTTATAAAATTTTAATGCATTATGGGCCAGAAAATCATATAAGGTTGGCCTGTAAATTTTAGCACCTTTTTGAACTTGTAAAATATCAGCATAATCATAAACATTGGTTTGTTGTAGTAACAACTTCTCTTGTAATGAAGATTGAAAATGATTGTGTATTTCTTCAAATAGAGTATTTATATCCCAGGTTCTAAAATCATTAGCATTTACTTTAATTTCAGTTTTTGTTCGCTTGTAAAATTGATATCTACGCTGCTTAAAATATTGCCAATACAAGTTGGCAAGAATATTTTCTAACACATTTTTTGTTGGAAATTTAGTTTCTGAAATATGTATTTTAAAGGTATTAATAATTTTTAATTGGGCATCCTCTTCCAATAGTAAAGCAAATTTGCTTTTGTAAAATAGCGTTTTAATTAATTGTGAATCATTGTCTTCTTTTTTTGCTTTTGCATAGATGTTATCAACAACCTTTAGAGCAGATTTTGGTAGGTTGTCGACTTCAAATTTTTGTACTTTTTGCCAAAGATTTTTAAATTCTTCTTGTCCGTTTGTGGTCGTAGAAAATAAGATGATGATACATAATAAGAATGTGATTTTTTTCATAACTGATGTTTTAGTCCTATTCAGAGGCTTTTAAATCAATCTAAAATCAACCTAAAATAGTGCAGTATTCAAACGAATGAATGATGCAATATTTAGATTGAGTTTAGTTCTAAAGATAATTAATATTGTATAAAGGTTTTGTATTTTTACGTTTTAAATTCTATCAATGAACATACATTTTATTGCCATTGGCGGAAGTGCAATGCACAATCTAGCAATAGCACTACATCAAAAAGGATACCATGTTTCTGGAAGTGATGACACGATTCACGATCCCTCTAAATCGAGATTAGAAAAATATGGTTTATTACCCAAGGAATTTGGTTGGTTTCCAGAAAAAATATCCTCAGAACTAGATGTGATAATTTTAGGGATGCACGCCAAAAAAGATAATTTAGAGCTGGTAAAAGCACAAGCATTAGGATTAAAAATTTATTCATATCCAGAGTTTTTATATGAGCAATCAAAAGATAAAACAAGAGTTGTCATTGGAGGTTCTCATGGAAAAACTACCATAACCTCGATGATATTACACGTATTAAACTATCATGATAAAAAAGTAGATTATATGGTTGGTGCCCAATTAGAGGGTTTTGAAACCATGGTTCATCTAACCAAGGAAAATGATTTTATTGTTTTAGAAGGTGATGAGTATTTGAGTTCGCCAATAGATAGGCGTCCAAAGTTTCATTTGTACAAGCCTAATATTGCCTTGTTAAGTGGAATTGCTTGGGATCATATTAATGTGTTTCCAACTTTTGAAAACTATGTAAAACAGTTCAAGATTTTTACTGATTCTATGGTAAATGGAGGAAGTATGGTATATAATGAAGAAGATGAAGTTGTAAGAGATGTGGTAGAATCCTCTGAAAATCATATTAAGAAATATGCATATAGCACGCCAAAACATTTTATTAAAAACGGAATTACATATATAGAAACAACAGAAGGAGATTTACCCTTAGAAATTTTTGGAAATCATAATCTGCAAAATTTAGCTGGCGCAAAATGGATTTGTCAACACATGGGAATTGATGAAGATGATTTTTATGAAGCAATTGCCACTTTTAAAGGTGCCAGTAAACGTCTAGAAAAGATAGCGGAGAGTAAATCGGCGGTTATTTTTAAAGATTTTGCTCACAGTCCAAGTAAAGTTGAAGCTACTACTAAAGCCGTTAAAAATCAATATTCTAAAAGAACAGTGTTGGCATGTTTAGAATTACATACCTATTCAAGTTTAAATGCTGAGTTTTTAGCGGAATATAAAGGGGCTTTAGATACCGCAGATACAGCGGTGGTGTTTTACTCGCCACATGCAGTAAAAATTAAACAATTAGAAGCCGTTACAAAACAACAAATTGCCCATGCTTTTGAACGAGATGATTTGATTATTTTTACAAATGCTCAAGAGTTTAAAGAATTTTTATTCAATCAGAATTTTGAGAACACAGCAGTTGTTTTAATGAGTTCAGGAAATTATGGAGGGCTGGATTTTGAGGCCGTTAAGAGTTTAGTTTTTTGATATAATATTCTCTAAATTGCTTATTTGTAGTAAATCGTATTCCTCCTTTAAATTTTAAATTTAGATAAATTAATATTCTAAAAAAATGATTGTGAAGTTTTCCTAAAAAAGGATACTCTAATTTAATCAATAATATTTTTAGATATATTTTGCTATTTAATGTTTTTTTAAAGTTTATGTTTCTGCTTTTTAAAAAAAAAGAGGAGACAAATAAGTAGTTATTTAATAAGCTAAAAAAATATTTATTTATATTAAAACGGTTCCCAATTTTGTTGGATAGTAAATACGCATCGTATGTATTTCGTAAACTCAATGTTTTATAAATATTACCAAAATCATTGTGCTGATGTGCAAGAATTGTAAGTGTTAATTGATCTATATAGCCTAAAATAGAAACGTCTTTTTTTTTAAAAATTGAAGTACAAACAGTATTGTAATTAAAATACGAAGATTTTTTACCTCTAATCATATCTTTGTGAACTTCCACAGCAGCAATTTTATTTTCATTAAAAATTCTTGGATAATGTTTCACAATAAGTGGGCTAGATAATTTATCATTAGTTTTCTTATACTGATTCTGTTTTAAAAGCTTTATTGTAAAAACGAAATCTTTATCTGAAACCAAAAAATCAATATCACCAACCATTCGTTCTGCAATATCTTCATACAATCCTTCCAGTAAATTCCCTGTCCCTTTTAAGAATATTGGTTTGATGTTATTGGCCAATAATAATGTGTTTATTTCTTTCGCTTGGTCAATAATTTGTTGATTTCTTTCCCGGTTTAAATCTGTAATATGTTGCATGTATGCCAACAAATCTTCGGGGAGATAATGCAAGAAATCGGCTCGTTTTAAATTGCAATACAAAGCAGGAAAAACAAAATGTGCGGTACCTACTTTTACGACACTGTCCCAGTCAGTTTTTCCAGACTTTAGCTCCTCTTCAACTATAATTTTATTTTGATTTTCATGATTAATAGTGAGGCATTTTCCAACAAAAAACAACGTTTCTTTATAGGTCATTCGCAAATATTTTAGAAACCGTTTGTATCATTTTATCATTGTTAGAATAGGTTATTTGATAACAATTTAAGCTTACAAACCAATCTAGAAATACTTTGGTATTTTTTTCTATTGGCGATAACCAAGAATCTGGAACCAATTGCTGAAAGGCATCAATTTTTGTGATTTTATGACAACGAATATCGGCCTCTTTTTCATATGTAATAAACACGAGATCATTGCAGGGCAAGTGCGCGAAAAAATTATTGTTATTAGGTTCTAAATAGCGTACAATCTTATTGAGTCTGGTAAAATGGTATTCTGCAGAGCTCTCTAACTCAGGATATAAAGGAAGCAAGGTTTCTAAGCTATTTTTTTTAATTGAAATTGAGGCAGGGAAGCTATAAACTTCTTGTTTGTTTGCATCAACAGGAACAAAATCATCTGCCAAACATGTAAAGCCGTTTGCCTGTAAAATTGCAAGAGACGTACTTTTTCCATTCCCAGAATCACCTAAAAAAAGGATGGCTTTTTCACCATTACTAACAGCCGATGCATGAAAAACTCCCAACCACTCACGTTCTTCCTTTTGATGAATTTTCTGGATCAGCTCCATAGAGAATTTTCCTTGAAAAAAGTGAATATCATTTGTACTCCAAGCACCAATAAATTCATTATTTACCAACAAAAAAGTATCATTATTATTGCTAAAAACTTCAAAGGTATGCTGCGCATTTTCTGAGGCTGAAATTTCTAAATGTGCAAACTTTGGGTGCACTAGAGAGAGAACAAACTCATTAGAAAAATCAACTTTAAAAATAAGATTATTTATTTTGTAGTGTTTTGTATATTCAAAATCTATTGGTTTTTTTATACCGCTATTGTCATCAGCAATTTTATGTTCTTTTCTTATTTTGGGTTCATAGATTTGTTTTTCTAAATCTAAAACAAAGTCATTGGCTTCTTGTTTTGGAATCGATAACTTTTTTGCAAGTCCCACAGAAATTTCAGTAGCAGAAACTCCTTTGCTTAATGCTTCTAAAATAGCGGCTGTTGTGTTTTCTACAACCAGATACTCATTCGTGTTCTCAAACCAAACAATGGTCTTTTCTTCTAATGGTTTGACTATTAAATATTGTTTTTTTTCCATAAAAAATAAAAGTAGGGATTTTAAGACTCACACAAAAAAAAACGCCTCGAAAATCGAAGCATTTTTTTAAATAAGATATTTTTATTAAAAATTGGTTCCGGGGTCTGAACCTGGTCCCACGGCACTTGATGCTTGGGCTTTCTAAGGGTTTAATATCATATAAGTTCCAAGAGCAGTCATAGCGGCATATTTGCCATACTCAGCTATTTTTTTAATGCCTTCTTTACGAGTCATCTTTTCAAGGTTATTTTGAGAATTTTTTTGCTGTTTCGTTTTTATTCTAAAATAATTTTCTTGTTTACTCTGCCAGCATCTGTTTGTAGCTGAACTATATACACCCCTTGGGCTAATTTGGGCAGAGAAATATCGTTAACTCCAGTAGATGAAAAAGAGGTACTCATCATTTGTTTGCCAAGTATGTTAAACAGGCCAAGCTTTGCATTTCCTCGCTGTAAACCAACAATTCTTAGTGTAGAGGCATCTGTCTTATAGATGCTCACATTGTCTAAAACAACCTCTGGCACACTTAAAGCACTTTGTGTAGTATGCAGATAGAACCTCCCAATGCCAT
>Ga0189288_10073_pt1 | contig 124841 bp, 113 predicted proteins | sample UW105minimetaG_FD_130316 | JGI IMG/M metagenome (GOLD analysis project Ga0189288, IMG submission 130316) | Marine microbial communities from the Costa Rica Dome - UW105 mini metaG | ecosystem: Environmental > Aquatic > Marine > Oceanic > Photic zone | place: Costa Rica: the Eastern Pacific...
CTCATAGTTTTTTCCATTATACATCCCTTTCCAAACTCCAATAAATTTATCTAGAAGGTTGTTAACATCTTTTACATAGACGAAGTCTCTATCTCCTAACAAGCCTCCTTCGCTTCCTCTATAGTCAACAACTTCTTCTACAGGTATGATGTGCTGTGCCTTGCAACTTAAGGCTGTAATAAGCACAATTATTAGTACTATGTTTAAATTTTTCATGTTTTTAATATTTTTAATTATTATTCGCAATCATTGGTATCTACTTTTCCATTTATTTTTAATGTTTTCTTTTCTATGTCTCCATTATCTCTAATGCGATATAAATTAACATCCTCAACATTTAGAACATCTTTAAGAAAGTGTAAAAATCCTTTTTCAAGTCCTTTCTTTTTTATGTATAGTTTGTAAACTTTTTTATAGAATTCTGCAGGTTTAATATTACTGGAAATAATATTGTCAGTATTTCCAGTAAAACGCAAGGTATAGGTTTTAGAACTAGAAATCATAGTACCATACACTAAATGCGTTGGCACACCATTGTACGTGCTATTTTTAACTATCTGCAAAAATTTAATGATGTCTGCGGGAGATAATATTTTAATGGGTTTTTCCATATTATCTATTCCATCACCATCAGTATCACCTGCATTATATTCATCAATATGAGTATGCATGTATCCCACAGTATTGGAATCTACAGGAATTATTAAAGAATGTCCGTCACTTGTTTCATTTAAAGAAACTTGAGTACCGTCTTTATTTTGTTTGTAGCCTGTTTCTTTTAAAAGCCCAGTTTTTGCTCTTAATTCATTTGCTTGAGCAGTATAATTAGGGTTTTGTATTTGAAGCTTGATATATTTACATGGATCTTCTTTACAATTACCATCAGAATTTTCTATGGTTCCTGCTGCACAAACACAAATATCATCCTCATTTTTTATTTTGCCTGGAGGGCAAGACTCCTCATCCTCATCCTCATTAGCCTCTTCATTATCAATACACTCGCCAGTACTACCAGTAACTCCGGTTGCTGTGCTTCCCTCTGCACCATCTTCACAAGGAACCGTTAAAGGGCTTGTTACTACATCACTAGCACCTCCTCCGTTTGCGTTATCGTTAGAAATAGTCCCTCCTCCAGGACCAGATTCACCCTCATCTATGCATACCAGAGAAGTAATTTGATAGACGTTTCCTTCTGTATAACACAAGGCATTAGCTACATGATCTGAGCCATAATAAACACCATTACTATCTACTCCTATGGCATTACAATACATTGTAGTTACACTAAAACAACCACTGGAACGAGTAACAATTTGAGCTGGATTTAATTCAATAATTTTAGATGTTCCAGAAAAAATTATAGAATTATGAAAAGAAATAACTTCTGTATCACTATCAGGCCTGTAAGTTAATAGATATGCTTTGATATTTTGCTCTGAATCAGTGGTCATAACAAGGTTTTCAAAAAGACCGTATTCTTGGCCTTCCCTTTTAACAATAAAGGTATAAGTGGTCATGTATTCCGTAATAATTTCTCTAATATTTACTGTGTCTAATGTAAAATTATACACATCTTCATTTCCTTTACCTTGATTAGGATTATCTTTTAATGTTGAGAATACTTTAACTACCTGATTAAAAGTTTCTTTCCCTTGAAACTCATTAAAAGAGCCGTCTTCTATTTTAATATTTGATATATTTTTAGATTCTTCAATAATAGTAGGTCTTTGACAGTTACCAAGTAATAAAGAAATACCAAAGATATATATTCCATGTTTTATGTAGTTTTTCATTTTTCTTTTCATGTTGGTTAAATTTAAAAAATTAATACGCCGCTTTTGGATGATAGGGTAAGCCACAAACTTTGTATATAAATATGGCTTCCTATAGAACATCAAAAACACAGGAGTGTATATTCTTTTTAGGTGCTACTTAATCTAAGGGTAAAAATAAGTACTGATAAAACGTGAGTCAATAAGCAAAATGCGTATTTTTTGTATTAAAAACCGTAAAAAGTGATGCCAAAGCAATAGATTCTCTAGGGTCTATCTTAAAAGGTTTCTTCAGACCTTAAATAAGGCCAATACAACTCATTTAATTACCACCTTACAACCTTGCTTCAAAAAACAAAAGTCCCTTAGAAAGGAACTTTTGAGTGATTATATACTGTTTTTTAGTGGCTTTGCAACGGTTACCGGTGTTAGCTGTAGTTTTTTATTTTCCTTTCTGATGATAGCGTTGGCGAAGACATACTCTTTAACAAGTGTTGGCTTCTGTGTTGGCTGAAGCGAATTGTAAATGTGTATAGCTTTTAGCGTTGGCTACTCCACAATGTCTATTATTTCGTTCTGTTTGTATAAATTCGGTAAAAATCCAGACTTTATTCTAAATTGACTTCGTTTCTTAATTTTTGGTTTGGTAGAAATATTCTCTAATTTAATACCTGGATCATAGTAAATATTTCCAAGAGCCATTTGGGAAAGAAACAATTGAAAATCAGTTCCAGTTCCTAATATAATCTCATTACCATATCTATATTTTCTTTTGGGCTTTATTTCTGATAATGATGGCACGTAACAAGCTTGATTATGTTTTCGATTCCAATGTTTTAGCATTGAAGAAAAACTCCAAGACGCAGTTTCATTTTCCTTTTCGTCAAGTAGCGCAATTCTACCATTAGTGTTTCGTATTTTTCCACTTTCAACATCAAATCCGATTAGTTGTATTGTTAAATTCGTGAGATGATGTTTTTCTCCAACCTTGTGAACTCCTCCAAAATTCAGACGGTCAGGTCTTCCACGTTTGTCTTCATAACCATAGTTTCTAACAAAGAATTCAGCTCCTTCATTTTTATAGAGACCATCTGTTGGTTCTGGTGTCATTAGTGTAATAGCTTTGGATTTAATGCGATTGAAATTCGCAACTCCAAATTGCTTGACTTCCCATCCCATAAAATCAGGTTCAGAATAGCCATTTGGCGTAACTCCTAACTCCGCTTCTAAAGTATAACCTCCACAATTAGGTGCTTGACAATCCATTATATTTCCGTCTCTATCTAATCTTTTAGAGTCAATCCAACCTAATTCGTGAATACGTTTTAATTCACTTAATAAGACTGCTCGATTATTTTTAGCTTGAGGTAAATCAATAACCGAGAAAACCCCGTGAACAGAATCAAATTCTGTTTGATTGAATTCGTTTGCGATTTCAGAAGTTGGTGAAGCCACATACCCTAAAATTGTTCCGTTTTGAGCAACCGAAAAGAAAAGTAATCGACCAGCTAATCTTTGTGTCATTAATTCTGATGGTGCTTTTTTGCATCTTGCAAGAAAACCAGAAAAACGAACTTCAGGATATTTTGGGTAGAGTATAAGTTGTGCTTGCGGTGCAGGAAAAAGTAAACCCTCATCATCAATCCAAGAAAAGTTGATTTTTGCTTTAAAACGTTCTTTATTCCAATCTCCAGCTTCTTCAGTTATGATTTCTGATATTGGTAAAACATTGAGGATTTCAAAACTCCCACCAATGTATACTTGATTTTTAGAATTATCGTTAGGCGAAAGAGTTTTTACATAAACTTTCTTACATCCATTATTAATGAACTGCGATTTTAGATTTGTTAGATTCATTAATTTTTGAAAGTTCTTTTACAATATTTTTTGCAACCGCTTGTATTAATGGTGTTACAACTGAATTACCAAATTGTTTATATGCTTGATTATTTGAAACAGGAATTATGAATTTATCAGGAAACCCTTGAAGCCTCGCACATTCTCTTGGTGTTAATCTTCTTGGATTTTTGCCTTTTTGTGGAATTAGAACTTCTGAACCATCTTTATAATATCTTGCACTAATTGTTCTCGATATTCCGTTTAAATCGGTCATTCCAAAACCAAAGCCATTTCCTTTAGCTTTGTGTTTCCTTGCATGTTCTTGTAGATAACTCCAAAGTCTATCAGATAAAGTATATTTATCGTCCACTTTTGGCTCAAGTATATCTTTAAAAACAAAATTGGCTTCTTTTGGGGCGGGAAATTCAAAAGTCTCTTTACTTTTAAAAATAGTTTTTTTAAACCCAACAATTATTATTCTTTCACGATTTTGAGGAACATAATATTTACCGTTTAAAACTTTGTAATGAACATTATATCCTAATTTTTCCAAAGTTTTGATAATGACTTTAAATGTTTTCTTTTTGTCATGGGAAACTAGGTTTTTTACATTTTCAAGCATAAAAGCCTTTGGCTTTTTATGTTTAATAATTCTTGCAATGTCAAAAAATAAGGTTCCTTGGGTTTCGTCTAAAAAACCGTGTACTCTTCCCAAAGAATTTTTCTTTGAAACTCCTGCAATTGAAAAAGGTTGACAAGGAAAACCACCTAACAAAATATCGTGTTCTGGAATGTCTTTTTCTGATATTTGAGTAATGTCTCCAAAAGGAACTTCGCCAAAATTGGCTTCGTAGGTTTTTTTCGCATAAGTGTCCCATTCACTCGTAAATACACACTTCCCACCATTATTTTGATAAGCCAATCTTATTCCTCCAATTCCAGCAAATAAGTCAATGAATTTAAAAGTAGGGGTTTCAGTTGGCGGAAAAGGAATATCCCATTTTATTGGTAGATAATATTGGAAATCTGGTTCTTGAAGAATATTCAATTTTTCGTGAAGTTCAGTCAAATATTCTGTTGCAGATGGTCTGAAATATTGAGAAACACCATTTTTGTGATTCTGAAAATAGTGAGTCAAATGTGCCAAACCGTTAGTAGTTTTCTTGTCTACAACGATTTGAAGTTTTTCTTTTATGTTCGAATATTTTTTACTCATAATTAATCTACAAAGTAAAGAAAATTTCGGATAGATTCCATTATTCTGCACTCCGTTTTTTAACAATCTTATGAACGTTCGCGAGAGTTGGAAAAAAGCAAGCCCTTTTTATTTTGCGAGACACGAGCAAAATGAAATGTGCTTGACTGTGCGGTTGGCTTTTCAGAGCTTTTGTACAACAACTGTATATCCACATTGTTGATATATCGCATATATCTTATATAGTTTGCTTTGTTGTTTTTAGATCAATTTATATAAGATAAAAGTAAGCGCAAAAAAGATATCTGACAATAAGCAAAATGCGTATTTTTTATGAACTTAAAAAAGCAGCTGTAAGTTAGATTGTTGGCTTTACTACCAGTGTTTATCATTAATGAAGAAAAGCGATGTTTTTTTGTGCACTTGTTTGTTTAAGACTGACTTTAATCACTTAATAAAATTTAATTTGAATCAACGAATCAATGAAAAATGTCCCTTAAATATTCTACCATCTTCTAAAATTACATGATACCAATAATCATTAGACGGTAGGGTTTTATCGTTATATGTCCCATCCCATCCGCTAGAAGTAGGATTTAGTTGTTTTAATAATTTTCCATAACGGTTAAAAATAAATATTCCTTTAATTACTTGAAGTTGTCCATTTACCTGCCAGGTATCATTAAAACCATCACCATTTGGTGTAAAAAATTTTGGAAAGTCAATATCCGAATTGGTAACAATAAACTCTACATTTGAAGTAGCAATACAAATTGTATTAATAGGATTGATAACTTCAACTGTGATAGTTTGTGTTTCAGAAACTAATGGATTTGGTAATGGACTTGACAATTCGATTCCAGAACTATCGTAATAATGAACTTCCATCTCTGTCTGTCCATTTAGAATCGTACTTTCTATTAAAGATGTATCAAAATCATACAATCCATCTCCATCATCATCATAATATACTTGATTTGCAACTGGATAAGCTATAGGTTGAGAATAAATAGTTATAGTTGCTGTCTCATTAATTGTTTGATTACCAACAGAGGCAACAACACTAACTTCATATATACCTGGACTTGAAAACACGTGTGTTGCCTCTAGGTTTGTAGATGTATTATTGATTCCAGAAACTGGATCTCCAAAATTCCAAACTACCGAATCTACTGTGTTTTCAAGCTTAAGAATAGTTGAATCTCCAAAACATGTTTTTTCATGGATTATATTATATTCAGATAAGAAAAAAGACTGAACAAATGGTGGAAGTCCTGATCTGGCAATTTTACCTCCCAGAAAAAAGGATTCTCGATTATATTCGCATCCTAAACCAATAATATTTGGAAAGTTAATAACGTCTAACGCTTCTTTATTTATCGAAGATGAATAGATTTTACCATCACTAGCCAGCTGCATTTGTCCATGATTTCTTAGACCTTCATCTACTTCAACAGCAGTATTGATAATCTGTGAATTTGTTCCTGCATTTAAATTATATTGAAAAACACCATAGAACCCTCCTACACCTGCATAAAGTAAATTACTATCAGGAGAAAATTCAATTCCATATGGACTCATAATCAATGGTAATGAGTTTGTTAAATTTAAAGGATTTGAAACAATTCCAGTCGCTGAATCAAAATCATATAACTCAACTCCATAATACCTCCTAGCTACTGCTAATTTTTTACCATTTGGAGAAATTTTAATTGCACCTAGTGAGGTAGTATTATTAAAATTTGGAGCTGGAGGAACTTCAATAAAACTCCCAACAGTACTAATAATAGGAGTATTATTGATACCAGATTCTGAAACTTTGTAGGATATAAAATCACTACTTTCCCATTTATGACTTACCACCCAATATTCATTACTTATCGAACTCTTAATCGCTGTAACCTTTTCTGTTACGGGAGTATGTAATAAAATATTTTTATTTGATGTAATTGCTCCTTGTCCTCCGTCCAATGACATATCAACTTCAGAATACTGTAAGCCATTTGGTCCTGCAAGATGATCGACTGTAAAAATATAATAAATATCTTTGCTGTTAGGTTTTGGAACAATTATAGCAGAATGTGTACTAGACACATTTCCTTTAAGATCAGTTCCATTCAACATTACAGCATGATTTCTATTCCAAACAGTTACTCCATCTGTGTAAAATAATAAGTTTCCTTCTTTATTTGAAATTGAAGCACAGCCCTCTGAGGTACTTAATTGTCCATCCAATAGAGCCACAGGAGAACCACTATTGAAATCTATACCTGCTTGATACCCAAAATACCAGATATTAGATTCTTTTTGAGCAAAAGAAGAAAAAGTAAAGTAAAATAAAAAAACGACTAATGAATTACTCTTCATAGAATGTAGTAAATAGAATGATTTATGTTTATATTTATTCAAGCTTGCTCCAACATATAGTTATCAATTGTTGAATGGTGAAAACCGAATGTTTTCGGAAAGTTGAAAAGACATAGCTACTTTTTTTAGTTTAATTTTATCAATTTGTGAAAGCCAAATAAAATAAGGTTTAACAGCCTTGTAAATGTAAGATTAATCAGTTAATTACAAGAAAAAAACCTTATAATTTATTAAGCAGTGCCTGTTGCACAACTTTGTTGATAAAGATAGGAATCTATTTTAAAAGAAGGCTATTTATTTGTTAACTTTTGCAGTACAAGGCAAAAAAGAGTATCAAGAAAAATTATTGAATAATTTTCAGTTGAGTGAGCGAGTTCCCAAAACAAATTTTTATAGGCTGTTAAAAGACGTATTACCCTTAGATTATGTATTTGCTTTTTCAAGCTTTATAGAAAACAACTAGAGGGGGTGTTATTTCCTTAGATAAATACTTGACAAAAAAACAAAAGTCCCTGTAAAAGGAACTTTTGAGTGATTATGTACTGTTTTTTAGTGGCTTTTGCCACGGTTATCTTTGTTGTACACAGTTTACTTTCTTTATTTTCAATGTTGTATCACTAATTTTTCAGTTATATTTCTCTCTCCATTTGAGAGGTGCAAAATATAAATTCCATTTCTCAATGAACTTACATTAATCTGCTCTAAGATTCGATTCGTTTGTTTTTCAAAGACCAAACTTCCATTGAAGTCAAATAGTTTTATGTGAAAATCAAATTCTTTTTCGTTATCACTAAGTTGGTTAAGATTTACGAATACTGATGCACTAACAGGGTTTGGGAATAATACTACTTTATTGTCTAAAACAAATGAATTACTTAGTGTGGTCATTCCTCCACCACCTGTCGTACAATTGGTTGGAATATGTTTTGTGTACCATTCTGAGTAACCGCAACTATTTTTTGCTCTTACTTTTACAGTAAAACCATAAGGACCATCTATTGGGTCAACAAAAACTACATTACTAATACCAGTATAACTATTTGAATTTACATTTGGAATTACAATTGTTCCTCCTGAAATAATCCATTCGTATTGGTCTTCTCCAGCAATTGGAGAGGAACCTATTTCTCCTTTTGTGCATCCGAAAGGGGAAACATGATAAAGACTTGTAACAGCACTTGGTTTACCGACCCATACATTTTTAGTAATTACGGCTATCCCAACAAAAGTTGCCCTTACAAATCCATAACCTTGCACTGCACTGTTAATTGCTTTAACGGTTACCTGATTTCCTGTTGTTGAAATATTTACAATTTGCAAGTTTGAGGATACAGACCAATTCACAGCAACCTCAGGAATTAGTTGTGGTAAACTGTAAGATGTGTTAGAATTACAAACAGTATTACTTCCTATCGGTTGTAGATTTGAAAACGCTTCTGATACCGCTGCAAATGCATTAACCCTACCAAATCCAAAATTATTATCAAAACCATTTGCTCCCATATCGGTAGCTGTACTTGTTAAAATATTTCTAACTTGTTGCTGTGTTAAACTTGGATTTATAGAAAGAACTAAAGCTGCTACACCAGAAACTACAGGACATGATGCGGAAGTTCCTCCAAAACTTGGCTCGTAGTTTCCTGCTACTCTACCCGCATTACCCATTCTATCTGTGGTTCTTATGTTTCCAAGGTAATTTGTTTCTCCAGATGGAGCAACAAGATCTAATTCAGGGCCTCTTGAACTGTAAGTAAATAAATTTCCTCTATTGTCAACTGCTCCAACTGAAATTACATTGTTATTTCTTGCGGGATAATTTACACACCCACCTGAGTTTCCTGCGGAAAATACCACTACAGCACCATTTTTATATCTACCAGTAGTTACTGCGTTTTGTATAGCTTCTTCAATGTCTATATGAGTCCATTTGCATGGAACATATTTAAACGACCATGAATTACTTAAAACATCAGCACCGTTATCTATTGCCCATTGAATTCCGTCTGCTATATCTCCAACAGTTGTTCCATCTGCTAGAATATTTACAGATAAGAAGTTTACATTTGGAGCAACTCCTCTTAATCCTAAATCATCATCAGAAGCACCTATGACACCTGCGCAATTCATTCCATGGGTTGCATCATTTTCGATTGGTGTTCCGTTTCCATTTGTAGCAGGAGTATTTCCTCCAATAAGTCTATTGCCAAAATCTTCGTGATTTTCCATTCCTTGGTCAAAAACAGCAACTGTAATATTATCCCCTAAATTTATATCCCAAGCCTGTAATGCATTAACATCAATGTCATTAACGCCTGCAACACCATCAATTACTTGTCCCGTATTGTGCATTTGAAATTGCAAAGGGAACAATGGGTCATCTACTTGATTTAACTCTATAGGAATAAAAAAATCAGGAATAGAAAACTCTGCTGTACCAGATTCATAAATTCTATTAGCAATTTCTAAAGCTTTATGAACATCTTTTATTTTTACTCGTAAAATGCCATACTTTTCTTTAACTTCTATAATGTCATAGTTTTTTAAAAGTTTTAAAATGTCCTTATTGTTTTTACCACTTTTTAACTTTACACGAATGGTTTTTGTGGGAAATATTTTAAAATCGCTTCCAGAATCGAGTAATAATGCAGGAATAGTTTGATTTAATTTTTCATTTCTAAATTTTCTTGCGGAAATATCACTTTTTTCTTCTTCAAGAATGGTAAATCCTTTTGCAGAAAAAGTTTTTACATTTTTAAAGCCTTTGGCAAATGTTTGTTTAGGCTTATCATAAGATATAAATGATTTTTCAGATTCATAAATTTCAATTTTTTCACTACCGTTATAATAGTAGTTTTGTGCTTGGAGTGAAAAAAAGAAAAAGCACAAAATTATAGTATATAAATTTTTCATTGTTAAATTTTTTAAAGTTATTATTGTTCAATTGAAGTAAGTTTTATCTCTGAGTATAAATAATCATCAGGTAAAATTATAGGGTCTTTGCAAAGTCGTTTTATATTTCCTGTAAAACCTATTAATATTGAATCATTACTATTTTTTAAATAATCATATTCTGTACCTAACAAATTTTCATTACTTATAATAAAATTTCTTTTACTATTGAAGCAACCTTCTGTTCCTTGAAAAATCCAAAAGCGATTTTCGTAGTAACCCTCAACATAATAGTCTTAAAAATCATCTACTTTTTCAGGCATTTTATAAAATAATAAACCACTTTTTGTTCTTCAATAGGTACTTCAGGAAAATTTTCACTTGGTACTTTACATAATGTATCGGATTCAAAGCCACAGTCAGGTGGTGTAACACCATCTTTACAGCTATTCATAAATAGTGTAAGTCCTAAAGTAGCAAAGAACCGTCAATACTACTTTTGTTCTGTTTGTTAAATTTTTCATCATTCTTTAATTTTATTCATTGGCACCGCTGTTTAATTGTTAGACGTTATGTTTTATAAATTGTATACAAAGTCCCGAGTATGCCTCGTTGCGCTTTTTTGTTATTTTGGTTTATAAACCTATTACTTTTCAGCGGAAGCAGTCTGTTTCTAATTAGCGTAAATTAAACAATGAGGTATACTCATTGTTGCCTTGCGTTCTATTTTCATTTCTCCTTATTTTATTTTGATAAGAGAAGAGTGATTACTTTTTTTATAGCCCTCCGTATTCCTCCGAACTCCTGCTCTTTGCTATTCAAAAAAAACACTGCCTTTATTAAATAGAGACAAAAGATGGCATTTATTACCCAATTATGGCAAATAAAATAATTATTCTATGCAAGGCAACGTTCCAGCTAAACGCAGTGAGAGATAGAACTAGTTCGTTTAGTGTGCTACTGTGGCAGCTCAAGCGCTGGTTTATGTTTAGGATTTAGTATCTCAAAAATAAGGCAAGCTTTTGAGAGAAGGAGGGTCGTTCGCTGAAAGTACTGATACAGTCAGCATTGCGTTTAGGTATTGTGCCTGTTGTACAACTTTGTTGATAAAGATAGGAATCTAACTTAAAAGAAGGCTATTTATTTGTTAAGTTTTGCAGTACAAGGCAAAAAAGAGTATCAAGAAAAATTATTCAATAATTTTCAGTTGAGTGAGCGAATTCCCAAAACAAATTTTTATAGGCTGTTAAAAGACGTATTCCTCTGAGCTTATGTATGGGCTTTTTCAAGCTTCATAGAACCCAAATAGAAAGTGTGTCATTTTCTCTGATACATATCCTTTGACAAAAAAACAAAAGCCCCTTAGAAAGAAGCTTTTGAGTGATTATGTACTGTTTTTTAGTGGCTTTGCAACGGGTACCAATGTTGCTATTAGTACTTTCTTTTTTATTCAAAATACAGTTTTAATCTACAAAAGTTTCTCTGATAATATCTTTACATTTCTGTGTTTCTGATTTCGATAATTGGTCAAACGTTTTTAATATTCGAGATTTGTCAATTGTCCGAATTTGGTCGATTGCAATCATTCCTTTCTTTCCGTTGTGCTTTACTTTAATTCGGGTTGGATAATTTTTCAAACTGGTTGTCATTGGTGCAACGACAATTGTTCTTAAAAACTTATTTATTTCGTTTGGTGAAATAATTACACAAGGTCTTGTTTTTTTGATTTCGCTACCAATTGTTGGGTCAAGATTTACTAATACGATTGAATATTGTTCTAATTCCACTCCTCAAAATTTTCGTCTTCAAAAACATCATTGAATAATAATCGGTCATCATTGTTCTCACGCATCTCTTCAAATGCTTTTTCCCAGTTTTTTCTTGGACTACTAATTGGTTTCAGGATTATTTGTTCTTTTTCCAAAATCATTTCGACTTTATCTTTAATATTATACTTTTCTAAAACAGTCTTGCTTAAACGCAGACCTTTAGAATTTCCGATTTTTATAATTGCTATTTTCATAAGCTTATATTTGTAATTACAAAGTTAGTACAAATTATTCAATTCGCAAAGTTTTTTTGTATTAATGGCAACGGCTCAGTATAACCGTCAGTTATGGGTTTTAAGTTATGGTTTTTGCTTAAGCACAGACGTTAGCAATTCCGAGTGGATTCGAACATAGTCGAAGCTACCTTAATTGCGATTATACATTTTTGTGCAACGTTGAATTTAAAATTCCACTATCTTCTAATACTTTTTCAGGCGTTATTTTATAGATTTTTTTCCAAGAATCCTTTCCGTTTTTCTTAATAAACTCCTCAACAATTCTAAATCCAATATAATAACCTATCGCTCCTGGAAAATTCTTTTCTATTTTATAATTTCTATTTGCGAAAAGGTCTGCTATGTCTTTGTCATTAGATTTATAATGTTTTTTTAGTAGTTTCAATATTTTTTCTTCATTTTCAATACAAGTCTTTAGTTCTTCTTCAGAATATTGTAACTCCTGAGAAATTGATGTTTCTTTGTTATGAAATAAATAACTTACATATGTAGCAAATCCTTCATTAATTATTCTTTTTAAAACTACACTTTCAAAATTTGGAAGTGTATACGAGTATATCTGATGATTTAACTCATGAGGAAAAATTAATTTTATATGTTTCAGACTGTTATTTGAATTAGCCAAGTCAAGAACCATTGTTCCATTACCAAAACCACCCGCATCAGTCCATTTAGGTCCAAATACAATATACCATTTTCCTTTAGGTTCATAACCTGTAAAAGTTTTCATTTTTTTACTGGTTTCAATAAAATACTCATTTAATTCATCTAATTTTAAATTTTTACTTTTCTCTTGATATAGATTTAATTCGGGAAATGAAACATTATTAAGCCATTTCAAAAAGTCATTTTCATCACCTAAATAATTATTCCATAATTCTAAATTTGAAGAATATATTTTCTTAAGAAAAATTGAATCTCTAATAATTTTATCTTTATTTTCCAATTCATTCATTAAACTAAGTTGAGAGTTAGTTAGATTAATTATTTCTAATGAATTTTTTTTACTTTTATTTTTTGTTGAATTACAATTAAAAAGAGAAAAAGTAATTATTAATAAAATGATTCTTTTCATTGATTTTGGTTATGTTGCACAACGTCTAGTATAACCGCAGTTACGGGTTAAATATACGAAATGTCTCGGTTAAGCACAGCCGTTAACAATTCCGAGTGGATTCGAACATAATCGATGCTACCTTAATTGCGATTATACATTGTTGTTTAACGTTTTTATATTTTAAGTTGAAGAATCATCCCTATCGAATTCAAATTTTTGATTTTCTGTTCATCATTGATTCCAGCGTTATTATTAGACTCAAATTTGCTAAAATCAGATTGTCCAGAAAAAGCAAAACCTAAGCCTAAACTATTGGAAACATTAAAGATAAGTCCTGCACTTGCTTGTAGCCCAAAATTCCAGCCCTCGTAAATATTTGTTCGATAATTATTTAAAAAGCGATATTCATCTTTAATGATATTTTGACCATATAGACCTAAAGTAGCAATTAAAGTGAAGTTGTCTGAAAGCTTATTGGTAAAAGTAACTAGTAATGGAATTTTTAAGAATGTCCTTTCGTGATAAAAACTACCGATGGAGTTAAATCCATTGCCAGATAATTCGTTTAATCCAATTCCTGTTGCAAACCCCAATTTTTCATCCACATGATAATTTATCAGTAATTCGCCATTATTGCTATTTAAATTATAATTCGGTTCGTTGTCATTTTCAATTATTGCGTATCCTATTCCGCCAAGTGCACTCAAACTAAATTTGGAATTTATTTTATCTTGAGCTTGGGCGATATTCCAAGTCAAAAAAATGATTAATAGTAAAATATGATTTTTATATTTCATAAGTTTTGTTTTAGGACGATTTTAAAGCAATATTGTTACAAGTAACCAAGAGATTGATTTATGACTGAGTTTATCATTAATGAAGAAAAGCGATGTTTTTTTGTGCACTTGTTTGTTGTTTGCTGTGCATAATTAATTTTTCAACTCATATTTTCGCATGGGCATTGAGTCGATTCTAGAAAAAAGATTTTCCTTGGTGATAATTTCATTTTTTTGAAGTTTAATATTCCCATCCAATCCAATCAGAATCACTTCAAAATTTTCATTCACATTGAAAATTTTATTCTTCATTTCCTTTGAAACTTTTCCTGAGCTATTCTTGTTTGTAAGATAATTTGTAGATGTAAATTCATCCTTGATTATTCTGTAAATAATGAACTTTCTTTCTTTGAGTTCGGTACTAGAATTTTGAAATTCTTTGAACTGATTTTCATATTTTTCGGATGGTATATTTGATGTTTTTACAATAAGAATTCTGTTTTCCCATTTATGTTTTTTCAGATGTTGCCCATAACTTCCCAAAGATAAAAAGCCAATAATACATACAATTATTTTAAAAAGGATCTTATTCATTGTTACTTTTCATGGTTTCGTTAGACATGTTTTACCCTAAAATATGACTAGCTATTAAAATTGAATTAAGCTAGTAATCTATATGCTATATTTGGTGTTTTAAAGCCTAAAGATAGCTGAAATCTTATTTTGTTTTATGGATTAATTGCATTTTTTACCAGGCCTTTAGCCAATAAACCACTTTTGCTTCATCACCTTTTTATTTTTTTCTTGTTTTAAAGTCGATTAGATATGGCTTTAGACGAACCCTATTTGCTTTATAAACTATCATACACTCTGTGTATTCACTATTCTTTTTTGATATTCCTATCTGCCCACTATGCCAAGATGCTGTATTTATACGAAGGCCAAGGCTTTATATTTAGTTTTGACAGTGGAATTTGGGATCTGTGTTGGTTTAGTATTCCTTAATAATATTTTTGGATTTTTTTATGCATTGAAATTTCCCTACTTATAATTTCCATATTATCAGTAAGATCAGTAGCTCCATTTAATCGCAATACTTTACAATTGAGTAGTTCAATCCAATTATGATGAACCTTTAATGTTCTTCCTTTAAAGCTTGGATTTTCATATTGGTTTGCCCATTGCAGAAATGCTTTTGAATGCTGTTGGATTTTTTTATCAGTTAAAAGTTTTTCTCCATAACGTTTAATTTCACGCTTTTTGAGTCGTTCCATTCGTTCGGTATTTTCCAATCTGATAAAAACTGCCAAATCGAACGCCGATTCCCATTCTTTTCCCCAAGTTACCATTGAACCACTAACTACCACGTCTGTAAATTTTTTAAAGTCAACTTTCAAATTTTCATTTCGTTCAGTTAAGGGTATTTTTTCTTGAAAAGGGGGTTCGGTATTTTTCCAGTAATAATCATCCGCATCCAAATGCTTAAAATCAACTCTATTTTCAATTTCATTCCCTAGAGTTGTTGTTCCTGAACCAGAGGCTCCAAAAATTAAGATTTTCATTTTAAAGGACTATGATTATTCGTTTGGTAAAATCTCGGCTAAGAATAGCTGCGTTGTTTAAGCATCCAATTTAGCAAAAACAAACCAGATAGAAAATTCGAGAGGACTTTTGTGAGGAGTCTAGAAACAAAGCATTTAAAAATACTCATCTTAACTTTGTCTTTTACTATTTTTAATACATGATCAGAAAGAATACAAGCGTTATTTCTGAACTCTGCTCTTTGTTCGCTGTTTTAATTTCTTAAAACACCAAGTCTTCTTTTGATGATAAAAAACAAATATTTAGTGGTTAATATTTGTAATTCGTATCGTGATTATTCACTATTTCATCTGCTATGGTATGCAAGTCTGTATTAAATCCTGTGTCATAATCGTGACTGGTTAGATCAATATTATAGATACTATTTAACCAGATAAGGCCACCTGTTTGTCTAACTATCTCTCCTTGATGACCTTTTTGATCCGTGAAAATTGATGTTTCTAACGGTCCTGAAAAATTAATATTATCCAATAATAAGTTATCGAGATTCATTTGCGCTAAATTAATCGTAGCCCATCCTGTAGGAATGGTAAAAATAGGTGTAGACGGAAATTCAGCTCTTAGTTCATCTACAAGAGTGTTATGGACGCTCTCATTCACAAAATAGGAATAAGCCTCTTGGATGGTGCTGAATCCCAAATCTTGAGCTAACTGTTCCCAATCTTCAGGGAAATCAGGTGGTGGTATTGATAAAAAAATAGTAATATCAGGATTATTTTGTAAGGCATAAGCTATCCATTCTCTAAAACCATCTGTTGGATTATCTGGCAACTTTCCAGCTGTCATTCCAAAAAAATCTATATTTCCTTGGTCAAGAGCCATCTTGATATCATTATGTGCTGTGCTTGTTGCATCGTTCCAAAAATTGATGGGTCTTCCATTCTCTCCTCCACGAAAAACCACCACAGCACTATGATTCTCAAAACCAGCATCAACAGCCATAATATTAAATTTCTCAGCATAGGGCTTAAAAAAACTATTCCCTATCAGCAACATATTGTATCCTTGTGTGTCTGTTGGCTGTGGTGTTTCTTCTATTAGACTATCGTCTTTGCTGCAGGATAAAAAAACTAACACCACAGCAGTTATCAAAAATTTAAAATTTCTCATGTTATTTACTCTTTGTCTTATAAGACTCATATTTTCTTAATTGGTTTAATTTCAACTGACAGTTTTTTAAATTCTATGCTAGGGATTAATATGCCTTAATTTTCGGTTTGATATTGATTTTTGCAATAGCAAAATAAAGATACACCCTTGAGATCCAACTTTTTATCGGTTTTTGAGTTGAGATAGGAAAAAAAAATTAAAAAGAGTGAATAAAAAAAGCTTCATTATAAAAATGAAGCCTAAAATAATATGATCTAAAATTAATGAATACCGGTCTTGTTTTTAGCTCATTTCTTTGTTGTGATGAGTTTTTTTCATTTCTAACATTTCCTTGCTCTACCGTCTATACTAATTGTTAATCTGCTTATTAAATTATAATGATTAGCTTGTATTGTTCCTTGATAATGTTCACTGTTGTTATTTCCGCAGGTAATATGCCACCTATGCTTTTTTGAAGTCAAAGTATAATCAGATTTTTTAAAGATAAAAGTCATATTCATTCTTAAACCACCCCTTGTACTCATTCTTGAGTTGTAAATGTATTCAATAGAATATCTTCCATTACTGTATAAAGAAAAGATAAAGGGTTGTATTATAGTTTTTCTAGAAGTTCGATTGTAAGTAATTTCCCATCTATCAAAATAAAATCGTTTTACACTAATTTTATCTCCAATATCGAAATCAAAAAAGAAACCGTTGTTTTTCTTGTCTACTGTTAGTTCCTCTTTTTCTATTTTTTCAGATTCTAAAGGAATTCCATTAACCAAAAAATCACCACCTTCATTATAGGATAAATTTTCAAAATTATTTTTATCGTTTTTCATAATATTTAATTTAAGTATTTATAATTCATCACACCGATAGTATATCCGCATTGTTGATGCGCCGCATATAAACAGAATTGTGATTATATTTTTTGATAATTCTAATTAATTGTAAAAATAAACACTATCAAGACGTGAGTAAATACCCACAAATAAGTAATTTTCAAAATCTTTTTTAGAAGCTTGTGCAAGGCTTACCGTTCTTCGCAGTAGTTATTTTATATTCTGTATCGATAATGTCCTATTATTTTAAAACTAAAAAGACAATCTTCTAGCACTTGACCTGCGCCAATATTGTGAACGATTAAATTCCGTTTTCCATCTTTTGATTTTTTATCCACTACAATTCCGATATGTGTGATTGCTCCGCCTAGATTCCAACATACAATATCTCCAGGTTCATAATCTTCTGCGTTATGAGAAATCGGTTTTTGAGCTCCTTTTCTTTTGAAAAAAGTCATTAAATTTGGAACTCTTCTATGGTCAATGTTTTTGTCAGTCCTTTTAAGCCCCCAAATTTTCGGATAAGAGTTAAAGTTTGTTTTCATATCAATATGAACCTCTTTTTGTAAGTCTATTCCAATTTTTCGGTATGCTCTTATTACCACATCTGTACAAACTCCTTTTCCACTCGGAACATCTCCGTTTGGATAGTCAATAGAAAAATAACTTGGATCATAAGTTACCTTCTGTTTGGTCAATTCCAAGGCGCTATTTGACAACTCAATTTGCCCTGTATTTGTTTGAGCAAAACAAAGGTTAATTGTAAGAATTGATAGTATTAAAAGTTTCTTTTTCAGATGTTTTGTGGATGAGTCGGGAACTATTTTAAACTTTTAGTAATCTTTTTAACATAATCTGAAGCTGCTTCTGAAGCACTTTGTGGGTTATCTAACTCAGAAGTTACTACAGCTATCAATTGCTTTTCTCCAGTTTTTTTCAGATCATACACAGTGGTCTCTAGAATGTATATCCGAGAGGTGGTTTTTGTGGTTGTTACTGGAACATAATTGCCAAAAGTATGATAAGAGATTGGATTATAGAAGTACCCATAAAATCCGCTGTAATAACGTGGGTAATACCCATAGTAATTACCACCTTCATAGTAACCGCCTTGCTCTTGCAGTCTTGTTTCTTCTTTATAATCTTTCATTACAGTTAAAACAACACCGTTAAATCCTTCATTTTTTAATATTTGCTTTAACGCTGAAGAATCGTCATTTTCTTTCACATCATTAGGTTTCCAGTCTCCAAATTTAACGAAACTGGAGGTTGCCTTATATCCTTTCTCAATCATTTGTTTGACAATCTCATTTTCAAATGCAATACGTGCTTGGGTGTTGTTGGTTCTTGCAACTACTAAAAAATTATTTGATTTTATATCTGTTATATTATCGCTTTTCCAAGAATCTAAGACCTTAACAGAAGAACAGTTATAATATGTGAGCGCGATAAACAGAATCGCAAAAAGTTTTTGAATATTTTTCATTACAAAAAAGGGTTATTTTTAAATTAATAGATGGTTTATAGATGCAGATATCTTCTTTTTGGGAAATGAAAAGATATAGTCATCAATTTCAATAATAATTAAGGCAAGAGCTAAAAGATTATTCGTTTTACTTTTACCAATTAATGCACTTATTTAAATGGTTTACAAATCGTTTATTTAGATTGTAAGTACAGTAATGCCTGAAAAAAATAGTTTATTTCTCTTATTTCTGAAGGCTAAAATTTTTGGTGCCTTCTTTCCAAGTTTTTGTAGCCCATTCATCACAGGTTCCATCTCCATAATCTACTGTTGCAACCCATTTTTCTTTCATAAAATACTTTATGGTTCCGGAAACAATATAATCACAGCCTTCAATTTTTATTAATGGAGAAGTAATTACTTTTTTGTACTTGTCATTGTTCTTTTTAGCCGAAAGGTCTATATTTTTTTTAGTACCCTCCATTTTCAAAGTTGCCCATACATCTTTGGTGCCGTCACCATAATCTATGGTTGCAAGTACACTTCCATTTTTTGAATACTCTATAATTCCAGCGGTAGGGTACTCGAAATCTGTTGATTTTTCAATAGGAGATACCACATTCATAATATACCCGCTTTTAAGAGTAATTAAAGACTCTTCATCTCCAAATTCAATACCATAAGTATCTAAGTCTTCCTTGGAGCAAGCTGTAAAAAATAAAAACGTAATGGTTGCTAATAAGATTGATTTTTTCATGTTTAATTTCATCATATTTTTGGTGTTAATATTATAGGTATGTATTTTTAATTGAATCTTTCTTTATTTGATTAATAACAAAGTCATAAGCCTTTGTTAACTGACAAAACGAAGATACAAAAAAAAAATAAACGTTAAATAGACTAAAAACTTGATACAAATTGTTATTCAAAAAAAGCAAACAAGGGCATATAATTTGTTCTTTAAATAAATGGGACTCCTCTTTATAATGACATCCTAATAGAAGCATTGAATTTACCTGCATGATTTTGACGTCTACTTAGTTTTTACTTTCTAAGTTTACAAATGGATACTGTTTAGGGAGTTTTAAGATCAACTCGGTGAATACACCTTAAAAAAATGACCATATATTATTGCTATGTTTGTGTTTAAAGAGAGGGTGTGGATGCTCTTTATTATTAAGCTTTTAAAAGCAAAAAAAAAGAGCTGTTCTAAAACAGCTCTTTGATATTACAATTTATAAATCCCCCAACTTATAATTGTTTTTTTTGTGAATTTTACTATTCTTATAATTAGTATACTACAAATAAACAACATCGTATAGATGTGAATCTAAGTTTTCGATAAGTAGCAATAAAAAGTTCGGTGAATGGTATAATGATATCGATAAATGGTTTTCTAAATATGTATTTGTCTGTCTATATGCTGATCTAATGAAATAAAGGTTTCTGTTCTAGAAACACCTTTAATATTTTGAATAACTTTATTTAAAAGATGCATCAAATTTTCATTATTCTTACAAAGAATTTTAATAAAGATAGCGTAATTCCCTGTTGTATAATGACTTTCTACAACTTCTGGTATTTCTTTTAATCTTTTGATTGCAGATGAATATTGGCTAGACGAATCTAAAAAAACTCCCACAAAAGCGGTAGTGGTGTATCCTAAAGACTTTGTGTTAATAATCATTCTATACCCATCAATTAAATCGGATTTTTCTAATTTTCGCAGGCGTTGATGGATAGCAGCGCCAGAAATACCAACTTCTCTGGCAATACTTAAAACAGGTGTTCTGGCATCTTTTACTAATCGTTTAATGATTATTTTATCAATTCCGTCAATTTTCATGGTAATAAATATTTGCTATAAAGATAAAAAAAATAGAGAATACAAACTGTATTCTCTATTTTAGATATATTATTTAATTAAATTTAAAGATATTACTTCATTTTGAAATCTTCCATAAATTTGGTTGTATAATTTCCTGCAATATAATCTGGATGATCCATTAATTGTCTATGAAAAGGAATTGTAGTTTTTATGCCTTCAATTACAAATTCATCTAAAGCACGCTTCATTTTATTGATAGATTCTTCTCTTGTTTGAGCAGTCACTATCAACTTTGCAATCATAGAATCATAATTAGGTGGTATCACATACCCAGCATAAACGTGGGTATCTATTCTAATTCCATGACCTCCTGGAGCGTGAAAAGTAGATATCTTTCCTGGAGAGGGCCTAAAGTTACTGAATGGGTCTTCTGCATTTATTCTACATTCTATAGAGTGCATTTTCGGATAGTAATTCTTCCCAGATATGGGCACACCAGCCGCAACAAGAATTTGTTCTCTAACTAAATCATAATTTACAACCTCTTCAGTAATGGGGTGTTCTACTTGGATACGAGTATTCATTTCCATAAAATAGAAGTTTCTATGCTTATCCACCAAAAACTCTACAGTTCCCGCACCTTCGTATTTGATATATTCTGAGGCTCTCACCGCAGCATCTCCCATTTTTTCTCTCAATTCATCTGTCATAAAAGGAGAAGGTGTTTCTTCTGTTAATTTTTGGTGACGTCTTTGAACAGAACAATCTCTTTCAGATAAATGACACGCTTTTCCGAAAGAATCTCCAACAATTTGAATTTCTATATGACGAGGTTCTTCAATTAACTTCTCCATATACATATCATCATTTCCAAAAGCAGCTTTTGATTCTTGTCTTGCAGAATCCCAAGCCTCTTTTAAATCTTCTGCTTTCCATACAGCACGCATTCCTTTTCCACCTCCACCTGCAGATGCTTTTAACATCACCGGATAAACGGTTTCTTCAGCTATTTTTTTACATTCTTCAAAAGTTTTAATAACACCCTCACTTCCTGGAACAACAGGAACACCTGCTTCTATCATGGTAGATTTCGCATTTGCTTTATCTCCCATTCTATCAATCATATTTCCAGTGGCCCCAATAAACTTAATGTTGTGCTCTTCACATAGGTTTGAAAATTTAGCATTCTCAGATAAAAATCCGTACCCTGGGTGAATTGCATCTGCATTTGTAATTTCTGCAGCTGCAATAATATTAGACATTTTTAAATAAGACTCACTACTTTGAGCTGGCCCAATACAAACAGCTTCATCGGCAAAACGAACATGTAAACTTTCTGCATCTGCAGTAGAATATACAGCTACCGTTTTTATTCCCATTTCTCTACAGGTTCTAATTACACGGAGTGCAATTTCTCCTCTATTGGCAATTAATATCTTTTTAAACATAATCTTCTAATTATCAACAATCAAAACAAATTCGAGAAAAGTCAAGAATTAAGAATTAAAAATTGGATTGATTTTTATGATGGATCTACTAAAAATAATGGTTGATCAAATTCAACTGGAGAAGAATCATCTACTAAAACTTTTACAATTTTACCAGATACTTCTGATTCTATTTCGTTAAATAATTTCATTGCTTCAATAATACAAACCGTATCACCCGCATTAACTTTTGTTCCAACTTCTACAAAACTTGGTTTGTCTGGAGCAGATTTTCTATAAAAAGTTCCAATAATTGGAGATTTTATAGTGATGTATTTAGCATCATCATCTGTATTATTAACAACAGGAGCTACCGGAGCTTCTGTAACTACTGGAGCTACTGGTTGTTGTATGGGAGCCATTTGAGCTGCCTGAACAATAGTAGTTTCTGTTTTTTCTGAACCCGTTTTAATGGTAATCTTTATATCTTCCATTTCTAACTTTACCTCGCTAGCGCCAGATTTTGCTACAAATTTTATAAGATTTTGAATTTCTTTAATATCCATATTTCTTAGTGTTTTAGTTTTATGAATTGTATGCCCATTTTAAGTAGATAGCTCCCCATGTGAAACCGCCACCAAATGCAGCGAAAATTAAGTTATCCCCTTTTTTTATTTTATTCTCATAATCTGCTAATAACAAAGGTAAAGTAGCAGAAGTTGTGTTTCCATATTTGTGGATATTCATCATCACTTTTTCAGAACTTACACCAACTCTTTTTGCAGTTGCTTCTATTATTCTTTTATTTGCTTGATGAGGAACTAACCATTGTATATCTTGTTCTGTTAGATTATTTCTTATCAACATTTTCTCTGAAACATCAGCCATATTAGAAACTGCATATTTAAAGACAGTTTTGCCTTCTTGACGGACAAAGTGTTGTTTGTTCTTAATCGTTTCTTCATTTGGAGGTAAAATTGAACCTCCGGCATCAATTTTTAAGAAATCCCTTCCAACTCCATCACTCCTCAGGTATTCGTCCTGTAAACCTAAACCTTCTTCACTAGGTTCAAACAGCACTGCCCCAGCTCCATCTCCAAAAATAATACATGTTGCTCTGTCTGAATAATCTATAATTGAAGACATTTTATCTGCTCCAATCAATAATATTTTTTTGTACCTACCAGATTCAATATAACTAGAAACTGTAGACATTCCGTATAAAAAACTAGAACAAGCTGCTTGCAAATCATAAGCAAAAGCATTTATAGCTCCAATTTCAGTTGCTGTATATACAGCTGTAGAGGCTACCAGTAAGTCTGGTGTTGCAGTGGCTACAATTACCATGTCTATTTCTTCTGGTTTTACATTTGATTTTTGAAGCAAATCTTGAGCGGCTTTAATAGCCATAAAAGAAGTTCCTTTACCTTCTTCTTTTAATATTCTTCTTTCTTTTATACCAGTTCTACTAGTAATCCAATCATCATTAGTATCAACTAACGTTTCTAACTCTTTGTTTGTGAGCGTATATTCAGGAATATATTTCCCAACTGCTGTAATAGCTGCAGTAATTTTTGTCATAATACTAGTTTGTTTCCAAAGTAGTTTTGGAATTTCAAAGAAATGAAAATTATTTCAATTTTTAAGATAAAAAATATCAAAAAGGGCTATTTTTAGTGAAAAGCACAAAAAAACCCTCAAATTGAGAGTTTTTTATGTTTTTAGGAAAATTACATTATTATGCTTCCGCCGTAGCAGATTCTAAAACAACTTGACCTCTGTAATACAACTTTCCTTCATGCCAGTGGGCTCTGTGGTATAAGTGAGCTTCTCCTGTTGTTGGATCTGTAGCAATCTGTTGATAAGATGCTTTGTAATGTGTTCTCCTTTTATCTCTTCTAGTTTTGGATATTTTTCTTTTAGGATGTGCCATTTTATGTCTTATTTTCTGTTATTAAATTCTTTAATTTATCCCACCTTGGGTCTGTTTTATCAACAGTTTTCTCTTCTTTTATTTCTAATTCTCTTAATTTATCTAATGCTTCAGATTGCATTGTGCCATCTAAAACTTTGGGATGAATTCTTTTTGATGGTATTGATAATACAATCGTTTCATATATGTATTGTGCAATACTAAATTGATATGCCTCATGAGGGATAATCAATAGGTCTTCATTTTCATCATTAAATTCTGAACCAAAATTTACCACCAAGTATGAGGTTGTTTCTATTGGTTGATCAAAAGGTTCGTTAGTTGTGTCACAAGGAAGATTTACCGTTCCATTTATTGAAAAAGTAAGCTCAAAAAGTGTGCTTTTTTTTAAAAAATCTACATCAACTTTAATCGATGAATTAATGAATTCATTGTAATTAAATGCTTCAAAGAACGTATTGTCAATTTGATATTCAAATAAATGATTTCCTTCCTTTAATCCTACAAACTGTATGTTGAATTGTTTCAAGTCTTTCATTATCAATCATCAATTGAATTGAGCGTGCAAAGATATAAAAAATTGTTTTCATACAATCTTTTATGTAAAAAAAATATTTAGTGTTTTTTACCTTACTACAAGAGGGTTTTGGGTTAGTTCTTGATATTGTTTTCTAAATTTAAAAATTTTAATAGCTGTAAATAAAGCTTCTGTAAAAGAAGATTCATTTGCTTGATTTTTCCCAGCTATATCAAAACCAGTTCCATGATCTGGAGAGGTTCTTATTTCGCTTAAACCTGCTGTAAAATTTACCCCTTTTCCAAATGATAGTGCTTTAAATGGAGCCAAACCTTGATCATGATACATGGCTAAAACCCCATCGAATTGTTTATAGGTTTCCGAACCAAAAAATCCATCAGCAGCATAAGGGCCAAAAACCAACTTCCCTGTTTCTCTGATTTGAGAAATTACAGGTTTTATGACCTCATCATCTTCCTTACCGATAACACCGCTATCTCCACAATGAGGATTCAAGGCTAAAACAGCAATTTTTGGGGCATTAATACCAAAATCTTTCATTAAAGATGCATACATAATTTCTACTTTCTCTTTAATTAACTCAGGTGTAATAGCTTGTGCAACTTTAGAAATTGGTATATGCCCAGTAATCAAGCCAATTCTCAATTCATCCGTCATTAATATCATTAAGCTTTTGCCTTCTAGTTTATCTTCTAAATATTCTGTATGACCCGGAAAATTAAATGTTTCAGATTGTATTGTTTCTTTATTAATTGGTGCTGTTAATAATACATCAATGGTTTTTTCTTTTAGGTGATGAACGGCAGATTCTAATGATCTTGCAGCATATGTGCCTGAAGAACTTGTTGGATTTCCCAATTCGATTCCAACATCTTCTTTCCAAATATTTAATAAATTAATTTTGTTAGAAACAATTTGATTGATAGATGTTATACCATGAATTGCCGTTTCAAAACTCAAAACTTTTTTATGGTAGGAGACCACTTTAGTAGAGCCAAATAAAACAGGGGTACAAAACTCTAGCATTCTTTTGTCTTTAAAAGTCTTTAGAATTACTTCTATTCCAATACCATTTAGGTCTCCAATTGAAATTCCAACAATAATTTTATCTGATTTATCCATGTTAACTCTGGTAATATTCTTATTTTTGATGTCTTGCAAAAGTAACCAAATTTTACTGAAATGTTTACTGGAATTATTGAAACACTTGGCGAAGTTACAAACATTGTTAAAGAACAAGAGAATGTTCATCTTACAATTAAAAGTGATATCACAGAAGAACTTAAAATTGATCAAAGTCTTGCTCACAATGGAGTTTGCTTAACAGTTGTTGCCATTGACAAAGAAGAATATACCGTCACAGCAATTAAAGAAACCTTAGATAAAACAACTATTGGGCAATTAATTATTTCTGATATCGTAAATTTAGAAAGAGCGATGAAACTTGGCGATCGATTGGATGGTCACATTGTGCAAGGTCATGTGGATGAAACTGGCATTTGTACATCAATAAAAGATGAAAAAGGGAGTACTGTTTTTACTTTTTCCTATCAATCAAAGAACAATAATATGACCATTGAAAAAGGTTCTATAACTGTTAATGGAGTTAGTTTAACCGTTGTGAATTCTAAAAAACATAGCTTTAGTGTAGCAATTATTCCTTACACCTTAGAACATACAAATTTTAAAAACATTACTAAAAACGACGAAGTTAATTTAGAATTTGATGTTATTGGTAAATATGTGAGTAGGCTAACTTCTAGGTAAAAGTGCTTACTCTTTTATTTTTTTAATACCATAAATTAGCCCAGAAATAAATAAGAATAAAATGCCCCCATCAATTGGCAAACCAGGCGGAGGTGGCGGTGGAACTGGTGGCGGTAATACCTGTCCATTTACAATAGAAGTAAATAGCAAAAATGATAATAACGTAGTATATAATCTTTTCTTCATTTTATATCCCCCCAGATTAAAATTTTGAGATTTATGGCAAGTCGTTAATATACAAATATAAAGGTTTTATTTAAAAAATTAAAGTGGTCCCACTTGGGCTCGAACCAAGGACCCTCTGATTATGAGTCAGATGCTCTAACCAACTGAGCTATGGGACCAAAATTATTGGGTGCAAATTTACTGTTTTTATTTATAGCTGCAAGAGAAAATTAATAAATTGTTCTATACTGACCTTTGCATTAACCCTTCTCCAAATAGTTTTAATTTTTCTTTATTGGAATTTGTTATATTTAATAGTGGTAATATTTTAAAAGCTTTTTCTGTGTAAAGTTCTATTTGTCCTTTTACTAAATTAGGAATATCATTTTTCTCAAAAATTGCTTTTACTTCTTTAATTTTTAAAGACTTGTCTTCAATTTTTTGGTTATAGTAATATTCTAATTTTTCTTTATCCCTAGACACTGCATTTTCTAATGCTTTTAAGTACAAATAGGTTTTTTTATTTTCTATAATATCTCCGCCAATTTGTTTCCCAAAAGTTGCTGGATTTCCAAAAGTATCTAAATAATCATCTTGGAGCTGAAAAGCAATTCCTAAATTTAATCCAAATTCATAAATTAAATTGGTGTTTTCTTCATTTGTTTCAGCAACAATTGCTCCCATTTTTAAAGCCGCAGCTACCAAAACGGATGTTTTTAAACGAATCATATTTATATATTCTGAAACTGTAACATCATTTCTAGTTTCAAAATCAACATCCAATTGCTGACCATCACAAACCTCTAGAGCTGTTTTACTAAATAACTTTGCTAATTTCTGAAAAACAACAGGCTCATAATTTTCAAAATATTGATAGGCTAAAATCAACATCGCATCTCCAGAGAGTATTGCTGTACTTACATCCCACTTTTCATGAACAGTTTGTTGTCCACGCCTAAGAGGAGCATCATCCATAATATCATCATGTACAAGTGTAAAATTATGAAAAACCTCTATAGCCAATGCAGCAGGCATTGCTTTTTTATAATCCTCGGCAAAGATATCTGCTGCCATTAAGGTTAAAATCGGACGCATTCTTTTGCCTCCTAACTTCAAGATATAATCAATGGGCTTATACAAATTTTTAGGGTCTTTAACCCATTCTTTAGCTTCTAAATAGAGTAAAAATTCTTGTTGATAATGTAAAATATCCAAATCTTTTATTTTTTGTAAAATTAATGTAAAGAAATACTTTTTTTAAATCTAAATGTTAAAAAATTATTAAAACTTTGGAAACTTTTTTTGTTTCCAAAGTTTCCATACGTATCTTTGCTCCTGAAATTATGAGAGAAAAAATATTAGAAAAATCGAGTGAACTCTTCTTAAATCTTGGTTTTAAGAGTGTTACAATGGATGAAATAGCCAGTGCCCTCGGTGTTTCTAAAAAGACACTTTACAAGTATTTTAGTAATAAAACGACTTTAATAGATGCTGTTACAGAACGAATGTTTAATACTATTTGCGGTAGTATTGATGCTATTTGCGATCAAAAACTGAACCCTATCGATGAAATATTTAAGATTAAACGAGTTGTAATGGAGCATTTAAAGGATGAAAAATCTTCTCCTTTGTATCAACTTCAAAAATATTATCCTGGAATATATGCTTCTTTAAAACAAAAACAGTTTCTAGTGATGCAAGAAACAATTCAAGACAATTTAAAAAGGGGTCTACAATCTGGCGTGTTTAGAAGTTCTATTGATATTGATTTTATCAGTAGGATTTATTTTAGTGGAATGATTGGCATTAAAGATCAGCAAATATTTCCTTTAAAAAAGTATTCTATGAATACACTAACTAGCTTTTATTTAGAATATCATTTAAGAGGAATTAGTACGGAAAAAGGAATACAAGAATTAGAAAATCAACTACAACTGAAATAAAAAAAGAATGAAAAAAATAATTTTAGGATGTCTAAGTTCATGTTTTTTCTTTGTGGTCAGTGCACAAGAAAAAACGATGACACTGTCTTTACAAGAAGCTATTAATTTTGCTCTTGAAAATAGTTATAATATAAAAGCGGCACAAAACGATATTAGATCTGCAAAAGAGACTGTTTGGGAAACGACTGCTATTGGATTACCTCAGATAAACGCAGCTTTAGAATATCAAAACTTTTTAAAGCAACCTGTTTCTTTGCTACCTGCTGCTGCTTTTGACAACACAAGTGCTATTGTAGAAACCGTAGAAGATTATTTTGATATTCAGCCCAATAGAGACCCCAATGCTCCCGACGGGTTTATTCCTGTGGTTTTTGGCACAAAGCAAAATATTAACGCTTCTATTACCCTTACTCAGTTGCTTTTTGATGGCTCCTACCTAGTAGGCTTACAAGCTTCAAAAACGTTTTTAAAAATTTCTGAACAAGCCAATGAAAAGACAACATTGCTTACAAGAGAAGCTGTTATTAATGCTTATGGAAATGTATTAGTAACAGAAAACAGTATTTCTATTTTAGAAAATAATATTAAAATTCTTCAAAAAAATTATGAAGATGCCAAAAAAATCTATGAAAATGGGTTTAATGAAGAAGAAGATGTAGAACAATTAGAAATTACATTAGGGAATTTAAAAAGTCAATTGAATAGTGTTAAGAGAATGAAAGATATTGCCTATCAAATGTTAAATCTTTCTCTGGGAAATCCAATAAATACAGTATTAATTCTAACAGATTCCTTGGATGATTTGGCAGAAAATAATATCAACTTAGAATTAATTAGCTCAGAGTTTAACTATACAGATCACATAGATTTTAAAATTTCTGAAAATAATAGAGAGGGGAATCGTTTAATGTTGAAATTAGAGAAAAGCAAAGCTTTACCTACTTTAGGGGCATTTATAAACTATGGGAATCAAGCGTTTTCAGATTCTTTTTCATTCTTAAATAGTGATCAACAATGGTTTGGATCATCACTATTAGGTGTTAGTTTAAACGTACCTGTTTTTAGTAGTTTCTCTAGAAAATCTAAAACTGCAATAGCAAAAATTGCCCTAGAAAATGCCGATATTCGATTAGAAGAAACAAAACAACGCTTAAGCTTATTGGCTGAAAAAGCAAAAAGCGAATACCAATTAAGCATAGAAAACTACAGCACGGCAAAAAGAAATGTTGGCCTGGCAGAGAGAATAGAGAAAAAACAACGAATTAAATTCTTTGAAGGAATATCCACTAGCTTCGATTTATTACAAGCTCAAAATCAACTATACACCCAGCAACAAAACTACATTCAATCCATGCTAGATGTAATTGCTAGAAAGGCAACATTAGAAAACGCATTAAACTTACCAATCAAATAATTATCAGACAATGAGAAAAATATATTCAATACTCTTAATAACTTCTGTTTTAATCTCATGTGGAGAAAAAAAATCAGTATCAATAGAAAGTTTAATCTCCAAAGGAAATTTAACAGAATTAAAGGCTAAAAAGAAAGAGATTGCTAGCAATTTAGAGAAGATAAATAACGATTTAGAAGCTATAAATAAGGCCATTGCTAAAAAAGATACGGTTAAAAAACTCTCCTTAATTACAACTTTTACGGCAAAACCAGCGGTTTTTACTCACTATTTAGAACTGCAGGGAAACGTTAAAACAAAACAAAATATTTTAGTATATCCAGAAATGCCAGGAATTCTGCAAAAAATATTTGTACAAGAAGGTCAAAGCGTATCTAAAGGCCAATTATTGGCAACTATTGATGATGGTGGACTAAGTGATCAGGTTGCGCAACTGGAGGCAACCACACAATTAGCAAAAACAACTTTCGAGCGTCAAAAACGCTTGTGGGAACAAAAAATTGGTTCTGAAATTCAGTTTTTACAAACAAAAACAAATTACGAAGCACAAAAAAACACATTGAAACAACTTAAAAGTCAACAGTCTAAAGCCTCTATAAGAGCTCCATTTTCTGGAGTTATTGATGATGTTTTAAAAGAGCCAGGAACCGTTATTGCTCCTGGACAAGGTTCTGAAGTTTTTAGAATTGTTAACTTAAACAATATGTATGTTGAAGCTGAAGTTCCTGAAAAATACATTGAAAGCATCACAAAAAATAAAGAGGTGAAAGTAGAATTTACTGTTCTTGGGAAAACGATGAGTAGCAGAGTAAGACAAGTTGGAAGTTTTATCAACCCTAATAATAGATCTTTTAAGATTGAAGTTCCTGTTGCAAATAAAAGTGGAAATATAAAACCGAACTTAACGGCAAAACTTCAAATTAATGATTATACAAAACTTGAAGCTATTTTAATACCACAAAGTATTATCTCAGAAAACGCAAAAGGAGAACAATATATTTATATTGTAAAGGACAAAAAACCCAATAATGAAGCGGTTACAGAAAGACTAATTATTGAAACAGGAAAAACCCAAGGAGACCTAATTGAAGTTACTAAAAATCTTGCTCCAAATGCAGAAATTATCATGGAAGGCGCAAGAAGCGTAAATAATGGTCAAGTTGTGAAAGTGATTAATAAATAGAAGGAAAAATGGTTAAAAAAAATAAACAAATAGATAAAGAATTTAAGCTTTCTTCTTGGGCAATAAGCAATAAAACAACTATTTATGTCCTCATGTTTTTAATTCTTTATTTAGGGATTTCAGCATATTTTACAATGCCTAGAGAGAATTTTCCTGAAATAAGTGAAACTAAAATTTACATCAGTTCTGTGTATCCGGGAAATACTGCTGAAGATATTGAAAAACTGATAACAAACCCATTAGAAGATAAGCTAAAATCTGTTAGTAACGTTATAAAAATCACATCAACTTCTCAAGAAGACTATTCTATTATAATCGTAGAATTTGATGAGAAAATTCCTGTAGATAAAGCCAAACAAAAAGTAAAAGATGAAATTGATCAAGAAACTGCTGGTGAAGACTGGCCAACATTTAACGGTGCAAAAGTAACGCCCAACGTTTTTGAGTTGAGTTTGTCTGAAGAATTACCAATTCTAAATATTAACATCTCTGGAAACTATCCTGTAGCTAAGCTAAAAGAATATGCAGAATACTTACAGGATGAAATTGAAGATTTAACAGAAATCAAGAAAGTAGATATTCGAGGTGCACAAGATAAAGAAATTGAAGTCGCAGTAGATATTTACAAAATGATGGCTGCAAAAGTGAGTTTTGATGATATTACAAACGCAATTAATCGGGGAAATGTAACAATGTCTGCGGGAAACTTTATTACCAGTCAACAAAGAAGAACAATCCGAATTATTGGTGAAATTAAGACACCCTCTGATCTGGGTGATTTTGTTATCAAGGCCGAAAAAGGAAACCCAATTTATTTAAAAGATATTGCAGAAATTTTCTTTAAAGATAAAGACAAAACAACCTATGCAAGAGAAAATGGTGCTGCTGTGGTAATGTTAGATGTTAAAAAAAGATCTGGAGAAAATATGGTGGCTGCCGCAGAGAAAATTGGAAAGATTGTAGAAGAGGCTAAAACAGACCATTTCCCTCCAGATTTAAAGGTAACAATTACCAATGATCAATCTCCAAAAACAATTGGTCAAGTAGACGACTTGGTAAATAATATCATTTTTGGAGTAATTCTAGTTGTTATTGTTCTAATGTTTTTTCTGGGGTTTAAGAACGCAATTTTTGTAGGTTTTGCCATTCCAATGTCTATGTTTATGTCTTTAATGATTCTCGGAGCAATGGGCTACACCCTTAATACCATGGTCCTTTTTGGTCTTATCATGGGACTTGGAATGTTGGTAGATAACGGAATTGTGGTTGTAGAAAACGTATATCGTTTAATGGATGAAGAAGGAATGACCAGGGTTGAAGCTGCCAAAAAAGGAATTAGCGAAATTGCATTTCCTATTATAATTTCTACAGCAACAACCGTTGCGGCATTTATTCCTTTAGGTCTTTGGCCAGGAATTATGGGGCAGTTTATGGTGATTTTACCCATTACACTATCAATTGTTTTAGGGTCTTCATTATTCGTAGCAATTTTCTTTAACTCTGTTTTGGTCTCTCAATTTATGAATACAGAAGATAAAGACATGCCCATAAAAAACATCATCAAATTAACAAGTGTGATGGGTATTATTGGCCTGTTAATATTCATCTTTGGTGGTGCATATAGCGCTTTAGGCACCTTAATTTTGTTTACCGCAATTATGTTTTGGGTATATCGATTAATCTTGAGAAAAGCAGCAAATTATTTTCAAAAAAACACTTTAGTTTCCATAGAAAACTGGTATGAAAGACAGTTAAAAAAATCTTTAACAGGTTGGGTACCTTATGCTTTAGTTATTGGAACTTTTACTTTGTTAGGTATTGCATTTGGAAGCTTTGGTTGGTCTGTTGGTGAACAAAGAACAAAAATTGAGTTTTTCCCTGATAACAAGCCAAATCAGATTGTTGTTTACATAGAATATCCAGAAGGGACAGATATTGAGAAAACAAATGAAATTACAAAAGAGATAGAACAGAAAATTTACAGTGTTCTAAACCAAGGTAGTTATACAGATAACGGGTATAATTTTCTAGTAGAAAGCACCGTGTCTCAGGTTGGAGAAGGTGCTGGGAATCCACAAACAGACGGAGGTTCTTCAGCAGAAATGCCTCACAGAGGTAAAATTACAGCCTCCATGCGTGAGTATAAATACAGACGTGGAGCAGACAGTGAAATTTTAAGACAAAAAGTGCAAACAGCATTGGTTGGAATCTATCCTGGTGTTTTAATCTCTGTTGAAAAAGATGCAAATGGACCACCAACAGGACCTCCAATTAATATTGAATTAAAAGGTCAAGATTATGAAGAATTAATTTTTACTGCAGAAAGAATGCGCGATTATTTAAATACGCAAAGTATTTCTGGTGTAGATGAATTAAAGATTGATGTTAATAAATCGAAACCTGGAATGCAGGTCTTGATTGATCGTAAAAAAGCAGGAGAATTAGGCGTTAGTGCAGGTCAAGTTGGGCAGCAATTAAGAGCTTCTATTTTTGGGAATAAAGCAGGTATTTATAAAAAAAATGGTGAAGATTATGATATTTATGTCCGATTTAATAAAAACGATCGATACAATAAAAGCGCTGTTTTTAATCAAAAAATTACATTTAGAGATCAAGCTACGGGTAAAATTAAAGAAATTCCAGTCTCTGTTGTAGCTTCTCAAACCAATAGTTCTGGTTTTAGTGCCATAAAACATAAAGATATCAAAAGAGTGGTAACTGTCTATTCAGCTCTTTCCCCTGGAGAAACAGATGCAGGTGCAGTAGTAGCAAGAATTCAGAATTCTATGAAGAGTTTTGATAATTTACCAGCTGGAATTAAAATTGATTATACCGGGCAAATTGAGGAACAAAATAAACAAATGACTTTCTTAATGGGTGCTTTCTTTACCGGTTTACTTCTGATTTTCTTTATTTTGATATTCCAATTTAATTCGATTTCTAAACCAGGTATTATTATGCTGGCAATATTCTTAAGTTTTATTGGTGTTTTTGGTGGACTCGTTATTACAGGAGCTCCATTTGTAATTATGATGACCATGGTTGGTATTATTTCTTTGGCAGGAATTGTAGTAAATAACGGTGTTGTTTTACTAGATTATGCACAATTATTAATAGATCGAAGAAAATTACAAGACGGTATTTCTGACGAAGATTATTTGCCCTTAGAAAGTTTGTATGAATCAGTTGTAAAAGCTGGGAAAGCACGTTTAAGACCTGTTTTATTGACAGCAATCACAACTATTTTGGGCTTAATTCCTTTAGCAATTGGTTTAAATATTAATTTTTTCACACTTTTTAGCGAGTTTGATGCTAATATTTACATGGGTGGAGATAATGTTATTTTCTGGGGACCTTTGGCGAAAACCGTGATTTATGGTTTGTTAATTGCAACATTTTTAACCTTAATTGTAGTTCCAATTTTATTCTTTTTAATTACAAAACTTAAAATGAGAATTAAAGGACTGTTACCTCATCAATTAGAAAAAGCATAGTTTACTTTAGTGAGGACATGTGAATTGATGAAAAAAAAATTAATGTAAAAAGGATTGAAATTAGTATAATTTCAATCCTTTTTGTTTTAACGATACTTATAAGTAGAGTTGTTATTGACTAATTGCGTAGCTATTTTTTGCTTATTTAAATATTTTTATATGTAAAAATTTAGAACAAAGTGATTATTTTTACTGCTTTTAATTGAAATAACAAATCAAGACACTACTTGATAATATAACCTATTTAAGAATTTTTTATTAAAAAATATTCAAGTCAATTTCTAAATAAATAAGTACTTTACATAAAAAAATGTTTCAAAAGAAGTCTTTTACGGTAGAACAAGTAAAAACTAAAATAGAAAATTATTGCACTTATCAGGATAGGTGTCATAAAGAAGTTGAAGAAAAAATGCGGGAATATAATTTGATCCCGGAAGCAAAGGAACTTATTTTATTAAGTTTACTAAAAGATAACTTTCTTAATGAAGAACGTTTTTCAAAGAGTTTTGCTCGTGGGAAATTTCGGATTAAAAGTTGGGGGAAACTGCGAATTATTAGAGAGTTAAAATTTAGAAATATTTCTGCCTACAATATAAAAACGGCTCTAAAAGAGATTGATGAAAAAGAATATTTAAAAACTATATACAGAATTGCAGAAAATAGAAATGATGTAATTTCTGAGACTAATATTTACAAAAGAAAAAGAAAACTTATTGACTTTTTAACGAGAAAGGGTTTTGAAAATGAGTTGATTTTTAAAACTGTAAATGAGGTATTAAAATAAAAAGTCTTCATAAAAATGAAGACTTTTTATTTTAATATTTATAGCAAAAAATTTATTTTAAAATTACTTTTTTAATGGCTTGTTTACCATCAATATTTATTTTAATAAAATACAAGCCTTTACTTTGATTTTCTAGACGTACTCGATAAGATTTATTTTTAATCCCTTTTTGTTCAAGGATTGTTTTCCCTAAATAATTATAAACAGCAATATTTGTGGTTCCATCCATAGACCAAGATAAATTAAAGATTCCTTGAGAAGGATTTGGATATACTAAAAAGCTATTCTGCAATTCTTCATTATTTACAGAGAGGGTTCCGTTTATAACAAAATCATCTATTACTACACCTTCCTTAGTAACTGCATTGTCAGATTTAAAAACAAATCTAAAAACTACATTAGCTTCAGAGGAAAGTGACTCTAAATCATAACTGTAATCATGTATGGTAGCATTGGTTCCTCCTAAAGGATTTGCTAATTGACCATTCCCAGACCATTGTTTCCCTGGCAAACCGTTGTTAGTACTAGAATTATTATACCAATTTGCATCGGAAGCAGCACCTAAAATAGCCCAACTTTGTCCAGAATCAGTCGTATATTCTAAATTTAAATAATCCCAATTGGTTTCTAAATCAAATGCCATTTTGAACCCTAAAACAGGGGTTGTAATCAAGGTTAAATCATAACATTTAGAATATAAATAAGCGGTGGTATTATTTGGATAATCACCAGAAGCAGTAGTTACATAAGCTTTTGTACCAGTTCCAGCACTATTAAGCAAAGTCTTATTTGGAGTTGCAATTTCCCATAGCTCTCCTCCAATTGATTCTACAACAAATTCATCACCGCTATTTTCAAAAGAGTTTACTGCTGTTGGCGTGTTATTGATATTATTTTTCACAAAATTAGTAGATGCGGTGTTGTTAGGGGTATAGGCATCATTTGGTTCTTCTATTGTAAAACTTAAAGTATGACGGCCTATAGGCGTGTTAATTTCTGGAATTGATATATCAACGTTTTCATCAGAATTTAAAGTCCCATTCCAAGTATAAGAATTGGTAGTTCCACTGTCTAATATATAGTTTATTGTGATAGATGTAAGAGGATTCGCTCCTTCATTTTTTACGTTTAACACAGGAAAAATATTAGAATCACTACAAGCAATTCCATTAGGGGAATTAATAGAGACCAAACTAATATCTACTGGAGGTAAAATTCTTGGAATATTGGTAACAAAAACACCTCTACCATAAGTCCCCGCATATAGTTTTGAATCTTTTTCATTAATTTCTAGATCTCTAACAGCAACATTTGGAAGATTATTATCAAAAACTTCCCAAGCATTGGTTGTATCGTTATGTGTATAAACACCTAATGTAGTTCCTAGATAAATAGCGTTGTTACCACTTCTTGAATGATGCTTGATTGTTAATTTGTTTTCTGAAGGGAGATTTGTTGTTAAGTTCTCAAATGTTGGAGTATTTGAAGTAAGATTTGTTGTTTTATAGACTCCAGAACTTACAGCAATCCAAGCTGTATTAGAATCTAAATTACTTACTTCTATCGCATTAATTGTTCCGTAAGAGAAGGAAACTTGACTAAAAGTAAACCCTCCGTCTGTACTTTTATATAAGCCATTTGATTGGGAAACATAAATATTGTCATTGTTGTTTGGATCAATTTCAATATGGTCCAAATCATCACTAAAGCTTTCATTAGATAATTTTGTCCAAGAGGTTCCCTCTAATTTATATAATTCTTTAAAACCAGCATATACCTCTCCAGCATTATTAAGTGCCATTGGTGTAACCCATTCTCCTCCATTATCGTTCGAACCTGTTTCTGCATTAGGAGCCCCAACATTTAGATCTCTACTAACTCCTTTATCACTTGTCCTATTCAAAGAACCACCATATTGAGTAAAACCATAATGAACATTTTCATTAACTGGACTTACGGTTCCTTCCATACCATCACCTCCATGATAATTGGTCCAACTTGTTCCATTATAAGCAAACCCTCCATTATCTTGTAAACCTCCCGCTATAACAGCTGAATTTTGAACAGAAGCAGAGATTTTATAAAATTGACTGATGGATAGTGTTTCTGTGAGATCTGTAAAATTAACTCCCTCATTGGTAGATACATATATACCACCATCTGTTCCTGCAAAAAATTTACCATCAATAAACCTCAAAAAATGGATATCGGCATGCGTAAAAGAAGGAGTATCTGGCTGAAACCATGTGGTTATCTTTGTAAAATCGTCACCTCCATCTGTGGACTTCCAAATATCTAATACACCCACGTAAATAATATCTTTATCTACGGAAGACACAGTTAGAGCTAGGTCGTACCAAGCCTGTGTAGATCCAAAAATATCGCTTGTTTCTGCGGTTTTGGTAAAGGATGCACCACTATCTGTAGATTTATAAATTCCATTAAATGCATAATTCCCGGCAGGATTTCTTGAACTAACAACATATACATAACTATCATCAGCTATTGTTACATCCATTGTAAGTCTTCCTGATCCACTTAACCCAGGTAAATCTACAGTAGAAAAACTTTCACCGGCATCTACTGACCTATAAAAAGTGTTTGAAGAAACTGCATACCAAGTGGAAAAATCATTGGGTTTTACTTTTAAGTCTAAAATATTGCCTGTTAATTTTCTTGTCCAAGTTGTTCCACCATTTATAGTTTTATGAACTCCGCTATTTGTTGCAATTAAAACTGTCTCTGGATTATTTGGATCGATATATATCTCATTCATAGAACTTGGATTTCCAGTCATAGAACCAGTAGCATCCCAAGTAGTACCTCCATCTATAGTTTTCCAAACTCCAACGGAATAAGAATCTCCAGCATCATCATCACCAGTAGCAATGTAGATAATATCTGAATTTGTAGGATGTATTGCGATTCCTGAAACCCCAATTTGAGGGAGGTAATCTGTTAGGGGAGTCCAATTTATACCAGCATCTGTAGATTTCCAGATTCCACCAGCAGGCGCACCAATATAATATGTATTGGGATTACTAGGGTCTACCGCTATTACATTAATCCTTCCTTGTCCAGAAGACTTTCTACTTGCAGAAGAATATGTATTTGAACTTTGAAATGGTCCTAAGGGCTCCCAATTACTTTCATCGGCCCGAGATTGATTTCTGTTCATTTCATTTTTTTGTTCCCAAGCTTTCCATAGATCGGAGGATGGAGCTATTGTTCCATCTTCTTTTGTGTAAAAGCTCCAGTGGTATTTCCATCTTTCAAATGGTTTTAAACCACTCCCTTTCTTGTTGCGGTCTATTGTTCTAAAATAATCTTCAGCAGATTTAGAAATTTCTTCTAATGTAAGCTTTGATTTGTTTCTTAATTCTTGATTTTGCATCCATGGTGCAAGATTTTGAACGGTTTGGGAAAAAGTAAAAAAAGAACTAAAAAGTAGTGTTAAAATGATTAGTTGTTTCATGGGTATGGGGTTTTAATTTTTTTTCTAAAAATAGAGAGTCATTTATTTTTTTTATGGCAATGATATCTTTAATGTCGTCATTTGGAATAGAAACTGACAAAACATAATGTTTAATTTTCCAAGTATTATTTTTTCTTTCTAAAACACCAGAACCTCTACATGTTCCCATCCAAGTATTTAAAAGTTCATCGAACCAAACAAAATCTCCGGATGTATTGACGTAGATATTTCTTTCTAATGTTTTAAAATCCCAAGCTTTCCCATTATCAAAATAGGGTTTGCTAAACAATTCAAATTTCTCTTTAGACCAATTCTCTGAGGCATCTGTACCAATAAAAATGGAAATACTATCCATTTTTCCAAAATAACCATTGTAATCTGCATTTGTTGCAGCTTTATGCCAATTGGTTAAAATTGAACCAACCGTTGTTTTTATGGTATTCGTTTCTTCCAAACTAATTGCTTTTTCAGAATTATTACAATTAGCACAAACAAATACGATACATGTATAAATGATTAAGTTTCTCATTGTTTCCTTAAGGGCATTCTAATACTTTTGAATTTTTGGTTTGGTAATGGTACTTTTTTGAGTAATTTTTTTTTCTCAATAGTTTGAATAGATTTTTTTGAAATACTGTCTATTTTGGTTGAATCTATTCCAATAAAATTAATGTCTATATCCATATCATCTTCAAATTTTTGTTGAGTGATGATCGTATTTATTTTTTCTTTCAAAGAAGAAAAAGAAATAAGAACTTTGTCTACTTGTGTATTTACTTCCTCTGCTTTTATAGAGGGAATATATGTTAAATCTGTTAGTCTTAAAACTTCATTCTGTAGAATATTTATTCTTGCATTGAATGAAGGAATGTCAAATTTTTCTGGAATTAAACTATCTTTCAAGCCCTTTACCAGACCGTTTAATTCTAGCGCATTACTCAATGCCTCATTTGGAGATGTTTTCTTAAACTTTGATAAAAAAGAGTTCAATAAAAGCAACTCTTCCCAGTTTTCTATCTCATTCTTATAAGAAACCATAATATCGCTTACTTCTGGGTGCTGAGTTACAATGCTTAGAAGCGGTTTGCTCTTCATTGTTTCTTTTTTTTCCTGTATTTTATCTCCACAAGAAAAAAATATTAAAATTAGTATCCCAAAAATATTTTTCACAAAATAAATTTTGATTGTAAAGATACGTATTTGTTAAAAAATAAATTTAAATTTCTCTAAAATTAACAGTCCTTTAAGAGATATTAAAAAAATAGATTCTTGAAAGAGATTTTTACTGAATATTAATTTTAGAGAAATTATATTTACGAATATGAAAATTAAGTACCTTTGTTTGTATTAAATATTCAATTTTTTAAAAAATGAGTGACACCATTTTAATTCTTGGAGCTTGCGGCCAGATAGGAACTGAACTAACTGAAAAGTTAAGAAGTATTTATGGAAATAATAACGTTGTAGCTTCAGATATACGAGAAGCCAATTCTTTAATGATGCATTCTGGACCTTTTGAAATTATTGATGCTACCGATAAAGAAACCATTTTAAAGGTGGTGAAAAAGTATAAGATATCTCAAATATATTTATTAGCTGCCATGTTATCTGCAACAGCAGAAAAATTCCCTGAAAAAGCATGGGATATAAACATGAAATCTTTACTTGGCGTTTTAGATTTAGCAAAAGATAAACATATTAAACAAATTTACTGGCCAAGTTCTATTGCTGTTTTTGGCCCAACAACTCCAAAACAAAACACCCCTCAAAAAACATTAATGGAACCTTCTACAGTTTACGGGATTAGTAAGCTTTCTGGTGAATTTTGGTGTAATTATTATCATGAAAAATATGGAGTAGATGTAAGAAGTTTAAGGTATCCAGGTATTATTTCTTGGAAAACAAAACCAGGTGGAGGGACAACAGATTATGCTGTGGATATTTATTTTAAAGCCATTGAAGAAGGGAAATACAATTGTTTTTTATCGGAACATACTCGTTTGCCAATGATGTATATGGATGATGCTATAAAGGCGACAATTCAAATTATGCAAGCAAAACCTGAAGACATTAAGATTAGGACTTCCTATAATTTATCTGCAATAGATTTTACACCACATGAACTTTCATCAGAAATAAAAAATTATCTCCCAGATTTTAAAATTACCTATCACCCAGATTATAGGCAGCAGATTGCAGATACTTGGCCACAATCTATCAATGATTCTTCTGCAAGAGAAGACTGGGGTTGGCAACATGAATTTGATTTAAAATCAATGACTTCTGATATTATTAAAAATTTAAAAGCACAGAAAAGTACCTTGCCCGAAAGTGTGTAAGTTTTTATGTTTTTGATCGTCTAAAATTTGGATTTACAAATTATAAAAATGAAAAAATACATTGGAAGAGGATTAGACAAAGCAATTTATTACCATGATTATAAAGAGCTTGTTAGTCGTTTAATCTCCGAAGGAAAATCTACAGGCCCCAATCAATCTGAAGAATTATTAAATTATAGTATTTTGAATGATAAACGCATGAAACGTTTGGATAAAACTATACAATTGTCTGAAGAAATAATTTCTAAAGTTCAAGCTTTAAAAGAACCCCAAACTTGGTTGGTTTTAACTGAAGGTTGGTGTGGAGATGCCGCCCAAACAATACCTGTTATAAACAAGATTGCAAATGAGAACCCAAAAATTAATTTTAAAATTATTTTACGGGATGAACATCTGGAATTAATGGACGAGTTTTTAACAAATGGTGGACGATCAATTCCTAAATTATTAGCCTTAGATACTGCTAATAATGTGATAAACTCCTGGGGGCCAAGACCCACTGTTGCAACAAAAATGGCCTCAGATTATAAGGCTATAAACGGAGGTTTAGATGCAAAATTTAAGAAAGATTTACAAATTTGGTATAACAAGGACAAAGGTAAAAGTGTACAAGAAGATTTTATAGAGTTCTTAAAATAATACACTTATCTGGTCAAAATTACGCGTTACAATGTTTCAGATTAAGAAGTCCAAGCGATATTTCTTTTGTCTATCTTTACGGAGATAAAAAACAAAAAATGTTAGTAGATTTTGAAACCTTACCAGAAGAAGCAAAAGTTTGGGTTTATCCCTCTAGCAGAAAATTTTATCCCAATGAAATTCAGGAAGTAGAAGCAAAGCTTAAAGAGTTTGTTGAAAACTGGAAAAAAAAGGATGAGGATTTTAAAGCCTCTTATCTTTTTTTATACAATCGTTTTTTAATCTTAATTGCCGATAATCAAAATAATACACTACTGAATGTAGATATTGATTCTTCGGTTTCATTTATCTTAGAACTTCAAACAATTTATAATATTCAACTTTTAGATAAAATGAACGTATGTTTTAAACAAGGGGAGTTTGTGCAATACAAGGAATTAAAAGAGTTTAAGAAATTATTAAAAAATAGAGCAATTACTGGTAAAACAATCATCTTTGATAATTTAGTCACTACAAAATTAGATTTAGAAAATTATTGGGAAATAGCCATCGAAGATTCTTGGTACAATAGATTTTTGTAAGCTAATCTAATTTAAATCTATCTTCTCCACAAAGAATAAGAGAATGAGAGAACTACTTTAACCTTCAACATTAACTTTCACTCAACAAAATATATTTTTTTAATTCTAAAAGTATGAAGGTTTTATAACATTTTATTTTATCGAAAGTCACAAAACATGATACACCAATAGCATGAGACCTAAATACTTCTAAATTTTAGCAAACCCCAAAAAAATGTTATATTCGTAAAAAGAAAAGAAGCAACTATTTTTGTTGACTAGATTTTTCTGAACTAAAAAACCCCTTAACCATAAACACCCTCTTAGCCTCACAAACCCTTTAGCAACAATTTAAAAGATGAAAAAAATACTATTAATAAGTTTGATATTAGTAACTGTTCTACTGGTATCTTGTAAAGAACAGCAAGAAAATAAAAATACAAATTCTCCTATAATTTATAGTGGTGGAGATATTATTACCATGCAAGGTGATTTGCCTGAATACGCAGAGGCTCTTGTTGTTAGAGATGACGAAATTTTATTTGTTGGATCTTTAACAGACGCAAAAGCAAAAGCAGGAGAAAATTATACTTACAAAGATCTTAAAGGAAGAACACTTTTACCCGGATTTATAGATGCCCATGCACATTTTTCAAATTTCTCATCTCAAGCTATTGGAGCCCAAATATTACCCCCACCAGATGCTGGAGCAAATAATATTGAAGCGCTCATCAATATACTTAAAGAGTGGAACACTCCTGAAAATAGAGCTTTAACAGGTTGGATTTTTGGAGCTGGTTTTGACGATAGTGTCCTTGAAGATAAGCGCTTTCCAACAAAGCATGATCTAGATCAAGTAAGCACGGAATTTCCCATTATGATTATTCATATTTCAGGACATTTTGCAGTTGTTAATACAAAAGGATTAGAGCTTCTTGGGATTACTGCAGACACTAAAGACCCTGAGGGAGGTCTTATTAGAAGAGAAAATGGAAATGAACCTAATGGTGTCTTAGAGGAATTGGCAGCAATACCAAACTATGCAAAAGCATTAACCCCTAAAAGCAATGAGGTAGCTGATACTTTTTTCCAATCTGGACAAAATATGGCTTTGTCATATGGTTACACAACAGCTCAAGAGGGAAGAGCAATGCTAGAAAATCATGCGTTTTTGGCAACTAAGGCAAAAGAAGGTAAAATTAAATTGGATGTGGTAAGTTATGTAGATTATATGTTTGTGGATACACTTATGAATACAAAATGGAATTCAAAAAAGTACGATAATAGATATCGTATTGGAGGCATGAAACTAACTCTAGATGGTTCTCCTCAGGGAAGAACAGCATGGAGAACACAACCTTATTTATTACCACCTGATGGAGCAGAAAAGGGGTATTTAGGCTATCCAGCAATACCTCAAGATAGCGTTTTAGAATCATTATATAGAAAAGGTTTTGAAAATGATTGGCAAATTCAAACGCACGCAAATGGTGATGCAGCAATGGATCAAATGATTCGTGCATTGACAAAAGTAACCAGTGAATTTGAAAAGAAAGATAGACGAAATGTATTAATTCACGGACAATATATTAGAGAAGATCAATTAGATTCTTATAAAGAATTAGATATTATTGCATCTCTATTCCCATTACATACATTTTATTGGGGAGATTGGCACAAGGAAATTATTGGAGAGGAATTAGGGAATAATATTAGCCCTACTAGAACTGCATTAAATAAAGGATTAAGGCTAACTATTCATACAGATGCCCCAGTTGCATTACCAAATTTAATGCGTATGGTGGGTATTACCGTTGAACGAAAGTCTCGATCTGGGAAAGTTATTGGAGAAGCAGAAAAATTAACGCCGTATGAAGCATTAAAAGCCATTACTATTTGGTCTGCCTATCAACATTTTGAGGAGAACACCAAAGGAACTTTGGAAGAGGGGAAATTAGCTGATATGGTTATTTTAGACAAAAATCCTTTGAAAGTTTCTGAGGAAGAAATTAAGGAAATCGTAGTTTTAGAAACTATAAAAGATGGAGTACCCGTTTATAAAAAACAATGAGAAAAATGAAAAATACAATAAAACACAAATCAATCTTATTCCTTGCCCTACTAGCATTCATGGTAGGCAACGCTCAAGAATCTAAAAAAGAAATTGATCCTTCTAAACCCACAAATTTATACACACAATTTAATACCTTGGCAGAGATAAATAGTGGAAATAAATTTAATACCTACGGTACGCGATTAAATTTTCAGTATGCCTTTAATCCAGACAATTTACTTTTGGTTGAAGTACCTCTGTTATACAACGATTTTACAGAAAAATTTGGTTTATCAGATACCCGTGTTCGATACTTTCATGCGCTTAAAAGAAATATTACCAAGCGATTAATTGCCATTGCTCCTTATGCAGACATTACCATTCCAACAGGTTCATTTAAAAATGGTCTTGGTAGTGATGTTTGGTCTTTGGCTGCTGGGGTTGTTGCTGGTTATGTGATCTCTCCAAAAATATCAATGTTCCCTGGGGTAGGGTTTGTTCATGTTACAGCGCCAAGTGGCGCAAAATCTCAGAGCGGGGTTAGCTTTCAAACCAATATGAGTATTAGTTTTTCTAAAAAATCTTTTTTATTCGTAAATCCAATTGTTACTGTTTTAGCGAAAACCAATTGGCAAGCAGAATTAAATTACAACTATATTATTAAACCGAATAAGTTAAAGGTAAATGCAGGTTGGATTCCAAATTTCACTAATGAAATTAACACCTTTAGAGTAGGTGCTACTTTTTTTCTATAAAAAACAAATACCCCCTAAACCGCTTAAGAAATAGTTAAAAATAATTCTTTTAAAATCCAAAATTAATGATGCTAGTCATCTTTAATTTTGGATTTTCCTTTTGATGTCTTATTGTTGTCAATTTAGGATAAGAATACTGGTACTGAATTTAATTCTCTTTTAAGATATATTATGAGAATTTTATGTATGAACGCAGAGTACTGAAAAGCTATTCGGATCGATTTAGAAACTGAAAGCAGTTCAACTTAATTGAAACAAGTGTAATACTTGCAAAAATGAAGATTCTATTCCTTATCGGCTTGATTATGACAAAGGATATTATTATCAAATTGACAATTAAAAAGAAAAGAACTGAGCTACAAATAAATATTGCTGAAACAATTTAACGAAATTTGGGTTATGAAAGAAAACTTTATATATAAACCTCTTAAAAGTAAACAATGCTATATTTTCTTAAGATATCAATAAATCTAACTTGAGATACAATTATGACTAAGTAGAAAATGCCATTGAAATTAAATCTTTTTGGCAATTCTTTTAGCCACAAATAACTCTGCAATCGTTGGGTTTTCTGGACAACGTTTTATTTCTTTAAAAACATCACCTGCTTTTACAAAACCTGTTTGTAAAACTTTAAAATATACACCGCAAAAAGTAGTGTCCCAGAATTGTTTTACAATCTTCATATTATTAAAACGGATGCCTAATTTATAACAGGGATTTCTCTGAACTGTAGCCTCTAAAATAGCGTCACCCACCTTAAAAGTGTCTCCTTGATGAATTTTAGTTTCATCTAAATCATTCAGGGTTAAATTCTCTCCAAAAATTCCATTTTCAAAAATTAAATTTGGATGAAATTTTTTAAAATAATCATAGTGTTTAATAGAATATCCATAAACCGCTTGTAGTATTCCTCCGTGATGTTCTTTATTGCAAATAACGTCTCCTTTAATAACTTCTTTGTCTAAAAAAATGGGCGTATTTACAGCATATTTAAAAATACCTGTAGAAACTTCTTTTCCTTTCCAGTTAATTGTTTTTCTTATTCCAAGATTTGTTGTTATTATTTTCATGGTTGGTCTTTTAAGAAATTTTGTAAAACATCTGCAATTTTTCTGTTATCAGATAATTGTGGAATTTTATTCTGTCCGCCAAACTTACCAATTGATTTCATGTATTCATGAAACCCACCTTTTTTAACTTTTCTAATAATTAATGGGCGTAATATTTTCCCTTCAATTAAATCTAAATAATAGACATTCTGTTTTTGCATAGAAGCATCGATCGCAGAGGCTAATTCCACTAAATTATCTGGTTCATTTTCAAACTCTATAAACCATTCGTGATAAGGTAAACCCTTATCTGGATTTACCTGAGGTGCCACTGTAAACTCACTAATATTAATATTTGTATCTTTAATGGCGTCATTTAAAGACTTTTCTACTTCTTTTCCTATTACGTGTTCTCCAAAGGCAGAAATAAAATGTTTAATTCTTCCTGTAACTTTAATTCTGTGGGGGGTTTTTGATGTAAATTCTACAGTGTCACCAATATTATATCCCCATAAACCTGCTGAAGTATTTAAAATAATAGCATAATTAACACCTAACTCAACATCTTTTAGAGAAATTCTTGTTGGATTTTCATCAAAAAATTCTTCTGCAGGGATAAACTCATAAAAAATACCCGAATTTAATTGCAACAACATTCCTTTTTCTTTTTGAGAATCTTGATAAGCAATAAATCCTTCAGATGCAGGATACAATTCTATATACCTTATTTTCTTTCCTATTAAAGATTCAAACTTATTTTTGTAAGGTTCAAAATTGACACCTCCATAAACAAAGAAGTTAAAATTTGGAAAAATTTCTGAGATCGTTTTCCCTGTTTTATCAATCAGTTTTTCAAAATACATTTGAACCCAAGAAGGGATTCCACTAATTACTGACATGTCTTGATGAATAGTTTCTTCAACTACTTTATCTACTTTAGTATCCCAGTCTTCAATACAATTGGTTTCCCAACTTGGCAAGCGATTTTTTAGGAGATAGTTGGGTACATAGTGCGCTGCGATTCCGCTTAATCTGCCCAATTTAATTCCATTTTTATCCTCTAAAACTGGACTTCCCTGCAGAAAAATCATTTTTCCATTCACAAAACTAGCGTCATTCGTTTCAGCTATATAAAACAATAAAGCATTTCGCGCTGCTTTGATGTGCGTTGGCATAGATTCTTTGCTAATAGGAATATATTTCGCCCCCGAGGTGGTGCCAGAAGTTTTTGCAAAATAGATAGGTTTTCCCCTCCAGAGAACATTTTTCTCTCCAGCAACTACCCTATTTATATAAGGTTTTAAACCTTCATAATCATTTATTTTTACTCGGTTTTTAAAATCATGATAAGTCTTAATATTTTTAAAATCGTAATCTTTTCCAAAAGCGGTATTTTTTGCTCTAGAAATTAAATATTTAAACACTTTTTCTTGAGTTGTATAAGGGTTATTTGCCCATCTATAAACTTGTTTACTTATCTGTTTTGCAAAAGGGATCGCTAATTTAGATTTAATACTCATTTATTTAAAATCTATATATTTTTCAGGATTTACGGCATACCCATCACTCCAAAGTTCAAAATGTAAATGTGGTCCAGTTGTTAATTCACCTGAAGATCCAACGCTTGCAATTACTTCACCAGATTTTACAAAATCGCCTTGCTGTTTTAATAAATTTCCATTGTGCTTATATACCGAAATATAATTATTAGTATGTTTTAATAGAATTACATAACCCGTTTCTGTAGTCCATCCAGAAAAAATTACTGTTCCATCTGCTATGGCTTTTACAGGGCTTCCTGTTTTTGCTACAATGTCTATGGCAAAATGTTTAGAATTTGGATCAAATTTTTGAGAAATCGAACCTGTTAGGGGCGCAAAAAAGACAATTTTAATATTGCTAGTAGTATTGTTTTGTATTGGAAATCGATCTTTACTCTCTACTTTCTCTCTGAATAATGAATCTGCTTTTGTGGCATCTAATTTACGTTCATCAACAACTTTTTTCCTGCTTTCTGTTCTGAGAGAATCTGAAGTTTCTGGATCTAATTCTCCAGTTAAAACTGGTTTTATTGATTTTGTAAAATTTTCTAAAATTGATAATTTTATTTTAAGAGAATCTACCTCAAAAGTTAGTTTAGCAGCTTTAAATTTTAAAGCTGTTGAAGAATACCCTGGAATGTATTCTTTTATTGGAGTGAAGGCAATCAATACAATTGTTATGGCTACTAATAAAATTGAAAAGAACCCTCCTAATACAAATACATTTAAACGAGATAATTTTAAAGAGAATCGCTCTTCGAAAGTATTTTCATTTAAAACTACTAACCGGTATTTATCAGTTAGCATTTGTTTAACTTTTACTTTCTTTTGTTTTGTTTTTCCCACAACGTTTAATTTAGTATTTAACAAATATACTCAACGGATTTAGGTTTTCGGGAATTAAGACGAATTTATTTTTTTCTTTATCTCGGCAATATTTTCAGGCGTAGCAATGGTTACAGGTTAAAATTTTAACGACAACAAAGGTGGAAGAAAAATTAAAAACCCGATAAGGTATCTGCTTTTAGTATAAACAACGAAACCTTTATTAAATTAATATATGCCATAGCACACTCTAAAGAATTTAATTATTTACTAGAGTATTCAGCCAAAAAAATTAATCCCAATCTAGAAAATAAGCAATAGAAAAATTCACAAAACTTGTAATGTTTAGATTTGATTCTCCTGCCAATTCAGATGGTAAGTTGATTGTATAGCCTAACTCAAAATCGTAATTTTTTATATTTAATTGTAGTGGAATATTTAATTGAGTGTTAATTAAGCCAATTTCATCATTTTGTATGTATTGTGTAATTGTTTGATTACCAATGGTTATATTTCTTGATAATTCTACAATTTGTTTCCCTACTAAAATATTTACTTGAGGTCTTAATTTTAATGAATTATTTTCGGATGTATATAGGTTTATTGAAGCAAAACTTGAAGTTATAAATTGAAATGAATCTTCATCACCAAACAAATATGTTCCTGAAACTTGCCCGCCAAAATTTTTCTTTTTATTCTTTAAACCAAAGCTAGCTGTAAAAGTGTTTTTAAAAGGGTTATCTACACCTGGTGAATAAAAATACCTAGTATAAGAGGAGGACCATCTGAAGTTTTTTTGTTTTCCAAAATTTCTCCCAAAACCAATATTTAGAGCCACATAATCAAATTTAGGAACAAACTCACTGTAATAAATTCCAGAAATTCCTGCAAAGAACCCGTTGGAGTTCATATATGAAACCTGTGGTGCTATATTAAACTGATCTAGGTCTATATCTCTTCCTGAAAAGTATGTTTTATTATTATAATCAACAGAAAAATAGAGGAATTGAAAGTTGGTTATTGCTTTTATAAATTCATCTAATGTTTCTTCTTCTTCTAATAGTTTACCAATAATAAAATCTGTTTCATTTTCTTCTTCAATAATATCTTGAGAAAATAGTTGAACAGAATAAATTAAAATTAATAAGAAGAAGATTTTTTTCATAAATTATAAAAATGCAAACAAGTGATTAAATAAATTTAACCACGTGCTAGCCAAAAATACGAATAGGTATTTTATTTAATTTCTTTTTCTTTGCTTTTTTATTTTTTCTCTAATATTATTTCTACTTTGTCCTTTATCTGACTTAACCCTCTTTCTTATTCTTTGCTTTTGTTCTTTAGTTAAAGAGTTTCTAAAAGCAATTTTTGCTTTGCTTAAACTTTCTTTATTTTGAACTAAAAGGTTTTTTTGAGTACTTGTTAGGGAAGCTTTTAATGCATTTTGTCTCTCTTTTTTTGATAGGGTTTTATCTGCTAAAATTCTTTTTTGTTTTTCTGTTAGTAATTTTTTGAAAGCTTCTCTATTATTTTTTACAAGAATTTTTTGTTTCTGCAATAATTCTTTCTGTGCTGTTGATAAACTTAATTCTTTAAAATCATTTTGTGCAGAAATACAAAATGTTCCTATTATAAAGAGAAATGTTATATATGTAATTTTTAGTTTCATTTTTTATTATTTTTAAATCTATTTTCTAGCGTAAATTCTTAAAAAGTATTAATCGTTTTTAAAAACATCTTCTGTTAATAATTCGTCGTTAACAAAATTATCTAAAAATACATCTACATTGTCTTCTTCTGTAAAAAGTGATGCAATTAAGACATCATCTACTTCTAAAGTATTTGAGTTTTCTATGGGGTTATAAATTGCTAATGTAAATAGAATTGCAACTACAGCAACTGCAGACCAGATGGATATTTTTTTCTGAAATGATATTACTTTTCCTCTCTTTTGATGAACAGTTTGCTCTAAAATAACTTTTCTAGAAGAAGCAAAATAATCTTTAGGAACTTCTAACCCTAAATCTTTTTGATGTTTTTTTTGTGTATTCATATCTAAAGTAATTCTTTGGTTAAGGGTATTATTTTTTGTTTTCACAACTATATTATTTTTATCTTTTCTATGTACGTTATTACAGAAATATTATTTTCTATAAATTTTACAGCTCCATAATAATGTGTTTTTACAGTACCTTCCTTTGTGTTTAATATATCCGCTATTTCTCTAAATTTTAGATTGTCGTAATATTTCATTGTAAAAGCCCTCTTTTGGTTTTCTGTTAATTCAGAAAGAAGTTGATGTAATTTTAGTTGAACTTCATCTCCATCAAAAAAAGGATCATCTTGTATATTTTCTAAGTATTTTTCGCTAACACCACTTAAAGAAGAAAAAGTTTTCTTTTTTTGGTTTTCTAAAAAACGAATGGACTCATTATATGCAATTTTATACATCCAAGTATGTAAAGAACTTTGTTGTTTAAATTTATCTATACTTTTGTAGACTCTTATAAAAGTATTCTGTAAAACATCATCCGTATTTTCATGAGTGTTAACTATTTTTCTAATATGCCAATACAAACGTTCTTGGTATAAATCTAATAGTTTTGCAAACGCCTTGTCTCTATGTTTTTTGGATGTTAGTTGTTTAATAAAATCAATTTCGTTAACCAATGTACATCTGTTTAGTATCGTTGTTATTTATTAGACCCAAAAATTAATAAAAAGTTTATTTTTTATCATTGTAATCACTAATATACTGTAAATCAACAAAAAAGTCAGTAATAATTACTGACTTTTTTAAATTCACTAATTCATCTATAATTTATTTTCTTCTTAATGTAATCTCTTCAACATTCCCGTTTGCATCTGTTAATGTTGCTAAGTTATCACAAGAACCATCTCCAAAATCTAAAGTATATGCTGCACCATCTTTTGTAATTTCTACAATTCCACTAACAATATATCTGCAGGCATAGGTTCGTATTAAATTTGTAGTTATTTCTGCAGTTTTAACAACCCCATCTTTATCTGTTGATTCCCAATTTCCAGAGATAGAATATACATCATCTCCTCTATCATCTGTATCTGCTCCTTCTATTTTTTCCTTAGTTTTTGTCCCTTTTTTTGTCACTATTTCTCCTGTAGTAAAGGTAACTGTAATGTCTACAGTATGATTTTTTTCTGGGTTCCCATTAGAGTTGGCGGTGACTTTTGAAATTGATTTTGATCCTTCAACAGTATTATCATTTACGGTGAAATCCTCAAAAGTTACTGTTTTAGAATAACTATCTCCTGAACGTACATATGCTATCATTATCTTTCCAGCAAATTCTTTTCCTCTTCTTCCAACACAACCATCTCCAAAGTCTATTGTTACAATTTTTCCGGTAGCGGTATCTTCAGATGTTCTTTCTGCACAAGAAGGCAGATAAGAACCCGAAGGATTTTTTGAACTATCAGCATTTTTTCCTTCAAAGCCATTTGCTTTGGCATCATCTTCAACAACATTATCAATATCGTCTGAAAAATCATCAGAGAGGATTACATTTTTTGCCTCTTCTGCTGTTAAAAGTGAGGCTATATCTGTATCTAAATCATTATTAGAATCACAGGATGAAAATATTAGCAAACCAATTATTGATAAAAAACTTGCTTTTTTGTAAATGCTTTGTAAAGTCATAATTTCTAATTTTAAAGTTAATTCAGTACTTTGACCTGAGCATTCTTAAAAAGTTTTAAAAGAAATTAAAAAAATAACTAATACTATGTTTATCAGTATTTTAAAATTATTTTTTATAAAAATTCATTTCATCTATATACTGCCAAACGTTCTTAGAGAGTAGTGGTTGGATGTTTTTTTTATCTTTAATTCCGTTTCGAATCATGGTTGATGAAATTTGTACAATGGGTGCATCAACTTTATGTATTTTATGATGATTATCGAATTGTGTTGCTCCTTTTCCTTCAGAAATTCTTGGATACACATACAGGTGGTGGTGCTCTAAAATGGTTTCATAATTTTTCCATTTATGGAAGCTTTTTAAGTTGTCTTCTCCCATAATTAAAGAAAACTCTTTGTCTGGAAACGTATCTGAAATATGTGCTAATGTATGAACTGTATAGTTGGGTTGTGTTAATTTAAACTCTATATCTGAAGGTTTTATCTTCCGGTACTTCTCCGTTGCGATGTCTACCAACGCAAATCGATGAATATTATCTAATAAAGATTTCTTTTTTTTGAAAGGGCTTTGTGGTGTAACAATCATCCAGATTTCATCTAAATCTGAATATTCAACCATATGATTGGCAATAATTAAATGCCCCACATGGATTGGGTTGAAAGTACCAAAGTACAATCCTATTTTCATTTTTTTAATCATCTAAATTTAGATATTCAACAACCAATTCTTCTGCTTCTTTAAGGGCAATTTCCAAATCGTAGTTTTTAATAATTTTATCAAATTGAGGAGCAGTTGCTAATTCTACAGAAGCTTTTGCAATCCGCATATTTATTTTTTCTTCGCTTTCTGTTTTCCTTTTTTTGAGTCTCATCTTTAACTCATCTACACTTGGTGGTTTTACAAAAACAGATAATGTTTTATTTGGAAATTTCTTTTTAATTCGCAGTCCTCCAACAACATCAATATCAAAAATAACATGTTTTTTTTGTGCCCAAATACGTTCTACTTCACTTTTTAAAGTTCCATAAAAATTATCTCTATATACTTCCTCCCATTCTAAAAAATCATCAGCTTTAATTTTATTTTTAAAATCTCTTAGAGAGATAAAATAATAATCCACTCCATCTTTTTCAAAACCCCTAGGTTCTCTTGAAGTTGCAGAAATAGAAAATGCTAAGCCTAAATTTTCTTGCTGTAATAAATGACGAACAATCGTTGTTTTCCCAGAACCTGATGGTGCAGAAAATACAAATAATTTACCTTTAAAACTTGTCATCTACAAAACATTTAATATTTGTTCTTTAATTTGTTCTAATTCGTTTTTCATTTGAATAACTGCTTTTTGCATGGGTGCAAAATTTGCTTTAGAACCCGTAGTATTAATTTCTCTACCTATTTCTTGAAGAACAAATCCTAGTTTTTTCCCATTAGAATCTGGAGAAGCTAGTGTTTCTAAGAAATAGTCTAAATGATTTGACAGACGAACCTTCTCTTCATTAATATCTAATTTCTCTAAATAATAGATTAATTCTTGCTCAAATCTGTTCTCGTCTGTTTCTATTTTTAAATCTTCAATAGCCTTCTTTAAACGAGTTTTAATATGATAAATTCTATCTCCATCTAAGGCTTTAATTTCTTCTAAATATTGTTTAATATTAACAATTCTTTCCTGAAAATCTGCCTCTAAAGAAACTGCTTCATCAATTCTATATTGCACAATTTCTTTAATTGCTGCATCAATATTAACCTCAATTAACTTCCATTCGTTTTCGTCTAGTTCTTCACGTTCCGTTTTAAGTGCATCTGGCATTTTTAGTGCCATTTTTAGCAATTCTACATCATCAGAAGTTCCTGTTTGCACAACATTTCTTAGTTGTTGAATATATTGATTTACAACTCCACGATTTACAACTGTAGATGTTTCGTCTGCAGTCATTTCAACAAAAATAGAGAAATCTACTTTTCCTCTTACCAAAGCAGTTGCCAATTTTTTACGAACCGATAATTCTTTCTCTTTATAATAAGCTGGAATTCTTACGTGTAAATCAAGATTTTTACTGTTTAAAGATTTAATTTCTATCGACACTTTTTTGGTTGGTAACTGCAAAACAGATTTACCATAACCAGTCATAGATTGAATCATGAATCATCATTTTAAATGAAAAGCAAAGATATATTATTTAGTGGATTTATCTGCTTGTTTAGTAACTAAATACACCCCAAGAAAGATGAGTAATGTTGCAGAAATTTTAATCATATTTAAAGAATCACTCCCGACAATTAATGCATAAATAGATGCAATTACGGGTTGTAAGTAGATAAAAACACTCACAGTAGTTGGTTTTAATTTTGTCAATGCAAACAGATTAAATAAATAGGTTATACAGGTTGTAAATACCACTACAAAAGCTGCCTTTACATAAATTGATGTTGGCATAACTTGCCATTGAACTTGAGTTAATTCTTGCAATCCAAAAGGAGTAACAAATAACAAACCAAATAAATACAACCACTTTACAAATATTATTGGATTATATTTTATAATAAGTTTTTTTACCAAGACTAGATACAATCCGTAAGAAGCCGCATTGACAAAGACCAAGAAATTTCCCAAAATGCTAATGTTTGGACTATTTTGGCCTGAGCTATTTCCGTAAACTATTAAAATTACAGCACCAAATAAACCAATTATCACTCCAATAATTTTTCTAAGAATTAGTTTTTCCTTTAGTAAAAGGTTTGAAAAAATGAACACTAAAATTGGCGAAGTAACCATTATTACAGATGCACTTATTGGTGTGGTTAAACTTAAACCTTTAAAAAAAGTAAGCATATTTAATCCAACACCAAAAAATGCAGCAAGTGCTATTTTTTTGTAGTCAGATTTTTCAACCCCTTTAGCTTTCACAAACAATCCAATAAACCAAAAAATAGCTGTAGCTCCTAAAACTCTTAGTAAGATAAAGCCATAGGGTTTTATATGCAATGGCATTACTTCCTTAGCAATTGTATATGTTATACCGTAAATTAAAGCTGTGATAGATAATGCTATAAGTGCTAGCGCTCTTCTACTCATAAAACGTATTCATATTCTTTACAAATTTGATGATATTTTTCTAAATTACAACTACAAAAGAGTTCTAAAAATAATAAAATTCGCATCTCTTTAGTTGTTAAATTTTTATAAACAAAAACAACTTTAATGAGCAAAAAGTTTGCAATTCCTTATTAATTTTCAGTTACAAAATAACTATTTTACACAATTGCATTACATTTGTTGCACACACTTTTAAAATGAAAATACATCACATTGGAAATAATAATTCTGTTTTAAATAAATTTATTGCAGAAATTAGAGACTTAAATATTCAAAAAGACGCTTTAAGATTTCGAAGAAATATAGAAAGAATTGGAGAAATTTTAAGCTATGAATTGAGTAAAAATTTATCTTTTTCTTCCACAGAAGTTACTACTCCTTTAGGGATAAAAACAATTAATCTTCCACAAAAAGATATTGTTTTATGCTCTATTTTACGCGCTGGTCTGCCCTTACATCAAGGGTTATTAAACTATTTTGATGATGCTGAAAATGCATTTATCTCTGCTTATCGACATCACCCAAAAAATGATGCAGATTTTGAAATTGTTGTTGAATATTTTGCTGCACCTGCCATAGAAAATAAAACACTGCTACTGGCAGATCCAATGTTGGCTACTGGCCAATCTTTAGTTGCTGTATATAATGCCATAAAGAAATTTGGACTTCCAAAAGAAATTCATATTGTTGCAGTAATTGGTTCTAATGAAGGTATTAAATTTATTAAAAATCACTTTCCAGAAAACACACATTTATGGATTGCTGCTATTGATGATATTTTAAATGACAAAGGGTATATTGTTCCAGGTCTGGGAGATGCAGGAGATTTAGCATTTGGCGCTAAACTATAATAGTATTGGAAATATAAAAGAACACACTGTAAGAGTAATAAGAATTAGGTCTTTACTTAAATTTTTTGCTTTCATTTCGAATCCATTGGCAACAATTATTGACATTGGAAACAATATAAATATAATTTCAGAGCCCTTTTTTTCTGGTAAAATAATCATAAAACTAGAAGCAATAAAAAGATTGAAAATTATTAAAATCCAACTTCTTCTAAAACTATTTTTTACAGACAATGCTTTAGGTGTTTTTAAAAACAGTGCTATCAGTGTACAAAAACCTATCAAAATTAATGGTATTAAGAACAGTTTTTGAGCATACACAGAAAAATCATAGTTTGTAAAAAAGTAAAACCATTGTTGGAACTCTTCAATATTATCATACCAAAACCAATAGGTAAAACATAAAATTAACGGGCTTATAAATCCAATAATGGGTATTAATAATATTCTAATTGTTCCTTTTAGGTGTATATAAATTGACGCATACAAAAGCAGAAAATAAACCATAGAAAAAGGTTCAATTACAAACATAACTCCCAACCAAAAACCTGCGTCAAACAATTTTTGAAAAATAGCCTTAGAAGATTGAATGCTATATATTTTTCTTAAAAAAAGAAGATGTAAAAAAAATAAAATTAATGTATGAACTTTTAAAAAATAGGAAGTGAAACATCCAATAAAGAGTATAAAGAGTAAAAAAGCATAGGAATTATCAAATGTTAAATTATTTTTAGAAACAATAAAATTATAGAAGAAGAATACAATCAAAAAAAAGAATAAAACACCTACTGTTCTAAGGATAAAAATTCCAGAGATCGTACTTGCTGAAACACCTGCAAAAGAGGCGATTACATAATAACAAAAAAACAAACTAATTATTACTACAAAATTGATTGGTTTAGATTTCCCGAAAAAATTGGCTAGCATTGTTTCTTTTATTATTTTTGCAGTGTAAAGATAATTAAGTTATGATAGCAGGCAACATTTTTAGATGGATTGGTAGTTTATTTACAGATCTTTTATTCCTTCCTTTTGATTGGTTACGCATAAATTTGGCAAATCAAGATTTTGGTTGGTGGGTTTCTAACGCAATAAACTGGGGATTCCTCATTGTTTTATTAGTTCTATTTAGATATTGGATGATTGAGTCTCGCCGTTTCGTAAAAGAAGGAACAGAAGACAGGGCTTAATTTTATACTTTGGGAAGCAAAAACAAACTAAAACGTTTCCAAGAAAATGAAACGTTTAAAAATGTCATTCAACCAACAAGAGAAGAAGTTATAAATAACTTTTCTTTACAAGGGAAATGGCATTCTTTTTTTAAGAATAACAATCCAATTGTTCTAGAATTAGGTTGTGGTAAGGGCGAATATACAATTGCCCTAGCTAAAAAAAATCCTACAAAAAATTTTATTGGAATAGATATAAAAGGGGCTCGTTTTTGGCGGGGAGCAAAAACTGCTATTGAAGAGAATTTAGAAAACGTAGCATTTATTCGAACTCAAATTGAGTTGGTAACTTTTCTTTTTGAAGAAAATGAAATTGATGAAATCTGGATTACTTTTCCTGATCCTCAAATTAAATATCAGCGCACAAAACATAGAATGACAAATACTAAATTTTTGAAGAAATATCATCATATTTTAAAAGAAGGCAGTATAATAAACCTTAAAACCGACAGCGAATTTATGCACGGTTATACCTTAGGTATATTGCACGGAGAAGGGCACGAAATTTTATACGCCAATCATAATGTTTATAAAAATGAAGGAGCCCCCAAAGAAGTTACCTCCACTCAGACTTTCTACGAAAAACAATATTTAGAAACAGATAAACCAATTACTTATATTCAATTTAAGCTAAAATATTAGTAGACTTATCAAGATCCTTTTGTATTTTCACAAAATGAAAAAATCTGATACTTTTTTCACGAAAGTATACCAAATAGCACGTTTAATTCCTTATGGTAAAGTAACAAGTTATGGTGCAATTGCCAAATATTTAGGCGCTGCTCGATCTGCAAGAATGGTTGGTTGGGCAATGAATAATTCTCACAACCAAATAGAAGAAGTCCCTGCACATAGAGTTGTAAATAAAAAAGGATTACTCACAGGGAAACATCATTTTGATGGCACAAATTTAATGCAACAATTACTAGAAAATGAAGGGATTATTGTCATTGAAAATCAGGTTCAAAATTTAGAGCACGTTTTCTGGAATCCTATGGAGGAGCTTTCATAAACTGCAACTATGAATCTATAAATAATCACAATCTACTTGCTTTATTTTCTGAACAGTAAAACGTATCTTTGCAATCAAGATTAATTAAAATAAGACGTGGGTTTTAAAAAACAAGATATATACAAAGCATTAGAAACGATAACTGCACCTGGAGAGGGAAAAAGTTTGGTTGAGAATAAAAATGTAACAAATATTGTAACCTTTGGTGATGAAATTGAAGTAGATGTTACAATAAATAACCCAACATTACAAGCAAAAAAGAAAATTGAAGCGGAAATTTCAAAAGCAATTAAAACAAACTTTGGGAATGAAATTACTGTAAAAGTAAATGTAAAAGTAGAAAAGCCAGAAACAAAAGAAAACCCAAATTTAATTCGGGGAAAGGAAATTCCGAACATCAAAAATATTATTGCAATTGCTTCAGGTAAAGGCGGTGTTGGTAAATCTACAATTACAGCAAATACAGCTATATCCCTAGCAAAAATGGGGTTTAATGTAGGTGTTTTAGATGCAGATGTTTATGGTCCATCACAACATATAATGTTTGATGTTGAAAAAGCAAAACCTCTTTCTGTAAACATCGAGGGTCGTTCAAAAATGAAACCAGTAGAAAATTACAATGTTAAATTGTTGTCTTTAGGTTTTTTTACAAATCCAAACCAGGCAGTAATTTGGCGTGGACCAATGGCTTCAAAAGCATTAAATCAATTAATTTTTGATGCAGATTGGGGTGCGTTAGATTTTCTTTTAATTGATTTACCCCCAGGAACAGGAGATGTGCATTTATCAATTGTTCAGGCGCTGCCAATCAATGGAGCTGTTATTGTAAGTACCCCTCAAAATATTGCGCTAGCTGATGCTAAAAAAGGTGTTGCAATGTTTCAGCAAGAAAGTATAAATGTTCCTGTTTTAGGAATTATTGAAAATATGGCTTACTTTACACCAGAAGAATTGCCTGAAAATAAATATTATATCTTCGGAAAAGATGGTGCAAAAAACTTAGCAGCAGATATCGATACTAAATTTTTAGGTGAAATCCCTTTGACACAAAGTATTCGTGAGTCTGGAGATGTAGGTCATCCTGCTGCGCTTCAAGAAGGAACTGTATTAGAAGAATCTTTTAAAGAAATTACCAAAGAAATGGTTTCTCAAATATTAAAAAGAAATGCAAATTTACCCCCAACAGAAGTTGTAAGAATTACAACAATGAGTGGATGTAGTTCAGTAAAAAAATAAAATTATGACAGCAAAAGAAACATTAAATAATGTAGAAAAAGCCTTAGACGAAATTCGTCCTTTTTTAATGAGTGATGGAGGGAATATAAAACTACTCTCCATTGAAGATACTATTGTTAAAGTACAATTACAAGGCACTTGTACAGATTGTTCTGTAAATCAAATGACTTTAAAAAGTGGAGTGGAAGCAACCATAAAAAAATACGCTCCTCAAATAGAGGAAGTTATTAATATTGCATAACTGATACATCACAGTTAAAGGAACAACAACCATCCCTTTTTAAGAAATGATTACAACAGATATACTTATAATTGGCGCAGGGCCAACAGGCCTGTTTACTGTTTTTGAAGCAGGTCTATTAAAACTCCGATGCCACTTAATAGATGCTTTGCCACAGGCTGGCGGACAATGTTCAGAAATTTACCCTAAAAAACCAATTTATGATATCCCAGCATATCCAGAAATTTTAGCTGGTGATTTAACCGAAAAACTACTAGAACAAATTAAACAATTTGAACCCGGTTTTACTTTAGGCGAACGTGCTGAAACTATTGAAAAGCAAGAAGACGAAACTTTTATTGTCACTACTAATAAAGGCACAAAACACCAAGCAAAAATTATCGCAATTGCTGGTGGATTAGGTTCTTTCGAACCAAGAAAACCACCCATACCAAACATTGCAAATTTTGAAGACAAAGGAGTGGAGTATATCATTAGAGATCCTGAATTTTATAGAAACAAAAAAGTAGTTATTTCTGGAGGTGGAGACTCTGCTTTAGATTGGTCTATTTTCTTAACAGATATTGCTTCTTCAGTAACATTAATTCACAGAAGAAACGAGTTTAGAGGCGCTTTAGATTCTGTTGATAAAGTACAAGAATTAAAAAATGCTGGTAAAATTACCTTAATTACTCCTGCAGAAGTAAAAGGAATTATTGGTATTGATAAAGTTGAAGGTGTTTCTGTTATCCAAAATGGAGACAAAACTTTTACTCTTGAAACAGATCATTTCATACCACTTTTTGGATTGTCTCCAAAATTGGGACCCATTGCAAATTGGGGTTTAGAAATAGAGAAAAATGCTATAAAAGTTAACAACGCGTTAGATTATCAAACAAATATTCCAGGTATTTATGCAATTGGAGATGTCAATACATATCCAGGAAAATTAAAGTTAATATTATGTGGATTTCATGAAGCAACATTAATGTGCCAAAGTGCATATAAACGTATTTTCCCAGATAAAAAATACGTAATGAAATACACAACCGTTGGAGGTGTAGATGGTTTTGACGGAACTAGAAAAGAAGCTCCAAAAGCAGTTGTTAAGAAAATTGAGTAAATATGATTACTTTAAATATAATTCCTTATTATCCTTATAAATACGGACTAGATTATTTTTCATTATTTATGATTAGTTTAGGTTCAGTTGTTTTAGTATCAATATTGGATTTATATTACAGAATCCCTAAAAATAATTTCGTAAACGGTGAAATTAAAGCTCCAATTTATACATCAAAAGATATTTTGTTTCAAAAAAGAGAGTCTCAAGTTTCTGATTTCCCCATAAGAGAAAAAACATCACTTTTCATAAAAATTATTATTTTTATTTTAACTATTCTAGTTATCATAACACCGTTATTTGAGCTTTTCGGAATCGCATATTTTCTATAAATGAACAATCTGGACATTACCATAAAAATAACAGACAGAGAAGGTATACTTCACGAAATTAAAGCTCCAACAGACATGGCAATGAATTTGATGGAAGTTGTGCGTTCCTATGAATTGGCAGAAGATGGAACCATTGGTATTTGTGGAGGAATGGCTATGTGTGCTTCTTGCCAATGTTATGTGAAATCTGATCACAAATTACCAGAAATGAGTATTGATGAAGATATGATGCTAGCAGAGGCTTTTCATTTAGAAGACAATAGTAGATTGGGCTGTCAAATACAAATAACTCCAGAAATGGACGGTTTAGAAATAGAGTTAGCTCCTGAGAGTTAATTTAAGATTACAGAAAACTCATCTTTTAAGATTGAAAGCCAATCTGTAATCCTTTGTTGTGTTAGTTCTGGTTGATTATCCTCATCTATTGCTAATCCATAAAAAAAATCATCATTATACAATGCTTTAGATTCAGTAAAATCGTATCCTTTTATTGGCCAAAAACCAGTAATATTCCCTCCATTTTCTAGAATAACCTTTGCTAACATTCCAACTCCATCAATAAAGTACTCTCCATAACCATACTGATCTCCTAAACCATAAATTGCAACAGTTTTATTGGTGAAATCTATCGTTTTAAATTCATCAAAGTAATCTTCCCAATCGCTTTGTAAATCTCCATCATACCAAGTAGATAAGCCTAAAATTAAAACATCATATTCTTTAAAATCTTCTTTAGTTACTTGGGAGACTTCAATAACTTTAATTTCGCAAAAATTCCAGTTATCTAGGATAGAACTTGTAATTTCTTCAGTCATTCCTGTATCTGAACCATAAATTAAAACTATTTTTTTCATTTCGTTAGAATATTAGTTTAAAATAAGAGTGTAATCTATTTCTGAGGCCAATAGTGTATTTTTTGAAATTCTCTTTAACAAAAGGAGTGTTTTTAAATCTTCAATTTCTTCCTCATAAAAAAATAGCACTAAGCCCTGATTTGGAGTAGCAATTGGAATTTTTCTCTTTTTTGTTGTTTGAGAATACATCTCTAACCAATGATTTATATCTATGTTATAGACATATTCTCTAAATTGTAATAATTGATCTTTATCAAATTGAAAAAAAAGATTATTGTAGGTTAAAGTATATATATTGCAAGTTTTACAGATGGATAGTTCTCCCCGACTTACACTGGATATTATTCTTGAATTACGACACATTTTTTTAGTTTATTAAAATGGTAATTATCATTTAGTGTTATATAATCTTATCTGGTTTTTATTTCTATAATTTCTTAGAATCAAAAAATATACTTAAAACTACAAATCTGATAATTATATATTATTATTTAGATTAAATAAAATTAATAGGCAAATTTATTTAATAACTAATGAATATCAAAACTTATTTAGAATTATTTTAAATAAGGTATTTGTGTTAGATTTTATAATTAGAATTTATATGACTATAATATTCTGTATATTTGTGAAATAAGTACCTTAAAAGCTTTAAAAAAGATGAATGTAGACTTACTATCACTTTTAAAATTTTTGATAAAACGCAATCCCGAATAATTGATTAGATGAGTTTATAAATCATTTAATTTTTAATTTTTAAAATAAAATAACATGCCTTTTTATCATAAATTAGGGAAAATCCCTCCAAAAAGACACACACAATTTCGTAAAGAAGACGGAAGTTTATATTACGAGCAATTGTTTGGGACTATTGGTTTCGATGGGATGTCTACCAATTCATATCACGAGTACAGACCAACCATGGTCAAAGAAATTTGCAAGCAATATTCAGTAAAACCAAAAATTGCAAAAGCAAACAACATACAGTCATATCGTTTTCGTGGCTTTCAAATACAACCAAAAAAAGATTATTTAGAAAGTAGAAAAATAGTATTGACAAATTCAGATTGTAATATTATTTTATCAGCACCAAAACAATCTACCAAAGATTATTTTTATAAAAACACAGATGCCGATGAGGTAATTTTTATACACAAAGGAACAGGAAAATTACGTACACACCTAGGTAATATAAATTTCAAATACGGAGACTATTTAGTAATTCCTCGTGGAATTATATACAAATTAGACTTTGATGATGAAAATAATCGGCTGTTTATCATTGAATCATACTCACCCATTTATACACCAAAACGTTACAGAAACTGGTTTGGTCAATTATTAGAACATTCTCCATTTTGTGAGCGTGATTTGAGAAGGCCAGAAGAATTAGAAACACATAACGAATTAGGAGATTTCTTAATCAAAGTAAAAAAACAAGATGAAATTATAGAAATGATCTATGCTTCTCATCCTTTTGATGTTGTTGGTTATGATGGTTACAATTTTCCGTATGCATTTTCAATTCACGATTTTGAGCCAATTACAGGAAGAATTCATCAACCTCCACCAGTTCATCAAACATTTGAAACAAGTGCATTTGTTATTTGTAGTTTTGTGCCACGTTTATATGATTATCATCCAAAATCTATTCCTGCACCCTATAATCATAGTAATATAGATTCAGATGAGGTTTTGTATTATGTAGATGGAGATTTTATGAGTAGAAACGATATAGACCAAGGTCATATATCCCTGCATCCTGCAGGCATACCTCATGGTCCACATCCCGGGGCAACTGAAAGAAGTATTGGTCACACAAAAACTGAAGAGTTAGCAGTTATGGTAGACACTTTTAAACCTCTAAGTGTTACAGAAGAAGCCATGAAAATTGCTGATGAAGATTATTACAAATCGTGGTTACAATAAAATAATTATTAGAAGCTATTGGTTAGTTTTCAAACTTTTTAAAATAAACAAAAGGAGCTCTTGTTATCTAAAGCTCAACGTGTTTGGTAACTAATAGCAAAACAAAAAATATAAAAAAATTTAATCTCCTAAAAAAGGATTATAAAATAATACATTATGAGTAAAAAAGAAATAAAATCGGTAAATTATAGTTTAGAAAAAATATTTAAAGGAGCTCAAGATTTTCTTCCATTGCTTGGAACGGACTATGTAGAGTTTTATGTTGGCAATGCAAAACAAGCAGCACATTTTTACAAAACAGCATTTGGGTTTCAATCGCATGCATATCGAGGGTTAGAAACTGGCTCTAAAGATTCTGTGAGCTATGTACTAACACAAGATAAAATTAAGATAATGCTTACAACCCCACTTCATAGTACCTCGCCAATAAATGACCATATTGTAAAACATGGAGATGGTGTAAAAATTATTGCTCTATGGGTAGAAGATGCAAGAAAATCCTATAAAGAAACAACATCACGCGGAGCAAAATCTTATATGGAACCCACTGTAGAAACTGATGAATATGGTGAAGTTGTGAGAGCAGGAATCTATACCTATGGTGAAACAGTGCATCTATTTGTAGAAAGAAAAAATTATAATGGCCCATTTTTACCAGGTTTCCAAAAATGGGAATCTGACTACAATCCACCAGCTGCAGGTTTAAAATATATTGACCATATGGTTGGTAACGTAGGCTGGAACCAAATGGATGTTTGGGTAAAATGGTACGAAGATGTAATGGGTTTTGAAAACTTCTTGTCCTTTGATGATAAGCAAATCCATACAGAATACTCTGCACTAATGAGTAAAGTAATGTCTAACGGAAATGGTAGAATCAAATTTCCTATTAACGAGCCTGCAAAAGCCTCTAAGCGTTCTCAAATTGAAGAATACCTTGATTTTTATGGAGGTGCAGGTGTACAACATATAGCAGTTGCAACTGATGATATTATTAAAACTGTTTCTCAATTAAAAGCAAACGGAGTAGAATTTTTATCAACTCCACCAGAAGAATATTACAAATCAGTTCCAGGAAGGTTAGAAGAATTTAGCCATGAGTTAAGAGAAGATATCGAAAAACTAAAAGGTCTAGGTATTATGATAGATGCCGATGAAGAAGGTTATTTATTACAAATTTTCACCAAACCAATAGAAGATAGACCTACCTTATTTTTTGAAATCATTCAAAGAATGGGTGCAAGAGGTTTTGGAGCTGGAAATTTTAAAGCCTTATTTGAATCTATAGAAAGAGAGCAAGAAAAAAGAGGAACTTTGTAAAACAAGAAAAAATAAGAGACAAGAAGCAAAATAAAAAACTTGAATCTTGTCTTTTATTACTCTGATTCCAGAAAGATGAATAAACCCTTTAAAAATATAAAATCTCCTTTCTCATAAATAGTACTTTTTAAGAATAAAAAAAGTAGATTTTAATTGAAAAACATAAATTATGAGTAAAGACGAAATTTTAAAAGCGATAGAAGAAAAATACGAAAAATTGGGTGTTCCATTAAATACAATGTTAGAAGGATTACTCCACAGTACACCAATAACATATTGGGATTATATACAAACAGATGCTTTATTAGGCCTTCAAATACCAAGAACAACAGAAAAAGATGAAATGGTTTTTATCATGTATCATCAAGTAAATGAATTGTTATTTAAAATGATTTTATGGGAAATTGACCAAATATCACTTTCAAAAGAAGAAATAACAGCAGAAAAATTCTCTAAACACCTAATGAGAATAAGCAGATATTTTGATATGCTTTGTAGTTCGTTTAGTGTTATGGGTGAAGGAATGGATGTTGACCAATATTTAAAGTTTAGAAATACATTGGCGCCTGCAAGTGGGTTTCAAAGTGCCCAATACAGAAAAATTGAATTTGCCTCAACAGAATTAATAAATTTAATTGATGTGCGCTTCAGAGATACCATCGATAGAAACTCATCCTTTAAAAACGCATTTGATCATTTGTATTGGCAAGCCGCAGGGAAAAATCATAAAACAGGAAATAAATCGATTTTAATCCAGCTTTTCGAAAAAAAATATATGGGAGATTTTATCGATTTCATGGAAGATTACAACGAATGTAATTTATCTAAGAAGTTTAAACAGTTACCTAAAAAAATCCAACAAAATAAAGAGTTAATTAAAGCCATGCGTCATTACGATTATACAGTAAATGTAAAATGGGTCCTTGCCCATTATAACGCAGCAGGTAAATATTTAGGAGGAGGAGATGAAGATCTAGAAGCAACCGGCGGAAGCAACTGGCGGAAATACATGCACCCAAAATACCAAAGAAGAATCTTTTTCCCATATTTATGGAGTGAGGAAGAACTCAAAAATTGGGGAACATTTTAGAGGAACGATTCCTTGATACGCTTTTTGAAAATGCTTGTTATTAAGATTTTTTATTTCTTAAAAAAAACATAAAAAGCCATTTATAATATAAAAACAAATGGCTTTTTTTACTTCGGAACGGTAATTGTCAATCCTTTTTTATAAGTTTGATCTCATATGAAAAAACATTTTGTAATAGTAATCGTTTCGTTTTTTTTAACCACAGGGTTTAGCCAAGAAAAAAAACAAGCATTTAAAAGCGGAGAGTGGCTTCGCTATAAAATGAGTTATAGTGGTTGGTTAAGAGCTGGGTCTGCAATTTTAGAAATAGAAGAAAAAGAACACAATGGGAAAAAAGTATTCTACACAAAAGGGACTGGGTGGACTTCTGGGCCAATAAAATGGTTTTTTAAAGTAGATGATGTTTATGAATCTTACTTTGATCAAGATACCATAAAACCATATCTTTTTAAAAGAAAAATTGACGAAGGTGGTTACAAAAAACACCGAATTACCAGTTTTAACTACACTTCAAAAAAAGCATATGTTCAAGACTTTATCAATCAAAAAGATACTTCTGTTGCTTTTATAAATGTACAAGATATGATGTCTTCTTTCTATTATTTGAGAAATCAAAAAGTAGATGTTTTAAAAAAAGGAGATGAAATAGCCATAGATCTGTTTATGGATTCACAAACCTACCCTTTCAAACTAAGGTTTTTAGGAAGAGAGGTTCTAAAAACAAAGTTTGGAGCAATTAAATCCTTAATTTTTAGACCATTAGTACAATCTGGTAGGGTTTTTAAAGCGGAAGAAAGTGTTACCCTTTGGGTAACTGATGATGAAAATAAAATTCCAATTAAAATGAAAGCTTCATTATCCGTTGGTTCTTTAAGAGCAGAATTAGAAGCTTATAAAGGCTTAGCAAATCCATTTAAGAAGATTTAACTGAATGTTCATGAAGCGGATTTAAAAACTAAATTGAATTGGTTCATAATGAATGATTTTTATTTGTATTTTTGAGAATTATTTTTTAATTAAAAATCTTAATTTTCTTGAAAAAAATACTGTTTCTCCTACTCTTTATTTGCACTTTTTCATCATGTAAAAAAGATGAAAAAAAGGATGCTTTCCCAACTAAAATAGAAAAGCCAAAACCTATTTATAGATACGGATATAAATTAGACAATTTTAAGGTAATACAAGATACCATAGAAAAAGGAGAAAGTTTTGGAACTATTTTAGACAGACACCATGTATATTATCCTAAAATTAATAAAATTGCAGTCACTATTAAAGATATTTTTGATGTTAGGAGGGTTAGAGCAGGTAAGCCATATACAATTTTAGCAAGCAAAGACTCTACAGAGAAAGCAAAGGTTTTTATTTATAAACATGATAAAATTAATGCAACAATCATAGATTTTAAAGACTCTATCATTACCGCAATTCCTCATAAAAAACCAATAAAAATAGTAGAAAAAGTAGCCTCCGGAATTATCAATTCTAGCTTTTCTGTAACAATGGATAGTTTACATTTAAGACCTAATTTGACTTACTCTATTGCAGGAATTTACGCTTGGACATTAGATTTTTATAAACTTCAAAAAGGAGATTCTTTCAAATTTGTTTACGAAGAAAAATATATTGACGACACAACTTTTGCCGGGTATGGCAAAATTAAATCAGCAATTTTTAAACACAATAAAAAAGATTTGTATGCCTTTCGTTTTCTGGCAGATTCCATTTTAAATATTCATGAATATTATGACGAAAAAGGAAAAATGCTTCGAAGTCAGTTTTTAAAATCACCCATAAAATTTCAATATAGAATTTCCTCAAAATATAATTTAAAAAGAAGAATTGCCTATTATGGCAATAGAATAAAGCCACATAGAGGTACAGATTTTGCAGCAAGAATTGGAACACCAATTATAGCTACCGCAAATGGCACGGTTACAGAATCTACAAGAAGAGGAGGTAACGGAAAATATGTTAAGATAAGACACAATAGCACCTACTCCACTCAATATTTACATATGAAAACACGAAAAGTTAAAAAAGGACAATTCGTAAAACAAGGAGATGTTATCGGTCTTGTGGGCATGACGGGAAACACTGGTGGGCCTCATGTTTGTTATCGTTTTTGGAAAAATGGAAAAGAAGTAGATCCCTTTAAAGAAAAGTTACCCGCTGCAAAACCAATGAAAAAAAATATAAAACCAATCTTTTTTGACTTCATAAAACCTCTTAAATATCAATTAGACCAAAATCAACATCATATTCCAGAAGTCAAAATAGTTTCAAAAAACATTGCTCAAAACTAAACGAATGGCATTAAAAAACATCAATCCTACCTCTACACTCGCTTGGAAAAAATTAGTAGATCATTTTAACGATATTGAAAATATTAGCATACAAAATTTAGATAAAGAGACCGATAGGAAAAATAATTTTGCTATTCAATTTAATGATGTATTGGTAGATTTTTCTAAAAATAGAATTACTGATAAAACAATGCATTTATTAGTAGATTTAGCAAATGAAGTTGGGTTAAAAGACGCGATTGAAAAACAATTTTCTGGAGCTGTTATTAATGAAACAGAAGGTAGAGAAGTTTTACATACCGCTTTAAGAAGTACTTCGGAAGAGCCTATTTTAGTTGATGGAAAAAATATTAAACCACACATACAATCTGCTCTGAGAAAAATAAGAAGTTTCTCTAACAAAGTTATTTCTGGAAAATGGAAAGGCTATACTGGATTGCCTATTACAGACATTGTAAATATTGGTATTGGCGGTTCTGATTTAGGACCAGATATGGTAGTAGAATCTTTAAAATTTTACAAGAATAGACTCAATACACATTTTGTTTCCAATATTGATGGAGACCATGTTTCTGAAATTATAAAAAATCTAAATCCAGAAACCACTCTTTTCGTTATTGTCTCAAAAACATTTACAACACAAGAAACCATAACAAATGCAGAAACTATTAAAAATTGGTTTTTAAAATCTGCAACAGTTTTTGACATCCCTAAGCACTTTGTGGCCGTATCTACAAACTTAAAAGCAGTTGATAATTTTGGTATAGATAAAAGCAATATTTTTCCAATGTGGAATTGGGTTGGAGGCAGATTCTCTTTATGGTCTGCGGTAGGTTTATCAATCAGTCTTTCTATTGGGTTTGATAATTATAGAAAGTTGTTAGACGGAGCTGAAGAAATGGATCTTCATTTTAAAAATGAAGACTTTAATAAAAATATTCCTGTAATACTTGCACTAATTAGTATTTGGTATAATAATTTCTATAATGCTGAATCTGAAGCTGTTTTACCATATTCACAATATTTATCTAAATTACCCTCTTATTTACAACAAGCTATTATGGAGAGTAATGGTAAAAGTGTAGATAGAAATGGAGATAAAATTAAGTATCAAACTGGAACCATAATTTGGGGAAGCACAGGTACAAATATGCAACATGCGTTCATGCAATTAGTGCATCAAGGAACAAAATTAATCCCAGCAGATTTTATTGGATATAAAAATTCCTTATATGGCTTAACAGATCATCATAAAAAATTGATGGCAAATTATTATGCACAGATGGACGCTTTAGCTTATGGGAAAACCAAAGAGGAAGTCCATTTAGAGTTAAAGTTTTCTGGGGATGCCGACAAAATAACAAAACTTTTACCCTATAAAGTTTTTGAAGGAAACAGACCAAGTAATGCACTTCTCTTTGATTCACTAACACCACAATCATTGGGTAAGTTAATTGCCTTATATGAACATAAAATTTTTGTTCAAGGAATTATATGGAATATTTATAGTTACGATCAATTTGGAGTAGAACTCGGCAAAGAATTGGCAAAAAAAATATTGAAAAAATAAAACAACCACAGCCTAGACATCCGATACGCAGATATTGGCCTTAATTTCCTTTTTTATTAACACCTGAATTACTAAAATATAGTAAAAAACACTCTTTTTTTACTACACCTAAAGGTCTTTGTCTTATGTTAAAATTTAACATAAAATTTTATTCAAAGGATTATAATGAAATATCTATAGTGATAGCCAATTTAGAATAAAATTTATTGAAAAAACTGAATAAAACCTTCCTAAACATCAGACAATAACAACATTAACCCTTAATTTACTTTTTGTTAACAAATTTGTTAATATTTAAACTGCTGAAAAACAACATACAACAATCCTTTTTTATTACATTTACAAGTCTTAATTTTATGTTAAAACTTAACATTAAATTAACATAGCAAATTCTTAAAAATTAGACTTTTGCATCACATTATCATAATATAAAATGAAACAATGAAAAAATTTAAAAACTTATTATTTGTAGCTTTATTCTTGATAACAGCTACCGTTTTAGGACAAACTAAAATTACAGGTACTGTTGTAGATGAAACAAAAGAACCTTTACCAGGTGCTAGTATTCTTGTAAAAGGAACCACCAATGGAACAGATACGGACTTTGACGGAAAGTTTATCATAAACGCCAAAACTGATTCTGGTATTCTAGTCATCTCTTTTGTTGGTTACAAATCTAAAGAAGTTGCCTTTTCTTCTTCAAAAACGAATCTAGGAACGATTCAACTAGAAGAAGATGATTCTATTTTAGATGAAATTGTAGTAACAGCTACCTCTTTCGCTATTGACAGAAAAACACCTGTGGCAGTATCCACAGTAAAAGCAGCTGATATTGAAAGAAAATTAGGCTCTCAAGAATTTCCTGAAATATTAAAATCTACCCCTGGTGTATATGCAACAAAAGCTGGAGGTGGTTTTGGTGATTCAAGAATTAATTTACGTGGTTTCAATTCAGAAAACGTTGCGGTTATGATTAACGGGGTTCCTGTGAATGATATGGAAAACGGTAGAGTATACTGGTCTAACTGGGCGGGATTATCAGATGTTACCTCTGCCATGCAGGTTCAAAGAGGTCTAGGAGCTTCTAAATTAGCGGTGCCCTCTGTTGGTGGTACCATTAATATTTTATCTAAAACTTCTGATGTTAAAAAAGGAGGAAACATAGTAGCTTCCACAGGAAATGATGGATACCAAAAATATGGATTCACTTTATCTACGGGTTTAATGGATAATGGTTTAGCAGCCACGGTATCTTTTGCGAAAGTTTCTGGAGAGGGTTACATAGATGGAACTCAATTTGACGGTTATAACTATTTTGTAAATTTAACTAAAGAATTTAACGATAAACATAAATTATCTTTTACCACTTTTGGTGCACCCCAAAGACATGGTCAAAGACAAAACAGAAGTACTATAGCAACATACAGACTTGCAGAATCTGGTACTCGTTTTAATCCTGATTGGGGGTATAAAAACGGTCAAGTTACTAGCATAGAAGATAACTTTTATCACAAATCTCAAACTTCATTAAATCACTATTGGACAATTAGCGATGAATCAAGTTTATCTACAGCTGTTTATGCTTCCTTCGGAACTGGTGGTGGTGGTGGTACTGCAGGAACGAATACTGCTTTATTTCAGAACAGATTAGGAGGAGCAGATCAACCAGTAGATTTAGATAATATTGTTTCTATAAATAAGGCTAATGGATCTTTAGGATCTGAAGCTATTTTAAGAGCTTCCAGAAATGATCACAACTGGTTTGGTGTTTTATCTACTTTTAAAACAAGTCTTTCAGATAAATTAGATGTTGTTGCCGGAGTTGACTTTAGAAATTATACTGGATTACACTTTCAAGAAGTAACAGATTTATTAGGCGGACAATATCATTTAGATAATAATGACGTAAACAACCCAAATAATACAGCTCAAGTTGGAGATAAAATAGCCTATAATAATGATGGTAAAGTTGGATGGTTAGGTTTCTTTGGACAGTTAGAATATGATTCAGAAGATATTTCTGCTTTTATATCTACCGCTTATTCAAACACTTCTTATCAAAGAATTGATTATTTTCTATATTCAGCAAATGATCCTTTAAGAACAAGCCCTACAATTGATTTCAATGGATATAGTATTAAAGGAGGTTTAAATTACAGACTGAACGATAAACACAATTTCTTTGGAAATATTGGGTATTTTGAAAAAGCTGCAAACTTTAGAGCAGTCTTTGGTCGCTTCAATAATACAGATATTAACGCTGATGCTGAAAATGAAAAAATATTTAGTTTAGAATTAGGTTATGGTTTTAGGAGTGAAAAATTTGCTGCAAACCTAAACATATATAGAACTGAATGGAACGATAGATCTTTTACAAGAAGTATACCAAATCCTGATCCAAACTTACCTAGATTAAATGCAAATGTTTTAGGTGTAAACGCACTACACCAAGGAATTGAGTTAGATTTTACATATAGGCCTTCAGAAAGATTAAGCTTAACAGGGATGTTATCTTTAGGAGATTGGCATTTGCAGGATGATGTGAAAAATGTTCAAATTTTTGATGAAAATAATGATCCAGTAGGAGATCCTATCGATCTCTTCATAAAGGATTTAAAAGTTGCCGATGCTGCACAAAGTACTGCAGCTTTGGGTGTAAACTACAACTTCTGGGAAAAAACTAGTATAACGTTAGATTATAATTTCTTCGGAAATTTATATGCAGACTTTAATCCATTAGAAAGAACTTCACCCGGTCCTCAATCATGGAAAACACCAGACTATAGTACTGTAGATGCAAGTTTACGCCATGGTTTCCAATTAGGTGATTTTGATGCTACTGTTACAGCTAGGTTAAACAACGTGTTTAACACAGAATATATTGCTGATGCTTTAGATGGAACTGCAAATGATGCTCAAACCGCTTTAGTTTGGTATGGTTTCGGTAGAACATTTAACTTAGGTTTAAAAATTAAATTTTAATTAAAATAACATGAAAAAAATATTTTATTTACTCGTAATATTTTCAATGGTACTTACATCATGTAATCCATTAGAAGATATCCATAATGATATAGATTCGCAGTTAAACGCTGACGGAATTGTTGGTGATGTTACACTTACATTGTCAGACGATGATTATGATGACTTAGATTTATCATTTGGTAATTTTAGTTCAGAAGATGATGCCAAATCTTTGTTACCGGCATTTCTTTCAGAGAAGTATCCAGCTTTGGGTGTTAAATTAAATCCAGATGGTTCTATAAAAGAAGCTTCTTCTGCAACAATTACCTATAAGTTGTTTAGTCCAATTTCTTCAACTGATTATACAGTGTCTGATCAGGACTATATAGATTTTGGTTCAGATAACTTAACTACAGATGCTCAATTTGATGCTTTTTTAAGTTCTAAATTTACAAGTCCTAAAGGAAGTATTGTTAATTTAACATACAACACGCTAGTTCCTCAAATTGAATATACGTTAACCAATGCTGACTTTGCATCAGTGGGGAATGGAACCTTTAATAACTTTGATATTCGACCAGGAAGAGATGAAGAAACTATCGAAGCAAGAAGAGCTAAAATTGAAACAATTTTACTAGCTAACTTTCCAGATAGTTCTGTAGGACAACAATACCTTGTTACCTATGCAATCTATGATGGTGCTGTAGGTACAAGACAAATGCTTGTTCAATTAAGTGCTACCAATACCTATGACCTAATTAATGGATATACCTTAACAAATGCAGATTATGATTCAGTTGGTAATGGTCAATATAATAATTTTGATATCCGTCCAGGAAGAGATGAAGAAACTGAAGAGTCTAGAAGAGTTAAAATTGAAACAATTTTATTAGCTAATTTTCCTGCAACAGTAACAGGAGATCAATACTTTGTTACCTATGCAATCTATGACGGTGCCGTTGGAACAAGAAACATGCTTTTAGAGTTCAATGGAACAGGCTATGATTTAATAGGAGCTACACTAATCTCTAAAACTAGTAAGTTTGCATACACAGGTAACTGGGCAATGCCATTAACCTTTACACCAGAAGAATACACTCTAATGGGACAACGCTTTCCAAACTTTAGTGATACTTCTGAAGCTGAACGCTTAATTGGTATTTATCTAAGAACTTTGTATCCATTTGCTGCTGCTGATGATTATGTTGCTGTAGAATATGATTTCTTTAGTGGAAGTGTTTCTCAAAGAAATGTAAACTTTGTTTTTGATGGCTCTCTGTGGAATGCAATTCCAACCGTAATTGATAGCGTACTACAATTTGCACATGATGGTACAACTTGGGTGCCAGATAACACTATTAAATACACCTTAACCAATGCAGATTATGCTTTAGTGGGTAATGGAACTTTTAATAACTTTGATGTTAGATCAGGAAGAGACGAGGAAACTGTGGAATCTCGTAGAGTTAAAATTAATACAATATTACTAAATAATTTCCCTCAGTACGGGGAAGGACAAAAATTTTCAGTTTCTTATGCTGTTTGGAAACCTGGCGATGATGTATTTGTAATGAATTTAATTCACAATGGAACTGAATACGTTTTACAATAGTGTAAAACACCCATATAGAATTTTTAAAAACCACCTTCCCAGGTGGTTTTTTTATGCATAAAATCTGTACATTTGCAGCTTTAATGATGAAGTTGTAATCATGAAAGACATTCATTCTTATTGGGCGTATTTACTGCTTACTATTTTAATTTTTGCTGTAGTGAATGCAATAATAGGTTTTACAAAAAAAAGAAGCTTTACAGACAAAGACCTAAGAATTGGTCTATTTACACTAATTGTTTCTCATATCCAATTACTCATAGGGGTAGCCTGGTATTTTATGTCTCCATGGTATAAATCTATGAAAGCAAACGGTATAGACGCTACAAACAGGCTGTTAGCAATAGAGCACCCCATTGTAATGATTTTGACAATTGTATTGATAACAATAGGTTGGTCTAAACATAAGAAGCAGGAAGAAGACATCGCTAAATTTAAAACATTTGCAATCTTTTACGGGTTCGCATTATTACTTATTTTATATAGAATCCCTTGGAGCAACTGGATCTAACATTATGAAAATTCTAAGCCATATTTTATCGCCAATCTTTGCAATAGTGTTTTTTTTTCTACTATTCCTGTTTCACCCATTGCAATGGATTGGGTTAAAATTCTTTGGATATAAAGGGCACAAGTTTGTTGTTGATTATCTGAATTGGTTGCTCTCAAAATCTTTGTTGCTTGTTGGAATTTCAGTAACCGTAGAAAACAAACAAAAACTTCCCCAAAACACTACTTTAATTTTTGTATCAAACCATCAAAGCATGTTTGATATTCCTCCAATTATATGGGCGTTTAGAAAACACCATCCAAAATTTGTGTCTAAAGTTGAGCTTTCAAAAGGAATTCCAAGTATTTCTTTTAATTTAAGGCATGGAGGTGCGGCACTCATCGATAGAAAAGATGGCAAACAAGCCATTGCAACTTTGGCTAAATTTGCAAAAACAATTCATAAAAATAAGTGGTCTGCGGTGATCTTCCCAGAAGGAACCAGAAGTAGAGACGGAAAACCGAAAGCTTTTGCTTCTAATGGCTTAAAAATGATAACCAAATACAACCCAGAAGCATTTGTTGTACCTTTAACGGTGAATAATTCATGGAAAGCCTTTAAGTATGGTTCATATCCAGTTGGTCTTTTTAGCCCAATTAGGGTAAAAACACATCAACCAGTTAAAGTAAATTCATTACCTTTCGATGAACTAATTAAACAAGTAGAAACAACTATAAAAAAACACATAAAATAAAAAGCTATGTCTATAAAAAATATCCGAAAGGAAGTAATGCAAACACTCGAAAAGAACATCGACACGTTTGTAGATAAATTCTTAATAGCCCCAGAGAAAATATGGCAACCCACAGATTTTTTACCAAACTCACAAAAAGATACTTTTATTAGTGAAGTAGAAGAAATCAGAGAAATTTCTAAAGAATTAGATGATGATTTTTGGGTCGTTTTAGTAGGGGATACAATTACAGAAGAAGCTTTACCAACCTACGAATCTTGGTTATTAGACCTAGATGGAATTCATCAAGATCCAGATAATGGTTGGGCAAAATGGGTCCGTGCTTGGACCGCAGAAGAAAACAGACACGGAGACACTTTAAATAAATATTTATATTTATCTGGACGTGTAAATATGCGTGAAGTAGAAATTACAACACAACATTTAATTGCTGACGGATTTGATATTGGTACCTCAATGGATCCTTATAAGAATTTTGTATACACTAGTTTTCAAGAATTAGCAACTTACATTTCTCATAATAATGTTGCAAAAATTGCTCGTAAAAAAGGACATAAAGCCTTGGCAAAAATGTCTAAAATAATTGCTGGAGATGAAATGCGCCATCATATTGCGTACACAGATTTTGTTAAGCAAATTTTTAATATTGATCCTTCCGAGATGATGTTAGCATTTCGCGATATGATGAAATATAAAATTGTAATGCCAGCATTGCATCTAAGACACTCTCATGAAGCCAAAGGAACTTTATTTGATGATTTCTCTACAGTAGCTCAAAGAATTGGAGTATATACTGGTTTTGATTATGTAGATATTATAAAAAAATTAAATACAAGTTGGGAAATTGATAAAATTATAAACCTAACTCCAGAAGCAGAAAAGGCAAGAGATTGGTTAATGAAGTTACCCGAAAGAATGTATAGAATTACCGAAAGAATTATAATTCCAGATACTAAATTCAATTTTAAATGGATGCTACCTGCCTAATTTAAATAAATCCTTATCATTTAAAAAACCAAATCTATTTCGCATATTTTCTTGATGTACTTTGTTTAAAGTTATAATTAAAACTTCCTCTTTATTTTTAGTGATACAGAGTTCTTTACCCATACAGTCAAAAGCAGAAGAATGCCCAGAATACATATAATTATGATCATCTTCTCCAATTCTATTTACCCCAAATGTGTAGGACATGTTCTCAATAGCGCGTGCTTTTAATAAAGTATCCCAGGCATTAATCCTTGGAGTTGGCCAACTAGCAACATACAATAAAACATCATAATTCTCTACATTTCTAGACCACACAGGAAAACGTAAATCGTAACAAATTAATGTGCAAATTCTCCACCCCTTAAAGACTACAATTAATTTATTATTCCCAGAAGAAAAAACCTTGTCTTCGCCTGCTAAAGTAAATGTATGATGCTTATCGTAAGTTTCAATTTCTCCAGTAGGATGCACAAATAAAAGTCTATTATAAAAACAATTATCTTCAGAAATAATGACACTTCCTGTTATTGCTGAGTTTATATTCTTCGCTAAATTTTGCATCCAAAGCACAGTTTCTCCGTTCATAGTTTCTGCAACTTTTGAGGCATTCATTGTAAAGCCAGTAGTAAACATTTCTGGCAATACAAACAAATCAACAGGTTTAGAGATCGATGTAATTTTCTCTAGAAATCGTTTTCTATTTTCTGCTGGATTTTCCCAAACGATGTCTGCTTGGATCAATGCAACCTTTAGTTCTTTAGATACTTTCAAATTATAAAAATTAAAAAATCTTGTTCGCTCAAAAATAAGATAAAAATTGTACATTGTTTTATCAATTAGCCAATATGCAATCTTTTATTTCAGAAACTTTAGATGATATTTTACAAACCACTAAAACATTTGAAAACGTGGTTTTTATACTACCCTCTCAAAGGGCAGGAGTTTTTGTAAAACAAACTTTAAAAAATAAAATATCCGCAGGATTTCTTCCTGAAATTAATACTATAGAGCACTTTATTGAACAGGTTTCTGGCATTAAAAAAGCAGATGCTGTTCAATTAATATTCCTTTTTTATTCGATATACAAAAAACAAGAAGTTGAGGCAGTTTCCTTTGATGTTTTCTCCTCTTGGGCATTTACAGTTTTACAAGATTTTAATGACATTGATCAACATTTAATTGACACAAAAGATATTTTCATCTATTTAAGAGATATTCAACGTTTAAAAAAATGGTCTACCCAAGGAACTTTTAAGGAAACGGAATTGATGAAAGATCATTTTTCCTTTATGGAAAAATTAAACAATTATTATGATGCTTTCTATCCATTTTTAAAAGAAAAAAAGATTGGATATCAAGGGTTGTTGTATAGAGAAGCGACCAAACATATTGACAGTTTTATCTCAGAAAATCTGTCTAAAAAATACTTTTTTATTGGTTTTAATGCACTGAATAAAGCTGAAGAATTTTTATTTCAGAAAATACTTTCTACAGGCAATTCTGAAGTATATTGGGATATTGATATTTCTTTTTTTGAAAACAAACATCAAGCAGGTTATTTTATCAGGAAATATAAAAAGGAATGGAAATATTACGAGAAAAACCCTTTAAAAACTTTAGGAAAATCGTTTTCTTCAACAAAAAAAATTGAGATTATTGGCGCATCAAAAAATATAACTCAAATAAAGCATGCTGGAGAAATTTTAGCAAAACTAACAGACCACAATAATACGGCATTGGTTTTGGCAGATGAATCTCTACTCCCAATTACCTTACATTCTTTACCTAAGAATGTTCATGCTATAAATATTACAATGGGGTATCCCTTAAAAGACATTCCCACAACCAGTCTGTTTTTTTCAATATTTAAGTTATTTACAACACAAGAAAAACTGCAACAAAAAGATAAAAACATATTCTACTATAAAGATGTCGTTCGGTTGGTAAAACACCCTGTGATTTATAAAGTATTAGTCGTAGAAAATATTTCTATTTCAGAGGAAATAGCCGCTAAAATAGTACAAGAAAATAACACTTTTATTTCTACAAATGATATCGACATTTTCTTATCTAAAATTACTGTCTCTATAAAAAATGTTGTGCTTTCTATTTTTAATCCGTTTGAAACTATTTCAGAATTTTTTACTCGAATTTTAAACCTCATTTACCTTTTAAAAGAGCATACTACCGAATTAGAAAAAGAATATCTATTTCGTTTTTACACTATTTTTACGCAATTGCAAACATTGCATACAGAGTTTACTTATTTTCAAGATTTAAAAACACTGCATTCATTTTTTAAGCAATTAATTGCATCGGAAAGTTTGTCTTTTCAAGGCGAGCCTTTACAGGGTTTACAATTAATGGGAATGTTAGAAACCCGTGTTTTAGATTTTAAAAATGTTCTTATTACTTCTGTAAATGAAGGTGTTTTACCGGGAAATAGTCAACAAAATTCGTTTATCCCATTTGATGTAAAAGTAGCTTTTGGATTGCCAACGTATAAAGAAAAAGATGCTATTTATTCATATCATTTTTTTAGATTAATTCAGCGTGCAAAAAATGTGTTCATTATCTATAACACGGAACATGATTCTTTTGGAAGTGGAGAAAAAAGTAGATTTGTAACACAATTAGAAATCTTAAGAAATGATATTTCTGAAAAAATTATCAGTCCAAAAGTAGTTACTGAAAAGACCGTATTGAAAGAAGTTTCAAAGAATGATGCGGTACTTGAAAAACTAAAAGAATTGGCTGCTAAAGGAATTTCACCTTCTTCATTTACGAATTATTTATACAATCCTATTTCATTTTATAAACAGAAAATTTTAAGGATTAAGGAGTTTGAAAGTGTAGAAGAAACTGTTGCTGTTAAAACATTAGGTACAGTTGTTCATGAAGTTTTAGACGAATTATACCAACCATTTACTGGTAAATTTTTATACGCAAAAGATATTGAGGGAATGGAAAAAAAGTCGAAAGACTTGGTTGTAAAAAACTTTAAGAAAGAGTTTAAAAATGGCGATGTATCGACAGGAAAAAATAGATTAATTTTTGAAGTTGCCAATAGATTTGTACACAACTTTTTAATGCAAGAAAAAACACTCTTAAAAGACGAAAATAATCAGCTAAAAATAATTTCTTGTGAAGAAACCTTGTCTACAGAAATTAGGGTGGAAGGAATTGAGTTTCCTATTAAGATTCATGGTCAAGTGGATAGAGTAGACGAGTTAAATGGTGTTACAAGAATTGTAGATTACAAAACAGGAATGGTAAAAGATACAAACCTAAAACTCCCTAATTTCGATAACATTAGAGATCTAAAACACCATAAAGCAATTCAAGTTTTATTGTATGCTTTTCTGTATACAAAAAGTAAAAACTATAATTTTGAAAAACCAATGGAAGCAGGAATTTTCTCTTTCAAGAATTTAAAAAGTGGTTTTTTATCAATGAATTTTTCTTCTAAATATAGAAATTCAGAAAACAAGGTATCCAAAGAAAAGTTAGAGGAATTTATGATTGTTTTTAAAGATCTTATAGCAGAAATATACAATCCTGATGTTTCTTTTTTAGAGCCTGCAAATTTACCTTATTAAACTATTTTAACCCATTTAAAACCAACAAAGGGACATCACAGTAAAACTCTTTTTTCAAAACGGTATTCTTTTCCCACAGCTTTTTAAAGAACCCCCTTTTACGTCTAAAAACGCATAATAAATCTGGGTTATACGCTTCCATTTTAGTTAAAACACCTTGGTATGTTGTTGCACTTTCTACAATATCTAAACCAGTTTTTAAAGAATCTAATGGAGGGTTTATAACAAAATCTCCTTCAGAATAATCAGCAGTTTTAACCAATAATAAGTCTATTGTAGGATTAAATTCATTAGCAATCATCTCTAGTGGTTTTAATGCACCTATATTATTAATAATTCCAGATTTGGTAGCAGCTAAAACCTTTTTAAAAGGAGAATAAGAATAACTATTTGGAACCACTAAAACAGGAATATCTGATTGTTTTACAATACTACCAGTTGTTTTTCCTAAAAAAACTTCTTCTTTAATGGAATTACTTTTGGGACCAACAATAATTAAATCAATACCAATTTCTTTATCAATTGCCGCAATACTATCAACCTCACCTCCTTTGGCAGAAATTAATTTGACATCAACATTTTTTCTGTCAACTGCATTTACCATTGTTCTTAGATACAAGTTGGTTTCACGTTCAATGATTTCGTTTACATTAATTATTGTTCCTGCTTTTGTTTGAACATTATAAGCTCTAAAAACAAAAACTTTTGCAGTGATTTCAGCTGCAAAATCTATAGCATATTGTAAGGTGTTTTTTACATTTTCTGTAGAACCAATAGGAACTAATATCTGTTTCATCTCCATAAAATTTAATAATACAAATTTACACAAATTTTTGGGTGTTACCATATGAGATCTGCTTTGTGGTGTATCTGTTATTTTGTATCTAATTGTACACTTTTCCTCTATAGCTCTTTGAACAAATCTCCCTACCTTTGAAAAGCTTTAGAAATGAAAACAGATATTCGTTTTAAAAAAATAAATACATTGGCAATTCCGGCATTAATTGCGGGTATTGCAGAACCATTATTATCTATTACAGATACTGCTATTGTTGGTCATATAGATGTATATGCAACAGAGAGTCTAGCAGCAGTTGGTATTGTTGGAGCATTTTTATCGATGTTAGTTTGGGTTTTCGGACAGAGTAGAAGTGCAATTTCTTCTATTATTTCTCAATACCTAGGTGCCAATAAGTTAGAGGAGGTAAAAAATTTGCCCGCACAAGCCATTGTCATTATTGTTGCAAGTAGCTTAATAGTTCTAATAGCCTCTTATCCGTTTGCAGAAGAAATTTTCCAATTTTATAACGCCTCTGGAATTATTTTAGATTATTGCATAGAATATTATAGGATTAGAATTTTCGGATTTCCCTTTTCGCTTTTCGTTTTTGCAATTTTCGGAACATTTAGAGGCTTACAAAACACTTTTTATCCCATGATCATTGCAATCATTGGTGCATTATTAAATATTATATTGGATATTATTTTTGTTTACGGAATAGAAGGAATTATTCCTGCAATGAATATCAAAGGAGCAGCCTACGCAAGTGTGATTACTCAGATTACAATGGCAATTATAGCCGGAATTTTGTTATATCACAAAACATCTATACCCTTAAAAATATCATTCCCTTTTAATAAAGAAACCAAGCGTTTAGTGGGTATGATTTTAAACTTATTTGTAAGAACAATTGCTTTAAATACTGCACTTTATTTTGGAACAGCATATGCAACAAGTTATGGGAACGAGTATATTGCAGCCTATACTATTGGATTAAATCTCTGGCTTTTGGGTGCTTTTAGCATCGATGGATATTCGAGTGCTGGTAATATTTTATCTGGTAAATTATTAGGAGCTAGAGATTATAAAACCTTAGTGAAGTTAAGTAACAAATTACTTTTTTATGGTTTTCTTACTGGTCTTTTTATGGCGGTTCTTGGGTTCGTTTTTTATACCCCTATTGGTAGAATGTTTACAAAAGAACAACTTGTTTTAGATCAATTTTATAGCAGTTTTTGGATTATTTTAGCAATGCAACCCATATGCGGAATTACTTTTGTTTTCGATGCCATGTTTAAAGGAATGGGAGAAATGAAGTTTTTAAGAAACCTTCTGATCTTGTCAACTGGTTTAATTTTTATCCCCTCTTTATTAGTCTTTGATGCTTTTGATTTAAAATTATATGCCATTTGGTTTACCTTCACTATTTGGATGGTTGCAAGAGGCTTACCTTTAATCATCAAATTCAGAAGAAAATTTTTACCACTTGTTCAAAAAAGTTAACTTTGATGAAAAATTAGCTATCGTACATTAGAAAAAAGTATCTTGTAAAAAAAGGTTTGTATTTTAAAGTCCCTGAAGTATAATAAGAATTAGATAAATTGACAGAGATTTCAAGAAAATTTGTAATATTGCGCTCTGGTAAAAAACAGTAGTAAAATAAAAAAATAGTTTGCTACACAAAGTTAAAGTATAAAAGAAAACAGTATGGGTGGAGATTATTTATTTATAGGATTGGCAATAGGACTTGTTATTGTTTACTTTTACAACAAAAATAGAAATAAACGGTAATGAGCACAATTCGAATTACAAAACAGTTCAATTTTGAAACGGGTCATGCATTGTATGGATATGATGGAAAATGTAAAAACATCCACGGCCATAGTTATAAACTCTCTGTAACTGTAACTGGCCAACCAATTACAGATTCTTCGAACCCAAAATTTGGGATGGTGATTGACTTTTCTGATTTAAAGAAAATTGTAAAAGAAGAGATTGTAGATCTTTTTGATCATGCTACTGTGTTTAATAAAAACACCCCTCACGTAGACCTAGCAAAGGATTTAAAAATGCTAGGGCATCATGTTCTTTTGGTAGATTACCAGCCAACTAGTGAGATGATGGTTATTGATTTCTCTGAGAAAATTAAGGCAAGATTGCCTGAAAATATCACCTTATTTTCTTTAAAATTACAAGAAACAGAAACTTGTTTTGCAGAGTGGTTTGCGAGTGATAGTGCCTAATCTAATCTCTATTTATTTCTGGTTTTGTAACACAAAAAATATCCCTTTCTTCTGAAAGCAGTATCCCTGTAGTGTCAAATCTAAAAGTTTTACGCCAATCTATAGGAATGATTACAACAGTAGCAATTGAGTTGAGTTTATTTTTAACAAAACAGTTGTAATCTTTTCTTTTGAAATACAATTTATAAAACAGCAATGATTGGTTGATGTGACAAGTGAAATTACTTTCCGTTAAATTTATTCATGGTATTTGCGAGACCATCTGTTCCAAACGAGGTAATTATTTTAGCAGATGTTGGTAAACGTTCTATTAATTGACTAGTTTCATCTTTGTTCCATTCGCCAAGTACATAATCTGCTTGCCTTCCTTTTGAGTAATTCCCGCCAACACCAAATCTAAAACGCGCATATTGTTGGCTGTTCAATTTCTCTTGAATATCTTTTAATCCGTTATGTCCTCCACTAGAACCTTTGGCTTTTAAACGAATGACTCCAAAATCTATATTTACATCATCTGTAATGATAAGAATATTTTCTATGGCAATCTTTTCTTTTTGCATCCAATATTTAACCGCTTTACCACTTAAATTCATAAAAGTGCTTGGCTTTAATAATAGGAAAGTTCTTCCTTTAAATCGGAATGAAGCAACATCACCTAATTTTTCAGTTTCAAAAGTTACATGCTGTTCTTCTGCAACTTCATCAACAATTTTAAACCCAATATTGTGACGTGTATTCTCATATTTAGCGCCAATATTTCCTAGGCCGACAATTAAAAATTTCTTCATGAGTTCTTGTTTACTTTCCTTCCTTATGCCACATATTTTAAAAAATAAATTGCGCAAATTCATTCAGCAAAAATAGGAAGAATTAAACTAGTACAGAACCTCAAAATACATTCAAAGCATTAAAAAAAGCGTTACAAGTATGTAACGCTTTTTTTTAAGTATGTTATATGGCAAATAAATTATTCTGCCGCTTCCGCTGAAGCTTCTGCTGTTGCTTCTTCTTCCTCTACTACTTCTTCTGTTGCATTACGTGAAGTTCTTACCTGAACTACAACGGTATTGTCTGGGTGCATAAAAGTATAATCTTTAGTTACTAAAGATCCTACAATCAATTTATTTCCAATTTTTAATTCAGAAATATCTGCACTAACAAAATCTGGGAGGTTTGCTGGCAATGCTTTTATTTTTAATTTACGATTTGTAAAGCGCAAAGAACCTCCGTTTAAAACTCCAGGAGAAGTTCCAACTAATTTTACTGGAATGTTCATTGTTACCTCTTTATCATCAAATAATTGATAAAAATCTACATGTAAAATTTTATCCGATACTGGATGAAATTGAATGTCCTGCAAAATTGCAGGTAATTTTTGGCCATCAACATCAATAGTTGCAGTATAAACGTTTGGAGTATACACCAAGCTTTTAAATGCTTTTTCTTCTGCTGAAAAATGCACTGGCTTATCTCCTCCGTATATAACGCAAGGAACCATACCAGCATTACGTAAGGCTTTCGTTGACACTTTACCTACGCTTTCTCTTTTTGATCCTTTAATTGTAATTGATTTCATTACTTTTTTATTAATTGTTTACATTAAAAATTGTCCACTAATTGAAGTGTTGTCTTGCACTTTATGCATAACATCTGCAAATAATGGCGCGCAAGATACCACTTTTATTTTAGATGTAGCCTTTTTTAATGGAATTGTGTCTGAAACAATTAACTCTGTTAAACTAGAGTTTTCAATTTTTTCATAAGCATCTCCTGAAAGGATTGGGTGTGTACAAACTGCACGTACACTTTTGGCTCCTCTCTCCATCATTAAATTAGCCGCATGCGCTAATGTTCCTCCAGTATCAATCATGTCATCTACAAGAATAACATTCTTGTCTTTTACATCTCCAATGAGTTCCATGTGCGAAATTACATTGGCCTTTTTACGTTGTTTATAACAGATTACCACATCAGAATGTAAGTGTTTAGAATAGGCATATGCCCTTTTAGAGCCTCCCATATCTGGTGATGCGATAGTTAAATTGTCTAGATTTAACCCTATAATATAGGGCATAAAAATAGTGGATGCGAACAAATGGTCTACTGGTTTTTCAAAAAATCCTTGAATTTGGTCTGCATGTAAATCCATGGTCATAATTCTAGTAGCTCCTGCAGTTTGCAATAAATTGGCCACTAACTTTGCCCCTATTGCCACTCTTGGTTTGTCTTTTCTATCTTGTCTTGCCCAACCAAAATATGGAATTACAGCAGTTATATGTCTTGCTGATGCTCTTTTTGCAGCGTCTAACATTAATAACATTTCCATTAAATTATCTGCATTTGGAAATGTAGAACCGATAAGAAAAATACGTCTTCCTCTAACAGATTCTTCAAAAGCAGGCTGAAATTCACCATCATTAAATTTTGTGGTAATTACATTTCCTAACTCTACATCATATTCTTTGGCAATTTTTTTGGCAAGCTCTATACTTTGTGAGCATCCAAAAAGTTTTGGTGTAAGTTGGTTTGAAGGCATTTAGTTGTGTTTTGTTGATGTTTGCGCAAAAATATAAATTATTTAATGAGTTTGAATAATAAAATACAGATTAAAAATAAAATATTTATTAGCTTTGCGGTCTTATTGATAAAATGCTCAAGTGGCGGAATTGGTAGACGCGCTGGATTCAAAATCCAGTTCTTTCGGGAGTGTGGGTTCGATTCCCACCTTGAGTACGGAAACCGTTGTTAATCATAAGATTTTCAACGGTTTTTAATTTTAAAAGTTTACTATTACCAACTATTTCTTGAAAGCATTCTGAAATTCTATTTTTTTTTGAGACTGATGTAAACCCATTTTTATAAACCTTTATTGTGCTTTTTTTAAAAGTTGTTTTCCTATTTTCATACTTTTTACCTTTTACGTTCCTAAGCAATGAGTTGCAATAGAACCGCCCACATATTCATCTCTCTCGCTCCATTCTATAATGATAAGTGAATTTATATTTGAAATGTGAGATTTAATAATTTTTTCATTCTTATCAAGATGAGTTAAGGAAAACTCGAGAATATAGAGTCTTTCTCAATATTTTGCATATTGAAAAGTGAAATACGAAATCTCTCTCCATGTTTTCTTCATTGTGATTGGGTAGAAATTTATGAATGGTATCCAGCCATTGACCTCGAATAAATTCATCGTGGAAATCAAAACCACATAGATCATCAATTTTAGTCAAAAACCTTGTGTAAATCTCAAATTAAATTCTTCCTTAACCTCATATAAGGAATTCAATTTATCTAAAAAAAGGTTTACTTCGTGAGTAATTATATTTCTATCGGGATCAATCTCATCGAAAATTTTGTCTAAAGATATTTCATAATTATTTTTTATATAATTTTCTAATTCTTCTCTATTCACAACAATATATTTCAATTAAAAAACAAACTTAAGGCTTTTACTTTTTTATCAAAAAGAACTTAGGTAGGTTTATCAGAGCAGAATCATACTTTTCAGTATCCTTAAGAATATTTAGTATTAATGTGAATTCAATATTATTTTGAGATGTTTTAGAAATGGGTAAGCAAAAATCAAATTAAAATTGGATGATTTTGATTTGTAAGTGCAAAAAAATCCATTTTTACAAAGTATGATTCTGCTCTGGTGGATTTATTAAAACATGCTTCTTTAATCTAATGAATTCCTCGACGTTCTATGTCGGGGTAGTTCATTTTCTTACTAAATAGACTTAATACTCTCTGTTTATAAATTAGATACCATACTCGTTTTTTAATACGGTTTATTCAATGAGATGTAATCAAAGGTCTTTTTTTCATATAAGTTTGTAGGAATTTGATGTTTTTAAAAAATATTTTTTTATTTTTTGAAAACAAGACTCAAAGAAGAACTAAAAAAACATCAATAAAAACAAGGGTACTATGCTATACACATCACGGAAAACAGTTAGATGAAAATACCCCATTTTCAGTGATGAGATTATATAAATTGTTTTTTTATATTTGTTTTTTTTGTAAAGAAAAAAACACTAACATTCAAACTAACTTTTTTATGAAGAAATTATTTCCATTAATTGCCGTTGTAGCAATTATTTTATCTATTGTATCTTTTTTTTACTCTCAAAATTCATCAAAACAAGTTTATGTAGACGTTAATAAATTATTAGAGGGATATAAAAGGACTAAAATAGTAAGAGGAGAATTTGAAGCAAAAGCCAAAACTTTAAAGTCCAATGTAGATAGCTTGGTAACTGACTGGCAAAAAGAATTAAAAATCTACGAAAAAGAGCGTTCTAAAATGAGTAAAAAAGAATTGGCTTTAAAACAAGAGCTTTTAAGTAATAAACAACAACAAATAAACAACTACCAACAAGCCATTCAGAAGCAAATACAGGAGGAAGATAAAAAAGCAACCCAAACAGTAATTAATGATATTAATGACTATGTAAAAGAATATGGAGAAAAGAAAGGTTATAAAATAATTTTTGGAGCAAGTGGAAGTGGTAACATTATGTATGCTGATAAAGCTACTGATTTAACACAAGAAGTTTTAAAGGGTCTAAATTCCGAATTTGAAGGAAAATAAAAAATTAAGTTTTGAAAGAAAGTTTTATTGCAGGTATTCTTCTTCTTTTTTTAATAGGCTGTTCTAATAAAACATTTTCTAGTAAAGAGGAGTTCTTAGATTATTTAAAAGATAAGGATAATGAATATTTAAAAATTAAAAATGTAAATGGTTTTGAATATTCTTTATTATATAAACCAACAGATTTACTAGTTAAACAAGAATTAGGAGAAAATGTATCAAAAGAGAAAATAAAAGAATTGCGCCAAAAATATCAAGGTTATATGTATTTTAATTTGTCAATGTCGAAAAATGGTAAAGAACTACTGAGTACTACCCCAAAGAATAGGCAAGAATTTGGAACAATGGTAAATCAATTAACTTTTGGAATGCGAGAGAAAGTGCATTTATTTACTCAGAAGAAAGATACATTAGAAATGTTAGATTACAACTATCCTAGAATGTATGGAATGAGCAAATCAACAACAATGCTATTTGTATATCCAAGAGATAAAAAATATTTAGAAGAAGAATATTTAAATTTTACAGTCCAAGATTTAGGAAATTATACAGGTGAAGTAAAATTTAAAATTGCAACCAATAAAATTAAAAACGAACCTCAAATTAAATTTTAAAAATGTATAGAAATATACTTTTTTTTAATGACTAAAAATAATAATGTATGATGAAAAAAAATAGTTTTTTAAGAAAAAGAAATAGTGTACTAACTTTTGTTCTTTTAATCTTTATTACTTTAACAACAAATATTCAAGCACAAGGTCCAGGATCGCCAGAGGCAGCAGGATTCGAACCTGTAGATGCTACAGATATGGTAAATCTTACTAATGGTAATTTATCTTATGTATTACCGCTATTAAATGTAGAAGGGTTTCCTGTTTCGTTATCTTATCATGCTGGAATGACTATGGACATGGATGCGTCATGGGCAGGTTTAGGATGGTACGTAAACCCAGGTGCGATTAATCGCTCAGTAACAAATACTCCAGATGATTGGAAAAGTGGTGTTGGTATTAATTTCAATTCATATTACAACGAAGTAAATTATTATGGTGTTAGTGTAGAAGTAGGAATCCCAGGTGCTGCATCAGTTGGTGTTGGAATGAACTGGGGAGGTGGTCAAGGACTTTCAGGTTCTGTAAGTGCTACTTTGGGTTTAGGAGCTGGTACTGGCGGCATGGTTCAAGGTGGTGTTTCTGCAAGTGTGAGTACTACGGGTAATGCTTCCTTAGGCGCTGGTGTTGGTGTTCAAATTGGATCATTGGGTGCTGGAGCAAGTGTTTCTTATTCTCTAAAAGGTCAATGGAATGTTTCTGGAAGTGTGGGTATGAAAATGGGAAATAGTTTTGTTGGTGGAGGATTATCTTCTAATGGAGGTATGTCAGTGGGTTCAAATGGAAATATTAGTGGTGTAAAAAGCTCTGGTGGAGCAGGAATGAGTTCAGATAGCTTTTCTCAAGGAGATGCAAGTATCGATACACAGTCCTCAGGAATTGCTGTGCCACTAGTTGTACTACCAATAACACTTGGATTTAGTAAAACAAAAGTAAAAATCAACATTAAAAAAGGATATTTAAATAATGAATGGGGAGCCCTATACTCAAGTGATTATTATAATTTAGCTTCAGGTAGTCCTAGAATTAATTCTGTTTCAAACTATGATGAGTTTTATTATGACTATATGCTTCGTACTAAGTCTATGGATACTTATTCTACTCGTTTACCTCAGGCTGAAGAAGAATTTATTTCAGATTATTCTAAGACTATTGAAAACATTAATTTCACCTATATGGGTTATGACAGCTACAATGTAGCTGCTCAAGGTATCATGGGGAATATGACTCCTAATGTGTTTAAAAATGCTAGTATTTATGGAAAAGGTCAAGTGGCTAAAAATGCAGCAGGAAAACCTATTCATGCTTTTTGGCATCATGGAACATCTTCAAAATCTATTAATAAAAGATTAGGTAGATTAACAAGTGCCTCAGCTGGGACTTATAATAATACAGATTTACATTTTTATTTTAATGGGCAATTTACAAGTACAGAAAAAAATGATGTTTATGGATTGTATGGAGGGAACATAAATTCTACATCGGGTTCAGCCCGTAATTTTGATTATTTAGTCAATGAAGGAAATCATTCAGGTACTTCAATGAGTAATTCATATCAAGGTCGTGCTAAATCACCTAACTATATTGAAGTATTTACCAATCGACAAATAGCCACTGGACATGCCGCGGCTAGAGGGTTAATTTCTCCTGCAACAATTCCGAATGCTGATAGAAATAATATTGCAAAATTTGATCCTGATGGAATTGGAGCTTATAAGGTAACTTCACCAGATGGAAAAACCTATCATTTTTCTTTACCTGTTTATCATTATGAACAAATACAACGTGGACAAATCAACACTCAAGAGAATAGTACTTTTGATATTTCAAACGTTAATGAAAAAAGGCAATTCACTAGATATGCTACTCACTGGTTATTAACCGCTATTACAGGCTCTGACTATGTAGATAGACCAGATCCTTCATCTGGCAATCAATTGAAGACCTTTAATAAAGAAGATTATGGATATTGGGTAGAATTAGAATATGGTCAATGGAGTGATGGATATGTTTGGAGAACACCATATAATGACCGAGTATATAATTACAATACAAATACTAAGGGGGAAATAGAAAGTAAAGATAAAGGAGGTTATAGTTTTGGTAGAAAACAATTGTTTTATTTAGATAAAATAAATACAAAAAATCGTACTGCCCTATTTGTAAAAGAACTTCGAGGAGATAGCTTTGGGAAAAATTTAAAGTTTAAATATCGTAATGGAGGAAGTACAACATTAGGTCATACCGGGAATGGTCAACATTCTAATAGTTTGAATTACACCAATCCAAACCTATATGTTAGAGAATATAATGGCGTACATTATAAAAGAGAATATAGTTTAAAATTATCAAAAATTGTTTTAGTAGATAGCGATTATGGCAAAAATTTATCTAAAAATACAAGTTCAAGTACTTCAAGTAATTTAGCAACTCCATATGGAAGATTTGGAAACACCTATGTTCCAAACTCAACCTGTTCTCCTAATTGGGAATCTCCTTATTTTAAAGACGAATATGGTAATAGTTATAGTTATGGAATTCATAATGAATCTAAAGTATTAGATGTGCGAGATGTTTCAGATACTTTTATTCAAGACCACGCTTTAAAGGTCGTAGAGCTGAACCATTCTTATAATTTAGCAAAAAACTCACCTTCTTCTTCAGAAGTCTATACTAGCAATAATACAGCTAATGGTAAACTTACTTTAGAATCAGTTCAGATTAAAGGTAAAGGTGGTGCAGAATATATGCCAGCGACAAAGTTTGACTATCATATGGAAAGTTTGCAAAACTTAAATCCTAATCCATTAAATACTTCTTCAATTAGTAGTACACAAATACAAAATTATGTAGAACAACGTAAAAATAGTGTTGATAATTGGGGGTTCTTACAGGGAACTTATCAAGGAAAGAGCAAAGCGATGGCTTGGAGTTTAAAAGAGGTTACCATGCCAACTGGAGCTAAAATTCAAGTAGATTACGAGGAAGATGATTATTGGATGGAAGCTTTTGCAAGACGTTACTGGCAAGATGCTTTAATGTTTAAATTTACTCAAGTAGGAACTAAAGTTCGTATTGAGGTTAAAAATGAGCAAAATAACCTTACCGATAATGTAAACTTTTCAAAATATTTTACAACATCTCAAAAAGCATATATAGATATGTGGGCATGTTCTAGATATGATTATAATGATTGGGGGTGTCAAACTCGAAGAGCTAGTGTAGATATTGTTGATACCGCATTAGATGTTCTTAGTGTGTCTTCGAATAACCTTATTTTAGAGGGGAATTTTTCTGATTTTGTCTCACAGCATAATGGCAATCCATTATTCAATAAATGGGTAGGATTTGATTATCATCCAGGATTTATTTTTGGAACAAGAAACAGAGGAGAATGTACAAATCCTCCAGGTTGTACTAATGTGACTGCTCGATTGAATTTACTTTACAAATTATTGGCAAATAAAGTTCCAGAGGATGAAACTGGAGGAGGTTTAAGAGTAAAAGAATTAAGAACTGTTGATGTTTCAAATACATATAAAGTACAATATGACTATTCACACCCTACAGAAAATAGAAGTTCTGGTATTACTTCATACGCTCCTGTAGATGGTTTAAAATACGTTCCATATCAAACAGAATTACCTGCTCCTGGGGTTATGTATGAATATGTAACTATGAAAGAAGCATCAAACTCTGGAGAGTATTATTCTAAAACACGATACAGACATCATGTATTAAAACCTGTGTTTAATATTTTTAATCCTAATATCGAAATGGAAGCATTAGATGCTGATGCAACTGGAGAGGATCGTATATTTTGGGCTAATGTTACTGAAAATTATGGAGGGTTGAATGGTAATAATTCAAGAAATGTAGAAGCTAAAAAAATAGATATTCATGTAAATACAGCTTTAATAGGCCAAATTAAGTCCATTGAAAATATTAATAGTCAAGGGCATATAATGATGCGTACTGAAAATGAATATACTAATGGAACAAAACTAAATGGAACAGGTTCTAATAACGAACCCAATAAAGGATATACAAAAGAAACCTTTAATTCGATGAAGTCTGTATTCCAAACCAATAGTGATGGAAAAGTTGTAGAAAATGTGAAACGCCTTTTAAGTGTGTCTTCTAGGACAGATTATAATAATATGCTTAAAAAGACCTATACTCATGTAGGCGGACAAACATCTTCTGTAGAATATTCAGATGTAGATCCTTGGTTGGGTAGTTTTAGAAAAAGTGAAACTACTTTTGCTAACGGTGTTAAAAAATTAAGCTATAGAGTTCCTGCTTACGAGAAATATTCAGCTATGAGTTCTAAAGTATTGAACCATAACAATAAGAATATGCTTACTCAAGAGGTAATGAGTATTAATGAATACAATGGAAAAACCCTAAATGCATCTATAACTACTTGGAAAGATAACTGGACGTATAGAGATGCTGTTGGGAATAACAGCACTCAAAGTGGAGTTTGGAGGCAACATAAAAGCTTTATTTGGAAGGATGGAGTAAATGCAAGTACAGGTGCATATAATACAACCATTACACCTTCAACCAATTATTTTAATTGGGGTACTGGAACTCCAACGAGTAATAAATGGCAAAACATTTCAGAAATCACTAAATACACACATTGGTCATTACCAGTTGAAGCAAGTGATATCAACAATAATTTTATATCCTCTAAAATGAGTGATAATTTCAGTAAAGTGGTTGCTAGCGGTAATGCCCGTTATTCTGAAATGTATTATTCAGGTGCTGAACATATTGCTATAGGAAATACTTTTGAAGGAGAGGTTGAAGGAGCAAACTATAGAACTTCTACTACAACACATACCGGAGAGTATGCAATTAAGTTAACAAGTTCTTCTCAAAAAGGATTTAGAGTAACAGGTAGCGTTGGTAGTAACCAGAATGATTTAAGTAAAGATTTTAGACCTGGTACATACAAAGTATCTGTATGGATTTATAATGGAATTAAATTAAGTAATCAAATAGATTTAATGGTTAATGAGGTTGCAAAACAACCTTCTGAAAAAGTATATGGAGGTACTTGGGCATTATTTAACTATTACATCACATTAAACGCTAATTCTAACGCAGATATTTATTTTAAAAACAAAGGGTATAGTTTCGGGATTTATTTAGATGATTTTAGAATGCACCCTGTTTCAACTACCTTAAATAGTTATGTATATGATCAAGACACAGATGAATTGATATATATATTAGATGATAATAATATAGGGACTTTATATTGTTATGATGATGCAGGGAATTTATGCTCTACATACAAAGAATTGGTAAATGCAAATTATGTTGGTTCTTCTGGGTTTAAAATTACTGGAAAGACACGTTACAAGTACAAAGGACTCAGTGAGAATAATAATTGTAGTTGTAAGTTTGGAAAAGGTTCATCAAATGGTTCAGGTCAATACTAATTAAAAAGCAAGAAAAATGAAAAATTTAATAAGTATCAAATCTAAATGGGATTTATTTTTAATACTACTTATAGTATTTAGTCTAAATGGGTTTAGTCAAGAAGAAGCTCCAATTCCATCTAATGATTTAAATTGGATAAGTACGATTGGCTATGATTTTAACGGAAGTACAATTTCTAAAAGTGTAAATTATTTTAATACCCTAGGAAAAATCACCCAAAACCAAAATTGGGATGTTAAAACAAATAAAATTTGGAATTCTGAAACAAAATATGATTATCAAGGAAGACCTGCTTTTCAAACACTAAACGCGCCAGTCGGCAATACTTTTTCATATAAAACTACATTTGTAAGAAGATCTAATGGTTCTACTTATGGTATATCTAATTTTGAATCTAATCCTGAAAACCCTGAAGCAATAGGTAATCAAACTAATAGTTTAGGCTGGTATTACAGTACAGTCAATTCAATTGAACCTTACCAAGATATTACTTCGTATCCTTTTTCACGTGTTATTTATAGTAAATTAATTCCAGGAAAAATAAAGAAAGTAATTGGAAGTAATAAAATTAACAATCAGTGGTTACAAAATTATAGTTTTACCATGCCTGCTCCTGGACAATCTAATGGAGTTAATAAAACTGTAAGTAGAGATGTACATGGTGTGGATATTATTACTTTTAGTGATGCGGAAGGGAATTTAATTAAAGTTGCGCGAAGTGGAAATGAAGAAGGCACTAAACCTTTGAGAACCATATATGGTTTAATTAAAAACCAAGGTTATGTAGATATTCATATTCCTGTAGGAAGTTCAGGAATAAGCATTACTAATCCAACAACTAATAGTATTAAAGTTTATAACTTAATTACTGAAGCTCAAGTTTCTTCTTCTCTTTGGTCTAATCTTTCTAACGGTTTTTATAGAATTGCTGTAAGTAATAGTGATATTTATGAATATGATACTAGTAAACAAATAAAAGTAAGTCATAAAATTAATTATTATGATTTCACAACTAATATATTCGATAAAGCAGGTCGTTTAAAGACTAGCTATCAACCTTTAGGAACTAACCTAGCAAACAGATTTACCTATAACAGTTTAGGGGAGTTATTAGAATCTTCTTCTCCTGATGAGGGAACTGCGAAATTTAAGTATCGAAAAGATGGAAAAATTCGTTTTTCTCAAAATAGCAAACAAATTTTACTAGGAGAATTTTCTTATACAAATTTTGATAATTTAGGACGTCCTGTAGAGAGTGGTGTTATAGAAAGTAAGTCTTTTGAGACTGCTAACCCAGATGCTACTACATTACCCTCAGGAACCCAAAAAGAACAACAATTTACTACTTATGATTTAGCTGACACTAATTTCTCTAATTTGCTTACAATTTATAATATTAATCCTAATTATTACAAACAACAGTTTCTTTCTGGAAATATTAGTAAAACATGGACAGAAAACCCAAAAACTAATACATCTTGGTACGGGTATGACGCCTACGGAAGAGTTATTTGGTTAGTGCAAAATGTTGAAGGTTTAGGAATAAAAACAATTGACTATGAATATGATTTTGCTACAGGCAGGGTAACAAAGGTTTTATATCAAAAATATTATTCTCCTGAAATGTTTGTACACCGATACTCTTACAATAAATCAGGTGAATTAATTAAAGTTGAAACTTCCAGAGACAATAGGACTTTTACAACACATGCTACTTACACGTATTATGAAAATGGAGCTTTAAAGAGAACAGAATTAGCTGATGGAATTCAAGGTATTGATTATGTTTACAATATAAACGGTCAATTAAAAGCAATCAATCATCCTTCATTAAACCCTAGTAAAGACCCAGGAAATGATTCCAATGATTTATTTGGAATGACATTCGATTACTATAATGGAGATTATTCAAGACCAAGCACTCCTACTCCTGTTGCTCAACTTAATTCGAATAGTGGCTCAGATCAATATAACGGTAATATTAAAGCAATAAATTTTAATACAGAGAATAGGCGTTCACAAGATAAATTTGACACATATTCCTATAAATATAATAAGAACAATTGGTTAACCACAGCAACTTTTGGGTTGGGCAGTATGACCTCTGATACTGGCGGTAGAAACAAAATGTGGTTTACTCCCAATTCTAATAAAGATTACGAAGTAAGCAACTTATCGTATGATGCTAATGGTAACATTAAGACATTAAAACGAAACGGGTACACTGGAGGAGGAACCAATGCAATGGATGATTTTTCTTATAGTTATAAAGCAGGTACAAATCAATTAAACATAGTTACAGATTCAAATGACAATCCAAATTCTAGTAGATATGATGATTTAAAAAACCAAGGAGATGCAAATCTTAGTAATTATATCTATAACTCGGTTGGTCAATTAGAATTAAATATTCAAGATGGTGTAAGTTATCAATATAACGCCTCAGGATTAGTTTCTAATGTAAATCGATTTTCTCCAGAAGATACTGGAGAATGGTTTAGTCTATACAACAATAGTTTTAATGATTTTAGTTTTACTAATAATAATGATTTATCACTTTGGGATGACAGGGTTTTAGGAGCTATTACTCCTGTAAACATGGCATCTATTATCAGTTTTAGTGGTTTAACAAGACCAGGGCAGGATCCTATAGAATGTTCAGCGCTACAAGAAGAATACGGAAGTGCTTTAGCACTTACTTTTTATCCAAGCAGTTTAGAACCTAAAACAAAAATAAAGAGACCTTATTTAGTTGTTAAAGATGCTAAACATAAATTAAATATGGATGTTATAGTAAGACATGCTTTAGAACAAAATCGTTTTAGTAATCAAAATATTCCTGTAGGTGCTAAAATAAGGATATTGTCTGAAGATGGTACTGTTTTAGCTTCTGCAAATTATAATACCCCTAGTCCAACTTTGTTAACTAACTCTGAATGGGATTGTCCTTCAATAGGAATTAAAGCTACTAAAGAGACATCTTTAACAACTAGAGATCTAATAGGAATTGATGATAATATTTCAATTGGGGATGGTAAATGTAAGGATGCTAGTTGTGATGAATTTTTTGATGACAAAGCAAATCTTACCTTTACACCTACTACCAATAAAATTTATTTAGAAGTTGAAGTAGATGTAATCTATCAATATACTTTTGGTATTAGTTATCCAAGACCTGCTTCTATTATTTTAGATAATATACACCTACAAGTTGCTAAAGATGACACACCTCTTCTCACATTTGTTTATGATGATAAAGGCCATCGTATTCGTAAAGACCATTATACCGAAACTGCTGATATTTTATTAATAAATAAAACATATTATGTAAGAGATTTAATTGGTAACCCAGTAGCTATTTATACAGATATAGATGGATCAACTACTAAAATAATACCAACGTTAAAAGAGCAACCTATTTATGGTAATAACCGTTTAGGTGTTCATTACAGAGATGGAGGAACAAATTCATATCAACTTACAGATCATTTAGGAAATGTGAGGGCTGTAATTATGAAAAAAGGCTCTACAGCAGTTGCGCTAACCTCAAAAACGGATTATTACCCTGGCGGAATGGAAATGCCTAATAGAAATATTGTTGGAGATTATAGATATGGATATCAAGGAGATTTCTCTGAAAAAGACAAGGAAACAGGTTTAAATGCATTTCAGTTAAGAATGTATGATTCAAGGATAAATCGTTGGACAAGTCCAGATCCAAAATCTGAGTTTTTTAGCCCATATTTAGCAATGGGCAACAACCCTGTTAATATAGTAGACCCAGATGGAGGGGAGACTTGTTGTAAGGGAAGCGGAACTGATAAAGACCCTTTTCAATTGAGTGAAGTTGTTATTACTGCTAAAGTGAGTAAACCTGACTCTGGAGGTGGTTGGCTAAGTGTTATACAAACAGGACTAGACATCCTTGGATCTACTGAAATACCAATAATTTCGCAAATAGGAGATATTGCCAGTGCTGGAATTTCACTCTACGAAGGTGATACCACAGGTGCATTAATGAGTTTAGGAGGAGCCTTTATTCCTGGGATGTCACAAGCGAAATTACTTAGAAATGGAGTCAAACATGCTGATGAAGTTGTAGAGTTAGCTGTTGATGTGAGAAAAGCTATGAAAGGAAGAAGGTATCCTTTTCATAAGCATCACTTAATAACAAAAAATTTATGGAAGAAATATAGTAAACAGCTAGAACCAATTTTAGGAAAAGTTAGAGACGATCCATTTAATTTAAAAAAGTTACCAACTCCATTTCATGGAAAACATGGTTCATATTCTGATTATGTAGAGAAACAGTTGACAGATTTGTTAGAAAGTGGTAAATTTAACCAAAAAACTTATACAGAATTACAAAAAAGCTTAAGAAAAATTATAGGTTCAGCATATGATAATTATAAGAAAACTGGAATGAATTTAAATGAATATTTTAAAGCAGGATTACATTTATAAACATTATGTATAAACAAATAGACTTTAAATTAAATGATAAAGTAAAAGGTTATAAGGATACTTCTGATCAGATTGAGATTAACTATGAAAGATTAGAAAAAGAAAAATATTTTTCAAATATTGAAATGTTTTTTTACCCAGGAAACATAGATAATATTTTACAGAATACTCATATTATGGATAATATTATTTTTCCTAAAGTTGAAGGGAGATTATTTAAAAAATGTGATTTTACTGATTTAATGCGTTTCTCACCCTATATGAATGGGTTTAAATATATTGTAAGTGAACAATTTGTTAAAGTTCTTAAAGAAAATAAAATTAATGATTATGTTATAAAGGAAATAAAATTAAAGGGCGCAAAGAAAAAATATTTCCTTTTCTTCGTCCCGAAGGTTTTATTTAATGAAATAAATTTTAAAAAATCACTTATTTACAGAGGTAATTCTTTTGGAGGTAAACCAATTGAATATCTTAAAATAAAAAATTATCAAGATTTTTTGAATTTACAAGAAAAGTTTACTTTTTTAACTTTTGAAAAAATTTGTTTAAGAAATAAACACAAGAACAAAGATATTATTTGGGTTCAAGGGTCTGTTTACTTGTTTTTTAAGATTAATTTGATAGAAAAGATTATAAATGAAAAAATTACTAACTTTAATCTTGTTGAAGAAAAATCTCAACAAAAATTAATCTTTGATTAAGTTTTATATTATACTTGAATATTAATAAAAAACATTTTTTTTACAGGCTCAAATCAAATCAAAATAGTAAATAAGTTATATTAGACTCTGATTTTAAATGCAATTTTTTTAATGTTATTTCTGGAGAAAAAAAAATAAAAGAATTAGTTTCAACAAAAATAGCTTTTAGGAAAAAAATTATATGATATTATTATTTTTTAATAATGGCACTAATTGTGCTGTATCATAAAAAGTACATGATATTTTAGAAAAAAATAATATAACTGGTTGGAGTTCTTATAAAATAGAAATTAAAAACGTTAAAGAGTTATATTATGGTATACAAATAACTGGGAGGTCTGGTAATTTAATGAAACCAAAAGAAGAAGGATTTCATATAGGTTATAATTTTGACTATAATACTTGGGATGGTTCAGATTTCTTTTACCAAAGGATACAAAACTGAAGTTTATATCAAAAAATTTAAAGCAATTATTAGAAAAGAATAAAGTGTCTAATTTAGATATGGAAAATATAAAAACTATCAGTAATTATAGTTATGGTGATAGCGAAGAAAAAAAAACAGTATAATGAATTTAAATAAAAGTATTTTAACAATTATTATAATGTTATTTTCGTTTTTATCTTATTCTCAAATAGATGGAAATAAGGTAAAAATGTTATCTGCTAAAATAGAGGTGTCTTTACCAGATAATTTTTATCGTATGACACAAGAAGCAATAGATATTAAATATCCATATAATAGTAATAAGCCCCAAGAAGTTTATACAGATAAATTAGGGGAGATTAATTTTACTGCTAGTTTAAGAGAAAACTTACCTACGGAAGAACGCCATTTACCCGAAGTAAAAAAAGTTCTTTTAAAAAACATTAAAACTAGAGGTGTTAGTATAGTAAGTGATAAGTTTATTAAAATAAACAATAAAGTATATATCTTAATAGAATTTATTTCTCAAGGTTTAGATAAAAAAATCTATAATATGCTTTACGCAAGTAACTTAAATGGAAAGTTGTTAATTGGCAATTTTAACTTCCCTAATAATGAATATGATAAAAAATATAATGAAGCAAAATATGCTCTTAATACATTAAAAATATTATAGAAAATCTCTATTTTTATAATTCATTATTGTGAAGTAAGGCAAGGATAAAGATGCTATACTATTATTGTATGTTAAAGATAATGTATCCCATTTATCCAAATCAAGTCTCATAAAGTATGCTTTATCGAATATAAAAGAGATCTATCGGCAAGCGGTCTAAACTAGGAATATATAAGTAAGATTTATACATCTATTTTATAGGTATTACTATATTTACTAGATGACTAATGGGTAAAGAATCTCCATCTTTTCACTTGTAGTTTTCTCGTTTAATAAATAATTAACTACTCTCTTACCTCTTTTATAATGTTTAAAGCTTCTCTTGTCAAAGTTTCAATTTTTTGATAGTCAAAGTTCCCATTAGAATCTTTGGCTATTAATTTAGATCCCATTCCAACACACGTTACTCCGGCATTGAACCAATCTTGTAGGTTTTCTCTTGTTGGAGATACTCCACCAGTTGGCATAATACTTGTCCATTGGCAAGGAGCTTTTATCGCTTTTACAAAATCTGGTCCGTAAATTCCACCAGAAAAACATAAAAATTCCATTAAGCGAATTCGCAAAAACACGAACATTCATCATATTAGTTCGTTCGTGAATATCTGCTGACATTTCGTAACCTAATGCTAGTAGAGGAACCGTAAAAACAGTATAAGAGGTATAAAAAAGCAATGATAAAATAAGAAATATAATAAAGAAAGACGTGTCTGTCATCCCCGCAGGAATAAACCAAATAGCTATAAAAAAGATTCCCGAACAAACTGCACCAATACCTATAAAAGGTCTTCTTCTTCCAAATTTACTTCTAAAATTATCAGAAATAGACCCCATTAAAGGATCTGTTACAGCATCCCAAAGCCTTGTAATTGCCAATACTGAACCAACTAAAACGGCACTGTAACCTAGCTCCATATTAAAAATTGCAAGAGCAAATGCAACCAAAGTCCACTGGAAAGTCATGTCTGCAAAACTTCCGCAACCATATAAAACCTTTTTAATAAAGGAAACTTTATCTTTAGGGTCAATACTATGGTTTGTACTAGTTTTTAAATTCATATTTTAGTTTAGAGTATCTTTTCTATTTAATCCCAATTGATAACAACACCAAAATAATTTTCATCTTTATTTTTAAGTGCCTTATAGGCAATTGGAGCCTCCTCAGGAGACACTATATGACTTTGTAATGGCTCTGTAATTAGTTTCCCTTCAGAGAAGAAGCGCAATAGTTTTTCATTATTTCTTTCGATCGAAGTTTGACTGTCTTGAGTTTGAAACTTATAACGAGGAAATTTCCATTCGTGAGCACCTTTTAGTTGGATATTTGAATTTGCTATATGAATACTTCGAAGTAATGGTACAACATCTGTTTGATAATTTCCGCGCGGAGTTCCTAATAAAATACACTCTCCACCTGCAGAAATAGCATCTATAGAATCTACTATCACCTTTGAAATTCCGGTAGCATCCACAAAGGTATCAACACCATGTCCATGGGTTAATTCCATAATTTGTTCTGTTACATTTGATGAACCATTAATAACAGTATCAATACCAGATTTTTTTGCACTTTCCAATTTTGAAGAACTCACATCAATTCCGATTACATTGCACCCTGCCAACTTAAACATTTGAGCAGCAAGATTACCAACTAAACCCAAACCGCAAACTGCTACATTATCACCAATCTTAGCATTTGAAACCATTACAGATGTAATGGCAACACCTCCCATTCTTGTATATACAGCTACTTTTGGATCTAATCCATCAGGAATTTTTTGTGAATAATTTTTTGCCAGTGCAATTTTTTGATGGGGACCATGTGTAAATATTTGATCTCCTATTTTTAAGTCTTTAACATTCCTACCTGTTTCTAATATAGTCCCAACGCTTCCATATCCGGGGGTATATGGTAAAGGTGCCCAAGATTCTAGGCCTGCCCATACTGATAATTCTGTTCCCGTGCTTATAATACTAGCATTCGTTTCAATTAAAATATCTTCAGGTGAAGTTATTTTAATTTTGTCTGCCGATTCACAAACTACAGAATCTATATTTTGAAAAACAATTTTCTTATTCGTCATGAAAATTCTATATAATATTAAATTAAAAAAACAACTTAAACTCTAAGAAGTAAAGCGCTATACAAAACTGCATTATTTTGATACCTGATTGGTTTGAATTTTGTTTTTTAAGGTTTAATGATTGCTTTATTTAAATAAAAATGAGCCTATATTTTATTTTTTTTTGGAGTACTTTTTTATGGAATAAAATATTCTAAGAAACTAAATATTAAGCGTTTATTTAAAATATAATTGAAAAAAAAATGAAAAAAATCTATCTTATTTTTTAAAAACAATTCTAGTGCACATAACAAGACTCCTATTTCTCAAAAAATAGAAGTCTTCTGTTCTCTTATTGCGACAACACAAATAATTCTTGTGTTGTATTTCATTAAAATTAAAAACAAAAGCTACAGAAAATAATGGGGCATCTCTAGCAAATAATTTCTAAAGTAGCACTATTATAAAACTAGAAACTACTTGATTTTAAAAAGATTTAGAAAATCAAACTCAAATAGTTTGCTCAATTTTACAAGTTGTGCAATAGAGGGTATAGAATTATTACTTTCAAAATTGGAGTATGTCCTTTGAGATACCCCTATAAAATCTGCAACTTCCTGTTGAGACAAGCTTTTTTTGTGTCTTTTTTTTCGGAGGTGTCTTCCTATTTTCATAATTTTTTATTTTTTCAATTTTAGATTCCTTAGCGGTCGATTCCAATAGATTTTTTAGTGGCTTTGACCCTAGCGGTTTGTATGTGAATAATAGTAGGGTAAAAAAGCCATCTATTTTCGTTTATAAAATAAAATTAGTAGAAAAGTACAAGTTTTGTAGCTTGTAGTTAACCGCTATTTTTTATATACTTTTTTGTGATTAGATTTTTTATTTTTTAGTCGAATTCACACCATCATTCTGCCCAGATGCTTTATTTAAACCTATATAGTTTAAGACATAATTATCTGTTTGAGCTAAAGATTGAAAAATGGAAAATACTTGTATCCATAAAACGAGATTTTTCTTTCTAATATTTCTTAAAATTAATTTCATAAAACTTTTGTTTACTTATTTTAGTAGAACAATAATGTTCCTATTTTTTTATTGCTTATTTTATTTTTTTGATTTTGGGATACATATTTTAGAACGGTTAATTACAATGTACAACATTCCTAGCATTCGTTCTAAAAGGATATTGTAAGTCCAAAATTTAAATTTTCATCATAATTAAAACCGATATCGTATTTAATTTTATCAGATTGTTTTCTATTAAATGTGTTCACAAAATCATTATAATGTTTATTTTTAGGTCTGATAAACTCTTTTAGCAAAGCTCCTATAACAGCAACACCTAGACCTTTAAAAATTGTACTACTATTTAAACCACTTTCTTCTTTATTTTTTGAAAAAGCCTCGTTAAACACAATTCCAACTCCCGTTGCCCAAAGCCCCCATCCTGATATATTACTTATTAAATCTCTATTTCTAATTTTTTTCATTTTTTTGGTTAAAATAATTTTTAAATCAGCATCCATTTCATTTTCATCTAAAAAGGTTTTCAATCCTCTTGGCCTTGCCTCATAGTATTGATTTTTATATTGAAAACTATCATATTCCTCAGAACTCCCAACGTAATAGTGATGCACTGGAATTTGTGAATAGGAAATTGTACTTAAAAGAATTGTAAAAGTTAAAATTATTTGTTTCATAGCTTATTTTTAATTTTTGCTAATAATTGTATACCCGCATTGTAGATATATTGTATATCTGTTAAAAAGTTAATTCTGTTATTTCTAGATCCATTAATTTTCAATAAAATTAATGGCTAAAAAAATACATTTCAATAAATAAAATTCTGATTTTCAGTACGATAAAACCGAACTAAAGGAGTTGTAAATCGTTGCGATATTTTATTACATTGCAATTCGAGCGAAATGTAAGGAAAATAATAGAATATCTCTAGCAAGAAATTTCTAAAATTCAGGGAGTATTCTCTAAACTAGTACATTTATACAAAATAAGGACTCCTTCGTCTTAAAAAATTAGAAAAAAAATTTAAATTGTATGCGTTGCGCATGCTAAAACTAGCCCAGTTTGTTAAAGTGGTTTGTTGTTGGTTGTTACTCTGACTTCCCTCAGAAAAATTCAAGTAGTAGCTATCACTTTTAGGGCATATCTGCGCAAAGGGGATTAATTAAATTATTGCTTAATTTCTTAAAATCAAAACCATCGCTCTTACACGATGGTCTTTCTACTATAAATAAACTCACTCAAATGGGAAATTCTTAACTTCATTTTTAAAGTGTTGGCTCTGCTAAAACGAAAATACACCGCCGATGTTGAAACCAGACCCCGCGTTGAATCTGGTAATATCATCCGAATCTATAATATTGGTGACCCCTAACAAAGCCTGTCCATCAAAAAGGAGGCTAAAGTTATCGGATACTTCCAGCTTATAACCGATACCATAAGAAATTGCCAACTGAAAAGACTCATGAAAATCACCTGCATCTATTCCATCAATATCTGCTTTGATTAAAAAGCCTGGGGTAACACCAAAGTTTAGATTCCACTTACGGGTACTACCAAAATGCCAATTGACATTAATCGGTACGTTTAGATAATTGAGAGTTAATTCTGATGAGTTGGTATTTTTAGCTCCCATACTATTGTAAACTAACCCTGAGCGAAGACTCCAACGATTAGAAAAATAATAATCTACTGTTGCCCCAAAATTAAAAGAACTGCGAGCACTTATATCCTCTACATTATCTCCGTTCAAAAACGAAGCAAAAAAGCCTATTTGAGGAATAACCTCAATGGTGCCTGAATCGTGCTGTTGACTATAAAAAGTCAAAGACACCACGAAAAACGTTATACATAATAATTGTTTTTTCATAATAAATAATTTTAATTTGTTTTTAATTTATATTAGTTTTCAACTTAAATATTTGCCAACAACTGTATAAACACATTGTTTGTTGTACCACATACACCCATTGTAGATATATTATACCTCTGTTATATGGTTAATTCTATTATTTCTAGATCCATTAATTTTTAATAAAATTAATGGCTAAAAAACGTGTTTCAATAAATAAGGTTCTGATTTTTAGTACGTTAAAACCGGACTAAAGGAGTTGTAAATCGTTGCGATAATTTATTTCGTTGCAATTCGAACCAAACCTACGTAAAATAATTGGATATCTCTAGCAATAAATTTCTAAAGTTTAGCATTTTTTTTCTAAAATAGTGGTTATATACAACAGGAGACTACTTTTCCTTAAAAAAAAATTCAAATACTATGCGTTGCATATGCTAAAACTAGCGGAGTCTGTTAGAGTAGTTTGTTGTTGGTTCTTAGTCTGAATTCCCTCAGAAAAATTCTAGCAGGAGCGTGATGACTTTTGGAGAACGTTTAGAATTAGTACTTAAAAGACATAAGCTGTCGCAAGCTGATGTGGGTAAGTTAATTGGTATTAATGGCGATGCCCATGGGATCTTACGAGCGTAACGAGATGAAGCCAACTATTGAGATGGCATCAAAGATTGCTAACGCTTTAAAAGTTTCTTTAGATTATTTGGTGGGTAGTACAGATTTGGTTTTAGATACGGAACTCCTTATGCGTATTGAGCAAGTTTCTAAACTTACTCCAAAAGAAAAAGAGCATATATATTACTATAGATGCCCTTATTCGTGACTTTAACGCCAAAAAAGTGTATGCTTAATTTTTATCCAATTCTTTCCATTTATCGTCAAATAAAGTTTTATTAATTACTGTTGTGGTAAATGATTTTTTAAAATCTTTATAAATTAAATTATTATCACACCAATAACCGTAATTATTTTTGTGCGGCATTTTCATTAAAACCTTATTTTGTAAACTCAAACCAATTTCTCGATTAGGTGTAGAACTTTCTGTTTCAAATTCCAAAAGCCAATCAGATACTAAATCTATTTTATCCTCATAATCTGGATTTGCTATTGGAATAAACATCGATAAAATACGGATTAAAAAAGGTTTTTTCTTTTCTACTTTTCCAGAAGAATTTATCAAGTCCTTATCCATAGTTATCTTTACATAAATCATCTGTTTAAAATTTTATGTGAAAGTGCCCTGGATCCATAACTCTATTAGAGTTTCCAGGGAGTTTTAGTTTTCTTCTAACTCTTACCACCAAAAGTTACAAACTAGCAGCATCTCTGGGGACACTCCCTTCATAGATTTCATTTTCTCATTCCCATAAATATTTCTACTCCTTTTTCTTTTACAGAAATCACTAATTTTCTTTTGCTTACAGAAATTAACCTTTGCTCAGATTTCCCATCTAAATCATTAGTTTTTAATATTCTATTTTTTTTGTCAAACTTCCATTTTCCAACATATTTTCGACCTTCTTCCATTCCTTCTTGTTTCCCATCTTTATGAAATATTACCCAATTATTTTTTTGTATTTCAGGAGATAAAGCCATTTTTTTCCCACTCATTTCCATATATTCAATATACCATTTCCCAGATGTAATTAAATTTATTTCATCTTTTTCTTGAGCATTAATAATTTGAAATGATAAAACAATTAATAAAGCTATAAACATAAATTTTTTCATATTATTCGATTTGTTGTCTATTTGTAATTTACCTCAATTCCTTCTGGCAATTTTCTATATCTGTTTTTACTTATATTGGCTAAAAAAATATTCCCCCTAAACATTTGCGTTACAAATCCGAGTTATCGGCTTTTCGTAATACTCTACCACATATTCTTTATCATTTGATTAATAAATGGAAAACAAAATGTAAACGATAGAATCATTAAAGCAAATAATATTAAATACTTAATAAAATCACTTTTCTCTTTATTACTTAAATTTGTTTGCTTACCTAAATCATGACTATTATCAAAAATATTGATAATGTTTTCATTTTTTATAATAAATCCTATTATTTTAAGGAATGAAAAAATAGTTAGAATAATTGTTGAAATTACTAAAATTCCCATATCAAATTAGTTTGTGCTTTTGCGTTTAACTTACCTGATAAGCCTATAACTCTAAAAAAGCCAAAAGATTTACCCCAATCTTCTTGAAAACCAAGATGTACAGACATTCCTTTTGAGTCAATTTTATGTTTAAACTCTAAATATGGCTTACCTACACCAGAATAAGTTTTAAAGGTATCATTACTCTGATTGTCCCATGTAATCCCAGCTTTATAATCAATTTTTTTTGATTCAACACTTAAAGATGGTCCAGAACCTTTAAATTGACCATTCTTACCTATATAGTATCCATTTTTAGGAAAAGTAAAGCCTTTATCAGTATTATAATTTATTGGAGTATCAAATAAAGTTATTGTTGCTAATTTTGCTGTCAAACCAGTTGTCCCTTTATCATTTTTATATACAATACCTGCTTCTAATTTAACATTTGCTCCAATATCAAAATTTGAAATTTTAAGTTTCCCTAAGCCTCCATAACCAAAACTTTTACCTAACTCAATCCCATTAATAGTGTATCCATCAGTAATATTTCCAGTACTTGTTATATCAGTATCAGGTGTCCAAATCCACTTATCAAAATCATTTTTCATAATTGAACCTCCATTAAACTGTTTATATATCCAAGCTCTGATTCTTCCAAATAACCCTCCATCAGGGTCAATACCATTAATTGGGTCGTTACCCATTCCAACGTAGGGCGAGTGATATTGTCTGTAAGGGTCAGTAGTCAGCCACCTACCAATTCTCGCGTCCCAAAGTCTCAACTGAAACGCTTCCTTACCCGTCTCTGGGTCTTTTTCTTGGCCTTGGTAGGCGTATCTGTATGGTTCTCCGTTTACAATTTGTCTGTTAGGCATGGGCATCCCAAATGGCTTTTAATATTTTCTTTTCTTAATTAACTATCTTTTAAAAACTACTCTAATTTCTTAAAGTAGTTTCTCTATATTCTTTGTCTTCTTTCTCGGTACGCCACTAGTTACAAACTAGCGGGAGCTGGGAATTATTATTTCAATTCTCAACTAAATCATTTTCTATAGCCCATTTATAATAAAATGCTACTATAGTAGAATCAACTTTATAAGTAATTTTTTGTGAAGTATTTAATCCTGATATATTTCTCAAAGCAGAAATTTTACTTTGATAAACTGACATTCCTTTATACTTAATGTTATGAGATATTCTACTATCATATGGTTCTTTAAGAATTAAACATACCATATCTTTCCTTTTATTTTTTGAAGCTATGTAGTTTCCTTCCATTATACTATCTATATTATTGCTACTTAAAAATCCAATTAGTCTTTTATCTGTTATACCTCTATATTGATTTTGACAGTATGAAAATAATAAAATCATTATTCCAAAAAAATATTTTTTATTTGACAATAAATACTCCATGATTTTTTATTAAATTCTTATTAGTAAATGAATTTATTCTAATAGCAAACATTTTAGGAGCATCTCCCAAAATTGTTGAATTTCTTACTGGAAAAAAAGGATTATCTCTAATTTTTATTCCTGAGTCATTCAAACATTTATCTGCAACCGAAGTACAATGCATACCAGAAAGAGAATATTTAGGAGGATTATTCTTAATATTTATCAAATTACTTACTAAATCTTGAGCTTGACTTTTTTTAATATTTAAATCCCAAAAATTTACAGATTGATTAGAATAATTTTTCCTAAACTCATTTGAACTATCTATATGAAGTTCGCCTGGAGAATTAGTTAAATCCTGCATATCATATACACCATTATTATCTTGATCTGTAGGATAAAAACCAAATATATAATCATCTATTTTAATGGCTGTATGCCCTACATCTTTACTATGAGTTTTATTCCATATATAAATAGAGGTATTTCCTTTAAAATCATTTTTAGCTCTAAATACTGCAATAATAATTTCTCCATTAGAACCATCTCCAAAACCCTTGTGATATCCTGTAAATTTATCTCCAACCCAATCACCTAATACACCTCCATTTGACTGAAAAGCTAATGCTCCATTAGTATTCCAGCCTTTTCCTGCTAACCAATTTCCAAATTCTTCCCAAAAACCTCCATCAGGATCAATACCATTAATTGGGTCGTTCCCCATTCCAACGTAGGGCGAGTGATATTGTCTGTAAGGGTCAGTAGTCAGCCACCTACCAATTCTCCCATCCCAAAGCCTTAACTGAAACGCCTCCTTACCCTGTTTCTGGGTCTTTTTCTTGGCCTTGGTAGGCATATCTATAGGGTTCTCCGTTCACAATTTGTCTGTTTGGCATGGGCATAAAAAAGCCAATGGCTTTTAATATTTTCTTTTCTTAATTAACTCTCTTTTAAAAACTAGCCTAATCGCTTAAAGTAGCTTTCTATATTCTTTGTCTTCTTACTCAATACGGTACTAGCTACAAGCTAGCACTAGCGATTACGTGGACATACTAGGACCATCAGGGGTGTCATTCTAGGACGAGCGGGGGATAATCGGTTTTATCAATTTTTACTGTCCACTACTCTTGTTTTAGATAATGTATCATGCCATAAGTCGTTTTTATTATTAAAAAGAAATGATATTGCATCAAGAGGTATAAACCTTATAATTGTTCTAAAAAAAAACATTGAAAACGATTTTTCTTCAATACATTTCACTTTAAGACCAACTATTTTTTTTGCCAAAGTAACCTCAAAGAAAAACTCAACTAAAAAAAAGTAAAAGATGAGAACAGTTAAATAATAACCATATAGTGGTATGCCTATTAAACTTAAATCTATTGTGTCGTCAATCAAATATATAATCAAAACAAATAACCCAAACATAATCAAAACAAAAAATGCATCTAAATAAAAAGCTATAATTCTTCTAACAATCAATTTCATATTTATTATTTATTATATTCACCTGTATTATAATTATAATTAATACCTAATTCAACTTTCCCGTGAATTCCAAGCAATAATTTAACACTTGCTCCAAAAACCCATTTATTGGAAGTTGTTGTAGTTTTATCTAAATGATTATAATTAGTAACTGATTTACCTACAACCGCAGAAAATTCTTTACTCTTTATATCTCCTACGTTTTGAATAAAACCTAATATCCTATTATCTCTCCTACTACTTGTTTTATACTCTTTCCCATACCCAATAATACCACCTATTCCAAAGTAAGTAGTTCTATCATTTTGAGCACCATAGTAATTTCCATTATTAGTATCACTAAATCTATTATATAAGAAACTTTGACCTGATCTAGTATCTAAATTAGACTCTAATAAACTTCTAACGTCATGACCAGCCTCTAAACCAATTTTCCCTCCAAACGCATTAATATCAAAACCTGCCTGAAGGCCAAAATCAACTTTCCCATTTGCATTAGCATAAAATTCAATCGGAGATTTAAAAAAAATCTCTAATAAAATACCTCCATCTCCAGTAGTACTCCATTTACTAACAAAAAACTCTTCTCTACTTTTACTCCATTGAACTCCATCACCTCCAATAGCAAAATTTACAAGTTTAGCAAACCATTTCCATTTGAACCCGCCATCAGGGTCAATCCCATTAATTGGGTCGTTCCCCATTCCAACGTAGGGCGAGTGATATTGTCTGTAAGGGTCAGTAGTCAGCCACCTACCAATTCTCCCATCCCAAAGCCTTAACTGAAACGCCTCCTTACCCGTTTCAGGGTCTTTTTCTTGGCCTTGAAATGCATATCTATACGGTTCTCCGTTTACAATTTGTCTGTTAGGCATGGGCATAAAAAAGCCAATGGCTTTTAATATTTTCTTTTCTTAATTAACTCTCTTTTAAAAACTACCTTAATTTCTTAAAGTAATTCCTCTATATTTTCTTTTCGTTGACGGTACTAGTTACAAGCTAGCACTAGCGATTGCGTGTCATTCTAGCGCCATCGGAGGTTAGAAACTCGTATTAGCGGGGTCACCATTCTATTTTAATATCTTGAAAATCATCGATAATATAAGCTCTGTAATTTTTGTCAAAAAAACCACCATTTCCCACAATGATACCTTCTTTCCAAGATGAATACTGTCTTTTAGCCTTTAATCTTTTACGAAAAATTAAATGACTTATCCATAATTTCTTTTCCCCTTGCACATCTATATAAAACAATAATTGAAAGACGTCATTTTTTGTTAAAGCTACTTCTTCAAGTTTATCCAATACTTTAAAAAATACATCTATTTTTGGACGATATATTTTGCTATAATCTTTGGGTATCATCATTCCTTCCGGATTATTTACGATTACACAATTGAATTTATAATCTCGTAAAGGAAACATATCGCCCCCTTCCATAGTTTGGCAATTCACGTGATACGAGTATAATGCCATAAAAAGAAATATAAACGGAATTGATTTGACCATCTCTAATATAATGTAGGATTATTAATACTATGCACACTGTTATGTAGATTAGTGTTATATCTGCCAACACCTACCCCATTTTCTATTCCATAAAATTGCCTTTGTGGTAATTGATGTTCGTGCCGTATTAGGTTTTCGACATTTCCTGCGAAAATCTCTCTCCCACTAACTGTTAAGTTGTTACTTAGCTGCCAGACAGGAGGGGGAGGACTATTATCAAATGCGTGTGCTAATTCGTGTCCTAAACCAACAAAGGCTGATCTGCTTGTATTACCGTTGACATCTAATCCACCTGACTTATCTCCTGGACTCCACCGAATTACTCTATTTCTCCCTTCGGCATAAAACCTGTTACTACCTCTTTTTATTATAGTATTTATCGGACTTGAAGCAACAGCATCTACCAACTCATTTCCAAATTGTTGAGATTCCAATTCGCCTAACGCACCGCCAACTTTACCCAAAAAGCCTTTGTATGTTCCGTCTGCATTAGCCAATCTTCCAGAATATAAACTATTGTCATTTCTATTAAAATATTGACCATTTTCATAATAGAGATTAACTTTCTTTCCAAATATTCCTAAAAACCCTTCTCGTACAGAAACTGAAATAGTATCTCCCTTAATATCTCTCATTAAAACTGGATTATTCCCCATAGCAAGGTAAGGCGAGTGGAACTCTTTAGCAGGGTCAGGAGTAAGCCAACGACTTATTCGTGGGTCATACATCCTTAATTCAAAAGCAACTTTGCCCGTCTCTGGGTCTTTTTCTTGGCCTTGGTAGCCATATCTATAAGGCTCTCCACCCACAATTTGTCTGTTAGGCATGGGCATCCCAAAAGGATAGTAATCTGTTGCAGAAACCAAGGCTGCTGCATTGCCATTGGCTTCTTTGGCAATCACAGCACGTACATTGCCCAAATGGTCTGTGAGTTGGTACACGCTGGTACTACTGGTTTTATTATAAATACCCAATCTACTGGCTCCATAAATAGGCAGCTCTTTTTGTGTACCATTTTCATAAATGGCTAAGGCACTCCCAGCGGCATCGCGCACATAATGGGTGGTTTTTTCTACCGTACTACCATCTGCTGCATAGGTATTCTTTTGTACTCGAAAACCTTTATCGTTATAGAAAAATTCCACTTTTAGATTGCTGTTATACAATACTTTGGTAACCAAACCACTGGCATTGTATTGGTATTGTACCCCTTCATCAACGTTTTCTATGAGTTGTCCAATGCTATTGTAAATATAGTTGTTTTCTGTGACTTGGTCTTTAATGTCATTTGCATTGGTTTGCACAGTAACTGCATCCTTTACTCGTTTAAGTTGGTTGGGTTTCTCTGCTTTATATTCATACCTTAACAAATCCATACGATTGGTGTTGTTTTCGGTATTTTTATTTCGGTTTAAGGTTTGGATGTTTCCATTGGCGTCATAAGTAATGTCATATACTTTATAATCGTTTGCACCAAATATTCCGTCAGTATTTTCTACAATCTTTGCTGTAAACTCAATATTATTAGCGGTTTCAAAACCAGGTATTAACCTAATACTATTGGTGGCTTCTGCATCTTGTGAGGTTGTAATTAGACTCTCTAAAACAAGGTCTTCGGGGAGCACTGCCTGACTATTGCCATTGCTATTAAAATTGGCCTCAGTAAGCCAATTGTTTCTATTGTATTGGTAGGTGTATTGAAAAGGATTTTCTACAGCACCTAATTGAGTTTTCCAAGTCATTCCCTTAATATTTCCGTTATATTGATCGGTTCCCGAATTTAGCAAAGAAAAATTAGAATTCCTAAGGTAATCTCCATTATAATAGTCTAGGGTCATTCCAAATAAATCATTGCTGTCTTGTCCGGGATCTGCATCACTGGTTAAATTAGGGTGATTGATGGCCTTTAATTGCCCTGCTAAATTATAAACATAGTCTATCCCTTGAATCCCTTCTGCTAACTCTACCCGTTTTAATGCCCCTGTTTCATAATAGGTATAGGCTGCATGTGTGGTAAAAACGGTATTGTCTGTAGAGGTTTCTACCTGCACCAATTCTTGGGTGGTATTATAGCTGTATTTGTGGACAAATAACTCATTTGAATCATGTTTTTGATAGATAACCTTTAGTACTTGGCTGGTAACAGGATCATACTCATAATCGATGGTTTTTACACCTAAGCCTTCCATGTCTTGGACAATCCATTTTACTCTCCCATAGGGGTCGTAACTATAAAAGGTTTGTGATTGTATTGTTCCATTTTCATCTGTATTCCAGGTTGTTGCCACATTACTAGCGAGAAAACTAGGATTGTGATAGTCTGTATGTGAGATGGCTTCTAGGTGGGTTTTATTAGAATCACTTAAAAAATCATATTCTGTAAAATGTTGTTCTTCGCTTCCTGTAACGGAAGTATCTTGTCCGTTAAGGGAATCAAATTCACCATGGCTTACGCCACTTTCCACTGGACGACCAAATTCATCGTAATTGGTGTAGGAAAACTCCTCAAGTTCTTGTTGTTTGCTATTTTGCGAAAAACGGATTTGCCCATCTTCTCGGTATTTAAAGTTTGCAGTGCCTTCATCTGGGCTGGTAGTGCTTAACAATTGCCCTAATGAATTGTAAACAAATGTTGTTTTTAAATTCTCTGTGTGACTTGTAGTTGCAGACAAACTTGTTAAGCTATTTGCATTAAAACCAATTGGTTGTAAAGAAGCGTTTAGCATACTCGCTTTGTTGTAATAATTCAACGAAAAATCGTAATAATTTACTTTATATCTAACTCCTACTGCATCAGATACTACAGGTTTTATTTTATCTATAGAACTAGATACTGTTTTGTCAATATATGTTAAAGAATGACTTTTTGTAAGTCCTGTTGTTCCGATATATTCTATTCTATAAAAACCTGGAATAGTTATATTCCCATCAGGTTCTTCTGTTTTTAAGTTATAAACTTTAAAATCACTTGCTGAACCTCCTACAAAAGAGGCTGTACCACCACAACCTTTAGGAATATGGATATCTACATATTTTTGTTCACCTATTAATGATACTACTTCGTATTGTATTTCATCCGCTGGATTTTCTGGTATTCCAGCACGTGCAGCTCCTAATGTTTTTCCATCTGTATCAGAAAATACAACAGCTTCATTACCCTGTACATCTTCTACCACAGATTTTGTTGCTTTTAGCCATGTAATTTGTTTGTTGGCATCGTTTAATACTGTTTCTATTCCTGAATAGGCTGAGGCAATGGCAGGGTTACTTTCAAAAAAGTCATAGCCAAAAACATAATACATTTCTTGTGCTGCTGGCATAGAAAAAGAATAACCTTGTTTCCAATTGTCATTAATTTTATTTCCTCCAATAGTTTGTTTGACAGCTCCAGGATTTAAGGTGCTAAAAATGGTTCTAGAATAAGGCCTGTCTGTTATGTCTTGAAAAGGTTCATCAGTATTCTCATTACTATAATACCACCCTAAGGTATTAGGAGTTGGTGCTACAGTATTTGGGCTTAACAGGTCGCCATTTTCAAAATCGCTGCTAGTATAATTATTGTTGCCAAGAACACTATTACTCTTTATAAAATCATAATTCGGTAAAAATTTGAAATTATCTATTGTTGGGGCACTTAAAGATTGGAATGCTGCTCTACCCTGACTGTCATACAAGGTTTGATTGAGCCATAACTTTGCTGTTTTTATATCTAAACTTTGACTTTGAGTACTTCTCCCTAAATTGTTATAATAGCCTATGCGTTGACTTTTTAAATTCCCTTGGATGTCGTAGCTACATGCTGTATTGAAATTTTCATTTTGATCTCCACTATCTAGACATCCACAATAAGTTGAAGAGCTAATTTCATATCCATCAGAGTATTCATAATCAAAAGAATGATAAAAATCTTTCCAGATGTTTCTCATATAATAACTATAACTATCTATAGTTCTACGTAACCATTGTTCATCCCTAATAATCTCATTTGAATCTAATCCAAATAACTGGTCAACAGACAAGCAGGAAATTTCATTTAAAGATAACTCTTCAATTGATTGTGAGAATGGAGAATACACTGCCACCACAATATTATAATCCTGAATTTGATCCAATTCTGTAGAGAAAATAACTGCATTTTTGTATTTATATTTAATTGTATTTCCTTCTCGCTCTAGGCGAATTCCTTCTTCTGGTTCAAATTCTATTTCTTCGTATCTAAAAGATTTTGGCTCTCTACTATCTTTAAACCCTACTAAGGTGGTAGTATTTGTTAAGTTATCCAATGAAGGAATGTACCCTAATTTAGAGATTTGAAAATCCATACAGGTTTTATTATCAAACACTAAAGCTGTCTCATAGTCAAAAGAAGCATTATTTATATAGCCTGATGTGCCGTCCGAAGGAATGTCATCTGAGTTTTTATAAACCAATGGAGCATCGTTATTGATACCTCCTTGACTCGCTAAAGCGCAAACTTGATCGTTATTAACGAAATAAATACCTATTTGATAACTTGCTGGAAAATAATAATAGTCTGGACGAGTGGTTGTTCCTATATTTTTATTCAGTGGTAATCCCTGAGCGAACTCTGTAATGGTTGTAATTGTATTCCCTGTAATAGGGTCACTTCCTTTAGTCTTTTGTATCAATTTAAAATTCTTTAACTCAAGCCAGTGATTATTTCGAATCATCGGCACCATTTGAATAGAATACGTCCTATTACTTTTTTGCAGATGAGAGTGCATCTCTGTGTTACTGATATAGTCAAAACCATCAGATAATGACCATTGTAATTCCTGAGCACTGGTCTTAGTAAAAAGACCGCTCATCAGTAAAATGCCAAGGTATATTATTCTCTTTTTCATAACGTTTATAGATTTTTATAGTTATAACGATATTGTTGTGTCTTTTTAAACCCTCCTGTGATTCCCGCTGAGGGATTGTCTATTACTTCTACCCAAGTTTCTTTTAAACGTCCTGCATGATCATAGACATAAGAGGTAGATAATCCGTTAGCTCCTGTTATAAAAGTAACTTCATCAAACTCGTTATAGACATAACTTGTCATAGATGATGAAATTGGGTGTAAACGGAAATCATCTAGATCAATAGTACCATTTGTACTTGTTAATGCGACAATGGTTCCTGTTGCTGGAATGTTTATATAGCCATTTAACAAGGTCCAACTACCTGCGGTTTGGGTTTCGTTTGCGCTAAAGCTTTCTTCACTTCCACCAACATTAATTTTTACATTGTCTTTTTGTGTTGTTCTTACCCAAACAGATACCTTAAAGCGTTGTTTTCTTGTAGTATTTCTTTCCGCTCTTGCTGGGACTTCTACTTCAAAAGCATTTTGACCTGTACCAATAGATACAATATAGTCTCCTGTGTGCGCTGTTGTACTTGGGGTTACTCCTGTAGATTTTATTTCTCCATCAAAATACCCTAATGAAGTTCCTTGACTATCTTCGACAACGTATTCTGCCCCTGAGTAATACATTTCTGTATAGACTGAATTCGAAACTGATAGGACTTTAGAGTCTGAATCCCCCATTTTTGTAGAAGCATAATTATTATTAATATCTTTAACTTCTAAAGACATAGAATAATGATCGTATTTTGTAACTTCTGATGCTTGCTGCCAATTATTATTGGTTTGAGGAAGCCCTAATCCCCAAACAAAACCATCATCTTCCCCTGTAAAATCTACATACATACCATCTGAATCTATATCTCCTTTCCAGACAAAACTCTTGTGCTTACGCCAGACTTTTTCTGCATCAGAATTTACAGGATCATTGGTTCCATCATACTTTCTATAATTCCACTCATTATTCCATGTAGTAATACCAGCACTAATAATGCTTTCTGTGTTATTGGCTTCATCTAATAAATAGGTATAATTAGCTGCTAACTGGGTTAACATGTTTTTGTTATTAATATCATCTATTTTAGAACCCATTAATGGATATTTCTCGTAAGCTGGAATGTTTTTTGTCTTAAACGCTATACCGTCACTGGCATAGGTTCTAGTTTCTAGTACCTGTCCTGTTAAAAAATCATATTTATCAAAATATTTTGTAACATTAAAATTTCCTTGGGTTGTTTTAATACTCTCCAAGACACTTGGGTAGTTTATCGTACTGGTAGATGTCGCCAAAATTCTTCTACCTCCATAATTTCTCTTATAGTTAATATGAGATTCTTGAGTAACTCCGATTTCTCCATTGTTATCTAAATCTTTTTTGTAGAAGTTTTCTGTTTTATTTAATAAGTGAGATTCTGCATTAAAACTCTTTATAGATTTAATTCTACCTAAAATTCCAAGATTATTTCTGTATTCATATTTAGAAGATAAAAATCGACCAAAACCATTATCAGAGGATTCTCCTGATTCTAGGTAAGTTATTTTAAATTGTTTTTGTGTTGTATTAGAATCATTACCTACAAGAATTTTAAAAGCAAAAGGTTCTCCCAAACTATAAGCTAAATTTACATCATGGTCATAATAATTCGCTAAACTTGAAATAACAGCATTAAAATTTCTAATAAAATACCTAGCAACTTTTAATGTTTCAAAATTATATTGAGTTTTCCCAATAATATTACCATTTTTATCTTTATTGAATACTGAAACATTATTATACATGACTAATGGCGGTGGCAAAAGAGATTGAAAAGGAATAAATTCAGCTTGATTTTCAGGAGAAAATGAAGTAATTCCAGATGTTTTTCCAGTTTCAAAATCAGTATAAGAATAATTGGTTGAAACTTCATCAAGATTATTAGTAACACTAATCCTTTTTACCCTTATTCCTCCTGAAGTTTTACCATTTAAATCGTTAAGTTCAAAAATATAATCCTTAGGTATACGTATTAAATTATTAAGATGTTCATTACCAGAACCTAATGGCTCATAAATTTCTATTTGATTTTTTGAAACATTTTTTATTTTTATTTCATAACTATTTAGCTTAAAATAGCTCCCCTCTTCATAATACTTAGTAAAATCTATTAAATCATTTTGGATGGAATACACTTTTTTAGTGTTTGCTATATCTAAAGTGGCAGTCAAATCAATTAATTCCTGAGATGCTGCTTCTGCATAATATGAATCAGGTTCATATTCTATTTTAATTTTTCCGCCTGTTGGAGTGGTAATTTCATTTAAACTCCAAACAGAAGGGTTAGTTTTATGATAACCCCAAGAATCTGCTTCATCATTATTGTAATTTGTATTTGAATTATTATAGGAAAATCTATAAGGAGGAATCATTTGTATACCCTGTTTTCCTTTAAAATTAACATTTTTTAGGGATAATCTTCCTGTATTTGCATTAGGAGCATTATAGGCTAAATTATAATCATAATCGAGACTAATCACTTGATCTGCTAAACTTTCTATAGTTGTATTCCCAATGTCATATTCATCTAAAATGTTTCTACCAATATTATATCTAAATACTTTAGTATTTAAATCTTCAAAATATAAAGATTCTTGAGGGTAAGGATATTCATTATAACCATACAACAAATTTTCATAGCCATATCTTGTTTCGCTCACAGCACCAACTCCATGTTGTGTCCAACTTCCAGAAATGTAATCATTATCTTTAAGATTACTATTGTAGTTATATTTTTTATTATTCAATAAAATTATTTTATTTAATTTTAAAGAATAATTAAAAGGAATATCTTTATAAGTTCTTCTTGTGTTTTTATACCAATACCCATAATTAGAAAAAGGTAAAGTATGTTCGTTACCAGTTGAAGTAAACATATCACTTGCAGGTACTCCCCATCGTCTGCTATGTTCAGCAGAGATCACTTCTTTTGCATGAATATCAGAATCAATTGAAAAAGTATTTGTTAATTGATCATAAGGAGCTTTAGAGATAAAGTCTTTTACCTCAAAGGATTTATTATCTTCTCTTATTTCTTTCACAAATAATGCAGTATGTGTTCTTGTTTTAATGGCATCTAAATAATAAACTTGCTTTCTACCTATAGAGTAAGAATATGTGTTTTCTGTCTCATCATTTTCGTTTATTATTTCGTCATAATGATTTCCGTTTGGGGTTCTCCAAGCAAATCCATCTGACCACTTACCATATTCAAACTCTACCCAATATCCATAATCGGCTTCATCAACTCTACCATTATTATTTTTATCATAATAATCTGGACCGGTAATGGCAGTAAGTAACCAATGTGTAGCATAGGGAGAAGACTTCTCTATTTCAAAAAAGTTTTTATGTTCATCATTCTTATCTTTAAAGTTTTTATAAACACTTTCATATTGATAAACTGGAAGTGAATAATGATATGTTTTCCCGTCTAGAGAAGTTATTTGATATGCACCAATTCCTTCATCCAAGAAAATATCTGTATCATTTCTGTCTAATAAATTGTTTTTACTTTTTGCCTCAAAATAATTATTAATGTTACCGTTTCTTATTTCTTTATTAGAATACGTTACTATAAAATTTCCTTCTCTTTTTTTATTATTAGAGTATTGATTTGTATAATTGGTAGTCTCTTGAGTATATACTTTTTGAAAAAAATCAGATGAATTGGTTTCTTCAATCAAGTCATTTGAATATTTAATTTTAGAGGTTTCAATTCTTAAAAAAGAATTGTAAGTACTTTGAAAAGTAAAACGCTTTCTTATAAGGTTCGATTGTGCAAATTCCGTAATATCATTATTCATATAATAAGTACCGAAAAGTTCTTGCCATGACGGAAAAGTACTTGTAGGATCCCACCAAGACACTTGCTTTGTTTTAATTGATTTAGATGATAAAATTAATTTATTACTATAAGGAGCTATATTTCCAGACATACCTTGTGCAGTAACAGTATAATTATCATAACCTGGCAATAATACAGAAGGAATATTAGAAAAAGTGAAATGCTGCCTGCTTGTGCTTATAGCTATATTATCTACATCCATAGAATTATTTCTGTTTAAGTATGGGGATGTATTACCATTATCATACAATATATTATTATTTGCCAAATAAGGGTTAATAATTCCTGATGTATATAAATTATTCTTTTTAAAAAGAGAATATTTAACTTTTGTATGATTATAACCTACATAAAAAACACCTAATGGGATAGAAAAACCTGATGATTTAACATTTATATCATAATCTGAACCAGAAATACTACTAGAAGAATTAGAAATACCTGCACCTACTCCATTAATTTTCCCATTTACAGATGCTCCTCTAGAATTAAAACTGATGCCTAAACCGGAAATTTTAGCGTTTCCATTTTTTGAAAAACCTGTAATGGAATTACCTGAAATACCGCCAGATAAACCGCTATTAGGATTGAAATTTAAATTAACTCCTAATGCGGATGAACCTCCACTATTTAAACCATAACCAACACCAACACCATTTGTTGCTAAACTAAAGTTTAATCCTGATGCACCTCCAATTCCTACGCCTGCATTTATCCCATTTCCTCCAATATCTATAAAACTCCCTCCTATACCTAAAGAAACAGATCCAGAAAGAGACTGATTAGATCCCCAAGACAATCCTAATCCAGCAGAAACCCCATTCCCAAAAGTAATACCGGCAGAAAAACTGTAATAATCTTCTGTCCAACCTTTATCATAAAAAAATTCAGTGAATTTTGTTTTACCCCAATCATCTGGGTAGCCATTTACAGCTCTGTTTATAGAGCCAGGATTTATATTCCAACCTAAACCTACCCAACTTGCTTCCTGTTCCATAGCAATCCCTGCATGATATGATAATGAAATCGGATACCCTCCTTCTGGAGAAGGTACATTTAATATGGGTAAAACATAACTTAAATTACCAGTTACTAAATTTACCATATCAGTTGCATCTACAGGCTCAAAAGAAGCTGCCTCTGCAGCGTTAGGTCCTTGAGAATAAATGCCGCTAGGCAAAGTTAAAAAGCACAAAAAGAAAGCAATAAATAAAGCTTTACTTGTTTTTTGAAAGGGTATCTTCTTTTTCATATCACAATTTTTGATTGTTAAATTATATGGGAGCATTTATATTTTTTCTGTATAGCTATGCTCAGTGTTTTTATTTTTCGATATTTTTTTAGTGCTGTTTTGCACTTCGACTTCGCTCTGTGCCCAACATTCTTAAAAAATCTATACAGGTTCATTTTTTTTGTATGCATTTAATTTTTTTGACATTCTGTATTGTAGTATTCCACAACAGCTCTGATATCTCTTTTTTTGTATTCTTTATGTTATATTTTTTTTACCAAATCTGGACAGCTTTTAAAGTAAGTACTCGCTGCTTTTTTAAAATTTTTAGAAAATAAATTTGTAGATCCTAGATGAGTGACTTCCCTTTCGTTTTTCTTTCTTACATAATAATTTTTAATGGTATAACTCATGCCCATGCCAGAGACCATTCCTCCACCAGCTCCGCCAAATCCCCCCATACCAAATCCTACATGTTGGCCTTGAGATACAATTTTGTACAAGGCTACTTTGCCTAAAACTACCTCTTCTAAAACTACATATTTATTCTTTCCTTTTACTTTTAAATACTCATAGGTTGTAATATTATCTCCTTCATAAATTTTTACTTTTTGCAGGTCTTTAAAATGATATTTTTTTGCCTTGTCTTTTCTGCTTTTTCTAAATTTAACTTTGCTGGCTCCCTTTAATTTGCCCAAGCCTGTGAGTTGAGTTCCATCTTTAAAATACAAAATGGCTTTGGTTCTCTGCGAATACGTTGAGAGGCTACAAAGCATCAACACTAAAATAAGTAACGACGGTATTTTTTTCATTTTCTAAAAGTGTATTGTTGGTTCCTTTTTTATTTTTTCTGTACGTATTTTAAACTTTACCTCACCTGTGTACATTCCTAAATCTTGTATTTTAAAATGCAAGGTCTCTTCTTTTAAATATTTTGTATCTCTAGGATACACAAATAACATTGTGGTAGATTGGCTCATACCGTACATTCTAGGGTAGTTATAATCTAACATTGTTAGCGTGTCTTTCTTTGGGGTAAATACATGTATTTTTTCTCGCATCCCAAAGACCAATTGATTTACCATGGCTCCAAACTCTTGCCTGTTTTTTGGCGTGGTACTTAAAATTTCTTTTCCGCTTTTTGACATGGATAATGTGAAATACAATTGCTTTTGATATTTTTCCCTGAGGGTTTTTATTTTTTCTTTTTTTAATGCTGAACTTAATTCTGTGTGTGTGCCTAATTCTTGCTCTACCAGCAAGTCTGTAGGTTTGTATGCTAAAGAAAAATCAACCCCATTTATATTTTTCTTTTGTAAGTATCCATTGTCTGGGTCTTTTAAATATATCCACAAGGCTTCTTTTGTTTCAAAAGATTTTGTTGAGCAGCCAAGAAAAAACGTAAAAACCAAATACATTAAGATTCCCAGCTTCGTGGGAATGATAAAACCCTTTCGATTCCAATCAAGGAAACAATTCAATTTATTTCCCTTCAAACTCTTTGTTTAAACCTTCTAAAACAATCGCTGTTAAATCAGAATTTTCATCTGCATACATAATATTTCCACTCCCACTAGCACCAAAAATAATTTTATGCCCATTTTTCTTTCCATATTCCTTTACAAAATCATTGATGTCATTAATCACCGTTTGCGAAGCTTTTTTATCTTCTTCTTGAACTTGTTTTTGAATGGCCTGCTGGTAATTATTTATCTGCTGTTGTTTATTCCCTAACAATTCTTGTTTTAAAGCCAATTCTTTTTTAGAATATGAAGACCGATTTTTCTCATACTCTTTCAATTCTTTTTGCCAGCCAGTTACCAAACTATCTACATTAGATTTTAATGTTTTGGCTTTTGCTTCAAACTCTGCGCGTACTAGTTTTGTTCTCTTGTATCCATCTAATAGTTTATTTACATCTACATAAACCAATTCTGATGAGTTTTGAGTGTAAAAAAAGGACCCTATGGATAATAATGTTGCTACAACAGCTAACGGAAATGATAATTTTTTCATTCTGGTTGAATTTTTATATTTAACTTGTATAGAATTTACAGACATTTGTAAATGCTATTTAGATGCGTATCAATAAATAAAGTGCTGATTTTTAGTGCGTTAAAACCGAACTAAAGGGATTGTAAATCGTTGCGATATTTTGTTACAATGCAATTTGAACCAAACCTACATAAAATAATTGGATATCTCTAGCAATAAATTTCTAAAGTTTAGCATTTTTTTTCTAAAATAGTAATTATATACAACAAAAGGCTATTCTTCTTAAAAAAAATTAGAAAATCAAATTCAAAATAGTTGGCTACATTCTATGCGTTGCGCATGCTAAAAAACCATAATCTCTAAAAGGAGTTGCTCTATTATTTCTTACTCCTTAACACAATGCAATCCTTCAGCAGCGAGGGTTTTGGGGTAGGCCTGTCGAAGCATTGCTATTTACAAATGGCTCTTATTATTGTACGTTCTTTTTAAACTTTCTTATAATACTTGCCATTACCGCCATCGCTCAAAGAACAAA